>Ga0209643_1000104_pt1 | contig 205221 bp, 208 predicted proteins | sample AutmiccBRH37_all_FD_187383 | JGI IMG/M metagenome (GOLD analysis project Ga0209643, IMG submission 187383) | Deep subsurface microbial communities from Mt. Terri, Switzerland - Autotrophic microbial communities BRH/37_all (SPAdes) (version 2) | ecosystem: Environmental > Aquatic > Deep... | reverse complement strand
ACCATTTTTTCCAATTAATTTTGGTAGGTTTATTAGGGTGTTCCTTTTTTGTCTCTTTTTAGCCAAAAAAACCGCAATTATTCAATATTTTTTTCCAATTCATTGTTGACATTTAACCGCTGGACTTTGTCTGATTTTAAGCTGGATGACAATGGAGTGTCCTTCATCATCCCCATAATCCAGCTTGATGTGCCTGTGTACCATAAAACAACAGATTTCTTGCCTCATCTTTAGTCGGACTCCTTTCAATTTTACTGCGAATATCGACTTATTTTTTATTTTACTGCGATGTTCGCAGTAAAACCACCGTACCCTCACATAAAATTGAGAAGAACAGTGAGGTGCGAAGGTATGAAACCACGACAGAACCCGCCCGGCAACAAAAACATGATCGGAGCCAAGGTTGTTGCCCTTCGGAAGGCAAGGAAAATAAAGCAGAAGGATTTTCTCGCGAAACTGCAGACCGTGGGTTTGGACATCAGCGCGACGAGTCTTTCCCGCCTTGAAGGACAATACCGTCTTGCCCAGGATTATGAGATCGTTGCTATTGCCAAAGCATTGGATATTTCTGTTGAAGAATTATTAGGGAAAAAGCGGGGTAATTAAAAGCGGCGTACACACCAAAATAATCCGTGTGCATCCTTCCATTTCCTTCCTTGATACGTGATAATAGGGGTAGGAAGGGAGGGTTTATTTATGCTGTACGCATCCATTTTCTTATTTTTGCTGATGTTCCTGCTAAACTCCATGTTCAAGATCGCATCCATTTTCCGGTTGGGGATACCACTGCTTTATGCTCTTTTTGTGTCCATTCTTTTCCCGGATTTTGTGCGTGAGCAGGAGGTATTGGCAAACGGTATTTTGTTCGTCCTGCTTGCCCTTGTAATACTGAGTTGGATTGTGACCATTCGCAAGAAAATCCGGCGCAGGCGGGAGCAAAAGGAGTACAAGTCGGGGATGATGAATGGCTGATAGTATTACAGGCCCATCATTTCCCGCACTACCCGGTCAGCCATCTTCACTGCGCCGACCAGCACCAGCATATTGAAAATCAATTCCCCGATATAGCTCCACACCATCGTTACGGCGCTGGCGCTGGTATCCACCACCGGCGGGGAGGCTGCAAAGACGGAAAAAATGATGCAGGCCAGGACGATGATCGCCCCCTCCAGGCATACGGCGGCATAACCTTTGAGGAAGGCTTTGCCGATGCTTTGGCTCGGCTCTCCCGCAAAGGAAGCCAAAGGAACGGGGGCGATGGCGGTATATAAAAACAATTTGAAGAAACGACCGTACACCGACATAATCATGATGAAGGACAGCACTGTGATGAAAAGGCCGCCGATAATCGTCACCGCCCACAAGGGGACGCTTGCCAAAAAACCGCAATCCTCAACGGCCTCTACGATGGCCTCCGGTAAAACGGCTTCGGTCGTGGTTCCGAAGCCCGCGCTGCTCATGATGGTGGAGACGATACCCTGTACAATATTAAACAGCGCCATCATCAACTCCAGCCCGTAGGTCACAACACCTTTCGCCAAGGCAAACCGGATAAACAGCTTTAGCGCGTGTTCCGGTTTTTTCACCTCCGCAAAGCTGCCGCAGGTTTTCACTACGCCGATGACAAAAAACAGTACCAGCAGGGCCAGGCCGATGGCCTGCAATGCGCCGTGGATATTCGCAATGACAGTCCAGATACCGCCGCCTCTGAATTCCGTGGGGGACTGGGTGATAATTTGCCAGATTTCCGCCAGCTTTTCGTTCCATGTTCCCAGGGCGTTGTTCAGGTTGTCAATCACCCAGTTGTTGTTTCCCAAATAAACTCACCTCATTTCAACGGCAAAGCTGCGCATAAAGTGCGGGCCTACCTTTTTGGTTGCTACCGGCATGGTTCATTCCTGCCGGGCGCTTTGTCTTTGATAATGCCATACTTATCATCCACATAGAAATGATTGACAAACGGGTTGTAGATCGCATGGCACTTGACGCCGTTATATTCGGCAAGATAATCGTTGTCGCCCAGCCTTTTGAGGATGGTGGCTTCCCGCAGTTCGCCGTCCAGCGAATGAATGTGCATTTTTTCATTGATCGGAAATGTATTAAACATGGTGGCAATCAACCTCCTGTGATGAGGTTCAGGATTTCCTTTGCAAAGGTGATGATGACGCCGCCCGCAAGGGTCAGGAAGCCGTTGGCCCTTTGCGACGGGTCGTGGCTTTTCAGCGACAGGCCGATTTGCACAATGCCAAAACCCAGCATAATTAGCCCGATGGCGCGGATCAGTCCGAAGATAAATTCGGACAGGTTGTTGATCACCTGAAGAGGGTCGTTGGCCGCATAAGCGGGGGTGGCAATCAGGACCAGCATCAGCACCAGCGCACAGCAAACCGTAAAAATTTTTTTGGTTTTCTCAGACAATTTCATGGGTTCATTCCTCCTCGTTATATGATTTGGACAGGCTTTCAAGTTCTTCCTCGGAAAGCAGCTCGTAATCGCCTCCTTCGTTTAAGGCCACGGCCTGCCAGTCCAGGGCATGTTCCGTCGTACCGTGCCGGAAGGGGTGGCCGCCGCCGTCAACCGTCAGCTTTAAATTCGGATGTTTAAGAATATCGTACTTGTCGTCCAGGACCGCATATTCGCCCCGGATGAACAGCAGGGTGTAGCGGTTATCCAGCATCCGCACCTCATCGGGGGTGAGAAGCTCCCGCCCCGACAGTTGAAAATTGGTGGAGTAGCTGCCGTTTCGCCCCTTGCTCTGCCCATAGGTATTCAGGTCGATGGTTTCCTTGCCCAAAAGCTCGGACACATACTTATGGGTGGATTGCTCGTTGCCGCCCAGATACAGAAATTCGTCGCAATTACCCACGATGGACTCCCAGGTGTCTTTGAACAATGCTTTGAGCTGCGCCAGGTTTTGCAGAATGATGGACACGGATATTTCCCTTGAGCGCATGGTTGAAAGGAGCTTGTCAAACTCATCCGGCAGGGCCACATTCGCAAACTCATCCATGACAAAATGAACATGGACGGGCAAGCGGCCCCCGTGCTTGTAGTCGGACAGGTACATTAGGCTTTGGAAAAGCTGGGTGTAGAGCATGCCGATAATAAAATTGAAAGATGAATCATTGTCGGGGATCACGGCAAAGAGAGCCGTCTTTTTCTCCCCGATGGATGGTAGCGCCATTTCATCCGTGGTGGTAATTCCGGCGATGGTGGACAGGTTGAATTTTTCCAGCCGAACGCCCAGGCTGATTAAAATGGACTTGGCCGTTTTGCCTGCGGCCAGCTTGAAGATGTTGTACTGCTTGACCGCCAAGTGTTCCGGTTCCCGCATTTCCAGCCGTTCAAACAGCTCATCCAAGGGACTTTGGTAGGTTTCGTCGTCTTCCCGGACTTCGGCGGCGGCGATCATCTCCATGACCATAGGAAAACTCCGTTCTTCCGACGGCGCTTCGTAGAGCAGGTAGAGGATGAGCGCCTCTAAGAGCGCGGTTTCCGCACGTTCCCAAAAGGGGTCGTTTGTATTGCTGCCCTTGGGGGTGGTATTGCGGATCAGGTTGGTGACGAGCTTCAGCACGTCCTTATCATCCTGCAAGTAGGTAAAGGGGTTGTAGCAATGGGAGCGGTGCATATTGATAAGATCAAGGACCTTGATTTCATAGCCCTTGGCCTTGAGTAGGTTACCCGTGTCCCGCAAAATTTCCCCCTTGGGATCGAGGATCACAAAAGAGGTGTTGGCTTGCATCACGTTGGGCTTGGCGTAAAATCTCGTTTTACCGGAGCCGGAGCCGCCCACTACCAGAATATTCAGGTTGCGCCGGTGCTTCCTGCCGTCCAGCCCGATGCGGACATTCTGCGTCAGGATTTTGTTCTTCTGCGGATTTTTGTCCCGGTATTTCTTATCGACAGTCGCCGCGCCGCCCCAACGGGCACTGCCATGTTCCTCCCTGTGGCGGTAATTGCGCTTGGTGGACAGGTAAATCCCGATGCCCATACCGTAGGCGGCGATAAAGAGCAAAACGCACTTGGGCGAATTATCCACCCATTGGATGTTGAACGGATCGTTCATCGACGCCGTGAGGTTTTTCAGGATCTCGGGCAGCCCGCCGGAAAGGGAGGGGGCGGTGAGCAACGCCGCCCACACCACCGGAATTAAAAAAACCGCAAAGAGGATGAAATTACTCCCAGCGGTTTCAGCGCGCCTCATCTTGGTTCCTGCGCTTTGACTTTTTACTTGGGGCGTCAATGGTTTTCAAAAGCAGCTCATCCACGGCGTCGGTGGGCCGTTCCTCTTTAATCAAGTCGTTTCTCAGCTCATTCAAGGCGTTTACCACGACGCCGTATTCATAATTGTCCAGAGTCAGCACTCTTTCTTCTTCTTTTTCTTTCATGGACAAATCCTCCTAACGCTCTGGCTCTTGCCGTTTTTGCTGCCGTTGCTGTGCCAGCATCCGGTTCATGCGGCTGGAAATTTCGCCGGAGGTTTCCTTGATGACGCTCAATTCGGCCCGAATCTCCTGCGGCTCCAAACTCTCCAGCCTTTGGGGGGCGCCCTCGAAGTGATAAAAGCCGTTTGTTTCCACGCCATGCTGCTTGCAGAGCATGTATGAAACGCAATAGGCATGGAAGCCATGCTCGGAGCGGTTGTAGCTCCCGTCGCCTTTGTCCATTTCCGCCTGGGCCAGCTCTTGAGCGAGAGCGCGGAAAATATGATTCGCGTCCAGGCCGCGCCGGATTTGGATTTCTCGCGTGTCCGGCTGGTACAGGGCGTTCACGCCGCTTGGCAGCGTATCGTTAATGCGAACGGGTACGGGGGCGCGATCCATCAGTGCCTTGATTCGGGTGCGCTCGTCGGGGTAGGCGGGAGTTTCCCGTTTGCGGCTGTTCCCGGTTTGGGAAATGTCAAACATCTTTTTGGGATTGTAGCTGATGCCGGTGGAACCGTCTTCGCGCTGGTATTCCTCGCCCGGCTCAATAATGTAAAAGCCGGCTTCCTTTTTGCGGATATACGCGCCTTGGTCCTTCCAGGTATCAAAGTCCGCGATGCGGGTGGCCTCCGGCTTCTGCGCCAGGATTAAAAGAGCGTTAGAAACGCTGTAGCGGTCAAAACGGCTCTGTACATCCAAGTATTTCTGGAAGATGCTTCCGTCCCCGGCCACGGCTGTCGCTGTTTCGTCGATTAGGGTGTACACCGCTTCCCGCTGCTCCTGCTTTTTCTGTACCCAGGCTTCCTTGTCGAAAGGCTGGTCGTTTTTGGGTCCGGGTTGGCCTTGTTCCTGCCGGAAAAGATCATCAAAATCGCTCATCTGGATTTACCTCTCTTTCGGTTTTGATTTTTTAGCTTGGGATTTTTGTTGGCCTGATTTGGCTGGCGGCTTGGTGGATTTGGCTTGTTCTTTGGCCGGTTCGCGCCCCGGCTCCGCCTGCTCCTTTTGGGCCTCCCGGATTTCCTTCAGCTCCTGCCGGACGGATTTCCGCTCCGGTTCAATAGCACCCTCGTCGGCTTTCCCGCTGCGCTCGTAAGTAGGCTCGGACGGACGGGATTTCTCCGCCTTCGCCGTCGTAGGGTCCGTGGTGGGGTTTGGGTTGTCGATCTGCTCCTGGATTGGCTCCGGCTGGTCGGGCTTTGCCATAAGTTCGTCTAGGAAATCGTCCGCGCTTTTTTCGGCAGGCGTTTCCTTTTCGACGGGCGCTTTTTCCTCTTGTCTGGCGGCTCTGGATTTTTGGATTTCGGTCTTGATACTTGCTGTGTCCACGGTGGCCAGCTTAAAGCGTTCTACAATGCGATTGATTTTGGAGGCGTCCTCGGCCCGCACCATGATGTCGCACATGCCGTCCGTATCATTTTTGTCACGGAGGGCGCAATAGAGGACGCCGTAGCGTTTGGCCTCCTGGGTGAATTTCTGCAAATCCTCGTTTCTGACCGCAAAGACCTTCAGTTCCTTACCGCTGCGCAAAAGGCTCTCTAAACGGATTTTACCTTTGGTCTTTTTCTGGTCCTTCAGCACGGCGTAAAGATAGACGGCCAGGTTTTTGGCCCCCACGCCGGAGATTTTGGCCAGCAGCTCGATTCCTTTAAGGCTCATACCAACGACTTGGTCCGCCGCGTCGGCTCCGCTGTTCATAGGCTTTTTCCTCCTTTCGTTGCTGGATTTCTTCCTGTTTAACCCGATGCAGTTTTTCTTTGATCTCATCGGAACGGGACAAAATGCCCGTGCAGCGCGTCACCTCCTTGCGAAGCTGGCCGATTTGTCTGGTCAGCCCGGCGATTTGCTCCTTGCAGGCCGCCACCTGTTCAGCATCCTCGCACCGGCGTATGCGGTTGTAAAGGGACTTGCGCTCACCGGACAGGGAAGCCATTTTTTGCTCCACGGTTGACTGATATGCGAAAAGCTGCTCCTTGCTGGAAATATGATTTTTGCAAAGCAGCCGGGTCTGCGCGGTGAGTTCATTCAAATAGCGAAGGTCCTCGCGCAATAAAAAATGCGTCCGTTTGCTGGACGCATGGTGCTTGGGCAGGATGCCCATTTTGTAGAGGTAGTGGAGGTAGAGGGCTTGCAGGCCGGTTATCTTTTTCGCCGTCTTGAGGGAGCCTTTGAAGGCACAGCGTTTTCGCTTCGGCTCCGGCAGGGACGGCAGGTGCTTGGGATTACGGTTTTGCAGGATGCGCTGTTTGATGGCTTCCTCGCTGTAATTATCGCCCAAGGTTTTCAGGCGTACAAAACGCTCCTTGCCGGGAGGACGCACCGCCATGTATTTTACGCCGGTTTTCACTTCATAGCCCTGCTTTCGGAGGGCGGCGATAAACTGGGTGAAGGTCATGGCGGCGGCAATGGCTTTGTCCACATCCTCCCGGATGAGGCCCCGCCAGGTGGGTTTGCCTTCCTGCTCGGACTTCCACTCGGCGTAATGCTTGGACTTACCGCGCTTTGGGTTTTCGATAACGGATAGGGCATGTTCCCGGCACAACCGATCGGAGGTGCTGCGCATGAGGGCGTAGGTGGCCTTGTTGTCGTAGTACCGTTTACCGTCTTTAAAGGATACGGAATTCAACACGAAATGATTATGCAAATGATTTTTGTCCAGGTGGGTGGATACCACCACCTCAAAGCGGTCACCCCAAAGCTCCCGCGCCAGTTTCACGCCGATGGCGTGGGCGGTTTCAGGGGTGGCCTCACCCGGCGCAAAGGCTTGGTAGGCGTGAAAAGCCAGAATGCCGTCTGCCTTTTGGAATTGCAGCTTTGTCCGCGACATTTGTTCATGGGCGGTGGCCGGGTCGCAGTTGATACCGGTCACATAAAACTGCTGCTCGGTTTTGCCGTCCTCCTTGGTATATTCCAACAAGTTCCGCAAACCCTGAAAATCAGGACTGGAAAAATCAAGATTCTCTGTTTTATCGGGGTTGGTGGCGTAGTTCAGCACCCGGTCAAGGCGGTCGGTTACGTCCCATATCGCTGTTGTCGCCATCGGTTACTCCAACTTTTCCGGCGACGTGACCGCCGTCTGTATATCCTGCACAGCCTTTCTGAGCCGGTTGGCTTCATACTGAAAAACGGTCTTGTCGATATGGCCGATGGCATTGGCCTTTGCAGCGATCTGATTTAGATTGCTTCCGATGGCGTGAAGCTCCCGCGTCATGGCGTAGTAGTCGGGCGGCGGCAGTACCTTGGGTGCATAGCCGTTGATAAGGGAACGCAAGTAGCCTTCCTGCGATAGCCCGGTTTTTTTGGCGCTGGTGTGAAGCCGTGTATTTTCTTCTTTATTCAGCCAAACTTGAATACGGATACTCCGTTTTCTCATCGCTCCGGCTCCTTCCGGGCGGTGTGGGAAAGCTCCCTTTCCTGCATCATTAAAAGCCGCGCCATGTCGTTGACGATGACCGGATGATCGTTCAGGCAAAACTCGTGGAAATGCCTCGTTTCGCCCTGATGCCCCGGATACTGCGGGTAAGGTTCAACCTGCGCCGCCCATTCCTTGACTGGGCGGTAATACCTCCCGTCCCAAGAAGCGTGGTTGATCGTTGCGGCCAGCACCTGACGGACACGCTCCTGTCCGTGGGCTTCAATGATTGTCTTTAAGAATTCGGGCAGCCTGCGGTCATGATAGCTTTGCGAGAGCGCCAGGTTTTCCATAAAGGCGTTCTTGCAGTCGAGGATGGCGCGGAATTCCTCTCGCCACTTTTGGACAAGTTCATCATTCATAGATAACACCTCTTTTCTTAATTGATTAAGTACGGCATGAAGGGGGGGTATTAGGGGCTTCGCCCCTAACAAGCGAATTTTGGGAGACAAAATTCAGTGCTTGCTGCAACACAAGACAGCGGTCTTGTGTTGGGTGTGGGTTACGATTGTTCTTAAGAGACCTGCCGAAAAGAAAAGACCGGAGGTCATCGCTCATTACTCACAGCGCTTCATATATTTGTTTCGTGAGTACACTTCCTTTTCCTGTGTAGCAAACTCCACACTGGCAAAGGGTTTCTTTGATTCCACCTGATAGGTATTTATAAAAGCAAAGCCTCCTTTCTTGATTTTTGGGCAAAAGAAAAAGGCACTGATTTTTCAGCACCTATAATAACTTTGTGTGTCTAATTGGAATACGGTTTTTTGAATTTTTGTTAATCTGTCCAGTGTATATTTACTTTGGAAGAACCCCCAGCAAAGTTTAGTCCAATAATTCCAATATTTAATGTTACACCGGTAACTCTTATCAGCCTTATTAAATCTTTTATGCCTTTAAAAATCATAAGACATCCCTCCTTCAAAACTTTAGCTGGGTTTGGCTGGTGGTTCTGCCAAGGACCGCAAGGGTAGTCTTTCCAAAATAAATATACACTTCTCATTTAGTTTTATAGTTCCCCGCAATCCTGTAGGACAATTTTTAGAAAATCATGAAGGGAAAAGTCCGGATTGTCATAACAGGCAACAGACTCTACCATAAAGCAGTCAGATTCCAATTTCCCGGCCCGGATTTGATCTGCCCGCCTGATTGCATGTCTTACATCTTCAAGGGTAATCTGCCTTAGTATCCTTTCAAGATTACCCCTTTCTTTAATATCCGCCTCTCGGTTCAACCCATATATTCTGCGTACATCAACAACGTAAGCGTCATTTGAAGCAACCGGTCTGTTAAAATCCTCTTTATGAAGAATAAACCACAAGTCTATGTTCACATTGCTGTATGCGTGGTAAACATTTTTCCCCTTTTCTCTCCGGCTTTTTCTTCGAAGCTGCTCACATATTATTATGTTTTGACGAAACTCCGTGTCCTTGAAATCATAGTCAAACAGAGCGGCGTTATCATAATCTGTGTAGTTTTTCTTTAGTCTTTCAGCGGAACCGCGTGTCGTATTGAAGGTAACAACCCGTTCCGGAAATATTTTCAAAAGAAATGCAACATGCTTTAGGTACATTTCTTCCTGCTGGCCGTCACAGACGCAAAAGTAAGTTTTACGGTACATCATTCTTCCTCCTTTGCTTCTTTGTTAAAAAGCTTGGAGAAATCTATATACGGAAGTGTGCCGTATTTCCCTTTAAAATAATTCAAAAGATAGTTCTGATCATTCCGGACATCAGTGGACCCGAAATCAGCGAGCGAATAAATGGTGCTTTCAAAGGTGTCCTTATCTTTTTCGACGAATTTGATTTGATCACGCCGGAAAATCTTATTGCTTAGATAAATTGGGTTATGGGTAGTAAAGATAAGCTGAGCCCCTCTTTTATTTATCGATTGATCATTAAAAAGGGCAATAACGCCTTTAATCAATTCGGGATGGATTGCCGCATCAAATTCATCAAGTACGAATATGCCTCCCTTCGCAAACAAGTTTTCAAAGGGAATGGCGAAATCCAAAAGCTTTAAGGTTCCTCTCGATTCCATCAATTCGGCGGAAACCATTACATCCCGCTTACCGGACTTATAGATAGAAAAAAGTTGCATATCGGCGGAATGCTCATCTTCCGATTTCTGAGATTTGAACAGGATTCGCTGAGGGCCGAAATCCGCGTTTTTTACAAAGCCGTCGAGTGTTTTGTTCCACGCCAGGAAATCTTTATCCGGCATATCAGTTGCAGAAAATGTAAGGTTCGCTTTCTTAAGGGTAAAATCGCTTACCACAATTAGCTTGTTTTTAAAAAAATCAATTACTTTATCGGCAATTTCGCTGCTGATAACCGTTTTGAACGCATGTGTTAAAAAGAGTTCAACCGGGTCAAGGTTTTTGTTGATTTTGTTTTCAAATTCTGCTAGCAGCTTTTCATTGTACTGTATAAGGGAAAGCACCTTCTTATCCCGTTTGATAGCAACGCGTTTTAAGTCGCGCTCAAAAATTTGAATTAGTCCCTTGCTGCTGTATATCCATAGCTGTTCAGAAATAATCTGCCGTTTTTCCTTGTCAAACAGCTTGGTCATGACTTCAAAGGAATACAGAAAATGAGCGCCTTCGTTTATAAATTCCACTTCAAATAACATGGGGTTTTGTTCCGGACTATGGGCGAACGGGTATAATTCAAGATTGTTCAAATCAGGAGACGAAGCCTCAAGAGAACCTTCTAAGACGATCTCTCGCATCAGCGCCAAGGACATAATAATATTGGATTTTCCGCTGGCGTTTGCACCATATATGACAGCAGAAGGAAGGATACGCAGTCCATTTTCGCGGATGAGATTTTCATCCAAAGTCCGTTGTGCACCTGCTCCCATATCCAGTTGAGTCTTGCCCTTGAAGGAGCGAAAATTTTGAAACGCATATTTTATCAGCATATAACATTCTCCTTGCTATAATTCCGTAATTCATCTTCTATATTATACCCAATTTTCAGCCATAATACAATGAGATTGAGAAAAATGCTCAAACAATCAATTTTTATGAGCGGCTTATGTAATATTTAAAAGCTCGACGTATAGGATATATGGCTATATTTTATTTTTCTCCCGCTATCGCTTTTATTTCAGCGATAACATGTCGTAAATAAAACCCTCAACTTATTCACGTTCCAGTGGCTGCCGTATCTTTAGGGTCATTTTCAAATAGTCGTTAACATCTTTTCCGCGCTTGGGTGGTTCATCAGATACGGCGTAGGCAAGTGGAAGAAGGGCATTGATGGTTTTTACAGCCATTCTTCCCGGCACGTCGTTGTCAAGATGCAGAGCGATGTCGTTTATCTGTGGATAGTCCTCCAGGTATTGGGTTAAAGCGACGGGCAGGGTGCTTTCCCCGATGTTCTTTTTCGGCTTGTAAATACCCGCCAAGGACAGACAGTTTTCTTTTCTCCAATCCCTGCCTGCCAGAAGCTCCAATGTACAGTAGGACAATAAATCAATGGCGCTTTCAAACAGGTGAAGCTTTATGGATTCATTCCTTGCCGGAGTGGAGAAGGAGAAGTGCTTGTCGCTACAGCTCACGTCGCCCATAAAACGGCTGCCGGAAGTGCCCCGGAGCGCCCCGTACCGGGGGATGCCCCACCGGTCGAAGCCGACAAAGACCGCATTGTGGTGATAGCGGCTTTCATACAGCCGTCCGGTCTGGATGCAGTAATCAAGTAATGTGATGTGTATGCCGCGCCCGGTGAGATAGGTAATCACGCGGTTGTTGTTTTCGTTTTTCTCAGGTAAAAGCAGCTTTCTTGGCTTGGTGGGTTCCTGTGTTTTTGACCGGACAGGTGGCGCAATGGCCGCCTGTCCGTCTATCTGAATCACCGCTTCGGGGAGCGTCATGCCCCGCACTTTGATGAGATAGTCCAGGGCAGAGCGTCCGCCGATATTACGCGACCACCAGCACCATTTTCCATTAGAGATTTTCAGGCTGTCATGGGTGCGTGTGGTATAGACGTTGCCGGAAAAGCGCACCAGCTCCTGCGGCTCGTAATATTGCAGGTAAGTCAGCAGATCCAGTTGCTTTGCGCGTTCAATCTGCTCCGGTGTTACATAAGGCATGTTTTTCACCTCATCTTTCGTAGCCCACGGCTTTCTTTTCCGATACATCTATGTCCTCATCCGGTTCGCCGTCCAGCACTTCGTTTTCATGTTTATCCATGTTTAGCAGGATGTTCAGTTCGGCCAATCGTGCGGATTTCGTTTGCAGTTCCTGTTCCTTCTCAAAGGGAATGTCGATCTGCTCCTTCGCTGTTTCCATCTGCTGGTGCAGTGTTTTCAATTGTTCTTGACAATACTCCAGCTTATTCGGTATTTCGGCAAGAACGTTATTGAGCCTTGTGATATTACCGTAAATATCTGTGCCAAGCGTGACCGTATGGCTGAGCGCGCCCCGCAGGGTGATCTGGTATTGCTTGTTGAAGCCGTCAAAGGAAAACAGCATCGGAAAGCTCATGTAGCTGCCCAGCTCCTGCGGCTCCGGTGTGGTCATCAGCTTACAGGCTTCCAGGATGGCCGCGCCTGCCTGCGCCTTTTCGGTATAGGAAATGTTCTTGACCGTCATTCCCGCAAATTTGCTGTCCTCCGCACCATCCGCGACAGGTTCAGATGTACCGTGCCGCTCGTACAGGGCAAGGTCTTTTTCATAGCCCGCAATGCGCTCCTCGGTGAATTTAATTTGCTGCGGGAATTGCTTGAGCAATCTGTCCTCCAAAGCATACCGTTGGCTTAGATGATTGGCTTTCAATAGCTTTAGCTTGGAAACCTGAATGTCTAAATCCATCTTGTCCTTGATATAGGGATTGCCCGTTGCCAGCGCTTTTATCTCGGCGTAGGAAAGCGCCGTTTCGTCAATGTCCTCGGCGCTTCTTACCGGGGATTTGCTGGTCATAATCTGCGAAATAAACCGCTGCTTGTTCTCTATAATCTGATACAGGTACGCGTCAAAGGTGTTTTCCGTCACATAGCGGAAGATATGCACCTCGTCATTTTTGTTGCCCTGCCGGACAATTCTGCCGCTGCGCTGCTCCAGATCACGGGGCCGCCACGGGCAATCAAGGTCATGAAGCGCAATCAGCTTATCCTGCACATTGGTTCCGGCTCCCATCTTAAAGGTGGAACCTAACAAAGCGCGTACCTGTCCCTTGCGAACCTTGGCAAACAGCTCTTTTTTGCGGGTTTCAGTATTAGCGTCGTGGATAAAGGCCACTTCATCGGCGGGAACGCCTCGGGCGATGAGCTTTTGGCGCACATCGTCATACACGTTGAAGTTCCCGTCACCTTTGGGTGTGGAGAGATCGCAGAACACAAGCTGTGTCAGTTTTTTCTCGTTGTTCTCCTGCCAGAAGCGGAAGATGTTTTCCACACAGGCGTTTACCTTGCTGTCTTCGTGGTCGGGCAGCATGGGATTGGCCAACCGCTGGTCAAGCGCCAGCTTTCGTCCGTCGTTGGTGATTTTGAGCATATTGTCCTCATAGGGTTCCACCTTCTTGGCGCGTACCTGTTCGGCGCGCTCCGCAAGCTCGGCCACCATGTCCTGCTGGAATTCGCTCGGCTTGACGGCAACATTGTGGTAATTTGCCTTGGGCACAGGAAGGTTCAACATATCCGCCGTTTTGATATCCGCAACCTCTTTGAACATACTCATCAGTTCCGGGAGGTTGTAGAAACGGGCGAAGCGCGTTTTAGCCCGGTAGCCCGTGCCTTCCGGCGCAAGCTCAATAGCAGTAACGGTTTCCCCGAAGGTGGAGGCCCAACAGTCAAAATGCTGTAATCCTTTTTCCCGCAGGAGTTTATATTGCAGGTATCTTTGCATGGTGTACATCTCCGTAATGCTGTTACTGATAGGCGTTCCTGTGGCAAAGATAATTCCGCGCCCCTCGGTCAGTTCATCCAGGTAACGGCATTTGGCAAAAAGGTCACTGGATTTCTGCGCTTCGGTCTGTGACAGCCCTGCCACATTTCTCATTTTGGTGTAGAGAAAAAGGTTCTTGTAAAAATCCGCTTCATCCACAAACAGGCGGTCAACACCCAATTCCTCAAAGGTCACAACATCATCCTTGCGGCTGGTATCGTTGAGCTTATCCAATTTGAGCTTTAACGTCTTTTTGGTCTTTTCAAGCTGCTTGATGGCGTAACGCTCGCCTTTTTCCTCTTTCAGCTCCCGGATGCCGCTGGTGATTTCCGCAATCTGATCCTGTAACTGCTGCTTTTGCCGTTCTGCGGAGATGGGGATTTTCTCAAATTGGCTATGCCCGATAATCACCGCATCATAGTCGCCGGTGGCAATACGGGCGCAAAACTTCTTGCGGTTCTTGGTTTCAAAGTCCTTTTTGGTAGCTACAAGGATATTGGCCGATGGGTAAAGCTGCAAAAACTCCCCAGCCCATTGCTCGGTCAGATGATTCGGAACAACAAACATGCTTTTGTTGCACAGTCCCAAATGCTTGCTTTCCATCGCAGCCGCCGTCATTTCATAGGTCTTGCCCGCACCCACGCAATGGGCCAGCATTGTATTCCCACCGTACAGAATGTGTGCCACCGCGTCCACCTGATGCTTTCGCAGGGAGATTTCCGGGTTCATGCCTGTAAAACGGATATGGCTGCCGTCGTATTCGCGGGGACGGACAGAATTAAAGCGGTCGTTGTAGAGCCTTGTCAGCCGTTCGCGGCGTTCGGGCTTCTTCCATATCCAGCCTTGGAACGCCTCCTTAATGGCTTCTTGTTTTTGTTGGGCAATGGCCGTTTCCTTTTTGTTCAGAATGCGCTTTTCATTGCCGTCCTCATAAACGGTATCAAAGATGCGCACATCTCGCAGATTAAGGGTGTCCTCGATAATCTTGTAGGCGTTGATACGCTTAGTGCCATAGGTGACATTGGCCTTGATATTGTCGCTACGGTCATCGTTTTTGCCCTTAACGTTCCAGTTGGCGGTATAGGTTGAATAGAAAACGTCGATATAGCGCCTGTACATATAAGGAGTTTCCAGCAGTTCAAGCATAAAGTCCTTGACCACATCCGGGGGAAGCCAGGTCGCGCCCAGACGTACATCAATTTCGGAAGCGTCTAAATCCTTCGGCTGTACTGCTTCCAGAGCCGAAACATTGATACCATAAAGGTCAGGGTGCATTTCGGCAAACTGCCGGGCGGTTTGCAGCTTTTCCCGCACATTGCCGGAGAGATAAGCGTCCGCTGTTTCATATTGAATGATGCCATCATTGTTAAAATGGGTGGGATTGCGGAACACGACGCCTTCCAGGTCTTTTACAAGCTGTCCCTCGGAAAGCCCTGTCAGGCTTTGCATGAAGCCCATATCTACACAGGCTTTTTCCGCAATGGAGATGGCCAGTGCTTCGGTGGCGGTATCCACATGGGTCACAGTGGTGCGCTGCCGGATGGTGCGCTTGGTGAACATATCCGCTTTGCGCTCCAGCTCGCCGTTCTCGTCCAGAATTTCCAGGGAGCAGAGCAGGCAGTAAGAGCTGTCATCCGCAAACGCCATGTTGTTGCCGCGGCTGTTTAACAGTCCGTATTTGGCGGTAAAAGTGTCATATAGACGGTTCAGCTTGCACTGCTGTTCCTGGATTATTTCGTTGCTGTAATCCTCGGTCTGGTATTCAATGAGTTCGCGGACTGAGTCCCGGATAGCAATCATGCCCTTGATCCGGCCCTCCGCCGTGACAGAGGTTTCCACGCGGTTCATCCGGCTGTTTTCGCGGTAGTAGATTGCGCCGTCCATAACGGTATAACTGAAATTACGGACATTCGGATCTGCCGGGATAGAGGTGCCCACATCCTCGGTTACATCCTCCAGTTCATACTCGGTAATTTCCGCATGGATGTTTTCCAGCGCCTCGCGCAAGAGCTCTGCGAGGTCAGCACCTTCATAGGGCATACAGGTGGTTTCACTTTTGTTGCCGTACATCCGGTCGTCGTAGGCCAATGTGCCTAGCACCATTTCGGGATTGTCGGCAAAATAGCGATTTACGGGGATGCCGTCCTTGGTGGTGGAGAGATGCACCCAATCCGGTTCAATGTCGATTACCCTGTCACGCTTTTGCAGGAACAGGATGTCGGTGGTGACTTCCGTGCCGGCATTGGCAAAAAACGCATTGTTGGGAAGCCGGACGGCCCCCAGAAGCTCGGCCCGCTGCGCGATGTACTTGCGGACTTCGGGGTTTTGCTTATCCATCGTGCCCTTGGATGTGATAAAGGCAACAATGCCTCCGGGCCGCACCTTATCCAGCGTTTTGGCGAAAAAGTAGTCGTGGATGTAAAACTTGTACTTGTCGTACTTTTTATCCGCCACACCGTAGCTGCCGAAGGGCACATTGCCGATAGCCAGGTCGAAAAAGCTGTCGGGCAGGTTGGTTTCCTCAAAGCCCTGCACTGCGATGCTGGCGTTTTGATATAGCTGTTTGGCAATCCGGCCTGTGATGCCGTCCAGTTCCACACCATACAGCTTGGAGTTTTTCATGCTCTCCGGCACAAGGCCGAAAAAGTTGCCGATGCCGCAGGCGGGTTCCAGAATATTGCCGGTCTGGAAGCCCATGTTGCCAAGGCAGGCATACATGGCCTTGACGACGGTGGGGGAAGTATAATGGGCATTTAAGGTGGAGGCCCTCGCGGATGTATATTCCTCATCAGTGAGCAACTCCTTAAGCATGGCGTATTCCTTCGCCCACTGGCTATTCTGTTCATCAAATACCTGCGGCAGGCCGCCCCATCCCAAATACCGGGAAAGGATTTCCTGTTCCTCTGGAGTGGCAAAGCGGTTTTGTTCTTCCAGTTGGTTCAAGAGCCGTATGGCGGCGACATTCCAGCCGTATTTGGTCTTTGCGCCTCCATGCCCTAATTCATCGTCGGTGATACGGAAATTGACGCGGGGCTGCTTTTGGGATGCTGGCTGAAGGTCAATGATGACTTTAGATACTTCGCCATCCTGTGTTTTTCGCCATACGGGTTCTTTGGCCTGTTCCAAAACGCCGTGCACAAACTCGATGCTTTCGCTGCGGAAAATGGGAAAGCCCGTGTTGCGCTGAAAGGTGATGTCCCGCAGACTGACCGTATCGGCTTCCTCGTCGATGCTATCGATGGCATAGCGCCGGTCCTCAATGGAAAGCTCCACGCCCACGGCAATTTCTTTTTCGGCTGGTTTCTTTTCCGCTTCCCTGGCTTGGCCGTCCGGAAACTCCAGGTCAAATTCCACATAGTTTTTTTCGCTCTCGCTGCCGCTGTCGCTGGTGACGGTATTGCCCTCGTGGGTGATGGTCACATCGCTGGTTGCCCTCACCCATTCCGGTGCATTGGGGTCGTCGGCATGAAGAGTAACGACGTCCCTTTTTTCCGTCAGGTAATCCTGGTAGGTTCGTTGGAACACATCCTCGGCAAGCCATTCCTTAAACTGCGGCAGGGTGGTATAGGCTTCATAAAAAGCCGGATGCTCCTCCTGCATGGAAAGGACAATGCGGTCGATGGCGCTGCCCAGTTCCCGTTCGGCACTGTCGGGGTCGGTATCCCTGTCCCGAAGGTAAGGGTAGATCTCGTCGGTTCTTATCCTGTTGACGATTTGAGGCAGGTACGCCTGGTATAGCGTACGGGGGGATGGTGTTCCCTTTTCTTCGGCTGGTTGCTCTGGTACTTTCCCGGCTGCAATAAGATGGTCATTCAAGGGATTCTCCCGCAGCATCCGGTCAAAGTCATCCCGCGCAAGTTCCTTGCTGAACAGCGGAAAACTGATGTCGCGGAGCAGCACCTTGCCACTGTCAAAGGATAAAATCTCGTATTCGTCCGTGCCGAGATACACCGTGTCGCCAAGTGAGAAGGCATATTTCGCATTCTTTCGTGACGGCGGCTTTGGTTCGGAGGGAGCCGGTTCCCGGTTCAGGATTTCGCGGGCATAGGTTTGCTCGGCAAGCTGTTGGCGGCGTTCCTCCATCTGCTGTTCATAAACGGGCAGATATTCCTTTTCCTTGCTGTTTAAGTAGCGATCGGTGGTAATCAATTCGCCAATGCGTTTTTGCACCTTTGCCCAGGGCAATACAATTTTTGCGTCCGGCCCCATGATTTTTCCGCTGGTGAGGGTGATGCCCTTGCCGTCGTGCCATTCATGAATATCGGTGCCTGTCAGGGCAGGTGCTCGCCCGCCGATACCGTATTCCTTTTTCAAGAAGTCAATATTTTCTTTCGCAGAGGCATTTTGCTGAAAGTGCAGATAAATCCGGTACTTTCCGTCCTGCACACCGCTTCCCTGCCGCAAAACCGTATCAATGGCTTCCTGGGGAATAGAAAAAGCGGAGGATTTTTCTTCCTCCGTCTGTTCAATCAAGGTAATTTGCTGCTGCACTGACGGCAATGCCGGCGGTTCATCAAGGAATTCACCCAGCAGAATCATACTGTCGAAGTGACCGGCAATGACTCCCCAATCATAGTACCTCTGTGATGTTCTTGCGGCGTAGCTGCCCTCCCAAAGATGGAGAACATTTTGGTGGGTCTTGTACCCGACGCGATGATCTCCGTTGACTATCAGTTCTGTGTAGTTATTATTAAAAATGTTTTTGATGTATTCGGTACGCTCGTTGCTATCCTCGTGAACGGCATAAAAGTCTACGATTTCTTGCTTGGTTACCTTCAAGTGCGGGGTAGAGCGCAGGAGTTCATTGATAACCGGCGTAGAATGAAAAAACGGAAGACTTTTGTCCTCCGTTTCTCTGTCGTACCATGTTAATTGTAAATCAGCTCCGCCAGCACCGATTCCTCCGCTGAGTGCCGTAGGTTGTTCATGTGTCCTGTCCAGCCCATCGGGTCGGTCGCCTTGTCCGGCGCGGGACTGCTCTGTAAGAGCTTCGCTGTGATCTGTTCGATGCGCTCCTTCGCTGTCCGGTCGATTTCCGACAGGTGGCTGTTCAGTTTGCCCGACAGCATCAGGCTTGCGTACATTCCTTTCCGGTAGTTTTTCAGATATGTTTTGCGCAACATCCCATATTTGCCGATGTACGTTTCTTCCTTCGGCAGCATCAGGTCGGGTATCAGATAATCGCCCTTCTGCGTGTAGGTCAGTTCCATATTTACCATCCCTTTCAGAATTACTGTTTTGCTTTACGTTTTCATTGTGATGTACATCCTGATTTTTTGCAAAGGTACGGTTTTGTTTTTTCTCCGCTTTTTGCAGTTCCTTGACCGTTGCCCCGATTTCCTTTAAAACCATTTCGGAAATATCACTTGTGGCCGCACCCAAGCGCGAAATGGTATCCAGCGTATTGAAATTCACAATGCCTTGAAAATCCTCAAAGCTCAGGTATTCATCGGCAGGATAGCCGCAGCGGACTAATGCTATGTAAGCCACGGAAATCTTGAGAATCTCCTTGAAGATTACTTCCACATTCAGGTCGTCCAGCTCTTCCAAAAAGCTATTTTCCCTAAAGTACATCAGATCAGAGAGATAGTCGGGGAAATTATCATCCACGGCATTGCGGGCGGCAGAGATTAAGGCGGTCACAATATCTTTATTTTCTTCAAGCTCACCAAAGGTGCTTTCCAACGTTTCCTTCACGGACTCCGCATATCTATCCTGCATCGCCCAAAGCGCAACGGGGCGGTTATAGCGGCTGTTGGTGTCCGACACATCGAACACATGTCGCAAAGTTAAACGGCTTCCGCTGTCGTCGATGAGGGCGATGCCCTTCGCGCCTCGGTTTACCCATCTGCCAAACTTCTGATTCCATAGCTCAATGGGAGCACAGGCAGTCGCATCGGGACGCTGCGCATAAATCAAAAGCTGATCCTGAAACGGATATTTGTAATTCCATGCTGCCGTTTTCAGAAAGGAAGTCCAGTTGACAGGATTTCTTGTGGCGCTGTGAGCCGTCCTTTCCGAAAGCTCTGTAATCAGTTGCAGCTTCGTTGCCAACGTTTATCCCTCCTTATCGTTCCGGCTCATGGCTCTTCTTTTTTGGGGCAGTCTGTATGTATTTGCCCTCAGTTTTTTCATTCAGCCGTTCCTTTTCATTTTTATAGCAGTAGATGTAAAAGTTATAGTCACCCCGCTGCGGGAAACAGCGGATAAAATAGCAGTATCGGTCGGTATTCACACAAAAGCCGTACGTGTCGGGATGCCATGCGCCCGGTATTTTGGCCTCCCGGTGTCCATAGCAGTAGTTCACCATGGTTCCCAAGTCCTTCAAAGGCCCTCGTGTGCGTAGTTTGTTTATGACAGCGGCAATATCGGACTTGAACTCCGGAGTATTCAGCGAACTTTGATGGTCAAACCATGTATGCCAAAACTCCCGGCCCTTGTGTCCGAAATCCCCTCGCAGGTGCCCGATACAGCCAAGCTCTTTGTCTTTTTCGTCATTGGAATAAAACAGGGCAGCTTCCTCCGGGGAAAAGGGTCTGATTTCAAATGTCATTTTGATCACCTCACCGTTCTATCCCATGCTTTTTCTTTTGGGGCTGCGGTACTGGTTTTTCGGGTGTATCCTTTTCCTGCTGGAGACTTTTTAAATAATGGACTTCATCCAACGCCCGGTTACATAAATCCACAAGTGCGGTCAGGCGGTCATTCATGTAATGACCCCAGAAATATTCCTTTTCACCCTTTCTGCATTTCCACGTCACAAAGTTTGCGGGTGCTTCATCACGCTGACCGATTACAAATTCCGCATTTCCCACGGTCAGTCGGTCGGTGATGACATAACCTGCATTGATTTCCTTTTCCATGTTCAAACCTCCTAACGTTCCTGCTCATATTTTTTCTGCTTTACCTGCCTTTCGGTCTGTATCTGTTTGAGCCGTTCCTTTGCCCAATCGGGCAGATGCTCCGGCTTGATGGTGCCCAAAATATCCTCCCGGTTCCAGCGTGATTCTTTGCCGGAATAGAGGTTGACAGTGTAGACAGCGCGGCCCCGGGAATTGGCATGAGAGCCAAAGCCGCCTGTGGCCAGTACAAGCTGCTTGTCGGCAGTACGGTATTCAGGGCGCAGGCGCTCCGGACGGATGACTGCCACCTTGTTTTCAATACTCTCTCCGTAATCATTCGGGATACAATGCTCCAGCTTGAAAGGCTGCAGGGGAACGGTGATTTTGTCCCGTTCCGCTTTGATCGCTTCAAGCTGCGCCTGTACGCGGTCGGTAAATTCTGTCATCATTTCAACGTAGTCCGCACTTGCTGAGGCATTAAAATAGTGATCGATGCCCAACGGGTTATCCCAGGTGTAATTGCATACCATGTACGGATAATCGGTTTTGGTATCATCCAGCGCAAAAAGGATTTCTTTATCTCCAACATGAATGGCGTGTTTTACCTCGTAGGTATCCACCATGCGTTTTTCTTCATCCATCGATATTTCCACTCCAATCTATGAGGCAGACGAAAAGGGACGGTTTGCCGTCCCTTTTGCCATCCTGCCGTTATTTCTTTTTCCGCTTGATGTGCAAATACACCGCACCACCGACAATTACAAGACAGAGCACGATGGCCAGTATCGCTTTCAGTTCCACAAAATCACCTCCTACTTAACAGCAAATCAGTTCGTATATCAAAAGAGCCACGGCATACGTGAAGAAACCAATGCTCAGAAATACGGCCAATGGGACGCTTTTTTGCTTTGTCGCCTTTGCATAGATACAGGCGGGAAGCAAAGCAATAAAGAGAATGACCGCAAGAGAGTACAAGCCAAAGCAAAAGCCCATTGCCGCCGTGAGCTTAATGTCGCCGCCTCCAACACCTCCAAACTTGGCGGCAAGGAAAAACAGGCACAATCCCGGCAGCAGAAATCCGACAATCCGCTCAAGTAAGGCTGGATATGGCAGCAGAAAAGCGGATGCAGCTCCGATCAATAGAATGGCTATCCATGTCCAATCCGGAATAATCCGCTTTCTATAATCCATTACTGCTGCCCAAAGTATGGGAATGGCGCATAACAGCGTGGCCATTATCAATTCCCCGTGGTGACATCATCATCGTACATGCTGTCCACCACATAAATTTTTAGCTCTCCTCCGGTAACCCACTTGGATAAGGTCCCTCCCGGGGTGTGCACGTCGGTAACCAAAAGCTGCACGATATAATCCATGTTGTCGGGGAACCAGGTTGGAACATATTGCTTTTTGTACAGGAACGGTGAGCTGGGATTCTCCCGGAAAGTAAAATGATTCGTACTGTCGGACATCAACGGTACGGATGTTTCATAGCGGTACTGCGGCAGATAGACTTCCGCCGTCTGGGCGGCGGTAATCAGCTCCGGCTTGTCGTAATTGGTGTTTATGGTAGCAGTAACGCTGATGGTAAAGCCGTAGCCAGATTTGAGATAGCCCTTTGCCTTGGTGTCGTAGTCTAGTGCGGCAGTGACTTTCAGTTCGGCATAAAACTGCCGCCATACAAATTGGCCGTTTTCATAGCGTTGCTCCCACCACGTCACTTTTGGCTGGTCGCTTCTTTGCGGCGGTGCGGGGACGGTCCTGCTTTCTTCCGGCTCATCATAGGCTACATTTTTGATGACGGCATTTTGGGTATAGGTGTTGTTGGCGGCAGTGGTTTCATTGTCTAATACTTTATCGGGGTTGATGGTGGCGATCAGAGTGATGTTTTTATCAGCTTGGACATTGGGGGTATTCCATTTGAGCGATACGACGTTCCAGGTGTCTTGCTCCATGACCACGGCATCAACACGCTTTTTGATCGAAAGCTCCGGGATTTCAAACAGGACGGAAACCTTTTGCCCCGGCGTAAAGTCTAGGCTTCCTTTGTTGGATACCTTGATGGTACTGATGACCGTCTGGTTTTCCTTGTATTGGTCGGGCGTTATCCGCTGTACATCCAGGTCATAGGGACGTTCTACCACCATGATTTCCGCTGCCGCTTGGTTGTTGCTGGTGTTGCTATCCCTGTAATCTGTAGGCGGTGATACCTGTGCCGCCAAATGAATGGTTGTGCCTTTTTCTCCCGCCGTGCTTTTGACGACGTAAGCTTTGGTTTCATAGGCTTTGAAATTTGCAGTGGATGGCACTGTCAAAACCGCCTTGCCGTCAATGGAAGCGTTCAAGTTCACTCCCGACAACGTTTTGTCCGTGGAATTGGCAAAATACACGGTAAAGCTGTATTCCTCCTGCTCGTAAACCATGGGCGGGCAGGATAGGTTAGCCCATATGTCGCACAGCTTTTCCGAAGGTACATCCGGATTGTCTGGGTTATCGGGATTGTCCGGGTTATCCGGTGGGTTGTCGGGATTATCAGGATTGTCCGGTGGGTTGTCAGGATTAACAGGCGGATTGTCGGGATTGCCGGAAGGCTTTTTCACTACCGTGATTTTTGAAACGGCGGTGTTGTTGGCCGGATTATCGTCCCGGAAGCCGTTCGGCGTTGTAATATTGGCCCACAGGTTATATATCTCGCCCGCGTTTCCCGCCGTGCCTGTAATGGTGAAGGATTTTGTCTCCCTAGGATTGAAACTGTAAGTTTTCGGAATTTGTGCCAAAGCGGTATCGTTGTATGTCCCCCGCAATAGCACATTTTTCAGTTCCGTACCGGATTGGTTGGTAAAGCTCACGGTATAGCTGTAGTTCTCATGTTCATATACGGTGGACGGCGCAAGAATGCTTGCCGACAAGTCGCAAAGCTTCGGTGAGTCAGGCGGCTGATCCGGGGGATTATCCGGGATATCCGGCTGGTCGGGATTATTGCCAGGGTCAGGCGTTTTTTCAGGTTCCGGTGCAGGTTCCTCAATGATTTTGATGATTGCCGTGGCTGTGTTGTTGGCGGGATTGCCGTCTATAAAGCCCTCCGGTACACCGATGTTCGCCCACAGGTTTATCACATCAGCAGAAGTGTCGGCCTTGCGTTTGATGGTGTAGGTTTTGCTCTCATTGGGTGAGAAGTCCTGCACGGCGGGAATCTCTTTGATCAGGTCATCGTCCACCGTGCCTTTGAGTGGTACATCATAAGCCGGACTATTTCCGCTGTTCATAAAAACTACGGTGAAGGAATAGCTGTCCCCCCGGTAGACCGTGGCAGGGGCGCGGATGGCAACCGACAGGTCGTTTCCGTCACAAGCCTTGAACTTGAAATAGAAGTCTGCGGTGGGAATTTTGTAATTAATTTTTTGCGTAATAGAGGTCTGTGTACTACTTTCTCCATCGGTATATTCGGCGCTCTCCGGCGTGTAGTCCCATTCAAGACCGCAATAGATAAAATTGCGGGACAGGAGGATGTCGTCCTTGGAAAAGGTGACGGAGGTAGTCTGATATGGGAAAAGAAGCTCCGGCACTCCCTTGTCCTGGGCTGAGAGCTTTCCATAAACCTCTTGCTTGCTTTCATCACACCAGGTTGCATCAATGTTGATTTTTACTGGAGCCTGATAGGTGATTTCCGTGTTTCGCATGGTTTCAAAGGCAATGAGGGCTTTCTCCGTCCAGCCATAGCTGGTAGTCAATGGTTCAAAATTCATGTTCGTATCATAGGTTCCATAGAGCTTGCCGGAAGAAAAACCGTAAATTTCCACGACCAGACTACCCTTTAGCGTGTAAGTACCTCCGTCATATTTATCAATCCAACCGGCAATCCGTTCCTGCTCGTGGTCGGCAACGGTATTGGCGTTCACAAGATCGATACGCTGTGGCTCTTGAAAGGATTTCAGCAGTGTTTCGCCCTCATAGATTTCCTTTACGTTCATGCCTATGGTGCGGTAGCGGGTGTCATAAATGGCTTTGACTTGAGATACCACATTGGCCGTGACGGTGAGGACGGCTCCCTGGTCCGTTTTGGCGGTGATGGTATAAGGACCGGAAGCCTTCTTGCTTTCGACGGTCAGAATATATTCCGGCGTTATCTCACGGCTATGGCCGCCATACTCCAATTGAACCCTTGTGAGCGTACCGGTTTTTGCTGTGACACTCACGGGAATTTGTGCCGGGAATTGCTCCACGGCAACCACGCCGCTTTCGCTTTGCAGGCTGTCTATGGGTGAAGTGACATTGATTTCAATGTCGCTGTTCGATGCGGCAAACGCCTTGACGGAAAAGAGCAGACAGCATATAAATACAAGCGGCATGGCTAAAATATACTTTCGTTTCATTCGGAACCTCCTTTCTCGATTCTGTTGTTGACGCTGGAGATGGTAAAGGGAAGCCGAACCTCGCCGGTCAGGAAGCCGAAAATGCTGCGGGTTTTCAGTGTCCCTTTCAGCGTCAGCCGGGGCGGGTCATCGGTGGCCTCCAGGCTTTCAATTTCAAGCTCATAAACCCATTGCCCATTGGCATATTTGTCCATTTCCGGGTTCAGTCCCATGCTTTCGTGCAAATATTCGTACAGCGTTTCCTCGGCAAGGGCGCTGTCCATCCGTGAATAGCCGTCTCTTCGGTATTCGTCGAGCATGGCGTATTCTACAGAGTCGTTTACCCCGCGCTGGAGCACGTATTCCACTTGCTGGTAAAGACTTTCCATGCGGAAGTATTCGATCAGGATAGCGGCAAGGGTGAGAATAAAAAAGACGAGGATGAGGATAAACACAAAAGCGTCGCCCTTCCGGTTGTTCATAATGCGTTTGAAATTGCCCACAGGTTTTCCCTCCTTTCCGGCATTTTCATTCCGATAGCTTCCAGTATTTTTCCGACATACCGGTGATGCTTACCTTCATGGGGATATTGATCTGAACAGGCGGCGTAAAGGACGGTTTGAATAGGGTAAAGGCATAGCTGTCTGTCATCGTCACAGTAAAGGTATCCCGCAGTTGGATTTTTTGGCTTCCGTCGCAATACTCCACATTCTCAATGGTCATTTCCGGCGAAAGGCCGGTCTGCTCCTTCCGCCGGTAAAAGACGTCGTAGGCGTTGTTCGATACCTGTCCCTCCAGCTCAACCACCCGGACAACACGGCGGCACATATGGTTCAAGTTCAAATAGGCGGTAAAGATACTCAGAAAGGACATCACTGTGGCCATGAGCGTAATCACCACCAGCGTCTTGATAATCAGCTCGTAATAGGCGCTGCCCTTTCTACCCAAAAGCAGCTTTTTGAAAGGCTGAGGGGGAGAATTTCTCCCCCATATGCCCCGGTGCTTCCTGTTCATCTGCTTGCACCTCCCCTGTGAGTAAATATACCCGGCAATGCTGCCATCAGCTTAATAAGCCGGTGATCTTGGTGACGATGCTGTTCCAGATGGTGGTGATGGAGCCTTGATACAATGTCATGAACACTGCGCCTACTACCACGACAATCAAGACGACGATAAGCCAGCCGGTCATCTGGTCGCCGGATTTGTTTGCCAATACGTTCATGGTTTTTAGTCCTGCCATGCGAATTCTGTTTTTTAAAGTTGCCATCATAATAAATACCTCCATATCGTTTTTTTATCTTGGTTTCATGGGAAAGGGGAGCGATGCTCCCCCCGGTGTTTTTGCCTTTCGGTTTTAAATACTGTTAACTCAAAAGGCCGGTAATTTTAGTGACGATATTGTTCCAGATAGTGGTGATTGAATCCTGATACAGCGTCATAAATACTGCACCCACAACTACCACGATCAGGACAACAATGAGCCAGCCGGTCATTTGGTCGCCGGACTTGCTTGCAAGAATCTTTCTTGTTTTTAGTCCCATCCTCTGTATTTTGTTTTTTAAAGTAGTCATCATAACAAATACCTCCATATCAGTTTTTTTGATTTTGGTTCAAAGGAAAAAGGGGAGAACGATTCTCCCCCCTGTTGCCGTAGCCTTTTCGGCTGCAAGTATTGTTAGCTCAAAAGGCTGGTGATTTTGGTAACGATGCTGTTCCAGATGCTGGTGATGGAACCCTGGTACAGTGTCATGAATACAGCGCCCACTACGACGACAACCAGCACGACAATGAGCCAGCCGGTCATCTGGTCGCCGGACTCGCTTTTTAGAAGTCCTCTGGCACTTGAAAGAGTGTTGGCGATTCTTTTCTTTATGGTATTTTCTCTCCTTTCTCCGGTGATTTGGATTGCGGTTGTTTTGTTTTTCATCGGTCATACCTCCTGAAAATGTATTTTGAAAAAGGGTTGCCCCGTTTTCACATTAAAAAAGGCCCCCCATTGACCTGATTAGGTGGGAGCCGATAACGTAGAGCAAGGTGGCCAGGGTTACAGCCACCAATGGGATGGACGCTATTTTGATTTTGCCGGGCAGCTTATTCAGCTTTTTCTTTAAGGCTTCCTTAGCTTTGACGTCCATATCTCGGGCAAGATAGGCCAGCGCTTCGCCCTGATGCTCGCCTCGGTACAGTCCGATAAGGGCATTGACCAAAAAGGACACGTCCGTAAGACCGATGCGTTCATTGAAATTCCGAAGGGCTGTTTCAATATTCTTGGCCTTCATCTCCATGACCAAAACCGAAACATCGTAGCGGAACACATCGCTTGCAACCATTAGGTAATCCTCGAATATCTGGATCAAATCCACCTGTACGACTGTTTTTTGGCTGCCTTCCCGGATATCGTCCAGCTTATACAGGATGGAACGGACAAAGCTTGGAAGTTCCGCTTCGATAAATGCCTTTTTCGTTTTTAGTTTATCTTTAAAGTCCGTCGTAAAATGGAAATAGATCACAATGGAAAAAATGAGAATGACGGGCACAATGCTTTTTGCCCCGACTGCCAAAAGCGGAACCAGGAGCAGAAGGGTGAAGGAAGCGCAGATAAGTGCCCTGGCTCGATATTCCCTGGGTGTGAGGTCAATCCCTCCGCGTCTTAGCGTGGACGCCAGCTTCGCTTCCCTTGCTGGATCAAGCCTGATCCATCGGGATACCGGCTTGACAAGGGGCATGACAAAGCGGTTTAACAGCCTTTGGCCCGTTTTCTCCTTTTCGGTTTGCAGATTTTTGATATTTTTCTTCATGCTCAGCTTCGGAATTTTAAGCAGTTGCCGGCAAATTAAAAATCCTGCTGCAGTCAGCAGGACAAAGACGATGAGCTGATAAAACAACTTGGAACCTCCTATCTGTTAACAGGTTTGGTAATCTTCATCACATAAAATGCCGTCGCCAGGGCGGTCAGCAGCATAATAACAATCAGCAGCTTGCCGATGGTGGTTTGGGTCAGGATGGAAAACCAATCTGCGTTGGAAAAGCGCATCATGGGGATGACACTGAGCATTAATCCCACCGTCATCAGGTAATCGCGCCAGACTCGGACCATCATGCCATCGCTTTCGATCTGCATGGACTTTGCGTCGTTCATGGCTTTGATGATGGGAAACAAAGCAAATTTCAACCGCCGGTCGTGATAGCAGAGGATGAGCATTTTTGCCCACTCGGCAAAATATCGGTTTTTGATCTTTGCCGCCAGACGGTACAATCCGTGTTCTACATTCGGGTTGATGAGCTTGATTTCCGATACAAATTCGTCAAAGGCCGTCGGACTTCTCAGGTGAGCCGGGATGTACCGGTTTTTTTCTTCCACATAAGTTTCCACGGCTTTGATGATGTCGTCACACCCTGCATAGGCATTGGTGATAATAGACATGGTGTTTTCCAGCCCCTCGATTTCCTCCCGCGCGGCTGTGGCGCTTTTTACGGTCAGGTAGAAGAAGGGGGCAGGGGTCAGGCATACCGACATTACTGCCGCCAGCTCGACACTGTTAAACAGCATAAGCCCGGCCAAAAATCCGCCTGCTACTGACGCGCCTGTCATAACTAAATATTTCTTTTGAGTACATCCGGTTTGCCTGAACAGGGTTTGAAACCGGATGGCAATCCGCTCGGTGATTTTCAGCTTTGCCCCCGCCAGGTATAGACGTCGTTTTTTTAGCAGGTTCTGCTCTGTTGTAAAGGGGTTCAGTCCCAACAGGAGGAAAAGTGACACGCTGATGAGAGCAAATACCAGGATAAGGGATATTTGAATGCTCATTTCTAACCTCCTTCCGGTCTGTACCCGCTACCCGCAAAACGGCGGATTTCTGTCAGCTCAACGCCATTGACCAGCAAGCGTTCGGCAAGAGCGTAAGAAATGTTTTCCATACGCCGGTGGTTTCCTATGACCTTTGTAATCCTTCCGGTTTCGTCCTTTTCATAGTGGTCTACCACGAATTTAAAAAGGGTGCTGCCGGTGACCTCACCGTCCTTTACTCCCGTGGCTTCAAAGATTTCCATGTATTTGCGGGATTTGTCGGGGAGCTGCATTTTGAAAAGCATAATGGGAAAGGCTTCCACGATGTTTTTCAAGAGCCTTTCCTCCGACAGGGAGGTCCCGGCTTCCAGGCACATGGTCAGGATTCTGTCATAAGCGGATCTAGCGCTGTTGGCGTGCAGTGTACTGACGATGGTGTGCCCCGTCCGTCCAGCTTCCTGCACCGTTAAGGCTTCTTTTCCTCTCATTTCGGCGGGAACAAGAACGGTGGGATGAAGCCGCAGGGAGAGCTTCAACAAATCCAGCATGGTGACGGGGTTGGGTTCTTCCTTTGTGAGAAGGTGAATTACGTCGTTTACCATCACATCGTTATCATCAAACTGCGCCAGGGTCAATTCACGGGTATCTTCAATTGTAATTATCCTTTTGTCCTTTGAGATGCAGCTCAAAATATATCCCATGTCAGAGGTTTTTCCGCTGCCGGTGGCTCCGGCAATGGCCACCGATATGCCGTTATTGACGCAGAGCGTAAGCAGGTCTAATTCCTCCGGCGTGGCTGTTTCCCAGCCAATGAGGTTTTCCCTTGTGATGTAGGACGGCTTTTGCTTTCTGACCGAAGCGATGGCTCCGGCATCGGGATCGACACAGGGCTCAATGGCTCCCGACATGCGGATGCCCCGTGCGATAAAGCTGTCTCCGATGGGCTTGCTGCCGTCCAATATAACATTCCCGAAGCGGCTCATTTTTTTGGCGATGTTGGCGCAAGCCTCCGGGCTGGCAAAGGTGTTTGACAGCCGCACCTTTTTGTCCTTGTACAGCACCCAGATGCCGTTATAGCCGTTAACGTTGACTTCCTCCACGTCACTGTCCTGGAGGTAGGGGGATAAAAGCCCCAAGCCGGCCATATCATCGTAGATCATATCCACCAACTCGGAAATGTTCTGAATGCCCTTTGCCACCATATGCTCACTGTTCAGGTAGCGCATGATCAGGTCCTTGAGCTTGCCCTCGGCTTCTTCCGAATACAGCACCTGTGCCAGTTCTGCGGAATGGTTCTTGGCTATGATCCGTTGCAGCTTATCCAGAATTTCGCCGTAATCCTGGGCTTCCAAATTGCTTTCTCCGCTGTCGGAGCGCCGCTTGTTGGCCCGGTAAATCAGGTCGTTGACGGAAAACCTGTTGTTCACGATGCTTCACCTCCGCAGATTCCCTTTGCTATTTGCTCCAGTACCTTGCCGTAGCGCTTGCATGTTCTGTCTTGAAAGAAATAGATAGGCGTCCCGGCGTTTTCCAGTTCACCTGCCCGTTTTATATAGGGCAGCTCATAGGCAAAAGGAAGTTCCGTCATGCTTCGATAGGTCTTGTCATCAAACTCGCCATTGGGGAGCTGTAGGATATGGGTCTGCTTGTCGGCAATATGCAGCTCCCGTACAAAATCCGAAATGCCATCATGCCACATTTGCGCCGCCACGGACGGCTTATGCAGGGTATATATCCTTTCGGCCAGCCACAATCCCACGCCAGATACCGGATTGGTCACCTCTGCGGCTCCATCCACGATGAGAATATCAAAAACCAGGGATGCGGCATTCATCATCCGTTCCGCTTCCCGGAGGGTAACGGCATCGCAGAGAAGCCCGGTATAGTGGGTGGGTGCGGACAGGAAAAACAAATTTTTTATTTCCCCGTATTCCGTAAATTTCTCTCCGATGTTGGGATTATCCTCATTCAAAGCCTGAAACAGTCCCTTTTTGGGGGGAATGCTCTGACCGAAAAAGATTTGCAGATCTCCGCAGGTCAAATTGGAGGATACAAGGCCCACCAGACGATCACGGGTGGAAAGGGCGCAGGCCAGATTCACTGCAAAGGTGGTTTTCCCGCTATTGCTTCCTCCCCAAACGGCAATGATTTTACCGCTCATGGCTTGCACCCCTTTTCTCAAAGATTAGATGCAATTTTCCCGTATATTCGGCTTCGATGAGCTTTGTGGCCTGGGCTTCGGTGGCAACTAGGGTTACGGCTTTAGGTACTGGGTCACCGGAGGATGACTGGCCTTCCGCTTGTTGCTCCCGGACTTGAGTAGTGCTTTGTGTACGGGCATTTTCCACACTGTAAACCTCCAGTCCTTTCAGTTCGGGATACAGGATTACCTGTGGAGAGGCGCTTTGACCGTCCGATGCCTTAGTTATAAACACGGCCACTGTCACGATATCACCGCTTTGCAAATGGGAGGAAAGCCCTGCAGCGATGCTTGGTACGCTGATGGTGATAAGGCGCTGATTGTTTTTGGCTATATGGTCTAGCTTTTCATCGGCAAGATATTCGCCGAGCTTTTTTTGGGAAAAATAGTCCTCCTTGAAAATGTCGGTCTGTGCGATTTTACCGACAATTTGGGACTTGTCGTTGATGACACCTTCCGGCAGGCCGAGTTTTCCAACCTCCATCTGTACAAGGTGTTTATCCTCTATCCTGGTTCCTGACGGGATGTCCTGCGTCGCCCGCAGAACCATGACGGTTGCGTCCTTATTCTCGTAAAACCTTGGCAGAAGCACAAAGGAAACGGCTGCTGCCACAATGATGCAGAGGGCGCTTAGAAATATCCGGTTTTTCAATATCTTCAAACTCTTTTTGCCTCCTTCCGTTGTGATGAATTAAAAAGCTCCCTATGTTTTCACAGAGAGCACCATTACTGGCCGAAAAAGAAAAGAGAGTGGTTTTCCTGCTTTTCGTTTTTCCTCCTTGCAGCAGGCTCATTACTTTCCTCCCTTACTGTTTTGTGGCTGATATGGATTCGCCGGATCAGGGTACGGAAGGTTTTGGGTTTCTTTTGTGTTGTTTGTTTCATAAAGGGCTCCTTTCTACATGAATTTCACGGTATTACCAGCCGAAAGACAGATATATTTCTTTTTCGGCTGGTAAAATTTTAGGGGAGGGGTGTGGGGAGGGGGAAACCGCAAAGCCGCTGCGCGACACCTACAAGCAAAAGGACAGACTACCCCCCTGGTGTAAAATATTTGCCTGCTAATCATCAGGGATGACACATTTTTCTTTGCTGCATTTTCCACTATGCTTGTCAAAGTATCGGCATTGCTTACAATCCTCATCCCTCACTGGTTTTGCAGAAAACTCATGGTCATGCTTCGGTTTTTCCTGCATTATGCGCTCGTATGCGCGCAGCCGCCCTTCTGTAAAGTACATGGAAGCACCTCCTTTCAAAAAGGGCATAAAAAAAACGTCCTCATTCATGAGAACGAATTGGCATGTGTCACGATCATATTGTGTTTTATCGTTCCTGCTCCCGCTGCCGCTTCTTATACCAGCTTTCCAGCAGCTGGACAATTAAGTCCTCCTTTTGCTTCTCGGTAAAGTTCTTAGGGAAAAAGCGGTCGATGCGTTCACGCTGGATATTGAGTTTTTCTTTTTGATTGGGCTTTTCCTCGGTAAGAATGGAAAAGATGACATCTACACTTAGCCTGCCGTCCTGACTGAGCTTTTTTATCCTTTGCGCCTGTGCCAAAGAAGGGGTGCAGTCCTCCGACTGCATGGTGTTATATAGGGCCTGCTGTTCCTTTTCGGTTAAGTATGAAAGCTCCACAGCAGGATTAAAGGCAATTTGTTTTTCGTCCACCATTTCAAGAAGTGACGGTGTAAGTTCAGTTAGGCGGATATATCGTTGTATTTGATTTCTGCTTTCACCAACTTGCTCGCCTAAAATCTCAACGGAATACTTTCCCTTTAAATCCTGCCCAACTTGGGTAGAATTTTCTTTACTTGGCCTACCTGCCTGACGTTTCATGGCTTCCAGCTTCATTTTATAGGCAAAGGCTTTTTCGCTCGCCAGTATGCTTTCCCGTTGTAGATTGCTGTCAACCATGATAATTGTGGCGGCATCGTCGTCTAATTCACGGACAATACAGGGCATTGTTTCCTTGCCTGCAAGCTCGCTTGCCTTTTTGCGACGGTGTCCGGCAACCATTTCATAGCCACCATCCGGTTTCAGTCGCACAAGGCCGGGAACTAAAACACCGTACTGTTTTACGCTGTCGGCCATTTCCAGCATGGCTTCATCCGCTTTCACTTTAAAAGGATGGTTGGGAAAATCGCTGATTTCCGACAGGGGAATATCCAGCACCTTTTCTCGCTGACTATCTGCGCGGCTTTCCTCCGTGGAAAACAGTTCATCTACCGAGGTCAGCTTGATGCTGTCTCTTGCGCTGCTTTTCGCCAATGTCCTGCACCTCCTTTGTAAAGGCTTGATAGGCTTTGGCGGCTATTCCGTGCGGATCGAACGCATAGATGCTTTTTCCCTGCGCGCTTGTTTCAGCCGCCCGGATGGACAGGGGGATTTCCGTTTGAAATACTCGCAGTTTGTCGCCGTAGTCCCGCCGCAGGATAAAGGAAATATCCTTTGCAAAGTTGGTGCGGTTATCCACCATTGTTAGTAGCACACCATCAATGGTAAGCCTGGGATTGATTTGCCTTCTCACACGGGCAATGGTTTGCAAAAGCTGTGTCATTCCTTTAGCGGGCAGATAATGGGCCTGAACGGGAATAATTACGCTGTCCGCAGCAGCAAGGGCATTGATGGTCATCATACCAAGAGAGGGCATACAGTCGATCAACACATAGTCATATTTGTCTTTAACCGTGTTGATATATGTGCGTAGTACCGTTTCCCGGCTCATAGTGTTGACCAGTGATACCTCAATAGCAGACAGTTCAATGTTGCCAGGCATCAGGTCAACACCTTCCGCATGTTGAAGGATACCTTCGTCCGGCTTACTGAACTTTTCATCAATTATTTTGTTCAGTACGATAGCCAGTGAAACAGGTAGATTATCCGGCTCTTGATAGCCCAATGAATCCGTCAGATTCCCCTGGGCGTCTGCGTCCACCAGTAGGACTTTTTTACCTAGTGCCGCAAGACCGATCCCAAGATTGACCGTCGTCGTGGTTTTCCCAGTGCCGCCTTTCTGATTGGCAAGGGCGATTACTTTAGACATTTTTAATTTCCTCCTTTCATATAAAAAAGCCACTTGCTCTACAACAGAACAAATGGCTTAATCTTCATTGTTGCAACTCCCGATTGAATAAATAGGTAATAACACTCTTCTTTTGTAGAAGGTAAGCATTATGATGCCTGATATATCTTACCTTTTCGGATTTGCACCATGATACTATTGTACTTTTTGAATGTCCGGTGACTTGTTGTATTTGCAAACTGGTCATCATATCTGGATAATCTGCAAATTGCTGTTCAAGATATTTCTGATAATCCTTGACCTCTTTTATGCCTTTTAGCTTGTAAACATATTTATAGCTATCAGGGCGTGGTTTGGCTTTATACTGCCTAATTTCACTCGGCAAAAACGGGTTGTTATAATAATTTGGCAGATAGTATTTTTCAGGATTTTTATCCCTGTCTTCTAAAAAGAGAACAATATCTTTTATTGCAATTTTGTACCTGCGTGTCTTTTTCCCAGAATCAATGCAAGGAATAACGCCATTCTCCAGATAATACCGCGCTGTATTTTTACTTATGTGGCATATCCTATAAAACTGATCTTTCGTTACAAATTCGGGATACCTATTTATGAGAAAGCTATAGTCAGACATTAACAGCACCTCGCTTTGACATGAAAGTGCCAAAGAGCTGCTCATATTGTTTGGCTTGCTCTTTATGTACGGCTGATTTTCTCGTTATGCTTCGATAATACGGGCCAGTTAAAAAATTAAGGAATGAATCTTTCGTTATAAGCGTTCCTTTACCTCGGTGGAATGATTGTAGCCGCTTGTTTTTATAGCTTAAAGGTTTCAATTCATTACGCAGTATCCAATTGTTTACTGCTGATTTTGAATATCCGGTAAAACGCATTACATCAGGAACCAGTAGCAGTTGACGGAAGTCATGCAATTGTTTTTGATAATAACGGCGCAAACCTTCAATATATTCATTTTCTATTTCGTCAAAGCACATCTTTTCATATTGATATAGCAGAATGTCTGTAATCTTTATCCGTTGCCTTCTTCCTTCTGATGTGCTTACATATTCAAAGGGAATCATGCCTTTTTTCTGGATTGAATAGGCTGTTGATTTGCAAATACCTAAGATGGCACACATTTCTTTTTGTGTGACATATTCAGGATAACGATCAATTTCAGAAGAACAATATTCATTAAAATTCATTTGCTTCACTCACTTTCTTAAATTTGTCAACGGCAAGTGGTGAAAGCATATCTTTGTGTTAATAATGATAGAATTTTTGAGTTCTATCCGAGTTCTATCCAAAACGGGTTCGGATGCAATTTTTTCGTTGATTTTTTGGAGTGCTCAACATTCCTTGCAGACACGAAAAAAATCCCCGGAAACCCTGATTCTACAGATTTTCGGGGGCCTTTATCTACATGGATTTACTGCTAACTTCCACTACATTCTCATTTCATCGTTGCACTCGAAATCAGGTAGCCCTCACGGGCTCGTGGGTTCGAATCCCACCTCCTCCGCCATTCAGAACGCGGAAACCCGCATAAACACTATGTTTGTGTGGGTTTTTTTATGTTCTTCTTATGGCGGAAAAATAACCCCATGTCCAAATTGTTATCAGTGTTATCCGAATTGTTATCAAAATCCATCCTTTTTTTCCATATACAAAACAACGGTTTTCTAGAATTGTTGTAAAAATGTTATCAAACTGTACGGACGGCAATAAAAGCCTATGAGAAAAAACAAGGAAAAACGTGTGATTGAAAAGGAGGCAAAGATCATGACCGAAAATAACATCAATTATGACGTGCTCATAAAGAAGGGAATCCTCACTTCCAAAAAAGAAATCAGCCAAGATAAAATTAACCTCATATCCGGGGCTATGACCGCCCCATTGTTTGAAACCATCTGGACATTCTCTGGCTATGATACCGGGACAATGGGCAGGATTATGGGCATCTTCACCCATCTATGTAGCGAGGAACGGGAAAGAGAAATGCTGGATATCCTGCGAATCCTATATGGTATTGTTGGAATGGAATTCCTAGAAGACGTAGAACTGCTGGCAACCCATCCAGAGGCTCGGCAATACTTTCTGTTCTCTCTCATGCTGGACATGGACGATTGTATGCAGGACTTCATAACCGAAGCAGTTGGAGAATAAAGTGGAATATAGACAAGTATACCAAACTGTGGGTGTTCCGAAATGGACGCCCTTTTTCATGCCTGAAAATAAAGAAGCAGCTTACTTTAATTCAATGATGGAGTAAGCGACTTTTATACGTGAAAGGAGGAATTTAGAATGTCAAAAGAAACCGCCCTTACAAATCATGTGGAGTGAGTAATAGGAATGCAAAGGAAAGATACGTAGAAATGCTGAGATTTCAGTATTTTACGCGATATACTATTTCACCAAGGATGGTGATGATTTTAAAAATAAGGTGCTGAGAGATAAAATTGATGTTTCGGTTGTACTGGATATGGAGTGTGTAGACATGTTTACACAGTGCTTTGACTAGAGTGTTTAGATATGTCTATATTACGCAGTATGAAGCAAATTTAAGACTGGGCAATGATGAGAGAATGTCGTATTTTATACGGTGTTCTCTTTTTTATATAGGTAAAGTATGAAAAGTAAAAAAAGCAGAAACAATCCTATAATGTTAGGGATGTACTTCTGCTTTATTTTATGCAAAATATTTAATTACGACAGATTACGACATGATTCCCCTGGAAAATATCTGGATTATATAGGATAGTAGTAATGGTAGAGTTATGTCTATCGTTTATTAAAGCGAAGCTAGCTGAATGGGGTAAAATGCCTATAATACGTAGCTATCTGGTGGGTTTTGAGTATAGCTATAATACTCAGCGAGCGGATTGACCTGATAAAACAGGTGGTGCTGACGCGGCTTTCAGGGGGACTGACATAATCTGAAGGCATTAATCGTAGATAAGTCCGTCCATCTTCGATATAATTAATACATCAAACGACAGGAGGTATTCTCGTGGCTTTAACAACCAGTCAGCAGAATGCTGTGAACACAGTGGATTTAAACCTTCAAATGGTGGCTTGTGCCGGTTCTGGCAAAACAACTACCATGGTTGCTAGAATTTTAAATCTACTCCAACAGCCGGGCGTAAAGCCTGAGAATATTGTTGCGGTCACCTATTCTAAAAAGGCAGCTGCTTCACTTAAGCAAAAGATCTATAAGGAATACGAAAAAGAAAACAACAGCCTCGAAGGGCTTGCAGATATGTATATAGGCACTATTCACGGCTACTGCTATTATCTGCTTCAAAACTACAGCGACGATTATAAAAACTATGAGTTGCTTGAAGAAGTTCAAACACGTCTGTTTATGAAACGATTCCGAGCTGACATCGGAATCTATGATATTCAGTATCATCGAAAACATGGCGCGCCCTATGCCTTAGCATATCAAGGTATGGCTAACAGCAAACTCCAAGAAGCAATAAGTGCTTACAAGACATTTTTAGATATCGCCCGTGAATATGGAGTTGAAAAACTGAACGTTACACTTCAGGAGTATATTAGAAAATACGAGCAAACGCTCGATTTAAAAAGCAAATTCGATTATACATCTATCATCGTAAAAACTCTTGCTTTGCTTGAGAAAGGCTATTTTGACCAATATATCACATCGACGGTCAAGCATCTGATTGTGGATGAGTATCAGGATGTAAACGATGCTCAGGAGAGAATTTTGAACTATTTTTACAGCAAAGGCGTTTTGATTTGTGTTGTCGGGGACGACGACCAGACGATATATCATTGGCGCGGAAGCAATCTGACATATATTCGAGATTTTCAAACCCGTTATTCTAATGTTTGCAGAGAGGATTTAGACATTAATTTCCGTAGTAGTCGAGGAATTACTGATGTCGCAAGGCAAGTGATTATTAACAACCAAAATCGGCTTGCCAAGCAAATGAACAGCAATGATACGCAAGTCTATGCTACAGGGGATATTGTTGCATACGATTTTGATGACCGCACTTCTGAAATTAATTTTATTGTCGCGAAGATAAAGCAATTGTTCGGTGCGGAATATACAAAAGACTGCAAAAAGTATGGGCTTAATTACGATGATATGGTTATCCTTGTCAGTTCAGTTAAGAAGATTCCGGAATTGATTCAGGCATTGCAGGATAACGGAATTAATTTTATTGTTGAAGGAACACAAAAACTCTTTGAAGCTGATGAAATTCAAGCGGTCTGCGCTACATTTAATGAGATTTTTGCGCTTATTGATACTTATGAAAAAACCACATTTTCTAAGGTCAACATACAAATAGATGCGACCCTAATTCAAAAATGGACAAGATACTCGCCATTGGATGCTAAGGAAATAGAGCATGTTATTCTGGACTTTGTTGCGTTCTTCCACGAGACAGATGATTACGAATACACGATTCAGCAAAACCTCAAGAATCTTTTTGCTGATCTTCAGCTAATAGCCCATCCACAGGATGAAAAAACACTATATAATTGGGGCAAGTTTACAGAGATAATCAACGATTTTGAGAAGATTTATCTCGATATGGGCCCGATATATAAATTGCGGGCTTTTCAGACGTTTCTCCGCGATGATGCACCAACTATTTATCCAGAAGGGTGGTTATCCCCAAACTTCAAAACTATCCGTAGTTTACGCATAATGACATATCATCAGTCAAAAGGACTGGAATTTCCCGTTGTCTTCCTGCCCTTTTTAACTCAAAACGGGATATTCCCGCCAAAGAAACCTGGTGGCACAAGCGCTTGGGGTATTTTTAATGACACAACAATTGAACATGCGTATGAGAATGATACCGAAAGTTACCGCAGGCTGTTTTACGTGGGCATAACTCGTAGCGAAAAGTTCCTTTTCATGACGAGATCGCCGCAACCATTCGGCAATGGTAAGACATATAAAAAACCTGCACAACCTTTTGTCGAGGCCAAGAACTCGCAATATGCCTATCAGGGGTTGTGTTTGAATACTGTTTATCCAACTTCTCAGGATCAGAAATTCTCGTCAGATGAGGTGATTACCCTTAATTTCTCGTTGCTTAAAGATCTGTTTGACTGTCCGTTTAAGTTCGAGATGCTCAACGTCTTTGGATTCCATTCGCCACTTAACATACGAATGGGATATGGCCGCTCTGTACATAACATGTTGGATTATGTACACAAGCATTACAAAGAAATTCCAACATTTACTGATCAAATTATTCAAGGAATTGTTGATAGGTATTTGTATCTCCCGTATGGTTCAAAATTGCTTGTTGATGCTATGAAAGTAAAAGCGTTCCAACATCTACGTAGCTATATTGTCAACAACCAATCAAATTTTACCAATATTTTGTTTTCCGAAAAAACTATTGATTATAGTATCAATGAATACCTTTTCATTGATGGAAGAATAGACTTGGTAAGAGATAGCTTGAACAATACGATAACAATCGTTGATTTCAAGTCTAGTTCTGAAGTTTTATCAAGAGAACAGATTAAGAACCAACTCATGGTATACGTTCTTGGCTTCGAGAGCTTAACGGGGGACAGGGTTGACTTTATCGAGTCGTATGACTTTAATAATAATAATCCCACACGCATACCCATTGAACAAGCCGACAAGGATGTCTTTGAAAAGAAACTTAAGGATTGCCATGAGATTATTCGCACATCTACTTATGCCAAGGTAACAACCACTGATCCATCTAAGGGGAAAGTATATTGCCAGGGCATAAACTGCGAATTCATTAGAAATTGCTTTCCTGAATAAATAGGTTGCAATAATATTGTGAAAGGAGGAATCTGCATGGCGATATCTGATTTAATTGCTGATCTAAAGTCCAGAGAAAGCATTGAAGCTTACTGGGATTTTAGGAAAAATGACAAGCGTGAGCATGTTCATTCAATGATTAAGTACCCTGCGGTTATGGTGCCAAATATGCAGGGAGAGATGTTCGATTTGGTTCTGAAACATGATCCTGATATTCATAATGTTCTTGATCCATTTATGGGTTCGGGGACTATTTTGGTAGAAGGGTTAGCACGCAGACTTAATGTCATAGGTATTGATATTAACCCATTATCATATTTAACCGTTTTATCGAAAATGCAGAAATACGCCAAGAGTACCCTGCTAGTGAAATCGGAACAGCTACTGCGGAGAATTGATCTGCTTCGCGATAAAAGTATAGAGAACTTTTGTTTTGACGGAATTACAAAGTGGTATGTGCCTTCAGTCATTCAAGACCTAAGTAAAATCAGAATTTGCATACTTCAGGAGCCTGACCTAAAATACAGGAAACTGTTTTGGGTAACTTTTGCTGAAATTGCAAAGCAAGCTGATAATGCACGTACAAGCACCTTTAAGTTACATATTAAGCTTGAAGAAACGATTCGAGATACTGATTATGATTGTCTTCAGAGTTTTAGGAAAAAGTTAACATCGAATGTAAATGCCGTATTGGAGTTTAAGCGTCTAAGACAATATGAAACAGAACGTCTCTATTGCGGGGATGCAAGAGCCATCCTCCGTGACAGGAGACGCTTTGCAGAAAACAGCGTTGACTTGGTCATTACATCTCCTCCTTACGGCGACAATGCAACAACTATAACGTATGGGCAGTATTCTGTCCTTCCTTTGAGATGGATACCATTAGGCGATATACATGAGGCAATTAGCTTAGAAACTGTAGCAAGCCTAAGTAAAATTGATCGTGACAGTCTTGGGGGGATTAATTACCCATTAGAAACGCTCACACAAAGCGGCATTCTGAATACATCAAGTGAACTAAAACATTTTTTTGAGTTGTTATTATCTGAGAAAATGACAGAAAAAGCAAGGAAGGTAGCAAGTTTTATTCTTGATTTTTCTGAAGTTATTAAGAACCTTGCGCCAATTATCAAACCCGGAAAACTTCTTGTTTTTACGGTTGGAAATCGTCATGTCCATAAAATGGAGTTGCCTTTGCATTTGATTCTGAAGGAACTTGCTGAGTATTATGGAATGGATATGCGATATGATTTTAGAAGAAATATAATTAAGAACAAGAATTATGTAGACACTTCTGTTCAGGGATTCAAGACGATCAACAAAGAAACTATAATGATTTTGCAAAAGCGCTAATAGTGCTAAAGATTATTTTGGATAAGCTGAAACCTACCGTTTTGTAGGGATTATCATAAATTCTGAAATTGAAACTGCTTCCGATGAGAAACCCTGGGTAGTATTCATTGTATTTATGTTGATGATTAAAATGCTTGGATGTAGTTGCAGTTTCTATAGGATACATGTTTGCAATTCTTAGGTCTCGGTAAAAAGGGCTGTTCTATTATATTTTGGTTATAAAAGAATACCACAGATAATTAGTAAATTTAAAAATTCAGGTTGACTTTCGTAATTCGCATTATTAATAGTAAACAAATATTCGAATGAATTAGAGAAGATAGGCTCTTGGCTTATGTTCTTTTTTCATATATAACCAATTTAAAAAAGCCGTTTGCTTTATTATCCCTATAAAGCAGGCGGCTTTTTTGCATGAGAGGAGGAAATTCAAGTGTCTAAAGTAATCGCCTTGGCTAACCAAAAGGGCGGTACCGGCAAAACAACGACGGCGGTCAATCTAGGGATTGGCCTTGAGGCACAGGGAAACAAGGTGTTGCTGGTGGACGCGGATGCACAGGGCAACCTGACGGATTCATTGGGGTTTCAAGAGCCGGATAATTTACCAGTTTCATTGGCCACTATCCTGACAAAAAACATGATGGAGGAGCCGTATAAGCCTGATGAGGGTATACTTCACCACGCGGAGGGTGTTGACCTCATGCCAGGTAACATCGAACTGTCCGCGATTGAGGTGTCTTTAGTGAACACCATGAGCAGGGAGACAGTGCTGCGCAGTTACATTAATACCGTCAAAGACAGGTATGATTATGTGCTGATTGATTGTATGCCCTCTCTTGGAATGATGACCATCAATGCCCTTGCTGCTGCGGACAGCGTGATTATTCCCGTTCAGGCCCATTATCTACCCGCTAAAGGTATGACGCAACTTTTACAGACCATTGCCAGAGTAAGACGGCAAATCAATCCCAAGCTGACCATTGAAGGCGTTCTGCTAACAATGGTGGATAACCGTACCAACTTTGCAAAGGATATTTCCTTTGTCCTGCGACGGGACTACGGCGACAAACTGAGAGTTTTTCAAACAGAAATACCCCTGTCCATCCGGGCGGCTGAAACAAGCGCTCAGGGAAAAAGTATCTATGCGTTCGACCCGCACGGAATAGCCGCGAAAGCCTATCAATCCTTTACAAAGGAGGTGTTGGAAATTGGCGAAAAGCAGCGCAAGAGACAGCATCAAGCTGACCTCAGTAGATGAACTATTTTCAACGGAGGAAAGCCGAGCAGATAGTCAGCGAGAAAAGGTGCTAGAAATTCCTCTTTCGGAAATCAGCGATTTTCCCAACCATCCTTTTAAGGTGAAAGCGGACGAAGCCATGCTGGAAATGGCGGATAGCGTAAAGCAGTATGGCGTTTTAGTTCCCGGTCTTGTTCGACCCAAAGCGGACGGCGGCTATGAAATGGTTGCCGGACATCGCCGCAAAAAAGCAAGCGAACTTGCAGGCAAGGAAACAATGCCCTGCATTGTCCGCGGATTGGACGACGATGCCGCCACAATTATCATGGTTGACAGCAATCTGCAACGGGAAAGCATTCTGTTGAGTGAAAAAGCCTTTGCCTTCAAAATGAAGCTGGAAGCCATGAAACGACAAGCAGGAAGACCAAGCAAGGAAGATAATTATTCCCAAGTTGGGAATAATTTTTCGACTAAAACTTCAAGTGATGAATTAGCACTACAAACAGGTGAAAGCAAAAATCAGATATTTCGATATATCCGCTTAACAGAGCTTATCCTACCCATTCTGGATATGGTGGACGAAAAACAAATTGCCTTTAATCCGGCTGTGGAGCTTTCCTACTTAGCCGAAAACGAACAGCAAGATCTATATAATACCATGCAGTCGGAGGACTGCACCCCGTCTTTGGCACAGGCTCAACGGATGAAAAAGCTCAGTCAGGATGGCAGGCTGAATGTCGACGTCATATTCTCCATTCTCACCGAGGAAAAGCCGAACCAAAAGGAAAAATTCAATATCCAGCGTGAACGTATTGAGCGTTTTTTTCCTAAGAACTTTACCGAAAAGCAAAAAGAAGATTTGATTGTCCAATTGCTTGAAGGCTGGTATAAGAAGCGGCAAAAGGAGCAGGAGCGATAAACAGAGTACGACTGCGGCGCAAGATAATCATTTCGCTCTTAAATAAGCGATGGCGTTTTTTTATGCCCTTTTTTGAAAGGAGGTGCTTCTATGTACTTTACTGAAGGGCAATTACGCGAATACGAGCGTACGATGCAGGAAAAACCGATACATGACCGCAGACCCATTAAATCTTTGAAAGAACTGGATTGCAAGAACTATCTGAAATTTGACAAGCATTGCCGCAAATGCAGTAAGGAGAAGTGCAATCTATTGGATGATGAAGAAGGCCGGTAACTTTTACACCAAGGGGGTAGACTGTCCATTTGCTTGCAGGTGTCGCATGGTGCCCTTGCGGTTTCCCCCTCCCCACACCCCTCCCCTGAAATTTACCAGCCGAAAAAGAAATATTTCTGCCTTTCGGCAGGTAATACCGCAAAATTCATGTAGAAAGGAGCCTTTTATGAAAGAGACAATACAGAAGAAACCCAAAATATTCCGTACCCTGATCCGGCGAATCCATATCAGTCGCAAAATAGTAAGGGATGAAAGTAATGAGCCTGCAGCAAGGGGAAAGAACGAAAAGCAGGAAACCCACCCGTCTTTCGTCCCGTAATGTGCTCTCTGTGAAAACACAGGGAGCATTTTTTATTCATCACAACGGAAGTAGGTATAGAGCAGTTTGAAGATACTAAAAACCGACTATTTATCTGAAAAGTCGATTGGAGTGAGAATAAAAATGGCTGAAGAAAAACGCATGGTGGACACCTATGAGGTAAAACACGCAATCCATGTTGGAGATAAGGAAATCCTCTTTGCGGTGGACGATAGGATAACCCACTGCCCCTATATGGTGTCCAACTGCACCTGGGATAACCCCTTGGGGATTGCTTGCTTCTCTGAAGCTGCAGGAAGTGCGGACTATCTGGAAATGATGACGGAATTCATTTCCCGAGTTACAGCGCAGCTTGAAACTGTGAAAGTGGAAAGGGATAAAATCACCGTCCTTTTGAAGCCTTTTGCTCAGGAGCATTGCATCCCGAATGATTACGGGGAGAGCATTGAAAATAAAGTCGTAGTCATCCGCGCGGAGTGCCTGCGCCCCGAATACCGCACCGCCGACAAGCAGCTTATGCTGGCCACAGGCGGTTTTGGCACTTATGCCAATGCCAGAGGACGGGCGGTTTACACCGTCAACCTATACTCTGGTAAGAAAGCCCGCTGGAACCGCGAGGACATATTGGGCATAGTCAAGCAGGAGTGTATGTCCGATTGGGCAAAGGACCGACTAAAGCAGATTGAGTCCGAGAGAAAAGTTAAGCAAAAAAAACATGAACAAGCAAGATAGGGGGTGCTGAGATTGGAAAAAGGAATCAATGCGGGTTATACCATTACCGACCGGCTGGCGGTGGGAAACTCGGAATTTGTCATCGGCCACAACGAGAGTGCTCCTGCCAAATTTGTGACCTGGAAATGTAAGAAGGGTGAAAAGGATTACTACTGGGGGAATTACTGCAATGACCGCCTAACCGCCCTTGAAGATTTGTGTAATCGTGCGCTGGATGAAGTCCATTATTTGAGAAGTCTCCAGCAAGAAAAAGATACAGTCGAAAAACCGGCGCAGCAGGACAGAAAGAAAAAACATGAACCGGAACGATAAGGAGGGATACCGTTGGCAACGAAGCTGCAACTGATTACGGAGCTTTCGGGACGGAAGATGGAAACGGCCAGAAAGCAAATCGACGTCCCCTTTGAAAAGGAGCAGGAGCTGCAGACTAAATCCGTGCGGCTGGCGGAATTGAACATCCTGCTTAACATGGACAAACGGGAGAACGAGGTGATGGACGGCGAACCTGACGAGGATATGGATGAGCTGGAAAAGAAAGCCGTGGGCTATGAAAGGTGAGGTGAGAAAATATGCCCTATGTTACACCGGAGCAGATTGAGCGGGCAAAACAAATGGATCTTCTGACTTACCTGCAATATTACGAGCCACAGGAGCTGGTGCGCTTTTCCGGCAACGTCTATACCACAAGTACCCATGACAGCCTGAAAATATCAAACGGGAAATGGTGCTGGTGGTCACGTGGCATCGGTGGGCGCTCCGCTCTGGATTACCTAATCAAAGTCAGGGGCATGACGCTCCCGGAAGCAGTAATTCGAATAGACGGGCAGGCGGTAGTCATGCCGCCTGTTCCAGAAAGGACACAGGAACACTCCGCACCGAAGAAGCTGCTTTTACCGGAGAAAAACGAAAACAACGATCGGGTGATTGCCTATCTGACAGGGCGCGGCATTCACCGCTCTTTGCTTGATTACTGCATCCGTACGGAAAGGCTGTATGAAAGCCGGGATTATCACAACGCTGTTTTTGTCGGCTTAGACCGGCAGGGCGTTCCCCGCTACGGTACGCTCCGGGGAACCTCCGGCAGGCGGTTTATGGGGGACGTCAATGGCAGCGACAAGCATTACTCCTTTTCCATCCCGGCATGGAATAAACGCCGGAGGTTGCACCTGTTTGAATGTGCCATCGACCTTTTATCCTACGGTACGCTGGAACTGCTTTCCGGCCGGGACTGGCGGCAGGATTGCTGTCTGTCCCTGGCGGGCATTTACAGGCCGAAAAAGAACATCGAAGAAAGCACTCCACCCGCTGCTTTGATGCAATACCTGGAGGACTATCCGCAGATAAACGCCATTGTCCTGCACCTGGATAACGACGAGCCAGGGCGGCTAGCGGCAAAATCCATTCAAAACATCCTCCCGCCTGCTTACACCGTATCCAACGAACCGCCGAAACACGTGAAGGATTATAACGACTATCTGAGAATGGTGTTGAGTGGACGACGCGGACAGGAGCGATAGAAACCACTTTTTCTTTTTGATGTATACAAATACACTCTAAATTGTTATAATATAGAGTGTATTTGTACTGGAAGGATGTGGTGTAAGATGAAGCATATTGAAAAAATTCAAGAGATGCTCGCGCAAAACAACGGAGTAATTACTGCTTCACAGATCACCGAGAATAATATACCCAGGCATTATCTGAAAAAAATGCTGGACAAGAAGCTCCTGGTTAAAGTTGACCGGGGTATTTATATCAAGCCGGAAATGTGGGAAGATGAAATGTATATCTTGCAGTATAAGTTTAGCAGGGGCATTTTTTCCCATGAAACGGCCTTGTTTATTCATGGCATGACGGACAGAACACCCCTGAAATATGTTATGACGTTTCCCTACGGGTATCATGTCAAATCTCTCAAACAAGAAAACGTTATTATTAGAAAGTCAATAAAAGATTTATATGAACTCGGATTGTCCAACGGTATTTCTCCCTATGGGAATCCAATCCGTCTGTACGATGTGGAACGGACGCTTTGTGATATTGTAAAGGGAAACAATACTTGTGACATCCAGATCGTTAATCAGGCGATGAAGCATTACGCCAAAATGCCGGAGAAAAATATCACGAAGCTTTTTGACTACGCCGAGAAGGTGCGGGTAAAGCCCAAAATACTGAACTATATGGAGGTTTTGCTATGATAACCAAAAACCCCATGCAATTAAAGGCATATATTAAAAAGATGGCCGCCGAAAAAAATATTTCCGCCCAGCTTGTCATGCAGAACTACATGCTGGAACGGCTGCTAGAACGTATTTCGGTATCCAAATACCAATCCAATCTGATTTTAAAAGGCGGCTTTTTGATTTCAGCCATTGTCGGATTGGATACAAGGGCGACGATGGATCTGGATACCACTATCAAAGGCTTTGACGTTACCCATGATACTGTTAGGAGAATTTTTGAGGAAATAGGTTCCATTCCTTTTGAAGATAATGTCAAATTTGAAGTGCTGAATACTTATGATATACGGGAGGGCGGCGATTATCCGGGAATCAGAGTAGCGATGAAGGCAAATTATCCTCCGCTGGCTGTTCCCCTTTCCGTGGACGTTACGACCGGGGACAAAATCACGCCCAGAGAAATAGAATACACCTTCAACCTTTTATTTGAGGACAGAACTATCAAAATTATGGCGTACAATCTGGAAACGGTGCTCGCCGAAAAGCTGGAAACCGTAGTGACCCGTGGAATTGCAAATACAAGACCAAGAGATTTTTACGATATTTACATATTGTATCAGCTTAGAGGCCATGAATGTGACAAATCGGTATTAAAAAGCGCATTGGTAGAAACCTCGTCTAGACGCAAAAGCATTGCTGTCATGTCAAATTATAAGACTGTTCTGAATAACATCTCAGAAAGTGAACAAATCAAAGGGTTTTGGAGGAAATACCAAACAGACTTTGACTATGCGAAGGACATTGATTTTACAGATATCTGTCATTTGATTGTTCAAATTTTTGATGAAATTGGTTTTAATAAATACGACAAAACTCTATCTTTATGATATCTTGAGTCTATTTGTATTTTTAGAATCAGTATAGGCACTGAGATCAGCGCCTTTTTCTATGATGCTGAAACGGAAGATAGCAATAACAGCTGTAATTCATTGATTCACGTAAAGAAGTATAATATGATTAGATTGTCATTATAAGGAAAATTTTGTAGCACCACAACCATATCTTTATATTGAAAATTTTAAATGTCCGGCTCTTTAAAAACTAATAACAAATCCTCCAGAACGGGCATTCTGGAGGATTTGTTCTAAATATCATATTTAACTGATAGTTAATACTCAACTTTACTATTTAATAAAAAATGGACATAAATACTTGTAGTTTATCTTGCCATATGTTATATTGAAATTAACAATAGGAAAGGTGGTGCTGATTGTGTCTTTGGGATTAAGGCTAGCGCAAAAACGTAATGAAGCCAACCTATCGCAGCAGGAATTAGCAGAAAAGATTGGTGTTTCCCCAACGATGATAAGCCTTTATGAGTCTAACAGCCGTAAACCATCATACCAAAAATTAGAAGATATAAGCTTTTATCTTAATACTACGGTCAACTTTCTTATGCGTGGTGAGCTAGATATTGGGAATGACCCTATAAACCAAAAAATAAATATGGCGCTGAAATATTTAGACCGTAAACAGCGACAAAACATTTGGGAATACATCTGTAGAATTACTGGTGTTGGAAGTTTTGACTTTGAGTTACCATCGTGTTTTTCACCTGAGGAATGTGCCCAAGGATTAATTCGTAAGTTAAAACAGGACATGTCTATAGATCCATACAACATTGCAAAAATATTAGATATAGAGATTTTAGGTCTTGAAAATGAATCTGAGTATGAGGGGATACTCCTTAAAAGCCTTCCCAAACCAACAATTCTCATTGATAAAACATCAAGAAATGAAGTTGGAAGAAGATTCACTATAGCAATGTTTATAGGGAACCTGGTAATGCCATGGCATTTAAGAAATAGTTTTACTCGGCTTCGTGGGCAGAAGTCGGTAGAAGTCAATGATCCATTAGATATTGAGAGTAGGGAGTTTGCAACGGCATTATTAATGCCAAAGCAAAGTATTACTAAGGATCGAAAGAAATTTGAGAGACTGCCCAAGTATGCAGATTTTGAAAATCTTGCCAAAGAGTATAAGGTATCAATTACTACCTATATAAAGAGATTTATCTCGGTGAACGAAGTTAGCAATATGGCTTTCCTAAGATGTAAGGATGGCGAAATTCTTGAAGAAAACCAAAAGGGTTTGGAGTTTAAAGTAAAAAAAGTTGTTGACCCAAATACCTTTGCTGGTAGATTGATGTTAAATTTACCCGAAGAGCCAACTACAATCTCGGGATATGTTGATGCTAAGTTATGGTTTTCAAACCCTATGGGCTACCAAAAAATATTCGAGGAGTCATTTATAGACCCAAAATTTAAAGTTGCCATGACTCTTCTTAAAATAGAATGATTACAACTCCACGTTCTAGATCGTTACCTACCACTAACGGTTTGTAGAATAGAGGAGTAGGAAAGGGGGCACTCTTGGGGGATGGTATAAAAATAGAAAAAGGCTCTGAATCAGCCTTTTCCCATTAATGTGTGTAGTTAAGTGGTGGTCGGTTCTTGGGATACCGAAACCACCCACCTGATTATTGAGTTAAATTAGATTGGCTACCACACCAACCAAATAAAACCCTAATACCAGGTATTATTCCCATAATATTATATTCGATATGCAAAAGGATATATCCTGCTTCGGGAATATAAATCCCAAAATTCTTACGAATTTTGGAGGAAGTACTATGAATGATCACGTTAAAGAAACAAGGTATTATGTGAATGGCGAGCCTTATGATGCAATGCGTCATAAGTTGACGGTGCGAGAAATTCTCGAAATAGCAGGTCTTACACCAGTTGAAGATTATCGCTTAATTAGGGAGAACGGAAACAAGGAATTTACGGATTATAATGAAGAGGTTCCCATTAGCAAAAATGAAAGTTTCATGGCTCTATATAAAGGTGTTACACCGACATCTTGGAGGTAACTACACATGAATGAAACGTTGGTTAAATACTTTAAGAGTCTTGGATATGTAGTTGATATCGTGGATGGAACTGACCATCAGAAGTATATTGTAATCCGAGATTACAATATAAAAATTGGGAGTTTTACTGGGAGAAAATGTGATGTTGGGATTCTATGGGTGAATACCACTCCATATGTTGCTCCGCCAGCGATACATACAAATCCTGCGTTGGTGACAATGGGGCAAAAGAATACCCAGGCAAGCGGAATTGGTACGGGATGGCAATATTGGAGTAGGATTTTAAGGGGAAAGCCTTGTCCTCAAGCTATGATGGCTCATATCTCTACGATTTTCAGTGAGGTGTAATATGATAGATAGAGATTCTTTTGAAAAACTAAATCTATCAATTGCCTTCACCGAAGATTTAGACAGAGAATTAGAAGGGCATCTCAACAAAGGTTCCAGGCAGGAAGATTTAACTTTCGCCCTCTGGCAACCAAGCCAGGGGGCTACCCGTTACACCGCTATACTTCAGAGATTAATCCTGCCCCGTGAAAATGATAGGATTCTCCAAGGTAATGTTGCATTCACCTCGGATTATCTCTTACGTGTACTTGAAGAAGCAAAAGAAGGTTATGGCATTGCATTATTACGTAGTCATTTAGGGCCAGGGTGGCAGATGATGAGCTATGATGATGTAGTTGCTGAAAGAGACAGACTTGCTGCAGTGGTTGCAGGAAAAACAAAGTTACCTTTAGTGGGTTTAACGAGAGGTACCGATGGCTATTGGAGTGGTCGTTTTTGGTTAAAGGGATCTTCAAAGGAATACGTTCGAAAATGGGTAAAGAATGTGAGAGTTATTGGGCAACAGCTTAGGGTTTCCTTTAATCCACAGTTGATGCCCCCATTAAGTTCGACAGATTCACAAATAGCAACAGTAAGTGTTTGGGGTGAGGAAAATCAATCAATTTTATCTCGTCTGCACATTGGTATTATTGGTTTGGGATCAGTCGGGAGTATTGTTGCAGAGGCATTGAGTAGAATAGGTGTTTCTCGAATAACTTTGATTGACCATGATAAAATTGAATTAAGAAACCTCGATAGAACTCTTGGAGCTACAATGGAAGATGTAATTAACAAGACTCCTAAGGTTAAGGTAAGCGAGAGGGTAATTAAAGCATCTCATACATCGCAAAAAATTAATATTTTACCTTTTGAGGGTACATTGCGTAGCCTGGAAGGGTTATCTCATGCACTAGACTGTGATGTTCTGTTTTCCTGTGTTGATAGGCCATTTCCCCGACATATGTTGAATTCCTTGGCATACGGGCATTTAATACCTGTAATAGATGGGGGAATAAAAGTAAAAGTAAATAACCACGGGAAGCTATTGCATGCTGACTGGAGGATCCATACTGTTGGCCCTGGGAGGGCGTGTATGATTTGCTTGGGCGCCTTAAATATGGTTGAAGTTGCCTTGGATATGGATGGTAAGTTAGATGATCCTGTATATATCCAAGGGTTGGGTCCGGAATTAAATCCTTTATTACAAAGGCAAAATGTTTTTCCGTTTAGCTTAAGCGTTGCCGCTCATGAGGTGCTTCATTTGATGGGATTAATTGCAGGCAACCCAAGGATAGGAGGCATTGGTCCTCAATTTTATCACTGTTATCCTGGGATGATGGAGGCTAAACATAGTACGCAATGTAGTTGTGATTGCGAGTATAATAAGTTAATAGGTCAGGTTAATCAAGTGATTTAGACTTATTGAAACAAACGAATCCTCCGGAATTAACGTTCTGGAGGATTCTTATTCATTAAATATTATCTATCCTGAAAACTCAAGTGTAAATTATATTAGTATTTACCTATTTTAGACAATAAAAAATTAAACCTATAAGAAACCTTTCTTAAGGTTAAATACTTATTAAATATTAAGTTGTTATGAAAGTTGTTATGAAAGTTGTTATGGTAAATATATTATATCCATATTATTCAAGTTTTCATTCCTTTGCTGATGATGCTTGCATCATGATTGTCTGTTGTAATTCGCAGGCTAATTTATTACCAAATACAAGTAAGACAAAATAGGTCCGCGAATTTGTTCTAGAACACCTGGCGTTTACACCGTAAAGCTTAAAGTGTGGGACAATCAGAATAATACCTCAACAGCGACGAAAAGCATCTCCATCTCGGATAAAGCCCCGCCGCCTGAACCACCAGTGCCGCCCGAACCGGAAAATATTCCTCCGGTGGCCCGGTTTGACATGGTGCCGGAGGCTTCGCCCGGCGTATCCGTACCCGTTAAAAACAGGTCTTATGACCCGGACGGCGAGATTGTATCGGTAAACTGGGCTGTATCTCCGGTGGCCAATTCAAGCCTGGGTGACACAGGAGGAAATATTAATTTTGCAGAACCGGGCACATATAAGGTTACGTTAACGGTGGAAGACGACAGGGGAGACACTGATACGGTCCAAAAGACCATCAGTATTGTCAACGAATCTCCGGTGGCCCGGATTTCCATACCCACCACCGTATTCCAGGGAGAAGACGTGGAGATCGAGAGCAATTCCTACGACCCGGACGGAGAGATTTCTGAATACACCTGGAGCGTTACGCCTGCCGGAATGGTAGGCACCCTTTCCGGTGAAAGAGGCACGGTCTATTTTGATGAGCCGGGTACCTATACGGTCCAATTGACAGTAAAAGACAGGTTCGGCTCAACCGGTACTGTGACCAAAAACCTGGAAGTTAAACCTGCCGTACCTACGGCCTTTTTCCGCTGGACCGGCACACCCAAAGAAAACCGGAAAATAGTCTTTGATTCCTCGGAAAGCTACGGTTCCGGACGCTATCCGGTGGACTTTGGTTGCAACCAATGGGAGTTTATTCCCCCTGCTGGGGTGCCTGTTGATGCAGTTAAAATTGTTTATTCACCGGATTTGAAATCTCGGCAAGTGCTGTTCAAGGAGCCGGGGAACTACCGCATCCGCCTGGCTGTCAAGAACACCAAAGGGACGGATTCGGAGTGGTATGAACAGGTCATCACCGTTTACCCAGACCAGCCGCCGGTGGCCGATTTTTACACCGTTCAGACTATAACCCGCGATCCGGCTAATGCTAATACGGCCACTATTCTTCTGATGGACCGTTCCTATTCCCCTGACGGAGACCTTATTTACCGGCGGGAATGGAACTACCGCTACGACAGCAACAACGACGGCAGTTTCTCTGATGAGTCTTGGGTTACCTTGGATGTAAAACGTCACATTGTAGCAATAACGAACGTCAAATTATTACTAACGGCTCTATTTAAAATACAGCAAATTAATTCTAAGAACGCAAGGTAATAATAATTAAAATGCACTTTATTACAATAATCAGAGTAACTTATTCATCAATTGACAAAACAAAGAGACCGCAATTGCGATCCCATTATGTTTAGCAGATGTGTTATTTTGCAAGCCCTCCAAGTAAATTTCTGTTAAATCGTATCATTATTGCATTCCCAGCAAGCAGCAGGTTATGATTATCAAGATTACCTAGTAAAGATCTTGGTGTCGTATAACTGTCTGACCAACCATTATAAAGATTAAAACCCAGCCTTATTAACGACCCCATACTTGCTGAAAAATCAACATCAGCATCATCAAGACAAGTACATATGCGGTGCTCACGGGAATTATAGATGAACCTGCGTTTTCTATAAAGATCATCATTACCCGTAATGATATAAAACAAGCTGGCACGTTCCGAATCATAGGGGGACATATTATCCTCAAGCATCATACCTAGAAAGCGTTCCTTATGTGCAGAGCTAATAAAATATTTTTCCAATTCTATTAACCTCCTAAATCAGTTCAATTTCGTTGACAGCTGCAAGAATGATGTCCGTATCAATTGTCTGTTTATTGTGCTGGGTCCCAATCATGAGTGCCTTTGTGAGAATAAGATTAAGCTTCCTTATAGAACCTCCAGAGCTACTATAAGCAGAAAGCATGGCATTCTCATTCATTATGGACGGAGAAGCTCCAGCAAGTATGAACCGATTTTTTATGTATTCGACTGCTTCTTTTTCCTGAATACCTTCAAAATTATAACTGATGATAATTCTCTGTCTAAGAGCTTCATGAGGTTGTCTCATGAGTATGTTATTAAACACAGGTTGTCCAAGCAAAATAAGAGAAAATCGGCTCTTTGAATCCATAGAAAAGTTAGTCAGCATCTTGAAATCCCTGAGGATATCACTGTTTAAGTATTGTGCTTCATCCAGGCAAACTATGTGATGGATTTTTTTACTCATGCTTATGTTCTCGAAATACTCCTGAATGCTCTTAAACATTACCGATTTCTTATATTGCACCTCAAGGCCTAGACAACTGCAAAGTTGCCGGTAAAACTCGGTGGTAGTGATGGTGGAAAGACATATATAAGTGAACTTAGTAATATTGGGATTAAGCTTACTGCTAAAACAACGCAGGGAAAATGTCTTTCCCTGACCAGCTCCAGCGGTAAATACGCCAATTCCAGGATTGTTTTTAAGATAATCAAGACGCCCATTCATTTCCTTCATGTCTTCTGTAAGAAATGCGTCCTTTGTGGCTATATCTTTGTCAAATGGATTAAAAGACATGCCATAGTAATTAATTGACATCTACGCTATCACCTCCATAGTTGATAGCATAAGTATTGTTACGCTTGGTTTTACCATTCTCAACTTTGTTAGTTTTACGTATTAGGTACTTTACTTCATCCTCAAGTATGTAAGCATTTTCCATATCCCCAGGCAAATAGCGTATCTCCACACTGCATCGTATAAACTGCATGGGAACATCATACAATATCTTGTCTATTACAACAGTTGCATCATTTTTTACACGCCTTTTAATACGGTTCATGAAGCAAGTATTAAGCCAATCAGGACTTACTGGCATTTTTACCCGAGAAATATCCCCCAAATAACGATCTGACGGTGTCTGCCCAGTAGCGCTGTGTACTGTTGTGTTATGCTTCCTAATATATTCAAAAAGTTTAGCATTTAGCATTTCAAGTGATGTGATTTCTGTAGTATCAAGTACATTTAAGAAACGATTACGGAGGGTTCTGAAGTTCCTTTCTATTTTACCTTTGTAATGTAAAGCTTTACATTACAAAGGTTATGTATAGTAAATGATAATGTAAAGTAAGTTTATGAATCCCTTCTCTTTCCTGGAATTTTTATGGATTTACTTTACATTATCATACTCCTATAGTTAAGGTAGTCAAATTTACTATGGGAGGGAGTATTGTATAATGGATATCAATAAATCTATCGATACGTTTGATGTGATGGCGGCTGATTTGTTATCCTATCTCAGTCGGATAGGATTTAAGAAAACAGCAATCAACAGATACCGTAATTCCATCAACCGAATCAAAACTCACATGGAGCAGGAAGGGAAAATAGCTTTTAATTCAGAAACCTGTTCCCGTTTTGTAGAGCATTTAACTGGTAATAGTGCTTATCAGGATTTAAACAGACGGGAAAAAGATGAAATCCGATGTGCCAATGTGGTTTTAGAATATCAGCTTACTGGGAGTATAGCCTTCCGTACAATCCGCAAAAATAAGACCTTATATGGAAAGATAGGTTCCACCATATCAGAGTATCTTTCATACCGAAAATCTAGAAACATCTCAATTAGTACTTTGGAGGGCAATCAACTTTATCTGCAACGTCTTCAGGATTTTCTTGAAAACCACGGGATCACAGATATCAAAAATATATCACAGTCTGATATCCTGTCGTTTATCAAAAGTCTTAGCTTTTATTCCAAAGGAACCATCCACTGTACATTGTCTGCTCTGCGGGGTTTCTTTAGATATCTCCACGACATTGGAATGCTAAAGGTGGATTGGTCTTATCTGGTTCCGAAAGATGGCTATAAAAAAGAGGTAAAGCTGCCTACCACATACGAAAAGGATGAAATAGAAAGCATTCTTAAAGCTGTTGACCGGGGTAACCCGAAAGGAAAGCGTGACTATGCCATAATCCTTCTAGCTGCCCGGTTAGGGCTGCGGTCTTCGGATATTTGCAAAATGAAATTTGAAAATATTCTCTGGGAACAAAATTTGATTGTTCTTACTCAACAAAAGACCGCTAAACGTATTGAACTGCCTCTTCTTCCGGAGATAGGCAACTCAATTATTGATTACCTGAAGTACGCACGCCCACATTCTGAGTCACCGTATATATTCCTCCATGTAAACCCCCGTTATGAAAGACTTCAGGAACCAACAATTCATAGCATCGTATCCCAGTATATGAGGCAGGCCGGCATTCATAATATTAATCAAAAAAAACATGGCCCTCATGCGCTTCGCCACAGCCTAGCTGGATTTCTCTTGGAAAAAAAGACACCTCTGCCCGTAATTTCAGAAGTCCTTGGACATACCAATACGGAAAGCACAAAAACATATCTTAGAATAGATATGGAATCTTTACGGCAATGTGCCTTGAAGGTACCCTCTCTATATACACCGCTTTATGAGAGAGGGAGGTACCGAAATGATTGAGTATTATAGTTCCTATGGCCCATTTTTTAGTGAATATATTGAATTCAAGCGAAGCCTGGGATACCGCTATAAGTATGAATATGTTTTTACAGCTTTTGACCGCTTCCTTTTAGAAAACAATGTCACCAATATTGGATTGACTAGAAAAATTTGTGACCAGTGGGGGCAAAAACGCCCTAATGAATCTGATGTAACCAGATATAAACGTATAAACGATATTCGAAACTTTTCCATCTACCTTAACGGGGCTGGCTATCCATCTTATGTGCCACGACAAGTGCATCAGTACAAAACCACCTTTATACCATATATTTTTACAAAAGAAGAGATAGACCAATTTTTCCGCGCCTGTGACTCATTACAGTTTACACCTAACTCAATAACTACACATATTTATCCGGCAGTATTCCGACTAATTTATGGATGTGGACTTAGGGCAAATGAAGCACTGTCAATCAAGTGTGGTGATATAAATCTGGATAATAAATATATTATCATACGTGAGCCAAAAAATGGCGAGGACCGGATGCTTCCTATTTCCGATTCACTGGTAGAAACCCTTAAGCTATATAAAAACTGCTATCGTAATGGGGCGAAAGAGAAAGATTTTTTCTTCGTTAAGCTCAATGGGGACAGATGCTCCTCAGAGACTATGTATGAGTGGTTCAGAAAGATTCTCCGCATAGCGGGAATCTCTCATGGCGGTAAGGGACACGGCCCATGTGTCCATTCTTTTCGCCATTCGTTCAGTGTCCACTCCCTTGCTGCAATGTCGGATGCAGGGCTTGATCTTTATTATTGCCTTCCCCTGCTTTCAAAATATCTGGGTCATAAATCACTAGAGGCAACTGATAAATATGTAAGGCTTACTGCAGACATGTATCCAGGAATCATGGATGACATGAACCAGTTATGTTCATATGTGTTTCCGGAGGTGGGTAAGGCATGAAGCCGACTGATTTTTCATATTATCTGACGAGTTATCTGACAAAATACCTTCCAGATGAACTGGGGGCCAGCACAAATACTGTTGCATCCTATAGAGATACATACATGCTATTTCTGGTTTATTTGCGGGATGTTCATGAAATACCAGTAGAAAAACTATGCTTAATAGATATCACTAAAAATCGTGTTGAGGCTTTCCTTGATTGGATTGAATCAAAAAGGAACTGTTCTATCCAGACCAGAAACGTACGTCTGGCAGCTATCCATTCCTATTTTAAATATCTGCAGTATGAAAATCCTGATAACTTGCTTGAGTGGCAGCGCATCCTCTCAATTCCTGTTAAGAAAGGTGAAAAAGGCACATTAAATTACATGACACTTGATGGCATAAAACTACTTTTGGAAATGCCTGACCAGAATACAGTAGCTGGCCGAAGGGACCTTGCTTTACTTTCCCTAATGTATGATACCGCCGCCAGAGTGCAGGAGATCATAGACCTAACACCTAAAATGGTGCGTCTGGAACAGCCGTACATAATTAAATTAATTGGTAAAGGACAGAAAGCACGAGTTGTACCGTTAATGGAATCACAATTACGGATATTACGTCAATACATGGAGGAAAGAAATCTTTTAGAACCCCATGCTAATCAGTACCCCCTGTTTTTTAACAAACGCCACGAAAAACTAACAAGGGCTGGTGTAGGATACATTCTTGATAAATATATCCAAATGGCTCGTGAAAGGAGCCCCTCCTTGATTCCCGAGAAATTTACGTGCCATTGCCTAAGACATAGCAAAAGTATGCACATGCTTCAAGCTGGAGTAAATTTAGTTTATATCCGAGATATCTTGGGCCACTGTTCAATCCAAACTACAGAGATTTATGCACGGGCTGACTCTAAACAAAAACGGGAAGCTATTGAAAAAGCTTATACCGAAGTAGTCCCAAAGGAACAGCCACAATGGCAGACTAACCGGAACCTTTTAGACTGGTTGAAAAATTTTCGTTAGTTGTAAATGGTTATGATAATGTAAAGTAAATCCATAAAAATTCCAGGAAAGAGAAGGGATTCACAAACTTACTTTACATTATCATTTACTATACATAACCTTTGCTAGCTCCGTCCCTTACAGGGGTATGAGTTAATACAATGCCTAAGCTTCCACATATGAGGGAAAGCTGTTCATTTTTATAGGGTGATCCATTATCGACATATAGTTTTTGTGGAATTCCATAAGTAGCAGTAGCATCCTTAAGTACCTTTTGGAAGTTATAGGCATTGTCGTTATAGAAAAATCGGCCACCCACAATCATACGTGTCTTATCATCTAGTAGCATAATTAGGTAAGTCCTACGGCGTATCCTGTTTTCTACAATATATGGACCATACAACGAATCACCTTGGTACATACTGCAAGCAAACTCCTCTTCAAATGCCTTTCGATCTTTGAGTCCAGGGCAGGAAGCACCTTTTAGGTTATGTTTTTTCACATAGCGCTGCACGGTAGAAAGAGAAACGTCTTTCTGGTTAATTATGCTGTCAGAAATCAGCTTAAGATAGATTTCTTTTGCATTAATTTTAGGAAACTCTTCCCTGATACGATAGATTGCTGCTATTGCATCATCATCAAGCCGTCTGCTTTTACCCGCATCACACCTGCTTTTTGGTATCAACGCGTCAAAGCCTCCCCTGCGATAATCCGATTCCCAGCAGGCTAAAGTCCCAGGGGAATACCTCATCTCCCTGCCATCGGGCATTTTAATAGGTTTTTCTGTGACACGGCAGAAATAGGCCCGTTTCGAGGCATCTGGATAAGTCTCGTTATAAGCTGGTTGTATCAATGCTAGCCGTATAGATGCCTCTTCAATGAATTTTTTCTGTTGATCCATTGTAAAATCACCTCCATCATCAGTCTAGCATGCACCTAGCACACAGTCGATTTCCAACCTATGGGGGAGAGGTATGAGTAGCCTGCAGTGTATTTACACTTAGGCGTATTCTGCATCTAGCTTGTAAAAATGAGGCCTTATTGCTCCTATAAAAATCATGAAGTAGACCATCGATAAATCTAAAAGAATTGGCGTTAAAGAGTTTATCAAGAAGTTCACAAGCTTTTGTGGATGCAGCATCCATCATACCAAGCATTAATTTTTTATCCTCAATAAAACGCCGATAAATGCGATATAGTGTAGATATCGAAATATCATATTCAAGACACAATGCAGTAACAGTACTGAATTTATGTGTAATAAAATCATAAAGAAGGGAAATGACAAAGTGAAAACTGAAAGGTGAATAAGGGATAATAACAGGTGCTAGGATAGCATGAGAATGCGCACAAGAGGCACATTCAATACGAGGGACAGTTATTTCGTGTTTCTCTACTTGACCAGCTGTATAGCAGATAAGGTTTCTCGTGTAGCTACCACAACTGTGATAATTACCCTCTGTCCCACAAGAAGGACAAGGAATGATGTCTAAGCTGGCGTTATCTACATAGGAGAGGTGTATTTGGTAATCATTATTGTATTTAATTGACTTAAAACACTTGCATAAATTAAAAAACAATCTTATCATAAGTTATGGGTGGATTATCCGATTATGGATAATCCTTTAGGGAAGAACCAGGCTGGCAAGCTTATGAGGTTCTTCCCTTTTCCTTTTTAATGTATTTAATAACAGAATAAAAAAATGACCTAAGAAGGTCAATAGTTTTATTCATAATATGATGTTAAGAAATGCAAATAATTACTATAACTAATAACCTATTTAGAAATAATCTGACATTTATGTGCAGTTAATGTTTGAATTAATTTGAAGTCTTACACCTTGGAGAGCGGAAACAACCCCACTCCTGTTTTATATACCAACCAGGTGGGGAGGTATGAATTCCGACTGTCCGTCGAGGAAAGCTTCGGGGAGGAAACCATACCTGAATTTATAAGTGGTTCTGAAATGCAGACTGCAGATACCAGCGCCAAACCCTTGGCAGACCGGACGGTGGAAGTGATAAACCTTGGACCTGTCGTGAACTTCGATGTAATCAAGAAGAAAAAAGCGGATATTGTTTTTACTATCGGCGAGGTGGACACAGCCAAAATCCAAGACTTGCACGGGAAGATTACTCAGCAAATTGAGACAAAGCTGGCAGCAAAAAACATTGACTACGGGACAATACAATCCATTACCGCCAGCACCTTTTCTTCAAATGATGCCGATGCTGCGCAGATTTTCAATAATTGGACGAGATACGGCACTAACAAGAACACCTGGCAGTTTGACAGTGCCAATAAGATTATTAAGCGGGAAAACAATGACTATTGGGCAGGATTCTACGATCCGAATTTCAGTTCAAGCGAATACAGTCTGGATGTAGATTTGACCACCTTTAACAGTGATAATGATGATATCGGCATCACTTTTGGCATGGACGGCGGGCCTAACGGCTGTTTTGCATATATACTGTCGGGTGACAACGGGAGAAGATTTTCTTACAGCAACCAGACTACCAACCAGCACGGACATGCCACGGGATTATATCAGTACAACGGTTCTACTATCAAAGGTTTGGTTGACAACCACAGCCGGGAATTCAGACCAAATACCTGGCATCACCTCAAGCTTCAGGTCAGCGGCAAAAATGCTAAGATCTGGCTGGATGGAGACCTGGTGATTAACTACACGGCCAGCCGCGAACTTAAGGGGAGCTATGGTTTTTTCACCAACAGCCAGCCCCTGGGGGCATTCAAAAACCTAACCATATCTTCGAAAACCATCAAGACCCTGGATGATATCCTCAAAGAGCCGTCCTGGCGGGAATATACTCAAAAATTTCTAGTTAACATCAGCGATGTCCAGTATCCTGAGTTTAACAATCCCCAGAAGGCGGCGGTGATTTATTCACGGCTTTTAAGCGACAGTATTTATTTCAATGTCCTGGGAACCGGCACTAACCAGGCCCAGGCCCAGAGCATAATTGCTCAGAATAACGGGAAGGGCGTTTTCATTACCAACAGCAACATGGATGCAGCTCTTTCGCAGCTGGCAGATTATATTATCGCTGAGGTCGAGGCCCAGCCCAGGCTTATTGAGAAGTATGCACTACAGGGTGAGGAAGTAGAGTACAAAACCTATTACGAGGACCAGGAGAACGACCCCAAGTTTGTTGAGAGATGGATTCATGCCCATGATCCGTACTGGTTTAAGAACAGCCTGGGTGAAGCAAGCTTTGACGGCCAGTACCTGCCTGGTCCGGTGACCCGGTTTGACAAGGTGGGGAAATATAACGTGCAGTTTCAGGCCAGGGATAACCCCAAGCCCGATAACCGTTTCGACGGGTACCGGCTCTGGTCCCATATGCCCCTGGATGATCTGGAACTCTATGTACACCGGCGTCCGCTGGCTCTCTACTCAGTACAAATCACACCTAACGGCAGCCTATATAATGTAGCAGTGCAGGATCAGTCTTATGACCCGGACCATCAGGGCGAAGCCGGGAACGGTATCATAGCACGGGAGTGGCGGTGGAAGGAGGCTGCTGCCGCAACCTGGAACAGCAATAACCCATCGACCCTGCCCGCAGGCAAAACTTATCTCTTTTCCCTAAAGGTGCAGGATCTTGACGGCCCCGATGGGGTAGGGGAATGGTCTTTGCCCAATGTCCGGACAATCAGCACCAGTTCCCTGAATATGCCGCCGGTGGCCCAGTTTGCCGTAAATCCCAATCCCCTGCCCCTGGGGAAAACGCTAATATACAATGATTTGAGCTACGGCCCCAACGGTGACCCGATTGTCCAGCGGAGCTGGCGGATGGCCAAGCTCCCCGGCGGCAGCTGGACGGATTACGGCGGAACACCGCCCAACAACTTCACATCCCTGGGAGTAGGAGACTACCGGATCGAGCTGAAAGTAAAGGATCAGCCGGGGGCCTGGTCGGAACCCTTCTACCAGACAGTGACGGTGATCCCGGACAACAACAAGCCGATTGCTCTATTTACGGTGAGCCCTAATCCCCTGCCCCAGGACGTATCGGTGAGTTATTCGGAAGCTTCCTGGGATCCTGACGGTGATCCCATTGTGGCCCGAGAATGGCAGTGGCAGAAGAACAGCGGTTCATGGCAAAACGGCCAGCCTCTGGATTTCAACGCACTGGGTATAGGCAGTTACAATATCCGTTTACGGGTTAAGGACCAACCGGCCTTGGCGCAAATGACACCTTTATGGTCTGACTGGTATCTGCAAAATTTGTCGGTTATTGTCGGAAATCGAAAGCCGGTGGACCAGTTTGCGATATCACCCAATCCGGCACTTACGGACGAAGCGGTTACTTACAGTGATACTTCTTACGACCCCGATGGGGTAGGGATTGCAGAACGGGTCTGGCAGGTGACCACAACTAATGGTACGGTGTTGGGTGAATATCATAACCAGCTCCCGCCGCGGGTATTTGCTGGTACCGGCTGGGGAGATGGCGGTGCCGGAACCTACCGCATCGGGCTGCGGGTTCGGGATAACTCGCCTAACGGTATCTCACCGTTGTTATGGTCTGACTGGACCTGGCAGACGCTGACGGTCGTAATGCCGTTGACCGGCTCCGGTGAGATTACGCCAAATCCGGCATTAAGCGGCATGCGGGTTTATATTGCCGTGGATACCAGCGGTTATGCCGAAGAAGTAAGAGTGAAATTTCCCGGCGGCGGGTTCTTCAATGGAGATGAAATCACTCTCCTGCCTGAAAGCCCGGTAAGCAGCAAACTTAATACCTGGCGGGGCACATACCTGACGGATGCCAAAACGCCGGACGGGGCGTATGCCGTAATGGCCACGGTTATAAGGACATCAGTGGCTCCCCAGATGGTAACTGTCCCGTTAACACTGGTAATCCAGGGTGATATTTATGACCAGATAAAAGTACGAATACGTGACAGCAGATAAATGAACGGGTCGGTCGCCTGAGTGGTGGCTGGCCTTTTCTTTTTTTAGAGGTAATAAATTTCCCATATTGAAGGTTTAAAACAGGGCGGTGATGAGGCGCATTCAAAACCAAGACTACAGATTGTCGATTGATTCGGGCTATATCATAGAGAAAAGAAAAAGCCCCATGCGACACAGGAAAATTCAGTCATTATCGACAGGTTCTTTAATGGATGCTAGGAAGCTTACCGGTCTTTATTCCAAAAAAGCAGACCGAAGTAATGAAATCTGACAGAAAGCCTTTGAAGATTTACGGGACCGGGTTGCCCATGTGGTGGTAGTAGGTCTACGGTAACTCATTAGTTATTGGTTTGCGTCATCCCGATCGTGCGTTAAAGCTGGACTTGGCCGTACAATAGTATCATGAAATAGCCTGGAGGGCTTTGTAATTTTTGGCGGCGTAACATCCTAAAATTGACAAAACAAGGCAGGAAGATGGGAAATATTGTAGAAATTTATATATGTTACTAACAAATTATGTCTGCTTAGACTTAATATAATGTGTTCACATCAACTAAATGTCATTTTCATAAACTCAGGTTTTGTACAATATATACGGCATTTGCGCAAGTAGCAGGAGCGTTGTGTACCCACCCGTGCCGCAGATAAGGAGGATAGAATGCAGTATTACTTGGAAAGAAATGGCTTGTTAAAAGACGATTTTATAATTAATTCAAGTTTGCTTCGAGACTATTTTTATCAAACATACGAGTATTTTTTAAGAAAGGGAGCTTTCGCCGTAGCGTTCAATGGAATTTCTAAAAATGGAAAATTGATAATTAGTCCGTCGATGTCACCGAGCCCTGAAGTATATTTAGCTTATCATTTTCGCAACAGTAAACTTTATCCAATAGAAGATCATTATAAGAGATTAAGCCGAGAAATGATTTTTGGTTTAATTGAGGTTTTACACGAGCATATTTGTTATTATGATTTAGAGTACGATGAATTTAATAAATCTGAAGCACAATTGGAGTTTCGGGAAAATATAAATATGTTTTTGAGGTTTTTTGATAAGGGTTATTTTATTAGCGAAAAAGGTTATGTTTTAGAACTCCCAAATGATGCGCTTGTAAAATTAATACAGTCAGATTTTTCGGTTTTTATATCTGATGATATAGTTCTAAAAATTCAAACTGCCATTAAAATGTATTTTCACTTTTCTTCAAATAAGGAAGAAAAGAGAAAAGCTATAAACATATTAGTTGATATTCTTGAACCACTAAGAGAAGATTTAAAGCGGATTTTAAATGAAGAATGGGAAATAAACAAAACTAAACATGATAAACTCATTTTTGACATTGTTAACGAATTCAATATTAGACATTTCAAAGAAGTTAAAAATTATTCAGAAGATATTTGGTTTGAGTGGATGTTTCATTACTATTTATCGGTTATAAACACTTATTACCGATTAAAAGTAGCTTCAGATGTGATAAGATAGCATACTAAAACTATAAAGTTCAGTATCCGTGCTCTGGCTTTTGGGTCTCGCGGTACATCTTCTAACAGAGTGTTAAAGCAAAGGGCGGATAAGATAAACTTTTGAGCTTGCTGCCCCACATACCCTCTGTCACAAATCTTGAAATATTTTTTGATGGACTGAATGATCAAGCTTTACGCCAGCCCTACGGGACGGATACGTCGGTAACACTCGGAACGTTAGCCGATATTCCTAATTAGGAGGATGGAATGATATGAGTTATGTTTTATCAAAAACTGAAAAGAAAATTCTTTTTGATTTATATGATAGCCAAATTAATAATTGCTTCGATATCAAGATCCATCCTCAGAATTATGAATTATCGGAAAAGGATTCACGGAGTAGAATGCAAGAATTAGTTTACTATATAAAAAAACTCGATAGATTAGGCTATATTGATACCCAGAATGATTTTATTTATACGGGAGGAGATAAGCATCAGAAATATGAAAACAACGCTATCCTTATTATGCAAAACAAGATACACATATCATTCAAAGGAAGGTTATTCGTTGAAGAAGCGAGAAAGACAACTAAGGATAGAATTTCTGAATGGCTAAGAAAAATATCAAAAGCAGTATTAAAACAGATAGAAGAAAAGATCATATCACATTTAGTGAGTTTCATATTAGGAGTTGCATTTATTTTATTTATCCAATTCATTCTGAAACAAATGTAAAAGGGAGGAAAATGAATTGTTACAGATTCAAGGGCTGGGAGATTTAAATAGGAAGTTAAAGAAGATACAAGATAAGATTGCAAGTACTGCCCAAGAGGTCAGCGGGGAAGTATCATTTGAAGTATTGTTTAACCAGGGTTTTATGGATAAACATTCAAAATTTAGTACTATCGATGAGTTGTTTAATCACGGAGGTCTTAGAATTTCTTCACAACAAGAATTTGAAAATATCGAGACAGGAGTATTGGACAAATTAGTACAAGAGAACACTGAATTCTCTTCTTGGCAATCTATGTATCAGAAAGCAGCAAATGAATACATAACAAAAGAATTTAGGAAAAGGGGATTCGATGTTAAATAATTTACGGAACGTCGGCTAACAATTTCCGCTTCGAGCGTGGACTAGCATTTCAGCGGGGGTGACGTCCGGAATGCGGTTAACGTTAGCCGACATTTTCTTCTAGGGAGGATAACTATGGAAATTGTTTACTATCCGTATATGTATGTCTATTCCGAGTACGTATTAAAGTCAATGCTACTTTTTTGGGATAAAGTCAAAACAATAGTTCCTCAATCGCAGTCAGAATATGCTAATGCATATATAGAGGGGAAGATTAGAAATGAATATAATACTGCGTTGGAAAAGTATTCAACTATAATAAATTTGGCCGGGGAAAAGATACTGGATTTTGAAGTGATAAATGAAGCTGAAAAAAGAGCCGCAAGTGAAAAAATGTTTGACTTAGTATGCTATTGGAATAAAGATACTGCATTTTATAATTCTCTTAAGATAAATTCAATAGAAGATATGTTTGGTAAAGAATTCGAGTATTACTGGTTTTTGAATGAAAAAACAGACTCATCATTAATAAAACTTTTACTAGATGAAAAACTAGTAGTTAATTGGGCTCCTGGTGAAATTGCTGGTTTTCAAGATGTTGGAAAATCATATATGAGTATAATTGCAGAAGAAATGAAGAATAATAGAAGATTTAGGCTAACAACTGATGATGAATTTTATATAGCTTCGAAGGCTGGGGTAAATCAAATAAAAAATCAAGGTGTCATTGAAAATAATAGATATCAAACTGTTTCACTAGTTATACCGCAAATCTATCTTGATCCAGAAGTAATCAATAAATTGAGCTATCATCAAATTTTGAAGATTAGGAAAGACATACTACCGTTAACATCAAAATACTATCGTGAGCTTGAGGATTACCAAAAGACTATGAATAGTCTTATAGAAGATGGGTTTGAAGATGAAGCATTAGATTTATATTGTGAGTTTTGTGAAAGAGTTTCAATAAGTTTTTTACCCTTTTCTAAAGAAGTGAGTAGTATTCTACGTTATGCGCAAAATCCGATTATATTGGGAGTTATTAATGGTATTGTTTTACCGAGTGTAAAAATACTTAACCCGGACCAATCAGAAATAACTAAATACTGTGATTATGCTGCCTTGGCATCAACAGTAGGGTCGTATAGTTTGAGTAATAAAAGGAAGGTTGGTTTCGAGTATTTGGAGTGTTTAAATAGAAACATCAAGATAGAATCATTTAAAGGAACTATAACTTGCTTAATTCCTAAGTCAATAAAAAGAGTTCTAAAAAACGTCGGCTAACAACACCTTAAGCGCAAGGGTGCGACAAGCCTGTTTCACGGGTAGGCACACCACACCCCCGAGCCGAAGACCGGCAGGACCCGGCTTGCTCGGGGCTAAGATTTGTAAACAAAACTAAGCTCCGAACTTCGCCTTAGGGCTCGGGGACGTCGTGGAGGCTGGAACGTTAGATGACATTTGCTTTTTAGGAGGTAAAAATAATGTGTGTTGATTGGGAATTAGCTTATATAATGCCAAATCTTAACTGCACACAGAAATTTGAAACTGAATATGTGGCAGTTGTTCCTTACGAAGATGAAAGAATCCAGAATATCAGAAAGAATAACAAGGATGCAAACATATTATTAGACGGCTTCATTGACGATATGAAGAGAAAAATTGAGCCAGCCGTTCTTATTTTTAATAAAAGGTCTCCTGAAAAAGTTAAAACAGTTGAAGCAATTGTTTCCTTTCGAAATTTAATTGCAATGTCGGTTTTATTGATGGGTTGGAGTGCAGTACGTCCAGAGGGTACTCCTTTTAATCCGCTGTTTTCTGATTCCTTTGATTTTTATCCAATTACCCTTGGAAAGGATCATGGATTAATTACTATTACTCCAGCAATAACCGGTTACAGAACAACAGATGCTCCCTTTATTGGTATGCCGTCTATGAAGGTACCGAGATTTTTAAGACTTTCATATGACGTAGATGATGTATTATTTGATGCATTATTAAGGATATGGAAGAAGAGATTTTTAACACCAGGAAAAAATGATAAACATAGCAGAAGGCTTTTTCGGTCAATTGAGATGGCATATCATGCCTTATCTGTACCTTCAAAAAATGAATCAACACATTATGATTATGGAGTAAATATATCTTTATGGGTTAGTGCTTTCGAGATATTAGCTCACCAAAATAAATCCAATGTTGATTTAAACACAGTTCTTGGTTTATTAGAAACTTATCCATGGACAGACCGAAAGTTAAAAGCAAAACGTTACAAGATTATTTATAGAAGAAATAAGAAAAATGTAAATCTAATTCAAAAAATGTATAAGTATTTATACGATACTCGAAATGGTTTCTTACATGGAAATGAAATTGATAAGAATGTTCTTTTTCCCGGTGGTAACAAGAAGATGCAACCATTATTTGTTATTGCTCCAACTATTTATAGAATAGCTTTATTTTCTTATTTAAATAAGAATAAAATGGTCAAGCAACCAAAGTCTTTACATGAGTTTGAGTACTATATTATACAAAGACGATATGAAGATTTTTTATTAAATATAATTGGTAAAGAAGAATAAGAAGCGAAGGGTAAAAATTATATAAAGTACAGGAAGGTTCGGACTTCGCCTTAAGGTCCGCGGGCATCGTGAATGAATATTCTTTATCAAAAATGTGACTATTGAAGTGGTTTATGGAGGAAAAACATGGCAATTGATTTAAAGCTCCTAGCTGACAAACTCAAGAGATATCGCAAGCAATTCCAAGTGAATATACCAGAATTGTCATCTTCAACCGGTATTGAGATAGAGAGACTAATATCAATGGAAAGAGCAGAAATTGAACCAACAGGAGACGAAATACTAATATTAGCTGACTTTTATAAATGCGATTATCGTTTCTTTATCTCTAATCAAAAGTTGGCTTCTTTTGAACAAACCGAATACTTATTCCGTATGTATGGGGATGACTTAACAAAAGAAGACCGATGGTCTATACAAGAAGTGATGTTTTTTTCGGAGTGTGAAGCTTTTTTATTAAGCCACTTTGATAATTATAGGAGTCAAGATTTTTATTATGAAAAGACAGGTTCTTTTTTTAAGCAACATGCTATTGAAGCTGCAGCCAGATTAAGAGGTTTCCTTGGATATGACGATTATCAAGTGCCAATGGATATATATGAAGATTTTCGTAAAATAGGGATACATCTGTTTAGAAGGAAGCTTATAAATACGAGTATATCAGGCATTTGCATAAAGCACCCCGTAGCAGGAAAGTGTGTTTTAGTAAACTATGATGAAGATATTTACCGTCAAAGATTTACTACAGCTCATGAAGTTGGCCATAGTTTATTAGATGATGATAATGATGTAGTAGTGTCATATAAAAGATGGGGGAAATCTGATCTCGTTGAGATCCGTGCGAATACATTCGCATCTAATTACTTGTTACCGCCTAGCTTCTTGAAAAAAATTCCTGAAGCATCAAACTGGAACGAAAAAAAAGCGATTGAATGGGCAAATAAACTTAAAGTTAGTACAGAAGCATTAGCTTATGCATTGTTAGATGCAAGACTTATACAAGCGGAAATGGTGGAACTAATTAAGTCTGTTAGGGTTCCGCGAGAAGATAAGATAGATCCTGAACTTCCTATGAGTCTATCCGAAAAAGGTAGAGAAAGAAAGAGAATTCTTCTTGAACGTGGTTTATCAAGTAAATATGTTAATTTATGTATAGAGGCTTATCGTAGAGAAATAATTTCAGCAGCACGAATGGCAGAGATGTTATTGGTTGAAGAATTTGAATTAGCACTAATTCTTCAGCTTTATGGTGAGGAGATTAGGTATGGCGGTTGATATTACTCAGTTTCGTCTAAATAATATTATTGATACTTGCTCAATCTGGAATCTTTTATCCTCAAAGGTACTCTATCGGGCAACAGGTCTTGCGAGATGTAGTTTTTGTTGTACAAAATTTGTTATTTATGAATGCCTTAATAAACCTAGGAAATCAAGCAGTCCTGAAGAGGATGAGCTAATAGAGAGACTTAAAATAGAGAAAAACAAAGGTATGTTTAAAGAGTATCACCTCAGTATTGAAGACTTACAAGATGTTGATATTTTAGAGAAAAGAAAAAATTTATCAAAGGGAGAGTTATCATCTATCGCCTTTGCAAGGAGGATTTCTCAGGCATTTTTAACTGACGATCAAGGGGCAAGAATGCTTGCAAGTCAATTCATGGACCAAGATATGGTTCAAACAATACCTCAACTATTCGGCTGGTTAATGTATGAATCATATTTGAACGATTCTGATAAAGATGAAGTAATTAATGAGCATGAAAGCTTCAAAAGACCATTGAAAAAGTATTTCAATGAAATATACCTTAAAGCTCTTGAGATGAGGCTTTTAAAAAGAGAATAGGCTACAATAGTAAAAGCGACACTAGGTGCAATACCTATTGAAGAAAAGAGCATAGTTTTTATTATACACGGTTGTGTTAAACAAGCATGTAGAACCCACTTTTATTAGGTAGGCCTACTGGAAAATATTAAGAATATATATTTTTTCTCAGTGCTATCTAGTGGCTATTCATGATACTATATTTCTTGTATTATTTTGGGAGATAAATTCGCACGAATATATATATATTTCCTATTAATGGAATTGTGTTTGTGCTATAATGGTCGTTAGGAATGTTTTAAAGACTTTAACCCCAAAATGCAGAGGTGTCTATCAATGGACGTATGTTATAACAAACTATTTAAGTTGCTGATTGATAAGGGAATGAAGAAAACTGATCTTCGGTTAACTACCGGTATTAGCCCCAACACTCTGACAAAATTATCAAATCATGATTATGTCTCCATGGAAGTGCTTGTCAAGATTTGTCGGGCGCTTCATTGTGATGTCGGAGATATCATGGAAGTTGTTGCGAGTCCTGATAATGGGACAGACAAATCTGTATAATGATATAGGGAAAGATATCGGGAGGAATTGAAGTGAAAAGAAAAGAATACAGCGCAGGTATGGTTAAGCTTTCCTTCTGGTTTCCCGAATTTCGTAAAGTGATTCAGCTTTTGAATTCAGGCAAATCAATGGAAGAAATTAAGGCTATGAATATAGAAGAAAATATCTTTGCGGCTCCGACTAAGGCCAGAGCCATTCAGATATTCAATACGGTATCCAACCGCATAAAAAGTTTGGATAATAGTTTTTATAAATTATTTGAGGAAAGTGATGTTGCGAACCAGAAGGTTATTGCTCTCATAGCAGTCATGAACGTGGACAGCCTTTTTTTCGATTTTGTATATGAAGTATACAGGGAAAAGCTTATTATCGGAAGCAACAGATTGGCAAATAGCGATGTCCGAATCTTCTTCAAAGATAAGCAGCTACAGAGCGAAAAAGTTGCTGGTTGGACGGACTATACATTAAAGCGTTTAGGCACTTGCTACAAGACAATGTTAATGGAGTCTGGGATTATGGATCGAGCGTCCGGTGACCATGAACTGCTTAAGCCAATTTTAGATATCACTTTAGAAAATTGTTTAAAAAATCACGGTATGGAATTGTTTGTTCATGCACTGACAGGGGTGAGATGATGGCGAGTTTAGAGGAACGATTGGATATCGTGGAGCGTATGATCAAATTGTCTAGCTTTCGGCAAAATAAAGGCCTCGGAAATGAAGTTGGCTATTATGTGTTTGATTACCCGGCAGAAAAGGAATTGATTGTGCGTGAACGCATTGAATATATGAAAGCAAAAAACAGAAGAGGCAACGATGGGTTTGAATTGGTTGTTTTTGATCTGTATGATATCGTGATTGACCTTCTGGAACAAGAAGGTTTCCTGGAGCAATGCTTTGGATTTGAAAAGAAACACGGGATGGAACTCATCGTTAAGGCGGTGGGAAATCTTTTGCAGATTAATGACGATGAAAGCTTAATCGTAAAGTACATTCAGGAGCACACGCCGCTGGATGCGGTTGTTTTCATTACCGGAGTAGGAAAATGCTATCCGATATTACGATCACACAAGGTACTCAATAATCTTCATCAGGCGATTGACCGTGTTCCCGTCGTGATGTTTTATCCTGGCAAGTATGACGGACAGGAATTGGTGCTATTCTCGGAGATCAAAGATGATAATTATTATAGAGCCTTCCGGTTCGTTGAATAAAGGAGAGAGATGCTATGATACTTAAGGATATGTTTGCCAAGCCAATTGACAGAGATATTAAAGGTGTAATCAAGGTTGGTCAGGGCGATGATGAAAACATACGACAGGAGCTGGAAGAATACGTAGTAACCCGTGAGATGCAAAAGCATTTTGCACAATTCTTTGCAAATTATAAAAAAGGCATTAACGGCCACACAGATAAGATGGGCGTTTGGATCTCTGGTTTTTTTGGAAGTGGTAAATCTCACTTCCTAAAAATCCTGTCTTACCTGCTTGAAAATAAAGAGGTATACGGTAAAAAGGCTATTGAGTATTTTACGGATGACAAAAAGATAGTTGACCCGATGGTACTTGCGGATATGAAGCTGGCTGCCAGCATTGCAGCAGATACAGATGTAGTGCTGTTCAACATTGACTCCAAGAGCGAAATGACCGGCAAACAAACTAAGGATGCCATCGTTTCTGTTTTTCTAAAAGTGTTCAACGAGATGCAGGGTTTTTGTGGCTCAATTCCTTTCATTGCTGATCTAGAGCGTACTCTTGTAGAAGTAGGTCGTTACGAAGAATTCAAGAAAGCTTTCGAAGATAACTACGGTAAATACTGGGAATCCTCCCGTCATAAGTTTGATTTCATTCAAGACTGTATCGTAGAAGTGCTGGATAACATGGGCTTTATGAGCCAAGCAGCAGCGCGAAACTGGTGTGAGAAAGCAACCGAAACCTATCATATTAGTATTGAGAATTTTGCCAAGCTGGTGAAGGAGTACATTGATCGTAAAGGTGGCAACCATCACGTCGTGTTCTTAGTGGATGAAATCGGCCAGTACATAGGTGATGACTCAAAACTGATGCTGAATCTCCAGACCGTAACGGAGGATTTGGGCACTGCCTGTCGGGGCAAGGTTTGGGTAGTAGTCACCAGCCAGCAGGATATTGACGCAATCGCCAAGGAGATGGGACTTCGCAGTAATGACTTCTCCAAGATTCAAGGGCGTTTTGACACCCGACTTTCTTTATCTTCTGCTAACGTTGATGAAGTAATCAAGAAAAGAATTTTAGATAAGACCACGACAGCAGAACAGACCTTAAAACTGCTATATGAACAAAAATCGACTATCATAAAGAACTTGATTGTTTTCAATGATGGTGTAGAGAAAAAGTTATATACCGGTGACAAGGATTTTGCCGCCGTTTATCCGTTTGTACCCTACCAGTTTAATCTGTTGGCAAGTGTGCTGACCTCCATCCGAACTCATGGTGCCTCTGGTAAGCATTTGTCCGAAGGTGAACGATCCATGATTGCACTATTCAAGGAATCGGCTATGAAATTGATGACCAAAGATACTGGTGCTTTGATTCCTTTCAACGTGTTCTATGATGCTCTGCATCAGTTCTTAGATCATAGCCACAAGGGAGTGATCATTCGTGCACAGGACAATAAGTTCATCAATCCCGACCATCAGACAGAGTGCTTTAACGTAAATGTATTAAAAACCCTGTTTATGATCAAGTACGTCAAGGAGATTACTGCCAATATTGATAATATAACCAGTTTGATGATTGATGATATCAACACTGACCGTATCGAGCTGAAAAAGAAGGTCGAAGAAGCTCTCAAAGTGTTAGAAGCCCAAAAATTGATACAGAAAAACGGCGATATTTATATTTTCCTGACTGATGAGGAACAGGAAATCAACCGTGAAATAGAAGAACAGAATGTAGAAATGGCAGAAGTAATTAATAAAGTTTCTGAACGGATTTTTGATAGTATTTTCAAAGTAGAAAAATATCGCTATCCGGCTTTCAACGGACGCTATAACTATTCTTTTAATCGATTTGTGGATGATCGACCTTATAAGGCCAACCAGAACCATGATATTGGTGTGCGTATTCTTACGCCGAACTCCGATTATGGTGATGATGAAATAACCTTACGTATGATGTCCGGGCAGAGTAAAGAAGTAATTGTAGTGCTACCAAACGACTCAGCCTTTTTAGATGAGACGCGACGTGCTTTAAAAATTGAAAAATATTTGCGTTTTAAATCGGATAAAAGAACAACAAGGTTTGAAGAAATTGAAAGTGCAAAAAGGCGTGAGATGAGTGAACGGGGCAGTAGTGCTGAAATATTTCTAATTGAATCATTGAAAAATGCCAGTATTTATGTAAATGGCGACAAAGCTGAGATAGCATCCAAGGACGTAAATGCCAGAATCAATGAAGCTTTAGGCCGTCTGGTTTCAACTGTTTATCATAAGCTATCTTACATAGATACGGCTATGGGTGAGGCCAATATCAGGGCCTTATTCAAGACTTCTCATCAACAGGCGCTGACTCTGGATGGTGGTCCTGAGCCAAACGTCCATGCCTTAAATGACATGCTGAATTATATTGCATCCAATTCCAATGCGCACTTGAAAACCTCCATGAAGAGCCTAATGGATCGATTTATGAAGCCTCCATACGGTTTTGTTGAGGATGATGTGGAATGGCTGGTAGCTAAGCTTTTCAAAAATGGTGAAATCGCCTTTACTGTCAATGGCAGCAGCGTGACTATGCTTAATAAGAGTGAAGACGAAATCGTTCGCTATATTACCAAGAAAGAATACATGGAAAAGTTACTGACAGAGCGCCGTGAAAAGGCAAACGACAACCAGAAAAAATCCGTCCGTGAAGTAATGAAGGAATTGTTCGGCGTTTCTAGTGTGAATGATGACGATGACTCAATGATGCGTTCTTTCCAGAATTACTGTGAGAATGTTCTAAATGAGCTTGAGAAGTTCGAGATTATGCAGAAAACAGCAGCCCTACCTGGCAAAAAGGTTGTAACCGATGGCAAGACCCTTCTCCGTGTCGTTACACAGATTCAGTCTCCTATGGAATTTTTTAAGAAGATTTACGAAGACAGGGATGAGTATTTGGAGTTTGCCGAGGATTATGAGCCAGTAAAGACTTTCTTTTCCGGTGAACAAAAAACAATCTTTAAGAGAGCCTTGGAACTAATGGGTATCTATGATGATAGTAAAACCTTCATCGTTGATGAACAGGTCGAGAGTGTGGTTGCTGAAATCAAAACAATACTAAGGAAGGATTCTCCGTATGCTGATATTCCGAAGTTACCTGAATTGCTAAACAACTTTAGGAATAACTATTCAAAAGTCCTTGATTCCCTAATAGGCCCTGTGTTGGCATCTATTGATGATGCTAAAAGCCGCGTCTACGAGGTACTCAATACCAAGGAGTATAAGGAACAGCTTCAAGCTCGTTTTCATAAGCTCTTTCAGGAAATCTATGAAAAGGCCAAGTCATGCAATAATGTGGCTATCTTGCAGAATATTAAGGTTGAGGCTGATGCTCTGAAAGTTCGTTTGCTTAACGAGATTGCCAAGAAGGAAGAGCAGATTGCTATTGCTAAGGCTAAAGAAGTTGCAGAGCACCCCACCGATTACGGCCAAGCTGGTACAGATACAGTTTCGCCTCCTCAACCCAAGATCAAGAAACACAAAAACATCAGTATAAAGACAGTCAATATGGCGAACTCCTGGCAGATCGAATCGGTGCAGGACTTGGATAAATACATGGCAGTGCTGAGAACGCAAATCATCAAGGAACTGGACGAGGATACGATTATTAATATTGAATTCTAGAGGAGTTATCGCAAATGAACAAAACAGCAATTAAGAACTTTGCGATTTGGGCAAGAAACAAGCTTATCGCAGACATCACATATAAAGCAGGTCTTCTGGGCATCATCGAAAAGGAAATCAAAAGCCCACTACCGCAGTCTACAAAGGACGTCAAGTTCTTTGATATCGGAACGAAGGAACCATACTCTATCACTGGTGACGAGATTAAACAGCGTGAGAAGCTAGCAGAAATCATCATTAACAAGGCTAAGCAATCAGATTATGCAAATGCTTATAAATCAGTTATCGAAGAGGTTGCTTACACCTGGTTTAACCGTCTAATTGCTGTGCGTTTTATGGAGGTTAATGATTATCTGCCCTCTCGCATTCGTGTGCTTTCTTCTGAAAGTGCAACAAAAGCAGAGCCGGATATGGTGACAACGCCATTTGATACAGACTTGGAATTTACCCCTTATGAGAAAGATCGCATCGTACAACTGACACATGATAACCAGTTGGATGAGTTGTTTCGTATGTTATTTATCAAGCAGTGTAATGCCTTTAATGCAAACCTACCGAATCTGTTTGAAAAGACCAGCGACTATACCGAACTATTGCTAAATGTATCTTTCACAGATAAGGATGGAGTGGTATATCGATTGGTTCATGAGATACCGGAGGATGATTTCAATGTATCCAAGGAAGGTCAGATTGAGATTATCGGTTGGTTATACGAGTATTACAATACAGAACCAAAGGACGAAGCCTTTGCCCTGCTGAAAAAGAATATAAAAATTACGAAAGAGCGCATTCCGGCTGTGACCCAACTGTTCACCCCGGATTGGATTGTGCGTTATATGGTGGAAAACAGTCTCGGGCGGCTGTGGATAGAACGTGAGCGGGCATGTATGGGAGTATCAGGTGAATATCTAAACGGTAGCTATTTCGGGTGGAAATACTATCTGGAAGAAGCAGAGCAAGAATCGGAGGTTGAGGTTCAGCTTAAAAAAATTCGTGAGGAATACAAGAAGATAAAACCGGAAGACATTAAGGTGATTGACCCGTGCATGGGCAGTGGTCATATTTTGGTGTACGCTTTTGATGTTCTTATGCAGATTTACGAAAGCCAAGGGTGGAGTAAGCGGGATGCAGCCAAGAGTATTCTTGAAAATAATCTGTATGGTCTAGATATTGATAACCGTGCTTATCAGCTGGCATTTTTTGCTGTAATGATGAAAGCAAGACAGTATAACCGCCGTGTTTTGAATGGCGAAATAGACTGCCATGTTTACTCTATTCAAGAGAGCAATGGCATTAACCGCAGACAGTTGACTTTCTTTGGTGCAGGTATGAGTGATATAGAGCGGAATATTGCTATTCTACAGATACAGGGATTGTTGGATACATTTATCGACGCCAAGGAATATGGTTCTATCCTGAACGTAGAGAATTACAATTGGGAACTACTCTATCGCTTTGTAAGTAATGTTAATATGAACGGTCAATTGACGTTAGATACAATGGGTATTGAGGATACCAGAGAACAACTACGTACACTGGTTGAAATAGGCGCAATGATGGCGCAGAAATATGATATTGTAATTACTAATCCACCTTATATGGGAGCAAGTGGATTTGACACTAAAATGAGTGAATATGTCAAACAAAACTATTCTGATAACAAGTCAGATTTGTTTTCTGTTTTTATAGAAAAAGGAATTAACCTTTTAAAAATCAACGGGTTAATGAGTTATATTACAATGCAGGCGTGGATGTTTTTGGCAAGTTACGATAAGTTACGCTATAAAATTGCTTGTCAACAGATCGAGTCCTTGGTGCAAATTGGCTTTAATAGTTTTCCAGAGCTTAATTCACAAGTTGCGCATGCAGTTACATTTACAGTTAGAAAAACTGGATTAAATGGCTTTATAGGAAAGTATTTTAACCTAAACACCAAGAAAACTACTGATGATAAGGATGTTGTTTTCCAATGTAGAATAGCTAAATCTCAATATTATTTGAATTCTGCAAAATCTTTTATTGATATTCCAAACCATAATTTCGCATTTTGGCTAACAGAAAATGAAAAAGATATTATTATTAAGTCAAGATCCCTTGGAGAAATAATAGAAATTAGACAAGGGCTTGCAACAGGTGACAATAATAGATTCCTTCGGGAATGGCACGAGGTCGATTTTGCAGCTATTGGGATCGGAATGCTTAGTGGTGAAGAGTTTCTAAAATGTAGCAAAAAATATGCACCATATAATAAAAGCGGAGATTTTAGGAAGTGGTATGGAAATATTTCTTCTATAGTCAATTGGGAAAATGATGGTTTTGAGATTAAACACTTTGTTGATGCACATGGGAAGCTACGCTCACGACCACAAAATATTCAATATTATTTTAAAAAAGGTGTAACTTGGTCACTTATTTCCACAAATACATTTGCTGCACGTTTGTCAGGAGGAGGATTTATTTTTGACGTTGGAGGATCTTCTGGATTTCCTGATGGTGAAAATGTTTGGTATATTCTTGGATTATTATGTTCAAGAGTAACTTATAGTTTTCTGAAAGCATTTAACCCAACAATTAACTTTCAAATTGGGGACATAAAGAATATTCCAATAATCCAAGACACTGTAGAGAAAGTGGTAATTAACGATTTAGTAAAACAAAACGTCTCAATTTCTAAATCTGATTGGGATTCATTTGAAACCTCATGGGATTTCCCCAAACACCCATTGGTTCGAGATAAAAGTACAATATCAAGTGCCTTTGACCAATGGGAGGAGTTTACTAAACAACATTTCAGCAAACTAAAAGCCAACGAAGAAGAACTTAACCGTATTTTCATAGACATTTACGGCTTACAGGACGAGCTGACGCCCGAGGTCGAGGATAAGGATGTTACCATCCGCAAGGCGGATCTAGGACGTGATATCCGCAGTTTCGTTTCCTATGCCGTAGGCTGCATGTTTGGCCGCTATTGCCTTGACGTGGATGGCCTTGTCTATGCCGGAGGCCAGTGGGATGCCAGCAAGTACAGTACCTTTATCCCTGACAAGGACAACATCTTGCCCATTACCGACGAGGAATACTTCAAGGATGATATCGTTGGCCTGTTCGTAGCGTTTGTTAAAAAAGTATATGGATCTGAAACTCTGGAGCAAAACCTTGATTTTATTGCTAACGCACTTGGCAACAAGGGTAATACCTCTCGTGAGATTATCCGTAACTACTTTGTAAAAGACTTCTTCAAGGATCATTGCAAAATTTATCAGAAACGCCCGATTTATTGGCTTTTTGACAGTGGTAGGGCGGATGGATTTAAGGCACTGGTCTATATGCACCGTTACAGTGAAAACACTATCGGCAACCTGCGTATAGATTACCTACATCGGATGCAGCGTGTCTACGACAGCGAGATCGCACGTATGCAGGAAACCATCGAAAACAGTACTAACGCTCGTGAGGTGGCTGCAGCGGAAAAACGTAAAGAAAAGCTGATAAAACAGTTAAAAGAAACAAAAGAGTACGATGAAAAGATCGCCCACCTTGCTCTTGCTAGAATTGCTATTGATTTGGATGACGGGGTTGCGGTGAATTATGAAAAAGTACAGACTGACGCAGATGGTAAGAAACTTGAAGTGATGGCTAAGATCTAATGTTCCATTTGGGGGATGTGATGCCGTGAGAACGGAATATATGGATTACGAGCCGGTCGTGCAATATAGTGAAGTGTTTGGAGGTAAAGTTTCAGAAGAAGAATTCATTACACGTCTTTCAAAACTCGACGGCAGACAGGCTATAGCGACTATCTCAAGACTGTTAGCACTACATTATGCAACAACTGGTGGGGATCAAGGTGCAATTAAAATCAATTTTGGTTTAAGGTTCTGCCATTGTTATAAGTCTGTGGAGTCGAAAGGAGGAAATGCAACTTTATATCAGAGTCGAAAGATTCTATACTCCCCTCAGACATTACTTTTATTGACAAAATGGGTATTAATTTATTGCAAAGATACAAGGTTGTTAAGAAACATCGGCATGGATGATCTATTGGAAATTATGGATTTGTCTATGATTGTGAACGATCTTCTGCCACTAGATACTGATATTGAAGGTCATGAAATAGAATATCTTTATGTTACGCTATATCATAATTCTCATCGTTTGTTGAAATCACAGATAGGAAGGTCATATTATATTTTTTCTAAATTGATGAGCGAAATAGCTTCAACTAAAGAATTTATTGAAGATTTTCAGAAGAATCGTGGTTACTCGATAGAGGATTATTTTGCGGTTCTCCTTAATTTGCTCACGCAGAACTACCCGTCATATGATATTACGAGCTTTTGTGGAAAAAATCTAATGTTCACAGTTAATGGATTTGATGCAAAGCAGCTTAAAGATGTTAGTCCGCTTGTAGTGGATTATTTATCTGAAGGTTGGGCATCATTTCAGGAAAAAGCCAAACAAAATCTTAACAAACAATGGGATTTTGAAGTGTTCTTTATAAAGCCCCTTATCCGCATTCAAGATACAGTTCAAAGCATAAGTGAAATCACGCTTTCTTATCATTTTTGGGAAGGATTGTATTGGAATATTCGCTTTCTATATGACAATCGTGATATAAAGTATCTAACTGAGTTTGGGCGCCCATTCGAGCAATACATTCAATGGTTAGCACGAGAGTCTGTTGTGGCATCAAATGGAAGATATACTTATCAAAATGAATTTTTGTATAACTCCCAAGCAGGAGAAACACTGTCATCGGATGCCTATATCAAAATAGGCCAAAGTTTGATTATCTTTGAAGCAAAGGCCAAGAGCCCTCATTCAAAGACTCTAAAAGGATATGATCTGGAGCAGATTATGCTTGAAGTAGAGGAATTAATAGTTGATCCTGTTTATCAGGTGAATAATAGATTGAAAGAGATTTTGTCTTTAGGTGACAGATTCCGGGAGAGTCAGGAAAAAGCCTTCTTTGAAAATGTTGATAACGTAATTGTGTTAAGTGTAAGTATGGAAAAAGTCCAACCAATTGGATCACTTCTCTATGCGGCAGATAACCTTTTGAAATGTGATTCCAGCAAGAAAAGGATTACGGTTGGTCTGATTAAAGCTTATCACAATCTCAATATTGAGGATTTTGAAGCTATTTGTAACCTTATAGGACAAGGTCAGGATATTAGCGGGATATTAATTGACTGGTTTAATGGCGAACGTCAAAAGAATCTTACAGCAATACCTTTAGCTAATTATCTTTTGAATAATGGTTATCCGTATACATGCTCAGATAAATTACAAGATATTTTTTCAGCCACCACAGATGAATTGTACGAAAGAACCTTTGGTGAAAAACGAGGTGAAATAGCATGGCCGAACTGAACTTAAAACAAATAACAGACAAGCTTAACACCGAGTTTTCAGGTGATACCCGTAAGCTGGTATTCTGGTACGATGACAAGGCGGAGTTTGCTGATGATATTGATACACTGAAGCTGGTCGGTGCTAAGGTTTATCGCTTGGAACCGGACAACCAGTTCTACACAAAATACTTTTTGGAGCGGCTGGATCGGGAAACCAGCTATCTAATCTATGCCCCTTTTCCAAAGCCACCGGTGCGGGACAACCATTTGGCTGATACTTTATTATACTCGAAGCAGTTCTTTGCAACCCGTGCTGAATTAATTGCTTCCGATTTACTCCTTGATGATAAAAACAAAGCTGTTATCCAAAAATACATTAAGTTCTTTGGAGCTAAAGAAAGAACACAGAAGTTCTACGATCTGGAGATCGAGAACTTTACAAGTGAAAGCATCGAAATTGCGATTATGAGTGTGCTCTGCAAAACACGTACAGCGTCCTTTGAAGAGGTGCTACGGGTTGTTATGACCGAAGACGGCTTTGACGATAACAAGTTTTTAACCGAATTTAGGAAGTATGATTTATTAAGTGCTTTCTGGCGTATGTGTGAGGAACAGTATGGCTATACTGATGTGAAGCCTACACTTGAAAAGTTTATGATGACCATGTTTGTTACTTATACAGACCGCTATGTGCCTGGAGAGCTGCCGAAGGCCTGGCGCAGCTTTATTTCATACAAATCTGGTAACATCATTTCTTTTATGGATAATCTGATGAATAACATCCTCTACCGGGAGCGCTACGATGAGATTTCTAACATGATTGCATCCAGCTTGAAAGTTACTGCTGAATTTGATGGGCATTCGCCGGAATTTCTGATTGATTGTGATACTTTCGCTGTTATTGACAACATTATCCATAGTTGGCTGACAGAGCGCTTATTGAATGAAGATACCGGTGCGAAGTTAAACGGTCTTAATATCCCATCTATATGCCAGGAACGCTGCAAGAAGCATTTTGGCTTACAGGTGCAGGGGCAGTATAATATGCTGTCTAGTGCTTTCTACATAATTTGTGCAGCCAACTATACATGCCCCGATGATATGGAAAGCATCATCAAACAGTATGGCAGTAAGGATTTTCTAATCGATGGATATTACCGCGCTTTTTACTATGACTATGATCAGCTTGCAGATACCACGCAATACGAGAAGTTGCGGGACCTGGTTGAGAATATCTACACCAATGAGTATCTGGCAAAAGTGGTGCCGAAATGGAATGCAGCCTTTTCATCAGATAAAGTAATGACTGATTTGCTTTTACAGCGTAATTTTTTTAACAGCTTTATCCGCAGAAGCAGGGACAAGGTTGTTGTAATTATCTCAGATGCACTTCGATATGAGACGGGATATTCTCTGTATCAGAAGTTGCAGGATGATGTCAAGTGTACCGTAAAGCTGGATGCGATGATGAGTGTTCTGCCTTCCTATACACGACTTGGTATGGCGGCTCTGTTGCCTCATAAGATGCTGGAGATGACAGATGATTTCAAAGTTCTGGTTGATGGTATGTCATGTGACGATCTGAAACAACGGGAGACTATCTTGCAGAGCTACGTACCAAACAGCCGCTGTGTGCAATTTGATGATATAAAGACAATGAAGCAGGCACAGCTCCGTGAGATTTTTACTGGTAAGGAAGTAGTATATATTTACCACAACCAAATTGACGCCCGTGGTGACAAACAGAATACTGAGAATGAAGTGTTTAACGCCTGCGAAGAGGCCATTAACGAGATATATAACCTGATCAAACGTCTTTCTGGCACTGCGAATACCTACCATTTCATCGTGACGGCAGATCATGGCTTTATTTATAAGCGTGACAAGCTGAACGAAAGTGACAAAATAGGCGGCGTAACCGGTAAAGGTGCATTTATTAATCGGCGCTTTATTGTATCTGACAAGTCAATTCAGGATGATGGTGTTGCCAATACGTCCTTGGGATTGATACTTGGCAATGATGATGGAAAAGTAGTGTCCTATCCGGTAAGCTCCAATGTGTTTAAAGTGCCGGGTGGAGGACAGAATTATGTTCACGGTGGCTCTTCTCCACAGGAAATGATAGTTCCGGTTATTGATATCAAAACAGAAAAAGGGCATATGGAAACAAGACCGGCGCAGATTATGCTGGTTAGCATGGTTCAAAAAGTAACAAATCTAATTGTAACCTTAGATTTCATCCAGTCGGAGCCGGTTAGTGATGTAGTGAAATCAACCAGCTACAAGCTATTTTTTATATCGGAAAACAATGAGAAGATTTCCAATGAGTGCATTTATGTGGCAGATAAGAAAGATACTGAGCCGCAAAAGAGAATCTTCCGTCTGCGTTTCAACTTCAAGAATAAAAAGTATGATAAGTCTAAGCAATACTACCTGGTAGCCTATGATGAAAAGAACGATTTAGAAATCCTGCGTCATTGCGTAGCAATTGATATAGCTTTTGCCAATGATTTCGGATTTAATGTATAGGCGGTGATAGGGTGAGTGAGTTTCAACTTGAATCGGTAGGAGTATCGTTGACAAATGAATCAGATGAATTGCTGGAAAAGCTGTATGCCTATTTCGCCGGAAAGATTGTCCGTAAAGACCTGACCAAGAAAATCAAGGAGGGTGCCAACGTTCCCGTCTACGTGCTGGAATACCTTCTTGGCATGTATTGCTCATCAAGGAATGACGAAGAAATCCATGCAGGAGTTCAGAATGTAAAGCAAATTCTTGCCGAGAATTATGTGCGACCGGACGAAGCACAGAAGATTATCTCCAAGCTTCGTGAGTATGGCAGCTATACCGTGATAGACAGGATAACGGCAAAACTGAATTACAAAAGTGATATCTATGTATCTGAGTTTTCCAATCTTGGCCTAAAAAACGTGCCTATTGCAGAGCAGTACGTCTCTGACTATGAGCGTCTTCTGTGCGGTGGCATCTGGTGTATTGTACAGATGGAGTACTTCTATGATGAGGCGGATAAGAATTGTTGCCCGTTCATCATCCGAAAACTGACGCCAATTCAGATGCCGAGCCTTGACATTGATGAGGTTAAGGCAGCCAGAGCCAACTTCACAAATGAGGAGTGGATTGACCTTATTCTGCGCAGTACGGGTATGGAGCCGTCGCAGTTTAATGACCGTGTCAAATGGCTGCATTTGGCGAGGTTGATTGCGTTGGTCGAGAATAACTATAATCTGTGCGAATTGGGGCCCAGGGGAACCGGTAAATCACATATTTACAAGGAGATCAGCCCCAACAGTATTCTGATTTCCGGCGGGCAAACGACGGTTGCCAATCTTTTTTATAATATGTCTAACAAGACAGTCGGTTTGGTCGGCCTTTGGGATTGTGTTGCCTTTGACGAAGTAGCGGGAATCACATTTAAAGACAAAGACGGCGTACAGATAATGAAGGATTATATGGCATCCGGTTCCTTCGCCAGAGGCAAGGAAGAAAAGAATGCATATGCTTCTATGGTGTTTGTGGGCAATATTAATCAGAGTGTAGATGTGGTTCTAAAAACGTCTCACCTGTTTGACCCGTTCCCGGATGCGATGGCAAATGATACGGCCTTCTTGGATCGTATGCACTGCTATATTCCGGGATGGGAGATTCCAAAGTATCGTCCGGAATACTTTACCAATGATTATGGCTTTATCACGGACTATTTTTCTGAAATTATGCGTGAGCTGCGGAAAGTTTCTTATGCTGACGCTATTGATAAATACTTCAAGCTTGGCAATAACCTAAACCAACGGGATGTTATTGCAGTAAAAAAGACCGTTTCCGGTCTTGTGAAACTAATCCATCCTGATGGTAACTACACCAAGGAAAGCGTTGAAAAAATCTTGCGTTTTGCGCTGGAATTACGTCGTCGGGTCAAAGAGCAGCTAAAAAAGATTGGCGGAATGGAGTTCTATGATGTTAACTTTTCATACATAGACAGCGAATCCTTCAATGAAGAATATGTTTCTGTGCCGGAGCAGGGTGGTGGGAAGCTTATCCCAGAGGGTATAGGCAAACCCGGACATATTTATACAGTTTCGCATGGTAAGAATGGTATGATTGGCGTTTATAAGATTGAAATGCAGATGACCACTGGAACCGGTAAGTTCGAGCGAACCGGCATTGGGTCAGACCGCGAAGCGAAGGAAGCAGTTGACACGGCATATCGCTATTTGAAAGCCAATGCTCGGAATATCAGCGGTTCTATCAGCACAACGACAAAGGATTATCTGATGCATATACAGGATTTGAACGGCATCGGCATGACCAAGTGCCTGACACTTCCCGGTGTTGTTGCGATTTGTTCTGTTGCCCTGAATAAACCTCCCATTAGCAGTGCTGTTATATTGGGCGATCTTAGCATCGGAGGTACGATTATAAAGGTAGAAGAACTTGCGAACACCTTGCAAGTGTGTTTGGACAGCGGAGCTAAAAAGATAATTGTACCGATAACGTCTGCTGTAGATATGGCTTCTGTACCCCCAGAGCTTATGGGTAAATTTAATCTTATATTTTATCAATCACCTGAAGATGCTGTATTTAAGGCATTAGGAGTGGAGTAACTATCCGTTTTATTGGACACCCCTTATGATATGATGGTATCATAAGGGGTGTAAATATATGGAATGGTATAAACAGGAAGGATAAAAAACATGAGATTATCAGATAACCAAATTGACATTTTTTCGTCCACAAAAAAAGAGTATGAAAACTATCTGCATATTGTTAAAGACGGCATCTCTGATAAGAGCAGTTATGCTGAGTTATTTGACTGTAAAAAATTTGATACATTGTTTGCAGTAACATATGTTTCTTCTCCAGCATTTTTTTCAAAAGTAATTAAGGGCTATGACAAGGTAGAAATAGTATTGGGAATTGATAATGCTGATGTAAATCGAGCTTTTGCTCAGGGTACTTCCGATCTGCTTACTGGCAAGGGGGCAGACTTTTTTAAAGGACTCGATGATAGTATCAAAAATAGAGTCGTAAACAACAATGTGTCAGTAAGGTATGCGGGTATTGGATCGCTTATTCATTCCAAGATATATTTATTATCAAACACTAACAGCGGTGCGAAACGTGTGATTATTGGTTCTGCAAACCTTACAGAGAGTGCTTTTAATAACGATATTAGACAATATGAGGATGTTCTTGTATTTGATGATGAAAGCTATTATGAACTTTATTTGTCACGTTATCAGGCAATATATACGGATACTGTTGACTTTATACCTGAAAAAGCCAAGGAGAAATTCAAAGTTGAAAAAGCTTTTTACATAGACGAAGAAGAACGAGTTGAAATGATTGTAGAGCAGCTTATCGAAAAAGGCGGTAATATAGTAATTCCGGAAGAAATAACTAAAAGTTTGCAGCTAACTACAAACACAAACGAGAAAAATAATGTGGAGTATCAGTTTACTACTAAAATTATAAATCAGATTACAAGAAAAAAAGATGCAAAACTTGTTTTAAAATCAAAAGCTGAGCTTTTTAAGGTTAAACCACTTATTAAGGAAATTATTTTTCAACAGACCAAAGCAGCAAAGGATATTACACGGTTTTCCCTTCATTATAACGAATATGAACGTAGGATAGATTATCAAAAAGCTTATGAAGACGGCATAGTAAAATCAATTTCTTATTGTAGACAAGCAGACAATGAAGAGATTAGAAATAGTCTGCTGCTAATTGACAGATTTATAAAAGCATACAGCATTTTCACAACAAATCCAGATGAAAATAATCTCTCAAAGGTTTATGAGGTCATATTATATTCTTTTATGTCAGTGTTTTTATTTAAAGTGCGTGAAGATTATGGATTAGATGTTGGCAAGCCTGAAAAACGTGAAGATATTCCTGTATTCTTGATAATCGGAGGCAGAGCAAAATCTGGGAAGTCCAGTCTCCTAACATTTGTCTCACGTCTTTTGGGGAATGATGGGACAAACGATTATCTGCAGTATAAGGAAGTTGATAAAGCCGGAGTAATGGAGGGTCTTTTCAACGAAAGCAATATATTTCCTATCTTGGTTGATGAAATGGCCGAAAAATTCTTTAATAGTACGGCTAAATCCAAGGGCGAGATATTTATTAAACATATTGCAAATAGCCTAGATGGGAAACATCCAGCACTTATTACTACAACAAATACTGGTAGTTTTAATGTACCAGAGCAGGTGTTAAGACGTGTTTATTATGTGCAGATAGATAAGACCTTTGATGATAGCAGAAAAGTAGAAGCGGATACATATTTTTTAGACCTAGTAGGACAAATAAATAACACGCTATTTATGGATTTTTGTTTCAGAATGTGTGAAATAATCAGGAACGGTGAGAAAATTTATAAAGATAGCTATGATTGTCTATGGATTGCGAGAGAAATATTCAAGGAGTATTACAAATTATCGGATTTAAACCTGCCTGAGTATTTTCCGGTTCGTCCCTTTGATGATTATAAAATCAGAGGAAAGAACATGTGGAAGACGCTTTTAGCTGAAAACTCCAACATTTTCAGGTATAGCCCTGACGATGACCAATTAACCGTAACACTGACAGGGGCTATGAGTGATGACGAAAAGCAAAATTATCTCAACTACGTTGATGTAGCTTGTGTTAAAGAGGATATGGGTTTACATACTTTACTTCGCGCTTCAATATTTTTTAAGTGGTTAGGAGTGAAAAACCCATTTATCAAAAAGAAAAAATGGTGGTTTTTTGGTAAGTAATAAGTGGGTCGTCTCTTAACCAAATTTTAATGGTTGTCGTATGGATACAATCATTTACCAAGGTGATGTATTATGGCCAAAACTGCAAATCAAAAACTTAAGCTGTTGTACCTTATGAAAATACTGCTGGAAAAAACTGATGAAGAAAACACCATGACCGTCAATGAGATGATTGGGGAAAGGTTCTGTCCATTTTAGTTGAGATCATCCCAGTTCTTTAGTTTTATTTGATAGGAAATTGGCAAAAAATAGAGAAATGTCTAAATATGCTAACAATTGGTAGTTATATTGACGCGGAGGGATATTAAATGGGTCTATTTGATGGAATAAAAAAAATGTTTTCTGATGTTAAACCGGAGAAAACTAACTCACCAGCATCATCTAGGGAAAACTCTTACTATCAAAGCGTTAAAAAGCCGCTATTCAATCAAGCTATAAAAGTCAAACTGGCAAGTGAAAGGGAAAATACCTGGAACAATTTTTTCTCCAGCACAAAAACAAATGAAAAGTTAGAAGGTTTCGACCGACGGACCGGGCAAAAAGTGCGGCTCCATTATTATGGCTCTGACATGTTTGTGGCTGAACGTTCTAATTGTATAGAAATCGTTAGTAAAGCAAACTTAAAACGGATTTTCTTAAAGGATACCCCTTTTTCAGAAATGAGTGTGCAAGAGGCGAATGCCCGGGGAGCTATTTTGGAGGATAAAGAACGTATCGGTTTTATTAATTTTAATTCCCTAGAGGGGGCTATATATAAGTTCCAGTGGCAGCCATTCAGCAAAGCTTTAGCTGACGGCTACTGGCTTATTGGTACTCGGGAAACCTATAACGGGCCTGGGGAATTGTACTGTTTTTCTTTTACCGGGGAATATCAGTGGGGTATTCGCTTTACGGAAAAGATGGATACCATGTTCGGCAGGATAGAGGTGACGCCTTACCATCTCCGAGTCTCCAATGATTCAACCGATATTCTTGTTTCCAGCATGGATCGGTTGTACCGTATAAATCCTGATGGTTCTCTTGCCATGCGGGTGGCTATTTCCGAACTAAAGGAAGCGGAACTGCAGGAGAAAGAGAGAAAACAAGGGGCCAAATACTCTTCCAAGCCCAAAACAGACCAGGAAGCTATTGAAAAGGTTGCGAATGAGATGGCCCAGAGTTTTATCAGCGGCTTTACCAGGCTGACTTTTAACTCCCCCTTTACAGGTTTTGCCCATGACCCCGGAACCGATATGGTTTTTATTCTGGAAAACGAAGGACGCTTGACGGGTTGGGATAAGAAGGGGATCTTAATTTGGAGCCTTACCTTTAAAGAGAGCGGGCGCTATCTGAAGTGGCTGGATGAAAAGCTGGTAATATGCTTGGAGTCTGGGCAGACTTTCTGGCTCAATCACAAAGGAGAATTTGCTTACGCCGCCAAATTGCCTAAACAAGCCAGCGCTGTTTTGCCCATACCAGACCAGGAAAAATACCTGGTCGTTTGCCAGGACAACAGGTTATATGAGTTGGACAAAACAAGCGGTGAACTGGTTGCGGGAATGGAAGGTCATCCGGGAATGCAGTTATTTCAAATTGAGGGTTAGCCCTGGGTTATCTGTGGTTGTCACCAGAAAGACATCTGTGGCAGATAAAAAGGGTTCAACATGTTACCAGTTCTGCCCAAGGTACAGATGATTTTAGTTTGGCGGCACCCGAAGTTAAAGCTGATAAACCTTTTAAACTAAGGTGGAAATATGAAGATACAAATGGTTATGGAATCCGGCTTGTAGATAAACAGCATAAATATTTTATTGTCTTAAAAAGAGTTGAATCTACCACCAAAACAGGTAGATTCCAAGATATAGTCGAGATTCTTTGTTTTGATTTTAACCTGCGCTTGAAATGGAGTAAGAAGGTTAAAACATACCCTTTTAGTGTGGATTTAGCTCCCAACGGTGAAACATTGTTTATAGGTTTAGGCAAAGGGGAAGGCAGTGATGTGGCCTATGATCCGGGTTATTTATTAATGCTAAACCCTGACGGAAAAGAGATCGCTAAAGCGAAAATTCCGGCAATAGGTTTTTCCATAGACTTTATTGCTGATGACCGGGCTATTTTTATGTTTCGGAAAGAAAATGGCACTTTGCTATACGAATATACCAAAGATCAAAAAGGAGTCTGGCAGCAAGGAAAACCCGTTGAGGGGATGGGTGAAAAAGGAGAATTTGGAGCCGGGCTTTATGATATTGAATTGGCAAATTATACTCTTAAAAGGACCGATAAAAAACAATATGAGATCTCCAACGGAATTATAGTTCAAAAAATGAAATTACCGGCTGCAATTTATGAAGCCTTTGAATTAACTAGGGAGAAAATAGTTTTGCGAATCGGCAATAAAACTATTTGCTGTCTTAGACCAGATTTTCAAAAAGAATGGGAGATAAAAACAAAGTACAATATTTCTTCACTAGTTCCGGGAGAGGGCGGTATATTGCTCGTTAGCAAAGAGGAAGTTGCCTTTGCCGATCTTCAGGGGGCTATTAAATGGCGGCTTTCTGCACCCCCCAATTCCTACGAAAATCAGGCTATATGGGTTAAGGAAAAAGGCGTATTCTTATGGGCGACAGGGAATGAACATAATTATATAATCTGCAGTATTACGGAAGAAGGGAAAATACATCATAGCCAAGCGTTTCAGGGAGCAAGAAGATATGCAACATCTCTGGTGATTGAGGAAGAGGGAATATTTCTATTTCATTTCTCCGATTCAGTTGAATGCTATTATATCTAGCGTTCGTATATAACCAAATGGTTATGAATGAAGCCATACATTGGCTGTTTAATTAATTAGGCTGAAAGGAGGTAAGAATATTGAAACCGGTAAAAATACTGCATTGTGCAGACTTCCATTTCGATACTCCATTCCGTGAACTTTCAGGCACTATAGCCGAAAAGCGGAAGGAAGATCTAAGAGAAACCTTCGGCAGGGTGGTAAATCTCGCAAAGCAGGAAAGAGTAAACATTATGTTATTATGCGGGGATCTTTTTGATAACCAGATGGTTAGCCGCATGACTATTGATTACCTTATCAGTAAACTACGCGAAATATCGGAAGTATGGGTATTTATTGCTCCAGGCAATCATGATCCTTACAATGAAAATTCCTATTATCAGCTGGTTCAGTGGCCGGAAAATGTCCATATTTTTAAGAATACACTGGAAAAGGTAGAGTTACAGGAGCTTAATACATGTGTATATGGCAGAGGATTTAGTAGGGCATATCAGCAAGATTCTTTATTGAAAGGGTTCTCTGTGGATGATCCAACGAAACTTAATATTATGACTCTTCATGGAGACATTGTCCAACCTGGGCAACGCAGCGACTACAACCCCATAACTCCTGAAGAAATCAAGCAAAGCAGACTGGATTACCTAGCTTTGGGTCACCGGCATTCCTATACCAATATTGCTAGACTGGGCGACACATCATGGGCTTACAGTGGTTGTCCCGAGGGCAGGGCTTTTGACGAACTGGGAGACAAGGGGGTACTCTCTGGGGAGCTTCGCAAGAGTAGCTGTAATGTAGTATTTAAGAGTATCAGCAAAAGAAAATATTTTGAACTTAAAATAGATATAAGTGGTTGTAAGACTTATGAGGAAATAGGAGTAAGCATCCTGGAAAAAGCATCCGGACTAGAACCGGGCAAAAACCTATTTAAAGTAATATTGCAGGGGGAGATTCCAGAAGATTTTATGTTAAATACCTCGGTGATAAAAGAAAAATTAGATGATCAGTTTTATTTTCTTAAAGTTGAGGATGAGACTACAACCAGGGTTGATTCTGAATTGCTAGCAAATGATTTTACACTTAGAGGCGTCTTCGTAAAGAAAATGCTGGAACAAATTCGACAAACCCAGGATCAATCTGATCTTAGAAAAGCTGAATTGGCATTAAAATATGGCCTGCGTATACTCGAACGGGGGGAGGCCGGGATAGAATGATTATTACCAAGCTAAGAATTAAGAATTTTGGAAAGGTAAGTGATCTTAAAGTTGAGTTCGGAGAAAAACTGAATGTTGTCTATGGTGCTAACGAAGCCGGCAAAACAACAATACTCGCTTTTATAAAGGCAATGCTCTATGGAATGACTTCGCGCAAAAGAGATATCAGAGAAAATGACCGTCTTAGGTTTCAACCTTGGAATAGAGACTTCGGTGAAGGGGAGTTGTATTTCAGAGATGAAAAAGAACGTGAATTTTGTATTAAGCGTAAGCTAGGGAATGATCGAACTATAAATGTTTCAGATGTTCTAACTGCCCGACGGATACCTAGTTATGAAAGGACCAGCCCGGGCGAAGTTATGCTGGGTCTTGGAGAAGCGGCATTTACCAGAACTATTTACGTTCCTCAGCTTGGCTGTACTGTTTCTCCCGACAGAGATGATGAGATAATGGCCCGCCTTATGAACTTGCAGCAAACCGGCGAGGAACAAGTATCTTTGCAAAAGGCCTTAACTAGTTTAGACAAAGAACGGAAAAAAATTACCATCCGCTCAGGCAATGGTAAGTTGGACAGTTTACGTAACTTGCTGTTTAATTTTCGCAATGAAAGGGAAAAGGTCCAGAAACTCCATGATGAGAATATTGCTGATCAGTCGGAATTAAATAATCTCCAGGGAAGAAAAGCTGATCTGCAGAAAAAAACAGCTGAACTTGAAGAGAAAAGGATCATTCTTAAAAAGCACAAACAGTACTTAGAATATGAGGAACTTAGGAAATACCAGGAAGAATTAAATTCCCTGCAGAAAGAATTAGAACAAATTGATGAGTATTTGTTGTGTGGAGATAGCTTGGTCAACTCGCAATTTTTGCAGGAAGTACAGACTAACTTAATTGACTGGCAAAATAAAGATAAACAGGCTAAGGAACTGGAAAAGGAACTTAAGGAGAAATCTCTGGAGCTGGAAAAGATTGAAGGCGTCCTGGGGGGGTTCCCAGGTTTTGAAGGACTTGCTGCGGATAATACCGGAGGACAAGTGCTCCTTAAAGAGAAAAATAAAGAAACACTAACAGAGAAGCTATCCCTGTTCGAAAAACAACGTAAAGAAAAAGAAGAGCTGGAACGGCAGCTCGTGGTAAAAAAATCAGGTCTCGGATTGTTGACTGCCTTCTACGAATTAACTCCAGCGGAAGAGGAGGAGATAGCGAAGAAAGAAGAATTAAAGCGAAAGCTTGAAGACGAACAGAATAAAGATGCTCAGGTCGATACCCTCAGACGTGATATTATCAGTGATAAATTAAAGAGTGCACAAATCTTTATTGTTTCCGGCCTTGTGGCTATAGTAGCCGGGATAATTAGTGGCTTGGTTTTCCATCCCGTTAGTTACGTTGTCTCCTTATTTGGAGCAATTGCAGGTTTCTATGGATTCTCCCAGGCCAAGAAACTAAGAGCTGCATTGGCTGAAATTGAGAATCGACTTTCCACCGCTGGCCAAAGTGATACTCTCAAAAAAGAGCTGGAAAAAGTGAGTGCCGATCTATCTGCTATCTATCAGCGATATGGGGCGTCCGATAGTCAACAGTTTGCAGCCATGAAAAGAAGGTTTGAGTTAGTAAATAACGAGATAACCATTATTGAAGCTAAAATCCGTGATCGTACAGACCAATACTCTCAGGAAGAGGAAGAAGAGCTTCGCAGACAGCTGCAGGAATGTGATGATTATTTAAAAAATATCCTTACTTTGAGTGCCTGTAACTCCTTAAATGATTTTAATGAAAAGCTTAAGAAGTTTTCCGAACATATTAACTCTAAGGAAAATATTCGTCGAGAAATTGAAAACTTAAAAAATAGAGCAGATAAGCTTTTCTCTATGATGAGAGACATTGAAAAAGCTATTTGTGAGAAGCTCTATTTGGAGTTTGTCGGTGGGGAAGCTATTGGTAAAGCGGAAACGTTAATAAAAGAGTTTGAGGTAAAGATAAACAAGAAAAAAGAACTGACTATTCGAATTGAGACCAATAAAAAGAATTATCAAGAACGGTTAGCTGGCAGAATTTTAGCGGATATTGCTGCAGCAGCGGAAGAATACCAGGCCCTAGATGTTAACGAACAAGACATGGAAGATGAAGAGGGTCTCGAATTCAAATTGAAGGAACTAAATGAAGAGAGGCTTGATATTGCAAAAAAAATAACTGGTCTGGAAAGCGGGATTAGTAGCAGGTTTAAAGATTTACGGGATATAGCAACGATTGAAGAAGAGCTAGAATTAGTTACCCAACAAATTAAGCGTTATGAGGAAATACTGGATGCCCTGGATTTAACCAAAACTATGCTGACCTCATCATTTGAGGAACTACAAAACAGTTTTGGTCCAATTTTGAATAACAACGTAGGAAGTATTCTCAAAAAAATTACTCGGGGCAAATATAGTGATGTGGGAGTAGCTGAGAATTACAGTATAACTATTAAGGATGATACTCAATGGGATAGAGAACTTGAATTCTTTAGTAATGGAACCCTGGACCAAGTTTATTTTGCCCTTAGGTTAGGTATCATCGGTTTGGCGTATGACAATGACATAAAGCTTCCTTTAATACTTGATGATACATTTGTCCAATACGATGATGAACGGTTGGCGTCGGTGCTCGAATATCTATCAGAATACGCTGAACAACACCAAGTATTATTGTTTACCTGTCATAAGAGGGAAGCAGAAATACTACAAGGCAAAGAATTTAATTATATTAATATTTAAACATAAGCTTCTTACTAACAAGTAGTGGAAGAGGGGATAAAGTGGGTTTTTTTAGAAATAAGAGTAGGTTTTTGGTAGATTCAGATTTTAAAGCTTTTGATGAATCTCTAGCTCAATCTGTAGATGATCGTGTAATTGCTGCTAGGCAATACGTAGTTGATAATCGTTTTAAGGTATTACATTTTGATCATCAAAGTGGAAATGGTTTAAAGGATTATTTTCAAGGAAATAAACTATACCCTCACTGGCAGTTACAGCATTTAACAAATGTTTATTGGCCTTATCCTGCAGCAAACGGTGGGTGGGTAGACTATTTAGGGATGGGTTACGGAAAAGAAAGGTCATTGGTTTCAAGATCTCGCAAGAAGGGCTGGCGTATTTAAAGAAATAACAAACTTAGGCGAGAGAGATGCGCTGGCATTCTATTGTGTAACGCAGTTGCAGATAGGACTGAATAGTGATTATTGGTGGATTAATCTGTATATTGATAAAAAAGGTTGGATTGAACAATACAACTTAATAGAGAAGATTAAGGATTTATACTTTGAAAGTGAGTTTTATCAGCTGCTTGATAGCATTGCTGAAGAAGGTTATGAGTTTTATATATATCCATACCCTTACGAAGATTCTTTGATTTTTACTGATGGAAGAGATTTTGTTAAGACGATGCGTGAGTTCAAAAATTCAAAGAAGTCCTGCTCAATAAGTATTGAAAAGACCCATAAACCTAACGATATTAATAATAACCATAGCATTCTAAATTACCTTAAAGGTGAGTTCGCTAAGCTTTTGCCGTTGTACAATTTTATTTCATGGCATCCTAAGAAAAACCACTATTTAATAGGTTTATAACTTATTTAAGTATGTAAATTGCAAGTAGAGTATTAAGAAGAGAGTGATTAACATTGCTTTATGCTATTGCTGTAGTAATATTTATCTTTGGTGTAATAGGAATTCTCTTGTATAAGAATCAACAGGTTATGGATGATAAATCAGATGCTGATACAAAAATTATTCTCTATAACGATGCTACCCCTGTTCTAGAAATTTTACCCCCTGATAATAAGTTGGTAGCTGGTTACAAAACAGAACCAATTGCAATAAATGACGTCATTCAAACTAGTCTTGGTCCGTTGCTTCAACAGGCTCCAAACATTATAAGTAATGGTAGGGATGTAATTCAGAATAAGATTATAATTATGTTTAGGCCCGAGCTGACTAATGGAATGAAAACAGGTGAGATGGTAATTATGAAAGCAAAAGGCAGAGGCAATAGACTAATGGTTATAGATGCAATTAGCAAAAAAATTCGTGGCCACGGAAAGTTTGAAATTATTAAAAAAGTGAACCCAGCGAAAGTTGCTTTAGGAGCTTTTAACATAATGGCTGTAGTTACTGCCCAACAGTTTTTGGTTGATATAAATCAGAATCTAGTCTTAATTTCTAAAGAAGTTAAAGATATTAAAGACTGGCTTAAGGATGAAAGATATGGGGTTATCTTAGGAAACATTAACTATATGGAAACCATAACACAAACCTTATTAAGCCGGGGTTTAAACAACCATGAAATAACGACTTTTTTTGGACATCTTGAGGCTATAGAGCGGGAGAGTGTTCAAATACTTTATGCAATTGAACAAGGTTGGGATAAACCATTGAAAAATGTTAACAGTCTAATGGTACCAAAAATTAAAATAGGAAACTTTGACAAGGAACTTAATAAAGAAATAAAAAATTTTGAAGACATAAGTCGTTCATACTTATTATGTTTATATGTAAGAATGGTAGCTACAAAACTACTATGTGCTTTGCCAACCGACCGTGACTTAGCATCGCGTCGTTTGGAGGATATCAATACTAGAATGAGTAATTTCGAAGCGATAGCTAATAATTTTGAAAAATGTATTTTGGATAAAATTGATTCACTCGACAAAGCAGATCCTAAACTAAACTTCAGACAAACTGTATTAGATAGATGCCAGCAACTGAGCCAACAATTTAACTATGTAAAATCACAAAAAAGAAAAATAGAGAATGACTTCAGAATAAACTGTGATAGTTGTAAGGGACAAATAAAAGAACTGTCAAATCCAATGTATCTGGAAGTAGAGTTTGATTCAGATTTGAAGATTAAGACAATAGCAAAATTAAACATGGAAGATTCCTCGGATTTGGCTTCAAAATAATATAATAATTGCCGTATTATCCCTAAGTAAGGAGTCATTGTCATGACTGTCGTGAAGTATTATATTGTTTAAACACTACCATGCAAACTAGGGGGATTGGCCATGACTTATACCTGACATTGAACCTAATGAAGGGGAAAGAGCTTTTTATTTAGTAGCGAGCCAATACAGAGGGCCTGGAAAGTAAACAAAAAGGGATTTAAGCTTGATAAGCATTATGGGCAAATACCCAATAACGCTGGGGCACCCTATGAAGCCGACAGAATTCTAAAAGAATTACCGGAAAGACTGGAAGCATATAAGTCGCGGGAGTAGATTGTAATGGATTTGGAGCAGGCTATGGGTATTCCGAGATTGACTTCAAAATGGGATTAGGACAACTAAATTGTATATTAAATAAACGATATAAAATCCTTAAATTCGAGGTGCTCTTATGGCAAAAGGATCTAATCAAAAGCTAAAAATCCTATACCTTATGAAAATACTGCTGGAAAAAACTGATGAAGAAAACACCATGACTGTCAATGAGATGATTGCGGAGCTTGATAAGTACGGAATAGCAGCTGAACGAAAATCCATTTATGATGATCTTGAAGCTTTGCGTCACTATGGAATTGATATAACCAGCCGGAAAACAAGAACTACCGATTACTTTGTAGGTAATCGGCTTTTTGAGTTGCCGGAATTAAAGCTGCTGGTAGATGCTGTCCAATGTTCTAAATTTATTACGCACAGGAAAAGTAACGAGCTTATAAATAAAATTGAGAGCCTTGCTAGTAAATATCAGGCAATGCTTTTACAACGTCAGGTTTATGTTGCAAACAGAGTTAAGACGGTGAACGAGAGTATTTATTACAATGTGGATAAGTTACACACAGCCATAGCAGAAAACAAACAGGTATATTTCAGATATTTTGAATACACAGTTAATAAAGAAAAAAAGTTCCGAAAAGACGGTGGAAAGTACAGGGTAAGCCCCTATGCTTTGTCGTGGGATGATGAGAACTATTATCTAATAACTTTCTCTGAAAAATATGGTGACTTTACTCATTATCGGGTGGATAAAATGACGGATATTGAGATAACTGATGAAGTAAGAGCAAAGCTGCCGGACGATGAGCATTTTAATGTTGCGGATTATTCCAAAAAAGTCTTTAATATGTTCGGGGGAGAGGAAGAAACAGTAAGATTACAATTTGATAATTCACTTGTTAACGTGGTTATAGACCGTTTTAGTAAAGATATACCCATCGAAAAAGTTGATGAAAACAACTTTGTTATTAGAATAAAAGTAGCTATAAGCTCTGCCTTTTTTGGCTGGGTGTTTCAGTTTGGGAATAAAGTAAAGATATTATCGCCGGAAAGTGTTGTTGAGCTATATGCAGAAACTCTAAAGCAAATTGTCAGCCAGTATTGAAATGGGGGACGTTTAATGTTTAATTATAGCAGTGTAGGTATCGATGGTTGTAAAGGCAAGTGGGTTGCTGTTTGTATAACCGAAAAAGGTTTTGAAGTAGAAAAGTTTAAGAATATAAGCGATATTTGCAATCGCTATTCAAATGCAGATAGTATGATTATAGATATTCCGATAGGTCTTCCTGAGAGTAACAGTGATATGCGGCCGGATCTTCTTGTAAAAAAAGAGCTTGGCAAGAAAGGCTCAAGTATATTTGAAGTTCCTTGCAGGCAGGCTGTATATGCATTAGATAAGAAAGTAGCAAGGGAGCAAAACATTGCTGTTTTAGGAAAAAGCCTCTCTGAACAAACCTTGGGTATGGCTAAAGCAATAAAGCAGGTTGATGAATTCTTGCAAAGCAAACCTCAGTGGAAAAACAGGCTTCTTGAAAGCCATCCGGAATTTTGTTTTTCAAAGCTTAATAACAATCAACCAATTCTTGAGCATAAAACATCTGCAGAAGGTCAGCAAAAACGTCTTGAAATACTGAGAAATTATTATTCTAAATCAGATCAAGTTGTAGAGAAGTTTTTAGCCGATGTTCCATTCAGAAAGAAAACTGACGATGTTATAGATGCCTTATGTTTGGCAGTGATAGGGAAAATAATTTTTGAAAAAGGGCTTAAAACTATTCCGGAAAAGCCAATGATGGATGATAAGGGAATATTGATGCAGATGGTATATGCAGAATAAACGGATAAGTTGTTTTACAAATTTAAAACGACTGTCCGTTTTATTGTACATATTGTTTGGTACAATTAGTTATAGAGGGAGGTGTTGGATCATGAAAAAAATATCTACTGCATCTGATACAAAAGACATTTCATTGACCATTTACAATGGAGGCTTTGGTGCTGTCAAGGAAACACGTGATGTAAGCCTTACAGGGGCTGAGACTGAGCTTATTTTTGCTGATGTAGCACAGCAGATTGAAATGGATTCTCTCCTGGTGGAAGGTTTGAATATCTTGGAATTCAATTATGATTATGATTTAGTTAATAGGGATAAGCTCCTCAAAAAGTATATTGATAAGGAAGTTTATTTAAAGGACAGGAAAACCGGTGAAAAGAAGAGCTGTCGGCTTTTATCGGTTGAGGGTGCTGGAAGATGTGTATTAGAGGATAATGATACAAAGGAAATATATATCGATGCACAGGCAGAAATTGTTCTTCCTTCTCTACCATCAGGACTAATAGTAAAGCCTGCTCTTTTATGGAAGATTGGGAAGTCGACATCTGAATATGTTAAAGTTTCCTATCTTAGCAAGGGTTTCAATTGGAATGCAAACTATGTTGTAGAGATTTTGGGAAAAACTTTAAACATTGCTGGATGGGCAGAAATTGAAAATCAAAGTGGTGCAACATTTGAAAATGCTAAAGTAAAACTTATTGCCGGAGATGTCAATAGAATTCAAGATGATGATGGCTATGATGTGGAAGAACGTATGTATATTTGTGAGTCCTCTGCTGCGCCTCAAGCTGAGGAAAAAACTTTCTTTGATTATCACATGTATACATTAGTAAATCAAACAAACCTGAATGATAATCAGACCAAACAAATCAATATTTTAAATGGTCTAAATATACCCTATAAAAAATATTACAAGCTCAACATGAGTGAAAAAAAGGCAAATGTAATTATTGAATTTACAAATAAGAAAGAGTGTGGCTTGGGTTGCGCCATGCCAAAGGGGAAGATCAAGCTGTATAAAACTGATGAAGCAGACAATTCTCTTGAGTTCATTGGTGAGGATAGTATAGGGCACACCCCAAAGGATGAAGATATTAAGCTCGCCATCGGCAATGTGTTTGACATTACCTTCGATTTTACAGAAATTGATAGGAAGAAAATAAATGGATTTGAACATTACAAATATGAGTGCATTATTAAGAACCATAAAGAAGAAGCTGCGGAAGTACATTTTGAACATTATGCCTGGGGTATATGGGAAATGGTTTCGACAACACATGAGTATTCAAAGAAATCATCGGGGCTTATTGAATTCTCTGTTAATGTACCGGCTGACAGTGAATTAAAGGTAGAATTTGAATATAAAATCGACCGGCGTACAGAGGTTATTGTTAAAAAATAATACACTCGAAATTACATTGTGAGGACTGTTTGTTATGAAAAAAAGTGTATCGGAAAGATATAAAGATTTAAAATTCATTGTTATAGAGCGAAAAGAACAATTTGATAGGGTAATAAACTTCATGGAGAAAGAAACCGCTTGGCTAACAGCACCTGCAAGCACGAAATACCATCTCTGCAAAGAGGGTGGTCTTTTAGAGCACTCGGTAAATGTTGCTGAAACTATGTTGAAGATCAAGTCTGCAATTGCACCGGAAATAAGTGATGAGAGCTGCGTCATAGTAGCCTTGTTGCATGATTTAGGTAAAGTGGGTATGCCGGGGAATCCACAGTATCTTATAAATGAACCGTCCGAAAAACAAAAAAAGTACGGATATAAAACTGATTATCCATACCGTTTTAATTCTGAACTTACATATTTAAGTGTTCCGGTTAGGAGTTTATATTTGGCTCTTCAACACATCAACCTTACAGAGGAAGAAGTGCAGGCAATTGTATATCACGATGGACAATATGTGGAGGATAACCGTTCCTGCGCTACCCATGAGGAACCACTCACGCTGCTTTTGCAGTATGCCGATAGCTGGAGTGGGTTTGTGATTGAAAAATGATGTCTGTTAAAAAAGTAATTTACATTTGTTACATCTTGCTAATAGGGAGTTAGGTTTAATGACAACTACTTCAGGTATTCTTAAATCAAATAAAAAATATTGCTTTGATCCTTTAAAGGATAATCCCAATGATCTACCAGATCAAATTGGAATATATATGATATGTGCGAAAAATAAGGATTCTCTTGAAAAAATGATGATAGGTGCGGTATTTCCTGAAATGGATGGCCTTCCTATTATTTATATTGGGATATCAGAAAAACAGGGTTTGAAAAAAAGAGACTATCGAAATCATTTTAAAGGAACAGCAAGGAAATCTACATTTCGAAAGAGCTTAGGTTCTTTGTTTCAATGGCAAGAAGATAGAATATATGATAATACCGGTAAATATAAGTTTAATCCAATTTGTGAGCAAGAACTTACTAAATGGATGCATGACAATTTGCTTATCTATTATTGGCTTATTACTGACACAGACATATTTGATTTAGAAACAAAACTCATTAATGAATTAGATCCACCAATGAATATTGCAAAGAATAAGTCGCCCGTAAATAAGGAGTTTCGAAAGCATTTATGCGAGTTGCGTAATTGAGTCCGGGATATAAAAAAATGGAGGGAGAGAAATGAAGAGATATAATGGAAGCGGATTAACACCATTGTTTTATTCTGAAATATCGTCAAGTTATATGCTTTATGATATATTCAAAAATCATGAAAAGATTATAGCACGCCTGATAGAAGAAACATTTAATATATTACCCGAAAAAATAATTGTTGAAAGAGAACGTGCATATCCAAAAAAAGGTTCTATAGATATATTTGTTGAGTTTATTAATGCTGGAAAAAAGCATGCTTTACTAATAGAAGTAAAGGTGCATGATTATCTGAGCGCAACAGATGGGCAAATTGGTACATACATTAATGCGGTTTTAGAAGATAGTGTATATGATGAGGTGTATTTCATTTATTTGACACAGTTTACCGCTGAAAATGATTTCAAGGGTATTGCAACTCCGAAAACTATAGATGAAGCCAAAAAAGGTAAAAAACTTATAAAAGAACGATTTGCACATATCTCGTGGAATCAGATGCACTCGTTTTTGAATAAACACTATGAGATGCTGACGGAGGAACAGCAGTTGATAGTTTCCCTTAATAAGCAATGGATTTTGCAGCAATGCGAATCAGACTTGGAAAGCAATAAAATTGATGTAGGAGAAAGAGGAATTGAGGATTACTTCTTTGACGCTAAAATAGATATTAGAAACAGTTTGTACTTTGGGAACGAGATTTGTGAAAACAAGAGACAAATCTGGAGAATAGATACATCTGTATTAGAAGAAAAACAACTTGACACTGTTTTGGATATAATTAAGATACTTGCAGGGTCCTGTGCGATAAATAGAATAAAACAATATAAAACCGAAGAATTAACCTTGCAGGGTGCTAAGGATTTTTTAATACAGATGACACAAAGTATTGAGGATTGGAAACTATTAGCTTTCTATTCAAGATTATTTCTTCTTGCTGAAAAAACAAGCTACCTAAAATTTAATGGAACAGGGGCAAGGGGTTTTTCTATTAAGCTTGAGATACAAGGGAAAGGCGAAATTAGCCTGTGTACTATTTATAGAAATAAAACAATCGATTTTTCTCTTAAAAGATAGGGGGAGTATGGTGAAGGATCAACTCAGTGATTATATAAATGAAGTTTTGGGATTTTATGAGGTTCTTGGAACTGACAGAGTGTTAAACGATCATCTTCACTCACAGGGTGGATATAATGAGTGGGTATTCCCAAGATTACAAAGGGCAGCGTTAGACCAGGTAGATAATAACTGTAGGGCTACAGATTCACGTTATGCAATATGGGCTGCCGATGTAAAAGAGATTTTGTTGGACGCAGAATCTTATCTTGAGCAAAACAATGTAGAGGCATCGATAAGAAACATAAAATTGGCTATTAATGCTTTGAGCGCGTACATAGATATAAAAGCGCTCTTTGATGCAAAAAGTGGTATGAGATTTAACACTCCTGACGAAATAATAAGCAGATATGAAAAATTCAAAAAGTAAATTAGGCAATTAAAATTACTTACTCTTACTTGAAAAATGAATGTTATAGGGAATATGAAAAAAGGAGTTGATTTATTTGGCCGTCAGTTTAACGGAGTTCAAGAGAGAATACACAAAAGCTGTGTCTGAAGGATATGCGGCTATATTTGCCGGTGCAGGGTTGTCCAGAAGTTCAGGTTATGCAAATTGGAAGGAGCTATTAAGGACTATTGCTAAAGACATCGGGTTAGATATTGATAAGGAAACAGATTTGGTCGCAGTAGCCCAATATTATAAAAATGAAAAAGGCTCAAGGCGTGATGGAATAAATCAGAAAATAATTAACGAGTTCACTAAAAATGCTCAGCAAAACGTAAACATTGAAATTCTAACACGCTTACCGATATCGGTATATTGGACAACTAATTATGATGAATTGATTGAAGATAACCTGAAGCTAAATAATCGAAAACCTGACATTAAAACAAATCAAGATAGTTTAGCAAACAACTTTTATGATCGGGATGCTGTTGTATATAAGATGCATGGTGATGTAAGAAATCCTTCAGAAGCGGTTATAACAAAGGATGATTATGAAACCTATAATCAAAAAAGGGCATTATTTACCACTGCTCTTCAAGGGGATTTAATATCAAAAACTTTTCTATTCATCGGATTTAGTTTTGAAGACCCTAACCTGGAATACATCTTGAGCAGGATTAAAGTCCTTCTTGGAGAAAACACACGGACTCATTATTGTTTTCTAAAGAAAATAGTTATCGATGATTATGAGAATGATGATGAATTCAAATATGCAATGATAAGACAAGATTTAAAAGTAAAGGATTTGAGCAGGTATGGGATCGAAGCAGTTTTATTAGATGATTACTGCCAAATAACCGATATTTTGATGGAAATAGAGAATAATTGCAGGTTAAGTAATGTTTTTATATCAGGTAGTGCTGCAGTATATGGGGATAATTGGAGTGAAAAAGCAGCCATAAGTTTTATGCACAATCTTTCAAAACGGTTAGTGGGAGAAAACTATCGCGTAATTTCTGGGTTTGGGCTTGGTGTAGGAAGCGTAGTAATCAATGGTGCTTTGGAAGAAATTATGTTAAGCAAGTATAAACATGTTGATGAACATTTGTGCTTAAGACCCTTTCCGCAGATTCAATCAGGTACTAAGTCTTTAAAGGAACTATGGGAAGAGTATAGACAGGAAATGATAGAACATTCTGGAATAGCTGTTTTCATTTTTGGTAACAAAGAAACCCAAGATGGCGTTGTTTTAGCCAATGGTATGATTAGAGAGTTTGAAATAGCTAAAGAGAAACAGAAGTATATAATTCCTATTGGTTCAACTGGATATGCTGCCAAACAAATACTTGATGAGGTTGAAGCAGCTATAGGGGATTATCCTTATTTGCTAAACTACTTGGAAGTTTTAAAAACTGAAACTGACGAGAATAAATTGATTTCGGCTGTATTAGACATTATCTCTGATATACGGGGGGATTTATAATGGCAAGAAAAGTGTTTTTTAGTTTTCATTTTGAAAGAGATTCTTGGAGAGCTGGACAGGTAAGAAATAGCGGGGTTACAAAAGAAAACTCTGGATTCATTGATGCAGCCGCTTGGGAAGAAGTTAAGAAAAAGGGTGATAAAGCAATTAAGGATTGGATTGATGACCAATTAAAAGGGACGTCTGTTACGGTAATCCTCATTGGCAAAGAAACGGCTGACAGAAAATATGTAAAGTATGAAATTCAAAAAAGTGAAGAGAAGGGCAATGGATTTGTTGGGATATATATTCATGATTTGGAAAACAAGGATAAAGAAAAAGAAGCAAAAGGGACGAATCCTTTGACGATGTTTTACTATGAAAAGGATGGCAAGAAAATCTATTTGTCGGATATTTATAAATCTTATTATTGGAAGAAAGATGACGGTTACAAGAATTTTGGGAAATGGGTAGAAAATGCTGCAAAACTGGCTGGAAGATAATTGTTAATTTAGCTAAATATACTCAAGAGTATGAGGAGGGGGAAAATGGGTCGTAAAATTTTTATATCATATAAATATTCTGATAATAACGTCTATAATATAACCGGAAGCATATGGGGAAGCACTGTAAGAAATTATGTAGATAAAATCGAAGAAATCATAGATGATTCAGACCATATCTATAAGGCTGAATCTGAGGGAGAAGATTTATCATATTTAAGTGAAGAGCAAATCTGGGAGAAGTTAAAGGATAGGATTTATGATAGCACTTTAACCATCGTTCTTATTTCTCCAAATATGAAAGAATGGTTTAAAGAAGAGAAGGATCAATGGATTCCAAGAGAAGTGTCATATTCGCTTAAAGCAATTTCACGTAAAAATAAAAACGGTGATGCAGTTACGAGTTCAGAAAATGCTATCTTAGCTGTAGTAGTACCTGATCGCAATAATTCATATTCTTATTACTTAAATTATAAGAGCTGTTGTTCAGGTGGCTGCAGAATGCTACAAAATAGCACAATATTTAAAATATTAGCTAATAACATGTTCAACATTAAGAACCCCGATAAGAAAGAGTGCGATGATAGCTCTGTAATCTATTACGGGGATAGTAGCTATATTTCTGTCGTTAAATGGGATGACTTTATTAGTAAAATGGATTCTTACATTAATAAAGCTTATGAAATTAAGGAGAATATTGACAATTACAACATCTGTAAAGAGATTAGTTGAGTGTTTTAATGATGGAGAAATTATGGTTTTAGTTATACCGTATGTGGACCAAAATATACGAGAATTCCTATCGGGAGGTAGCAATATGGTCTCACTTGAACAACTAAAAGAACTTTGTAAGCCACCTTCTGAGGGGAAGGCATACTATCGTCCAATGTTATGTAATGGTGATTTAGACAAAGTGGAAATTTTCTTTGTTGGTACAAATCCAGCGACGCCAATTTTCCCGGAAGATATGAATTTAGATAGTTACGTTAACTTACTATTCAACTACGACGAGTTTTTGAAATACTATAAATCTTTACGCTTGGCAAATGGCAAAGATGGGATTTCTCGTACACGTATTGGCATGGGTGCATTTCTGAACTGGCTCACTAAACAAACCTCAGCGTCAATTGTTGAAATAGAAGTTATTCCTTACCCAACAGAAAAGCTAAAGCAACTGAAAAAGGAACCCCTAACAGTCATAGAACGAGGTAAAGAGATATTTTTTGAACTGGTGATGCAGTTTCAACCTAATATGATTATTTTGCATGGTAAAACAACTGTTGAACATGTTGTTGACATATTTGAACGCAATGGGCTTTTACCAAATGGAGTAGTTGATACCGATCAGTCAATTGAGGACATGGAGTATAGCTCTCCAATAAGTACAGTTATTTATCCCGGTGGGAAGATCGGAACAATAATGGCTTGTAGGCACTTTATGTACTACGGAATCACTGGGGATTCTTTCGGCGAATTTAGAAAGAAAGTGGTTGCGAACCTTTAAAGACAGGAGTAATCATATTGTCTCAATAAACGGTAAATGTATATAGATACACTTACAAAATCGTATCGCCGGTTGAGGTAGAAAAATACCATGACCGGATTTTTGCTAATATGTGTATAGGCATTATTGCAATACAAAATATGCAAATTTGCATAAATTGCGTTGACTAATACATAACTATTTGCTAAGATATGGAATGTAAATAAATTTATGGAGTAGAAAATGATATTGAGTAGAAATGAAGGAGGAAAAAATGTTTGACTTAAAGAGCTTTCGAGAAAATAATCTTAAAATGACACAGGCAGAATTTGCAAATCATATTGGGGTTCGTCAAGATTATGTTTCAAGGTTAGAGCAATCTACAGAACAAATCCCTCTTGAAGTACTGGTGAAAATAGCTAACTTTACAGGAACAACTCTTGATGAATTAATCAAATACAAACGTCCGACCCCAAAACCTTTGGAGATAGATGACACTTGGCGTAGTGCTGACTTTACTAAACGTACGATAGTTGATTACATAAATGAGTGCGGAATACGTTATCGTAGCCAGTGGGGTGAGAATTATGATAAGTATATAAGTGAACTCAGAGATAGAGTGGAAAGGGTGATCGCGAAGCCCAAAGTTGCAATTGTGGGTCATTCTGATGTAGGTAAAAGTAGATTGATAAATTCAATTATTGGTTCAGAGAAAATGCCTACTTCATGGACACCAACAACTTCAATAACTGTTTATATTAAGCATATAAAAGATAGACCAAATTATATTGAGGAGGAGGCTTGGATTTTTAGAACCTCACCTGATGGTATTGTTGGTTGGGATGAAAAAAAATTAAATAATGAAGAATATTGCAGGTCTTGGAAGTTGGCAGGAGGAAGTGCTGATATTCTGAAGGATTATGGTACTCGACAAGGGGAAATGTATGGAACAAACGAGGCTGGTGCTGCTGTAATCTTTGTTGACAGTGAAATTTTGAAAAATTGTGATGTTATTGATTTGCCGGGCTTTGGAACTGGCGATCGTGTTGAAGATGACACAATGACTTTAAAAGCAAAGGAATTTGCTGATGTTTTGATTTACATGTCACATGCTGGACAGTTTATGCAAGGTGGAAGCATAGAATATCTGAAAGAAGCTATTAACTCATTAAATGTTATTGAAAATATAAAAGAAAATGAACTCAAGCCACTTTCAAATCTGTTCGTGATTGCATCGCATGCTCATACTGTCGATGGAGGTAATCCTAAATCACTGACCACTATACTTGATAATGGTTGTTCCAGATTGCTACAAACAATGCCTAAAGCATTCTGGAACAATAAAAAGGAAATATCCGGGCACGATTATAACTACGATATTATTAGAAGCCGGTTTTTTACATATACAACTGATATTGAACGATTGAGAGTAGAATTCGAAAAAGAAATAAAAATTTTGGTGGAAAAGCTACCGCAAATTATCAATGAAAAAGCAAAGGATTTTGTAAGGCAGTATATCAAAGATACTGGTGTTAATATGGATAACGAAATAGCCGAATATAATAACATTATTGCCGAACGTGACAAATATGAACTTTTATTAAAGGAAATCAAAAAAAACGAACCTAAGAGAGCAAACGAAAACCAAAATCGTAGAATGGACTTGATCTCTGATATTAAAAAAATGTCGTTCTCCTCTGTAGAAAAATTTGCAGATGAATATGGTCGTGTTATATCGACGGACAAAATTGTTTCTATTATCAAAGAAAAAGGCTTTAAGAAAAAGAAAGAAGATATTCAGTCCTTGGTAAGTTTTATTAATTCAACCTTACAACATAAAATGCAGGATATCTTAAAAGGCCACTCTGATGACTTAAAAGAAAAAATTGATAAGTACCTTGCAGACTTTGAAGGTAGCATCAAGAGTAATAATTTTTCTGTGGATGTTGGAGATATTAAGTTTTCCTTTGATGTAACGAAGGCGTTTGCTTCCGGATTAGCAGGAGCGGTTACGTTTGGTGGATTGGCATTTTGGGCGGCTTCAATGGGAAATTTAGGTGCGTACATTCTTGTGGCCAAGGGTGTAAGTTTGCTATCTGCACTTGGTATCTCGGTTGCAGGAGGGACAGCTGGAGCGACGGCAGCTGTATCTGCAATAGGTGGTCCAATTGTGCTAGGTATCGCACTGGCTATTATTGCAGCAATTTCAGTATTTGCACTTTTGTCTGGTGGCTGGGAAAAGAGTTTGGCTAAGAAGATTGTTAAGGAGTATGATTCAAAGAATTGCTTGATGAAATACAAAGAGGGTATCGAACAGTTCTGGACAGATACCGTAAATGCATTTAATGTAGCAGCTGATGCTCTGGATAAGGAGTGGAAGGGATATATTTGCAATCTTGAAGAAATGGTATCCTCATATAACATTGGAGATATCCAACATAAGATTAAAGCAGCAGAGGAATTTAAAAATTTTCTTTCAGGCATTCCGCTATAAAGAATTGGTTTGAAGTGATAAATAAGTGGGATGCCTTGAATAAAGAGAGGAAGGATAATCATGGAACAGTTGAAATTGTTTGAAGACCTTATCGCTTCAAATAATATTTGGGATGCACATACAGTAGGTAAAAAACCTCTACGGCAAAGACCTTGGCAATAAAGATATTTTCAGTAAGTATTTTGATTTTATATGTACAATCGCAAATTATCCAATAGAAATCAAAACGAGGAAATACTTTATCAGTGAAGCTGAAACAGCACTTGTATTCTACTCTGAAAATGCCGAAATGAACACTGAACAATTAATGTTCATTAAAGCCTGTAGGGACAAGCTCATGAATATCTCAAATGCAATTACTGAATTGGAGCAAGAGCTTATCTCTAAGCACAATAACAAGCTTATTGCAGACAATAACGAATTGTTGACAGAATTGGTCGATCTTAAAAGCAAGCTATTTTCTGCAAAGAAACAAGAAGATTTTGACGCTTTTCTCATTAAGGTAAACGAGAAGGAAAACACTATTTTGAAAGAGGTTCTCACTAATGAGCAAAAGGCATTATATGACACGCTAACAAAGGAATACTCCGTCATTATAAGCGATAAGATGATGGAACTTAATCTGCTAAGCAATACAGAATACAATAGAACGGCGGTAAAGGATTTTAAGTTTGTATTTGATGAAATCAGAGATAATGAAGCAAAATATAAAAATAGCCAATCTCAGCTTTTTACACTCGTATCAAAGCGATTATTCTCATATGATCCGGCAAAATTGTTTAATGAAACGCTAATATATTACAACCATGTCTATTCGTTTATATTTAGCAAGTTGGATTATACGGAATTTATTAATGCAGTTATAAAGCAAGAAGCAAGGAATACTTTTGAGAGATCTGGAGATATCAATTTAGAACTACCAAAAGAACTTGTTCCATTTTACTCTCAGTATGTTCCGGTTGATGTGGAGATTGTCTTAAATGATCTGACTTCGGTTAAACTTTATCCTGCAAATAGATTAAAGTCTTTGCAAAATGAATATAACCTCGGTGATAAATATTTTGTATTTGCAACCCGGGAAAGCGACCCAATTGCAATAATGGATGGCAAGATCGTAACCTGTGCTCATGGAAGTAAGCTTCCCCAAATTGAGATAATTGCTTCAAATTTTGATGCATACATACATGAATTGCTTAATGCTATGAAGATATGAATTTCTAAGTGTTTTCTTAGAAATGGATTGAATTTTAATAGAAACTATGTTCCTGAACTTTCATTGATAAAATCGTATTTTAATTTTCATAAACCATCAGATAGGGCTTTTAATAAAGAGGAGCTAAAAGAAATCAAATTATAAATAATATTGAAAAAAAAGGGGGTTACCAGCATGCCGGCAAACAAGAGAGATAAAGCTTCGGATGTTTTTAACAGCACAAATTATGCATTTTGTAGTAAAGTCAGCTTCTCTGAGGCATTTCCGCAGATTAAAAATATCAGAGCTGAAGTTGAAGAGGATGGGGAAGGAGTATACGGACTCAGTTGTAAGATAAAAATTTGCCAATGGACAAGTACAAATCATGATGGTTTCTCCAAATACCGCGCTCTGTCACTCCAAGATTCCTTAATGCATCCATTATATGCGGAATCATTTGATTGACATCCATTGCTTTTTCGTCCATGAATACCACTCCCTAGAAAAAAGTCAGAATTGCTATTCTGCTATTTTCATTATGGGCATTCTTGGAACAAGGCAAGTACTTTTTCGAAAGTTATCCCGACTTATTCGTGTGATGATATAGATCCAATTTTTTCTGGGCGACATCGGGCATAAAATTATCCCGACTTTATCAGCTGCATTTTTCACAAAAATACCTTATAAAAGTTTGTTGTGGATAGTACCGCCTAGATTGTCGGGATAATTGTTCGGTCGGGATAACTACAACACAAGACGCCAGTCTTATGTTGAAATACAGGGTATGGTTGGTTTCAGATTTACCGGCCGAAAAAGAAAGAGCAGGAGGTCATCGCTCCTGCCCACGGTGTTTTTGATTTCTGCTTCGTGCACCCATTTCTTTTTCCGTTGTGCTAAAGTCAACACCAGTGAAGTGTTCGGCATCAAGAATATACTCCTGGTTGCTATAAGCTCCACGTATCATTGCTTCGGCCTGCTGTGCATTTTCAGCTTCGATTTCGATGGTCATGCAAAGTGTTTCCTTGATTTCTACCTGATAGGTTTTCATAAGGGCAAAACCTCCTTTCTTGGTTTTTCGGCAAAGAAAAAAGGCACTGATTTTTCAGTGCCCAGATTTATGTTCCCCTTTGCTTCTCCCTAAAGTTTGCTATAATTACGCAATTCCTCTCCTATACTCAATTTCCATCTCTCTGTCTGATTTTCCACAATGCCATTGGGTGTGATTTGATGCGACAAATAATATCAGCATCATCGAACAACAGCTCCGGCTTATACTCTTTTGCTTCAAACTGCTCCAGAAATTCCTGTTCCTGAGGTGTTAATGCCATTAATTCCGATATATACCCCTTTGCGGCTTTTTTAGCTAAATCCAAGTCAAATAAATCATGTTTGGTTAACACCGGAAGCAAATCCGTCTTGATTTTATATTTTGTAATACCATCAATAGCCCCTGTATCAAAGCTTTTATTTATTTCCCTGGCTGATATTGCCGCGTAGAACACCACACACTTTCTGAGAAGCTGTTCTTCGCTTTCATCAAACAGCCTGAACTTAATCATATTGTAAACATCATATAAATCTCGTGCCGCAGCTCTGCTTATCAGCGCATTAATCTTGCTGCCGAAAATCTCAAGAGCATTAAGGCAATTCAAATTATATTCACTTTCGAAGTGTTCTGTAATGATTTTCATTTCTTGTACCGGGAAAATATGTGCTCTTAAAGAATAGTTGATTTCTATCTTAATGGTATCTTTGTTGCCACCGCAATTAACATACTCATAAACCCAAGAATCAAGACTGTGGGGTGTTTTGGTTTTGGGACTGAGCCTGTATCCATTAAGGGCCATAAATTTTGCAAGAGCTGTGTTTATCATTATTCTGTTTTGCAGCATTTCTTCTTTACTGTCATTGCCTAAATAATCAAGGTCAATATCCACGGACAATCTTGGAAGATTAAATATTGTTAAATTTATTGCAGTTCCGCCTTTTAAAGCTAATTTACCCTTCAATATCGGATCGCTGTTTATATATTCTAAGATATCCGCCAAGCGATAGACCTTTTCCAATGTATCCCGGATAAATCCAAATTTGGACGCTCTTTGAGAAATATAGTTTTTGTCATAGCTATACAAGGGGCATACCTCCTTGCTCTACCATATGAAAAATACCATCGGGAACAACCAATTTCCATTGATTATTGTACGTAGTGCTTTCTTTCGTTAAATATCTGGTGCTTTTTCCGGTTTTACTTTTGCAGTAATCTATAAATTCACCGGAAAGATGCAGTTGATCTTTATAATGCTCCAATAGAAAGCCTGTTTTCTGATATAAAAACTGCATTTCATAAGCAGACAAATACTTGATTAATTGATTCTCATCTAAATAAGGGATAGAAGTGATGCAATTTAAGAGTTCTTCCAGTCCCCCTATTTTTTCAAAATCCTTTATACTATCCACTATAGTTCGCTCTAACGAAGTAACCCGAATCCCCTTTGTGTTTTTTGGAGAAATTACTCCTAAATCAAATTTTGAAGGAACATACTTATAAGTGATGCCCTCAAATTCAAAATCAGTAAACCTTTTCAAAGATGATACATATATTTCGTAAAACACCTGATTAGATATTCCCATATATTCGAAAGCAGAATGATGCGATAAATAAGCAGTTTCATTTATTGCACAGGCGATATGATACTTAGACGCTATTACCTGTTCGTCAGCAACGTTTACGCAAGTATAAAGATTGTTTCTGATTTTTTTTACAAGTCCTTTTTTAGAAAGTCTTAACACAAGAGAAGAAGCCGTTTTTTTATTGCCTACAAGATCGCATACATCATTCAAAGTAAAAGTATTCATTTTTGAAAGCTCTGCATATCCGACCATGCTAATCACCTCTTTAAATCTAGCTACGTTTTCTTTATTTTTAAAGATTATCAATCAGATTTTAAATATATTATTTCTTGAAATATATCATCTTATTCTCTATATGTAAAGATATATTTGAAAATTTTGAAGTAAAAACAGCAAATAAAACTTTCAGTTTATTCGCGTTCCCGTGGCTGCCGTATCTTTAAGGTGATTTTCAGATAGTCATTATAATCCTTTCCACGTTTGGGGGGGCGTCGGAAACAGTATAAGGAGTAGGGAGGATAGCTTGAAGCGTTTTTGCTGCCAGCCGTCCAGCCGTGTCGTTGTCCAGATGTAAAGCGATTTCCTTTATTTGTGGGAAGTCTTTTAAGTATTGCATGAGTGCGGCAGGTGGGGTGCTTTCCTCAATAATCTTTTTCGGCATATAGATTCCCGCAAGGGACAGGCAATTTTCCTGCCGCCAGTCCTTACCGGAAAGCAGTTCCAACGTACCATGGGATAATAAATCAATAGCGCTTTCAAATAAGTGCAGTTTGCGGCATTCGTTCCTGGCTGGGATAGAGAAGGAGAAGTGCTTGTCACTTCCGTTCACTTCCCCCATAAACCGTTTGCCAAAAGTTCCACGGAGAGTAGCATATTTGGGAACGCCATGCCGGTCAAAACCGATAAAGACGGCGTTGTGATAATCACGGTTTTCATATAGCTGTTTGGTACGGATACAGTAGTCTATAATCTCCCGGTGAATGCCGCGCCCCATGAGGTAGGTAATCACGTGGTCATTGTTTTCATTTTTCTCAGGTAGGAGCAGTTTTTTAGGCTCAACAGGTTTCTGCACCTTTGGCGAAACAGGCGGCATGACCGCTGACTGTCCGTCTATCTGAAGTACCGCTTCCGGGAGCGTCATGCCCCGTACCTTGATGAGATAGTCCAGGGCAGAACGCCCGCCGATGTTGCGCGACCACCAGCACCATTTCCCGTTGCTGATTTTCAGGCTGTCATGGGTACGGGTGGTATAGATATTGCCGGAGAAGCGTACCAGCTCCTGCGGCTCATAATATTGCAGATAGGTCAGCAGATCCATCTGCTTAGCGCGGTTGATCTGCTCCGGTGTTACATAGGGCATGTTTTTTCACCTCATCTTTCATAGCCCACGGCTTTCTTTTCCGGTACATCTATGTCCTCATCCGGCTCGCCGTCGATCATCTCGTTTTCATGTTTATCCATGTTGAGCAAAATGTTCAGCTCTGCCAGCCGCGCAGATTTGGTTTGAAGCTCTTGCTCCTTCTCAAAGGGAATGTCGATTTGCTCTTTAGCCGTTTCCATCTGCTGGCGGAGCGTTTTTAACTGTTCTTGGCAATATTCCAGCGTCTTCGGTATTTCGGCAAGAGTGTTATTGAGTCTTGTGATATTGCCGTGGATGTCTGTACCCAAAGTGACCGTATGGCTGAGAGCGCCCCGCAGGGTGATTTGATACTGCTTATTAAATCCATCAAAGGAAAACAGCATCGGAAATCCCATGTAGCTGCCCAACTCCTGCGGCTCCGGCGTGGTCATCAGCTTGCAGGCTTCAAGGATGGCCGCGCCCGCCTGTGCCTTTTCGGTGTACGAAACTCCCTTGACCGTCATGCCCGCAAATTTGCTTTCCTCTGTGGTGTAAGACTTCAAATTAATATCAATATTAACTGCAGATAAATGTCAGATTATTTCTATGTCTGTTACTATTTATAGTAATTATTTGCATTTCTTAACGTCATATTTCGGATAAAACTGTTGACCTTCTCAGGTCTTTTTTTTATTCTGTTATTAAATATATCAGAAAGGAAAAGGGAAGAACCTCTACAGCCTGCAAGCCCGGTTCTTCCCTAAAGGGTTATCCGTAATCGGATAATCCACCCATAACTTATGGTAAGATTATTTTTAAATTTATGCAAGTGTTTTCAGACAATTAAATCCAATAATGATTACCAGATATATCTCTCCTATACAGATAACGCCAGTCCTGACATTATTCCCTGTCCCTTTCCCTCTTGTGGAGCGAAGGGTAATTATCATGGCTGTGGTTGTTACACCAGAACGCTTATCTGTTATACATCTGGTCATGTAGAGAGACACGAAATAACCGTCACTCGTACCGAATGTGCCTCCTGTGGGCATTCTCATGCCATTCTAGCACCTGTCATTATCCCTTATTCACCTTTCAGCTTTCACTTTGTCATTTCTCTTCTTTATGATTTTATTACACATAAATTTAGTACTGTTACGGCCTTGTGTTTGGAATACGATATCTGTATCTACACTATACCGCATTTATCACCGTTTTATCGAGGACAGGAAGCTGATGCTTGGTATGATGGAGGCGGCATCCACACAAGCGCGTAAGCTTCTTGACAAGCTTGCAAACACCGATTTTTTTGGAATAGTCGATTGCCTGCTTCATGATTTTTATAGAAGCAACCATGCCTCCTTCTTGCAAGCCAGATGCAGGATACGACTAAGCCGGAATACCCTGCACACTACTTCCATTCCCTCCCCATAGGTTGGAAATCGACTGTGTAGCAGGTGCATGCTACACTGCTGATGGAGGTGATTTACAATGGATCAACATAAAAAATTCATTGAAGAGGCATCCATACGGCTAGCATTAATACAACCGGCATATAACGAAACCTATCCGGATGCCTCAAAACGGGCTTATTTCTGTCGCGTCACAGAAAAACCTATTAAGATGCCTGATGGCAGGGAGATGAGGTATTCCCCTGGGACGTTGGCCTGCTGGGAATCGGATTACCGCAGGGGAGGGTTTGATGCACTAATACCAAAAGTCAGGTGTGATTCAGGTAAAAGCAGACGGCTTGATGATGATGCAATAGCAGCAATCTATCGTATCAGGGAAGAGTTTCCAAAGATTAATGCAAAGGAAATCCACCTTAAGCTGATTTCCGACGGCATCATCAACCAGAAGGATGTATCCCTTTCTACCGTGCAGCGCTATGTGAAAAACCATAACCTGAAGGGTGCCGCCTGCCCCGGACTAAAAGATCGGAAGGCTTTTGAAGAGGAGTTCGCCTGCGGCATGTACCAAGGGGATTCTTTATATGGACCATATATCGTGGAAAACAGGATACGCCGTAGGACATACCTGATTATGCTGCTGGATGACAAGTCACGGATGATTGTGGGTGGCCGGTTTTTCTATAATGACAATGCCTACAACTTCCAGAAGGTGCTTAAAGATGCCATCTCTACCTATGGTATTCCACAAAAAACGTATGTAGATAATGGTTCACCCTATAAAAACGAACAACTTTCCCTCATATGCGGTAGTCTTGGTATTGTATTAATACATACTCCTGTAAGGGATGGAGCTATAAGGGAAAAATTGAACGAAATTTCAGAACTCTCCGTAACCGGTTTCTAAATATACTTGATACCTCGGAAATCACATCACTTGAGATGCTTAATTCAAAACTCTTTGAATATATTAGGAAACATAACACGACAGTACACGGTGCTACCGGGCAGACCCCGTCGGATCGTTATCTGAGGGATATTTCCCATGCAAGAATGCCGGTAAGCTCTGATTGGCTTAACAGTTGCTTTATGAATCGTGTCAAAAGGCGTGTAAAGAATGATGCCACTATTATCTTAAGAATAATCCGGGAATCGGCGTATTTACAGCCGGAGCCGGTCAGGGGAAGACATTTTCCCTACGCTGTTTCAGCAGTAAACTTAATCCTAATATCACGAAGTTCACCTATATATGTCTTTCCACCATCACTACCACTGAGTTCTACAGGCAACTGTGCAGTTGTATAGGCATTGATGCGCAATATAAGAAATCGGTGATGTTTAAGAGCATCCAGGAGTACTTCGAGAACATGAGCCTAAACAAGAAAATCCATCACATAGTCTGTCTGGATGAAGCGCAGTATTTAAACAGTGATATCTTCAGGGATCTCAAAATGCTGACTAATTTCTCCATGGATTCGAAAAACTGCTTTTCCCTCGTGCTACTTGGACAGCCCATGCTTAATAGCATACTGATGAGGCAGCCTCACGAAGCTCTCAGGCAGAGAATTATCATCAGTTATAATTTTGGAGGTATTCAGGAAACAGAGGCAGTTGGATACATAAGAAACCGATTTACGCTTGTTGGGGCTTCTCCTTCCATAATGGATGATAATGCCATGCTTTCCGCTTATAGTAGTTCGGGAGGTTCTATAAGGAAGCTCAATCTTATCATCACAAAAGCACTCATTATTGGGACCCAGCACAATAAACAGACCATTGATACGGACATCATCCTTGCAGCTGTCAATGAGATTGAACTGGTATAGGAGGTTAATAAAAATGGGAAAACACTTTGTCAGCTCCTCGCATAAGGAGCGTTTTATAAGCATGATGATCGAGGATGACATGTCGCCCAGTGACTCAGAACGAGCCAGCCTGTTTTATATCATTACAGGCAATGATGACCTTTATAGGAAACGCAGATTCATCTATGATCCGAGTGAGCACTGCATACGTGACTGTCTTGATGATGCTAATGTCGATTTTTCATTAGGTATGCGTTCGTTAATTAGACTCGGTTTTAACCTTTACAATGGTTGGTCAGACAGATACACAACACCGATGTCTCTGCTTGACAGTCTTGACAGCCGTAACCTATTGCTTGCGGGAAATGCTATAATGATACGATTTAATAGAAGTTTACCAGCAGAGTTTGTAGACTAATAAATCTGCCACAGATAATGGGATCGCAAATGCGGTCTCATCCTTTTATCAGATGAAGAAAAAATCCTACAACTTTTGCAACAAAGTGCATTTTTGATAGTAATACCTTGCGTTCTAAGAATTAATTTGCAGTAAATTCAATTGAGTTGTTAGTGATAATTTGACGTTCGTTATTGCTACAATGTGACGTCTTACACTCCTGCCTGCTGAAAGCGGCGCTGATAGCCTTCGCCGATTCCTGTTTGGAACTAAAGTCCAGATGCGAATAGGTGTTTGCCGTGGTAGCAAAGGTGGAATGCCCCAGCCAATCCTGAATGGACTTTATCGGAATGCCCTGTGCTAAAAGCAGGCTATCGCAGGAATGGCACAAATCATGGAAACGGATAACCCTGAACTGATATCGCTTTAAGAGCAAGCCAAAGTGGTCAGTAATATAATTCGGCTTAAAGATTTTTCCCATCTCATCTACGCAGACGTAATCAGAATAAGTGTTGTCGTAGCTTCTTTTCAACAGCCTGCGGTGATATTCCTGCCGGTCTTTTACTTCCTGAAGGAGTGTCCGAACCTCTGTAATCAGTGGCAGGGTACGGAAGCTGGACTTTGTTTTCAGCTTGTCCTCAGCATATAAAACTTTTTTGCCTCCGGCTTTCCCCTCCGTGACCTTGTGGTTGATGGAGATAGTCCCCCGCTGAAAATCAATGGTGCTCCAACGAATACCCAGCACCTCGCTGCGCCTCAAGCCGTAATAGGCGGCAAGCTGAATGACCGCAGCAATGGAATCATGCTTTGTCGCTTCAAAGAGCGCCGCCTTCGCTTCGCCGCGGTTTCTGCTGCCGTCCTGTTTTGCAAACTATTATTGTGGCAAAAACCAGGAACCGTGCAGCATGGTATCCTCCGTCAATGCATGGGTTAATCTCGCTCCTCCAGTCATGGTCACCTCCTTTTGCGCATGAAAAAACCGTCCCGAAGGGCGGTGTAAATCACATTCTTATATGATGCTACCCTTAAATTCCTGATTGTTTTTAACTAGTTCCGCAAAGGTCGCAGGCCGGAAATGGTTGATATCCACACCGGCATTAAGAGCGTTCGGCATGTCCTTGAGTAGCTGAAAATAGGCGGCGTCAGTGTTGTTATGTATGTGTGCGTAAATGTGATAACTGCCTTTGGCAATGCCGTTCCACGTCATCATTGGATAATGGCATAGCGTGATTTTATGTGCGCCGTCGCTGGTTTCAAGCATATTGGATACGCTTACAAAGTGCTTATCCAAGTCCGCTTTTTTCATCCAATCCTTGTCGTGATTGCCTTTAATCAAATGCTTTTTGCCGTACAGTCTGCTCAAATATTCATCTGCCGACACCGCATTACGGAAAAACAAATCGCCGAGTATATAGATGGTATCGTTCACACCCACTCTGTTATTCCACTGCGTTAGAAGATATTCGTCCATTTCCGCGACTGTGTTAAATGGTCTGTTGCAATGCTTTATAATATTAGCGTGACCAAAATGCTGGTCAGCAGTAAAATAAATCAGATTGAATCCACCTCTCTTTCATAAAGGCATAGGGATTAATATTCCGGACTTAACAGAAAATCTGTAATATGCATTGTTTTGATACCCTGATAATTCCCGCCCGCAAACTCATCCGTTCGCAAAACATATTTTGGATAATTGTCTGCGATACCGAGAAGTCTGCCGTACTCCCGCTGCTCTGTTTCCTCCCGTTCAATTTGCTGTGTGACCTGAATATATAACTTATTTTCCTGTCGGGTTGCAACAAAATCAATCTCGGCGTTACCGATTTTGCCAATGGAGACGTCGTATCCCCGCCGAAGTAGTTCCAAATAAACGATGTTTTCTAACATAGCCGCCACGTTGTCCGGTGTATAACCAAGAATGCTGTAGCGGAAGGCTGGATCACTCAGATAGAATTTCTCCTGGGTCTTCAAAAACTCTTTGCCTTGAATATCGTAACGGGAGCAGCGATGCAGAATGAATGCGCTTTCAAGTTTAGCAAGGTAGGTATATACTGTTTCATTATCAATCGTGCGGTTTTCGCTCTTAAGATATTTTGATATTGAAGCTGCGGAAAAAGTTCGCCTGACATTCTCAAAGGCAAACTTCACGATACGCTCCAGCTCGTCTACCTTGCGGATTTGATTGCGTTTGGCGATATCTGTGAAAATAGTGGAGTTGTAAATATCTCTTACAATAGGGTATGCCTCATCCGGGGTGTATGGCTGCAAATGAACAACAGGAAAGCCTCCTAAGCGTAGATAGCGTGCAAATTCGCTATGCAGGTTGTGTTCCAATTCACCAATAGTATACTTTTCCAACTGAACAATAGTGTATTTTGACAGATTACCCACTGTTTCGCCGGGACCATACTCTTTTCGGAAGGTCAGATACTCCGAAAAAGAAAGCGGAAAGATGCGGAAAGTAATATATCTCCCTGTCAGATAGATAGTCCGGCTCATTTATGATTTATATCTGAAAGGCTATGGCTGCCGGAAGATTAAATCTTACCTAGAAAAGAACGACATAAAAACGGTAACCGGAAAGTCCGAATGGAGCACATCCACCATTGACCGGATTCTTTCCAATGAGAAGTATGTCGGAACTGTATTATCTCAGAAAAGCTATGCTAAAAATTGCATGACTCATAAACAGGTAAAAAACAACGGCGAGTTACCTATGTACATTATTGACAATAATCACGAGGCCATTATAAGCAAGAAGGTATTTGAGGAAGTTCAGCGTAGGAAATCCTCGTAAAGCTTGGTTTGCATTGGAAGCACAGTACGTTAAATTTAGAGTAAACGGCTGTACATCATTTTAAATATGGCGAAATTGCCGTAATTGAAGCTCTTATGTATAAACTTATGATTAAGAAAATTATTTTCCAGTGTATTTTCTATCTACATCAAATAATTACAATGTCTAAAAAAAATATTTTTTCAGACATTCTTTTTTTTATTCGTTATAGGTGATTGTTTAGAAATAGGTTTAAAATATAGAATTATTGAATTATACGCTATTATTGAAACATCCTATAACAATGAAATCGGATATGATTCGGTTATTAACATGAATTTCGGAACTGCCATACAGAATATATTAAATAAAAATAGATTTATTCAAATACTAAAGCCCGAGCCAATCAGCATAAGGTTATCTGACTGGCGAAATATCGCTTACCATCATACTTATGAAATTGAGGGAGAAAGCATTAAATGCAACTATGGAAAAACAGGGAATAATTTCGTTATTTCCTTAAATGAATTACATGATTATGCGGGGAAAATAATTAAATCCTGTAATATAATAGATATTGGTCGGCATATATTTCTATTCGATAATAGCAACATATTTTCTGAGCTCAATGAAGAAAACATTACTGTCCATGACAGAGAGGCCATGAAAATAGGCCAGCTTAAAACATCTATGCTAAGTCAAGGTTTTAAACTTGTCTATTTTATTGGTGGTAAAGAAAATGTTAAAGCTATTATATGGGATCTTAAAAGAAACAATCTATTAACCGATGACGAACAAACTCGTCGTGAAATCCACTGCATACAGTTTTTATATAATATCTGGATTGAGTTTCCAGTTCAAAATATAAATATCATATATTGTGATAGTATGGGAAGAACGCTATACGAGTATTCTACAAAGGGAGAGATATGCCAAGAAATTGCAAATGGAATACTTGAATTTGTGAACCTGTTTGGATTCATTTCAATAAAAAAGCTGTCAAATTAGATTTCATACGTTAAAAATATCAAAGGGTGATATGGCATCTATATTCACCTAACTTGCCATAAATATATTGCTGAAAGCTGTTGTATCATTGAGAAGATGATGCGGCAGCTTTTGTTTTTTGATATAATATGAAAAGTATATTGGGTATAATAACTAGTGTATAATATAAGATATAGGGCGAGGTATTCTAATGAAAATTTATATGGATGTTTGTTGTCTTAACAGGCCATTTGACGATCAAACGCAAGACAAGATAAGAATTGAGAGTGATGCTATGCTTGCCATCTTGTCAAAATGTGTGTCAGGAGAATGGCAGTTACTATCAAGTGAAGTGCTTGATATTGAAATTGAAAATACACAAGACCAATGGAAAAAGAGTAAGGTGTATGAACTATATAAGCTGGCTGAAGATAAAATTATATTAAATGATAAAATTGTAAAGCGAGCACTTGAATTTCAAAACTCTGGATTAAAATCGTTTGATAGTTTACATGTAGCTTCTGCTGAATATTCAAAAGCAGATATATTTTTGACTACTGATAAAAAATTGCTACATACGGTGGAACGGTTAAAATTAGATTTAAAAACGGCAAATCCTATAAATTGGTTTATGGAGGTAGATGAAAATGAATAGTATAGCAAAGGATTTAGGTACTATACGTAAGATGGGCATTGAGGCTTTAGTAGAAAAGCTTGGTCCAGTTGGTATGGCTGAATTTATACGCCAGTTTGACTCTGGTTACGGTGATTACACCAAAGAACGCCACAAATGGCTTGATGGCATAGATATTAACACTATTGTAAAACAGGCGGAGACAAAAAGGGGTAAATAATACCGTTGAATTCTTAAGAACAGCTAAGATATATGGAGTGAACTTTCCAAAAGTTAACTTCAACTTTAAACAATAACCTGCATCTAAATTAACCAAACATTACATGTTAAAAGCTACATTTTATCTCTTGTTTAAGAGGTAAAATGTTTTTTATTTTAGGTTCTTTTCTAAAAGATTGTTGTTTTTTAAATAGATTTGGTTATGATAAAATAAATTATATTGTTATTTTTAATATAGAAAGGATTTTTGTGGTCGAGAGAATGGTTTTTGAACAAAAACTATTTTTAGAAGTTCTATTATTTCAAACGCCCTGTCTATGGATATTACCAGGAGATAACCTTGCAGGAAATAACCAATCGGATTGATTGGATGATAGAGAAGGGTTTCCTTGAAATAGAATACAGGGACAGGCTTCCCCTGCTTGTCTTCTCAGAAATCGGCTGGGAGATTGAGCGGGAAACCTATGCAAAGGAACTGTTTCAAAAGCTCACCAAACTGCTGGACGGGAAGGACTTCAGCTTTGTTCAGGAGTTGAAGGACAGGAACAGGGGTATTAATAGAGAAAATAAGATTGAACGGTAATGCGAGGTTTATACCGCTGCTGAAAGTTTGGAAGGAAATTGAGTACAAGAAAGTACAGGCTAAAATTCAGGGAGTTATAGATTATCTTATGAAGGACGGAACTATATTTTGAATTGAGGTAGGAGACATGAAACCTTTATGTCCGAGGCACAAGAGGCTTAAAAGAGAAGGCCGGCTTCAGGCTGCAAAGCATTGGTTGCCGAAATACGAAGGTAAGAGCATCGTAAAAGGCTATAGCAAGCATTTTGGGGTCAATAAGATTTGTGCGGTACTAGAACTCAGAATGCTGGAATATGAAATACCTGAAGACTATTTGGAAAAGTTAAAGGCAGATGAATTACTGCAGTGGAAGCTAAAAGAGAAAAGAAAACGTGAGAAAGAACTTAATCAGCGGGATGATATGTTTCAATATTCAGACGAGACGTTTTACTTTATTGATGGAAACGCTTCAAATGGTGCACAATATGGTTTAACATGGAATGAATTAGAGTGCGAGTCTGAATATTTATATGAACAAATAGATTCGGAAGAGCTGCCATTTTAATACATCCCACCCATACTATTAATACGAATAGAGGATAAGAACTTTTAGAAAAGATGCCCAATCCAATTTTCAGGTGCCGGCTGAAAATGCTGCGGAAACCTATTTCAGTTTGAATTTTTCCGTGATTAAACAAAAATAGCATAAGAGGATACCGTTTTATGTTGAGCATAATAAGAATCCCATCCATCAACGCAATCAAAGATTGCTGATGGTTCCCGGGAACCTTGTTATTTTCACAATAAGAAACTGACAAATTTCAATTTCTAGTTGAGATTATGAGCATACAGGGAATTTAAATTGTTACGCTTTAACTTCCCATTATCTGTATAGTTCTGCCTTGGAATATGGCATCTATATTCATCTAACTTGCCAAATGTCTATAAATAATTAGAAGTTGGAGTCTTGCATTTTAATAAAGAGACCGAAGCAACTTAGACATTATTTCTTAGTTGAACAGCCTAGTTATAATTGTCGGAAAAAATCGAAAAAGGGAACAAAATAAAATGTTTTGTCGTCTAAAACTATAGAGAATAAATAAGGAAACAGAAGATAATTAAGATGATTTTTACGAGGGAGGGAAATGCCGATGCTGACACGGAACACTCTAGCGAAACCGCGCCAAAGATCGACGTTGAGGTTAGCTGTTGGTAAAACATACTTTAGTCTCAAGCGGTATTGCTACTGGTTATTTTCAGGCACGAAGTTTGCCCGGAACAAAGGTTCGGATGGGGATGTCCCCTTTACTGTGTTTTCCCACCAAACGCCCCTTTTAAGGAAGTTACCTAAAGTAGAGATGTGGCTCCAGCATAACAAAGTGGACAATCTAAAAACAGCGGTAAAGAAAATTGATGGTGTGGTTGTACGGCCGGGCGAGACCTTTTCTTACTGGCGACTTATCGGCAAACCTACTGCCAGAAAAGGATACAAGCCGGGAATGGTTTTAGTTAGCGGGAAGTACACTTCCGGAACTGGAGGCGGGTTGTGCCAACTTTCTAACCTTATCTATTGGATGACTTTGCATACTCCCTTGACGGTGGTTGAGAGATGGAGGCACAGCTACGATGTATTCCCTGACGTCAACCGTACCCAACCTTTCGGCAGCGGTGCAACCTGTTCATACAACTATATAGATCTTCAGATTAGAAACGATACCCGACAGTTGTTTTGCTTGCATGTTTTTCTTACGGACGAATTCCTAGTGGGTGAGTGGAAATCAGATAAACCAGTCCAACAAAAATACGAGGTATACGAAAAAGATCACCTAATTACTCACGAACCCTGGGGTGGATATGTACGGCATAACAGGATCTACCGCAGGGTATTGGAAGGCGAAAAGGTGATTAGGGAGGAACCGGTGACCGAGAACCATGCCATCATGATGTATCAGCCAATGTTAGCAGAAAGCGAATAAAGAAACTTGGCATCTGTCGCAGTAGCATCGTTGTACAAAAAACAACACTAAAACACCGACAATTTTATTTTTTTGTCGGTGTTTTAGTGTTGTTTCAAATGGACAAAACAGACCTCGAGCTTGATGTATGGTGGTCACGGGTGGTAATTAACTGGTGTAAATAAATTTTTTCCGTATGTTTCTTTACCAAAATCGGCAATAATTGATTGACCTTCTCCTTCGGCAATAAAGTTTACAAAAGCCTCTGCCGCTTTGAAGCCAATATTGGGATACTTTTCGGGGCTAACTGCGATAGCACCATAAGGGTTAAAAAGTAGCTTATCACCTTCGACCACCACTTGGAAACCAATAGTTTTATTTTTAAAGCTTAAAAATGTTGCCTCATCGATAAGGGTATATGCATTCATTTCTACTGCCATCATCAATGTATCCCCCATCCCTTGACCTGATTCTATATACCAGGATCCAGCCGGGGTCACCTCTGCTGCTTTCCAAATACTTAATTCTTTACTATGGGTTCCAGATTTGTCTGCACGGGATATAAACTTGCTGTTTGTCTCCGCTAACTTTTTTAATGCAGCTACAGCATCGGCCATTCCAGAAATACCTGCGGGATCACTTGCGGGCCCTACTATTAAAAACTGATTATACATTACATCTTTACGAACTTTACCCCAGCCTTCTGCCATAAACTGATCTTCAGCTGCGGGGGAGTGTACCAGCAAGGCATCGGCATCACCCTTTTTCCCCATTTCCATTGCTTGGCCGCTGCCCACCGCGATTACTTTAACTTGAGTATTGTATTCCTTTTCAAAAGCAGGGATAAGTATATCCAATAAGCCTGAATCCTCTGTGCTGGTGGTTGTGGCTAAAACAAGGGATTCTTCTGTAGCAGGTGCTTCTTTTAAAGGGGATGGGCCCTTTGTACATGCATTTATGCTAATAAATGACAAGACTATAAGTAATAATAAAATAACTCTTGATAGTTTATTATTCATTTTATTTACTCCTATATTTTAGTTTAAATTTTAATAAACCATAGTTCCGTCTAAAAAGCTTTTAGTTCTTTCATCTTGGGGATTATTGAAAAAGGCCAATGTATCATTCATTTCAACAACCTTCCCATCCAAGAGAAGCAGGGTTTCGTCAGACAGACGCTTGGCTTGAAATAAATTGTGGGTTACTATAATTACGGTCATACCATATTCTTTTTGGGAAAAACGAATAATATCTTCAATTATATTTACACTGTAAGGGTCAAGATTTGATGTGGGCTCATCTAGGAGCAGAAGTTTTGGCCGCAGGACTAAAGCCCGCGCAATGGCTGCTCTTTGACTTTCCCCACCAGAGAGCTTATGTGCTGCATTTTTCGCCAAATGAGGCAACCCTACAACATCAAGCATTTCCTCGGATAACCTTTTAATTTCGCTTGTAGATTTTCCTCTTAGCTTGAGGCCATAAGCAACATTCTCTAAGACAGTAGCTCTAAACATATGGGGTTTCTGAAAGACCATACACATTTGTCTGGCTATATCAAGCCTCCTACTGGCGGTGGAGGTATTTACTTCCTGACCCAAAAATTTCAAAATACCATGGTCCGGTTTTTCCAGTAGATTTAAAAGCCTTAATAAGGTGCTTTTCCCTGCTCCATTAGGGCCCAAAACTGCGTAAACTTTATTTCTATTAATATTAAGCTTATTTATGTTTACAATAGTTCTATCTCCGTATTTTTTAACCACGCCATCTAACTCATACAGGCACATTTTATTAACACCTCACGTTTTGGAAAATTGGTCATTATTCATCAGTACTAAAGTGCTTACAGCAAATGAGATAATTAGAAGTATAAGACCTAGAGCAATGCCCATAGCAAAGTTGCCTTGCCTAGTTTCCATTACGATAGAGGTAGTTAAAACCCTTGTTGTATACCTGATATTTCCGCCTACAAGCATTACAGCTCCAACCTCTGCAAATGCTCGTCCAAACCCTGTCATGATGCTAGCGATTATATTTGTTCTTGCCTCTTTAATAACCGTAAAATACGCCTGCATTTGATTTGCACCTAAGGATAATGCATGGTCGTAGATGATTCCTTCCTTTCCTGCAATGGAGGCGGCAACAAGTCCTGTGATAATGGGGGTTACTAAGAGAGTTTGAGCTATTACCATAATTGTTGGAGTAAAAAGGAGCTCTAAATTCCCCAGGGGTCCACTACGGGAAAATATAAGGTACACTATTAGCCCAGCTAATACGGGAGGAAGTGCCATTAGCGTATAAACTATTCTCAAAATTAACTTCTTGCCTAGGAAGTCCTTCAAACCAATTATCGTACCAAGGGGAAGGCCAATAAGTGTACTAAATAAGGTTGCTGTCCCCGAAACAATAAGTGATAGTCGAACTATAGTTAAAATTTCCTCTTTATAATCGACTATGCTCTGCCATATGTCCATACGCTACCTCCAAAAAATTATAAGCAAAATAAAAAGACTAAACATGGAAAAGGTTTAGTCTATGCTAAATAATAGCACGTAATAGCCCTCCTTTCCAATAGGGAGGCACAAAAGTTTCCTTTTGTACCCGTTGGCCTGACACCATATCCCAAGACTTAGGTAGTAGGCTCGGTGAGCAAAATATTAAAAGTGTACATTTTATATTCTCCATGATAGTATTAATTCCTTTTTTATTTTTTTAGAAGAAGGAGTTATTGCATAAATAGCAAAAAGATATAATTAATGTAAAATTTAAACAAAATTCTCTTATATGTAATAAAATATGGCAAATTTTCCATATGGGGGGGCAGGGAAAGTGAATAATAAACTAATCATGGGATTAACTTTAGTTTTTTTGATGATTTTGTGTTTTATTCCTGTTTTAGTATATAGTGAAGAGATTTCCGAAAATAATATTCTTGAGGCACCGGAAATTAGCTTAATTAGCGGGGGAGAACCTTATTTACCTGATAGCTGGACAAGAAATGAAGTGTTAGTTACTCTAAGTGGCGGAGCTGATAATTTACCAGGTTTTACTCGACAATATAAAATAAATAGCGGCCTATGGATAAGTGGGGATAGTATCTATATTAATAAAGAAGGTCATAACCTTTTTTATTACAGGATAATAGATGGGATAAACAACAACACCTCGGAGGAAAGAATGGTAGATATTAAGTTGGATATTACACCTCCAAACCCGTTTTCCATAGATGCTGCAATGGGTACAACACAGGCAACTGTTTCAGGAAGTACAACTGATGATTTATCAGGGCTATTGCCAGCACCTTATAAATTTTATTCAAATGCCATTGGCGGTTGGACTCCAAATGGGGTAGAAAGTACTTCGCATACCTTTACAGATTTAATACCAAATACCCAATATTCTTTTCAGATGATGGCCGTTGACAGGGTATACAATGCATCAACAAAATCAAATTTCCTTTCAAAATATACCTTAGCAGAGGAGCCAAGTATAAATTTAATATTAGCTTCTGATGATGCAATAAGTGGAACTATAGTAAGTAATGGAAACCCAAGCGGTACTGATTACTATTTACAATATTCAAGCGATAAAAGTTTCCTAACAGAAGTTGAGACATTAGGGTGGTTAACAAGTACAGATTTTTCTGTTGCACATTTAGATTTAAGCAAAAGATATTACTTTAGAGTAAAAGCTCGTAATAAATCCGGAGTAGAGACAAACTGGTCAAATAAAGCCACTATACCCGTAGAGCCTACTGAGCTACAGCTTTCAGCAGATTCAGAAACTGCTATCATTTTTTCCTGGAGTAGCAATAATAATTCAGAGGATACATTTTATTATCCCCAGTATAGGAAAGCGGGAGCAACCGGATGGCTTAATGCAGTAAGTAATACAATGGAAACGTATATCCAGGTGACAGGTCTAGACGCCAATGCTAATTATGAATTTAGAGTAAAGGCAGGGATTGGGGATAGTATTACAACCGATTATCCAACCGCTATATCAGGTTATACCTTAGCGTATAATCCTATAAGCTTAGAACTTGCAGATAAGGATAATACCTCTTTAACATTTAAAATAAATAATAATCACGAGAATGAAACAGCACCAGAATATAAAATTACTTTATTACTTAGGGATGGGGAGTGGGCCCACGATATTAAAGGTTTTTCGGAGTTTAGTTCATTAATAGAAAACAGAAATATTTCTGGTCTAGATTTAGAAACAGAATATGAAGTATGGGTAATAACCCGTAATGGGGACGGGGTAGAAAACCCAGCTGTTAAAGTGCTAGATAGCGTTTACACTAACAGATTACCGGAAGTCAGCTTAAGCAGGGAAAACAGCCAACAATTCGTTGTGGGAGAGGGTCAAATTAATATAAACTGGGACTCCTCTGATGCAGATGGTGACGACTTAATTCACACTATTCAAGTAGGAACCGCCAGTGGCCTAGCAGATAAGTTTGATAGTATACCTAGCGGTGGCGAAAAGGAAAAGAATGAAACTATAGATATTAAAAGCAGTGTAGACTGGCCGGTGGGAAAATATTATTGGCGGGTACTTGTTACTGATGGACTTGGGGAGGTGTTATCTGAGGAGAGAACCTTTGAAATAGTTAAAAGGTCTAGTAATACAGGAAATAGTAGTAGCTTTCAGGAACAGTCTTCTCTAAAAAAAGACGGCAGTGAAATTTATATAGTTGCAAATAATGAATATACACTTGACCAAATACTGAAGAATATTGATTCTACCAAAGAGTTTTGGGTGGAGATAGATGGGAATTTAGAGGAATACCAAGTAGAACTACAGGCTGAGTTGCTAGAGATATTGCGGGAATATGATATTACTATCATACTTGAAACTAATAAAATAAGACTAAGTCTACCAATAGCAGCTATTTTCCAAACCGGAGGAGTAGGAAGTACTAACAATGTAGTAATTAGTATTATTGAAGAGGCAGTTAACAACGAAAATATAGAGGGGCCCTATTACTCTTTGGTACCTAGAGCAAACCTTTTAATCATTGGCATTCAAAGGAAAACTGAAACAGAAACTCAGCAAAAAAGGGAATTGAAAAGGGATGTTATTGTACAGATAAACTTAAATCAGAATATGCTAAATTCTTTAGACAATCTGCAAAAACTAAATATTTATAAGCTTAATAGAAGTAGCAATACTTGGGAGTATGTGCGAAATAAGATTGACGTATTAAATAAAAGCATTTCTTTTTCTTCAAGCACCATGGGAACCTTTAGAATCATGGAGCATAATAAAACTTTTGCTGATATAAAAGGGCACTGGTCTCAAGCTGATGTAGAATTAATGGCAAGCAAGTATTTTGTTAAAGAAGTGATGGATAATCAGTTTAATCCTAATGTTAACATATCTCGTGCTGAATTTTTTTCAATATTAGATCATGTTATGGATTATGTTATGGATATACCCATAGAGGCGGAGTTCCTATCAGGTATCAGCAAAAGTAATTTAGGCTATAGATCAAATGGCTCAATAACAAGAGAACAAGTGGCAGTGATGTTAGTAAGGATATTAGAATCAACAGGACAAGCCATAGATTTAAAAGCAAACGAGCCGGAGAAAATTTTAGAAATTTTTATCGATAAAAATAATATTAGTGGTTGGGTTAGAGAAGATTTTGTAAAGGCTGTTAAGTTAGGCATCATTAAAGGTACTGACGTAAATCTACTAAAGCCCCAAGCTTATGCAAGCAGGGCTCAGTGTGTTGCTATGATAAGGCGTTTTATGGACATATTTAATATAATATAAGCTATAAGATTTAATTAAGATTAGAGATTTCGCTCCGCTAGATTGAGAACTAAAGTAAATTAAACAAAATTCAGTTCAATGAAAGCTTAGCTCTTATCTTAGTAAATATTTTAAAATCGGTGTTTATCCGTGAGCCCCGGAGGGCCCGTGGCTAAATTAGATGATTTATACTAAAGAGCTAAGAAATATACCCAGGCCAAAGAAAAATCCAAAATGAGTATTGGTATCAGCAGTCAGTTTCATGGCGGGCATCATCTCGATAGGAAGCTTTTTACCTTTAAATTTTATTACTGCCTGGTATGCTTTAGGAATACTTATAAAGGCTAATAAAGACAACAAAGGCGAATAATCTACTATTACCAGAAAGATAATCCAAAGGTAGCTAAAGATAAACATACCGGCGAGAACTTTAATTGCCATCTCTTTTCCTACTAAAATGGCAAGAGTTTTTCGGCCTTTTTCTTTGTCTTGATCTAAGTCCCTTATATTATTAGCCATTAGAATGGCGCCAATCAAAATGGCAATTGGTATCGAGATTAGGAAGCTTTGAAGGGTAATATATCCAGTGTGGATGTAAAAGGAAATAAGAATAATTACAACACCCATAAATAAGCCTGCAAAAAATTCTCCAAAAGGTGTATAAGCAATAGGATAAGGACCACCTGTATAGAGGTACCCCACAGCCATAGACACTACACCTATCACTGCAATCCACCAGGTTGTTTGAATACAGATGTATGCGCCTAGAAGGGCTGAGACGAAGTATAAAAGCAGGGCTAAGAAAAGGACTGTTTGGGGACTTACGCCTTCTCTGACTATAGCGCCACCTATACCTACCGATTCTTTTGTATCTAAACCTCTGCGGTAATCATAATACTCGTTAAAAATATTTGTAGCGATTTGGATTAGCATAGAGGCGGCCATCATTGCTATTAAAAGGGGATAATTTAAAGAAACATCCTGTAAGGCAAGGGCTGCACCTACAAACACAGGAATAAAAGAAGCAGTTAAAGTATGGGGGCGAGTAAGCCTCCACCATATTTTCCAGTTGGTTTTCATTGTTGATTGCTCCTTTCAAGGAAAGGGGACACACCTCATTGTGGGATTCATTTTAGGCCGAGGAATGTCCCCAACGAATGATAGGGGACACACCGCCTACAGGAGGCAGGATGCAGGAAACAAGAAGCAGGAATAAATTTAGTCTCGTCTCTTGCATCTTAACTTCATGTTTCTTGGTATGAGGAATGTCCCCAACGAATATAGAGGTTCGATTTTAGAGGTTAGATTCATGTCATACTTTGAAGCATTACTTTAATCTAACTTCGAGCTTCGAATTTCGAACTTCTAGATTGAGTTTAATGAAAACATTTGGAAGTGTCAATTTAATTGCTAAAGTAGTGATAATGTGATATTTTTTATTTAAATTCAAAATTATAAAAGGGGTTGAACTAGTTGAGGAGGAGTTTTTTTAAGGTTATCGTACTTATCTTATTACTTTCATTTATTTTAACAGGTTGTAATTTTGGGAAAAAGGCAGATCAGGCTGAGAAAGTTCTGAAAATTGGTATTCTGCTTATTGATGATTCTTTACCATTTTTCGTTGCTGAACAGGAAAAACTCTTCGAAAAAAATAACGTCCAGGTGGAATTAACACCCTTTAGTAGTGCTCGGGATAAGGATGTAGCTTTAGAAACTGGAGAAATTGATGGAGTCTTAACAGACATTGTCGTAGCAGCCCTTTTAAAAAAAGGTGGTACTGAGGTCAAAATCACAGCCTTTGCTTTAGGAGCCACCCCTGAGGAAGGCAGATTTGTTCTTCTTGCTTCTCCCCAGAGCAATATTTCTAGACCTGAAGATTTAAAAAATGTACCCATAGCAATATCCAATAATACCATTATTCATTATCTGGCAGAAAAAATGCCGCTAGAGGCAGGGTTAAACAAGGAGGACATAAAAACTCAAAGTATCCCAGATTTGAAACTCCGTTTAGAGGCGCTTATTGCTGGCAAGGATGTCCCGGCAGCTATTTTACCTGACCCCTTAGCGACATTAGCCGAGCGGATGGGTGCAAAGGCTCTAATTGATGATACTAAGCTTTCTTCAAATATGTCTCAATCAGTGATAATTTTTCGAGAGGAAGTCATAAAAAACAATAAGGACAAGGTGCTTTCTTTACTGCAAGCCTTTGAGGCTGCGGGTAAAGAGATAAATGAAAACCCTGATAAATATAAAGAACTACGCATGGAAAAAACCAGGGTGCCTGAACCTTTAAGGGAAAGCTATCCTTCACCTACCTATTCACCCTTAGCTGTCCCCGATGCACAGATGGTAGAGAATATTATGAAGTGGATGGTAGAGGGAAAACTGTTAGATAAACCATATACCTATGAAGAAATGGTTGATAAATCATTTGTTAACTAAACAAAGAGGTATTTTAAATGATAGATGTAAAGGAAGTATCATTAAGCTATAAAGCAATTAACAATGGTCAAATATTAGAGGCCCTCCATAAAGTAACTTTAAATATAGCTAAGGGTGAAAGATGTGTTTTGTTGGGACCTTCCGGTTCCGGTAAGACATCGCTCTTATACCTTTTAGCGGGCTTACTCAGGCCATCCAGTGGGGAGATCTTAATTGATAATAAAACTATTTCCGGACCTCAAGAAAAGGCTGCTCTAATGCTCCAGGATTATGGTCTCTTTCCCTGGAAAACGGTCGTGGCTAATGCTGAATTAGGGCTGGAAGTCAGGAAAGCACCCAAAAGAGATAGAAAAGAAAAGGTTAGTGAGCTTTTGGAGCAGTTAGGGATAAAGGAGTATGCTTTAAAATATCCTTTTGAGCTTTCCGGGGGACAGAGGCAGCGGGTCGCTATCGCTCGGGCTCTAGCTCTTGAACCAGAAATATTGTTAATGGATGAGCCCTTTAGTGCCCTTGATTCTCTGACAAGGGAACAAATGCAAAAATTAATTTTGCATATCTGGCAGGAAAGACAGTTTACCTTTGTCCTAGTGACTCACAGTATAGAAGAAGCTGTTTTTTTGGGGGAGAAGATAGTAATTCTTTCCGAGGGGCCTGGGAAAATATTAGAGATTGTTGAAAATAAAAATCTGGCTGAAAACGAATTTCGAGATACATCAAAATTCTACAATCAATGTACTTTGATTCGGCGTTTGATAGAGGGTCAAAGATTATGAATAGACTAAAGACTTTTCTAAGCTATTTACGGGCTGCCTTGTTTTTGATTATTTTATGGCATATTGCTAGTTTATTGGCAGATAAGCCATTTTTGCCCCCACCTTTTAAAGCAATTCGGGAGTTCTTTATATTATTTAGCCACGGTATTATTACCAGTCATTTTTTGATAAGTGCATATCGGGTGCTAGTAAGCATTATTATTGCCTTTGTGTTGGCAGTACCGTTAGGAATGCTTTTAGGGAGAAATAAGAAAATTGACAGCTTTTTTGCACCTATTATTTATATCTTATATCCCCTTCCTAAAGTGGTTTTTCTACCTATATTGGTGGTATTTTTAGGCCTAGGCAATACTCCTAAGGTTGTGTTAATTACCTTAGTAATTTTCTTTCAGCTTTTAGTTACCGTAAGAGATGCAGCCAAGGCTGTCCCTTATCAAAGCTTACAAGTAATGCGCTCCCTTAATTCTTCAAGCTTGCAAACATATCAGCATTTAATATGGCCCTATTGTTTACCCCATGTTTTTACTTCATTAAGAATTGCCCTAGGAACCGCAATAGCAGTATTATTTCTAGCTGAGACTTTTGCTTCTAAAAATGGGTTGGGCTATTTTATCCTCGATGCCATGGAGAAAAGGGAATTTGGTGAAATGTATGCGGCAATAATAGCCATGGGTTTATTAGGCCTTCTTCTCTATGAAACTTTAGATTTCGTGGAAAAGAAGCTGGTGAAATGGCAACAAATATAAATATTTTATGAAGGATTTTTTTAACAAATAGTGAATTATAACTAAAAGTTGGTCATTTTGGAGTGGAGGGGTATCCGTGACTAATCTAACTGATAGGGAACTACTAGAACTTATTGCTCAGCAGGTGCAAAAAACTGATATTAGAATCGGTAGGCTTGAAGAGAATGTTGATAAGCTTGAACAGAGATTTGATAGGCTTGAAGAGAAAGGTGACAAGCTTGAACAGAAAGTTGAACTGATTGGAGAAAAGGTAGAAAAAAATCACCAAATGCTCACTACCGTAGTCGAAGAGTTTAAAACTTTTAAAGAGATAGCTAATGAGCATGAGTTTTCCATTCGTCAATTAAAGCGGAAAATAGGTTCATAACCATATAAAATAAAACTCCGCACGGAGTTTTATTTTATATGGTTTTCCCAATATATCTACCTTAAGTCTGAAAATCCTTCCGTCTTCTATGGCGGCTATTACTTTTGGGTATCAGGCTCAACTTTTTCTCATTAAACAGTTTTTCTATACCTGTTTGCGGGATGTGCTCATATTCTTTGCAGAAAAGGCATTCTTGACATTCGGAGGAATCGTATACTGGTTCAGTATAGGCGCAGGTAATTCCTTCATAATTCCTTAAGATTACTTTGTCTTCAGATTGGGAAATTAGATATTGTGGTCCTACAGGGATTTTACCTCCACCTCCTGGTGCGTCAACTACATATGTTGGGACAGCATATCCCGAGGTATGACCCCTTAAAAGCTCGATAATTTGGATACCCTTACTGACCTTGGTCCTAAAGTGTTCGATACCGGCAGATAAGTCACATTGATAGAGGTAGTAAGGTCTGACCCGCATTTTAACTAATTCATGAACTAGTTTTTTAATTATATAAGGGCAGTCGTTAACGCCCTTTAAGAGTACAGTCTGGTTACCTAAGGGGACCCCTGCATCGGCTAGCCTGCTGCAGGCTTCTTTTGCTTCCGGTGTTATTTCATAGGGGTGATTAAAATGGGTATTTAGCCAAACTGGGTGATGTTCTTTTAAAATACTGCATAAATCTTTAGTTATTCGTTGGGGAAGAACAACAGGTGTTCTTGAGCCAAAGCGAATAATTTCTACATGTTCTATTGCTCGGAGGCTGCTTAAAATATACTCAATTGTTTCATCGTTTACTAGAAGGCTATCCCCGCCCGAGATTAAGACATCTCGTATCTGGGGGGTTTTTTTAATATAATTAATTGCTTTCTGCAATTTCTTTTTAGGTAAAGTTTTATCAGTGGTACCAGCCATTCGCCTTCTGGTACAGTGGCGGCAGTACATAGAGCACTGGTCCGTAATAAGAAATAGTACTCGATCTGGGTATCTATGGGTTATCCCCTCAACAGGTGAATCCATTTGTTCATGCAGGGGATCCTCCATATCACATTTAGATTGTTCGATTTCAAATGCTAATGGAATTGCCTGCTTTCTAACAGGTCCTTCGTGATTATCGGTTTCAATTAGGGTAGCATAATAAGGAGTAATTGCCATTTTTAAATTTTCCAGACAGTTTTTAATCCCATTCTCTTCTTCATTAGTTAAATCAAGGATCTGCTTTAACTGTTTTACAGTAGTAATCCTGTTGGTAAGCTGCCAGATCCAATCGGTCCACAGTGTTTCGGGGATATCTTTCCAAATAGGAATATCCCTATAGTTTCTTTGCATAATAATCATTCCTTTGTAAAATATTCAAAGGTAGTTTGCCTAAATAATAGTGCTATTAAACATATGTAAGTAAACAATATGTTATAATTAGAGCAAAATGAAATAATTAACTTTCAGGGGGAAGGGAAGTAAAAATGAAAAGACCAGTAACAAGGGTGGCGGCTATCCATGACCTTTCCGGCTTTGGCAGGTCCTCTTTGGCTGTTGTTATTCCCATATTATCAACAATGGGTGTTCAAGCCTGCCCCTTGCCTACAGCTGTTTTATCTACACATACCGGGGACTTTGAGGACTATAGTTTTGTGGATTTAACTGATTCGATGGAGGATTTTATAGGTCATTGGCGGAGGTTAAAAATAGAGTTTGACTGTATTTACAGTGGGTTTTTAGGCTCTTCAAGGCAGATTAAAATTATATCGAAATTTATTGATGATTTTTCTTTCAGTAGCCCATTAGTGGTGATTGACCCTGTGATGGGTGATGGAGGGCAATTATATGGCACTATGGATATGCTGATGGTGGAGGAAATGAGGAAGCTAATAAAAAAAGCGGATATTATTACGCCCAACTTTACTGAGGCAGCACTGCTTTTAGGTGAAAATTATGATCTTGAAATTAATGAAGAGATAATTAGAACTTGGCTGGTGGGACTTTCAGAGATGGGACCTAAAACAGTAATTATCACAAGTGTTCCAGAGCCAAAGGCCAGTAAAAACACTAGTGTAATTGCTTATAATCGGGAGGATGGACATTTTTGGAAGGTAAGCTGTGTATATATTCCAGCTCAATATCCGGGCACTGGGGATGCTTTTACTAGTGTTATAGTAGGTAGTCTTCTTCAAGGGGATAGCCTTCCTATAGCGCTAGATAGAGGAGTCCAGTTTATAACTGCCGCTATCCGTGCCAGTTATGGAAGCAATTATCCCGTGCGGGAAGGTGTACTTTTAGAGCGGGTTTTGGCTAATCTTAATTTGCCGGTTTTGAGCAGTACTTACGAGATTATGGAGTAAAGAATTAAACAGCCACAGATGGACACAGATAAACACGGATAAGGACTATATAAACAAAACCTATTGAATCTTAACTTGCGTTTAAAGGTTATATATTTCTTTGAACTCTTTTACAACCTCAGCACTTCTATTTGATACCTGGGGTATAGAATAACCGATATAGATAGGTGAAGTTATGAACCGGGGTATGATTTTAGCTATTATTCTATTGTCAAATTCATAAAAGAACAGATTATAGCTGTCACAGTTTTTATTAAAATTATTTAATACGTAGTGTACAGTTAATTGAATAAAATCTGCCATTTGTTCTACCTTTGTTAAAGCACTAAGAATAATATTAAATTCAAAAAAGCCAACTCGAGGTTTAGTAGAAATATTAAGCTCTACTTGATTTTTTTTAGAAATAACCAAACCCTCGAAATAGTCCTTTTTAAAATTATCACGGTAATTAATTTTTTTGAGGCCGACAATCTGCATGTGGGGGTGGAAGATTGTTCCACCAGATTTGGGCCCGTGGTTTTTAAAAAAGATAACTGATTGATATTCTCCACTCTTCTCCATCTCTAGCCATTTATTGATACCGAAAGACAGGACATTATATAAATGCTCCTTCGGGTAAGTAGAAAGGTCCCCTGCACAGCTCTCTGTTTCAATTAATACAGTTTGAAATGTATCTTGTAAAACAGGATACTTATTTTTCACAAGAATAATAGAACCTTTTTCGGCTAAAATATCCTTGAGATTTTGCCGGTCACAAAAGGGACATTCGGTATCCTTGTTGACTATACTTTCAGGCTTTTGCTGCCCAATACGGGTATTAAAATGGAGATAGACAGAGGACATCTTTTTAGGCACCCCCAATATTTTTTGATAATAATCCGATGATTAACAGCTAATTCCCCAATGAGAATGGGAGTCTCCTTTATAATTTTACCTGCAAAAGAAAATAAATGCTATAAATACAATACAATTTAACTCTATTTTTATTGAACATAGTTAAAAAACTTGCTATATTGATATTAAACAGACAAGCCAGATGATACTAGAAAGGAGTTTTGGTTATGGGAAAAGAGAAAGAAAAACCTAAAAAGGAAGAAAAGAAAAAGCCAAATACTGATAAGACCAAAAAGGAAAAGAAATCCTATTAATAATTGTTTACTATAAAGATGTACCGGGGGCCATAAAGGCTCCTTTTTTTATGAACGAGCAGTTAACTATTAAAAGGAATTATTAATTTAAAAGAGAATATGTACAGTTCAATATTTTCTAAATAGACTTGGGGGATAACATGAGGAAAATAACTTTAATAGCTGCTATTTTAATGCTTACTTTATTATTAAGTAATTCTATTGCAGCCCAAGGATTAACAAAAGACTACCACTTTCAGGATATTAATTTTTCGCTGCCGTTAGATTATCAGGAAGAAAAAACTAAATATCGGGATATCAGTGCTTCTTTTATCAGTCCTGATACAAATCTAAAAGTTTTTATTGAGCCTTTAAAAAATAATGTTACCGCCCAGTCCTATATTAATTATGGTAACTGGCAGCTGGATTTAGGTAAAGCCGGCTTTAAAATTGTTGAAAAAAATACCTTAGTAATAAACGGGTATAATGTTATTGATATAGCATATTATCGCCCTCTTATCACAACACTAAATAATGACCAAAATTTTTATCGGGAAGTTCATGTAATTGATCAAAATGAACAAAGGGCAATTACCTTTTGGGCCAAAACTGTTGGAGCTAATTACTCAAAATTAAAAAATGAACTTTATGATACAGTAAAGAGTATTTCTAAGGCTAATTTTAAAAAAAATGACTTTTTTTCTTCCTTTACAATTAAGAGTCAGCCCATAAAATATGAAGGTGCAAAGCTAAAAATGGAAATCCCAGTAAATAAGCTGCTTTGGGGCAGGTTTTATCCGGGGGTTCCTTTTGATGCCCAGTTGTATCAGCAAATGATAGAAAATGAACAGTATTTAGAGCATAAATTTGAATTTATAATGACCTATAAGATGTTTCCCGTTGAAGAACCTTTCCCTTCGGCTGCTATACAAAGGGTATATGATGAGGGTCGGGTACTTATGCTTACCCTCCAGCCTTTTACTCCTGACTTAAATTGGATTGCTATTCCAGAAATTGCCGCAGGCAAATACGATGCCAAAATAAAGGAATGGGCACAAGATTTAAAGAGTATAAATGAACCAGTTTTTGTTCGTCCCCTTAATGAAATGAATGGTGACTGGGACCCCTGGTGTGCTTGGTTTTTTGGCAAGGACACCGATCTATATATAAAGGCATGGCGGCATATGGTTGATCTTTTCCGGGAAGTTGGCGCAGATAATGTCCTATTCGTTTGGAATCCCCATGATCGTTCTTATCCCGATTTTCAATGGAATAACTCTCATTTATACTACCCTGGTGATGAGTATGTGGATTGGGTAGGATTGACGGGCTATAATAATGGGACAAGCCACCCTGGTGATGTCTGGCGGGAGTTTGATGAAATTTATCAGCCCCTTTATATTGATTATTTAAAACGTTATCATAATAAGCCTTTTATGATTACTGAGTTTAGCAGTAATGAAATAGGTGGTGACAAGGCCGCCTGGATTACGAAAGGCATGGCTTCTCTTGCTCAGGAGTATCCAAATATAAAAATTGCAACCTGGTTTGATGGCCGAGATAAGCTATGGCAGTATCAATTAAAGTCTTCCGAAGCCGCATTAGAGGGCTTTAAGAACGGGTTGAAAAATGAAGCTTTTATAAAAGGGGCAGTGAATAATAAATAGTGCTACGGTGCTACAGTGCTACAGTTCTACAGGAAAGGATAATAGACTATTGGTGACTGGTGACTGGTGACTGGTGACTAGGAAAGGCGTGTGACCATGCATGTTTAGCTTTCTTGACATTGCCATCGTGCTACCGTGCCGCCGAATAGATTTATGGGTTAAGATATTGGAATTCATCAACTATTAACTAGTACTGAGGCGATAGTTAATAAGCGAAAGGCGTTGGCTATTTTATGAGAGACGAATTGACGTGTAGACGAATCAACGAATAGACCAATTCTGTAGAACTGTAGGTTCTGTAGCACTGTAGCACTGACATGCAGATTATCCCGTAAGCAAATTTGACTTTGCCTCTAATCCGTGGTAGAATATTTTTTGTTTCACCCTTCATTTAACTAGATTGAAGACTATTTGGAAAACATTTATTATAGTCAAGAGAAGGGTTTTATGTTACTATTAAACATGTGCTTAAAAAACAAGCTAACATGGAGAGATGACCGAGGGGCCGAAGGTGCACGACTGGAAATCGTGTGTACGGGTAATCCCTGTACCGAGGGTTCAAATCCCTCTCTCTCCGCCATTTCATGTAGGGAATGGTCTTGACCGTTCCACCAAAAGAGAAGGCAGGGAACAGGAGTGATTTCTGTAGTTACTGTCTTTTTTAGTCTAAAACACAATGATTTTGTCAGTCTTGGTCGTGCTAGATGGGGAGGTAGCGGCGCCTTGTAACCCGCAATCCGCTATAGCGGGATCGAAGCCTAACAGAGGGCTAGCTTTGTGGGGTCTGCCTAGGGCAAGTAGTGAGGAAGATCGGGTCCTACGCAACATAAACTTATGAACCCCGTCAGATCCGGAAGGAAGCAGCGGTAAGTAAGCCCTGTGTGTGCCGTAGGTAAGCCTGGTATGAGCCAACTACCTTAGTAACGCTCGGAAGGTTTAGTTCGAAGTTAGGTGCACGGCCTTTAATTTTATAAAACGGCTCTGCCGTTTGTAGCTACAGTGTCACAGTGCTACAGTTCTACAGCTTAATATTTTTTTAAAAAGCCAGCATTTTTGCTGGTTTTTTGGATTACAAAAAACTCTCGAGAACTCAACCTTAATGTTGTATTGAGTACTGAGAACGAATATTTCTCTGTCTTTTCTGTAGCACGGTAGAACTGTAGCACTGTAGCACTGCTATCTTGATATAGCTCATAAGCTTTCACTTTATTCTGCTTAGTATTTATGGTATTGTAAAGTAGAAAACGCAATATGAAGTAACTTCGCTGAGATAAATGAATGGAGAAGGAAATGATGTCCTATACTGCATTATATCGTGCTTTTCGGCCGCAAAGGTTTTTAGAGGTCGTAGGGCAGGAACATATTAGTAAAACACTTAAAAATGCTTTAATTCATAACAGGGTAGCTCATGCGTACCTTTTTTGTGGTCCCAGGGGGACAGGAAAAACAAGCTCCGCTAAGATTTTAGCCAAGGCTGTTAACTGTTTAAATCTCGCTCTAGGAGAACCCTGTAATGAATGTACGAACTGCCTAGCAATAAATGCTGGTAATTTCTTGGATGTATTGGAAATTGACGCCGCTTCTAACAGGGGTATTGATGAAATACGGGATATTAGAGATAAGGTGAAATTTGCTCCATCCCAGGGGAAATCTAAGGTATATATTATTGATGAAGTACATATGCTCACTTCTGAGGCTTTCAATGCTCTTTTGAAAACATTAGAGGAGCCACCAAGTCATGTTTTATTCATCCTGGCTACTACAGAACCTCAAAAAATACCTTTAACCATTCTTTCCCGCTGTCAACGTTTTGATTATCGTAAAATAAGCACAAATGAAATAAAGGGACATCTATTAAGTATTATCAGCCAAGAAGGAATCAATGTTTCGGAGGGAGCTTTAAATACTATTGCTCGTAAAGCAGCGGGTGGGATGCGGGATGCCATTAGTGTCCTAGATCAATGTATAGCATTTGCTGGTGATACTATTGAAAGTGAAGATGTGGAAAAGGTTTTAGGTACTCTTGGAGAAGAACAAATCCTGAAAATTAGTGATGCCATTGTTCAAGGTGATATCGGGACGGTAATTTTTTTATTAAATGAATATTTACAGTCTGGTAAGGACATCAAACAGGTAGCTAGAGATTTGATAGAGTTTTTCCGGCAAATAATGCTCATAAAGCTTTCTATTAGTGGGGAGATAATTACTATTAACGGGGAAATATTACCCTTAGTTAAGGAACAGGGGGCAAATTTATCTATCCCCTTTTTAGGACAGTTGGTCCTTAAACTAAATGAAGTAGAGCGGGAAATGCGTTGGACCAGCCAGCCTCAAGTTTTATTAGAGGCAGGATTAGTCGAAGTTATTTTGCAGGGCCATCCTTTAAAGGCTGCAGAAAAGCCGATTCTGACCCAAGCTAAAGTTGTTAATAGTAGTATAAAAAACGAACAAAAGCTACAGATCCGTGAAGAAAATTTTCAAGAGTGCAAAGAAAAAACAGTTGAAATGAAAAATACTAAAGTGGGGAATCCGGCGAGCTTTTTAGAGATAAAAAGGCAATGGCCTGATATTTTAGAAAAAATAAAGCAGATTAAAGTTACCACCCATGCATTTTTAGTAGCAGGAGAACCAACAGGGATAGATGATAAAGGGTCTTTAGTTCTTAGCTTTAAAGAGAGCCATAAGTTCCATAAAGAAAGGATTCTGCAGACGGAAAACAGGCAACTGATAGAAACTGTGGTAAATGAGCATTTAAACATAAATATCAATTTAACCTGCATTTTAGAGGGACAGGACAACACCAATGTAAATTCCCAGGAGGGCTCGGCCTTTGATAAGGCGTTAGAGTTTTTTGGGGGAAATATAGTTGAAATTAAAGAATAATAGGGAGGTTTTTGTTATGGGTTTTGGTGGTGGAAATATGAATAAGATGATGAAGCAGGTGCAGCAAATGCAGGCTAAAATGGCTAAGCTGCAGGAGGAATTGGAACAGAAAACAGTTGAAGCTACTGCAGGTGGCGGTGTGGTGAGAGTTGTAGCGAATGGTAAAAATGAGATAGTAGAAATTGAAATTAAGCCAGAGGTATTAGATCCTGATGATGCTGAAATGGTACAGGACTTGGTATTGGCTGCATGTAATGAGGCCTTAAGAAAGGCCCAAGAAATGGTTTCGGAGGAAATGGGTAAAATAACAGGGGGGTTAAAGCTTCCTGGCATGCCGGGACTATTCTAAAATGCTTCACTATGCCGATGCTGTAGCAAAACTTATTGAAGAGCTGGCAAAACTCCCCGGTATCGGATCGAAAACTGCTCAACGCTTGGCTTTTCATATCCTAAGGGGCAGTAAAGAAGATGCTTATAACCTGGCTAAAGCGCTAGTTAATGCCAAAGAAAAGGTCGGTTATTGTTCTATCTGCTGTAATTTAACTGATCTAGATCCCTGTCGAATTTGCAGTAATAATGGTCGGGACAATTCTCTTATTTGTGTTGTCGAAGATCCCAGAGATGTTGCTGCCTTTGAAAGAACAAGGGAGTACAGGGGATACTATCATGTTCTGCAGGGTGCCATTTCCCCTATGGAAGGCATCGGACCTGACCGCTTAAAAATCAAGGAACTGTTAGAACGGTTGCAAAGCCAGGAAGTAACAGAAATAATAGTTGCTACCAACTCAAGTATTGAAGGTGAGGCAACGGCTATGTATTTGGCTAGACTTATTAAGCCTTTAGGTATCAAGGTTACTAGACTAGCGCAAGGGATACCAGTAGGTGGAGATATCGAATATGCCGATGAAGTAACCCTCTCCAGAGCATTTGCAGGCAGGAGGGAAATGTAGCGTTGAAGACGTCAAAAAGTGGGCGCGTGGGCACGTGAGCGCGTCAAAACCTCATAGAGAAAAAAGAAAAGATGAAATCTTTGAGCCGCCGGGAGGCGGCTTTTTGAATACGCTTTCATTATTACACTTTATACGCGCCCACTCGCCCACGGGTTAACGATCTAGGCGTAGTCAAAAATTACGGAGTAATTTTTGACTAAATTTCCCAGTACCGGAAATAATATTAACAGAATACATTATAATAATTATGGTTCTGGGAGGAAAGTGATAGTTGTGCAAAACCTACTGGGAAAAATACGTTACCTTAAAAAGAGTCTTATGCCTTCGGAAATATTAAATGAGGATATAGAAAAGGCACCATCCTTAGTAGAACTGGTTAACAAAGCTAAAGAAGAATGGTTAGATGCAAAATATTTCTTTGAGGAAGTAACTGATCCTAATCTAGTTGACCATGCCATTTTTCGGATAGAGTCAGCGGAAAAGAAATATATATATTTATTGAAGCTTGCTAGTGCAGAAAAGGTTATAAATAATAAAGTTCAGCTTAGTTAAAGAAAAATGTCTAAAATATGTAATAATATTCCAATATCCTCATATAAATTATTAGAGAAACTCGTCTCAAGGGGTGAGGGTAATGAGTTATGGAATTATCTTTGCGGCTTTATTTATATTATTTTTAATCTATATTGTGGTTAAAGTAATGATTGTACCTATTCAATGGATAGTTAAGATACTGGTTAATTCAGTTGTTGCACTTATTGGACTAATAGTTTTAAATATTATTGGCAGTTTTGTCGGTTTCCATTTACCAGTCAATTTTGTTACGGTATTAGGAGTAGGTGTTTTAGGTGTGCCTGGATTAATTCTGCTTATCATTATGCATCTGCTCTTTATTTAGGTAGTTTTTTAAAGACAATTTATCGGGTTTCGTGACCGGTGCTCGGTATTCAGTGCCCAGAAAAAGATAAAAGAGAAGGTCTATAGTCTATTTGCCATATTCTGTTAGTAATTATTATGTCATGAAACATAAGCCCAGGGCTGCTTGCCTTGGGCTTTATAGTTTTGCATATTCAGTATATTAAACAAATGCCTGTATTCATAGCAATTTACTAGAATTTGTTTTTACAATTGATAAATTTTGCGATATACTTTCCTATAGGCTATATTAATTAATTACTGTTATAAATATTTGGGTAGAGATTGCATATAATAAGCCTTAGTGGAAAGATTGGGAGGGGTATTTTTGCAGCGTATTGTAGAAGCATATATTGGTGAATATAACAGTGGTAAAAGTGAAGTTGCAATTAATAGAGCCTTAGACCTGTTAAATGAGAATCGCAAGGTTACTTTAGTTGACTTGGATATTGTAGAACCATTTTATACTCTCAGACCTCTAAAAAAGGAATTAGAAAGCCGAGGTTTAACTATTCTGGCCTGGGAAACAAAGGATACTATGGGCTTAGGTGAGGCTGGGAATATCATTAAACCAGAGATGAAATGGGCTTTACGCAGGGAAGGGGACGTGATTTTAGATATTGGATACGGTGTAGAAGGAGCTAAAACATTAAACTTGGTTGAGGAAAAAGAGATGAACCCTGAACTTAGAATATTTGCAGTTCTAAATATTGGACGCCCTATAACATCTGAGGAAGAGGATATTATTGAGTATGTTAAATCATTAGGTCCCGTCCATGGTTTAATAAATAATTCTCATTTAGGTAATGAAACTGACGTAGAGTTTATCCAGGAGGGCGCCAGAATTATTGGCTCCGCAGCGGAAAAATTAGGTTTGCCCATTATTGCAACAACCATTGACTATCGGCTGGCTGAAGAAATGGGACCCCGGGATTGTCTGGGCAATTCTATTCGCTTACTATATCGCTATATGAATCGCAGTTTCTGGTAAGTCACTAGTGGCTGGTTAGAATTAGTATTGGCCAGACACTAGATAACTAAATAATAATTTTTTTTAACTAGTAACTAGCAACTACAACTAGTAACTAGCAACTAATACAGGAGGTGTTTTATTATATGGCAGACAAGCCAATAAAAGGAGAGAAAAGGTTTTTTGTAACAGGTAATGAAGTAGTAGCCTGGGCTGCCCTGGCTGCCGGTGTCGACATCATGTATGGATATCCCATCACACCCCAGAATGAGGTAATGCATTACTGGACCCGCTTGGCACCAAAATACGGGCGCAAATTCCTGCAAACTGAGGATGAGATTTCTGCTGGCTTTACTACTTGTGGGGGAGTATTTTCCGGTGCGCGGGCTTTTACAGCTACAGCAGGACCTGGTAATACTCTAATGCAGGAACCTATGTCCATGGCAGAAATGATGAGAATACCCGCCGTTTTTGTTATAACACAGCGGGGGGGGCCTTCTACTGCAACAGTAATTTACTCTCAGCAAGAAGTAACTTTGACTTGCTTTGGCGGTAATGGCGAAGGTATGAGGGTAGTATATTCTCCTGGGAGTCATCAGGAGTTGTATGACTATACCATTAAAGCATTTAATACTGCTTGGAAGTACCGTTTCCCAACCTTTGTTTTAGGGGACGGATATCAAGCTAAGATGAGAGAATCTCTAATTATGTATGATCCGGAGGAACGGGGCATCCAAATGGAACCCACCGAAATGATTGTGGGTAAAGAGGGTACTCCAGGAGTAGATAGAGAGCCTGCTCACCTGCGGAATACATATAATACTGAAGAAGAACTGAATGTTGTAGTAAATGAGTTAGTAGATGCCTTCTGGAAGGCTGCCCCTGAAATAGTTGAGCATCAGGAATTTAACTGTGAGGATGCAGACATTGTTATTGTTGCCCATGGTGTAGTAACCCGGGCTGCCCAAGCGGCAGTTAAAGAGTTACGGGCTCAAGGGAAAAAGGTAGGGCATTTTCGACCCATTACGTTAAGACCATATCCAATTGAAGCCATGAAAACGGCTATAGCAAAAGCTAAAGAAATTATTTTAGTTGAATCTGCGGAAGGGCAACTAGATAAGATCGTTAAAGCTGAATTATACGGAAGTCAGATTCCTATTACCCCATACTTCCGTCCTGGAATGGGTATTACTGCGGAAGAAATAATTGAATTTATTAATAAAAAAGGTTAGGAGGTAGAAATATGGCATTAGCACCTAACATGCCTAAAGCATGGCGCGCTGAAACTAAGCCCCATAAATTTTGCCCCGGCTGCGGTCATGGGCTAATTTTAAAAGCATTAGGAGAATGCATAGATGAACTGGGAATTCAGGATAGAATAGTTTTTGGCTGTGATATTGGATGTTCACTTTTGTCCTGGGACTTTTTTAATGCCGATGCAATCCAGACACACCATGGACGGACAACCCCAGTATTGACAGGGGTAAAAAGAGCTCGTCCCGATAGGATTTGCATAGCTTACATGGGAGACGGTGGTGGTTACGCTATTGGTTCTCAGCACTTGGTAAATGCTGCTAGTCGTAATGAGAAGGTAACAGTGCTTTTAGCAAATAATTGTAATTACGGCATGACCGGCGGACAAATGGCGCCTACAACCTTACCAGGTATGAAAACTGAGACCTCTCCTTATGGTAGAGATGTTGAGGCAACTGGTAATCCCACTCAAGGACCGGAGATGGTTTCTGCCATTACTCCAGAAGGTGCCTATGTAGCTCGAGGTACAACTGCAAACCTGAGACAGTTAAAGAAAATGATTAAAAAGGCTTTGGAAACTCAGTTAAACGGTACTGGCTTTTCCTTTGTGGAAGCGTTATCAGCTTGCCCGACTAACTGGCGGACAAATGCTAAGGATACCTGGAACTTTGTTGAAAAAGAAATGACCCAATACTTCAAAGTAGGGGAGTTAAAAGTGCCCGGAGAAAAGGAGGGTAAATAATGGCTAAAGAATATAAGATAGCCCTGGCAGGAGAAGGTGGGCAGGGAGTTCAATCTGTAGCCGGAATACTAGTAGAAGCTGCCAATGATAATGGCAGAGAGGCCCTCTATATTCCTAATTTTGGTGTAGAGCAAAGAGGCGGGGTATCTATCGCTTTTGTTCAGATCGCTGATGAAAAAATCGGCTCGCCAAAATTCAAAAAGGCCGATATTGTCATAGCCTTAAGTGACCGGTCAGTGAGAAGGACGGCACAATATGTTGATGAAAGAACAACCTTTGTTTACGATAGTGCTATTGAAGGAATAGAAGAAGAATTGCCAAAAAATGCGGCTAAGGTATATGCTATACCAGCTATTGATGTAGCTAAAAATGAATTGCATCCGAGAGTATTTAACATAATTATTATGGGTGCAGTAATTGAAGCTACAAAAGTTATTACACTGGAAAGTGCTAAAGAAGCCATTGAGAAAAAGCTTGGTTATAAATTTGATCAGGACCCTAAGCTGCGGGAATTAAACTTCCGGGCTTTGGAAAAAGGGGCAGAATTAGTCAGGCAGTTTAATAAATAAAAGAGAATAAGGAGGAGATACGAGGTGGTTTCAACAGCCTATAAATATACTCAAAAAGAGTGCGATAGGGCAACTTTTACCCTATTCACCGGTTTGTGCAAAGGCTGCGGTCTATGCATGGAAAAATGCCCAGTAAAATGCCTGGAATGGTCCAATGATCTCGGAGTATATGGCACTCCAACAATTATACCTAAGGATGTAGAAAGCTGTACAGGCTGCGGCATTTGCCAATTGGTTTGTCCCGACTGCGCTATTGTTATTGAAAAAATAAAGAAATAATTTTCCAGTGTCACTTTGTATTTTTTTGCATAAAGTAGATTAATCAAAAAGTTCTTTGTCAACAATAGGTAATAGTCAGCAAAAAAATGGAGTGACATGTATGGTGAGTATTTTAAAAAAAGAGCAGGTTTTTGAAGAGGCAAATGCGGGTAATCTATTGCCTAAATGCATCTTATGTAAAGAAGTGCCTAAATTAGGAATAGCAGACGGTTTTTTATTGATTGGACAGTTTGTGTGTTCCGGATGTGAACAAAAACTTCTAACCTTAAATTATGATGACCCTGCCTATAACATAATGGTGCAGAAGCTAAAAGAAGTAATATATAGCTCAAAAAAGAGTAGTAGACAGCTAAAAAAGGAATAAATCACCGCTAAGGTGATTTATTCCTTTTTACACGTTTTTTTGTCATCCGGTCTCGAAGATGAACGTCCTCTACTTCCTGCCTAATCTGCAGAAGTTTGAGTAAATCTATATGGAGAGCTTGAGATATTTCTGTATCGCTTTTATCCGCTTTCCAAGCATTAATTACCTTGCTAATATCAAGTTTATATTTTTTGGAGAGTTTTTTGATATCAACCGGGCTTTTTGTGGTCATAACAGGATGCTCCTTTCTAGACGATGGTCAATATTTATACTTAATAGTCGATAGTCGATGGTCAATAGTCTATAGTCTAAGGTTAGGGCAATTTTCTGGGTTTCGTGCCCAGTGCCCAGTGCCCAGATTCTTTTGGGTTTAGATATTGCGTCTGACAACCTTAACCTAGCGAAGCGATACCTTAACCTAGTATTTTCTGTAGCACCGTTGAACTGCAGCACGGTAGAACTAAACCCGCAGGTTTCTCTATGATTATTGTTTCCTTCCCGTAATTGGTTATGTGTAATGACTTGCTAGTAGATTTTAGGAAACTATGATAAAATTAAAAAAAATTACAAAGGTAGTAAAAAAAATGCAAAAGGCACCAATTATTGAAAGAATAGTTGATTATCTTAATACAAACCCCATTTCCTGCCATACTCCAGGTCATAAAGGTGGACAATTTATTCCTCCGCCGTTAAACGGGAAATGGCCGCGAGAAGTGTGGCAGTATGATGTTACAGAGATTGTAAATTTGGACAATCTCCATTATCCTACGGGCTGTATCAAGGAAGCTCAGAACAATATTGCCGACTTGGTTAATGCAAAGGCATCATACTTTTTAGTCAACGGAACCAGTGTGGGTATCCAGGCCGCTATTTTAGCATTAGCTTATAATAGCCCTATATTTGTACCGAGGAATGTCCATAAGTCGATTTATAATGCAATTGTTTTGGCTAATGCTGAGCCCATATATTTACCTATAGCTTTTGATGAAAATATAGGTATCCCATTGGGGTTAGAAGTAGAGATTTTAAAAAAGTACATTAAAAAACACCCTCAATGTAAAACAATAGTTATTACCAATCCAACATATCAAGGGATTAGCTATAAAATTCAGGAAATAGTAGATCTAGCCTTAGCTAATGGTTTTAAAATAATTTGCGATGAAGCCCATGGCTCTCATTTTTTCCTTCATAGTGAATTGCCCCCTTCAGCATTAAGCTTAGGAGCCCATATTGTTGTCCAGAGCTGGCATAAAACCCTGCCTGTTTTAACCCAGGCCAGTATCTTGCATTTGGGGCATAATTATACCGGTCCTGACATAGCCCATTATTTAAATTTACTGCAGACTACCTCGCCCTCATATCTTTTAATGGCATCTTTAGACAGTTGTCAAGCTTTTTTAAGAGCAGAAGCTAAGGATATTCTGACACTAGCGGTTAAAAAAATCCGCTCCTATCAAGAGCGTATATCTCTATTGGATAACTTAGAGCTATATAAAACTAAGAATAATCTGCAAATGGACCCCTTTAAACTCTGCCTGAGCTCCCCTAAGGTTAGTGGCTTGGAGCTAGCTAAACTCTTAAGGGAAAAGTATCAGATATATGCAGAAATGGCTGAAGAAAACTATTGTTTATTACTTTTAGGTATTGTAATTAATGACATGACTATGTATAAATTAGAGGAGAGCTTAATTGACCTTAATGGGTATTTAGATGACTTACCAAAGAGCTATAAACCTACTACCAGAGATAAGATCCTAATTCCTACTGCAAAAATGCTTTTGCGGGAAGCCTTTTTTTCCACAAAAGAAAAAGTTAGCTTAGATAGTGCCTTAGGGAGAATATGTGGAGATTATATTATCAAGTATCCGCCTGGGATACCTTTGTTAGTGCCAGGTGAGGTTATCGATGAGAGTGTTCTTAATATCTTAAAAAAACCGGGTGAAGGTCATAAGATTGAGGATCATATAACTGTTGTTCAAGAATAGACGAATATGCGCTTTGGGGGGATTTGAAATGAAGCTGGTTATTGCCGTTGTCCAAGATTCTAATGCGCCATCTTTATTGGAAAACCTAGTAGAACACGGCTTTAGGGCTACTAAGCTTGCTAGTACTGGAGGCTTTCTTAAAAGGGGCAATACAACAATTTTTGCAGGTGTAGAAAATGAAAAGGTACCAGAAATAATTAAGGTAATTAAAGAGAAATGCTGTATTACCCAGCAGGTATTAACACCTGCAATTTCTCCTGGGGGCCCCATCGAGGCCTATCTACCACCTTTAATAGATATTCCTGTTAGTGGTGCAAATGTTTTTGTCATTGATGTTGAACAATATATAAAGGTGTGAGAAGATGAAAATTACATCTGTGAGTCAAAGGGAAAATCTAGTAGTAAGCAGTGAAAAGGGGATAAAAGTAGGCAATGAACAGATTGATTTTGCTAAAGCCTTAGATGAAGTCAACCATAGAGAGTACAAGGAAGATTTGCATAAATTAATAGCAGAAGTGGATAAAATGTCTAAAAAGCTTGCCCATTCTTGCACCTTAAATGATTTAAAGAATTATAAAAGGGCAGTACAGAATTTTCTTAAAAGGACAATTAAAGTTGCCTATGAAGCACAAGATGAATCTAGCTGGGACCGCATGGGTAGACAGAAGCTCTACGTCTTGGTTAAGAAAGTTGATGAAAACTTAGAAGAGTTGTCTCGACAGGTTCTAAGCGAGCAAACTGATTCATTGAATATCTTAGACAAGTTAGATGAAATTCGGGGCTTGTTGGTTGATATGTATCTGTAGTGACTGGTTTGTGGGCAATTTATAGGGTTGCGTGACCAGTGCTCGGTGACCAGTGTCCAGTGAGGCAGAAAATATTGGGTAAAATTATTGGGTCTGACAGTACTTTGGGGGCATTTTATTGCGTCTGACACAGGCATTGAATGCTTGGCGTTGCCCGCACCACTATTAAAGAAAGCATTCCTGTCATTCTGAACATAGTGAAGAATCTTAATATCCTTCCGTCGTTCCTCCCTCAGGATGACACAGCAAAATCAGTAGCTTTCATAGGCAATGATACTTCAGATGTTTTTCTGTAGCACTGTAGCACTGTAGCACTAACATCCAGTATGGCCTATGAGCCTTCGCACTAACATCCAGTATAGCTAGTAAGTAAAAAAGAGGGTGAGATTGTGGGATTTGCAGAAATCAAAGGCCAAGACACAGCAGTACAAATTTTAAAAAAAAGCATCCTGGGTAATCATATTAGCCATGCCTATATTTTTCAAGGTATAGAGGGTGTTGGTAAAAAAACTACTGCTTTAGCTTTGGCACAGGCTTTAAATTGTTTAAATTTTGATACTTCTTTGGGAGGAGCCTGTGGAGAATGCTTAGGCTGTATAAAAGTAGAAAATGGGAACCATCCTGATCTCCATATAATTATACCTGAGAAATATGTAATAAAAATTGATCAGATTCGCAGTTTGAAAAGCAAAGTATTTTATAAGTGTTATGAAGGTAGGAAAAAAGTAATTATTTTTGACGATGCCCATAATTTAACTATAGAGGCAAGCAATAGCTTGCTAAAAGTTTTAGAAGAACCACCTCAAGACACGGTATTTATTTTAGTTTCTTCAGAACCGGGAAAACTACCTGACACGATAATATCCCGTTGTCAGCAGATACAATTTCAGCCTCTCTCTGTCTATACTATAAAGGAGCACCTAATAAAGGAAAACCCGGAAAAAATTTCCCAGATAAGCTTAGCAGCATCTCTAGCAGGTGGATCCCTTGCAAAAGCAGAAGAACTACTAGCAGAAGGGGAAGTTTTAGAAAATAGGCAGGAAACAATTAACTTTGTAAAAAAGCTTTTTGAGCTATCCTTTAGTGATATTATTATCTGGTGTGAAAAGTGGGATAGGGAAAAGAAAAAGGTAAAAACTATCTTAGAAATAATTCAACTTTGGTATCGGGACCTTTTAGTATTTCGTACTACAGGAAGAGAGGAAATACTAATAAATCAGGACCATGTGGCTGATATTAAAAATAGCCAACATACTTTAATAAATATTAATTATGCTTTATTATTAATAAATGAGAGCATTAAGAACCTCGAATCTAATGTTAGCCCCAGATTAGTATTAGAAGTATTTTTCATGAAGCTTAAGATAAAGTAAGACTTGAATTCAGATGGAGTTTTAACTCCACCTGAACCTTATGTCGCACTTATTTCGAGACTTGGCGGCACTTATCTCTCACTTATAGAAGTGGGAGTCTTAGTAACGCCGTTGAGATAAATTGAACAAGAAAGGGGACTTTCCATGCCGACTGTGATAGGCGTGCGTTTTAAACCGGCAGGAAAAATATATTATTTTGATCCTGACAAGCATGAAATAAACTTTAATGACAAAGTAATTGTTGAAACTGCTAGAGGTATAGAATTTGGTCACGTTGTTGTTGCACCTAAAGAAATAACTGAGGAAGAGGTTATTCAGCCTCTAAAGAAAGTGCTGCGGGTAGCAACTGAAGAAGATAATGAGCAGGTTAAAATTAATGAGGAGAAAGAAAATGAAGCATTAAGAACTTGCCAAGATAAAATAAATGAACATCAGCTTCCTATGAAATTAATCGAGGTCGAGTACACTTTCGATAACAGTAAGATTATTTTTTTCTTTACTGCTGAGGGCAGAGTTGACTTTAGGGAACTAGTTAAGGATTTAGCATCAATTTTTCGAACCCGTATTGAATTACGGCAAATTGGTGTTCGGGATGAGGCAAAGATGCTAGGAGGTATTGGGGCCTGTGGACGAGTTTTATGCTGCCACAGCTTTTTAGGTGATTTTGAACCTGTTTCCATAAAAATGGCAAAGGAACAACACCTTTCTTTAAATCCCGCGAAAATTTCGGGTATTTGTGGCAGATTAATGTGCTGTCTTAAATATGAGAATGATGTCTACATGGAATGCAATAAAGGCTGTAATAAGAGGGCTCCTCAGGCTGAGATCAAAATAGAAGACTATGAGGGCGATTTTGATTTGACCAAACTGGAAGATTAGAAGATTTTTTTGGATATCGGGGGGATAGGGAGTGAAGCTCACAGAAAAGCTTATCCAACTGGAAAGTGAACTTACCAAAATTATTGATGAATTTAAAACCCTGAAAATGCAGGCTTATATGCTAGAGGAAGAAAATCAAAAGCTCAAAATGGAATTATGTCAATATCCTGAGGAAAAAAAGAAGGCTGTTGAGGATAATGCCCAACGAATTCTTGGGGAAGGTCACGATAATCTGGCCAGGCTTTATAACGAGGGTTTTCATATTTGCCATTTGCATTTTGGGCAAACTCGGCGGGGTGACTGCTTATTTTGCATGGGTTTTTTAAGAAAGATGTGATTAAGCTTGGTTGACGTAAGGGAAAATGAGAGCATAGATGAATTAATCCTTGGGGGATTAAAAATAATCCAAAAAACCGGCGGTTTTCGGTTTTCTCTTGATGCTGTTTTGTTAGCCCACTTTGCAACGGTAAAAAAAGGGTATAAGGTTATTGACTTGGGGACAGGGACCGGTGTAATTCCCCTGATTCTTACTACTAGGGCCCTTGAATTGAATATAACCGGTGTGGAAATTCAAGAAGAAGTTGCTCAAAGAGCCAAGCGTAGCTTGGCTTTAAATCAGTTGAAGAATATTAAAATTATAACTGCTGACCTTAGGAATCTAGGTGAGGAGCACTTGGGACATTACGATTTAGTTATTTCCAATCCTCCCTATTTAACGCTAAACCAGGGCAAGATTAGCCCCAGTGAGGAGATTGCCCTTTCGAGGCATGAGATAAAGTGTAGTCTGGAGGATTTAATTAGAAGTGCCCAAAAGTTAATAAAGAACCAAGGAAGGTTTGCTTTAATCCATCGGGCAGAACGGTTGGCTGAGATTATAGCTTACTTAAAGGTATATAAGCTTGAGCCAAAAAGGATTAGGCTTATCCATCCCTACCTAGCTGAAGCCGCTAATCTAGTTTTAATTGAAGTTATTAAAGGGGCTAAACCAGGGTTAACAGTACACACCCCTCTGGTAATATATAATGGTGATGGAACTTATACCAAGGAAATCTTAGATTATTATGATGGTGGTGAGACCTGTGGTAACTAAGGGTCGTCTTTTTTTATGTGCAACTCCTATAGGAAATTTAAAGGATATTACCTTAAGGGTGCTGGAAACTTTACAAGAGGTAGATTTAATTGCCTGTGAGGATACTAGACATACCTTAAAGCTTTTAACTCATTTTTCGATCGTAAAACCAGTCACAAGCTATTTTGAACATAACAAAAAGTATAAGGGTGAAAAAATAATTACTAAATTGCTGGAGGGTAAAGATGTTGCTCTGGTCTCTGATGCCGGAATGCCTGGTGTATCTGATCCCGGACAGGATCTGGTAGAGGAGTGTATTGCTAATGGCATTGAAGTGATTGCCCTTCCGGGACCGGTGGCGGCAATAACAGGTTTGGTTTTATCGGGCCTTTCTACCCAGCGTTTTTGTTTTGAGGGCTTTATCCCCCGGGTTAAAGGGGAAAAAAGAGCCTTTTTTAAGAAATTAGCTAATGAAGAGAGGACATTAATCTTCTATGAAGCACCCCACCGGTTTTTAGGGACCTTGGAAATAATGGGTGAAGTTTTTGGCGATCAGCGACAAATGGCCGCCTGCAGGGAATTAACTAAGAAATTTGAAGAAGTTGTCAGAGGCACTATTTCAGATGTTCTTAAGCATTTTAATCAGAAGAACATTAAGGGTGAGTTTACAATAGTAGTAGCCGGGGCAGAACCCATCAAAGAGGAAAAGGGGATGGACTGGGCCTTGGCTAAGGTAGCAGAACTACAATCCCAAGGCCTCACTGCCAAGGAAGCGGTCAAACAAGCAGCCCAAGAAGCAGACATCAGCAAAAGGGAACTTTATGATCAGGTGATGGTGAAATGAGAAAACAGCCACCGGCTGTTTTAGGTATCGCTTCGCTAGGTAAAGGTTAAGGTTAATAAAAAAGGTGACGCTATTGTTGAGATGTCCAGGGATAAAGGTGAAGTAGCGGCGGCCATAGTCGTGACCAAAAAGCCGGAGGATTATGGAGTGATACCCCATGCTTTTATATATTTGCTGGGGCATGCTGAAAAATCTCGTTATTTTAGGCAGCTCTTTGCATATTTTTTCTATAATTTTAGGTGCTTTAAAATTATACTTAATAACAAAAGTATAGCTATAGGAGCAATCATTGTTCCAATTGACATTAAACCGATAAGTGAAATAAAAGTAAGCAATCCTGCTATAAAATATGCTAGGTCAATTCTATTTTTTAAAATTGATAAGAGGCCTCCATAAGATAGTAATATAAAAAATACTGCTTCGACTATTTTATTATCTTGGATTTCCATACCATATTCGATAATTAGAAATCCTGAAATAAATGAGTATATAAAAGCTATATAAGCCAATAATTTACTTATCATTAGATTTAACTCCTTTTACATTTCTACAATATAATATTATTAAATGTATTAATAAATGGCAAAGCTAAAGCTTCGCCATTTATTTAATACGTTGCTAATGTTGTAATTAACAAATCTGCCATATCTCCACTCCAAGTCCAGTACCATAAACCTTCATATCCAAAATATCCTGAATTTCTGCCTTCGAGAGTAATATAATGATCTACATCAGTTCTTGCATTAGGGTCATTGAAATCATAATTATAAAAACTACTATGCATAGAACTGCGAACTGTCCTTCCTCCATCAATATATGACAAACCAGTCCATTCTTCAGCATCTACATACCAGTGTGTATTAAAAAAAGAAGGATTAGCTGCCCATGTATCCTTATATCTAGATGTTAATGTTGAATATGGGTAGTCTACTGACCACCAAATTTTATGCCATGTTTTACATAATGGTTCATCAACTGGATCTGTGGTTGTAACAATAACTCCGCCAGAGTAGGAAGTGCTTAAAATAGAAAAATTATTTTGTTCTATATCTTTCTCCTTAATCAGGTTTTCATACTCTTTAAGTTTTTGATCTTGTACCTTTTCTAGCTTATACTCATTTTTTTCTTTGTCTATAATAATTTTAAATACATCAATTCCTGAATCAACTTTCTTTGTACCTTCCACTTTTAATCCTATTTTACTATCTGATAAAATGAGCTCAACATTATCTAAAACACCTTCTGAGTTTTCACTAGGTTTAAGTTTAATAATATTATCTCCTTTTGCTGCAGCCGGAAAATTCAAGACTAAAAGAAATATTAATGTAAGGCAAAGAAAAACTATTTTGGCATTTGTTTTCATTCTTAATACTCTCCTCTCTTAAATATTAAATACTAACTTGGTAAAAAATATCTAAAACATTGGAATCTCCCCCCAAAAATGTCGTTATATCAATAAGATGCTTTTAAAAACTATTTTGTTTCAAAAAATTAAAATTTTATTGGAAAATATCAAAGAATTTTTTATTAAGATGATGTAAGCTCATTGACTATATATCTATTTAATATGCAAGAATTTTTTTCTGAATAATTTCTCTCTAGCGTATAATATATAGAAGGAAAGAAGGAAAGAAGGAAAGAAGGAAAGAAGGAAAGAAGGAAAGAAGGAAAGAAGGAAAGAAGGAAAGAAGGAAAGAAGGAAAGAAGGAAATGGATATATTGGAGTATCTAATATAAATCTAATAAAAATAGAAATTAGGAAGCGAATATTTGCGAAAGTGATTTTTATAATACATTCTTTATCTTAATAAAGAAGTCTTTTACATTTATAAATTATTAACATTTAAATAAAAATATTTATAAACAAAGGGATTATATCCAATATTGTAGAAATTAGGTAAAAAAGGAAACGGGGAAATCAGGTGCTATTTATGAAAGACAAGTTGGATTTTGATACCCTTTTTAAAATGCATTATAATGATATTTTACGTTTGGCTTTCTTTATAACAACTGATAGAATTTTAGCTGAAGATGTGGCTCAGGAGGCACTTTTAATTGTATATGATAAACTTCATACCCTTAAAGATAAAAGTAAATTTAAATACTGGTTAAACAAGATAGTAATTAATTGTGCTAATCAGGTTTTAAGAAAAAATTCTAAATATATATATACTGAAAATATCGAATTTATTAATGATGTTTTAAATGTAGATATAGATAAAAATGACCCTTTATATATAATGGAAGAGAAAGAATTAAATAGGTTTATTTACTCGGCTATTGCTTCTTTAGGAGATTTAGAAAGAAAAATATTTGTTTTACGTTATTTTGAGAAGTATAGTTTTAAAGAAATTGCTGATACGTTAGAAATAAATGCGAGTACGGCTAGAACTATAGTTTTCAGGGGTAAAAAATTATTGGAAAATAAATTAGAACAATATTATAATCCAGACCCTAAAGAAATGGGGAATCAAATGTGAGTAAAGATAAACTGGATGATTTAATTACCAAAAGTTATGAAGAAATAGCCAGTAAAATTAATGCAGATCCAGAGGAAGCCTATCAAAAATTTTTACTAGAATTAGAAAAGCGAAAAAAAATTAATGCTGATAAGGAAGAAAACAAATTAAACTATATTATCAAAAGACACCAGAAAGTATTCATTGCTGCAGGCTTTATCGGCGCTTTTATTCTGGGCAGTTTTTTTACGGAAAATGCAATTGCTACTAAAAGTATTTTAAGAGATTATTGGACACGGACCGGTAATTCCATTAAAAAAACTATTAATATTGGTAATGAGGAAAAGGTCGATACGACAAATATTAGTGAAGAATTTCAAACAATTGCTGAACTCAAAGAACATATTAAATTTATCTTGAGAGTGCCCAATAATCTTCCGGAGAATATGGTCTTGAACAAGGCTTTATTATGGAAAGTGGGTAATTCGGAAAAAGTAACTTTGCTGTATACAGGACAAAACCAATTTCTACAAATTACTGAATGGCTGGTAACTGGGCCAACTTCATCATTTACCAGTGTTGATGACAAAAAAAGCGAAATAAAACATTTTACCTTTAACAATATAACCTATGAAATTGTGGTATTAGAGAGCGGAAATATTACCTGCAAATATAACAATAATGAGCTTCTTATAAATGTTCAGAGTAAAGGTATAAGTTATGAGGAATTTATCAAAATTTTGAAAAGTATGAAGGAATATACTTAAAAAAGGCGCCTAGTAAAGACGCCTTTTTTTATTGAATTTTTATAGGGTCAGAATATGCTTCCCTAGTATCCGTTACCCCTGCGGTTGCCTTAGATATAACTTTCAACCGGTATGTATCTCCTTTGGTAACATACGCAGAATTGTTATAACTAATAAAACTAACATTGTATTTGGTTTCTGGGTATGTCTCAACCGTTATCCAGGAAGACCCCGAAAGTTTTTGTAAATATATTGTTTGAGTTAATGTATCAACCGTAGTATTAGTATCGGTTATAGCTTCAAAGGCTACTAGATTTATATCAACTTGGGTAATAGTACCGTCAATATAGTTAATAAGATTACCTGTTGAACTAGGCAGTGGACTAAACTTTTCCACTTTAATATTTGTTTGGGCCAAGGCTGCTGTACTGGTAAAAAACATACACACCAATAGAACTGATAAAACAATAAAACTTTTTTTCATAAAAAAACACCTCCATTTAATTTATATCTATAAGAGGCAGTTTTTTTTATATTTGTTGCAAAAAAATAAAAAAATTGCAACAAATTTGATTTCAACCGCATCTTATTAGTACAAGTTAAATTTTGGGAGGTGATTCCGATGGTTTAGATCGGTTTTTTGAGAAATAGATTCCCACAGCAATGTCTCGATTTATCTATTATATGTCAATGGCAAAAACAAATTTTGATAAAAATAATACAAGTAATCAATTAGCAATGCAATATCTTGGTATGGCCCTTCATTACTTTGCTGATTTAAATGCTCCTCATCATGTTGGTAATTTAGTCGCAGGGCTTAGTAGACATACACAATGGGAAAACTATGCAGACGCTAATAGAACAAATTATAGAATTTACAATGGTTCATTATATAATTATTACGGTACTAGTTTTTACGATTATGGTCAAGATGCAGCATATAACGGGTATAGAAATATTAACTATGCTGAATCTACAGAAACTTATTTCATGAATATTGCAGCAGAAAATACTTATGAATATGCCCAAAACAGTTTAGCTGCTATAATCGATGCATTTTTTAGGTCTGAGGGAGTATATTAAAATAAGAGTAGCCTACGTGCTACTCTTATTATTTAATATACTTCTTAATTTGGAAATAAAATGATATTATAAAAACAAAAATGTTAGACGTGAGGGTAACTTAATGAAAAAATATGTTTTAAAGATACGTCCTGGACATTTGCCCAATTTTAGTAGTTCCGGAAGCTATGTTTTTTGGGAGAGTATAACAAAACTACCAATAATATTTATATCAATAGTAGCCGTTTGTCTATGTATATCTACTACAAGCTTAAAAATACCCTTTAATTTGCGTGAATGGAATGAAGATAATAACTATTTAAGAAATAAGGATTTCTTTGATTATTTAAGGTTTATTAAAATTCAATTAATTTTTTTAATCGGTTTATTATTACTTTCATTTGGTGGTTATCTTAGTAATTTTTATTTATCAAGTGATATTAATCTGTTATATTTTTGTGTTAAAACAATAGCTCTTTTTTCTTTTTCAGCAATTGCAGGATTATTATCCTATTTTATACTCCCAGGAATTCTTAGTCATCTACTTACCTTTATAATTATAATTCTAGGCTCTATATTGATTTATTAGAGGTGATTTTATGTTTGAAAAAATCTATAAAACAAGAAGAGAAAAATTTGGAGCAATAATATCGCTTGAGCATCCAGAAGCGCTTATTTACATAAATGAAAAGGTAGCCAATATGCTAAAAATCCCTCAACCGTCCTTTGAGTTACCTCCGACATTTTTATCTGCACCTTTAGATGTACATTTTAGCTTAACTTCTAATTGCAAATATAAATGTGAAGGATGTTATCAAAAAAACTTAATAAATAATAATAATGTTGATATTCAATATCAGCAGGCAAAAACAATCATAGACAATTTATCAGGGATGAATGTTTTTACGGTAGCATTCGGAGGAGGGGAGCCTTTATTAAATAATGATTTATTTCAAATAGCCACTTATACTAGAAATAAAAAAATTATACCTACACTCACAACAAGTGGTTATGAAATAACGACCTTAGACCCACAGAAATTTAGAGTATTTAGTAATATCCATTTGAGCATACACTCACTTGAAGATTTAGACCTATTAGAAAAAAACATATCTCATCTAAGAAAAACGGGTATTTATCCTGGTTTAAATATATTATTATCAAGGAAAACTTTTCCCTATCTAGATGACATTTTTCAGTTTATTAAGTTAAATAAAATTAGAAAAGTATTATTCTTAAAATTTAAGATTAATGATAATAACTTTCAGTCTTCATATTTAAAATTGTCTATTGAAGATGAACAAAAACTATACCCTATATTAAAAAAATTCTCAAAAAAATTGCAAATTAAGATTATTATTGATTGTTCTTTATTTCCTGCAATAGCAATACATAGGGGCTGTCCCAAAAGGATAGTTAAATATTATAGAACATCAATTATGATAGATAATCTTTATAGTAATTATACCATAAATAAAAAACGTCCCGGTCGGGGACGTTTTTTATTTATGTAAGAGATTAACCTGCGTTGGCGGCCATTGCGTGGGCACATTCACTACATACAAGCTTACCTTTATAGGTTTGAACGTTATCTGCATTACCACAGAAAACACATGCCGGCTCATATTTCTTAAGAATGATTTTTTCATTGTCTACGTATATTTCTAAGGCATCTTTTTCGTCAATACCTAAAGTTCTGCGTAGTTCAATTGGAATAACCACTCGGCCAAGCTCGTCCACTTTACGAACAATTCCTGTTGATTTCATATCCACCCTCCTCTTTCCTACAAATTTCGACAACACTCAACTAGATGATACCATTACTTCCAGTATAAGTCAAGGTATATTCCTAATATTTTGAAAAAAAATAATAATAAGGACAATGTTTTCGATGAATTATGACAAAATCGGTAATACTTGACAACTAAAAGGGTGTTTATTATACTATTTGATAAGTAATTAAAATTAGGGAAAGTTATGAAGGATTGAGTAGCTATTAAGTAGCAGAACCAGAGAGTGGGATGCGGTGAAAGCCCATACTGACGAAAGATAGTGAAGATGGATCCGGAACAGCAATAGCCGTTTTGCTCCCGTTAGAGAGCTTTTTTACTGATATTCTTCGGTAAGATGCTGAGATTTCTGTCCGTAAGGCAGGAATGAAGCAGGGTGGTAACACAAGAGCTTCTTGTCCCTGTACTGGGGAAGGGGCTTTTTTTAGTACAATGATAAGCTCATGGGGTATACAGAATGTCAGTGCTACAGTGCTACAGAAAATACTAGGTTAAGATTTCGCTTCGCTAGGTTAAGGTTGAGACTTTAAATTGAAAAGTATTTTGATGCATCCCTTTAAGCTAGACACAGATGCAGATGTCTTATGCAAAAAAAAGCAGAATTATCGTGGAGCGATGACACGATGACACAATGACACAATGACACATACCAGTAGACTGACATTCATCGAGACACGTCTATAAATATTTTCTATAGACCATAGACCATAGACCATTGTCTTTATATCCTTTTCTGGGCACCGGACACTGGTTACTGAACACCGGTCACCGAGCCCGATAAATTGTCCTAAAATAATATCCACTAGCCACTAGCCACTAGTCACCAGTCACTAATCACTAATTCAAGGAGGTTTTTACTAATGCGTGAAAAGAAAACATTTTACATTTCCACGCCAATTTATTATCCCAGTGCTAATTTGCATATAGGTCATGCTTTAACAACTGTTATGGCAGACGCCATGGCCCGTTATAAAAGAATCAAAGGCTATGATGTCTGGTTTTTGACCGGTTCTGATGAGCATGGTCAGAAAATCGAAAGGTCGGCAAAAAATCAAGGTATTGAGCCTAAGGTTTATGTGGATGATATTGTGGATGGCTTTAAGAGATTGTGGTCAAAATTGAATATTTCCTATGATGATTTTATTCGAACAACTGATGAACGCCATAAAGAAGTGGTTCAAAATATCTTCAAAACAATTTATGAAAAAGGGGATATCTATAAGTCCGAGTACGAAGGGCGGTACTGCACTCCTTGTGAAACCTTTTTTACGGAGCGGCAGCTCACAGAAGGTAACTGTCCCGACTGCGGCCGATCTGTGGAACTTATTAAAGAAGAGAGCTACTTCTTTAAGATGTCTAAATACCAGGATCGGCTTTTGGATTATATAGAGAAAAATCCTGATTTTATTCAGCCTGTATCCCGCAGGAATGAGATGGTTAACTTTATAAAACAGGGGCTTGAGGATTTATGTGTTTCACGGACAACCTTTGACTGGGGAATCCCTGTGCCAATTAATGAAAAGCATGTTATTTATGTTTGGTTTGATGCTCTTACAAATTACATATCAGCCTTAGGCTACGGCACAGAGAATGATGCCCTTTACCAAAGATTTTGGCCTGCTGATATCCACCTGGTAGGTAAGGATATTGTTCGTTTTCATACAGTTATCTGGCCAACTATCTTAATGGCTGCAGGGGTGCCTCTGCCGAAAAAAGTCTATGGGCATGGCTGGCTTTTATTAGAAAGCGGCAAAATTTCCAAATCTAAAGGAAACGTGGTAGACCCTAATATCCTAATGGATAAATATGGTGTTGATGCCATACGGTATTTCTTATTAAGGGAAATACCTGCGGGATCTGATGGATATTATTCAGAGGAAGCGCTAATTCAGAGATGCAATACTGACTTAGCCAACGATTTTGGTAATTTAGTGAGCCGAACAGTAGCCATGGTGGATAAATATTTTGGCGGTATTATTCCTGAAGGTGATGTTCCCGGTCAGTTTGATGATGAACTAAAAGTTCTAGCAGCTAAGGTACCGGAAGAAGCTGAGAACTATATTGAGAATATGGATTTTGCAAATGCTTTGGCAGCTATCTGGAAGCTAATTAGTCGGGCAAACAAATACATTGATGAAACCATGCCGTGGGTTTTGGCTAAAGATGAGGCACAAAAAGGGCGGTTAGGAACGGTGCTTTACAACCTTCTTGAGGCGATACGAATTAGCACTACCCTTTTAATGCCTGCTATGCCTGAGACACCGGCTAGGGTCGGAGAGCAGATTGGGTTTGATCTTAGTAACGGTAAGTGGGATCAGGCAAAAGTGTGGGGGCTTATTAAACCCGGCACTAAGGTTAATAAGAAAGAGGCTATTTTCCCTAGAATTGACCCCAAGGTATTAGAAGAAGATTTAGTGCAGGTTGAAGAGAAACCGACGGAAGAGGCTTTTGTCGTAGAGCCATTGAAAGAAGAAATATCTATTGATGATTTCGCTAAACTGGATTTACGCATTATTGAAGTTATTAAATGTGAAAAGGTAGAAAAGGCCGATAAGCTTTTAAAGCTGGAAGTGAGAATGGGTGATGAAACAAGGACTATTGTTTCGGGAATCGCTAAACACTATGACCCCCAAGAGTTAATTGGCAAGAAGCTTATTCTAGTGGCAAACCTTAAACCTGTTAAGCTAAAGGGGATAATGTCCCAGGGTATGATTTTAGCAGCTTCTACTGATGATATGTTAGAGGTTTTAACAATTAATAAAGACCTGCCTTCAGGCAGTAAAGTTAAGTAAGGAGTAGGATATGTTATTTGATACACATGCTCATCTAGATGATGTAAAGTTTAAAGGAGAAACAGATGAGGTAATTGTAAGGGCAAATGAACAGGGAGTTTCCTTAATAGTAAATGTGGGTTATAATTTGCGTCATGCCCGACAATCTATTGCTTTAGCTGAAAAATATGATTTTATTTACGCTTCTGTGGGATTACATCCCCATGATGCAAAAGATGGTGATAAGAGCTTTTGGGAGGAAATCTATAAACTAGCCCGTCATCCCAAAGTAGTAGCCTTAGGGGAAATGGGTCTAGACTACTATTGGGACAATTCACCTAGGGATGTACAAAGAGACGTATTCCGCCAGCAGATAGGAGCAGCCAAAGACCTTAAGCTGCCTATTATTATCCATGACCGGGATGCCCATCAGGATGTCTTAACAATTGTCAAAGAAGAGGGGGCATTAGAAGTAGGTGGAGTGTTTCATGCTTACTCCGGCAGCTGGGAAATGACCAAAGAAATTCTGGATTTAGGATTTTTTATCTCCATCGGCGGCCCCGTTACTTTTAAAAATGCCAAAAAAATCTTGGAAGTAGTGGAAAAAGTACCGCTGGAGTCGCTGCTAATTGAAACAGATTGCCCCTATCTGACACCTGATCCCTACAGAGGAAAAAGGAATGAGCCGGGATATATTAAGCTTGTTGCAGAAAAAATTGCCCAAATAAAAAATATTAGTTATGAAGAAGTAGCTTCTGCTACCAAGGAGAATGGGATGAGGCTTTTTGGGATTAATCCCTTATAGGTTAATATTCTCGGGTCTGCATCCCATGCATGTTAATCTTCCCTGACGCATCAAATTATGGGATATACTGAATGATGCATCACATGAAAAAGAATATTCTTAGACGCATCTATTTTACGGTTAACCTGCAAGATGCATCATGCAGGTTATAAAAGCATCAGATACATCCCAATAATGTGACCTGTAAGCAGATGCATCCCTATAGTTTCACATTCATCGGAAGCATCATCCAGTATGGCTTAAAAGTAGATGCATCCTAAAAAGTTGTCATTCATCCGAAGCAAATATTCTTCGAACTGTCACATTGGCCCAATATATTGACTAAAATATTGTAGGGATGTAAATAAATATAATGGGTTGGGGACTAGAAGGGGATAGTAGATGAAAAGATTAGTGTTGCTTGTTTTGTTGACATCAGCAATGCTGTATTCGGATCCGTCACAATGGGCTGCATCTGAAATTAATCTTGACGATATAAATTTATACAAATATGTTATCAAAGCTGATGGACAAGAAAGGGAGTTTTTTTCCTTTAATTCAAATGCTGAAGAAGTATTAGAGGAAGAAGATATTGCTTTAGAAGGTCGAGATTATCTTAGCATTACTTATAAAGATGATATTTATTATGTCCAAGTTATACGCCGGCAAGAATATTTTATAACTGAGGTAGAGGAAATACCTTTTTCTGTTGAATATAAAAACAGCATGAATGTAACCAAAGGGTTTACTAAAACTATACAAGAAGGTAAGCCCGGTTTAAAAGAGGTAGTGTATAAGGTTGTAATAGAAGAGGGTAGTGAAAATTACCGAGAGCATTATTCAGAAGTAATTATTAAAGAGCCCCAACCTAAAATAACATTACAAGGGCAGAGATCAAAGGCTGTAATTGCTTCTCGGAAGCCAACCAATGCTGAGCGAATATTAGCTATGGAGGCATCGGCCTATACCCATACCGGTAGTCGGACATTCACTGGTATTTATCCGGAGGTAGGTACAATCGCCGTAGACCCCAAGGTAATACCCTTAGGTACCCAATTATGGGTGGAAGGTTATGGTTATGGGATTGCCCAGGATACAGGCAAAGCCATCAGGGGCAATAAGCTTGATGTATTTATGGAAACAAAAAAGGAATGTCTTTATTGGGGGAGACGAAGGGTAAAAGTATATGTCCTCCCCCAATAAGCCTTTGTCATACGTTCTTATGTCATTAGCATCAGTAATATTTTCTTTACAAATTGTAGATATTAATAATATAAAAACAAAATAACTTTTAGGATGGTATTAAATATGTTTGAAAAAATATATCCTCCTACTTTTGAAAGAGTAAAGCTGCATACTAGTAAATCTGTAAATAAAAAAATTCAGAAACAGACCCTTGAAAATGTCAAATATTTTATTGATAAAGATAAGAATGCTATTTCTCAAAGGATTAAGAAGCTTGATAAAGAATGGGACACTGAACGGGTTTTAGAAGCCAATGCTGCCTTAATTATCTTAATTAGTACTATTTTGGGTTTTACTATCAGTAGATGGTGGTTTGTTTTTTTGGGTTTTATAGCATTTTTCCTCTTTCAGCATGCTGTTCAAGGCTGGTGTCCACCTTTACCGATTATCAGGCGGTTAGGCATTCGGACCGCTACCGAAATTGATGAGGAAAAGGTTGCTTTAAAGATGATTAGAAAGGATTTTGAAGGTTTTAAAAATGAACCGGAAAATATTTGTCAACATGCAAGGCTGAACGAGTAATAGATACTTAGAAAAACGCCTTTTTGAGGCGTTTTTTTAAGTAAAACGGGAGTTTAGTGGTAGATATTTTCTGGAGTTATGAGGAAATTAATAGTATGATAATTATAAATTTTACAGTTTAAATATTAGATTAAGTGAAAGGAAAATTTAAATAAATGAGAATTAAAGAAGTAGTAGTTGTTGAGGGTAAAGATGATATAAGTGCGGTTAAAAGGGCAGTTGATGCTGATATTATTGCTACAAGCGGTATGGGTATAACAGAGGAAACTTTAAAAAAGATAGAACAGGCGGCAGTGCGTTCAGGTATTGTTATATTGACTGATCCTGATTTCCCGGGTGAGAGGATACGGAGTATAGTAAGTGCCAGGGTGGGAAGCTGCAAACAGGCATATCTGACCCAGAAACAAGCCAGATGTAAAGATACGGGTAAAATTGGTGTAGAATATGCAAGTCCAGAAACTATAAAAAAAGCGCTTATACAGGCTAAAGTTGAACATAATACTGGAGATAACTTATACAGCCTCCAGGATTTATATTATTGGGGTTTAACAGGTTCTTCTTTTGGAGGAAAGCGCCGTTCTAAAATGGGGGAAATCTTGGGGATTGGAAATACTAATGCTAAGCAATTTTTGCGTAGAATCAACTCCTTTAACATCCCAAGGGAGGAATTGGAGAAGGCCTTATTACAAATAGAAGGGCTTGATGGTTGATGAGTTTAAAGGATATTTTGGGTAAGCATAATTTTAAATTTAAGAAAAGGTTTGGGCAAAACTTTATAACTGATCCAGGAATATTAAATAAAATTGTAAGTAGTGGAGAAATTAATTCTGAGGATATCGTGGTAGAAATCGGTCCCGGTGCAGGAACTCTAACAAAAGCAATTGCCCAAGAAGCAAAACTAGTTATTGCAATTGAGATTGACAAGGATTTAATGCCTATTTTAGCAGACAATCTTTTAGATTTTAATAATATCAGGGTTATAGAGGGAGATGCTCTAAAGATAAATTTAGATCAGCTGGTAGAAGAAATTACCGGTGAGCAAAAACCCTACAAAATTGTTGCTAATCTTCCATATTACATAACTTCCCCTTTAGTTATGCACTTTTTGGAAAGTGAATTTAATATACAACGTATAGTGATTATGGTCCAAAAGGAAGTTGCCCAAAGGTTTACTGGAGAGCCTGGCACAAAGGATTATGGAGCTTTAACGGTAAGCTTAAATTATTATTCTAAGCCGAAAATTGCTTTTTTTGTTTCCCGGAATGTTTTTACTCCTAAACCTGATGTGGATTCAGCAGTGGTAGATTTAGAAATTAGAAAGGAACCTCCTTATCAGGTAAATAATATTAATATATTAAGAAAATTAATAAAGGCAGCATTTAATCAGCGCAGGAAGACCCTAACAAATGCTTTAAAAGTTTTAAATATTGAGAAGGCTATTATTGCTCAGATCCTAGAGGATACAAAGATAGACCCAAAGAGAAGAGGGGAAACATTAACCCTAGAGGAGTTTGTGAAGGTTGCCAATAAGCTGTCAGCAATTATCTGAGAAAGGAGCAGATATATGCAATTTTCAAGTCCTTCCCTTGGCAATATTTCTGCAGAAAGGGTTTTTAAAGATATTAATAATTTTATTTCTCAAGCTCCCTGGGATAAATATAAAATTATTGTTGGCACCGATTCAATGACGAAACATGAGACTGTTTTTGTCTCTGCCATAGTAATCCATAGACAGGGTAGAGGTGCCCGTTATTATTATCGTAAGGAATCCAGGCGACACATCAATAGCCTTAGACAGCGCATTTTTTATGAGACTGCCCTGAGTTTAGAAATAAGCATTCACCTAAAGGAATTTTTAGCAACAAGCAGCCTGCTAGAGAGGGTTAAATTGGAGGTGCATGTAGATATCGGAAATAATGGTCAAACAAGGGACTTGATTAGGGAAATTGTGGGGATGGTTACTGGCTCTGGTTTAGTTGCAAAAATCAAACCAGATTCCTTTGGTGCAACTAAGGTAGCGGATAGGCATACAAAATGATTGAGGTTGAGGCTGAGGCTGAGGAAAGAATAAAAAAGATTAGGATTAAGATTTCGTTTCGCTAGATTGAGATTTCGCTGCGCTAGAATAAAAAACCTGTTATGTTGCCAGCCTGTCATTGCGAGGGAGGTACGACTGAAGCAATCTCAGATTGGAAGGCCGGAGATTAAAAACGTAGATTGCCACGCCTAAAGGCTCGCAATGACAGATGGAGATAATTCTATTAGTATTTTTCTTAACCTTAACCTTAACCTTAACCTTAACCTTAACCTAGCGAAACGAAGTGAGCGAAACCTTAACCTAAAAAAGCTAATTGCTTGGGAAGCAATTAGCTTTTTTAGGTTACCCTTCCTTTTTTTGCGGGATGAAACTATCCACACTCATGTTTATAATGAAGTTGTCGCTTAAAAAGGAAAAAAGGAGGTAACTCAATGGATTATAAAAAGATAATAGCCAGTATAGTTTTAGGTTTTATGCTGGTACCTATCATGGCTGTTCCTATTATGGCTATGAATTATACCGTTATGCCAGGTGATACTTTGTTCAAAATTGGACAAAGATTTGGGGTTTCTTATCAATCAATTATGGGGCAAAATGGACTTAAAAGTTCAACATTAAAGCCCGGGGTAAATTTGAGTATACCTCAAAAGCCTGATGCTGGTAGTTTATATACAGTAAAAGCAGGAGACACTTTATTTCTTTTAGCTAAAAAGTTTGGAACCACAGCAGATGCTATTAAAAGGGCCAATGGTTTAAAAAGCGATACCATTAAAGTTGGTCAAAAAATTAGAATTTCTACTAGTACAACTGCAGTAGGTTCTTCCCGAAGTCACAGCGGTCATAATTTTACCCAGGAAGAGCTAGACCTATTGGCTCGTGCAGTCTATAGTGAAGCAAGGGGAGAAATTTACACAGGTCAGATAGCAGTGGCGGCGGTTATTTTAAACCGGATGGACAGCTCTGATTTCCCCAATGATGTAAGGGGAGTTATATTTCAGCCTTGGGCTTTCACTGCTGTCCATGACGGTCAGTTCTGGCTTACCCCCAATCCTACGGCCATGAGGGCTGTAAGAGATGCCATTAACGGTAATGACCCCACTGGGGATGCTTTATATTATTGGAACCCCGTTACTGCTACCAATAAATGGGTATGGACGAGACCGATTATTACTACGATAGGCAAACACGTCTTCGCTAGATAATAATAAAAAAACCCCTGGATCTTCAGCGTATATATACGCCACCGATCTAGGGGTTTTTTGGTCTATGGTCTATAGTCTATAGTGACTGGTGACTGGTGACTGGTGACTGGTGACTAGTTTAGGGTGACTTCTTGGGTTTGTGCCCAATGATCGGTGTCCAGTGTCCACTTTTGGGTTAAGATAATGGGTCTGACAATTGCTGCTGGGTGAAGATTACGCGTCTGACAAATACTATGAGGTCATTTTATTGCGTCTGACACAAGCAGAGATTACTTCGCTCCGCTTGTAATTATTACGCACTGCTGCACGCACTACTTTATTTCTGTCGTCCTGAGCGATAGCGAAGGATATTATCTCAACCTCAACCTAGCAAAGCGAAACCTTAACCTCGGTTTTCTGTAGCACTGTAGCACTAACATTCAGTATAGCCCATGAGCCTTAGCACTGACCTACTGTGGATCATATAAGTTTAACCCCTCCACATACTCCTCTAATACGTCAAATTTCCTATCCGGATGGTAGCCTAAGTAGTTAATGCCATTGTCCTCTCTAGAAGGAGGCAGACCTTCTAGATGTCTTAATGCCTCTAGACAGTCACCTATTATTGTTTCTGCTATATAAATATTGTGGTCATCATTTCTGAGAGATGATAATAGAAGGCTGTGGGACAGGGAGGTTGCTACTTGAACATTCAGTTTGTTCTGTATTGTTATAGCTAGAGATAAAGGTGGTATTGCTAAGGCCCTCCAAGGTACTTTTTCTAATAATCTGCGGGAAACTGCGTGGGGGCCATGACAGGGATTTGCTAGGCCAAGTTGAGTAAACACACCTAAGCATCTGTTTAAATTTCCTCGGTATCGTAGGACAGCATTGGCTAAAGCGGGTCTATTAGTTATGAAAGGGTAGCAATTTGTTAGAGCCATATCAATATTATTTTCGACAACAGCTGTAATTAAGTCTTTAAGGTTATTGTTAATAGTACCTTGCATATCACCATCCAAGAACAAAACCAGGGGAGAATTATTTTTATAGGCAAAAGCTGCTCCTATTGCCCTAGGAATGTCAATACCTAAGGGTTCAGTAAACTCGATTATATGGATATTTTTTTTCAAGGAATGGTTTTTGACAACTTCTTTAGAATTGTCCGTACAACCGTTTAAAATAACGATAATTTTATTTAAAGGCAAGTCTTGGCAGTTGTCGAGAGTCTTTTCGATATTTTCTTCTTCGTTTTTAACGGGAATAACGACAGATGGCACACCAATTTCCCCCTTTGTTTAATTACATACTGTAAGGGGTGGTTTCCATGCCGCCCCGTAAAATTCATAATACCACGGGCGGGCATGGAAACCCGCCCCTACAATATCTTATGAATTACTTCACTTTGTTGGTGCTTACAGAACAATTTGTTATGTGAATTCATAGGATATAAAAGAGAAACTACTAGGGGGCTAATCTATGAGTACAATTAATGTTGGGGATATTGTTGCTCGTATATCCCATGGGATGGATATTCTATTTAAAGTAGAAGAAGTAATAGAACATAGAGGAAAAGCAGTAGCCTTGTTGAGAGGACTGGATCTTAGGCTTTATGCTGATTCGCCGGTTGCTGATCTAGAGAAAAAAACTCCCTCCGAAATTAGTGCCTACCGTCAGGCATATATCAGGCAAAATAGTGATATGATGAAAAGAATTTTTCAAAGGAGAATGCAAGATAGAGAGAATTTTTTGGCCCGAGGCTCAACTGAAAAACCGGCTGCAGTAGAGCATTTTGAAATACCTGGAAGTGTTTTGCACCTAGATGGAGATAAAGAATATCTTGACCTGTGTAAGACAACCTATTCCCAGTTGAGCATAAAGGCTTATGGTTTTCATGTGCCTGAGAATAAACAGGCCGATCAAGTTGTAAAATACTTAATTGAATATACCCCTGATATTCTAGTTATGACAGGACATGATGGCCTTATTAAGGATAAAAAAGATTTTTCCGATATTAATAATTATCGTTACTCAAAGCATTTTGTGCAAGCTGTAAGAAGAGCTAGAGAGTATGAACCAGGCAGGGATGATTTAGTAATTTTTGCTGGGGCTTGTCAATCACACTATGAAGCTTTGATTGAGGCAGGAGCAAACTTCGCCTCTTCTCCTCAACGAGTACTTATTCACGCATTTGATCCAGTTTTTATTGTAGAAAAAATTGCGTACAGTTCAATTACTGAGGTTCTTTCTCTTAAAGACATTTTAAACAATACCATTACAGGGATTGAAGGAGTAGGCGGAATAGAATCCCGGGGTCGGTTTCGCATGGGGTACCCTAAATCGCCATATTAAGACAAAAACATTATATTGACAATAACTAGAGGTGTCCTGTATAATAATTAATTAAATTTGACAAACTAACCCCTGGGTAGTATAATGATAAGTGTCTATTAGGTGAAAGAAGGTGATCACTTGTCTGCACGTAAGATTTTGTCTGAGATTAAGCAGGATCTTGAACCTTATGTTGGCACTTATATAAAAGTGAAGGCAAATCGTGGCAGAAAAAAAGTGGTAGAAAGAACTGGTGTTTTAGAAAGTACTTACCCCAATCTTTTTGTGGTGAGAATAAATGAAAAATCAGTTGAGCGCCGGGTATCATTTAGTTATGCAGACATCTTGACTGAAACGGTGGTTCTTACTGTAAGCAAAGATGGTAAGGATATGAATTTTACCACTGAAAAAGCATAAAAATAGCGACATTTCCCAGGAAATGTCGCTATTTCTCTGTAGGGGCGGGTTTCCATACCCGCCCGTTTTGCTGTTTTGCTATTATTTATGTATTAAATATAAGAATTATTGACTAACATATAAAGATAGATAGAGTAAATTGTGATAATAATTAAACCATGAATTCTGTTTAACTTTTTGAAATTAAACAGAAAAAGAGTTGTTGCAAACATTAAAGATAACATTACCGGAGCATCTAAAATTAAAGTCTGGTCAGGAATAGGTACTGGTACTATTAAAGCAGTGCCTCCGAAAATCATAGTCATATTAAGGAAATTTGCACCTAGAACATTACCTGCACCAATTTCTGGATTACCTTTTAAAGCAGAGGTTGCTGCTGTAACTAATTCTGGAAGGGATGTTCCTAAGGATATAAAAGTAAGGGCAATTAGTAATTCTGGAATTCCTAAAAATTCTGCAATCTTAGACCCATTATCAATGAGCAATTTGCTGCCCACAATAATTAGGACAGCACCCAGGCCAAATAATATTAAATTTTTTTTAATAGCACCAGTTTGTGAGGAATCTTTAATATTCCCATTTTGGCTATTTTTCTTTATGTTAGCATGTCTAAAATTATAAATAAAATAGGGGATCATCATAGCTAATAAAAACACAGCGTTTACAGATGTAATAGTTTTGTCTTGTAAAAAGAAAACAAAGATTACGCCGGAGGAGACCATTATTAATGAGCCTTTTTTCATAGAATTAGTCACTATTACCGGTGCAATAAGTATAGAAAGGGCTAAAATCAGTCCAATATTCACTATTGAAGACCCAACAACATTGCCTACTGCCATATCCGGGTGTCCACTTAATGTAGCAATCAAAGAAACGGTAAATTCCGGTACTGTTGTTGCGACACTAACTACTGTTGCTCCAATTATTACCTGAGGAATTCCTGTATATCCTGCCAGCCAAATAGCACCGTCAGTAAAAATATCCCCGCCCTTTATAATAAGAATAATACCTAGAATAAATAAAATTACTACTATTAGCATTTTTATTTTCCTCCTAAATGAATGTTCCCTCCTAAAGAATAACAGATGAACAAGTTCCATCTTCCATTGATCTTAATTATATGGCTGTAAAACTCTATATAATAAAGGGTATGCAGATTTAACTTTACTATATTATACATTACTAGAAACTCCCTGGCTATTTATGAAAGAGTTTCTAAACCCTTATGGAATTATTGACCTTGTTTATAATTACCATTGGTCTTTAATAATGATGAAAACAATCAAAGATAAATGTATGGGTACCTAAAATAGCTGCAGGCCTAATTAGGGGTTAATTGTCCATTTGTCAGCTTGGAAAAGTTGTGTTAAAAATGTTATAAGCATACATATCTGACAATAGGAGGAGACAGCATGAAACAAAAGATTTTACCAATCACACTATTATTGTCAATACTTGCTTTTTTGACATTTAGTGTTATTCCGGCCTTTGCCCAGGAAAGTTCGTATACATATGAATTAAATAATTTTAATCAAAGCAATTATGAAAACCAAATGCTTAACTATATCAATCAAGAACGCCAAAAGGAGGGATTGCCCTCTTTCAAAATGGCACCTCAATTAGTTGAGTTAGCACGGATGAAATCCCAAGATATGATAACTAATAAATATTTTTCCCATAATTCACCAACCTTTGGAAGTCCTTTTGATATGATGAAGAAGTTTGGCATATCTTACGGCACAGCCGGCGAAAATTTAGCGGGTCATTATTCAGTGCTTGGGGCTCATCAGGCATTAATGAACTCGGCAGGTCACAAAAAAAATATCCTAAACCCTTCCTTTACCCATATTGGATTAGGCATTGTAAAAGGTGGCCAATATGGCATGATGTTCACCCAACTGTTTACCGGTGAGCCTAAGTTTAGTGAGGCAACACCTCAAGAGGGTAGTGGATCAGAAAATAACGATAATAGCGAAAGTACTGATTGGAATAAATATTTAATAGATTTAATAAATGCTGAACGCCAAAAAAATGGGTTAGCAAAACTAAGTACAAATGATAGATTAAGTCAAATTGCCAGACTAAAGGGCGAAGAGATGGTAGAAAAGAGTTATCTAGCCTACAGATCACCTACATATGGCTATATGGAGGACATGTTAAAAACATTTGACATCCCCTTTTTGGAAGTAAAAGAGAATATAGTTGGTTCACCTGATGTAAAAAAGGGTCATGAAGCCTTGATGAATTCATCAAGACATAAAGGAGTGATTTTAAATCCTGATTTTTCTCAAGTAGGGGTAGCAGTTGTACCGGGTGGAAATTATGGATTTAATATAATTGAAATATTTTTAAAAACTGGTATAAATAATGATCAGGATTCGCAAAATCCCGGAACAGATCCGGTACCGAATCCTAAACCAACACCGGAACCAAAGCCGGAACCTGTACCAACGCCCAAGCCCGTGCCTGCTCCTGAACCTCAAAAACCAGAGGCAAATGAAGAAATGAAGCTGGAAACACAAATGATTGAGTTAATAAACAAAGATAGAACCCAAAAGGGTTTAGCTGCTTTGAAGGTAAATGGAAAATTAACAGAGATAGCCCGGATGAAGGCGAAGGATATGGAGGAAAAGGGTTATTTGGGCTATACCTCACCTACCTATGGCAGGACTGCAGAAATACTTAGTAAGTCCGGCATAAGCTACTCTAAGCTAGCCGAAAGCATAGTAGCAGCCGGTAGTATAGAGTCTGCCCATAATGCTTTAATGGCTGCAGCGACACATAAAGGCAATATTTTAAATTCTCAAGTCCAAGAGGTTGGGGTGGGAATTGTAAAAAGTGCTCGGTATGGATATATCATGGTAGAAATATTTATTGGAGCAGGCACTGATAGCTCTGGACCTAAGCCTGAACCCAAACAAAACCCTGATAATACTTCTGGTCAGCTTACGGCTCAGGAGGAAAAGGAGCAGGAAATGCTGGAATTGATTAATAAAGCCAGAAAAGAAGTAGGGATAGCACCTTTGGCAATGGACCAAAGTCTGGTAAAAGTAGCCAGAATTAAGTCTCAGGATATGATTGATAAAAAATATTTTGCCCATAACTCACCTACCTATGGGAGCCCCTTTGAGATGATGGACAGTTTCGGGATAAAATATAGATATGCTGGGGAAAACTTGGCCGGGCACTATTCGGTATCCGGAGCTCATGAGGCTTTGATGAATTCCGCAGGTCATCGTAAGAATATCCTGAATCCAAATTTTACTCATATAGGAATAGGCATTGTTGACGGAGGACCTTACAATACAATGTTTACTCAAATGTTTGTAGGTTATTAGGAATACTTAGCAAGAAAAATAGTGTTACTGCATATAATGCAGTAACACTATTTTTTTTATAAAAAAGGCACAAGTAGCTAAAAACCACATAACATATATTAATCTTTTAGAAATTTTAGGTTTTTTTAGTCACATTTTAAAGGGGTTCTCATATATTAAACTGAGATATCCTAAGAAATTTGAAAGGAGGAAAGATATTTTATGCATATTACCCAAAACAAAAGAAGAATAAAAGTTCAGCATGTTGTGGGGGAAGGTACTGCCCAGATTGATGTAGTGCGCAATATTCAGATTACTAGACCTGTTATTGATCCAGTAACCGGAGAAACAGTGTTAGAGCCGATTGTTGTCAGAAAAATTGCCGATGTTGACTCGGAACTAATTGAGCTCGATTATGAAATTCTTCCAAATAAAGTAATCATTAAAGGTGCATTACACAAACAAATTTTTTACATCGAAGAAGGGGACTATGTAGTAAGAGAATACACTGTTATGAGGGAAGAATTTACTGATTTTGTCCATATTGAAGGTGCCAAACCAGGAATGGACGCTTTGATCGATGCTCAAATTATGTTTATCGATACTAGTGCGGCAAATGGAACGTTTCCGACCAGCACTATCCACCAGTCTGCAGTATTAAGTGTTACTGTAAAGGTAATAGAAATTCTGCAGTTAGATGTTGTTACAGATGTAACAGGTCCTGGCATTACAGTAGAGAAGGAATTATTTAATGTTGAAAGTGTAGTAGGTGAGAAAGAGAAACAGGCTACTGTATCTGCAGAGCACACACTAAATGAGGATGCACGTAAGATCTATGATATGGATGCAGTTTGCCGTGATCTTGATTATGAGATACTACCAGGAAAGGTAATAGTAAGGGGTACCCTGCATAAGCAAATTTACTATGTGGATGACGAAGATAGTTCTGTACAAGAGCAATCCTTTGATGATCCATTCTCAGTTGTTATTGATATTCCTGGGGCAGAGCCAGATATGGATGCTTATGTAAGATGCAAAGTAGAATTCTGTGAAGCTAATCTTATGGCTACAAATGCAAATGGAGTAACAAACAGAGTTAAAGCTAATTGTATACTGCAGGTCTTTGCTAAAGTAACTGAATTAATAGAGCTAAATATTGTTACTAATGTTAAAGGTGCTGCTTTTGACAGGCGGAGAATCAGAGTAGAGAATATCCTTGGCAAGAAATGCGGGCAAGAAAATGTTAACCAATCCATCGATGTCAATGCTCCTGCTGATGTTGAAGGGATAACAGTAAGAAAAACAAGGAATTTAACAGCCAGAATCAGAAATGTTACTTACGAAAAAATTCAAAACAAGGTTATAGTAAAAGGTTTGATTCATGTTCAGGCTTACTATGTATCTTGTGAGGGTGAACAGGAGTTAAGGGAAACCAGTGCAGACATTCCATTTACAACCTTTGTCCATTTCGATGGTGTAACTCCGGACACTATGGTAGATGTTACTGAAAGAGTTGAGTACACAGATTTGAAACTGGAGGGCGAGTCCTGTCAAACTACAAATATTCGAGCTATCGCCATTCTGGAGATTTGTGTAAGGGCCTTTGAAATGAAGGAGTTTGTGGTAGTTGTAGATGTAAAGGATACTACAGGACCCGTAGTACCCCCAACTGATGATTGCCCACCTTCTGGTTATTACAGCTATACAGTAGTAGCTGGCGATACCTACTATTCAATAGCTCAAAAAAATCAAAGCAGAGTACCAGGAATAACTGCTCAAGATATTCAAAGAGCAAACCCAGGCGTAGATCCCAGGAGATTACGGATTGGGCAAGTAATTAAAATTCCATGTGTAGTTGGGAAAGGATAATAAAAATAACCACTGTGTGAACAGTGGTTATTTTTATGACATACTTCTCCGTCAAGCTATTGCGTCTGACACTTGCTTGCGGGTTTAGTTTATTGCGTCTGACAATACTTCATGGTTAAAATTTTCCGTCTGACACAATCGTTGCATGTGATTTTTTAGGGGTAATCTTCCTTAGATATTATCAGACGCACAAGATAGACCTGTGAGTATTGTCAGACGCAATATGTTCACCCAGCAGAAATGTCAGACCTGTAAATTTGGCTCCTTGGTAATTATCAGACGCAACAAAATGCCCCATAAGTAATTGTCAGACGCAAAATATTCACTCTTTAGCAAAATATTATGAATAAGGAATAATCTTCCTGGCAATACTAAAAATAATAACGGACCGGGAGGTTAGGAATATGAAGAAGAAGTATTTGATAACGGTTATTTTATTTTTGGGTATTTTTGTTACAGGTGGTGTTAATCCTATAGGGGAGACTCCTGGTCAAGACGGAAATGATCTAATCAGGCTGCATGTGCTTGCAAACAGTGATAGTGAAGAAGATCAGACATTAAAATATGTGGTGAAGGATGCAATTGTCAAAGAAATAGCAAATAAATTTAACAAATCTGAAAATATTGATGAAAGCAGAACCATTTTATTAAACAGTCTGCCTCAGGTAGAAGATATAGCAATAAATACCTTAAAAAGCTTAGGCAGTAACTATAATGTCGAGACACAATATGGTAGATTCTTTTTTCCAACTAAGTATTATGGTAGCTTTAGCTTACCTGCTGGTGAATATGAAGCAGTTAAAGTAGTAATTGGAGAAGGCCGGGGTGCTAACTGGTGGTGTGTATTATTTCCTCCGTTGTGTTTTGTTCCAACAGATAACAGTCCCGAGGAAGTATCTAAAGTAAAAAATGGTTATCCGGTAAATACACCGGATAAGTTTAAAAAAAATAATATTAGGGTAAGTTTTAAAATAGTACAGTGGGCTAAAAAATCATTTCCTACATTAGCCCGCATGTTCAACTAAAAAAATTTTCCCTCCCTCTATAAATGGCCGCAAGGCCATTATTTTTTTGGATAAAAAATTTGCCGATAGTCAATAGACAATAGCTGATAGACGATACTTGATAGATGAATGCTATTTGCTAAACAAATCTTTCATGCTAAAATAATTGGGAACGGTGTGGTGTGTCCCCTGTCCAATTAAAGGTGGTAAAATAATGACTCAGAATATACTTATTGCTGTTAAAAACCAGCAGCAAAATAATAAATTAAAAAAAATACTTACCTCCCATGGTTTTCAGGTTATGGCTGTGGTTGACGATGCTTACTCTGTATTAAGGATGTTGCAGAGTAAGGAGATAAACGTCAGTTTAATTGATAATGACCTGCAGGGTTTAAATGGTGTACAACTGGCACAGATTATAGCTAATGAAAATTTGGGTCCGGTAGTTTTAATAAGTCAACATCAGATAGATACCGGCGCTAGTCTCCCCAAATCGGTTTTCGGGGTCTTATTGAAACCCATAACTGAATACCAGCTCATAAATACCTTAAGTCTTTCTTTAAATCAATACAAAAATCAAAAAGAGCTGGAAAAGGAAGTTGCGCTATTAAAAGATACCCTTGAAAGCAGGAAATTAATAGAAAAGGCTAAAGGTATACTAATGACTAAGCAAGGGATAACGGAAGATGCTGCATATAATAAGCTTCGCAAAAGTAGTATGGAGAAACGTATACCTATGAGAAAAGTTGCGGAAGCTATAGTATTAATGGAAGATATTTGAGTGCTGGTAAATTTATCTTGCGAATCTTAAACTGTACTTCTATAATTAATACAAAGGTTTGTGTGATATTAATCAAGGGAGCAATGGCGCTCGAATCAGCAGCCTTTACTGCTGCTTTGTTGAGTGTCTAATTTTTTAGGGGGGTTTTTTATGTCAAATCTTAGTGCAAAGGACGTTCTGAAATTAGCCAAAGAATACGACGTGAGGTTTATACGACTGCAGTTTACAGATATGTTTGGTGTCTTAAAGAATGTGGCAATAACTGAAAAGCAGTTGGAAAAGGCTTTAGCCGGTGAATTAATGTTTGATGGATCATCTATTGAGGGTTATGTAAGAATAGAAGAATCGGATATGTACTTAAGACCTGATCCTAATACCTTTGTCATTTTCCCCTGGCTGCCTCAAGAAGGGGCGGAGGCAAGATTGATTTGTGACATTTATAATCCTGATGGCACTCCATTTGAAGGTGATCCTAGATATGTATTGAAAAGGGCTACTAAGCGGGCCGAGGAAATGGGCTATAAAATGAATGTAGGTTCTGAATGTGAGTTTTTCCTCTTCCATACCGATAATGAAGGTGTACCCACAACTATTACCCATGATAAAGCGGGATATTTTGACTTGACACCGGTGGATTTAGGAGAAAATGCCCGTCGGGACATGGTTTTAAACCTTGAAAAAATGGGTTTTGAGGTGGAGGCTTCTCACCATGAATTGGCTCCAGGACAGCATGAAATTGGCTTTAAATATGGTGAAGCCATTTTTACTGCAGATGCAATAATGACTTTTAAATATGTTGTTCGAACTATTGCTCAGCGGCATGGACTCCATGCAACATTTATGCCTAAACCTGTATTCGGTATTGCTGGTTCAGGTATGCATACTAATATATCTTTGTCTGATGCACAGGGGAATAATATATTTTTTGATCCCAATGGTGAAGAACAGTTATCTGAAGCCGCATACTATTTTATGGGGGGCGTAATTAAGCATATCAAAGCTATTGCGGCTATTACTAACCCTACAGTTAATTCCTATAAAAGATTAGTACCTGGCTATGAGGCACCAGTATATATTGCTTGGTCTACCAGAAACCGCAGCCCTTTAATTAGAGTGCCTGCAAAAAGAGGGCCTTCAACAAGGGTTGAACTTCGTAATCCTGACCCCTCGGCAAATCCTTATTTTACCTTAGCAGTTGTTTTACAAGCTGGATTAGATGGAATAGAGCAGAAAATAGCTCCACCAGCACCAACTAATGCTAACATTTATGAGATGACCGAAGAGGAAAGAGCTGCTAGAGGGATAGAGGGTTTACCCATAAATCTAATTAATGCTATTGAGCATTTGAAGAAGGATGACTTAATCAAAAAAGCCCTAGGCGAACATGTTTATAATTTATATATTGAAGCTAAAAAATTGGAGTGGGAAGAATACCGGGGTAAGGTCCATCAATGGGAGGTTGACCAATATTTAACTAGATTTTAAGAAAGAGCGGGCGACCGCTCTTTTTAAAATCTAGTTAAAGGTTTCGCTTCGCTAAGTTGAGGTTAAGGTTGAGTTTGGTAAAAGAATAGGATTGAGATTAAGATTAAGATTTCGCTTCGCTAGATTAGAGTTGGATACGTAAGGTCCTTCGCTATCGCTCAGGATGACAAAAATAAAGTAGTGTGTGTGCAATGCGTGAACAATTACGAGCGGAGCGAAGCAATCCTGCCTGTGTCAGACGCACAAAATGTCCACATAGTATTTGTCAGACGCAAAATCTTCACCCAGTAGTATTGTCAAACCCAATATCTAAACCCATAATTAATCTGGACCCTGGACCCTGGACCCTGGACCCTGGACCCGGCACCCAAAAAGTCACCCTTTACCTTTTCTATGCATATCCTGTAGGTAGCAAATATACTGAAAAGGGGAGCTGTGCTGTGAGGCACCAATTACCGCCATGTGCTAGTGGAGTTTATTGGGAGGTTGCAAGGGGTGATACATTATATAAAATCTCCCGAGAAATTAATGTTGATCTAGCAGACCTTCTGCAGGCAAATCCTAATATCGACACTGAAAACCTTAGTGTCGGTCAAAATATATGTATTCCTGAAGGAGCGAAGCTCTTACCTAATTTAAAGAAAGTTCCAGATTGCCCAAACGGCATATATTGGGAGATTGCACCCGGTGATACTCTATATAATATTGCCGGTCAGAATAATACAACTGTAGGAAGGATTATTGCAGCAAACCCTGGTATTAACCCCTATAATTTAGTGGTTGGTCAATTTATTTGTCTTCCCCAATAGACTTTAGTAATAAAAGCAAAGGGAACCCTAACCGAAAAACCTGCTAGTCAGGTTTTTCTTAATGGGAAAGATATATTTGGATAAAATATATCTACTGGATAAGAAGGATTTTAGTTTTTTTTGGAAAATTAATATACAAAGAAAACTATTTTAAGTCTTTTTACTAGTGACTAGTCACTGGTCACTTTAAAGTGAGGTGAAAACAACAATGTGGAAAGGTCGTAAAGTAATAGTGCGACAACCGCAGGAAAAAGATGCACCCATATTGCAAAAATGGTATATGGATAAGGAATTCAGACAATTATATGATGCCTATTCCAGTATTTCCTTAGATTATATTTTACAGGAGATACAAGAAAGCAACACCATAGATGATCCTAAGGCAGCTAAAGTTAATTTTATTGTTTTGCAAAAAAGGGATGAATTACCTATTGGTGTTGCTAGTATTAGAAATATCAATCGGCAAAATGGAAATGCAGAAATAGTCTTAGGTATAGGAGAAAAAGAAAAAAGGTTAGCCGGTTATGGTATTGATATGATGATAGTTCTATTAGACATGGTTTTTTATCAATTAGGCTTTGAAAAATGTTACCTGCATGTTCATGATAATAATGACCTAGGTCTTAATTCTGCTCTAAATTTTGGTTTTAAGGCCGAAGGACGTTTGCGGAAACACTCCTTTGTTGAAGGCAAATATGTTGATTTATGGATTTTAGCTATTCTTAAAGAAGAATATGAAGAGCTGCCAATTGTACCCAGATGGAAAGCTAAAAAAGAGAAAAATTGAAAAAATAAGAACCGCCAATCAAATGATGATAAGGCGGTTTTTTTGTGCACGAAAGTAACTATTTTGGCTGGGGAAAAGTGTATTATGTGTTATATAACACTGTATACAATATATCTGCTGTGTATACATTATATCTAATTGCAAACCATTGTCAAATGAAAGTAAAGGTCTATAATACATATTACAGAGACAAATATTGATAATGTGTTATAAAACAGTAGACCCGATGAAGGGGAAAAAGACAAGGGGGTTAGATCAAATGTTAAAAGAAGGTCATATAAGGATTCCTGCAGGCTGTGCTATAAGTGGAATTATGAATAAAAAGGGTGAAGTGACTTCCGGTCAGGAAATAATTAAGTCTATTGCTGTTATGCATGATAGGTCTAATGGCTTAGGCGGCGGCTTTGCAGCTTATGGCATCTACCCAGAGTTTAAAAACCATTATGCCCTTCACTTATTCTTTGATGATAAAAAGGTTAAACAGGAAACGGAATTTCTCTTAAATAAATTTTTTAGTATTGATTTGGCTGAGACCATTCCTATCAGAAAGATAAATGCTATTAAGAATGTTCCTTTAATCTGGCGGTATTTTGTAAAGCCCAAGATTAAAGAAATGGCTTTACATGAAACAGAGTCCGAGTTTGTTGTTAATTTTATTATGCGCATCAACAGTGAAGTGGAAGGGGCTTATGTTTTTTCCAGCGGGAAAAACATGGGTACTTTCAAAGGGGTAGGATTTCCCGAAGATATCGGTGAATTTTTCCGACTAGATGAATATAAAGCATATTCGTGGACTGCCCATGGGCGGTTCCCAACCAATACACCGGGCTGGTGGGGTGGAGCCCATCCTTTTAGTCTACTGGATTGGACCATTGTTCATAATGGTGAAATCTCATCTTATGATGCAAATAGGCGCTATTTAGAAATGTACGGATATAAATGTACCCTCCAGACAGATACAGAGGCTATTACCTATATTTTTGACTTATTGCTAAGAAAGTTTGGTATACCTTTAGAAAGTGCTATCAATATTGTTGCTGCTCCTTTCTGGTCAAAAATATCCCGAATGAATCCAGATGAGCAGAAGCTATTTAAGGCTTTAAGAGTGGTCTTTAGCAGTTTATTAATAAATGGACCTTTTTCCATCATTTTAGGGAGCAAAAATGGCTTTATGGCTTTAAATGATCGGTTGAAGCTTCGTTCACTGGTAGCTGCACAAAAGGGTGACAATTTGTATATTGCCAGTGAGGAGTCAGCTATCAGGGAAATATGTAAAAATCCAGACAAGTCTTGGGCACCTAAAGGTGGAGAGCCTGTTATCTGTCTATTAGATGGTAAAGAAAGTCTCTATGAATTTGACCAGGTTGACGAAAATGAATTTGAACATCATTCAGTGGCCCTATAGAAAGGAATGTTAAAAAATGAGCATAAATTGCCTTACACCAGCATTTCTCATTGAAAGAGATAAAGATCGCTGTATAGATTGCCAGGTTTGTGTGCGTCAGTGTGCCAATGAAGCCCATCGGTGGGATGAAGAAGAGCAAAGGGTTTTTTCTGAGGATGCTAATTGTGTAAATTGTCACCGCTGTGTGGTAATGTGTCCTACCAAAGCCTTGCACATCAAAAAGTTCCCATTGGAATTTAGGTATAATGCTAATTGGACACAGGAAGCTATGAGGGCTATCTATCTGCAGGCAGAAACAGGGGGAGTACTCTTAACCGGTATGGGTAATGATCGGCCCTATCCTATTTACTGGGACCATATGCTCTTAAATGCCAGCCAGGTGACCAATCCTTCCATAGATCCCCTAAGGGAGCCAATGGAGCTAAAAACCTATTTGGGCAGAAAACCGGATTTCTTAAAAATCAAAAACGGTAAACTTTTAGAGGATATTCCACCTCAGCTTGAGCTGGAGTTACCCATAATGTTTTCAGCTATGTCCTTTGGTTCAATTAGCTTAAATGCCCATAAGTCCCTGGCAGCTGCCGCCAAAAAAGCAGGGACTTATTGGAATACCGGTGAAGGCGGTTTGCATAAGGATTTAGTGGAGCACGGCGACCACACCATTGTTCAGGTAGCATCAGGACGCTTTGGTGTAGATGCTGACTATTTAAAAACAGCAGCAGCTATTGAGATAAAAATTGGCCAAGGGGCTAAGCCTGGAATAGGGGGACATTTACCGGGGGAAAAGGTGGGGGAAGAGGTTTCCCAAACCAGAATGATCCCACTAGGTACTGATGCTATATCTCCCGCACCCCATCATGATATTTATTCTATCGAAGACTTGAGGCAGCTTATTTATTCTCTGAAAGAGGCAACTGAGTACCAAAAACCTATCTTCGTAAAAATTGCCGCCGTCCATAATGTGGCGGCCATAGCCTCCGGTATAGTCCGGGCCGGTGCTGATGTGGTAGCAATTGACGGCTTTCGGGGGGGTACCGGTGCTGCACCGTTAAGAACTAGGGATAGTGTAGGTATTCCTATAGAATTTGCCTTGGCGGCAGTTGATACCCGTCTTCGAGAAGAAGGTATCAGAAATAAGGTATCTTTAGTTGTTGGCGGCTCCATCAGAAACAGCTCCGATATAGTTAAGGCAGTAGCTTTGGGAGCTGACGCTGTATATATTGCTACAAGTGCCTTAATTTCCTTGGGCTGTCATATGTGCCAGAAGTGCTATACAGGTAAATGTAACTGGGGTATAGCAACCCAGGACCCCCAGCTTACCAAACGGCTTAACCCTGAAATTGGTGCAGAGAGGGCAGCTAATCTCCTTAAGGCTTGGGCCCATGAGATTGAGGAGCTTTTAGGCGGTATGGGTATTAATGCTTTGGAATCCTTACGGGGTAACCGCCTGATGCTAAGGGGTATTGGCCTAACAGACCGTGAACTGAACATTTTGGGTATTAAAGCAGCGGGAGAATAGGAGGGAAAAGTATGAAGCGTGTCTATGCCCGAGAGGAATATTGTGTGGGCTGTAAGCTATGTGAAATTTACTGTATAGCTGCCCACTCTAAATATAAAAATGACCTTGTCAAGACTTTCAAAAAAGAAGCCAATCCACCTATAAGCCGGATTCTGGTGGAGGAAAGCAGACCTGTTTCCTTTGCTCTGCAATGCAGGCATTGTGAGGATGCACCCTGTACTAAAGCCTGTATTGTAGGAGCTATGCAGAAAAATCCTAAAACAGGGGTAGTAACAAATGAGGAAGAACGCTGTGTTGGCTGTTGGACCTGTGTTCTAGTCTGCCCCTTTGGAGCTATTACCAGGGATGAGCGGGGTCATAAGGTGGCATCTAAATGTGATTTATGCAGTGATAACTCTCAAATGCCAGCCTGTGTAGAGCACTGTCCAAATAGGGCTTTGGTGTATTCTGAGTATGTATCTAATAATGGTACGAAGTAGGAGGTGGGGCAATGCATTATGTGATAATTGGAAACTCAGCAGCAGCGGTAGGAGCAGTGGAAGGTATTCGCAAGGTAGATAAAGAAAATCCCATAACACTTATTTCCGATGAGCCTTACCACACTTATTCCCGTCCCCTAATTTCCTATTTTTTAGCGGGGAAGGTAACCGAGGAAAAAATGCTTTATCGGGGACAGGATTTTTATCAAAAAAACACTGTCACCACTTTACTTGGGCAAAAGGCGATAGCTATAGATACAGATAGTAAAGAGGTTAGATTAGAAAATAATGAAGTATTAGTTTACGATAAACTTTTGGTTGCTACCGGAGGAACACCCTTTATTCCTCCGATGGCAGGTTTAGAAAAGAAGAATGTATTTACCTTTATCAAAAAGGATGACGTAAAGGCTATTTCGAAGGTTGTTGCAACTGGGAAAAAAGCTGTAATCGTTGGCGCAGGTCTTATTGGGCTTAAGGCCGCAGAAGGGCTGTCAAGTTTGGGTGTTGATGTCACAATAGTAGAATTAGCTAATAGAGTATTATCCGCTATTTTGGATGAGGATGGTGCTGATATCGTCCGGAAGCATCTTGAAAAGAGAGGTATAAAGTTTGAGCTAAATACCTCTGTAGAAGCTATTACTGGGGGAGAAGAAGCCCAGGGTGTTACATTAAAAAATGGCAAATCGATTTCCGCTGACTTGGTAATAGTAGCGGTAGGGGTTAGACCTAATACTGAGGTTGCAGAAAACTCCAAAATTGCGGTTAATAGGGGTATAGTCATTGATGAAAAATGCCAGACCTCCATCCAGAGTGTTTATGCCGCCGGAGATGTAGCAGAGGGGTATGATCTGATATTTGCCCAAAATAGGGTACTGCCAATTCTGCCCAATGCCTATTGTCAAGGAGAAACAGCCGGTTTAAATATGGCGGGGTCTGAAAGCATCTTCTCCGGCGGTTTTGCTATGAATTCCATCGGCTTTTACGGACTTCCCATGATTACAGCGGGGATAGTTAAGCCTGAAGGTAATGGTTATGAGGTTTTAGTAGAATTGGTCCCAGAGCAGAGTTTATATAAGAAAATTATTTTAAAAGATAATATAGTCGTTGGTTTTATTTACTTGAATAAAGTAGACCGGGCAGGGATTATTACCAGCCTAATCAGAGAAAAGACTAATGTTGTAGATTTTAAAGAGAAGCTATTAAAAGATAGCTTTGGTTATATTGATCTTCCCCAGCAATTAAGAAAATCCAAGCTTTTAAAGGGGGATAGTATGTCATGTTGGTAACTATTGATGCTAAGGATATATACTTTAAAGAGCTGAACCAGCAAATAAGAGACGTACTGAAAACAGGTGTGGAAGAAATAATCCTTAATAATGTCAATGGACAGCGCTATATTGGGGATGGAATAACCGGTACCCAGAGCATCATAATTAACGGTACCCCCGGTAATGATATGGCCGCTTACATGGATGGCCTGAGATTAATAATTAACGGAAACGGTCAGGATGCTATAGGCAATACGATGAATGACGGTACTATAGTTATCTATGGTAATGCTGGTGATACATTGGGCTATGCCATGCGGGGCGGAGAAATTTTCGTTCAGGGTAATGTAGGATATCGGGTAGGTATCCATATGAAAGGATATAAAGAAAAAAATCCTGTTATAGTAGTTGGAGGTAAAGCAGGAGATTTCTTTGCTGAGTATATGGCTGGAGGTATTCAAGTTGTCTTAGGTTTAGATTTATTGCCGGGGGAAAGTATCGTAGGTGATTACTGTGGCACAGGTATGCACGGTGGAGTTATCTATCTCCGAGGTACAGTAGAAGACTACCAGCTTGGCAAAGAGGTAAAAGTACTTCCCGTTGATCAACAGGACCTAGAGTTTATCGATAGGTATGTCCACAACTTTGCTCAGCATTTTGGCAAGGATTATGAGGCTATTATGAGTAAAGAATTTATCAAGCTCGTCCCTTTCAATACTAGACCTTATGGCAATTTATATGCCAAATACTAGAATAGTTTAAAACTATTCAGGTTAAGGTTTCGCTTCGCTAGGTTGAGGTTGAGAAAAAGCTCTAGAAACAATTATATTTACTTAACCTTAACCTTAACCTCAGCCTTAACCTCAGCCTTAACATTGAATTACAAGGCACTGATCCGAAGCCCAATAAATTGAGCCCAATATTGGAAGGTATAATCTGGCAGAAAATATCTCTTGACGAGAGGTATATTAAAGGATATATTATTAAACTATACAACTGAATAGAGATTATCGACCATTATCAAGAGCGGTGGAGGGACTGGCCCTATGAAGCCCGGCAACAGCTAGTTGGAAAACTAGAAATGTGCTAAATCCTGCAGGAAGAAATTCCTGAGAGATAAGAGGGTGTAAAGAGTTTATTTCTGTAAACCAAACCGCTTCTTATTTCTAAAATAAGAGCGGTTTTTTGTGTTTCGTAGGGGCGCGCATTGCGCGTCTGCCCCTGATGCCGATAACCGCGGACGCGCAATGCGCGCCCCTACAAAAAAAGGAGGAAATAACAAATGAAAAAACAATGGAATTTTGCTACTCAAGCAGTACAGGGAGGTTATGAACCAAAGGCAGGTGAACCAAGAGTTTTGCCCATCTATCAGTCAACTACCTATAAATATGATGATGCAGACCATGTAGCCAGATTATTTAATTTAGAAGAGGCTGGTCATATTTATACCAGAATTAGTAATCCCACAGTAGCTGGCTTTGAGGAAAAAGTAAACATTTTAGAGGGTGGTGTAGGTGCTGTAGCTACTGCGTCTGGTCAAGCAGCCATTATGCTGGCTGTATTAAATATCTGCCAGGCCGGGCAGCATCTTGTGGCCTCCTCCACTCTTTATGGAGGTACTTATACACTTTTTTCTACAACTTTAAAGAAATTAGGTGTTGAGGTTACCTTTGTTGATCCTAACTCTACCGAGGAGGAAATCGAGAGCTGCTTCCAACCTAATACTCGGGCTCTTTATGGGGAAACAATAGGAAATCCTGGGCTTAACGTTCTGGACTTCGAAAAGTTTTCAATTGTAGCTAAAAAAATGGGTGTGCCTTTAATTATTGATAATACCTTTGCTACCCCATATCTGTGCCGCCCCTTTGAACATGGAGTAAATATTGTAGTTCATTCGGCCACTAAGTACATAGATGGCCATGCTACCAGTGTTGGTGGTATAGTGGTTGATGGCGGTAATTTTAACTGGGATAATGGAAAATACCCGGAAATCACCGAGCCAGATCCCAGCTATCATGGTCTAAGGTATCTGGAAACCTTCAAGGAAGCAGCTTATATTACAAAGCTCAGAGTTACCCTTTTAAGAGATATGGGACCTAGCATGAGCCCCTTTAATGCATTTTTATCAAATCAAGGTTTGCAGACTGTGCATTTGCGGATGAAGAAGCACAGTGAAAATGCCCTAGAGCTAGCCCAATATCTTGAGGGGCATGAGAAAGTAGCTTGGGTCAAATACCCCGGCTTAAAGGGAAATCCAAGCTACCAATTGGCACAGAAATATCTGCCTTTAGGTGCTAGCGGTATTATAGCCTTTGGTGTAAAAGGCGGTGCAGAGGCAGGAAAGACCTTTATTAATAATGTCGAGCTAGCTACTCTCGTAGTTCATGTAGCTGATATTAGAACTTATGTATTGCATCCTGCCAGTATGACCCATCGTCAGTTAACAGAAGAACAGCAGATAGCTGCCGGAGTAACCCCTGATTTAATTCGGGTTTCAGTAGGAATTGAAGATATTGAGGATATCAAGGCTGACTTTAACCAAGCTTTAGGTAAAGTTAAATTATAGGAAAGGATGAGCATAAATGCCGGTAGTAATCCCCCAAGGTTTACCTGCGACAGAAATATTATTAAATGAGAATATTTTTGTTATGAATGAAAATAGGGCACGTCACCAGGACATCCGCCCTTTAAAGATAGCTATTTTAAATTTAATGCCCACTAAGGTTGTAACAGAAACTCAGCTGCTAAGATTACTGAGTAATACGCCAATTCAAATAGAAGTTGAACTTTTATGTACCAAGTCATATCAGCCCAAAAATACACCGGAGGAGCATCTTGTCAGTTTTTATAAAACCTTTGCTGATATTAAAGATAAAAAGTTTGATGGAATGATAATTACCGGTGCTCCTATCGAGCACCTGGAATTTGAAGAGGTGGAGTATTGGGAGGAATTAAAGGAGATTATGGAGTATACCAAGAGCAATGTATTTTCCACCCTCCATGTCTGCTGGGGTGCCCAAGCAGCATTGTACTATCATTATGGTATTCCTAAGCATCCTTTGCCTGAAAAGATGTTTGGGGTATTTAAGCACAACATTAGTAATAAAAGGTGTATGCTTGTAAAAGGATTTGATGATGAATTTTATGCACCCCATTCCCGGCATACCACAGTACACAAAGAAGATATTGAAAAAATAAAGGAGCTAAAAATACTCTCCGAGTCAGAAATCGCCGGGGTGTATATGGCAGCTACCAAAAATGGTAAGTACGTCTTTGTTACCGGTCACTCAGAATATGACCCCTTAACCCTTAAATCTGAGTATGACCGGGATAAAAGCAAAGGCTTAGATATCAACGTGCCGTATAATTACTATCCCAATGATGACCCAACCCAGGAGCCCATAGTAAAATGGCGGAGTCATTCCAATCTTTTGTTTTCCAATTGGCTCAACTATTATGTGTATCAGGAGACTCCATACGATTTAAATGAGCTTTAATTAATTTAACCACGGGCCCCTCCGGGGCACACGGATGAACACTGTTTGGAATTAAGTCATTGGTCGATAGACTAGCTAGTAGTAATGACTTGGTGTCTGAGCTGACAGAAAGGATGGGGATTTTGAAAAGCCCCATCCTTATGCGCTTTGCAATACTTTTTTTAATGGGTACTATATCATTTGTAATTGTCATGAAAGCTACTGATTGTTATTGTGTGTCATCCTGAGGGAGGAACGACCGAAGGATCTATTGAGGTATTGGAGGTATTGCATCTGAAATTTAAAGTATGAATGTTTCGAAGATTTTATAATTAAACGAAGCTAATTTTGTAGTATATAAAACTTCAGATACAATCCTAGAAGTTAGGCGTCATATGTTTTAGGTTTAATAAATATGTACTTATGATAAAATATAGTTAAAGCTTAAAGAAGAGGATGATAATTAAATGAGTAAAGTGTTTACCAAACAAATTGGAAAGCTGTATACATCAAATCCTCATGGGTTAAACAGTTTAATAAGTGAAACTGAAGTGTGGCAAATTACCAGGTCTGGAAATTTACGTCCAGATGCAATTCTCGTACGCGAATTATCACCTTCTTTAGAATTATTCAATACATTCATTTCTAAATGGAAAGATAAACCTCCTCAAACATGGTGGTCTTTTTATGAAAAAAGATTTTTACAAGAATTAAATAGTAGCGAAAAATTGAATAGTCTACGACTACTTTATAAAGAGTTATCAAAAGGTAAAAATATTGTTCTTGTATGTTTTTGTTCTGACCATCGCTATTGTCATAGAAGATTAGTTGGAGAATTTATGAAAAACTATGGAGTTGAAGTTGAAGAATTAAATCCTATTAATTATGAACAAATTGCAATGTTTTAAGGGGTGACTTAAGCGTGCGTAAAATTTATACTATAGGTTTTTCAAAAAAATTTTTAAGAGAGTTTGTAAAGCTTTTAAAGAATTCACAAATAGAAAAGCTTATTGATATACGATTAAATAATACATCACAATTATCAGGATATGCTAAAAAAGATGATTTGGCATATATTATGGAGTTAATTAATATTGAGTATGTGCATGATATTTCATTAGCACCTGATAATAAATTGCTTTCCGATTATAAAAAGAATTTAGTTGATTGGGGCGATTATAAAACTAGATATCTAAATATTCTTGAAGAAAGGAATATTAAAGATAGTATCAATGAATTAACTAATAATAAAACAGTTTGCTTATTGTGTAGTGAACATAAACCAAATAAGTGTCATAGGAGTCTGTTGGCTAGTTTTATTAAAAATAACTTAAATGAAGATTTAGATATAATTCATTTAATTTAAAATAGAACGAGGTGAATTATTATATGATTATAACTATATTAGCTGTAACAAAAGCCTATGATAAGTTTTGTATTGCAGGTATTAACGAAAAAGGAACTTGGATAAGACCTATCCCTAATTTTGGTACTAGTCGTTTTTGGACAAGACAAAGTTTAACAAGAAATAATGGGGAATTTATTAAATGTGGAGATAAATGGCAAATAGATGGTTATTATCCCGAAAAATTTGAATTTACTAACCATACAGAAGATTATGTCACTACTACTAGGAAATATATAGGTAGGTTACAAAATGAAGAATTGATAGCTTTTTTAAATAAACATACTGCAAATGAACAGTTATTTTTAGAAACTATTGCTGCACAAAGAAGAAGTTTGTGTTTAGTAAAAGCTAAATCTATGTATCCTTATGTATCAAATTGGGAAGGTAATATGAAACCTAAAATTAAGTTTGATGGATTTACTTTCAATTTAGATAACCCACTAACAAATAGTAACGATTACATAATCAAAGATTGCAAATGGGCTAGATTTATACTAGATAATAATAATATTCAAAATTTTGAAGAAATCTTCATTTGTATTGGGTTAGCAACTCCTGCACCATATAATAATATAGAGTATCCTCAAATAATAGGTATACATACAATTCCGGAAATACCTTGTTGAAATTCCAGAACTAGGGGAACTATTCTAATTAAATATACAGGGCAATGCCATTACTGGTGTTCCCCTATATTAAGCACTAAAGTGGTAAACTTTTTCATTAGCGCAACTGGTAAACAAATTCATTGACATTCGCACACCTAATTTCACCTCACAAATTAAAATAGGAGGGAATACCCTCCTTGGAATGAGAAAAGACCCCCACATGGAGGTCTCCTCTATTTTTTAAAATTGCCCATTTAAGGGTTTTTTGAAAGCTTGCCTATTAAAAGGTTTTTTTAATGTTTACTTATATTATTATACTATTCTTTATTATCTATTATGTCAATATTAAATGAAAGTATTCTTTGGATTTCTCTAACAATTATTTCTCTATTTGTAATTACATTGTATACAGGTCTTTTTTCATTAAATCTCTGTATATCTATACTTCTTATATCTGATATCTGTAGTCGTGATATTAATTCATTTTTAAAATTTTTAATTTTAATATCATACTCAAAATTGGGATTTGCAGTTGAATCATCTTTTACAGATGTAGTTGGTATAATCATATATTTTATTCCAAAATCTTTTAGTATATAACAATAGTGTCCATCATAAATTTCTTTTGGATAACCTCTTCGTAAATTAAAAAATGCAACTTGACCTTCTTTTGGTCTTAAAGAAGGAGTTATTTGATAAAATGAGGTTGATGGATTACCTGTTTGATTAGGCACGATTCTATTATAAAAGAACTCTAACTCTTTTAACCAATATTTTAATTGATTTGCAAAACCATCTTTATCATAGTTTTTTATACGTTGTAATATAATTTTCGCTTCATCCATATCTTCAATCAAACCCATTTGCTCTCCTCCAATCTGTCACTCTACCATAATTAGACAAAAAGGAGGAAATTCCTGCATAAAATAGTAATATAATTACAAGGGAAAATATGGTAAGATATTCTTGCGTGGTTAATACGCTCGGTGTGTCAGTGTCAAACTCTCCAATAAGGTTCTGATGTTGATCTACGGGGTGATTATTATGAAACAACTAATTAGATACATACATAATAACCCTGTTAAAGCTGGAATGGTCTCAAAGGTTCAGGAATACAAATGGAGCAGCATGAAAGAATACTTCGGTACAGAAATACAATTAGTAGACAAAGATACCAAAGAGGAAATAATGAATGACTATATAACTAGGGCCCTAGTGTACCAAAAACGTTGATTTAGTACTACAACTTATGGCAAAAATAAAATCCCGTAAGGCCTTTATTTCAAAGGTTTTGCGGGATTTTTCTGTCTATTTTACTTCCGAAGAAAAGTTTAAGAGAGGGGGGAGTCACTTTCATCGAATCCTTTAACATATAGTCAATTTTTTGCATATAGTGTATTAGTAATTTAGAAAGGAGATGATACCTTTGAGTAATGATAATAAGCTTACACGAGCGATGCATCCTGTAACAGAAGGCCAAGTCCCTCGACCGTCCAAAAAATGTGACGGTCAACTTTATACTGTAAAAGGTGCCGATACGCTCTTCATTATTTCACATAAATTTGGAGTAACAGTCGAGGAGATTCTTTCCGCGAACCCACAGATCGTAAACCGAGACATTATCTTTATTGGGCAGGTAATATGTATTCCCTCCGCGACACCTAAACCTATACCTGTTTGTGATCTTCGTGTGCTTACACTAAGATTGCTGACAGAGGCCGGTCAACCGTTGCCCGTAGTTGGCGAAGCTGTTCAGCTTAATGCCCGTGTAATTGTTCGGCCAACCTTCAATCGTCCTGTTTCCCGAGCCTTCTTTTTCCTTGAACCTACTGGCACTGAAACCTGTGAGTTTGCCAGTCTAATCGGTGTTGATTGTCCCAGTGCTGTCACAGGCGTTGCTGAGATTCTTTGGGATGTACCGCCAGGTACTCTGGGCCGTGTTTTTGTTGTGGCATGTATCAATAGCTGCTGTGCAAAATCCGATGAGGTCCTTGTTGTCCGAAATACTTGAGTAAAAACACGGACGCAGTCCGTGGTCATATTCAGTGTGTACCATGGATTGGGTGCCATTTAAAAGGCCTTATAAAATTAGTACTTATCCGGGTTCCATTATTGCATATGCACCTTTGGGAGATCTTATGGATTTGTTTTATATCATTTGAGCAGCATCATATCCGGCTCTTCGTCCAAAAACAAGGGCATCAGTTAATGCATTGCCACCTAAACGGTTCTTCCCGTGTATTCCGCCTGTGACTTCTCCTGCTGCCCATAACCCTTTAATAGTCGTCCTGCCATTATCATCTATAGCTAAACCACCATTTTGATAATGATATGTTGGTCCTACAATAATAGGTGTTGTTTGAGGATTATAGCCATGACGAAGTAATTTTGTATATATATTCCCTAAAGATTTTCTAAGAGCTTCCTCGGGTAGAGCATAACTATTCATTATTATCCCCATTTCTCCCTGGGGTAATTTTATTCCCCGCTCTTCTATTATTTCCTTAATGATTGCAGCGGTCACTACATCTCTGGTTTCCAAAGGATTTACAAATTGCTTACCTAGTGCATTATATAGACTCGCCCCTAAAGATCGTACCCCTTCAGAAATTAACATGCCTTTAATAGGTTCCGGCCAAAGAGCACCTGTAGGATGAAACTGGGAAGAATCCATGTCTATAAGCTTTACCCCTGATTTATAAGCTATTGCTAAACCTTCTCCACAAATACTTCCATGATTACAAGTAGGAAAACCTAATGGGTTTAAACCACCTAACCCACCTGTAGTTAACACCACTGCTTTGGCCCAAATTTTTTTATATTCATGTTTTAGTCTGTCATAAACTACTGCTCCTAAACACTGATTTTCTTCACATATTAGTTCAACACTTTGGTTAAAAGGCACCACATTAACCCTAGAGTTTCTTAATGCATTAATTAATGTCTTCATCAATCTGGGTCCAATAAAACCTTTATAAGTCATTACCCTTTTTTGACTATGTCCTGCACCTGCTATAAGCCGATATTTATTCTCATCAACTTTATCAAAATCCATACCCATTTTTTCTAGCCACGGAACAATATTTAAGGCTTCTCTTGTCATAACATCAACCAGTTTAACATTATTGCTATTACCGGCTTTAAGGGTATCTTCGATGTGAATGCTAGGTAAGTCTTCTGTCCCTAATGCCACAGCCATACCACCCCGGGCTAAAACTGTATTTGACGCTCCTACCTTATCTTTAGTCACTAGCATCACTTTCACTTTTTTACTTACTGCTTCTAAAGCGGCGGAAATTCCTGCACCTCCACTACCAATGACTAAAAGATCCGTTTCGTCTTCCTCCATAACCATCGGGTAGTTATAGGTTTTTAGCATTATATTTAGGAGTTCTTTAGGCAGCAATTGTCCTTTATTTGGACCGAATGTCAGTTCTTCTTTCCCCCTTGGGGAATTATCAGGATGATAAACTTCTAAAAGTGATTGACGCTCTTCCGGCTTGAGAATTGGAAACTTTTGATGACTATGCTCATCTATGATTGCCAATATTTCCTTTAAATACTTCATACCAGTTTACTCCATTTCTTCAAGAACTTTATTTGAAACTAGGGGACGATTATCTTACTTCGAGGGGGGAGAAATCCTGCTAGAAATGCTTTAAGCTCCTCCACTTATTCTACCATAAATCATTCAATTGGAGTAAGCACTGGGGGACAGGACCTTTGTCCAATCCCTGTGGAAGGGTTATAATGGGGTATAATTTTAACTTAACATAAGGAGGAAGAAGATGAATTTTATTGGTAATATTATTTGGCTAGTATTCGGTGGTATCATTGCTTTTATCTTATGGTCAATAGCAGGTCTGATTTTATGTGTAACAATTATTGGTATACCGTTTGGTATTCAATGTTTTAAGATTGCGAAATTTGTATTATGGCCATTTGGAAAAGAGATAGAACTTGGCCATTTTGGAGCAGGTGGACTACTTTTCAATATTATTTGGCTTATCTTTTTTGGATGGGAGTTTGCTATTGCCCATCTCGTAATAGGTGCAATATTTTGTATAACAATTATAGGTATACCATTTGGGCTACAGCATTTTAAATTTGCTCAACTGGGTCTGATACCATTTGGTGCGAAAATACGCTAACATATTTAATTAAAATTATCCATGTTGCGAAGCTTCATGTAAACAAAGCACTGGGGATGCCATAATTTGTAATATTACTATCAAAAAGTCATGGTATAATAGTAAGCAAAATACGGTTTTTATCAAAATTGTGCTTTTGCCCTATTTCAGGTTGTTTACTACTTCTAGCAAGATGCCAAAAAAGTATTAAAAAATCGAGGAAAAATTATATAAACCCACGCAGACAAGTAGTAATATTAGAGGCGAATACCACTATTCTATTGGAAGCTCAATTTAAACTCGGAAAATCCTCTGTTGGGCAACAGCCGACTTAATAAGGAGCTGGGGATATGGCAAACCCAATCTTAACCACAAAATTATTTATACCAACATCCAGACCCAATTTAGTTTTTCGCCCTTTACTAATTCAGAAAATTACCGAAGGATTGGCACAGGGTGGAAAGCTTACTTTAGTATCAGCACCGGCGGGATATGGTAAAACAACTTTAATTACACAGTGGCTAAAAACCCTTGATCGTAAGTATGCTTGGCTTTCCATGGATATAGGGGATAATAATCCTCAGAGGTTTTTTACTTATCTAGCTGCTGCCTTGCAAACTATAGATAACAGGTTTGGGCAAGTGGTAGGTAACTTGTTGCGGTCCCCTCAATTACCTGATCCCGATACAATTGCAGTTCTATTGATTAATCAAATTATTGAGGAAGGTAAGCCTATTGTGTTGGTGTTAGATGATTATCATTTAATAACCAATGAGTATCTCAATCGGACCTTGGAATTCATTATTGAGAACAGTCCAGACATCTTTCATATTGTTTTTGTGACAAGGCATGACCCGGTCTTACCTCTTGGCAGGTGGCGGGGAAGAAACCAACTAACAGAATTAAGGATAGATGATTTAAGGTTTACTAATCAAGAAGTAGAAGCTTTTTTCGCTCAGACAATAAAGATTAGCTTAAAAGACTTCCATATTTACTCCCTTATGAATAGAACCGAGGGATGGATTGCCGGACTTCAGTTGGCTGCACTTTCGTTAAGGGGTAGGGAGGAGCAGGGGATAAATGAATTTATTGAAAAGTTTAGCGGCAGTCATAGGTATGTAATAGACTTCTTATTTGAAGAAGTTCTCCGGCTTCAAAATGCTGAGATAAAAGACTTTTTATGCAATACTGCAGTTTTAAGTCGGATGTGTGCTACTTTGTGTGATGAATTAACAGGAAGGAATGACAGTAAAAACATACTAATTAGCTTAGAACAGACCAATCTTTTTTTAATACCTCTGGATGAGAACCGTCAATGGTATCGTTATCATCATCTTTTTGCTGATTTTCTGCGCACAGAGTTAGAGAAAGACCAAGAAACAAGCTTGCATAAAAAAGCCTCTCAATGGTTTGAGGTCAATGGTTATAAGGCCGAAGCTATAGAACATTCTCTTGCCGCAGGAGATGTTGATAATGCCGTTAGACAAATAAAAGAACAAACAAATAGCAGCCTAATAAATGGCGAATTATATACCCTTATTGGGTGGCTGGATTCTTTACCTGAAAACTTGGTTCAAAATGACAGTGAGCTCTGTTCATATAAAGCCTGTGCTTATTTCTTGGTGGCTGAAATTGATAAATCCCTATATTATATAAATTCTTTTCGGCAATTAAAGAAGGTAGATAGGCTTAATGACGGCAGGGTTAGAGCGCTGGAAGGATGGTTTGCTAATATTCGTGAGGATAAGAGAACCATAGAATTGGCCAAGGAAGCCATTGACTTAATGGCCGATAAGGACCTGGGCTTTAAGGTTTTCGCCCTTGTTGCTTTAGCCCAAGGCCAAAGAAATAAAGGTAATTTAGATGAATCTACCGAGGCCTTTAGGGAGGCTTTGGAAATTAGTATCAATGAGGGATACTCCTTGTCAGTTTGCACTGTATCCATGGACTTGGTCTATAATTACTACCTTAAGGGCAATTTACAGGAGGCCATACAATTATGTTTGGATATTTTACACGGGAAAGCTACTGGAAATAAACCTTTGCCGGAGGCAGGAATTCTTAATATTCCTCTTAGTCTTTTTTATTATGAGACTAACCAATTAAAACTGGCCGAGGAAACTGTTCATAAAGCAATAGATGCATGCCGGAGAATGGCCATGAGTAAAATTTTTGGCGGAGATGCAGAAAGAACCCTGGCCCGAATCCGATATTTGCAGGGTTATCCGGAGGAGGCTTTTACTATTTTGCAGGGGGGTCTGGAGGGGGCTAAGGCTTCTGGCTTGCCCATAGCTGTCTTAAGGTTTGAAGCAACCCAGGCGGATTTAATGCTTAGATTGGGGAAAGTACACAGGGTTGAACAGTGGATTAAGAAAAGCGGGTTATCCCTTGAGGGTGAGATAACTTCATTAAAGGAACAGCCTTATATAGTATATGTAAGGTTTCTCCTCGCCCAAAAATTCTGGACGGAAGCTCATGCCCTTTTAGTAAAGCTTGAAGAGTTTTCAAGGAGGCAGAGAAAAGGACGTTTGATTAGTATCTTGGTTTCAAAAGCCATTTTAAATAATGCCCTTGGTGATGCTGATGAGGCCAAGAAGAACTTAGGGGAGGCTGTAAGCATTGCCGCCCCGCAAAATTTCCGGCGTTCATTTCTTGAAGAGGGAGAGCAGGTGTGGTATATGCTGCCTTTAGTACAAGATTCAGCTCCTCAATTTGTTGCCGGCCTTATTGAGGATTTCCATTTGGAATTAAAATTAGCTCCTGAAGCATCAAAAAGCCAGGTAGTTTCAGGGCTTATAGAGCCCCTAAGCGCAAGGGAAATTGAAGTCTTGAGTTTAATTTCCCAAGGACTATCCAATGCAGACATTACCCGTGAGTTATATATTAGTCTGGGAACGGTTAAGTGGCATATTAACCATATCTTTGCCAAGTTAGGGGTTAAAAACAGGACTCAAGCAATTAACAAAGCAAAAGAATTAGAATTAATCTAAATGGTTTTCACTAATCACCATTCACTCAAACGCCTCATCAAGGCGTTTTTTTATTTACCTAACCTTAAAACTGAACTTTAGTTAGGCTTCAACCTAACCTATTGGCTGTTATAAATATAGTGTAAAGAGTTAACAAGGAGGCTGCTGAAATGACTAACTACGAGATTGTAGTACAAGGTCATATTGATAAACGGAGATTTCGGGATATGGCTAAAATTGAGTTTGAGTACCTTCCCAATGGTGAAACAAAAATCACCTGTCTGCAGTTTGATCAGGCAGCTTTGCATGCTGTGTTAACAAAAATTTATGATTTGGGATTAAATCTGCAAAGCTTAAATGAATTGAGGTGAAACATTAGGGAAATACGGCACTAGGTATAGGTTTAAGGGGTTCACTATAAATTAAAAAAAATTATGGGAGGAGAGTAAAGATAATGAAAAATAGAATAATAACTCAAATAGTTATTGTATTTATTGTATTAACAGTTATGGTATTAATGAAATATCAAAAAGATATGGGGGTAGCCTATGAGCGTGTCCAAGGAAAGAGCAGTACTGTCTCTACGTCTTATGGAAATGTTGAATATACTGAGGTTGGAGCTGGCCCTGATGTTTTAGTAATCCATGGGGGTGGCGGTGGTTATGACCAAGGAGAGTTGCTTGCCCAAGCAGTTTTGGGTGATGAATTCAGGTGGATTGCACCTTCCCGTTTTGGCTATTTGGGGTCAAGTCTTCCTGAAGGGGCTACTTATGATGATCAGGCTCATGCTTATGCGGAACTCCTCGATCATCTTCAGGTTGAAAAGGTTTCAGTCATTGCCTTATCAGCCGGTGGGCCTTCAGCCCTTACTTTTGCCCTTCTTCATCCTGAACGGATTTCTTCCCTCACTCTTATTTCAGCCGGGGCTACAAATGTATTAGAACAAGAGGGGAAACAGGGTGTAAAACAAGGCAAGATGTTAGCAAACATAATACAAAATGATTTTCTCTACTGGGGTACGACCAAGCTATTTAAAAATCAGTTTATGCAGCTAATGGGAGCCAACAAAGAAGTGATAGCAGATCTCAGTCCTCAGCAATTAGAATTTATGGGCCAATTCATTGATTATATGAACCCTGCTGCGCTGCGAAAGTCCGGTGCTGTTTTTGATCACTATGCTAAATTGCCAAATGAACGAATTGCTGGAATCAGCACCCCTACATTGGTCGTTCATGCTCAAGATGACACTCTTCAGCCGTATCAGAATGCTATCTTTACATCTTCTACCATTCCGGGTGCACGCTTGCTTAGTTTTGAAAAAGGTGGGCATTTCGTTGTGGCCATCGAAGAATCTATTGTGCGCCAGGAGGTATACAACCACATTTCTAATCCTGTACCCGCAACAAAGAATAAATAACTATTGACGGGGATTGGTTTTGGGAAAAAGGCTAAAACTATTACTTATATTTTTTCTCATACTTTTTATACAATTTCCTTACAGTTGTACCAAATTCTCTTCTTATACTAAGGACGTAAACCAAAAACAAAAAAAGGAGAGATGAAAATGAAAAAAGTATTCACAGTTTTATTAATGGGTTTATTGCTTGTTAATTTTGGAGGAAGTGTCTTTGCAGAGGAGGGCCAACTCATAAATCCGGAAGATCAAAGAGCCCAAAAAATGGAACAACGTATGGAAAGAAGACAGATAAAATTAGATATAATGAAAGAATTTGTAGATGAAATTCATACAACTAACGCTCTAAAAATGGAGAGAAATACCTTAAGAAATCAGGTTATTGGAAAGCATGATATTCTAATTGATTTATATATTGCAGCCCGAGAAGCCGATAACCAGGATGCCCTGCAAGAGGCCAATGCTTCTAGAGAACAGATCAAGGAATTAAATAACGAAATAGGGGATATTCAAAAACAAATTAATGATGCCAGAAACGCATTTAGAGATGAAGTCCAAAATGGCAATATCGCGGTTGCACAAGGTCATATAAATTCAGTTATTGACTTATTAACTTTGCAAAATGGGAAAATAGTAGGGAAGATAGAGCTATTAGCTCATATAATAGAAATATTGTCATAGTAATCTTGAGAATTAGAACTGCCTCTATTGAGAGTTTAAAATTGCTAATAATAATGGCTCTTAAATTCAGTAAGGGCAGGATTTCATTTAGGAATCCTGCCCTTTAACATATCCGGGCAATTATTATTTAGGATTAATAAATTGAAAAGGGTTATTTATAAAATTGAGAGAATATTGTAGAAAACATTATAGTGGGAGGAACCATGAAGCATATTTTTGTTGTTGATGATGAACACAATATCAGAGATCTGATTAGAAAGTACTTAGAAATAGAGGGGTATAAGGTAACCTGTTTTTCCAGCGGAGAAAATGTTGCCCTTGAAATAGAACGATTAAGGCCTGCTCTGATAATTATGGATATTATGATGCCGGGAATAGATGGATTGGAGGTATGTCGGCAAATTCGCGCCAAAAGTGAGGTGCCTATAATTTTTGTTTCCGCCAGGGATGAGGAGCTTGACAGAATACTTGGTTTAGAGCTAGGTGCTGATGATTACCTAAGCATATTTATTGCGGGACTGATTGCCCTAATAATCGGGTCAATTTTGGGGCGAAGCTTAACAAAACCATTGGAGAATTTAATGAAATACATGATAGAGTTTTCCTTGAATAAACCTCAAAAACAGCTTTTAATCAAAACTGGTGATGAAATTGAAAAGTTGGCACTATGTTTTCATAAATTAGCTGAAAAGCTGAGAAATTACGATGAGTACCAAAAGAAATTCCTGCAAAACACCTCCCACGAGTTAAAAACCCCATTAATGTCCATTCAGGGTTATGCGGAAGCCATTAAAGACGGGGTAGTAGAGGGGAAGGAGGCAGAGGAAAGCTTGGATATTATTATTGAAGAAAGTCAGCGTTTAAAAAAGGTGGTCGAAGAAATAATATACTTGACCAAGCTGGAAAATGCAGATGATACTTTTGAGTTAACATATTTTAAAATTGGGCTTCTAGCAGAAGGAGTTGTTAAAAGCTTGAAAGCTTTGGCAGCGGAAAAACAAATTGATGTTGAAATCAAGGGTGACCTGGAGACGGGAGGATACTTTGACGAGGGAAAATTGCGAAGAGCCTTAATAAATATTATCGCCAACTGTTTAAGATATGCTAAAAGAAAAGTAATAATTGATTTGCTTAATAACGGATCTTATCTGGAAATTAAAATATTTGATGACGGACCCGGTCTTAAAGATGGAGAGGAAGAAAAGATCTTTCACAGGTTTTATAAGGGTGAACAGGGAGGAAGCGGCCTGGGCTTAGCCATAACCAGAGCCATCATTGAGGGGCATGGAGGCAGTATAGAAGCATTTAAGAGAGAGCCTACCGGGGCAGTTTTTGTTATTACTCTTCCCTTAAAGAGTAAAGAGGTTTGCTACTAATTGCAGGGAAAGCATTTATATAAGATATGATATAATCCCGGTGAAGTGGTGCGGCAATCTCCTTCGTGCTTCCATGCTTTGTTTACTAGGGGAGGAGAACCTTCAGAAATGAGAAAGGGAATAATAAGATTATTTGAGGAAAAAATAAGAGTTTATGAAATTGTAAATACAGCGATTATTAGTCTAATAGGGGGGATTATTAATGAATATAATTGACTTAAGATCTGATACTGTTACTCAACCGACAAAAGCTATGCGAGATGCGATGTACCACGCAACGGTTGGAGATGACATTATGGGAGAAGATCCAACAGTTCGTGAACTTGAAGTATTAGTTGCAGGTATTTTAGGAAAGGAGGATGGTCTATTTACTAGTTCAGGTACAATGGCAAATCAGCTTGCGGTGATGTCATTTACCAATAGAGGAGAAGAAGTAATTGTTGGTGATACATCCCATATATTCAATCTGGAGGTGGGAGGATTAGCTGCATTGTCTCAAGTACAAACTAGATCAATATCAGTGCCGGATGGAGTTTATGACATAGAAAAGTTGGAATCTTTAATCCAGGAAGAAGGAATACAAAGAGCTAGGACAGGCCTTATATGTATTGAAAACACTAACAACTTGAATGCAGGCCTAGTGGTTCCTATGGAAAATATTAGAAAAGTTTGCGAATTAGGAAAACGTTATGGGATTCCGATATACATGGATGGTGCAAGAATTTTTAATGCCTCAATAGCTTTAGGAATAGAGGCCAAGGGAATTGTAAAAGACGTTGATGCTACAATGGTAGCATTAACAAAAGGCTTAGCGGCTCCTTTTGGGGCGGTATTAGTAGGTTCCAAGGAATTTATTGCAAAAGCAAGATGGTTTAAACAGAGGATAGGGGGTGGATACAGACAAGGGGGATTTTTGGCAGCGCCTGGTATTGTAGCACTGAATAGCATGTTGCCGCAAATAGCCATCGATAATGCTAATGCAAAGATATTAGGTAAAAGATTGTCAACAATAGACGGATTGTTAGTCGATACAAACAGAATACATACTAATATTGTTTCATGTTCTATTGAAAAATTGTATATCTCAATTGATGAATTTTTGGCCAAATTACTTGAAAAGAATATAAAGGTTAAGAGAATATCTAATACATCATTTCGAATGGTCACCCATTATGGGATAACAGAATTGGAATTAAACCAATTTATAAGTACTTTAGAAGAAATAGTAATAAGGTTAAGTCCAGCGGTTAAATGTCAACAATGAATTGGAAAAAAATATTGAATAATTGCGGTTTTTTTGGCTAAAAAGAGACAAAAAAGGAACACCCTAATAAACCTACCAAAATTAATTGGAAAAAATGGT
>Ga0209643_1000103_pt1 | contig 206041 bp, 211 predicted proteins | sample AutmiccBRH37_all_FD_187383 | JGI IMG/M metagenome (GOLD analysis project Ga0209643, IMG submission 187383) | Deep subsurface microbial communities from Mt. Terri, Switzerland - Autotrophic microbial communities BRH/37_all (SPAdes) (version 2) | ecosystem: Environmental > Aquatic > Deep... | reverse complement strand
AGCAGAGGGATAAAGTAAATTCCTTTGAAGAGATCAATATGGATTTGCTTAGAGAATGGGATGATTATTTTGACATAATGAAACGTTGTTTTTATAAGGAGGAAAAATGATATGTTTATTGATATTTTAAACTTGAGCGGTTGGCAAATGTATTTACCCTCAAAAGTGGTTTTGATAATATGCTTACAGGAGGCAGCGTGTATAATTTCGAGTACGAGTATAAGTTCGACGAGCTACGCTATGAGCCACGCTATGAGCCACTTTCAGCTGGTTCCGAACCCTTTCAAGCATTGTTATTTCTGCCGGAGGATGAAGATAAAAAAGATTTTTATGTTACTGGCGTCATGCCTGACTCTGATCTGGTTACCCTTGTAGATGAATCCGGTGTAAGGATGAGTGTGAATCAGGTGATTGTAACGAAGCCTGTTGCTGATCTATTAAAGTTAAAGAAGGGAGACACCGTAGACATCGTCAGAAAGCTGGATGGGCGCATAATTTCGGGCTTAGTGGTAGTTAGCCATCGGATAAATGGAAATGGTACTTATATAAATAGAGACAAATGGTTTCCTGTATTCTATAATAGAGAATGGTCAGTTTTGGTGATTGCTTCATAGACATATTGAACTCAAAAAGTGATTGGAGAAAATGCTTAAGATATGAAAACATGGAAAAAGAACATTATACTTTTTTTGGCTAGTCAAACTATATCGCTCTTTGGCTCATCCCTAGTTCAGTATGCAATTATGTGGTATATCACATTAACAACCCAGTCGGGTGTGATGATGACGATAGCCATTATTTGCGGTTTTCTACCTACCTTATTTCTTTCCCCGTTTGCGGGGGTATGGGCTGACCGCTATAACCGAAAAACACTCATCATTATATCCGATTCTATTATTGCATTATCAACACTTGTTTTAGCTATATTGTTTCTTTTAGGATACGATTCTCTGTTGTTACTCTTTGTAATGTCAGCCATACGTGCGCTTGGGGCCGCAATTCAAATACCTACGATAGGAGCCTTCCTTCCGCAAATTGTTCCGGAGGATAAACTTACTAAGGTTAATGCGACAAACGGAACTATCCAAGCAACGGTCATGCTGGCATCCCCCATGCTTAGCGGTGCATTGCTAACCGTGGCTAGCATCGAGATAATATTCTTTATAGATGTTATTACAGCAGCCGTAGCGGTTTCAGTATTATTTTTGTTTTTGCATGTACCTGTTCATGCGAAAGCTCAAAAAAAGCAAGCAATGAGCTATTTCACCGATATGCGTGAAGGTTTTACTTACATCAGAAATCATGAGTATATCAAGAGGTTTTTTCTGTTTTGTGCCTTCTTTTTTTTCTTAGCAGCACCTGTTGCCTTTTTAACGCCGCTACAGGTTGTACGTAGTTTTGGTGACGATGTTTGGCGGTTAACGGCAATTGAAATGACCTTTTCTATCGGTATGATCATGGGCGGCACCATCATGGCTTCCTGGGGTGGTTTCAAAAATAAGATTCACTCGATGACACTATCCATTCTTGTTACTGGAGCCTGTACCTTTGCCCTTGGCGTTATTCCTGTTTTTTGGGTTTATCTGACTTTCATGGGGCTTGTAGGAATTGCTATGCCAATCTTTAATACACCTTCTACGGTTTTATTACAGGAAAAGGTAGATGCAGATTTTCTGGGTAGGGTATTTGGTGTTTTAGGAATGATAGGAAGCTCTATGATGCCTATGGGTATGCTTTTGTTTGGACCACTATCTGACATCATTAAAATAGAATGGTTGCTTATAGTTACCGGCTTGCTGCTGTTTATTCAGGGATTTTTCCTACTAGGCAGCAAAGTACTAATTGAGGCTGGAAAGCCAGTTTCAAAACCTGAATTGTAGGCCAATGGAAAAATGAATTATTTGCAGGAGTCATCAGACGGAAAATAGAATTCTAAACTAAATAAAGAAAAAATTGGAGGGGTAATTAATGTCTACTGTTAGGCATTCAGTATGTCCATATGATTGCCCAGATACGTGTGGGCTTCTAGTTGAAATTGAGAATGGGCGAGCTGTAAAAATTCAGGGTGACCCTGCCCATCCTTTTACTAGAGGTACCTTATGTGCTAAAATGGCCCATTATGAACAGATAGTCCAGGCACCTGGTCGTTTAACAAGACCTTTGATGCGAACAGGTCAAAAGGGTTCTGGTCAGTTTGTATCAATTTCTTGGGATGAAGCTATAGAATATATTATCCAACGTTGGCTGGAAATTATTAAAAAGCATGGTGCAGAGGCTATTCTACCCTATTCCTTTGCAGGAACCATGGGCTTGGTTCAGCGTAATTGTGGAGATGCTTTCTTTCATAAGATGGGGGCTACTAGACTTTTACGGACAATTTGCTCTTCTGCCAAAGGCTATGGATGGAAAGCTGTTATGGGCGAAACACTTGCTCCGAAGCCTGATGAAATTAAAAAAAGTGATTGTATTATACTCTGGGGAACTAATACCTTGGCTACCAATGTTCACTTAACCCATGAGCTTAAAGAGGCAAAACGAAGAGGGGCAAGGATTTTTTTGATAGAAACTTATGAAACTCCAACAGCCAAGATTGCCGATAGGGTTATATTAACCAGGTCTGGTAGTGATGGTGCCCTGGCACTAGGAATGATGCAATACATGGTTGAAGCAGGATTAATCGATAAGAACTTTATTGAACAATATGTCTCAGGCTTTGATCAGTTCAAGGACCAGGTGCTTTCTGATTATTCATTAGAAAGGGTTAGTCTTATCACAGGGATTGCTGTAAATGAGCTCGAGTCATTGGCAAGACAATATGGAGAAGCGAGGGCTCCTTTTATAGTAGTAGGCTCTGGACTTTCACGCTATGGTAATGGTGCCATGACTGTGCGTACCATAACTTGTCTACCTGCATTGGTAGGAGCCTGGGCTAAGCCTGGCGGAGGGCTATTAACTTCGATAGCAACTGGAAGTGCTTTGCCAGTCAATAGAATAACTAGAGAGGATTTTTTAAGCAAACCTACACGGATAATTAATATGAATAAGCTGGGTAGTGTGTTAAATGAGGTTAATCACCCTCCTGTTATGAGCTTATATGTTTATCATTCCAATCCTGTAGTAATTGCCCCTGACCAAAGCAAGGTTGTCAAGGGTTTGCAGAGGGAGGATTTATTTACCATAGTCCATGAGAGATTTATGACAGATACGGCACTATATGCCGATCTAGTTTTGCCGGCTACTACTTCTTTGGAACATCCGGACATTTATCGTTCTTATGGTCATTACTGTATTCAACGCACGCAGGCTCTAATTCCACCAGTAGGTCAGGCCAAATCCAACTGGGAGGTATTTCAGCTATTGGCGAAGGGATTAGGTCTTACTGAGACATATTTTAGCCTTTCCGCTGATGAACTTATTGATCAATTGTTGGATCCTCCAAGTTCTTGGCTGACAGATGTGGATTTATCTGATTTACACGAAGGGAAGCCAATAGAATTGCCTTTACAAGCAGACTACAAAATGAATTTTAAAACTACATCAGGAAAGATTGAGCTTTATAACCCCAAGGAAGTGGAAAAATTACCTAGGTATTTAGAACCATATGGTGGTGAGGAAGCATATTGGTTGATTAGCAGCCCCAGTATATATTCACTAAATTCTTCATTTAACGAATTGGAAGCCTTGGTTAAAAAGAAAAAAGGTTCCTATTTATTAATGAATCCTGATGATGCTGTGGATAAGGGTTTTATTGATGAACAAGAGGTTATTGCTTCCAATGAAAGAGGGCAAGTAAGTTTTAGGTTGAAAGTCACCCCAAAGATTCCCAGAGGTGCAGTAGTTATAGAAGGGTTGTCATGGGGCAAGGATGTTGGTAAAGAAAATCTAGTAAATGTCTTGACATCGCAACGCTTAACTGATCAGGCTGAGGCAAGTACACTCTATGATGTGAAGGTTGATGTCCGGCCAGCGTAAAAGGGTCAAGAAAAAAATACACAGTAATAATATTGACATAAAACTTGCATTCTGATATAAAAAATATATATTTGGGCAAAAGAAATTTTTAAACCTACTGGATTGTACCAAAAAAATCAAAGTAAAATCATAGTACTGTAGAAGGAGGAGATTTGATTTGACAATAAGACAGTTTCAAGCAGAATCCAAACGATTGTTAGATTTGATGATTAATTCAATTTACACGCATAAGGAGATTTTTTTAAGGGAACTCCTTTCTAATTCGAGTGATGCAATTGATAAGGTTTACTATAAGGTATTGACAGATGATTCTTTGACATTCAACAAAGAAAACTACTATATTAAACTAGAACATGATAAGAAGAATAGAGTATTAAAGATTTCCGATACTGGTGCTGGGATGACAAAACAAGAACTTGAAGATAATCTAGGTGTTATTGCAAAAAGTGGATCATTAGCATTTAAAAAAGAAAACGAAATAAAAGACGGTTATGATATTATTGGACAATTTGGAATTGGATTTTATTCGGCATTTATGGTATCTGAAGTCGTTACTGTTATAAGTAAAGCATTTGGTAGCAATGATGCTTATAAATGGGAATCGAAAGGGGCAGATGGTTATACTATTGAGCCATGTGAAAAAGATTTGGTTGGAACAGATGTCATTCTTAAAATCAAAGAGAATTCAGGAGATGAAAATTTTGATGAGTTCTTAGAGGAGTATAGATTAAAGTCTATTATTAAAAAATATTCCGATTTTATTAGATACCCTATAAAAATGGATATTACTCAGAGCAAGCTTAAAGAAGGTAGTGAAGAGGAATACGAGGACTATACTGAGGAACAAGTTATTAATAGTATGGTTCCTATCTGGAAGAAAAATAAGAACGAGCTTAGCCAGGAAGATTATGATAGCTTTTATTCTGATAAGCATTATGGTTTTGACAAGCCAATAAAACATATTCACATTAGTGCCGAAGGTACTGTGAGTTATAAAGCGATTTTATTTATACCAGAAAAAATACCATTTGATTTCTATACAAAAGAATACGAGAAAGGTTTAGAGTTGTATTCAAACGGTGTTTTGATCATGAATAAGTGTGCTGATCTGCTGCCTGATTATTTTAGCTTTATAAAAGGAATGGTGGATTCAGAAGACTTGTCTCTTAACATTTCTAGAGAAATGCTCCAGCATGATAGACAGTTGAAGCTTATTGCTAAAAACATAAAATCTAAGGTTAAAAATGAACTAGAGAATTTATTAAAAAATGAAAGAGAAAAGTACGAAGAATTTTATAAAACCTTTGGAAAACAATTAAAGTATGGAATATACAGCGATTTTGGTACTAATAAAGAGTTATTGCAAGATCTGTTAATGTTCTATTCATCAAAAGATAAAAATATGGTAACTTTAGATGAATATGTTTCCAGAATGCCAGAAGAACAGAAATATATTTACTATGCTTCAGGAGAATCCATTGAGAGAATTGAGAAACTACCACAAACAGAATTAGTATTGGACAAAGGTTACGAAATTTTCTATTTTACTGATGATGTTGATGAATTTGCTATAAAAATGGTGGGAACATATAAAGATAAGGAATTTAAATCCGTATCCAGCGGTGATCTTGGTATAGAAAAGGAAGAAAACAAAACTACTGATACGGATGATAAAGATAATAAAGAACTGTTTGATCAAATGAAAAATATTTTAGCAGACAGAATTAAAACTGTTAGAGCATCAACAAGATTAAAGAATCATCCTGTATGTTTGTCAAATGATGGTGAAGTTACAATAGAGATGGAAAAAATATTGAATTCTATGCCTGATAACCCAAATATAAAAGCAGATAAAGTTTTAGAAATTAACATAAACCATCAGGTATTTAAATCATTGCAAGAAGCATATGAAAATAATAAAGATAAGTTTAAATTATATACAGATTTATTATATAATCAAGCACTACTTATTGAAGGTCTACCGATAGAAGATCCAGTAGAATTTACAAACAATATTTCTAAAATAATGCTCTAGGTGTAAAAGCCACTTTCAAGTATAAATTTTTTTGAAAGTGGCTTTTACTTAGGAATTGCTTTGACATAATATATAAAGATTATAGGCAAAATACTATTGACATTGACGTTGCGTAAAGGTGTATAGTAATCTTGTCAGGAGGCGAAGGCATGGAATATACAGTACAAAAACTTGCTCAACTTGCAGGTATCAGTGCTAGGACATTAAGATATTATGATGAGATTGGTATTCTTAAGCCGGCAAGAATAAACTCATCTGGATATCGCATATATGGTCAAGCCGAGGTTCTTATGCTGCAGCAAATTCTCTTTTATAGAGAGATGGAGGTGAGCCTCGAAGGGATTAAAGGTATATTATCCTCACCTGCCTTTGATGCAGCAAAGGCACTAAGACAACATCGAGAAAAGCTTCTTGAGAAAAGAAAGCAATTGGATGTTTTGATTTCAAATGTTGATAAATCAATTGCGTTTAAAGAAGGGAGAATTACAATGACTGACAAAGAAAAATTTGAGGGTTTTAAGAAAAAGCTAGTTGATGACAATGAAAAAATGTACGGTAAAGAAATTCGTGAAAAGTATGGCAACGAAAATGTGGACAAATCAAATCAAAAAGTAAAGAACATGTCCCAAGAACAATATGAGGAAGTTACAAAACTTGAAAATGAGGTAATTGAAACCCTTCATGCAGCCTTTAAAACTGGAGATCCTGCTGGTGAATTAGCTCAAAAAGCGGCAGATCTACATCGTCAATGGTTATGCTTTTTTTGGGGTAGTTACACAAAAGAGGCGCATGCAGGGGTTGCTCAGATGTATGTTGATGATCCGAGATTCATGGCATACTATGACGAGAAACAGCCTGGAACCGCAGTATTTTTAAGAGATGCTATTTTCATTTATACAGGAATGAACAAATAAAAACAGGCAACCTTATCAAGGCTTTTTACGTCTATATAATCTATAGACAAAAAAGAGGTGGTTGTTGTTATGAAAAAATCTATTATTGCAATCTTAATTATGCTATTTGCTGTCTCAGTAATGGGATGTAATCAAACTGTTGACGAAGACCCGTCCAAGGATGATGAGCCGGGGATTATTGGATATGTTATGAATAGAGAAAATGAGAGGATCCTTGTAATTGACCCGGAAGCACAAGATTTTAGTCCAACTGGTGGGGTTTCTGAATACTATGATGCTATATGGTTTTCAAATGTTCCTCAAGATATTGAATTGGGTGAAAAGGTGAAGGTATGGTTCGATATTGTTGAAGACTCTTATCCTGCTCAATCGGATGCAATCCAAATTGAAGTAATTCCAAGCCAGAGACCGGCTGAAGCGGATTTAACTGAAGCAGACGCTTTATATGAGGCTTTGACATCTGAACTAAGTCATAACGATGGTTTAATTGTTGTTAAAAATATAGAGTATGACAATGAAACGGATACGTGGGATTTCACATTTAAGGAGATTTGGGGAGATGAAATATATAGTATTCAGATAGATGATAAGTAAGATAGATAAATGATCCATGGCTGTTTTTAAACAGCTCGTGGGTTATTTTTTTAACTTTTAGCTTTTTTCTTAGTAAGAGTATTTTATCCAGAATTAGAATATGGAGCAGGAGATAATTCAACAATAATATAATAGAATAATAGCTGATACAGACGTTACTAATTTCTTTAGGAGGATTTTTCATGCGTGTTTTTCTGGCAATAGAATTTCCGGAAGATATAAAAGAATATCTGGATCAAATTCACCTGGTACTAAGAGAACAAAGCAAAACAGGAAATTTTACTAAAAAAGATAATTACCATTTGACCCTTCGATTTATTGGAGAGATTAAAGACCATGAGTTGGATAAACTGAAAGAAGTCATTGATGAAATAGCTTTAAAACATAACTGCTTTCAATTAACCATGAACAAAGTAGGATGTTTTGCTAGAGGAAGTAAAATGATAATCTGGGTTGGAATCAATCAAAATGAAACACTAGGTAGATTATACTCACAGTTAGAGCAGTCACTAGAACGTAAGGGTTATACAAAGGAAGAAAGAAACTTTGTTCCCCATGTTACCATAGCTAGACAAGTAGTACTTATGGAAGATTTAAAAAAAATGCAGCAGCAAATTAAGATGGATAATATCATAATACCTGTAAGTAAGCTATCATTAATGGAAAGTACCAGAGTAAAGGGCGAGTTAAGATATATCCCCCTTTATACAAAAAACTTGAGTCCACCACTGATGCAAAACTAGCTTTTTCTTGAAAAATATAAATATCAAGAAGGTGTAAAGAATTTTATAAAAGCAGGATTAGATGAAGCTGCTATATATGAAAAGTACAAGCAATACTATAGCAAGGTTTTTATATTGCCAAAAAATGAATTAACCCTACATAATTGTGCACGAAAAGTCGGATAGACATATATAACTTCTGATATTCTATTGGTGAAAGAGGAGGTTATTATAAATGGATTCGCTTGAAAAAATGAATGAGGCATTAAACTACATTGAAGAAAATCTTGCTAATGATATTGATTTTAGAAAAGTAGCGAGGCTGGCTTTTTGCTCGGAATATCATTTTCAAAGAATGTTTTCGTTCCTTGCAGGTGTTACACTATCGGAATACATTCGCCGCCGACGCCTCACTCTTGCAGCATTTGAATTTAATAATAATAGCATTAGGATAATTGATGTTGCAATTAAATATGGATACAATTCACCAGATTCTTTTACAAGAGCTTTTCAAAGTCTACACGGGATAACACCGTCAGAAGCGAGAAATAGTGGTCAATCACTAAAAGCCTATCCACGAATGGCCTTTCAGTTATCAATTAAAGGAGGAAGTGAAATGAACTATCGAATTGAAGAAAAAGAGGGATTTTGTATAGTTGGTATCAAGAGAAGGGTTCCTATAATTTTCCACGGGGTTAATCCAGAGATTGCCTCTATGTGGAAAACTTTAAATGATCAAACGATAAATAAACTTAAGGAGCTTTCTAATGTCGAGCCTTTAGGGCTACTTCAAGCATCCACGAACTTTTCTGAAGGCCGAATGGAGGAAAAAGGGGAACTTGATCATTACATCGGCGTTGCTACAACTAATGAATGTCCAGATAACCTGACACAACTTAAAGTTCCTGCCTCAACATGGGCTGTATTCGAATCAGTTGGACCATTTCCTGATACACTGCAAGATGTCTGGGGACGCATCTATTCCGAATGGTTTCCATCCTCAAATTATCAACAAACAGAAGGGCCGGAAATCTTGTGGACCGAGAATAAAGACGTAACTTCACCTACTTTTAAAAGCCAAATATGGATACCGATTTTGAAAAAGTAGTTTTTACTCACTAATTGTAGTATCAAATGCCAAAGAATGGTATTGTTATTAATACAAGGTCATCGCTATAAGAAAGACAGTAGTTTCCAATGGAACCCAAAAGAAATGGTATTAACATCCTAAGGGCAAAAAGCTCTAGATTGAAAAAATCAAATATAGAGTGGTTCATTATATCAGTAGTAACTTAGACATACAGTAAAGTATTTTTATGATATAATTTATTTGTTTAAAATTTAATTAATATTTAAATAAGCATTAACGAAGGAGTTGTTATTTTATGTCTAAAAACAGTACGTTAGAGATTGTAGCAAATCGGGAGGTAGATACAAAATAATTCGGTGTATAAACCTCCCAAAAGTTACAATTAAACCTTTAGGAGGAATAAAAATTGAGCAAAATAGACATTAAAAATTTAGGGCTCAGTCAAAGGTTTGTTAATGAGTCTACTTTATACGGAGATCTTTATATTGGGCGAGTAATTTCCCAGTACAAAGATTTATACAAGGTTGCCACCGAAAATGGTGAGCTAAGAGCAGAGATTTCTGGGAAATTTCGTTTTGATGTAAGAACTTTGTCTGATTACCCTGCGGTGGGTGATTTTGTTATGCTTGATCGAAATGAAGATGCTAGCGGAAATGCAATTATTCATCACGTCCTGACTAGGAAAAGCGCCTTTATTAGAAAAGCTGCAGGAACATCAAATGATGAACAGATTGTAGCTGCGAATATTGATACGGTTTTTATCTGTATGTCGCTTAACAATGATTTTAAGCTTCGTAGAGTAGAACGCTACCTTGGAATTGCATGGGATAGTGGTGCAGTTCCAGTTATTGTGCTCACTAAGGCTGACCTATGCAATGATCTCGATCAAAAGCTGTCAGAGCTTGAAACTGTTGCTTGTGGGGTTGATGTTCTTGTTACTTCAAGTATGAGTGAGGATGGATACTTATCTGTCAAGAACTATCTTGGTAGTGGCAAAACTATTGCATTCATAGGATCGTCAGGTGTTGGAAAATCAACCTTAATTAATAGGCTAATTGGCGAAAATGCTCTTGAAACCAAAGAAATCAGAAATGATGATAAAGGTAGGCATACTACTACCAGGAGAGAGATTATTCTACTTCCGAGTGGAGGCGTAGTTATTGATACTCCGGGGATGAGAGAAATTGGGATTGATAGTGCTGATCTATCAAAAACCTTTGCTGATATTGATGAACTATCAACAAGATGTAAATTCCATAATTGTACTCATTCTAGTGAGCCAAACTGTGCGGTACAAAAGGCTATAGACGATGGCGTTCTGTCTGAAGATAGGCTTACAAGCTATTTAAAGCTAAAAAAGGAAGCTAAGTATGAGGGATTAAATTCCAAACAGATTGAAACTGAAAAGATTACCGCAATGTTCAGGGAAGTGGGCGGAATGAAAAATGCACGAAAGTTTATAAAAGGCAAAAATAGAATACGATAGCTCGTCTTGATAAACTGTTACCGTTTGTTATGGGCGCAATAAAACAAAACTTGGCTTGCGCCAAGTCCTTAGACGCAGGCGCAAGCCTTAGTCTTTGTGAATACTATCTACCTTGTTTGAACTTATACTTGCTGATAGTACAAAAAAAGCTCGCCAAAGGCGAGCTTTTTGGTGTCATCAATGCTGCAAACAAGTTTTTTTTAAAAGTCCTCTTCAATATGAGGTGGATAGGTAAGGATAATTCTTTCCAATATGTCATTTGAATTAACTTTTTCAGGATTAACAATACCATCTTCCATATTAAAATCAAAGATTATGGCCGCTCCTTCTTCAATTTTAAATACACCAACTAATTCGCCATAACCATGGCCGCTTTCTGGTTCAGTATATTTTGCTCGATAAGTATCAAATACCCGTTCTGCATCATCTCCAACTTTTATACCTAGATTAATTTCTGCTCCTTGCGCATCTGAACTAATCTCCAATACCTTTCAACAAGGTTAAACGACTTAGAAGAAGGGAAATAGGACAATAACTCGAATTAATTATGAATATGAATAAAATTATATTTAGGGAGGAAGAATGCCATGAAATTTTGTTGGGTTACAATAGCGGTTAAAAATATGGAGGATTCCTTAAAGTTCTATCGAGAAATAGTAGGTCTTGTAGTGGATAGAAAATTTGAGGCTGGGCCAGGAGTTGAGATTGCGTTTTTAGGGGACGGAGAAACGAAGGTCGAGTTAATTTGCAATGAGGCCAATAAAGAAGTTAATATTGGACAAGATATTTCACTAGGTTTTGAAGTAAAATCAGTTAAAGAAATGATGGCATTTGTTCAAGAAAAAGGCATAAGTATTCATAGCGGGCCATTTCAACCAAATCCACATGTTAAGTTCTTCTTTGTGATTGATCCCAACGGAGTAAAAATACAATTTGTAGAAAATATTTAAGAAGCATTTTAAAATTTGAATGTACTATTATGTAGATGTATGCTATAACGTGGTTTACGGCAAAGTGTAGATATAAAAAAGAAGTAGGTTAACAAAAAGTAGCTCCTCTTCTAATCGACAAGAGGGGCTTTTTTATGTGGAAGTAGCGAAATACATATGCTGAAATTACAAGAATTAATAAACGCTTTGAAAGGAGGTGTTAAGAAATGAATATGTTTTTAGAACTATTTTTAGTTGTCTTAGTTATGACTATAAGTAATGCCATAGGAACGTTAAAGACTATTTTTACAGCGAAAAAATATTTTAGACCTGTTTATGTCATAGTTTTTATAGATGCGATTATCTTTGCGACAGTAATTACCAAAGTGACTTCAGATGGCGAATATTTATATATATTAGCTTTTGCGGTAGGAAAGATGCTTGGAGTCCTAGTTGGGGGAGCAGTCGAAGAAAAGATTGCAATCGGAATGATCGAGGCTGATATCACGGTGAGTGATAAGGATAGGATGATTACTATCTCGGATCAGTTGAGAAAAGCCGGTTTCTCGGTAAATACCATGGTTACTTACGGAATCAATGGGAACAAGAGATATGTTATTGAAATTACGGCCAAAAGAAAAGATATTGGCCATATTAAAAAAGTATTGGATAGTGTTGATTGTAATAATCCCACCATGACCATCAAAGAAGTCTCCAATGTTTTTGGAAAGGTATGTAGTAGCAGTAACTAAGGCTTAGAAATTGTATACCCCTAAATGGAGGATAGAGGATCTTTCAAATATTAAGATGGAGCTAATTCTGTTTACTGGTAATTTATCATTGCAGAGTTTAAAGCTTGGAAGAAACATTGACTCTTTTCTTCTGAGATTGATAAACAGGATTCTTGAACTTAGGTGGAGTTAACTTTAGGAGGCTTAGTGGCGGTAGTCACTCGGATAAAAAACCCTGATTATTTAGACTAATTTTATTCCTGAGTCACTACTGTTCAGCTGCTGAAAGATATTCAAGTATTAAATCATGAATGATGGTTGGGATTCTTTCATAGACATCCTTTGTTAAGACTCTTTCAGTTACTTTATGCAGATCTTTGCCCCATGGACCAATGTTAATGACTGGCATTTTCAAGCTAGAGAGTTCTTTAAATGGAATATGATAGATGACATCCCAGCCAGGACTATTGACTTTTATTGATTTAATATCTTCTTCTTTACCCGCCCAAGAAGCATAGGATAAATCAGAGATGCCCATAAAAAAACCTTGGGATTCATATGTTAATTTATATTTCTCCCATGCAATCCTGTTGATGGTTTTTTCAAAGGAAAAGGGTATCTTCTGATCAATAAACTCGTTATTGATATGTGGATAGTATGGACCAGATAGCGCTACAATAATCGACGGACCTTCTAAATTAATCCACTCAATAATAAATTCAATGAGACGTGTAGTTGCTTCTGGAAGGTTAATTATATTTTCATGTAATATTTCCACCATTTCCTCTTGAAAAGCACTATAGGCTTCTTCAAAGAGTACTTTGTTGTTATCCATCGCCAGATTATAAATCATCTCAAAAGTATAGACTTTAGGAGTAAAGGATATTTCCTCTGGTTCTTCTCCAATTAAATTACAATAATTTTCATAAGCATCTTGAAAGTGAATTAAGGTATCTCTTGAGGTTCTTTTAGATAGAGAAACCAATGTATCCATAATTTTCTTAGGAGACCTGGTAAAGGTCAACCAGTTGAAATAACCTGTAGCGGCCTCTGGAATGGAGGCGTCATAGGCTTTTTTTCGATCTTTGAGATTAACCCAAACTGGGGGTGGGGTGGCTTCATGATCATGCACATCACAAAGCTGTACATTGAGTTCAGTTTTTCTCTGTAAATCTGCAAGTACTAAGGATGGATTAAAGCCATTAAATGGTTCTCCAATATGACTCTTAACGCCTTTTACATAAAGTACAGGCATAATCTTCCCAACAGAACCTTCATAAAATATGGCCTTGCCTTTAGTATGATTAAAATAAGGTTCACTATTAATTGTTAGAATATACTCTAATTGATATTTTTCTCTTAAAGATGTCATTAAAGGAATTGCACTAAGCATACCTCTTGATAGGGTTTCTTCATCCGGCACACTAAGCAAAAGAATATTACCGGAAAAGTCTTTTTCTTCTGAAAAATGAGCACTTAAGACCAGCTGAATTGCAGCACCAGACTTCATATCTGCAGTACCGCGACCAAAAGTCCATTCTCCAGAGTCAAGATCTTTCCTCGCTTGCAGGGGGAGGTGACGCTTCTTAAATGCCACTTCTAATTCATCAGGTCTTAGGGCAATAGATTTTAACGTTCCATATTCTTCAATATCTATAGCGTCGTGATGATGAATCATGACGATAGTCTTATTACCTTTTCCATTTACTAATGACCAAACAACACTTCTCTGATGAGGGTCATTATCAATGGGATAAGTGCCACAGAGATCACTATTTTCATAGAAATAGGGTTGTTCCTTAATCCAGTGTAGAATCTGCTCCTCAATATAGGTTTCCCTTAAAGTATTGGTATCACTTTGTGTTGCCAAAAGGCGAAGAAATAATGGACGAATCTTCTCTTCAAACATAATGACTCCTTTCTGTAAATTACTTATATTCGTTTGAAACGGAATGAGTATAAAGCATTACGTTTGTGCGGGTTATTTCTGCTTATAATCATAATAATGAAAGGTACAATAGCTCGAACTATTTCTACGTGTTATTCGATATTAACTTGCATATTCCTGCTAATAGCATTTCACCTTTCTCTTATGCCCACTATATTTTTCATATTTCAGAACTGCCGGTTGTAGCTTCAGGATGGCTATTATCAGGGATTGGTGGACTAAGTGGCCAACTTTAGGAGCATGGAGGAGGGGCAAGGGGCATTGTCTTTGCTGTGTTAGTAGCAACTTTTATTCCTATGGTTGTGAATAATGTAGGTGGGGGCAGTACTGGTTGGGCATGGCTTGTTCCCCAATCATGGTTTCGCATTACCATACCATTTGGGGATAATAACTTTTGGCTTCTAGCCGTTTTTATTATAATATCTGCTATACCTATGATACTAGCATAATAAAGGGACCATCTTAGCTTGGGCTCTAGGTATGGCCTTTATTGGCGGTGCAATTGGCATAATTACACCCAATATATCTGACAGTATAAGTGAAATGTTAGTAAGTATGAGTGCTTGGGCAGAAATGATGGCAAAGCTTGGTAATAGAGAAGGCTTCATTGGCAGCTTCTATCTATATATTAGGGCTTATGGGTGGGATGCCTGTCTATGGAATTATAACTGTACTCAAGCTTAAAAAGGAAGAAGCAGAGCATTTTACTGAGATAGTATTGGCAAAACCAGCGATAGTGAACTCGTTCACCAAAGCTGAACATTGGGGAATCAGATGGAGACTCTATTCCACCTGATTTAGAGCCCACTTATAGAAGTGGGGGTCTTAACCCATATAAAATATTTGTGGAATTAACGGCATGATCTACCATATAATTAACTTTTTGCTATATCTGATAAAAAAACTCTTTATAATAGAGGTAAGAAGCAAGTCTTTGTCAAATCCATACTATAACAGCAAAACTATTAAGCTTGTTGGTACAAACTTAGGTATGTAACATTACAGCACCAAGGCTGATAGTATTAAATCTAACAAGAATGAATAGGATATAAGAGGTAGATATATAACTCTAAAGACTAAGCGGAGGAACGCTAATTTATAAAAAGGAGGAGTGAGAGAATGGAGAATAGGAGACTAGTAATGATACCAGGTCCAACACCGGTCATAGACTCTATTCAGAAACAGATGGGAAGGCCAACAGCGGCTTTTGGTGATCCAGACTTTGTAAAGGATTACAAAGAGGTAATAGCTGACCTTAAAGAAATGTGGGGTACAGAAGGTGAAGTCTTTGTTATAGCTGGTAGTGGAACTATTGCCATGGAGATGGCAATTGCAAACACTACCAAAAAGGGTGACAATGTATTAATAATATCTCATGGTTACTTTGGTGACAGGTTTATTGACCTATGTGAAAGAAAGGGTATACATGTCGATGTATTATCTAGTGAATGGGGTAAAATAGTACCCGTGTCGGAAATTGAAAAGAAGTTAAGTGAAAAAACATACCAGGCACTTACTGTCACCCACGTTGACACAGCAACAGGAGTCTGCGCTCCCATCGAAGAGATTGGTAAGGCAGTTGCCAAATTCGAGGAGACCTTATATATAGTTGACGGAGTTTGTGCAACAGCAGCTATACCAGAGTCGGTTGATAAGATGGGAATAGATGTATTATTAACTGGATCTCAGAAAGCATTTGGAGTACCACCAGGGCTGGCTATTGTTTGGGCTGGACCGAAAGCCATGGAAAGAAGGGGTGTTTTAGGAACAATACCAGAATTTTATGCAGACTTTGATAAATGGCTACCAATTATGAACAATCCTGCATTGTATTTTGCTACACCTGCCGTTAACTTGGTATGGGCAATGAAGGAAGCAATCAGAATAATTAAAGAAGAAGGCTTGGAAAATAGATATGCAAGACATATAAAAGTTGCAAAAGCTATGCAGTCTGCCTTAGAAACTATAGGGCTAAAAGTATTAGCAGAACCTGATTGCAGGGCAGTTACATTATCAAATCTAATTTATCCAAAGGGTCTAGATGATGCAGAATTTAGGAATATTATGCTAAAAGAAGGAGTAGTTGTTGCTGGTGGACTTGGACCATATAAGGGCAAAATGTTTAGACTAGGCCATATGGGAAACACAGACACCCATGAGTTGGTAGCTGTTATGGCTGCAATAGAAAGAACCTTGTATAAAATGGGTGTTAATATCGAACTTGGCAAAGGTGTGGGAGTTTTACAAAAGGGACTGCTTGAATAGTAATAAAATAGTAATAAAACCGCAAGAACCTTGACATCCCCATGTCAAGGTTTTTGCTTGCTAATTATTGAAAGAATATTGAATATAAGAAAGACTTTAAGTAGTTTTATGATATACAAAATGAAGTTTGTTCATTATGCATTGAAGTGAGGAATCAAAAGTGTTAATATAAAACAGATTATGGTTATTAAATTTAGAATTTATAAATAATAATGCGACTTAATAAAGGGAGATGCGAAGCATGATAAAAAATATAATAGTAAGAAGGCCCTCACAAAACTTTGCTGATGGTATTACAACATCTGGTTTGGGAAAGCCAAATTACGAGTTGGCACAGAAACAACATGAAGATTATATTGAAGCGTTTAAAAAATGTGGATGTAGCGTGATTATATTAGAAGCAGATGACAGGTATCCTGATTCAACATTTGTTGAGGATGTTGCAATTGTAACAGAAAAATGTGCCATAATTACAAAACCCGGTGCAGATTCTAGAAAAGGAGAGGAAATAGAGGTAATTGGAGCTTTAAGGGCTTTCTACGACAACATAGAGTACTTAACAGATGATGCATGTCTTGATGGTGGGGATATTTTACGGATTGATAATCATTTTTATATAGGAATTTCAAAAAGAACAGACTCAGAAGGTGCAAAGCAACTTACTGGGATATTAAATAAATATGGTTATACTGCTTCAACAGTACCAGTAAAGCATATTCTTCATCTTAAAACTGGTGTAGTCTATGTAGAAAACAATACGCTGATTGCTACGGGCGAGTTCATAGATAATGTGGCATTCAAAGATTTTAAAATGATAAAGGTAGATGAAGATGAGGCTTATTCAGCAAACTGTATATTGGTAAATGGTTATCTTATAATTCCGAAAGGTTTTAAAAAGACAAAAAAAGCTCTCTTAGGTGCAGGCTTTGAAATTATTGAAGTTGATATGTCAGAGTTTGAAAAAATGGATGGAGGACTTACATGCCTTTCATTAAGAATACCTATGGAGAATTCACCAAATCACCCTTGACTCTCCCGTTAGGGGAGCATTTATATTGAAACCATAAACAAATAATGTGTATGGAGTGAGAAATTGTGTATCGAATAGGACTATTCTCAAAAATCAACAAAGTAACTGTCAAAACTCTAAGATATTATGATGAAATGGGGTTACTAAAACCTGCTTTTGTAGATAGAGAAAATGGTTATCGGTACTATACTTCTGAGCAACTGCCAAAGCTCCACAAGATTATAGCTCTTCGTCAAATCGGGTTTTCAATCGATGAAATTCTAGCAATATTAAACGGCCGAAATATTGCCGGAGTTTTTATGGAACGAAAACTGGAGCTTGAAGAATTAATTGAAGACAACCAACAACAGCTCTCACAAATTACGCATTATCTTGAAAAAATGAAGGAGGATTTCAATATGAGTTATGAAGTTGTATTAAAAGAGCTTCCGGAGGTTCTCGTCTATTCTAAACGGATGGTTATCCCAAATTATGATTATTACTTTGATATTATTCCAAAGATAGGGGAGGAAGTAAGCAAGGCTAACCCTGATCTGAAATGTGCTGTACCAGAATATTGCTTTATTATTTATCATGATGGTGAATATAAGGAAAAGGATATTGATGTGGAGTATTGTGAAGCAGTTACATCTATGGGAACTGACACAGGCACCATCAAATTCAAAAAGATAGATAGAGTTCCAACTGCAGCTTGTGTATTACATAAAGGACCATATAGAACAATTGGTAATGCTTATGCCCATTTGTTTATGTGGATAGCTGATAACAATTATACACCTTGTGAAAACCCTAGAGAATCATATATTGACGGAATCTGGAATAAGGAAAATGAGAACGATTGGCTCACAGAGTTGCAGGTGCCAATAATTAAAAAATAGGCTAATTTCTATATTTAAGAGAATCACTCCTTCGAGGGTGATTTTTTATTCTAGGTATATCCGCTAATAGTATCTTAAGAAGAATTTTGTATACAAATACATTTTACCTTTACAGGAATGGATTTAACTCTTATAGTAAAGATAATTTATATCTTTATGATTGCAGTATTTAAGATTGTTAGCTGATTATTTTGGAGAAATCTAGACGATAAGTGTATTTTGTAATATATTTGAGTACTATAAACAATAGGGAAAGTTAGATTATAATATTAGATTAGACTCTCACTAGTGACTGGGGGGAATTTATAAAGATATAAGTTTTCTTACTCTGTATGATGAGGAGGTAATAGAATGGAAAGAAAGATCAATAAAGTGTTAGTAGCTAACCGTGGTGTGCCAGCGGTAAGAATCATGCATACCTGCCGGGATCTAAAAATAAAGAATGCTGCAGTTTATAGTACTCCAGACCGTCTTTCACAGCATGTCCACATGGCAGATTCTGCAGTACATATTGGTGATGCGCCGCCGGGTGATTCATATCTAAATATTGATAAAATCATAGACGCTGCCCTAAAGACAAGCTCAGATGCTGTACATCCAGGGTGGGGTTTTCTCGCTGAAAATGATCTTTTTGCTCGAAAAGTGATGGAGGCAGGGTTAATCTGGATCGGGCCGCCACCTGAAGTGATTCGCGCAATGGGGGATAAAATTGAATCAAAAAAAGTAGCTGCATCCATAGGTATTCCTGTAATACCAGGAAGTGATAACCTTACTACTGTTGAAGAGATCACACATTGGATGGAAAGTGAGAGAGTTGACTTTCCCATTATGATTAAAGCCTCTGCAGGGGGTGGAGGTAAGGGAATGCTCAAGGTTGAAAACAATGAACAAATTGGGGAAGCTCTTTCACAGGTTCGCTCCGAAGGAATGAAGTCTTTTGGAGATGATAGGGTGCTTGTAGAAAAATATATAGAGCGTGGACGACACATTGAAGTGCAGATTGTCGCTGATGAATATGGTAATGTTGTTCACCTTTATGAACGAGAATGTACCATTCAGAGACGCAACCAAAAAATCGTTGAGGAAACTCCATCTCCATCGTTAGATACAGGATTACGTCGAGAATTTTGCAATGCTGCTGTAAGACTGATGCAAAAAATTGGATATGTATCTGCAGGGACTGTTGAGTTTATTTTTGATGCACCCAAAAGGAAGTTTTATTTTCTGGAAGTAAACACTAGGCTACAGGTAGAGCATGGTATTACTGAATTGACTACTGGGTTGGACATAGTTGGTATTATGATAGACATAGCTAAGGGGAAACCCCTGCCATTTATGCAATCTGATATAGTATCAAATAGATGGTCACTTGAAGTCCGCTTAAATGCTGAAGACCCTCGCCAATTTAGTCCATCCTTTGGTACTATCACACGGATGCATTCACCTCAAGGACCAGCTGTTAGAATATCTCCTGGGTTCTATGAAGGAGCAGAAATACCTCCATACTATGATTCCTTAGTTATGCTCATTATGGCTACGGGTGCTGATCGTAGGGATGCAATTAGAGTTATGGACAGGGCTATCAGTAAAAATCTTCGCGTTGAAGGGGTTAAAACCTTGGCCCCGTTACTCTTAAGTATAATTCGGCATCCTAAATTTATAGAAGGTGAATTTTCTACTCGTTTTATAGAAGAACATATGGAGGAACTTGTTTCCAAGTTTATTGAAAAAGATAGTGAAGATGAGATGCTTAAGGTAGCAAAGTATGTAGCTGAAGTTTCAGCATTAGGCACTCCAAAATGGATTTGAGGTGTAATTTGATGAAGGATTATATATTTGTAGAACCAGGCATGGCACCCCGAGAGATTATCAATCGGATAAGATCTTTAGAAGGCATATGTTTAACCTCTACTTCGATGAGAGATGCTGGACAGTCTGATTATAAAAATCGGCTTCGTAGTTATGACTTAAATACCCTTGCTCCCCATTATAATAAGATGGGTTTGTTAAGTGTAGAAAGCCACGGAGGTGCAAGGTGGCACGTTGGGGTAATGAATAGAAAGGAAAGCCCATTCGAAGAAATGGAACAATTAAGAAAAGCAATGCCACGTGTGTTACTTCAGACATTAGTTAGAGAAACTAACCTGTGGGGCTACCGTCCATATCCTCCAAATATAATTAAATATGTTGCTGCTAATGTTGATATAGATGTATGGAGGTGTTTTTCCTTTTTAAATGATGTAAGAAATATGCGTGCATTGGCAGAAGAAGTCATGAAGAGGGGTAGACTCTTTGAACCAACCATATGTTTTACCCAATCAGATTGGGCAACAAACAGCTATTACCTTCAAGTGGTTGATGATATTGTTGGGCTCTGTGCAGGTACCAATGAAATTATTCTTTGTGTAAAGGATATGGCGGGAGTCGGCAGCCCGCAACGAATAAGTAGCCTTATAGATACCATCAAGCAAAAATATCCTGATCTTGTAATTCAATATCACAGACATGCTACGGATGGATTGGCGGTTCCTGCTCTAGTGGCAGCTGCCAAGGCTGGTGCAAAGGCTCTAGATGTTCAGGAGGATTCACTAACACGTTTTTACGGTCAACCACCAATTTTAGCAGTTCGAGCACTTTTAGAAGAAGAAGGGATTTCAGTAAACCTCAACTTAAATGAGGCAGAGATAGCTGTTCACAAAGTACGTGACTGGATTGGAGATTATGATTGGGCAGAATCACCATTTAAAGGATTTGATTATACTGTAGTTGATCATAGAATGCCAGGAGGTGCATTTCCCAGTTCTTTTGAACAGGCTGAAAAAGGTCGATTTCTGCATCTTATGCCAGATATTTTAACTATGATGTCTCTGTACAATAGAATTATTAAATATCTTGATGTTACTCCTGGCTCTCAAATTACCTGGGTAACCTGTAGTGGTATTATAAATAAATACCAAAAGGAAAAGGGCGAGACAGGAGTAAGGCATATTATTCAACTTTTAAAAAAGTTTGTTGAAGAGGGTAAACAAGATATTGAGGCTATGAGCGAAGAAGAGCAGGAGGAGCTTTACCTACTTTTTAGACAAACTACAGGTGACTTTAAAAACCTTATCCTGGGAAAATATGGCAAACTTCCAATGGGATGGCCTGAGGACTGGGTTTATAGGAGTACCTTTGGTGATGAATGGAAGAAGCATGTGGCGAATCGAAGCGAACTGTCTCCTTTAGATTTATTAGAGGAAGAGAATCTTGGAAAGCTAAAGAGTGATCTTATTGAGGCCTTGGGTAGACAACCTGAAGAGGATGAGTTTATTCTTTATCTTATGCATCCTAAGGATAGCTTGGAGTTTATTCGATTCAGAGAAAACTACGGAGAAGCTCCATTAGTTTTACCGACATCTGTCTGGCGTGAAGGTTTACTAAAGCCTGGGTGCAAAGTTGAATTTGAGTTTTGGGGCAAGCCTTGTACTATAGAGCTTGTTTCAATAGGTAGTGAACATGAGGGTTATGTTCATGTTGTTATGAAGGTAAACAATCAGACTAGGGTTTACTCTATTAAGACTCCAAGAGCTAAGAAAGTGGAAACTAGGATGGCCAAAAGTACAGGGGAAGTGGGGTCGCCATTAAATGGAAACCTATGGCGAATTGGCAATCCTAAAAGGGGAGCTCTAAAGGTTGGTGATTTAGTACATAATGGGGAAGAAATTGCAAATATTGAAGCAATGAAAATGGAGAATACAGTAAAAGCTCCATTTGATGGTCAGGTTGTTGAAATTCACGGGAAGCTCAATGATATTGTCAAAGAAGGACAGTTGCTATTTGTTTTTGAAAAGCAGAATTAAATCACACTTGTGTGCAGGGGGTTATTTTCATGGAAACATTCATCAGGTTGAAATATATTGAACACTATCGAACATTATTAAGGTGTTATACGTCTGAAAATATATAGATTTTTGTAAATGGGGTGTTTATTTGAAAAAAATATTTTTAATAACGATCTTGTTATTGCTGACTGTAACACTATTGGGCTGTAATCAAAGTATAGTTGAAGATCCTTCGACAAGTGATGAACCTGGAATTATCGGATATGTTATGGATAAAGAAGGTGGAAGAATACTTGTAGTTAATCCAAAGGCATAAGATTTTAGTGCAACAGGAGGTATTTCGGAATATTATGATGCTATTTGGTTTGCGAATGCTCCTGAGGACATTGACGTGGGTGAGAAAGTGGAGGTATGATATGATATTGTTATGGACGCGAATTTAAGTGAAAAGGATGCATTGTATCAGGTACTAACATCTCAACTAATGAATATAGATAATCCTATAGTTGTTAAAAATATAAGGTATGACGATGATATGGATTAAAAGAAAAATGTATCAAGAACATGGCAAATTTATTAGTGTAATGGAGAAAATTTTTAAATGATGTATATCAATAAAGATAGTAATATAGGTACTAGAAGTGTAAGGATTGTACCGGTGATGAGTGTAACGATACCAAGTTCCACACCGACAAACCTTGTTATTGGAACCAACATGGTATCCATATTTCCTGCAGCACCCGAAGCTATAGGGCTTCCTAAACTTATTTGAACTAGAAATGGAAGTAATAGAACCGTTAGAAACTCCCTAGTGACATTTACTAAAAATCCGTAAGCCCCAGCTTCAATTCCGTAAGCCTGTGTCAACATCGCACCAGTCATGCTGTAATAACTCATACCAGCAGCAGCACCAACGCTGATATATATTGGCATATTTAATAAGATTCCAGCTAGTCCTCCTCCTGCTAGACTTCCAAGTAGAACTGCTGCGGAGACCAAAAAAATCCTCCAACTGAGTAATTTAAGGTACTGGAAAACCCACTTATTTACTCCGAAACTTGTTCCTACGCCAATATAAAGGATTACTAAAGAAAATGTGAGTGATTGATCTAATATATTTGCAAACTCTGTTATGTAAGCAGTCTTTGTCTGTAACACCCAAAATCCTCCAGCCATACCGACAATCAGGCAGCTAGGCATTATCCAGACTAAATAAGAAGATTTTTCTTCTTTAGTTTGTTCAGTACTCATCTCCTGTGCGGCAGAGATTTGTTCCTGGGCTAATTTAATTCTTACCTCATGTAGAGGAAGAAGCGATTTTTCGAATAATATTGTAAACAAAACACTACCGGTTATTGCAAATATTGCAATAACAAGACAGCGAATCCCCAGCAATCCTAAGCTGCTGACGAGGATATCATTGCTGCCAATTTTTGCTCCTAGGGTCAACATCAGTATAACTAAACCTATGTTGAGAATTGCATCTATGTAATTCTTAATTTGATGTGATACCTTGCTTAAACCAATGGAAACACCAACAGCTAGACAAATAAATGGAAATAAAATCACTTTTAAGCATCTCCCGAAATTTTTACTATTAATAATTCCCATGGCATGACCTGATCTTGGTTTTTCCTCAAATTCCAAGCCTCTTTCTCATTAAACGCTGGGGGAATGGGAAAAGAATTACTATAGTTAGGATTAATATTCCAACGTGAGTTAGTAAATACAAGCCTATTTCTCCAAAAACTAAAGAACGAAGCAAGACTACCACATGGAAAAGGGGTAAAAACCAGGCAGCAATTTGGACAAAGCCTGGGAGATTATCAATGGGAAAAAATACCCCTGAAAAAAGAAACATAGGCGTAACCACTAAAGTAAAGAAAAAAGAAAATGTGTCAATATTGGGTACAAGTCCTGTCCAAATCATCCCCAGTAGAGCAAAAACAAACCCTGCTAATACTAGTACTAAAGGAGTAAGTAACGCCCAAGGGGAAGCAACCAAGCCAAAGGCTGTAATAACTAATAGAATTATACTACCGTAAATTACTGCCTTAAAAGCAGCGTAGAGAATTTCTCCAGCAACCACTTCCTCAATACTTAAAGGTGCAGCAACCATTGCGTGATATATCTTTTGATAATGCATTTTTACAAAGGATCCATATGTACTTTCTGAAGCAGCTGCCCACATGGCGGATGAAGCTATGATTCCTGGGGCAATAAATTGAACATATGAGGTACCGTTGATTTCTCCGATAAATGCCCCAAGGCCTAAGCCCATAGCAGATAAATATAAAAGGGGCTCTATAAAATAAAAAGTCATATTGGTCAACCATGTCTTTTTAAACACAATTAAGTTCCGCCATAATACCTTAAAAGCCCACCTATTCACCGCCTAACAACCCCTTCCCAGTTAGTTTTAAAAATACATCCTCTAGATTTGCAGGACGAAGTAATTGATAAGAGATATAGGGGTACTGCTGTAGTTTGGTTGCAGCATATTGACCCTCGCTATTCAAATAAAGATATAGAGTATTGCCTAAAAGCTTGTATCCCTTAACATTTGAATCCAATTCCTCTAACAGGCATTGGTGCTTTTCAGCAGGCAGTTCCAACTCTAAAACATACCTTCCAATGTGCTTTTCAACTAATTCTCTCGGTGAACCTCTTTCGATAATCTCACCTTGGTCAATAATAAACAAATAGTCACAGAGCTGACTGGCTTCTTCTAAATAGTGGGTAGTTAAGACAATAGTAAGACCTTGCTGCTTTAATAGGCGTAAATGCTGCCAAATAATATGTCTTGCTTCAGGGTCAAGACCTGTGGTTGGCTCATCCAATATAAGCATTTCTGGGCTATTGATTAACCCCCGGGCTAGAGCAAGCCGTCTTTTCATTCCTCCTGACAATTGTTCCACGTTTATATCTTTCTTTTCCATTAAATTGAAAAAGGCCAGTAGTTCTAATGCTTTTTTTTCGGCTGTTCTTTTTTTTATGTCAAAATAACTAGCGTATATAATCAGGTTTTCTAATACCGTTAATTCCAAATCTAAATTGTTTTCTTGAGGGACAACTCCTAATTTCATCTTAATTTGACGTGGAGAATTAGTAACATCCATTCCTAGCACTTCCAAATGGCCTTTAGTCACAGGTAAGAAGCAATAAAGCATGGCTACAGTAGTAGTTTTTCCGGCACCATTTGGTCCTAGAATTCCAAAACATTCTCCTTGATAGATTTTAAAATCAATACCTTTTACTGCTTGCAAATCCCCATAGCTCTTTCGCAGATTTTTTGCCATTACGATTGGCTCTTTCATGGCAGACCTCCTAACAATTCTAATGAAAGTTTATCTAACTATAGCAATACTATAAACCAATTATGGTTTTAATACAAATATAAGGAAATTAACTTATAACAAGATATTTTCTTATAATTCAACTTAATTTTGGTGATGTATCAACATAAATGGATATTTACTAAGGGCCATGTAAAAAATACTTTTAATAGATGAAAGCAACATGAAGGAGAGGGCTCTATAGTGAATGTTATTGAAATAAAAAATCTCACCAAGTATTATGGCAAGGCGCGAGGAATTATTGATATAAGTTTTAATGTTGAAGATGGAGAAATTTTTGGCTTCATTGGACCAAACGGGGCAGGTAAGTCAACGACTATCAGAACTTTATTATCATTGATTTACCCAACCAGCGGGAGTGCCACAATTTTTGGTAAAGACGTTATCCAATTTGGTCCTGAAATAAAAAAGGAGATAGGTTACTTGCCAGCAGAAGTTTTTTATTATGACAAAATGAGAGTTATTGATCTTCTGAACTATTCTGCCAGTTTTTATAAAAAGGATTGCAGTAAAAGAATTCATGAATTAGCCGAAATCATGAATCTGGATCTTAAAAAAAGGATTGATGATTTATCTTTGGGTAACAAAAAGAAAGTTGGTATTGTTCAAGGGCTACTCCATGAACCCAAACTTATTATACTTGACGAACCTACTAGTGGGTTAGATCCACTTATGCAGCAAAAATTTTTTGACTTACTAGCAGAAGAAAACAAAAAAGGAGCGACTATTCTTTTTTCTTCTCACATTTTAAGTGAAGTTCAGAGATTATGTAAGCGTGTTGCCATTATTAAAGAAGGTAGAATCGTAAAGGTCGAAAAGATTAGTACCTTAAAAGAAAATAACCATAAGAAATTCCAAATAGAAACAAAATCAAAGTTAGATAAGAACTATTTTAATACTACTGGTGTCACTGATCTAGAGATAAAGGATCAGATGGTAAGCTTCCTGTTTAGGGGTAACATTAATTTCATCATGAAAAAGATATCCGAAATAGAGATCGCTAATCTTTGGGTAGAGGAACCAAATCTTGAAGAGATATTTATGCATTACTATGAAAAGGAGGCCTGATAGTCATGAATATGTTTTTACATGAACTAAAGGCATACAGGAAATTCACTATTATTTGGACCCTATCCCTAGTTGGGATAATTGTGCTTTTCCTTTCAATGTTCCCCTCATTTTCGCAGGAGGCAGAAGAGTTCAAAAAGTTAATGGAAGGTTTTCCAGAGGCAGTAAGAATAGCATTCGGGCTTGCTGTGGAAAATATAGGTTCTATTATAGGATATTATTCTTATGTATTCTTATATATTTCACTTGTCGGAGCAATTCAGGCCATGAGTTTAGGTACATCCATTGTATCCAAGGAAGTGCGTGAAAAAACTGCAGATTTTCTTTTGACTAAACCTGTTACCCGTACACAGATTATGACTTCAAAGCTTTTGGCAGCTTTAACCTCATTAGTAATTACTAATCTATTTTTTATAACGGTAGCAACAACTATGGCATTCCTAGTAGAAACAAAAGAGTATAGTACAAAAATATTCTTGATGATTTCTCTGACATTGTTTTTTCTTCAGCTTATTTTCCTGGCGTTGGGAATTATAGTTTCTGTTGTGGTAACTAAGATTAAATCAGTACTTCCGATCTCTTTGGGTACTGTATTCACATTCTTTATCGTTAGTGCGGTTGCATCTATTATTGGAGATGATGCTTTACGTTATATTACTCCATTTGAATATTTTGACTTAGCCTATATTGTGCAAAATTCCAGCTATGAGACTTCTTTTATTATTGCAGCAATAGGTTTTATTGCTGCAGCTATTACAGCTAGTTATTTTATTTATTCCAAAAAGGATATCCATGCAGTTTAGATTATCAGTTTGATTGGGGACATTCCTCGACCATAAAGGAATACCCAAAATAATGGTGTGTCCCCTTTCATTTACAGGAGGTTGTAAACTTATGAATGTGTTTATTAGAGAAATGAAAGCCAATAGGAAATCCCTTATTATATGGAGTATTGGTGTGTTCTTAATGGTTGCTAGCAGTATGGGTAAATATGCTGCTTTATCAGCCTCTGGTCAATCTATAAATGACTTACTGGGTCAAATGCCAAATTCCTTAAAGGCTATTATGGGTTTAGGCACTTTCGATTTATCAACTGTCATTGGGTATTACGGAGTACTGTTTATATACTTGGTAGTAATGGCAACTATCCATGCTGCAATGCTTGGAGCCAATATAATTTCAAAGGAAGAGAGAGATAAAACAGCAGAGTTTTTATTAGTAAAACCTATTTCAAGAAATAAAATAATAACATCAAAACTATCAGCAACTTTAGTAAATATATTAGTATTGAATCTTGTAACGTTTGTTTCCTCTATTGTTATGGTACAAAAATATAGTAATGGCGAATCGGTAATTGGTGACATAACAGTATTGATGATTGGAATGTTTATGTTACAGCTAATATTCTTATTTATCGGTACAGCAATAGCAGCTATAAGCAAGAATCCAAAGACTGCTACATCGCTATCTACAGGAATATTATTGATCACATTTATACTATCGGTAGCCATTGATATAAACAGCAGGATTGAAAATTTGAAATACCTTACACCTTTTAAATATTATGAAGCTAAAAATCTATTGCTTGATGGAGGTTTTGATGCTGTCTATGTAATACTGTCCGCTGTAATTATTCCAGTACTATTCAGTACAACCTATGTATTTTATAGAAAAAGAGATTTGAATGTATAGTATACCACAGTCGTTTAAGGTAATGGATAATCCGATAAAACTTGGGTGTTCTACAACGTCTTCATCCATTCGGCTGCAACTAGGGCGTATAAGCAATTCCTGAGGGAGAAGCAATGGAGGGTTTGTTCCTCCGGATTAACAAGCCAACAGTATTGTACTTGAACTCCTTGGTAAATAAGCAATTTTTGCAGTTTAAGCATTTTTGGTTTTACAGTTATGCTTGTGGCCATGATACTGTTTTCTTTGAAGAAGTATTTACTGTACTGTAACAAAAGATATTCCATTGGATAAGCAGGAAATTCAGGCTTTGCGGATGATAAAATCATGAAATGGCTTAAACCTGGGACAGAAAATCGAAGCACATTTGAATTGATTCCACCGTTGCCCAAACTTTATCTAAACCATTTTACATTACTCTGCTATAATTAGATTAGTTATTTAAACATATAAAATAATGCAATACATACCATTAGGTGAAGCAGATGAAATAGGTGCTTCAGCTCACTTACTCATAATCGGTACTAATGCATAAGAAGTTCTCTCCCCATCTTGTTATTACCGAGGCTACATACGGTGATCGCCATCATGCAGATCGTAAACAGTGAGGAAATAAGTGACGATGAACTGATCGAAGGTTGTGACGAATTCGAGTCATTTTTGTGGGAGGCTATGGCTGGAACGTGTGCAGACTTACCAGGATTCTGATCCGCAGGTTGATATTTTCTTACAGGAACTGATGGAATGGATTGTTCGAGAATGTCAAGTATTGGATGACTTACTGGATTGGACAGAGATATTAACTCACTATGTAAGCCGGCGGTTTCGGGCACTAGTGGAGGAAATCAGAGCAGCGGGAATTGTCTAATATAATATTTTTATTAGGAGTGGCAGTATGAGACAAAAGTTTATGGCAGAGATTAAAAAGCATGAGGGTATAAATGGAGCCTACGTTGAAATTCCATTTGATGTAGAGGATGTATTTGGTGCAAAGCGTGTCAAAGTTAAAGCTTATTTTGACGGGAAAGAATATCGAGGTTCTATAGTTAGGATGGCCGGGTGTTACATGATTGGATTAACTCAAGCCCTGCGTAAAGAGATAGGTAAAGAATCCGGTGATATTATTACCGTTGAGGTTGAGAAGGATGAGGAAGAACGTATAATAGAGATGCCAGAGGATTTCAAAATAGCATTGGGACAGAACCCTAGTTCTAAAGATTATTTTGAGAAACTATCATTTTCGCGTAAAAAAGAATATGTTACATGGATAACGGGGGCGAAAAAGGCTGAAACAAGAAATGCAAGAATGGAAAAGGCTTTGGTAATGCTTGCTGAGAATAAGAAATTGAAGTAAGATATCTTAATTCAGGGGGAGATTTTACTCCCGCTGAATTTGACACAGTTCTTAACTTAGTAAAATGCACTATTATAACTACGTTTAAATCTTCTTTGAAACATCCCACTAATATGATCCCATTTTCTCCGTTGTTTATTATTTTATATTTGGCGTCTTTAAGTCCCATAGATACTTGTGACCGATTGAGGAATGAAATGTACCTCGACCGGCTTTTTTTATGATATAAATTGACCCCTGTAAGAACAATCTAAATATATTGACCGCTTGGTTAGCATATGATATGATTATGATGACCAGACGGTTAGTATAATGAAAAGGTGGTATGGACCTTGCCTTTACAACTTTATGAAAAAAAACAAATCTTGGATGCCTGTCTGAGCGTGTTTGCCCGCTACGGATATGAGAAAACTTCTACTGCAATGCTGGCGGAGGTGGCGGGCATATCAAAGGCACTTATCTTCCATCATTTCAACAGCAAGAAAGAGTTATATCTTAGTGTTTTGGATAGATGCTTCGAAAAAGGAAGGATTGAAATGGGCTTTGAAAATCTGTTGGAATACCAGGATTTTTTTGTAGCCAAAGAAAAATTCAGTATCATCAAATTCGATTATTACAAAAAAAATCCCGACTTGTATAAGGTTGTGAGAGAGGCCTTTTTTGCAACACCGAATGAATTGAAGGCGAAAATTGAAGAAAAGTACGGGTTGTTGATTGCCAATAAGGACAAGGAGTGGAAGATTCTGTTTGAAAAAGTTCCGCTCAGGAAAGGCGTGGACCGTGGGCAGGCCTTCAAACTGGTAATGCTCACACTAGATTATTTTGATAACAAGTATTTATCGGAATTGACAGATGATGGCGATTTGGATGAAACGTATCTCCGAAACTTTCTTAATGAGAGGAATAGTTTTCTTTCTATGATTCGATATGGGATTCAAAGGTCAGAGGACACACCGTACTAGAAATTAAAGGTTGGTACTTCTTACTTCCAACTTTTAGAACTGGAATGTCTCAAACGAATAAAGGGGTGATTTTTATAGTGAATATGGTTAAAAGCTTTAAAGAGTTGACTCCTGAACTTCAAGACTTTGCAGGTGGAAAAGGTGCCATGCTGGCTAGAATGTTTCAGGGTGGATTTCCAGTACCGGAAGGCTTTGTTGTTTTACCGTCGGTTTTTCAGGATGAAAGATTAACTGATGAAGCCTGGGATGAGGTGCGAGTTCATCTGCAGACGGTCAGAAAAAACAAGGCAGAAGTGCTGTTTGCAGTAAGATCCTCTGCTTTAAGCGAGGACTCTGCCCAAGCAGCATTTGCAGGTGAGTTTGAAACTGTTCTCAATGTCAATACGGACGAGGAAATTCTAAAAGCCATCCATGCGGTTTATAAGTCAAGACAATCGGAAAGAGTAAAAGTATATAGCTCTGTTCAAGGTATGGACCAGACTCACCAGATAGCTGTAGTGATTCAATTAATGGTGCCGTCTGAAATTTCAGGCGTTTTGTTTACGGCTGATCCGATATCAGGAAGCTTTGAAAATATGATAGGAAATTACGTATATGGATTGGGTGAGCAGCTTGTATCGGGAGAGGCTGATGCATATCCTTTTAAATTGATTCGGCCAAAGGGGAAATATAAGGGTCCCGATGATTTTAAGAAATATGCTTCAAATCTATATAAATATGCTGCCAAGCTTGAGAAGGAATTGGGAAGTCCTCAGGATATTGAATGGGCTGTGGCAAAGGGGAAACTGTACCTCCTGCAGGCAAGGCCGATAACCACATTGACATCAGGAAATTTGGACACTTATGAAATAAACGAAAGTTTAGCCGGAGATGCCCTTTGGGTAAATACAAATGTAGGAGAGGCAATTCCTGATGTTATTACGCCACTTACCTGGAGTATAGTTAGAGACCTGGACATTGAAATCAGTTTTATTCCAGGATACTATCTATGGTCCGGCAATATTTGTGGAAGAATCTACTCAAATCTTAGCCAAAGATTATCTGCCATTACGGCATTATATGGTTGGGATGCCAAACGTGCCATGCAACTACTAATCGGTGACGTATTTGGCCATATTCCTGAGGACTTAAGTGTGCCTGTTTACCCATTTTCACGATTAGGTTTGATTAAGCTGATGTTACCGGGGGTAAGGCATTTAATCCAGGGTACTCTAAGAGCCTCTAAAAATATGCCGCAGTTTCTCAAAGACACACCGATTTGGTGCAGGAGGATGACAGAACAAATCAAAATAATAAAGACAAAGGAAGAACTGTTGGAGTTATGGAAGAAAGAACTTGAGCCCTATAACTCTAAGGCTTGGTGGAGTCTAATAACAGGTGGGAGTAAAGCTGGGATTGCTTTGGCATTCAATAAGAAGCTTACAAAGTTAATAGGAAGTGAAGATGCTAACACCCTCCTGTCCAACCTAAGGAGAGATTCAGGTTTGGCAAGTCTTGGACCGGTTGTGGGCATTGCAAAGATTATTAAAGGGGAAATGACTCGTGAGGAATACTTGGTGGAGTATGGTCATCGAGGACCCCATGAGTTTGAGTTATCCATGCCTGATCCCCTAGAGGATGATACTTGGCTGGAGAAACAGATAGAGGAATTTAAAAAGTCAGATACTGATGTGGAAGGGCTACTAAAAAAGCAGCATACTCAATATGAAGATGCATTGAAGAGGTTTCAAGAGCGTGTTCCTAATAAGGTAAAATGGCTTGAGAAGCAAATAATCAAAGCATCTGAAGGTGCTCGTGTCAGAGAAGCAGCTCGTTCAGAATTTGTAAGGGTTTTTAGAGTTATGCGGACATTTATGCTCAAGACAGGAGAACTTACTGGAATAGGAGATGATGTGTTTTTCCTTTATATTAATGAAGTTGAAGATTTGTTGTCTGGTAGATATGATTCAGTAAAGCATATTCCTTCAAGGAAAGAGAATTTTGAGAAATATAAAGCTCTACCGCAATTTCCATCAATTATCAGGGGGCGTTTTAATCCATATGAATGGGCAAAAGACCCTAATAGAAGGTTGGAATATTATGATGCTACTATGCATACTGTTAGTGCATCGGATTCTGAAACTCTTAAGGGTTATGCTGGAGCAGCTGGTAAAGTAGAAGGAATTGTACGAATCCTTTTGAATACAGAAGAAGGGGAAAAACTTTTGCCAGGTGAAATATTAGTTGCTACAACGACCAATATTGGATGGACTCTTTTTTTTCCCAAAGCTGCAGCAATTATTACAGACATTGGAGCACCACTATCTCACGCTGCTATCGTAGCCAGAGAACTTGGTATCCCGGCTGTTGTGGGATGTGGCAATGCCACAACAAGGCTTAAAACAGGGGACAGGGTATTGGTTGATGGGGGACATGGAGTGGTACAGATATTGGATTGAGGTAACCCGGTTTTTTGGCTGTTAAGGGGCTTGACTAACTATATAATTTGTACTACTATGCTACACATCAACTGAAACTGGAGTTTTTTTACTAATGAGATGAAAAATTTGGAATTACCTAAAATTATGAGGTGCGAAATGAAGAAAGTGCGTTTAACTATTAAGTAAATCAAATAATGATCTTAAATCTGTGTACACATATAAATAGGTGTGCGCTTTTTTAAGATGTGATAGTTAAAACACTAACAGGAAATTTCAAATGTATTTAAATATATGCTTCTGATTTATTAGGCTATATAGATTAAGATTGCTGCAGTAAAACACCTGTGTGTTTAAGTGCAGCTTTTTTGTGTTTTGTTTTACGCTTATCATCTCTTAATATTGGTGAGAAGATCGGTCGGGAGATGATAGAGTGAATTTATATTTAAAAAACTTCTGTAAGGATTACCATGTAAAAAAAGTACTAAAAGCCGTAGATGGAAAAATAAATGCTCAAGATAAAATTGGACTTATTGGTGCAAATGGGGTTGGTAAAACAACACTTGTTGCAAGTTAGCCTTTCTAAGCGGTAAATTGTCTGAAACTATAGAAGAGCAAGAAAAGAAACAATTAAGTGATGAATTTATCAAAACTGCAAGGAAAATTAAAAGATACAAGGATAGTATTCATGTTTAAACTTTATGTAGCTAATTTTGCCATCCATTTCTTAAGTATAATAGTTAGAAAATCATTATGGGATTGGCTATAGCTTCTTGGTTTGGGATTCTACAACTTTCAGTTATAAACCCTTCATAAATAAATTCTTTGTCTTCTATGGAGAATAATTCATCTGTCTTGATAAGCTCTGGTACTTTTTCATTGTAGAGAACATTACTATTAATTAAAATTTCGGAAACAAACTGTGAGCAAAAGTAGTGGTTTGGCCTTTTTATTGGCTTGTTGAGTAAAATGCCAAATAAACCTATAAAATTATATTTATAGTTCTCTTTTTCTCTCAGAAATTTTTCAACCTGTTTCTGCAAGGAAAAATACTGTTCTTCGGTTACTCTAACACTATATATCAAGCACTCACAGCCGGGAAGATTCTTGTAAACCCCTTCATACAAGTTTTCTTCGACAAATCCACCTGAGAAAGGGTTATCAGGGTCAGTCCTGCCAAATGAATACATTTTAGTAAAGCTGTTATCAAAACTAATAGATGCATGTGCATATTTTATTTGAGAAAATGTGGAAATTAATTTCGAAAGCCAAGTTCCTGTTTTTGTAAAAATTAAGTAAATATCTTTTTGTTGATTCATATAAGTATAATTAACTCCTTTTTATTGTCAATAACAGCCATTTTCAAAGGCTAATATGTTGGTATATGACATGATTATTACCGCGATATAGGATATTCGAAATTTTGCTAAGCATAATTCCTCACCTCTATACGAACATTGTAAGCCATATTACTTTGTCAGTCAAGGTAATTTACTTAAAAACATAAGAAGCAAAGGGACAGGTACAAAGCTTCTGTTCCATTGCTTCTTTCGCCATCCACTAATTTAGACGAAGAGGCTTAGCAAATAGTTTCAAAAATAGTTGCATTTGTAACACTATTATTGATTTTAGCTTTATTATTAGAATTAATCCTGAGTTACCACATAATTATAGAATGATACGGGACCTTCTGGAGACTCGTATATGGAGCAAGGGGAGAGGTATGTAGATTCTGTTTCCTAGAAGTGGTACAATATGGATAAGATGACGAGTAATGAAAGAAATTTATGTCCGGTATACGTCTATAACAAATGGGGTGTAAAAAATGCTAAAAAGGTTATTGCGGGTTATGAATGACGTATTATTGCGGCTAGTGTCCAGTCTAAGAAGGTTTCCTGCACCTTTAGTTCTAGCCTTGGCCATTGTCATGCTTTTAATTTTTATGAATCATACTAAACCAAGCGATGACGTTTTAGCCCATGTGGCTATGGTCCTGGCCTTAGGTATTCCTCTGACTTTGTGTATCAAAATGTTCTTTGAAAGAATTGCTGTGCAAAAGGCGACAGCTATTAAGTATATGCTTTGGCGGCTCTAGTCTTGGTTGGCTATTATAACTTTTTGCTTCCTGACATGGATATGGTGTCAATAACAAGGTACATAGCCTTCAACCTAGCTTTATATTTGCTTTTTATAGCTATCCCATACTTGGGGCGTGAAGATGGCTTTGAGCTTTACGTGATTAAGCTCTTTACTGGTTTTATTGTAACGTATTCTTATTCATTAATTCTTTTCGGAGGATTAGTTGCGATTCTTTTTACTATTAATACCTTGTTTTCTGCCGGTATACCTGAGGAAGTATATTTTGATCTTTGGTTATTGGTGGCCGGTATCTTTGCTCCTGCTTATTTTTTAGCTGGCATACCAGCTTATGGGGTAGCATATAAAAGTGAGGACTATCCCAAGTTTCTTCAGATTTTGTTGTTATATATTGTGATGCCTCTATTATCTGTCTACACAGCTATTTTGTATGTTTACTTTGTCAAAATTATAGTTATCCGTTACTGGCCAGCAGGGATTGTATCCCATCTGGTTCTCTGGTATGCCTTTGTTAGTACTATAGTTATTTTTTTCATTTATTTGTTAAAAGAAAAAAATACTTGGGCTCGAACATTTATCGCTTATTTTCCTAAATTAATTTTGCCTTTATTGCTTATGATGTTTGTGGCCATGGGGATTCGGATTAATGCTTATGGGATCACGGAAAATAGATATTTGGTTATGGTTGGAGGGCTTTGGATAACAGGTAGTATGCTTTACTTTGCATTTAAAAAGAACACCATGAACATTAAGATAGTTATATCCGTTGCCATTATCGCCGTTTTGGTGGTTTCAGGACCTTGTAGTTCTTATGCTGTCTCCAAATACAGCCAGAACAATCAAATGGAGAAGCTTCTAATTAATAACAATATGCTTGTAGATGGGAGTATTGTACCTTCTGAAGAAATTTCTCAAACTGATAAAATAAGTATCAGCTCTATAGTCCAATATTTTAATAGATATTATAGTCTTACTGAACTGAAGGTTGTTCCCCAAGATTTTTCCTTAAATCAGATGCAAGAAGTTTTCGGTTTTGACCTAACTTATAGTTATAGTGGTCAAAACTTCAGCCACCACCCTAAGGAAACTAGAGAATTGGTTGAAATTCGAGAGTATGATTACTTTTCGCCTTCATATTTTGGGTTAAATGATGTTTTTGAGATAAAACAGGGGTCACTAAGTGTTTCCTATGCTTCACAAATCATCAAAATATCTAAGGAAGGGCAAGTTATATATGAGAAGGACATTGCCCAAGTAGCCTTGGATATTCATGCTGCTAACATTGGAGAAAATGTTTTGGAAAATAAAGATATGACTTTTGTGGATGAAAATGAGCAGCTAAAAGTAATGTTTCTTTTTCAGAATATCAATGGAAAAGAGGATGGAGGAAACGGGCAGCCTAGGATAGAATGGCTAAATTTCTCAGTACTATTTACAGTTTACTAAGTTACTCTCCGTTATAAGATTTAATTATTCGTTATAATTTGTGCTCCAAAAGGGGCCCATCCTACAATATAGATTCTAAAGGGTCAGGTTTAATTCAAAACCTGACCCTTTGCATCTTTATATTTTTTATTTCTTGCCCAGCAACACTATCCCAATACTGACTGTTACGAAAGCCACAGCGAATATAGAAACCCTTTTTGTTGTTGCCTGTTGTGAGTATGAGTTATGTGAGACAGATTTGGTGACGTATATTATTAAGAAAAACGTAAATAATATTTTTAGCAAAGTAACTTGACAGCCACAGTAATATGACTTAAAATTTACCTTAGGAGGTGAGGAATTGTGCGTAAAACAATTTCAACTGATCTTATCCGTGGAAATACCGACACGATCATCTTAAATATACTTCGCCAAGGTGATAGTTATGGATACGAGATATACAAAAAAATTATTGAGTTGAGTGGCAATCAGTATGAATTAAAGGAAGCCACATTGTACACGGCTTTTCGTCGATTAGAGCAGGAAAGCTATATTCTCTCTTATTGGGGTGATGAAACTCAGGGAGGTAGACGCAAGTATTATCGTATAACTGAAGAGGGAAAAGAACGATATGAACAAAACAAAAAAGATTGGAACTTTGCAAAGGAAATTCTAGATAAATTAATCAAAGGAGGTCTTGATGATGACAAATAAACAAAATCCTATAGATAGTAAAGTGAAAAAATATATTAATAACTTATTCTTTGAAGTTGGAGCAAGTCAACAATTATTTGATCTAAAGGAAGAGCTTACGACTAACATGAAAGAAAAAATTGGAGATTATAAATCACGAGGCATGGAAGATGAACAGGCATTTAAAGAGGCAGTAATTTCAATGGGTGATTTAAGCGGATTGGTTGATGATATGCGTAAACTAGGACAGGATACGGCTAAGCAATCGGTTTATTCTAGTATGACAGCACGTATTTCAACGGCTGGAATCATTGCCGGAGTTTTGCTTGCGCTATTTGGGATATTTACGGTTTCAATGTTGTATTTTATGTCTGAAGATGCAGTAGCTGTTACAGGTAGCGGAATATTTATAGTTGCAGGTGGAGTATTAATAACTTACAGCTTGCTGACAAGAGAAACCCATAATAAATATGCAATGAACAAGATACGCGCAGCAAGCTATGCTTTATCCATAGGATTACTGTTTTTTAGTATATTTACAGCTGTCATCACACGTTTTGCTACTGGTGAGATGTATGTCGCAATTGCTTCCTTAATGGTCTTCTTTTTAATAGGTATTGGATTGTTTTTATTTTTGATCTTGACGGGGACTAATCGGCGAAAAAATTGATCATAACAGTGTGTTGGGAATTCTTACCTCAATTCCAGTTAAATGATGATTAAGAAAAGAAATGCTCCGAGAAGCAAGGGGACAGGTACCTTGCTTCTGTTTAGGGAAGTAGGAGAAGCAAGGGGACAGGTACCTTGCTTCTGTTTAGGGAAGTAGTATAATGTGGAAGATGTGAGGTGCAATGCCAAGGTAACCTTGACCTAATCAAACGGTAAAATTGCATCAAACTTGGGATACATATAAAAAGCTGAAACTTCTAAGTCTCAGCTTTTTATATGAAAAATCGTTCTATTCGGGCCGGCTTTTTGACTGGTACTAACGACGTAGTGCTTCAACGGGAGGAACTGATGAGGCTGTTATAGCTGGGTAGACACCGAAAAGCAAACCACAGCCTAAAGCCACACTAATAGCAATTTTGATAGCCTGCATGCTGATAGCCGTTTCAAAACCGTACTGAGTAAACATATTAGTTCCCCAAATACCAACAATTATTCCAACTATGGCTCCAATAGCACTCAAGTATAGAGCCTCCAAAATGAACTGTACTAATAAATCGCTCTGTTTTGCTCCTATTGCCCTACGGACGCCGATTTCTTTGGTGCGCTCTGTTACGGATACTAGCATTATATTCATAATACCTAGACCGCCAACTAACAAAGAAACTGCAGCAATACCGCCTAGCAAGAGAGTCATGATTTGATTGGCCTGATCCACTTCTTTAACTAATTGGTTTAAATTAGTAATGGCAATTAAATCTTCTGGTTTAGCTGCAAGTAGATCATCTTCATCTTCATTATCATCTTCTCCAGGGGGCATGCCAGGGTTTACTGGCATCTCTTTCATTCCACCAGGCATTCCTTCTACATCTGTGGGTGGAGCGGGGGTAAGTGAGGGGCCACCAAATCCAAGCTCCCTACTAAAGATTCGTCCCAGTTGGGTTTGGGCTAATTCTGCCTCCTGGTTAGATCCGGCTTTACCCCAAATTGCTTCTACAGTACGCTTATTTGCTATTTGCTGGGCAGTTGTATAGGGCATTACAATTTTATTGTCAATACCTTCTGCCATGCTTTCTCCTTTGGGTTCTAAAACTCCTAATATTTGAAACGTGCGGCCATCCATGGAAAGGGTCTGACCTACGGGATTGCGTCCACCTGCCAATTCAACAGCCACATTATAACCTAATACTACTACAGGAGAACGATGTTCTACATGTAATGTAGTGAAGAATCTTCCAGATAAAAGGTTATGATCCCTTATTTGCGGAAATTGTTGATTAACGCCTAAAATATCTGCTAGATGTCGGTCTCGCCGCCACTGCATCACATCTTCAGTATTTATTACGGGGGTCGCCATTTCTAAGCTGTCTACCCGATCTACCAGATCTACTACAATTTTCGGGTCGAATTCTGCTATTTCATCAAGAGCTTCTATAGTTATAACATTGGTACCCAAGCTTTCAAACTGGCTCACTACTGCTTGACGAGCACCCTCGCCAATACTCATAAGACTCACTACTGAAGCTACTCCAATGATAACTCCTAGAATAGTAAGCCCTGAGCGTAGGGGATTGCATATGATGCCCCGGGCGGCCATTTGGGCACTAAACCAAAACCTAATAAGATAAGACCATAATTTATTAAACAATGCATCACCTCATTTCTGTACTTATTACCGTACATATTCTTAATCTTGACTGCCGTCACCATTATTTGACTGGGTAGGCAAGGGTGAATTATTATCTATAGACCGCCCTTGCAATATATCATCGGCACTACCTACAACTAGCTGGTCGCCTTCTTTAAGACCTGAGATTACTTCTACATAACGATTATCCATAAGACCTAATTCTACATCTACTACTTCTATTTGATTATCATCCTTCAAAACCTCTACTTTGTATTGGCCATATTCTTCAAACACAGCTTCTACTGGGGCTAAAAGAACATTTTCAGTACTGCCTCCCTTAATATAGGCATTGGCCTGCATACCAGGACGCATCTCCGGTCCCCCTTCTAGTTCAATGTTTACATAGAACATAGGTATTCCATCCCGATCTGTTCCTCCAGCGGATACGTGAGATACTTCCCCGTAAAATGTTTCTCCGGGCATAGAGGGTAGTGTAATATTTACTTCAGCCCCCTGTTGTACATTTAATATCTGCATATCATCAACCTGAACATTCATTCCCATTTGTTCTGTATTAAAAATATGACCAAGATAGTGTCCCGCTTGCACAGTAGCACCTGGCTCTGCATTAATATATGCCACCACGCCAGTCATGGGAGAGGTTATTTCTAGTTGATCTAGTTTGCTGTACATTTGTCTTAACTCATCTTCATACTGACGAATAATTTCAAGGTGTTCCCTGATTAAATTTCTAGCATCCTCTCCAGCCAAAGATACTATAGGATCTCCCTTTTGTACCTTTTGCATATTATTAACATAAACTCGGGTGACAATAGCATCAGCCTTGCTAAGTATTCTTTCTTCATTAGCATAACCCTCTACTTTGGCATAGTAACGGGTCCATCTGGCATTGTATGGATCAAAATTTTCTGGGCTAGATCCACTCGGCATAAATCCAACTTGAGCAATCAGGTCAGGTCTTATTAAGCCTTCATTCTTTAATTCCACTTCAACCCAGTAAACATTGATATAATTGGTTTCATCTTTATCACCTTTCATTGTCACAGAATCTATAAGGTCGGAGGCCCTTTCAGGTACCAAATCAGGAATAACTTTTTTAACTTTACCTTCAACTATTGAGTCAAACTGACTAAACCTTAAATAACAAGGTTGCCCTTCTTCTATGCCTGCAAATTGTCCAGGTAGTACTTTAGCAGTTAAATTTACAATAGAATCTTCTACCACCTGGGCAACTGTTTGTCCTTGATTGACTTCATCACCTTCATCAATTTCTAAATTAACTATTCGGCCATTTATTGGTGCATGCATTGTTATACCTTCAGCTGCATTAATTGTATGTATTTCATTAGTTGCAATATTTAATAGATTGGCCAGATCATTTATTTCAGATTCCAGTCGTTCTTCATTTCGTTCAATCTCATCTAGTAAATCTGGTGCAGAGAGTTTAATTAGAACATCTCCCTTTTTTATTTCATCGCCGTCGCGTATAAATATTTCATCTACTATATAATTTGTGGTATCAACATTTCTATTACCAAGCACTTGAATGGAACCACCTGCAGTAGACTGCAAAGAACCAACGGTTTCCACACCCACGGCAATGTCTCCTCTTTCTACTTCTTGAGTTGCGTAAATAGGTCCATTAGCATCAGAATCCTGGGGGGGTGGTACTATCTCTTTATAAGCATAATAGCCACCTCCCAAGATAATAGCCAGTATAACAACAATCATAAAAACACGCTGCAACATAAGAATCCCCCTTCTTTCCTAAATTCCTTATCTCCTCTTTGTAGTATTAAGCATCGAATGGCTGTTCCAGAAGCTCTTCCTTTTCAATGCGGCCATCTAACAGGTAGACAGCCCTTTTACTGTGACAAGCTATACTATATTCATGGGTAACCTGGACAATAGTCATGCCCTGTTCTCTGTTTAGCTTTTGAAAAATATTCATAATAGTTTTACCAGTTTTAGAATCCAATGCTCCTGTAGGTTCGTCTGCTAGAATAACTGCAGGTTCACCCACCAGGGCACGGGCTATTGCTACTCGTTGTTGCTCCCCACCAGAAAGCTGTGAGGGCATGTGCTTGCTTCTTTCTGTTAAACCTACTGCCTCTAAAGCTTTTTCTGCCCGTTTGCGTCTATGTTTACTTGCTATGCCCCGATAGATTAAAGGTAACTCAACATTAGCACGTGCATCTAAATCAGCTAATAAATGAAAACTTTGAAAGACAAAACCAATAAATTGATTGCGGATTTCAGCCTGGTGACTGTCGTTCAACTTTTCCACCTGTTTGCCTGCTAATTCATAAGAACCTGATGTAGGACTATCCAGACAGCCTACTATATTCAAAAGGGTAGATTTTCCTGAACCAGAAGGGCCCATAATAGAAATAAAATCTTTTTCGGCTATGCTAAGATTAATATTGCTAAGGGCATCCACCTTAAGCTGACCGCTCTTGTATTGCCTATGTATGTTTTCTAATTTAATTATAGACACTAGTGTTTACACCTCCCTATTATTTGATAGACGAATTTATACGGAAAATTGTTCCAAATAAATTACCAAATATAGCTACTAATCCTATCATAGCACATACAAGGACAGGTGCTCTTGAAAATTCATACTCTTAAGAAAAATAATCCTATCAAGATGATAGGATTACTGATCTAAAAGGTATATTCCGTGATGAAGGACTTATTATGGCTATAAATAAAAGTAGTAGTATTGAAATGGGTGATCATTTTATTCATCTAATCTTTTGATTATGTTGGCTGGAATTCCTGCTGCAAGGCAATATGGGGGAATATCTTTGGTCACCACAGAGCCTGCCGCAATAACGCTTCCCTTGCCAACTTTTAAATTCGGGAGTAGTGTGACATTAGCTCCTATCCACACATAGTCTTCTACTGTGATTCCTTTGGATTTCCCAGGGCGATAACCTTCTTTATTAGAGGTTAGTGAATGATTTAGGGTTTCAAAAAGAACCCTTGGACCAATGGCAACATGATTGCCTATTATTATTTTCGCAGGTGGAGGGCAGCCAAAACGCACCCCGCTGTTGATAAATACTTTGTCACCAATGCTGATGTTTTTTGCCGCTCCAATAGGACGGATTTCTAAAGGACCCCAGACTATGGATCGATAACCTATGCTAACTCCACTTAGACGTAGGAAACTAGAATAAACTCGGTCAGAAATCAAGTTGCGAGGCAGCTTATTTCCTAGGCCTAGGAAAAAACTCTCTCCTAAATGAGAAAACATTAGGATTATAGCTCTCATGATTCGTTTTCCTATAGTATGTCTTTTAAGTTTTCCTAGGTAATTATCTATTTCTTGAAAACCCATTTTTACCTCTCATACTTAACGGTTATTTTCATACGGTTATCTGATTCTATTATGGCAAGAGAGGCTTTCAAATATGTAAAAGTAAGTTTCAAATGTTGATTTTTCTTATTATCTACCGTATAGTATAATGGATGTATGGAAAGCAAGGGGACAGGTACATTGCTTTTGTTTTCAGTCAGTAGTATAGGTGGAAGAGGTGAGATGGGATGCCAAGGGTAGCGAGGGCGAAAAGTGAAACAGGAATATATCATATTATATTGCGAGGAATAAATCGGCAGAGTATATTTGAGGAAGCAGTAGATAAGGAAAGATTTATTGAAACAATAGCTTATTATAAGGAAAAATGTGAATATAGAGTATTTGGATACTGCCTTATGGATAATCATGTACATTTACTGATTAAAGAAGAAAAGGAAGACATCTCACAATCAATGAAAAGAATTAGTTCAAGTTATGTTTATTGGTATAATAGAAAATACGAGCGATGCGGACACTTATTTCAAGAAAGATTTAAAAGCGAATCTGTGTGTAGTGACGCTTATCTATTGACAGTATTGAGGTACATACATCAAAATCCGGTAAAAGCCCAAATTGCATCTGATATTTCAACATATAAATGGAGTAGCTATAAAGAATATATTATGGAAAAGAAAATAGTAGATACTGACTACATAATGAGCCTATTTTCAAACAAACCGGAAGGAGCACAGCAATTATTTGAAAAGCATGCAAAAGAGCAAAATGATGATACTTGTCTAGAAATAGCTGAGAAAAAAAGTGTTATTAGTGATGATATGCTCCGGCAAATAATAAGGCAGCAATATAAAATTGAAACAGTAAAATTTTGTGATGAAGCAAGAGAAAGGCAAGAACAGATGTTAAGAGAATTGACAAAAGTAGATGGAATAACGACACGGCAGATTGCAAGAGTGACAGGAATTTCACCAAACCGCTTATGGAGGCTATGAAGCAGCGTACCTGTCCCCTTGCTTCGTCCCCTTGCTTCCTCGCTAGTTAAGGGTAAAATGATTATAAAGCTTATTGTTGTTTGGGGAAGACGAAATTATATTTATAAATTTTTTATCGATTTTCTTAATTTCTTTAATTATCTTTGCTAGCTCCTCAATATATATAGCGTATATAAAATGTGACTCTTCAGGTAACTTTCTTCGATTACATAGTTCATATTCTTTTTCGTTGAAAATTCTTAAACCACTAAAATGGTAACATATTAAGGGGTATTCGTTGAAAAATATTCCGTTATTGTCAGCGTAAAGTTTGTGCCCTTTTTTTATACTCCATGGACCAGTATTGATTCCCTTATTTTCCGATACTTTGATCCTAGAAGTCATAGATGGCAAATGATCTAGATATTTCTGATCACTCCACCTATTTTTTTCGTATTTATCATAGCACCAGCGTAGACAGTTACGTCTCCACCAGTCTAAACATTTTTTTCCATGTTTATCACGTTTAAACCCGATTAAGCCAGCGGAGTATTTACCTTTCCGTCTTTCCGGCTTAGGGCTAAGCCATAGTTGAGTTAAGTAGATAGATTGATTCCCCCACTCTTCATATATAGTCTTGATATCTTTCAAGAAAAATAGATCAGCATCAACATATAAAATTGATTTTAAATTGTAGTTATTTTTCATTAAAAAGGAAATAAAGGGAGCTTTTAAAGTCCAGCAAAATTCGTGAATCTTTCTTTGTTTTTCAATCTTTATTAATTTTTCATTTTTGATATTTTCTAAGCTGATAATAGTTACATTTTCTAGGTTGATTTTATTGAGAAGTTCGTATGCTATATTATCAGCACAACATATCCAAAGATGAAATTTTGCAGTATATCTTTTTAGTGAATTATATAAGACTAACCCTTGCACCAAATAATCTTTCGTGATTACGGTACATAGCTGATAGCAATTCTTAGTATTTTCTTCATTAAGTTTAAGATTAAAGTAATTTCTTATAAAATTGTTTTTAGGTCTATCTTCATTATAAAAATTAGGGTATATATTGTTAATCTGTTTCACAATTTCTTTAGAAGCATATATATAGGGCAAATAAATCCATTTTATCACATCATCGGATAAATTCATTATATAGCTGCACAAATCAAATTCATTACCATTGAAGTATCTAAAACCATAGCTATGATAAAAAATCAATCTTTGATTATTAACATAAATTTCATTATTAATTTTTTCTACTTTACTTTTTCGGACTATAGCAGGCGTTAAATTCACTCCAATATTCTTAATTACACCTATGTTTTTAAATTTATTAGTCCAGTCATTGGCATAAAACTGGTCACTCCAAAGACCATTTTCTACTTCATCATAGCACCACTCAATTAACTTTTTTCTAAACCATCTAAGACATCGCAAACCTTGCTTATCATTTTTGAATCCAATGAATCCTGTGTTGTATATTCCATTCGATTCGTTCCCGTTGCTGCTGACTACTTTCCACTTTTCTTTTGTTAGTAGAACTGAATAGTTATCCCATTCTCTAAATATTGGGTTAGGGCTTGAGTAAAAATATGTGTCACCATCTAACCAAACTATATGATCTGCGTTATAATTCCCTAATATATAAAGCATAGTAGAAGCCTTTGAAGTCCAAATATACTCCTTATCATTACGAGAGTTTTTTACTTTTAATAATTCTTTATCTACCTTTTCTATGTCAGATAAGGCTATAGGGGTTGCCTTTTCTAGGTTCATTTTTTCTAAAAGCACCTTTACATCATCGTGCAAGCAGATCATAAAGAACTGAAAATCTTCGTCACATTTCAGAAGGGAATTGTATAAGAGTAGTCCTTTATAAACATAATCTTTGCTAAACGTTGAACAGTAATAATGTTTCACTTTAATACTCCCTTTTTACTAAATTAGACTTCATTTTTGGGATTGGTAAGCGTACTTCATACAGTATATGTGAAACATGGAGAGTTGTTCGTTAAAGGATTTCTTCAATATATGTGTCAGTATCAAATTCACTATATTCTTTTGAGGACACAACAAGAATGATTAAAGGATCATTGTCTTCATTTTTAAAAGCATGTATCATATAGGGAGGTACCCTTAAAACAATGTTATCATTAGCAGATATATAAAACCCTTCACTAACCTCTTTAGATAAATCCTTCAAAGCTACTTGTGCTTTCCCACTAACAACTGTGAAATACTCAGAGGTTTTTTTGTGGTAATGGTTGCCCCTAACACTATTTTGGTGAGAATAAAGCAAATATACTTCCTCAATCTGACTACTATCTTGTATCTGGCTCTTCATGATTATTTTTTTTAGAATTCCTCTTTTATCTTCATAAGGATCAATGTAAATAAACTCACACAAGCTCCCCATAAAACTCACTTCTTTCCTAATAATTTACCTAAGAGATAAGATAACCCACACCAAAGTACTCTACTCCAGCACCTTCTAATCCACTTTTATTTAGTACTCTACGGCCATCTAGTACAACCGGTGTTTTCATTAACTGACTAAAATCCTCTGTAGGAATATCAATGAATTCAGTCCATGAAGTTACTAAAATAGCAGCATCAGCATCTTTTAATGCTTCTTTATAATTTGTTGAGTACCATACTGATTTCCGATCTTCTGGAATGATCTTTTGCATATTCTGAATGGCAATTGGATCCACACCGTACACTAATGCACCCTTTTTTAGTAAGCCATTGATAATGGCTATGCTTGGTGATTCCCGTATATCATCTGTGTCAGGTTTAAATGCAAGGCCTAAAATGGCAATCTTTTTACCTTCAAGGGTCTGTAAATTTTCTTCTAATCTATTTATGATTTTCAAGGGTTGTTCCATATTTATTCTTATAGTGGCATCAATAAGTTGTGGCTGATATCCTGAGCATTTACTATAGGAGATTAGCGCCTTTACATCCTTCGGAAAACAACTTCCTCCAAAACCACACCCTGCTTTTAGATAATTAATCATTTCTGGGTTTACTAGTTGGTTATTAATTTTAGGATTAAAACGTTTATCTAAGGTAACAGATTCCATCACTTCTTTAATGTCAATATCCTTTGTTTTTTCACATATAGATCCAATTTCATTTGCAAAAGAAATCAATGTTGCTAGAAGGGCATTAGCAGTATACTTTATCATTTCAGCTGTTCTTAAATTCACATTAATAATAGGTGAGTCGAAAAATCCTTCATACACGTGCTTCATTGTTTCAAAGCTACGATTATCGTAGGAACCAATTACTATTCGATCCGGATACATAAAATCTTCCACAGCTTTTCCTTCTCTTAAAAACTCAGGGTTCATGGTAAGCCCAAAGTCTCCTGCCTTTTTTCCTGAAGCACTTTCTAATACATTTTTAACTAGGGTATCAGTAGTTGTTGGAATAACTGTACTTTTTACACAAACCACGTGATAATGCTCTTTATCCATTAATATGCATCCAATTTCCCAGGCGGATTTTTCAATATAGCTTAAATCAATTTTATCATTACCAATGGGGGTACCTACTGCTATGATAGAAATTTCAGAGTTCATCACCGAGCTTTCTAAGTCTGTCGTGGCAACTAGGTTCCCTGTTGATATTACTTTTACCATTAGCTTTTCTAAACCCGGCTCGTAAATAGGTGTTTCCATATTGTTGATTTTATCTATTACTTCTTGGTTCTTATCAACACAGATAACTTCATGCCCTTTAGAAGCTAAGCATACTCCTGTGACCAGCCCTACATAACCGGTACCGATTATAGAGATTTTCATATAACTCCTCCTTATAAACCATGATTTTCTTTATACCATTTTAGCGTTCTTCTTAAACCTTCTTCTATGCCTACCTTTGGTTGATAGGGCAAGAGGGTTTTGGCTTTAGTTAAATCAGGACATCTTCTTTGAGGATTATCAGTTAGATAGTCCATTTCATTACTTTTCTTATATTCAATTTCAACACCACCTACGATCTGGGCTATCAATTCTGCCAAATCGATCATGTTAATCTCTCTTTCATCATTTCCAATATTAAAAGACTCTCCATTATGATCCGAAAGAAGAGAAGCTACAAAGCCACTTAAAGCATCTCTTACATAACAAAAACTTCTTGTTGGTAATCCATCACTCAAAATAGAAATCTTCTTTCTATATAAGGCATCACTACAAAAATCAGGTATTACTCTTTTGTCATCAAGTCTCAAGCCTGGTCCATATATATTAAACGGTCTAACTATTTTAACAGGCAAGCCATATTGTCGATAATAGTTGACAGCCAGGGTTTCTCCAAGCCTTTTAGATTCATCATAACAAGCCCGTGGCCCAGTACAGGATACATTGCCACTATAATTCTCTGGTGTAGGAATATTCTCTTTAGTGGGGTCTCCATAAATTTCACTTGTTGAGAAAAACAGAAAGCTTTTAATACTTTTATCCATTCCAAAGTCTAATAAATTCTTTAATCCAAGTACATTTGCTTCAATGGTTTCAATAGGGTATTTTCGGTAAAAGGTTGGTGATGCAATACTTGCTGCATGGATGATATAGTCTATATTTTCATCTACCTGGATTGGTCTTACTATATCAGCATTTATGATATGAATATATTTATTGTTATTAAAATGTTTAATCCTTTCAGGGGTACTTGAAAGGAAATTTTCTATACAGATAACTTTACAAGGGAGGCTGAATACATTTTCATTACAATAGTTTAATAAATCAAGGAAGTAACTACCAAGAAATCCTGCACCTCCACTAATTAACCATGTACTTCCTTCTATTACGTTTAAATAATCTTTTAAATCATTATAGATAATCTCAATATCTTCTAAAATTATGGAACTGACCTTTAACATATAATTCCTCTCCCATTTCACTTATATTTTTCTTTGTTTTTTTCATACCAGAGTATTGTTCTATTGAGCCCTTCTTCTAAACTTATTTTAGGCTTCCATTTTAATAGTTTTTGTATTTTAGTAATGTCGGGGTGAGGCCTCCAGACTTCCCCTGATCTGTAAGGTATAGCTCCATAATTAGGCTTCTTAACAGCTTCCATTTTTTCATAAACCTTGTTGACATAGTATTTTAACTGATAAATCATGCCAGTACCTATATTGAATATCTCATTTTTTATAGCGTCATTATGAGCAGCCAAAACAAAGCCATCAATTATATTCTCAACGTAACAATAATCCCTATATTGTTCACACCCAGTCAAATTTACATCTACTTTATTTAAAACTGATAAGATTATATGAGGAAAAAACTTGTGACTTCCTTCGTTTTCTCCAAAAATGCCAAAAGCTCTCAAAGTAACAATATCTATCTTATTTTCTGCAGCGATTTGGTGTGCCAACAAAGTAGTAGCTGCTTTAGTGCTTCCATATATATTGAATGGTTCTAAGTGACAGTCCTCTTTAATTATTTCTTTTTTATCTCCATACTCCATACAAGTACCTATATTTAAGAACTTTTTACATCCTGTAGAAATCGAAGAATTTAGGATATTCATTGTGCCTATGATATTGGTGTTAACAGCTATAAAATAATCTTTTTGCCTTGCATCTACACCGTAAGCTGCCATATTGAAAATATAATCGGGCTTTACTTTGTTCATACATAGATTAATTTTTCTCGAATCCCTTAAATCAGCCTTATAGATTGCAAAATCTTTTATTAGACTCTGAACCCTCCATAAATCTGACCCATCTCTGGCAATTATGGAAACTTGGGCATTTTCTTCAAGCATTCTTTTAACTAGGTGGGATCCTATAAATCCGCTAGCTCCAGTAATTAATACCTTTTTATTGGCAAAACTGCCACTCACAGCAGATACCTCCGTTTCCTTACCATCTAATCCATTGTCTCTTGTTATTAGACCATTGTTCATTGATTATCTGTAAATCTTTAATAGTATCAATACCTTTCCAAAAACCCTCATGTTGATAAACTGCCAATTGATTATCTCTTACTAGGGCTGTTAAGGGTTCATTCTCAAAGATTGTTTGATCATTATGGATATAATTAAAAACCTCTTTTCTTAGAATAAAAAACCCCCCGTTTATCCAACCATCTTGTAAAGGTTTTTCTTTAAAACTGGTAGCAATTCCGTCTTTTACATCTATAATTCCGTATAATGATCTATTTCTCACACCAGTAACAGTAGCGATTTTCCCCTTTTCTCGGTGAAATTGAATTAGTTTATTTAAATCAACATCGGAAACACCATCACCGTAGGTTAACATGAATTCATCTTCATCTATATAATTCTGTATCCTTTTAATCCTGCCACCAGTCATAGTATCTAAACCCGTATCGATAAAGGTAATACTCAAGTCTTCAAGCTTATTAAAAATTTGAATTTCTTTTAAATTGTTAGTAGTCTTCAATTTAAAATCATTATTTTTCCAATCAAAATTCATAAAATACTCTTTTATAGCTGCACCATGATATCCTAAACAAAGAATAAATTCGGTAATTCCAAAATACTTATAAATTTTTATGATATGCCATAATATTGGCATTTCACCGATCTTGACCAAAGGTTTACAAGTGAAGTTAGAATCACCACTCATTCTTAATCCTTTTCCACCGCATAGAATAACTGCTTTCATAGATACCCCTCCTACTTTTGCCTCAATTCATTATATGGTGTGAGATTTTTTTTGCTAATAACAAATAACTATTTCTGAAAGTCTTCTTGTATCAGAAAGTACAGCAGGGGTATGTCTACTTTGACAGCAATGGTTTACTTAGGTATAATTTCCGTAGATATAACAAAAAGGCTAAAAATTTCTTATAACTTAATATATTTAAATACTTTAAAAATATTAGGAGGGGAATTAAGATGGAAAAAGTGTTGGTAAGGCAACTTATAGGAGACACTATTAATTATGTTAATCAGGAAGTGATACTTGAGGGGTGGATAAGAAGTAACCGAGATCAAAAATCATTTGGTTTTATATCTTTAAATGATGGAACTCATTTTAATACCATTCAAGTAGTATATGAAAAAGAATTCCTAACAAATTTTGATGAAGTAGCACGGTTTAGAGTGGGGTCAGCTGTGAAAATTAAGGGAGTTTTAATGCTAACCCCAAAAGCAAAGCAGTCCTTTGAAATAAAAGCAACGGAAATCATTTTAGAAGGGGACTCACCAGAAAATTATCCTATTCAACCCAAAAGACATACAAAAGAATTTTTGAGAGAAGTAGCCCATTTACGTCCAAGAACTAATTTATTTACAGCAGTTTTTAGAGTTAGGTCCTTGCTTGCTTTTGCTGTTCATAAATTCTTTCAAGAAAGAGGCTTTATTTATGTTAACACACCTATAATTACTGCAAGCGATGCGGAAGGTGCCGGTGAAATGTTCAAGGTCACTACCTTGGATTCGAAAAATCCTCCACTTACAGAGGAAGGAAAAGTGGATTATTCTGAAGATTTCTTTGGCAAAAAAACAAACCTTACCGTAAGTGGTCAGTTAGAAGCAGAAGCATTTGCTCTTGCATTTAAAGATGTATATACTTTTGGTCCCACTTTTAGGGCTGAGAACTCTAATACAGCTAGACATGCAGCAGAATTTTGGATGATAGAGCCTGAAATTGCATTCGCAGATCTTCAGGATAATATGAAAGTGGCAGAAGACATGATGAAATATATAGTAAGCTATATCTTAGAAAACGCCCAAGAAGAAGTTGATTTTTTTAATAATTTTATTGATAAAGGCTTAAAGGATAGATTGCTAAAGATAGTAAACTCAAATTTTGAACATATAACTTATGGAAAGGCTATAGAATTGCTCAAAGAATCTGGGAAACAATTTGAATTTCCTGTGGAATGGGGAAAGGATTTACAAACAGAGCATGAACGGTACATAACAGAAATAGTATTTAATAAACCAGTATTTGTAACAGACTATCCGAAGGAAATTAAAGCTTTTTATATGAGGGTAAATGAGGGTGGGAATACTGTCGCAGCCATGGATTTATTAGTCCCTGGGGTGGGAGAAATAATAGGTGGGAGTCAAAGAGAAGAGAGAATAGATGTTTTGGAAAAAAGAATGGAAGAGTTCAGCATTAAAAAAAATGATTTGTCCTGGTACTTGGATTTAAGAAAATATGGTGGAGTAAAGCATGCTGGCTTTGGTTTAGGCTTTGAAAGAGCTATTATGTATATCACCGGAGTGAGTAACATTAGAGATGTTATACCTTTTCCAAGAACAGTTAAATCCTGTGAGTTTTAACTAAAGAAACATTACAAAAAATACTAGATGTGGTATGATAATGTGGTGTTATAATGTAATTTCACCAGAAATATTTAGGAAGTGATAAGTTGAGCACGGATAATGTACACAAGTTAGAAATAGACGGAAAAGAAATAATCCTTATTGGGACAGCCCATGTTTCCAAAAAAAGTGCTGATGAGGTTAAAGATATTATTCAGGATGAAAAGCCAGATACGGTTTGTGTTGAGTTATGTCAAGCAAGGTATCAATCAATTATGGACCCTGATAAATCGAAAAAAATGGATGTAATACAGATTATTAAACAGGGAAAAGCATTGATACTTTTGGTTAATCTGATTTTATCTTCCTACCAGAAAAGGTTAGCCAAACAATTTGGCATTAAACCAGGACAAGAAATGATTCAAGGAATTGAATCTGCTAATGAGCTTGGTGCTACCCTTTGTTTGGGTGACCGAGATATTCATACTACCATGCTGCGTTTATGGCGTGGACTGGGTTTTTTTGGGAAAATAAAACTGTTTTCTCAGCTTGTCCTAAGTATGTTTATTGATGAAGAAGTTAGCGAGGAACAAATGGAGGAAATGAAGACTCAGGATATGTTGTCTTCAGCTTTAAATGAATTATCCAAGTCTTTTCCACACTTTAAATCAATTATAATTGATGAAAGAGATAAATATCTAGCCCAAAAGATTAAGACAGCTCCTGGGAACAAGGTGGTAGCGGTACTAGGGGCTGGGCATATTCCGGGCATAAAAGAAGAATTATATAAAGAAAATGATATCGAAGAATTATCAAAGGTTACACCAGGATCTAAGATAACAAAAATAATAGGTTGGGGTATAGCAGTATTAATAATAGCTGTCATTGTATCTACATTTTCTGTTGATAGAGCTGCGGGTGTGGATCAAATGGTCAGTTGGATTCTCTGGAATGGATCATTGTCTGCTCTGGGTACTTTACTAGCATTTGGCCATCCGTTATCTATTTTAACTGCCTTTGTTGTATCACCTATTAGCTCTTTAAGTCCTTTGTTAGCAGCCGGATGGTTTGCAGGATTAGCAGAAGCTCTAGTTAGAAAACCTAATGTGGAAGATTTTGAAAATATGGCGGAGGATGTTCAAACAGTAAAGGGTTTTTGGCGTAATAAGGTAACACGGGTTTTACTGGTTGTGGTTTTTGCAAATTTAGGAAGCACTTTGGGTACTTTTATTGGTGGAGCAGAAGTCATCAGACGATTTATTAATACATTTTTTGGATAATTAATCAGAATGGATCATAAGGATCAGGGTTGATTATGTTTTATATAAGAATTTTGCATATTCCAATAAATTTAGGTATGAATTATGTATAGAATTTTTATCATATGCTTTATAAAAGGATACTTTACTTGATATACAATTGTTTTCAATAAACCATAGATGCCCTCTTTTATCTAAGCCAAGATCAATGGATAATTCTCCGCTAGATCCGTAACAATCCTCTATACATTTATAAATAATATTTAATAAATGGGTTATTCGAATTTTCAATTTGAAAATTTCTTCATCTGAATAGTTCATATACCCTTTAAAAAAAGACTCAAATTTCATGCAATTAGCGTGGGTTGTTATTGGTGCATTACTATTACTAATACGAACGGGAAGTGCAGATATAATAATATCTCCATTACCGTTCTTTTGTAATTCAGCTCTCATATCTACTATGCTATTATCTATTTTGATTAAATCAATTGCTTCTTGGATTATAAACTCTTTATTACTATAAAATTTATGAACTTCACGAATTAAGCGAGTGAAATCATTGACTATTAGAACATATAGCTTGTTAATATAATACCTAAATTCATAGCTGCCTTCGGGTAACTTGGAGATACAGATTACTCCTCTACCGAGACCACTTTGACAGTGCTTTAAGTAGACTTTTGGAAAAAGATTTAGCATATTTTTTAAATCATCTGATGTATTATAATAAATAGTATGTGGTAAATGGGGTGCTAAATTTTCATGTCTTGACAAGTGCTTCAAAACGTCCCATTTATTAAAGGTAAACAAGTAATTTAGAGTTTTAATTTTTCGTTTTTTTAACTGTTTCGCAAGCTTCCTATCTAATCCTTCCTCCTTTTTTGTGCCATATAATTTATAAATTACATCAGGATAAGGAAATTGTTGAATCTCCCAGTTGCCTGAGTTTTTGTTAAAGATAATTCCATTTATTACATTTTCATCTAAGTTTCCACTTGAAAAAAAGTAGATAGTTATTTTCGCTTGTTCATTTGCCTTTATTACTTCTAGATATTTTAAGGGTGGTTCTTGTTTTTTAAGTAACTTATTGGCATGGGTATCCTTAATAAGGATACCTAAAATAGGTCTTGCGTAAGCTTGTGGCAAACTATTATTATTATTCATATAAACTCTCCCTGTCTAATTTACCTTCCTAATTTCATTTTATTCTATTATGTAGTATAGCTTTTGGTGACTATTTCTGATTTTCTTTATTTATCATCTGGAAAAGTTTTACAGCAAGGGTATATACTCTTTCGCCGCGGTGAATTCTTACGAAAGGAAGGTATTAATATGAAAAGAAATAAAGAATTTTTTAGAGGGTGTTTATTAGGTGGAGCGATAGGTGATGCCCTTGGCAGGCCAGTTGAATTCATGAAATTTGAGGAAATTACAAGACACTTTAGTAATGAAGGAATAACAGATTTAATAGTAGGGGAAAATGGCAAAGCAGACATAACAGATGATACTCAAATGACTATCTTTACTTCCGAAGGACTTTTAAGAGCTTATACAAGGGGGAATAGCAAGAGTATATGCCATATTCCAACAGTAGTCCATAATGCTTACCTAAGGTGGTTACATACCCAAGGCCAATTAACTATAAAGGAAGATAACAAATTGTTATTAGATAGCTGGCTACTTAACGTTGGGGATCTTTATGCTAGACGTGGACCTGGTAACACATGCTTGACAGCATTAAATAGCGGTGTGATGGGAGAAATTGAAAAGCCCTTAAATAATAGTAAGGGTTGTGGTGGAGTTATGAGGTCAGCTCCCATAGGGTTATTTTTTACAAAAGATGAAGCCTTTAAAATAGCTTGTGAATGTGCAGCTTTGACCCATGGGCATCCAAGTGGATACATTTCTGCAGGTATTCTAGCGCATTCAATTGCAGGCATAATTGATGGTATGGAAATAACTGAAGCAGTAGAAGATGCCCTACAGCAAGCTGTGCAATATAATGGACACGAGGAGTGCACAAGAATCACTATTACAGCACTTGAACTGTCACAAACAGATCTAGAGGCACATGATGCCATTAAAAAGCTTGGGGAAGGATGGGTAGGTGAAGAGGCGCTAGCTATTTCTTTATACTGCGCTATTAAATATAATGATGATTTTAAGAAGGCAGTAATTGCGGCGGTAAATCATGATGGGGACAGCGATAGTACGGGAGCTATTACGGGTAATATTTTAGGGGCTTATTTAGGAGTAAGCTCTATACAAAGTGAATGGATAGAGAGGTTAGAATTAACAGAGCTGCTTACAAAGATAGCAGATGACTTGCTCACAAGATTTCAGGACACCAGGGACTGGTGGGATATGTATCCAGGCTTTTAATAATTTATCTCTAGACATTGATAGTCTATTATTATATAATTTTATTAAGCAATTAAACCATGTAGGTTTAGTAAAGGCGAAAAAGCATGTCATAACATAGATTGTAAAATTAAAAATTATAATTTAGCCATGGAGACTGAATAGACTGCGAAAAGCAGTTACTTAAGTTTTCACGGTTTTTTGTTTTTCTAACTAATTTTAGGAGGAATCGCTATGCATATGGCTGACGCTTTAATATCGCCTGTGGTTGGTGTGACCATGCTGGCGGCAACAGCAGGTGTTGCTGCATATTCAGTTAAAAAGCTAAAAGATAATATTGATGAACAAAAAATTCCTTTAATGGGAGTAATGGGAGCTTTTATATTTGCAGTCCAAATGATTAACTTTGCAATTCCAGGAACAGGTTCAAGTGGGCATTTAGGTGGGGGTATGTTATTAGCAATTCTACTTGGACCCTATGCAGGTTTTCTGACCATGATATCTATTTTAAGTATACAGGCATTATTCTTTGCTGATGGCGGGCTGCTTGCTTTAGGAGCTAATTCTTTTAATCTTGGGTTCTTTACATGCTTTGTTGGCTATCTATTAATCTATAGACCCATTATGAGTAAAGGATATTCATCTTCAAGGCTGTTCATGGCCATTATGTTGTCAGCAGTAATTGCACTCCAGCTTGGGGCTTTTAGCGTTGTACTCCAGACATTGTTTTCTGGAAAAACAGAGCTGCCTTTTACTAGCTTTGTTCTTCTAATGCAGCCTATTCATTTTGCGATCGGAATTATTGAAGGCTTAGTAACAGCAACAGTAGTATCCTTTGTTTGGAAGTCCCATCCTGAGCTAATTGAAAGGACTGCTGGAAATGGCAAATCAAGTGTGTTTTCTATTAAAAAAACAATAGCAGCCATTGCCATTGCCGCAGTATTAATTGGAGCTGTATTCTCATGGTTTGCATCAGAGCATCCAGATGGGCTAGAATGGGCTATTTATAAAGTCTCGGGAACTGAAGAGTTGGAGGCACAAAACGGCATCCATAAAACATTGGAATCAATTCAGGAAAAAGTTGCCTTTCTTCCGGATTATTCTTTTAAATCTAGCGTAGATAATTCTCAAGAAGAAAGTGAAGTATCAGCTTCTATTGTTGATGCAGGAACTAGTATAGCAGGATTGGTAGGAGGATTAATAACTCTTTTGGCAGCTGGATTGTTGGGATATTGTTTACACACAGTTAAGAGGCGTAGACAAAGGATTTGATGGATTTATGTCTAAAATAATTGATTCATTTTATAACATTAGAATTCTTGATGAAATAGCAGAAAAAGATACAGTTATTCATAAAATTCATCCACTCATGAAGGTATTTACAACCTTTGTGTTCTTGATAACTGCTGTATCTTTTGGTAAATATGAGCTTAGCGGCTTGATACCTCTCATTTTTTACCCCATAACTATAATGGCATTAGCTGAGATTCCTGCTATTCCTATACTTAAGAGAATGATAATCGTAATGCCCTTCATAATTTGTATTGGGGCTTTTAATCCATTCTTTGATACAAATACCATAGTCATCTTTTCAGATATTACTATTTCTGCTGGCTGGGTTTCCTTTGTATCGCTTTTGCTTAAAGGTATCATGACAATACTTGCCGCTTTTATTTTGATAGCAACAACGGGAATGACAAAAATAGCATTCTCATTAAGATTAATGAGGGTACCGCAAATATTTGTTATGCAGCTTCTCTTAACATATAGATACATATCAGTTTTGATAGAGGAGCTGGCCAGAATTCTTAGAGGTTATTCACTTCGTTCACCATATGATAAGGGTATCCGCTTTAGTAGTTGGGGGCCTTTAACAGGTCAATTGCTTTTAAGGACTATAACAAGGGCACAGCGAGTTTATCAATCCATGTGCTGCAGAGGGTTTGTAGGGGAGTTTAATACTGGTAGTGAACAGAGGTTTTATATAAAAGATATTGGATATTTTATAAGCTGGTCAGTATTTTTTATAGTAGTAAGATATTTTGATATTTCAAATCTAATAGGTACATTAATGACAGGAGTAGGAAAATGAGCCATCATATCATTGAAGTTAATAATTTAAAATATAAGTATCCCGATGGAAGAGTAGCTCTAAATGGTATTAATTTTCAAATTATCCATGGGGAATCTGTAGGTATTGTTGGAGCAAATGGCGCAGGCAAGTCTACTTTATTGATGCATTTGGTGGGTGTCCTGTTGCCACTTGAGGGAGAAGTACGTGTAGGGGAAATTCCCGTGGTTAAAAAGACATTACCAATGATACGCCAAAGTGTAGGAATGGTTTTTCAAGATGCAGATGATCAACTATTTATGACTACTGTTTATGATGATGTTGCCTTTGGACCCAGAAATTATAAACTGCCTGAGGATGAGGTTGATAAAAGGGTAAAGGCATCGCTTGAAACAGTAGGTGCCCTGCACTTAATTAATAGACCTCCGTATAAGCTATCAGGAGGCGAAAAGCGAGCAGTAGCAATTGCATCAGTACTGGCTATGGAGCCCAACATCTTGGTTATGGATGAGCCCACTTCGTCACTAGACCCAAAATCAAGACGCCGATTAATAGATCTTCTTTCTGGCTTTTCACATACTAAAATTATTGCCACCCATGATTTAGATTTGGTTCTGGATTTATGTGAGAGAACAATTGTTATCAAGGATGGCAGGATAATTAAAGATGGCTCCACACTTGACTTGTTTAATGATCAGGAAATGTTAGAAGAGTGTGGACTTGAAAAGCCATTAAGCATGCAGAATTGTCCAATATGCAGCACAAGGAAATGAGAAGAGTTCATAAGTCCCAGTAAATGAGACTTGTGAACTCTTTTTTTCATAAGATGGAATCTAGAGGAATTTCTATTAGTATTGGGTATCTTAAAACTCTGGAAATAATTGAACATAAGACAAATATTGTATAAAACAAAATGGATATGTAGTGTCAAATGGTTGAATAATAGGAATGGAGTTATGATTTGATTACTAAAAACTCAGATAGAAAGGGGATTATATTAGTGATTACAAAGGATATGTTAATTGGAGATGTATTGAGGAAAAAACCAGAAGCTACTAAAATTCTTGCTGAGTTTGGAATGGGTTGCCTAGGTTGTCCTTCTTCCCAGATGGAGAGTATAGAGGATGCAGCCAAAGTACATGGTTTAGAGGTTGAGAAGATTTTGAAGAGTCTTAATAAGGATTAAGGGAGGCATAACCTTGAGTGCGTTTTTGAGAGATGAATGGATCAAGTCCTTTGTAAAGTCCTTGCCTCAAAGGTATGAATATACTGCAGAATATTCCTCAGGGAAAAAAACAAATAGAATAGTTAGATTGGAGGATAGTTAAGATGAAGTCTATAGACCTAATGGTACATGAACATACCTACATTAAAAGAATGCTTACCGTAATTAGGAAGTATTGCTTAAAAATATTAAATCATAAACAGATAAACTATGCTGATTTCTATAAAGCTATTGATTTTGTTAGAAACTATGCTGACAAGCATCATCACAGTAAAGAGGAAGATATTCTTTTTAAAAGAGTAAATCAGGAAGTAGATAATAATGCTGCTAAAAGCTCAATTACAGGTATGTTCATTGAACATGATAGTGGTAGGTTATTTATTCAAAATCTTGAGAGGGCTGTAGGTGAAGTGGAAAATGGAAACATGGATGCCAGACTAGATATTATCGGAAACGCCATAGCCTACACAGATTTGTTAAACCGGCATATTGATAAAGAGGATAATGTTATCTATGTATTTGCAGAAAAAAATCTCTCTCAAGCTGGGAGAGAGTATGTAGAAGAATATTCTCGAGAAGTGGAAAATAGTGCTACTTCAAAGAAAATACAGAAAAATTACATAGATTTACTAGAAGAACTGGAAAAAGGCTTAGCGTAAGGAATACAAATACTTAGCATATTCTAGTATGTTTAAATATGATTGATTGATTGTCTCTTTGTCATATGCGTTATTAAGTGACACTTTTAAAGAGCGAGCGTTGCATTCAATAAACCATAAGCGACCTTCTTTATCCAGACCAATGTCTATTCCTATATCACCACTTGGCCCATAAATTCTTTCTATGGACCTGTAGGCAGTAATTAGGAAGTTATTTACCTTAGTTTTTAGACTTTCAATTTCCTCTTGAGAGTATTTCATAATTTCTTCAAAAAAGTAATCAAAGGTATAGCTCTTAGCATGTGTGGTGATGGGTGAATTGTAACGACCAACACGAACAGGAATGGCTGTTACTGTTATTTCTCCACTACCATTTCTTTGTACTTCTGCACGGAGATCCACAATACTTTTGCCGATTGTTATAAGATCAATTGCTTGTTGAACCACAAATTTTTTTGAGCCAAAAAATCCTAGAATTTTTTTAATAAGCTTATTGAAATCATCTATTTTTTCGACATACAATTTTTCAATAAAACAACTGAATTCATATTTTCCATTAGGCAATTTGCTTACACAAACAACTTGCCTGCCTTTTCCACCTCGACAAGCTTTTAGATAAACTTTATTGCTTATTGCAAAAAGTTTCTTTAAGTCATTTGGTCTCTTATACATAAGTGTTAATGGTAAATACTGAAGAAAATCCTTATCTTTAGATAAACTGTTATAAACCTTCCATTTATTAAATCCATATATGTAGTTCAATGATTGAATATTTTCTTTTCGGAGCTGTTTCTCAAAGGTAGCTGCTAATTTTTTTTGAGTTCTTAAATTACTGCTTTTTCTGTAAATGAAATCTGGGTAAGGAAACTGTTTTTTCTCCCAGAGACCTTTTTTATCATTATAATAAGTGCCTATTATCCGTTTCTTTACAATATCAACATTCTTAATGGTAAAAAAAAATAAAGTTGTATTTGCATGTTTGTTAGCTTTTATTAAATCTTTAATTTGTGATACTTGTTCTTGCTTTAAAAGCTTATTTATAGAAGTTTTGTTAACAACTACTCCTACGACAGGTTTATTTCTTAACATTTTTGTTATCCTCCTAATTAATTGTGTGAATTATTATACAGGTGTTTCACTAGGGATGTAGCGTAGTCTATTGGCAAGCCGAATATTTGATTACTTTTTTCTTTGGTGGCTGTTCTGTATGCGATGCTACTAGGCCGGCTGTTAGCCTCAATAATCCATAGTTTTCCTTCTTTATCTAACCCTATATCCAAGCCTATTTCTCCTAAGCTTCCAAAGGAATTTTCCAAGGCGTAAACTGCCTTTGATGAAAGATTTGATAGTACTTCCCAAGAAAGGCCAGGATGAAGTAAATCCTCCCCAGGTGTAAGAAAGACGTCTCTAGCGCCAGCAGCGAAGTTAGTCACGATAGCTCCTGGTTTAGCAATCCGGAAGTTCACGGCGGAGATAATCCATTCGCTATTGATGTCTTTTTGAACTAAAACACGCATATCAAAGGGACCTCCATCTATCTCAGCCAAAAAAATTCCCTGCTGAATAATAAGATTCTTTCCAAGAGTATTACACAAAAAAGAATAAAGAGTCTCTATATTGGCAAATTTCCAGCTTCTAATTTGATTTCCTCCTGCCTTACATAGATAATATTTTTTTACTTTTTCTATCCTAAAAACTTTTTTACCACCCCTGCCATAAGTATCCTTAATAAAAGTGTACATATATTTTTTCAAGAATTCTTTCAAGTTTGGTAAAGTAAAGAAGGCTGTTTCGGGGTGGGATTTACTAGTGTCTTTAAAAGACCTAAAGGCTTGAAAAGTTTCCCACTTACCAAAGGTACGTGTAGTATTAATCCATTGAATGTTATTAACCTTTCCTTGGTTATTGTAACTTTCTACTGTTTTTGGCCCGGGATGTGAACCCCTGTCATAGATAACATGAGGAACAGGAACATTTTTCTTAACCCAGTTATAGTTATTAGGATTTAAACAGTATGCTTCCACTAAATTGTTTTTCCAGTCCACGTTCTTAAGGCGAAAGCAATAAAAGAGAACACCTTTTTCTAAGGCCAGAAGAGCTCTTTTTTTTATCGCAGTACTTTTGTCAATATTACTCCATGAATGAGGCGTTAAAGTCAAACCTAAACTAGGGCCTAAAATCAGTTTGCTATTTGAACTATAAATCAGCTTTAAAGGTTCACCTTGGTAATAATAAAAGTCAGCAAGTAGCGTTTCTGTCATATAAAGAGTATCAGTTGAACGCTGACTATTTTGTATTGCTACTTCTACTAAGGAGTCTATAACTCCAAGTTGTAAGATTAGTTCTTGACCTGGGGTGAGATTGAACATCTCTAACTGAGAATTGTTTAAGAAAAGCTGTTTTTTGTGTGATCCTTGGACGAAAACTTCCAAGGTAAAAAGTCCTTGCTTCGGGTTCTGGATTTTATAAAAGTTGTTTATTTCAAACCCTCCTTAGGTTTTCTTGTTTCTTTTGAGTTCAAATTATCCTCTTTGTGCAATGAAGCTGTCATGATTTAAGAAGTGTATTTCAAGATATACTATGATAATTCTAATCCATGTGTACCTTAACGTTATAATTTACATTTACTGCAGTCCGTTAAAAACTATAGGACACTCACAAAAGGAGTATCCTATAGGCTTCTATTTTTCATTAGTTTCTTGGGCAGTATTGATATCCTTCATGCTTTCTATTATTTCTTGAGAGCTAATATCTTCAATTTCTTTCTTCTGCTCCATATCCTTAGAATGTGTATTACCCACGTTTGTATTATTTCCCGGTAAACGGAAGGTGCTGATAGGCACCTGATAATTATAATTTTTACTAGAAATTTTTTGAGACCCCCACATGTTTTTTGGTGTTAAGGAAGTAGGTAAATCTATGCTTTTAGTCTCACGATTAGGTCTCATAAATTCATATACTGGACCCCCTTCAGGGATCCTCACCGGATAAGGCAAATGATTATACTTGTAAAGATTTGACTGCTCTTTTTTACTTATAGGCATGTATAGCTTTTTGGCTTTTGTCTCCTTCTTTTTGCGAGTTTTTCTGTTTTTATTAGTTCCAAGATTATTTTTTTTGTTAGGTTTTTGTTCTTCCTGTGTTTGATTGTCTACAATTAGCATTTTCTCATTAAGTTCAACTTTTTCTTGATTTTTTTCTGTATTTATTTCTTTTATTATTTCTTCTGTTTCTATATAAGATCTTTTTAATGCATCTAATTCAGCTTCTTGTAGTTCTAGTTTAGCTAGAAGTTCATTTAACTGATGCTGTTCTTTAGATAAAGATGTGTCAGCAGATAACCTTTGAGTTACATCATTAAAGTATTTAACAACACTCTCTATTTCTTCGTTGTTAGGTTTATAACTAAACTCTTCGACAAGGCTTTTTAACAGACTGTCTCCAAAGTTACTTAGAAATTTATCAGGTAGACTAGGAATTCCTAGTTCAAAAACCATTGTTGGGGTTGGATTACCATATAAATAGTTCCAATATTTAGTTGCAGTAATTTTGCCCCAAAAGCTTGCTACCTTGTAGGTTATATTTCTGTCTAAAAGATTTAAATGTCTTAGGAGTTTTTTTATGAGAGATAGGCTAATTTCCTGGTCACTAAAAGGCAAATAAATAGTTAGATTGGGATTATTTTTCGAAAAGGAAAAAGATAATAAAATTTGTGCATCCAGGTACCCCAGAGATTGTTTATCAGTTTCTCCACCATCAATTAAAACTGTAGCTCCTTCACTTGTAAGTGAATTTTCTATAGTTTTAATAGTTTCCTTTAATTCCTCATGTTCACTCAGCATTTTAAGTATTATGGTTTTATCATATAATGCAGGGAATATAACTACATTGTCAGTATCTAAAATATAGTTGATATTTTTTGAGTTGCATGAAGCTATCAAGAATTCTTTGTAATTACTTTCAAACTCCAGAATTTCTTTATTATTCCATATAACATTACCCATGACTTTCCCACCTTATCAATTTTGGTATATCTTATGCAGGGTAAAAAAAACTGTGTTAAGAGTAGGAAATTTAATAATAATATTATTATGCCAATATATAGAAAAGGGCCTACTTTTATTAAAAAGTAGACCCTTTTTTGGTTTTAAGCAATTTTTGTTTTATCCAAAATATTATATATGGGTTAAGACCCCCACTTCTATTAGTGGGCTCTAAATCAGGTAGAGTAGAGTCTTCACCTGATTTCCCGATGTTAAGTTTTAGCTGAACGAGTTCACTTATTGAGCAATAAATAATTGAGTTGCAACGATACCATATCTGTCAGATAAAATTCCAACTCCTATATGGGTAAAATGTGAACTTAAAATATTATTTCTATGGCCTTCACTAGCCATTAGAAGTACATGGGCCTTACTTACGTCTCTAGCCTTTGCTAGATTTTCTCCTACTTGTCGATAAGAGATACCTGCATTGCTTACCATGTGATAAAAAGAACCGTAGGTTGGCGAGTTATGTGCAAAATAATTATTGTCCACCATGTCCTGACTTTTTAATCTAGCCAAACCAGCAAGTCCAGAATGCCATTGTAATGGTTTTAAGCCCTTTTCAGATCTTTCTTTGTTAATTAAATTAAGCATCATGCTTTCTGAACTCGTCATTGCTCCCTGCTGGTTGCTCGGAGGTGTTTCAGGCCTAGGATTAGATGGGGATGGGTTACTAGGAGTAGGATTAGCATTGTTTTGCTGGGTTGTTGGATTTCTACGCAGATTGCGAATATAATCTGCAGTAGATTGGTTGCTTGAAGGGGCTGGAGTTGTAACCTGAGTATCTTTAGGCGGCTGTGTAGTAACAGGTGCAGATGTTGTAGCTTGATTTTGCTGATCAAGTATTCTTTGCAATCCCCATGATGCATAAGCCATTGTTGGTATTTGCATTAGCAAAACTGTGATAACAAGAAAAGAAAATGCTTTTTTAAGTAAACTGTTCATGGTATTACCTCCTGATAATTTATTATGTTTATATATATTGATATTATATCTAATATATTGGGACATACAAAATGCTTAACTCGCTATATCTAGATAGAATGTTATGGTTATCTTTATATTAAAGACTAAGTCTCCCAAAATTGCAATTATTTAGGGGCATGTCTTAATTTACCAGAGTGTAACCTTTATTAAGTGAAGTTAATATACTGGAATAGCAAGTTAATAATGCTGGGTTCTATCAGAAATTAAGAATAAGAGGGGTGAGATGACTTGAAGCCAAAGCAAAGAATCTACATTGATGCTAGGAACGAAAAGCTAAATCATGAAAATGCAAGACAAGTGTGTTATATCATAAATGGAGCATCTGATGACCATATTAAACAAAAAATTTATGAATGCATTGGCTTAAATACCTTAAGAATAGAGGTTGTGCCAGCAAGTGAAAAAGTAATTATAACCTACTATGAGTATCTAATTACACCAACCTATATGGACTATAAGTTTCAGCTAAAAGGTATAGAATTTAAAAGAGAAGGTGGCTGAAAGTAAAACATAAGCAGTTGCTTATTAAATCAAGGGGGTACTATTATGTCCATGTATAAAAAGGTACAGGATTTTAAGTCTTATACAACAGCAGAAATTAGACTGCGTATCGGAAATATGAATACATTATATGATGGGCAAGTTATTAAACGAGAATTAACAAAACATGAGGGAATTAAGGATGTAGAAATATATACCAATAAGAAAATAATCTCTGTTAAATACTACCCGAATATCATAGATGGTAGCGTTATTGGCTACTTGATTCTTAAGCTAGGCTACAAACTACAAAATTACAATAATAAACCGGCAATAAAAGTCAAGGGTGGATGATGCACTAACAAAAAATAACAGGCAGGGTGCCTGGTTAATTGATTTCTAAATTAATAAATGAGGTGGTGCTCAAAATGAGCTGGTATGAAAATAGACTTGGAAAGTTAGCTGAGATAATGGAAGAAAAAAATCAGCAGCATTCAAGTATTCATAATGCATTTATAACAATTAATATGACAATTGCGAACATGAATACTTTAACTGATTATGAAGGAGTTACTAACGCTCTTAGAACTATTAAAGGAGTGGAAAGTTTTGGACCTTATCAACAGAAAAAGCTTTCTGTAACATATAATCAATTTGAGACTAGTTTGGAATATATAGTATATAAGCTGTCTGTCATGGGATATAGATATATAAATAGATTCTGAAAAAAATGTTAAAAACCTGTATGGTTTTCAAAGATATAATCTCTAATTATCTCTTTTGTGATAGCTTAATTATGTTTGATGCTTTTAATGTTATGGGAGATTTCAATTCTATGTTAAAGAGTTCATTAAAGGCCAGACTTGAAGAAATGTAACCTGTAGTATTATAAACACCAGCAATATTTTTATAAGAAGATATTTGGCTAATAGAAGACTCTATCCACCTTGAACCGTCCTTCAAATAAAAGAAATGTCCATTTATCAAATTTGTAGAAAATATCGCCATTATGTTATTGTCTTGAATTAAATAACATTTTTTAGGGAAGAAGGCTGGAAGCATTATAATATTAGACTCTCTAGAACTATTAGTATTCCTATTGAGTTCTGTGTAATTGAGCTTGTAGTAATGGTCTTTTACAAGTGTTACCAGATGTACTAAGCTTCTTGTATATCCAAGAGCAAGTATGGTTCCAGTAGGGATATCAAAACTGAAACCTGCTTCTTCCCACTCCTGAGTATCGCCATTCCAACTATAGGTTAATAATACTCTGTTTTTTTTGCAAAAAACGGTTAAGAAGAGTAGATGTTTCTCTGAAAGAAAGGTTAGATCAAATATTTTACAGTTTGGTATTGGAAGAGACTTTCTATACCAATTGTTATCTACATTAAAGAAATGAAAAGCTTCTTTATTATGACCATATGCAGTTTCTATTAGCAAATGGGATTGATTATTATCAATCTTGGAAACAAAAAAGCCAGTAATATATTCTTTAAATTGAAACTTTTTCAATATCCAGTGATTTATTTGCCATTGGTATACGTTAAGCTGATAGTGATTGTATTTAGTAACAATTAAAGGCATATTTGTTCCGTTGTATGCTACACGATAATCAAGAACATTATTATGCTGCTTTCCGTTAAAGCAGAAAGTAAAGTTTAGGGTACTGTGCTTAAATGAAAAATTCCAGGTATCCCCAGATTTTGGGTTTATAAATACTGTCATAATCATCACCATATTTCATTTCATTTAAAATAAAACTTGTATTTCTTTACCTTAAATAATATACATTATTCTTTGAACTATGATAAAAAATTTAGATATTTTATGCCAAAGCTGTAACCAATACCAGCAAATTTTAATAGAATACACTAGATAGTTTAACTAAACCAAAAATCTAAAGGAGGAAAGTGCAACATGTCAAAAAAAGTAAAACAAAATCAAATTCAACCGGGACAGTGTCCCATTGATCCTGACACAGGTTTGCCTGTGTGCCCACCCTTTGATAGAATTGAGTGTATTGTGGTAGATAAGGTTTATGATAGTTGCTTCCAAATCGATGATAGAACAAGAGAAGTATCAACTGATTCGGATGAGTTTGGAACAGGTCTTGAGCAGGGAGATCCTGTAGAATGTGCGTTAACTGAGGGGTCTGATATTACCTGTAATGAAATCAGCCGTACATCAGTAGGGGATGGATTTTTCACAATAGTGCTTTCAGTAAATGTCCCAGTCACCCTTATTAACCCAGAAGCAGAAAATGGTGAAGATAATGAAATAGAAAGAATTTTTACATTCAGTAAAACAGTTACATTATGTGCCCCTGAGGGTGTAAGTATAGACTGTACTGAAAGTGTATTATTAGCTTGCAATTGTGTTGTTACTGATGTAGAAGAAGATGATGAGGTTCTAGAATACTCAATTTCCTGTGACATTCAGGTATGTCTAGTAGTTAAGTCTATCTTAACTGTACAGCTGTTAGTTCCTAGCTTTGGCTTTTGCGTACCTGCACCATGTGTTACCTTACCTGGCGTTTGCCCTCCACTACCGCCAGAGCAATGCTTTTAAATTTAATACAGAGAGAGTCATCTATGATGGCTCTTTTTTGTATTTAATCACCCGAGATGATAATCTACAGGTTTTTTGTTTGAAATTACTAAAAAATGAAGGTATAGCAAATAATAATATAGAATGTTATATGGACCTTAACTATATCTTAATTATTTGACACCTAGTACTGATTAATGGTTAATGGATTTCTAATTTAACATAAGGGTAAGGAGGTTGTTGTAAATGAAAGTATTTAAAGAACTTTTTTTCAAGATGGACAGGCAGGTACCCGGCAGTAAGGACTATACACTAAAGGCAGCGGAAATCGCCGGCTTAAAAAGTTTACCTGCTAAGAGCAAGGTGCTAGATGCAGGATGTGCAACTGGGAATGCTACCATTATACTAACAGAGGAGTATCCTGTAGAGGTTGTTGCCGTGGATGCTGATAGTAACTCTTTAAAAATACTTGAAGAAAGAGCAGCGGACTTAAATCTCAGGGATAAAATTTCTCTTTATAACACCTCAATGCTTAACTTAAATTTTGAAAACGAATTTTTCGATGTTATCTGGTCAGAAGGCTCTATCCATAATGTTGGATTTTTTAAAGGCCTATCCTATTTAAAGAAGTTTTTAAAACCTGGAGGTAAAATAGTTGTATCTGAACTTACATGGATTAAGGATAGTCCACCAGATGAGGTGTTTTGGTATTGGAAAGAGAACTATCCTGACATGACGGGAATTAAGGAAAATGTAAAATCTATGGAAAAAGCAGGTCTAAAAAATATTGGGCATTTTGAAATGGGCAAGGATGGTTTCTGGGATAATTATTACAAACCTATGTATAAGCATATTAATTATTTTCAGCAGAAATTTGTAAAGAATTCTACAGCACAAGAACAATTAGAGGAATTGCAGACTGAAATTGACTACTTCGTTAAATTTGGAGATTACTACAGCTATGTATTTTTCATAGGGGAAAAGTAATAGACATATGAAAATACTTGTAGATGCAGACTCTTGCCCCAAAAAGGCTATGATGATTTTAGTAGAAATGTCAGATTTATATGATGTATCTCTTTTAGTAATATCCTCATTTAATCATCAAATTAATGGGATTGAGAAAATAATTGTAGGTAATGAACCGCAAGCAACAGATATTGCTTTAATTAACAAAACTAATCGAGGTGACATAGTAGTTACCCAAGATTGGGGATTGGCCTCATTGGTACTATCCAAAGGAGCTAATTGTATAGGACCAAAGGGATATATATATTCAAAGGATAAAATCGATTTCATGTTAGAGGAAAGGCACTTAAAAGCCCAAATAAGAAAGGTTGGGGGTAGAACAAAAGGTCCATCTCCAAGGGAGAAAGAAGATGATGAAAGATTTAAAAAAAACTTAGAAATATTACTAAAACAATTAAATGAACTAAAAAATTGATAAAAAAGTTCGAAATAATTGACAAATGGAAAATGTTATGTTATCATTGCCATATTCGCCGATAGGCAAAGAAATAGGAGGAATTACGATTTATGAAACAAGGTACAGTAAAGTGGTTTAACAATGAAAAAGGTTTTGGTTTTATTGAAGTAGAAGGTGAAAAGGATGTATTCGTACACTTTTCAGCAATTGGTGGAGATGGTTTTAAATCATTAGAAGAAGGACAAAGAGTAGAATTTGAAGTGACTGAGGGACCAAAAGGACCTCAAGCTGCTAACGTTTCCAAAATCTAAATCCACAGACAACACGCCTATCCTTATGGTTAGGCGTTTTTTATTACACCAACAGAAACTTAACTTTTGGCGATATTAGTAATAAAGCATTAAATGATTGATATTTATACACATTGCAAATCCTAGAAATACTGGCGCAAGGCCCCAGAAAGGAGAATTAACTTGGCAATAGATGAAATACAGCAAGACACCATTAGTATTAATAGTCAGAAAATACATATAGATATATATCCAGCAAATGGAAAACCCATTGGAACTATTTTATTTCTCCATGGAAACATAGTCTATGCTAAATCCTATAGGAAATTTTTAAGTAGACTAAATGAAAAGGGTAATTTTAATGTAGTATCATTTGATTACATAGGTTGGGGGCGTAGTGAAGGACAAAGGGGAAAGGCACAGGCCAACAACATATTAAAACAGATTAATGAAATGGTGAAGTATACAACTAACAGATTCCCAAATAGCAAATATGCTGTTGTGGGGCATAGCATGGGAGGGCAGTTTGCTTTTGAAGCATTAATTGATAACCCTGTTCTTTATTGTTGTGTATCTCACACTATACGTTATCCTGGTACATATGCCAACATTATTGATAGGTTTTTTGTTAATTATTTTAGATTTATGGGTATCATAACACCCAATAAAAGAGTTAGTCCATTAAAAGAAGCCTTAAAGCCTAAAATGAATCCAGGAATTAATACTACATATGAAAAACTTTTAAGAGATCCTAGGATAGTAACGACTTTTGACATGAAGACAATTGCTGAATTAACAAAGGTAAAATCTAATAAAGACCATAAAACTCAAAAACCAGTATTAATAATTGTGGGAGAAAAAGAGGAAAATATAAATGAAATATTATTAGCAAAAGAAGCAGTTCGGATTTTACCCAATTCCAAACTAGAAATTGTAAAAGGTAGCACTCATTTGCTTTTTATAGAAAATCCAGAAAAGGTTGCAGACTTGATAATTGACTGGTTGAATAAAAGCTTAGCTTAACTAAAAAGGCTTCTGATTTTTTCTTCTTCTGCTCTGAAAAACTTTAGGCAACCATTTAAATACTCCTCCAAAGAAAGGGCATTCTTTGAGTTGTTTATTATTTGAAGTTTATCATCAGGTACTTCAAAAGTTAATTCTTGCATCATTGAAGATTTCCAAGGAGTTGTGTCTAAATCCTCCAAATTTATAAGTATGGTGTCTATTAGATCGTCAAAAGCTTCCTGATGATTACTGTCCTTACCAACCCACCACTTCCAAAGAATACGGTCTAAACTTATAGTTATTTTTTTAACCATGTAAATACCTCCAAAATAGCCAAATTCATAAGCACGGTTAACATATTGTACTTTGTTTATTATACATCTTTATATTTAAAAAATCAGTTAAAATAAAAACAAGATAAAATGATATTATTCATAGTATAATTTTAAAGGGGACAATTTCATGAATAGAGAAGACATTAAGAATGAAATAGCTATTGAAATTGATAACAGTTTTGGTGAATTAAAAAGAATAGCAGAGCTCCTCTATAACACTCCAGAGCTTGGTTACAAAGAAGAAAAGACTGCATCATTAGTTAAGCAGGCATTAGAAAAGTTAGGAATTAAAGCTTCAGAAAAGGTTGCATTAACGGGTTTTAAGGGTGTTATCAAAGGGAAGAAACCTGGTCCTAAGGTGGCTCTTTTAGGAGAATTGGATAGTATAATATGTCATCAGCATCCTGTTGCAGATAAGAATACTGGTGCTGCCCATGCATGTGGTCATTTTGCTCAATTAGTGTCATTATTGGGAGTAGCAACAGGACTGAAATATTCTGGAGCTATGGATTACTTGGCAGGTGAAGTATGCTTTATGGCTGTACCTGCTGAAGAATTTGTAGACCTGGAATATAGAGAAAGATTAGTACAAAATGGTCTTATAAAATATAAAAGCGGTAAGCAGCAGGCTATTTATGAAGGTCATTTTGACGATATTGATATCCTTTTGATGAACCATATCATGCCTATGGATTATCCATACTCTGTATATGCTGGGATGACAAGCAATACATTTATTTCAAAAAGGGTAACCTATTTAGGAAAGGAATCCCATGCTGGTGCTGCGCCTCACCAGGGAGTGAATGCACTCAATATGGCAATGTTAGCTTTAAATAATATAAATTCTCAAAGAGAAACCTTTATGGAAGATGATAAGGTTAGAGTGCATAGTATTATATTAAAAGGTGGAGATGCAGTAAATGTCATACCTGACGAAATTGTTATGGAAACAGTAGTAAGAGGTTCTTCCGTGAAGGCCTTGCAAAATGCCGTGGAAAAGGTAGATCGCTGTCTGATAGCTGGTGCTATTGCAGTAGGTGGAAATATTATAATAAAAAATGATGCAGGTTATCTTCCTCTTGTTAATAATCAAAAGTTGATGTCTATCTATTCTGAGAACATGGGAATCTTAATTGGAAAAGACAAGGTATGCGAAATGGGTTCAATAACTGCTTCCTTTGACTTCGGTGACATTACTCACCTGAAACCTGGGCTACATTCATTTATTTGTGCAGCCGAAGGTAACTTGCATACCAAGGAATTCAATGTTGCCGATGAAAATCTAGCTTATAAAGAAAGCATCAAAGGGCTTGCATTTACTCTTGTTGACCTTTTATATGATGATGGAAAAATTGCTAAAGAAATTAGCAGTAATTATAAATCTTTTATGACTAAGGAATGCTATTTAAAGTACCTAGAAGATAATTCAAAGACATTAAGAGGGAAGCCATTGAAAAAAGCACGGACATCTGCCAAGTCATAATTTTAATTTAGGGGGTTTTTAAAAATGAGTAATAATATAAGTTGGGCTAAGCTTACTAGTTTAAGTGGTGAAATTGAAGCTGAATTAGTTATTGGGCTACTTGAGACTCATGATATACCTACTCGAAAAGTTTATCCGGGAGCAACTCAATATGTTAAAGTTTACATGGGAACTGCCGTGGGTGTCGAGATTCATGTACCAAAAGAGCAGTTGGAGATAGCTAAAAAAATTCTAAGGGAGTTAGAGGACTAATGCAAAAGTTTCTACGTGTTTTCTGGTTTTTATTAAATCACCCCCAAGTGGGTCAATACAAAAAGCTCATATACGTTGGACTCCCAATTGCTTACTGGTTTTTACCAGATTTAATCCCATTTATTATTGATGACCTAATTATCTTGGCGCTAGGTTTTCGGGGCTTTGTTAAATCTGCAAGTCATGATGTTAAGAATAAAAATGGGGATATTATTGATGTGGAGGCTAGGGTTATAAAAGATGAGTGAATAAAAGAAAAGAAATATACTTAATATTGGCAAATTATTTTTAAAGGATGTTGTGATGGAAATGGATATTTTGCAAAAAAATAGATTATTGCTTATATACAATCCAGTAGCAGGTGAAGGAGCTTTTAAAGAAAACTTGGATACAGTAGTACACCAGTTACAAAAAAATGGATATCAGGTTGTTGTTCATCGAACTAGTCAGAATGATGAAATTGATATTATACTGCATAATTATAAAAATTGTATTGATACTATTGTAGCCGCGGGTGGAGATGGAACCATTCATAAAGTTGTAAATGGTATCTTCAAAGCTGGGATAACAGATATTCCCCTTGGAATAATTCCAGTAGGAACATCCAATGATATTGCCAATTATCTAGGAATACCAACAAATTTTATTGGTGCAATAGATGTTATAGGAAAAAGAAAAGTAGAACGAATTGATATAGGAGAAACCAATGGAATTTATTTTGTAAATGTAGCTAGTGGTGGACTTATGACTGAAGTACCACACACAACTAATGTGAAATTAAAAAATTTAACTGGAAGGCTCGCCTATTATCTTAAAGGAATTGAAAAATTGCCGAACTTAAAACCCATTCCAGTAAGAATTAACTGCGCAGAACAGAAAGTCGAAGCGGATATTCTGCTATTTATTATTCTAAATGGATCAATAGCAGGTGGATTTAAGAAACTTGCTCCTGCAGCATCTATGGTTGATGGAAAATTTGATGTATTGATCTTTAAGTCGGTATCTATTTCAAAGCTTTTATCGGTGTTTGTAAAAATACTTCGGGGTGAGCATGTTGGGGATTCATCCTTAATATATTTCCAATCAGCGGGTCCTATTGAGATTTTATGTGAATCAGCTATTGCCACAGATATAGATGGTGAGAAGGGGCCTCTTTTTCCAATGAATATTAAGATTCATCCAAGGATTTTGCCTGTATTTGTTAATTAAGGAGAGAGTTTATGAAGTTTGAAACCGAAATTAGAGTAAGATATGCAGAGACAGATGCCATGGGAGTAGTATACCATGGAAATTATTTTGAGTGGATGGAAGTTGGTAGAACAGAATTTTTCAGGCACTTAGGTTTACCCTATTCAAAAGTGGAGAAACAAGGTATCTATTTCCCGGTAGTAGAGGCTTATTGCAAGTATCTAAGGCCAGCTAGATATGATGATCAGATTATTGTGGAAACCCAGGTAGAAAAGTTTTCCGCTGCCAGGATTGTTTTTAAATATGCGATATATCTCAAGAAGAATCAGACATCCATAGTTGAGGGGCAGACAGTACATGCCTTTGTAAATAAAGAAGGAAGACCAATCAATATCAAAAAGGTTCCTGAGCTGCAAGAGAAGCTTCTTAAAATAACAGAGCAACCGCAAGAATCAAACACTTCTCTTAAGGAAAGGGGACAAACCTGTGAGTAGAACCAGGAATGTCCCCCATATGACTAAATCAGGTGGAGTAGAGTCTCCATCTGATTTCCCAATGTACAGCTTTGGCTGAACGAGTTCACCAACCTTTATCAAGGTCTTCTAGAAAGTTCTTCCTTAATAACATCCCAGATATGGGGATTTTCAAAACCTCTACGCCATGAAGCAACTCCTGCTAGATCATACTTTCTTACCAACTCTATTCTTTGTTTCATTGAAAACTCATCTTCAAGCCAAATTTTATAAGTTATATTATTGTCATCATAGATGCCCAAAAACTGTCCAGCAGTTTCATCTAATTCAATTAAGGCATTGTTAGTATTCAATATTTCTTCTGCATTAGCCATGGAAAGTGCCCTTGAGCTAACTTGGATAGTCCCGTCGTTCATCATCTCCTCTTCCCAAACTCTAGTATAAAATGGAACACCTAAAAGTAGCTTATCCTTTGGAACTTGTTCTAGCATTCTAATTAAACCATTTTCAACCCACGGCAAGGAAGCGACAGAACCAGCAATAGAACTAGAACTCCAGTGTTCATCATAAGTCATTACTGCCACATAATCTACAATTTTACTAATTTCGGGGCGGTCATAGAACATTGACCAGTTTGGGCTAGTTGATCTAATTGTTACATCTATAGAAACAGTTAGATTTTGTTCATGGAGTATGGGGGTCAACTCTCTTAAAAATTGGGTTAGGTAATCTCTATCTTCATAGTAAACATTCTCAAAATCTATGTTAATACCATCTAGGTTAAAAAGCTCAGCAAGAACTACAAGTTGGTTTATAACATTTTTACGATTATCAAAGTTTCTTAGCATTTCAGTAGTTATTTCAGGGTCAAAACTATTACTAAAAAGTGCCCACACTTGAAGACCCTGATTATGAGCCCACTCCATATAAGGTAAACTTCCGTGATTAATTATGTTTCCGTCTCCATCAGCCAAATGAAACCACCTAGGTGCAATAACATTTAATCCAGGTATAGAATCGTAATTGCTCATATCGTAACGTGGTCTAGAAATATAATCCCAGGTTAAATTAATTTTTCCTCCCATTGGTTTCCAAGGGGGATTTGTTATGCTACTGTTTTCATTGCTTGCAACTTTAATTTCTTGTAAAAAAACATGGTTTTTATCCACGTAACCAAGTTTCCCATCAGCACTCCTTGACTGATACCATCCATCCTCTTCTCTAAATATTAATAATTCTTCCTCAGGTAATAAGTCTTGAACGCGGGAGCTTCTATAGCCAGTTTCAGATCTTAAAAAAGTTTCTTGTTTAACTATACCTGTTAAGATAGGCTGGTCTAAATAATCAATTACAGTGATACCAGACTCTAATCTATCTATTGTAATACCATATAAGGGTGCTAGAAATTCCAAGGGCACATAGGGTTTATCATCTAGTAATGTAAATGGAATACTCAATGGTACGGGTTCTGAATTTATATAGGCAGTCAGCTGTTGACTATTCATTTCAATAACCTTATCTTTTGTGGTAACGATCATTTTGTTATTTTCCGGTTCCCAATATATGTAGGGATCAAAATTTTCTTTTAACAAGTCAAGGCTTACTAATAAAGAATCGTTTTCCCATGAATAATCTTCTGTGGAGATAGGGTCCTCATCTATAATTAGCCTATCAAGTGATTGGTTATCAACCCATTTGCTGCTTGGGTAGTAATACCAAACACCTAATCCTCCAAAAACAAAAATAAAAATCAAAATTACAATAGCATAAGGGAAGGGGTTAGGTCTAACCACTTCCTGGTTAATTTGCGGTTCCATATTAGTTTCTCCTCTCCCATATAGCCTGTTTATATTATGACATATATTATTATAGACTTCAGTACAACATTTTTGGAAAATATTCTTCAAATTACACATAATAGGGGTATACTATAAGAATAGGTGTGTATCCAAAGGGTGATTATATCTTGAAAAAAACAGAAATATCTAAAATACTAGAAATACTCGAAAATGAATACCCAGAAGCAAAAACGGAACTGGAATTTCAAACTCCATTCCAATTATTAATAGCCACAATACTATCAGCTCAATCAACAGATGTTCAGGTAAACAAAATCACAAGAGAACTATTTAGTAAATATCCTGATGCTACAGCATTTGCTAGGGCACAACAATCTCAGTTAGAAAAGGATATTCAAGGTGTTGGACTTTTTAGAAATAAAAGCAAAAGTATTATCGAAACAAGTAAGATTTTAACGAACAAATATAAGGGCGTAGTTCCTGACAAAATGGAGGAATTAATTCAGCTTCCTGGTGTAGGTAGAAAGACCGCCAATGTCGTTCTTTCCAATGCTTTTAACATACCGGCAATTGCTGTTGATACACATGTTTTTAGAGTATCTAATAGAATAGGCATAGCAAATTCAAAAAATCCTGAAGCTACGGAAATGGATTTACAGAAAAATATCCCCAGGGAAAAATGGTCGCAAGCACACCATTGGTTAATATATCATGGCAGAAGGGTTTGTCATGCAAGGAAACCAGCTTGTATTAGCTGTGCAGTAGCTGAATTGTGTAGATATAGAAAAAGTTTAAATATTTAATTAGAATTAGGAGGAAGTGGGGGGTACTTGCATGAATATAGTGTTATATCAGCCGGAGATACCGCAAAACACAGGCAACATAGCTAGGACGTGTGCAGCTACCGGCGTTTCTTTACACTTAATAAAACCTTTGGGATTTAGTATAGATGACAAGCAAGTAAAAAGAGCAGGATTAGATTATTGGCACCTTCTTGACCTAAATGTATATGATGGATGGGAGAGCTTTATTGGGCAAAAGGCCGATGCCAACTTATATTTTGTATCAACTAAGGGAGAATATTACTACCATAATACTAAATATCCTGAAGATAGCTATTTTATCTTTGGGCCTGAAACTAGAGGTATTCCTGAAACCATCCTTAAACAATACTGGAAAAGAGTTATCAGAATTCCTATGATATCTGATTCCCGGTCTTTAAATCTTTCAAATGCTGTTGCTATAGTTACTTACGAGGCATTAAGGCAGCATGATTTCAACTCATTTGTGAAGTAATCATTTTTATTTATAGGGGAGGTATTTACCCATGGGAGAGTTAGCTTACATAAAAGGTGTAATTACTAATATTAATGATGCTTATGTGCATATTGAAGACAGGGGATATCAATTTGGTGAGGGAGTATATGAGGTTATAAAAGTATATAATGGAAAACCTTTTGCACTTAGGCCTCATATACAAAGGCTTAATAAAAGTGCAATAGGTATGGCAATAAGCTTTCCATGGGACATTGATTTTCTCGAAAAAGAAATTTTAAAGTTACTTAATAGAGCTGAGTTAAAATATGCAAACATATACATGCAAGTTACACCTGGTGCAGCGCCAAGGTCTCATTTGCTTGAAAAAGCTCCAGAACCAAATCTTGTCATAACCATTCGCAGGTCAGCTGAACCCCGTGAAATTAAAGGTATTAAAGTGATAACCGTGGATGATATACGCTGGAAAAAGTGCTGGATAAAAAGTACAAATCTGACTGCAAATATTATGGCAAAAAAGACAGCCAGAAAAGAGGGCGCTGGAGAAGCAATAATGTGTGAAACTGATGGTACAGTAAATGAGGGAGGCAGTAGTAATTTATTTGCAGTTATAGATGGAGTTCTGGTTACTCCAAAGTTATATAATAAAATACTAGCAGGAATCACAAGAGATATAGTTCTACAAATTGCAGAGTATAGAAACCTGCAATACAAAGAAGACAAACTGTTAATTGATGATTTAAGGTCAGCACAGGAGGTTCTTGTAACCAGCACCACATTTGAAATAACCTATGTTAGTCATATAAATAATCTAATTATAGGTGACGGTAATCCAGGAACAGTTACTAGGGCTATCTATACATATTATAAGGAATTAGTTAAACAACAGTGCTTTTAATAACTTGTAGTTTATCCAAAATATTATATATGGGTTTAGAGCCCACTTCTATAAGGGGGCTCTAAACCAGGTGGAGTATAGTCTCCATCTGATTCCCCGATGTTCAGCTTTGGCTGAACGAGTTCACTATGGAGATGATTAAGATGTTAATAGGTGTAATCTCTGATACCCATCTTCCCAATAGGGCTAAAACAATACCAAAGCAGGTTTTTGATGCCTTTCAAAAGGTAGATCTAATTATACATGCAGGTGATATATGCAAAGAAGCAGTATTAGATGAACTTGCGGCATTAGCACCTGTTAAGGCAGTCTCCGGTAACATGGATGGTTGGGAAATATACAGCAAGTATCCTAGGAAGCAAATTATAGATGTAAAGGGGTTTAAAATTGGAATTACTCATGGAGATGGTAATAGTAGAAGTACTTTGCAAAGAGCAGTTGAAGCCTTTAAAGGGGAGCTAGTAGACTGCATTATATTTGGGCATAGTCATCAAGCATATAATACTTTCAGTGGAGATGTGCTATTATTTAATCCGGGTTCTCCTACAGATAGAAGACGAAGCAAGTATTTTTCTTATGGTTTGCTTAATATTAATGATATAATTGAGGCAAAAATAGTTTACTTTAGATAACTGGCATAGCTGAACCCGTGCAAGCTAGTGGCATTAGTCATCGGACAAATCGGGATGTAGCGCAGCTTGGTAGCGCGCCGCGTTCGGGACGCGGAGGCCGCAGGTTCAAATCCTGTCATCCCGACCATTGTTACTATCCTGCTTAAAGACAGGATTTTTATTTTGCTCCACCAATTGCATTTGATGCTACAGTTCCTGTTGTAGTAAATTCTAGATATTAAATGTTGAATAATACCGGGATTGAATAATTCAACAGATGTCTGTAGGATGACGAGCAGTAAGTAAATCTAAGATTTAATAATATTCACCTTCCCTGGTAATAATAAGTACCAAGGGGAGGTGATCTCATTTAATGACACTTAATGATAACGAAGATAAAGAAGATTTACTTATCCAACTGAAAATGGAAATTGTTGATGAACTTGGATTAATGGAAAAGGTACAAAACGTAGGATGGTCCGGCTTAACTGCGGCTGAAAGTGGTAGGGTAGGAGGCTTGATGACACAGAGATTGAAACAATTTAGATAAAAAACATGCAGATGAATTGGGTTTCCTGCATCTGTTTTTTGATAAATGTTTAGGAGGAAGATCTGTGAAAAATAAAAAGTTTAAAAAGCATGACAAGGGAAATCACCCTCAAAGTGATCAATTTAGAGAAGGTAAAATTGGCTCAGGTTTTATGTCTACAATTGAAGGGCAGCCACATCTAGAAGACTTTGTAGAAAACACCAAAAATGAGGAAAATCCCATGGAAGCAAAGAAGACAAGTATAAAAGATTATTAAAGATAAAGGCAGAAGGTATCTACTAAAACCTTCTGTCTTTAATTTATCCAAAATATTATATATGCGATAAGACCCCTACTTCAAAATAAGGAAAGGTGACACACCTGTGAATAGAACCAGGAATGTCCCCAATTTGGCTAAATTAGGTGGATTAGAGTCTCCATCTGATTCCCCGATGTTCAGCTTTGGCTGAACTAGTTCATTATGTAGTCGTTCACGACTACATATACTAGTACCTTTTGAGAGAAAATGATTGTGGTTACATCCAGAACAAAACTTTTATCTTCAACACGAACCATCCTATTTTCAAGGACTTCTGGTACTAGAGAATGATCAATATCCTCTATTTCCTTTCCTATGAGAGAGGATAAATACTCCTTAATAATTTTTGCAATCTCTAATGAATAGCTTTCCTTATCATAGGAAGTCAAATCTTCGTTCGCCAAGCTAATAATAGGTTCAATTGAAGTTACAACATACTTTCTGTTTATTAGACTTTCATTTAACTCTTTGATTTCCTCTTCAGATGTTTCCAGTTTATGTTTCAAGCTATCATTCTCAAGGCTTAGTTGATCTATTTGATAACCAATCAAAAATACAGTAAATGAAGACCCGATGATAAGACCTAGAATAAATAATGATAAGAACCTTTGTATGGTTTGTTTACTTGAGAAGAAATAAAATTTCATTTTATTTTCCACCTGAAACTGCGACTATTATAGAGTAACCTATTTGAGCTCCAAAAAAGGCTGCTACAAAATAAAGCAATTGCTTGACAACAACTGTAAAATGTCCTTCAAAAAGACCTGTTTGTAAAATCTCTATGGTAGTAAAGGTACCGCCAATACCCGCTGCAATAGCCCATATTTTAATGTCAGTAGCTATTTTTAGCATTGTTTTTATAGGTGGATTACCTGTAAGAATAGTAGCTAATGATCCTATTAGTGATGCACCTATTACCACACCCAAAGATGTACAGAATACTAGCAAAAACTTTTCACCAAAGCTATCCATTGTAATATCATCTCCCTTGTAGAAATATATTTTTCTGCCAATAAATCTATGCTTTAATATAAGCAACAAAAATAAATATTTTAGGATTACAAATATATAGAGGAATTCAGCTTATCTCTAAAGAAAAATATTTAAAGTAGCAATTAGATGAAAACATGGAGGTTAAGCATGTCCTTTGTACATTTACATAATCATACTGAATACAGCCTCCTTGATGGAAGCTCAAGAATCAAATCCATAGTAGCAAAAGCTAAAGAATTAGCAATGCCTGCATTAGCCATTACTGACCATGGTAATATGTATGGGATTATTGATTTTTATAAAGAGTGCAAAAATAATGGCATAAAGCCTTTAATTGGTTGCGAGGTGTATGTTGCACCAAGGGAAAGGACTCAAAAGGATCCCGGATTTGATGCTTACCAATACCATTTAGTTCTTCTTGCTCAAAATCAAATAGGTTATCAAAATTTAATTTCATTAGTATCTAATGCTTATTTATCTGGTTTTTATTACAAGCCTCGTGTGGATAAGAAGCTTTTAAGAGAGCATTCTGAAGGTCTAATAGCCCTTAGTGGCTGCATAGCTGGAGAAATACCTTCCTTACTTTTAAAGGGTCAAAAAGAAGCTGCATATGATGCGGCAAAGGAGTACATGGATATATTCGGGCAAGATAATTTCTACCTTGAAATTCAAGACCATGGTATGGAAGAAGAAAGAATAACCTGCAGAGAAGTAATTAATATGAGTAGAGAACTTTCGATTCCTTTGGTAGCCACCAATGATACACATTATGTATTAAAAAAGAATTCAAAAGTTCATGATATACTCCTGTGTATTCAAACTGCTAAAACTATAAATGATGAGAAACGACTAAAGTTTCCAACTGATGAGTTCTATTTAAAATCTTATGAGGAAATGGAATTACTGTTTGCAGAGGTACCAGAAGCGCTTACTAATACCCTAGAGATTGCAGAAAAATGCAATCTAGAATTCATATTTGAGGAGTTTCACCTACCGGATTATTCTATTCCAGAAGGCTATGATGAAGCCACCTATCTAAAGAAGCTTTGTGACCAGGGCTTAAGGGAGAGGTACTCTGAGGTTTCACAGGAAATTATAGATAGACTTGAATATGAACTATCCATTATAAACAAAATGAATTTTCCAGGATATTTCTTAATAGTCTGGGATTTAGTAAATTATGCAAGACAACAAAAAATTCTTGTGGGACCTGGTAGAGGTTCAGCTGCAGGTAGCTTAGTTGCTTATGCTCTTAAAATTACTAACATTGATCCATTAAAATATGATCTCTTATTTGAACGATTTTTAAACCCAGAAAGAGTTACAATGCCGGATATAGATATTGATTTTTGTTACGAAAGAAGAGGAGAGATAATAGAATATCTTTCTACAAAATATGGACAAGAACATGTCGCCCAGATAATTACCTTTGGCACAATGGCGGCAAAGGGCGCTGTAAGAGATGTTGGCAGGGTTTTACATATTCCCCTGCCAGAAGTTGATAAGGTAGCTAAATTAATACCAAACGAATTGGGAATTACTCTTCAAAGAGCTATCGAGACCTCAACTGAATTAAGAAAACTATATGAGTCAGATGATACTGTTCATGAACTCTTGGATATAGCTATAGAAGTGGAAGGGCTACCTCGTCATGCTTCTACCCATGCGGCGGGTGTGGTAATTTCCAAAGAAGAAATGATATCCTATCTTCCTGTACAAAAAGCCAACGAAGCTGGTGTAGTTACTACTCAATTTCCCATGGGAACTGTTGAAGAGATAGGCCTTCTTAAAATGGATATTTTGGGCTTAAGAACATTAACAGTAATTGGCCATGCAGTTGAAATTCTTAAGGAAAATAAAGGAATAGATATTGCCATAGATGATATTTGTTTAGAAGATATAAAGACATTTGAAATGCTTGGCAGGGGAGATTCTACAGGTGTATTTCAGTTAGAATCTGATGGAATGAGGGCTATCCTAAAGAACTTGAAACCAGACAGATTTAGTGATCTTATAGCACTAGTCGCCCTATACAGGCCAGGTCCATTAGGAAGTGGAATGGTTGATGATTTTATAAATAGCAGGCATGGTGAAATTGCTGTAAAGTACCTTCACCCTAAACTTGAGCCTATTTTAAAGGATACCTATGGAGTAATTCTTTATCAAGAACAAGTCATGAGAATTGCTAGTGACCTAGCAGGTTTTTCACTAGGACAAGCCGATCTATTAAGAAGGGCCATGGGTAAGAAAAAACCAGAAATTATTGCAAAACAAAAGCAGGTTTTCATAGAGGGATGTATAAAAAATACTATCAAAGAGAAAATTGCGGAAGAAATATTTGATCTTATGGCATATTTTGCCGGATATGGTTTTAACAAATCCCACTCAGCAGCTTATGCATTGGTTGCATATCAAACTGCCTATTTAAAAGCTAATTATCCAACTGAATATATGGCTGCTTTATTATCTAGCATTATAGGCAATACTGATAAAAATATATTTTACATTGAAGAATGTCAAAGGCTTGGGATCGAAATACTTCCTCCCGATGTAAATGAGAGTGCTGTTGATTTTAGTGTTCATGAAAATAAAATACGTTTTGGATTAGCTGCAGTAAAAAATGTAGGAGAAGGTGCAATTAGAGGAATAATAAATTCAAGGCAAAAGAACGGCAATTTTACATCTTTAATTGATTTCTGCTGTAAAGTTGATTCTAGTTGCTTGAACAAAAGAGTTCTTGAAAATTTAATTAAATGTGGTGCTTTTAATTATCTGAATACACCTCGATCACAGCTCCTTGCTATAATGGATAAAGCTATGGAGATAGGACAGAAAAACCAAAATGATTTAAAAAGTGGTCAATTATCGTTTTTCGATATGAGTGGAGGAGATTTTGCTAGGGAAATAAAAATGCCAGACTTGGAGGAATTTAGTAAAAGAGATATACTTGCTATGGAAAAGGAAACAATGGGATTATATATAAGTGGTCATCCAATTAATGAATATCTGGCTAATTTGCGTAGTCAGACATCAAACAACATAGAAGAACTGACTGATAACATGGAAGGTTCAACTGTAGTAATTGGTGGAGTAGTATCTCGCATAAAAAGAAGTGTTACTAAAAAAGGAGAAGCAATGGCCTATGTCACGTTAGAAGACAACACAGGATCGGTAGACTGCCTTATATTTCCTTCAGTATTAGTGCAGTTTGCCAGGTTAATAAAAGAAGACAGTGTTATAAGGATTGAAGGAAGGATTAGCTGTCAAAATGACGAGATGAAGGTAATTGCAAGTTCTATAAAAGCCATTGAAAAGGATTCTGAACAGACATTAATAATTTACTGCACCCAAAGTTCTAACAAACAAGTATTGGAATCCATAAAAAAGTTATTAATAAGTAACTCCGGGGATATCCCTGTTTATATAGAATTTGCTGGATTCAACAAGAAATTAATTGTTGATAAAAATCTTTGGGTAAATCATAATAAAGAATTGATAGATTCATTAAGAAATTTAAAACTAAGATATGAACTTCAAAATAATTGACGGAGGCTAGTTAAATGCGTAAAGCTATATACCCTGGCACATTTGATCCAGTAACAAATGGACACTTGGATATTGCAAATAGGGCTGCAAAATTATTTGATAAGATAATTATTGGAGTTGCGGAAGATACAGCTAAAAATACCTTATTTAATTTAGACGAAAGAATTGATCTTTTAAGATCTCAATTTAAGGAGTTACCTACTGTTGAAGTAAAACCATTTACTGGACTATTAGTTGATTTTGCAAAGGAGGAAAACTGTTGCACCATTATTAGAGGAATCAGAGCAGTCTCTGATTTTGAATATGAGTTCCAACTTTCTTTAATGAATAAAAAATTGTCTCCAAATTTAGAAACAGTATTTTTAATGACTTCTAGTGATTATTTATTTCTTAGCTCTAGTGTAATTAAACAGGTTTCATCTTTAGGGGGGTGTATAGAAGGGTTAGTTCCAACGGATGTTGCAAAGGCTCTTTATAAGAAATTAAGGAATACCAGGTGAATTTAATTGCGTAATACGGGGGAGTATAAATTTAGATATAAGGAGTGATATAATGGAAAACACCCAGGAAACACAACAAAAGTATGTTGTTATTAAAGCCCTTGAAAATGGAGTCACAATAATTGGTTTAACAAGAGGCAAAGATACCAAGTTTCATCATAGTGAAAAACTTGATAAGGGTGAAGTTGTGATAGCTCAATTTACTGAACATACATCAGCAATAAAGATTAGAGGAAAAGCTGAAATTTTAACAGAGTACGGTGGTGTCCAGTCTGGAACCTAAGCGAAATCAATAATGGGGAGGGGTACCAAATGTGGACTGTTGTCTATATCGCACAAAACAAGACTAGAGCGGAAAAACTAAAGGATGCGCTTATTGCCGAAGGCCTTTTGGTAAACCTAAGGGGACTGGGCAATGATTCAGATAACGTGTCAAAGGCGGTAGAAATATTAGTTCCAGAATCTGAAGCCGAAGAAGCCCATGAAATTATAAATAACATTTTATCTATTTAATTTAGGAAAAGAGGTGGTATAGTGAAAACCATGGGAGTCTTAACTAGTGGTGGAGATGCACCGGGGATGAATGCTGCTATTAGGGCTGTTGTTAGAAGTGCCATTTATCATGACAAAGAAGTTGTTGGTGTAATGAGAGGTTATCTGGGACTTATTCATGGTGAAGTAATTCATATGCACCTCGGATCTGTGGCAGATATTATCCATCGGGGTGGAACTATTTTGCACACGGCCAGATGTGATGAATTCTTATGCCCTGAAGGAAGAGAAAAGGCAGTAGAACAGATTAAAAAAGCAGGCATTGAGGGATTAATTGTAATTGGAGGGGATGGATCTTATAGGGGAGCTCTTGAATTATCTAAATTAGGAATACCTACCATTGGAATTCCTGGAACCATAGATAATGATATTGCATGCACAGACGCTACCATTGGTCTAGATACAGCTGTAAATACTGTTGTGGATGCAATAAATAAAGTCAGGGATACTGCAACCTCCCATGAAAGAGTTTTTATCATCGAAGTTATGGGGAGAAATAGAGGGGATATTGCACTACTTGCTGGAATAGCTGGTGGGGCTGAGTCTATTTTGATGCCTGAAGTCCCCCTCAACTTGGAATCTGTTGCTCAAAGAATTGAAAGAGGAAGAAAAAGAGGTAAGTTACATAGCATAATTATTTTAGCAGAAGGTGTGGGAAGTGCGATAGATGTTGGTAAAGAAATAACTAGATTAACGAAACTTGAAACAAGGTACGCTATTTTAGGACATATACAGCGTGGAGGCACACCTTCGGCATATGACAGAATGCTTGCTAGTAGAATGGGTGCTGAGGCCGTAGAACTATTGCTTAAGGGTGAGAGTGCTAAAGTAGTAGGAATAGAAGCAAATAGAATAGTTAGTTATGATATCGATTATGTATTGAAACAGAAAAAACCCATAGATCTGGATTTAGTTAATTTGGCTGGTATCCTTGCAATCTAGGGCAAAAGGAGGTTCTTTTATATATGCGACACACCAAAATAGTATGTACCATCGGTCCTGCTAGTGAGAATATTAGAGCATTAAGTGAAATGATTGATGCGGGCATGACCGTGGCTAGGTTGAATTTCTCTCATGGATCACATGAAGAACATGAAAACAGAATTAAACTGGTTAGGCAGGCTGCAAAAGAGACTGGTAAAATAGTAGCAATAATGCTAGATACAAAGGGACCTGAAATAAGAACTGGTATGATAGAAGGAGATAAGATTACTTTAAAAGAAGGAAATAGTATTGTATTATCCACTCAGGAAGTTAAAGGGACTCCTGAAAAAATATCCATATCCTATGAAGGATTGCACAAAGATATAACACCTGGTAATAAGATACTTTTGGATGATGGCTTAATCGAACTTTTGGTTAAAAAAGTGATAGATACTGAAATACATTGTGAAATACTCAATGGTGGAGAAATATCTAGTCGTAAGGGTGTCAATATACCAGGAGTTCATGTGAATCTTCCTGCCATTACTGAAAAAGACGTGGATGATATACTGTTTGGAATTAATCAGGAGGTTGACTTTATAGCTGCTTCCTTTATAAGAACTGCTTCAGATGTTTTAGAAATAAGAAAGATATTAGAGGAATATGGAGCAGATATACATATAATTTCAAAAATAGAAAATCAAGCCGGAGTTAACAATATAGATGAAATACTAACTGTTTCGGATGGAATTATGGTAGCCAGAGGTGATCTAGGAGTAGAGATACCGCCAGAAGAGGTACCTCTTGTGCAAAAGACATTAATTGAAAAGTGCAATAAGGCAGGTAAACCAGTAATAACAGCAACACAAATGCTTGATTCCATGATTAGAAACCCAAGACCCACACGAGCAGAAGCAAATGATGTGGCAAATGCAATATTTGATGGTAGTGATGCAGTTATGCTTTCTGGAGAAACAGCAGCTGGAAAATATCCTGTTCAATCAGTAAAAACAATGGCTAAAATTGCTGAAAGAACAGAGACTGCCTTAAAGTATGAAGAGATACTTGGCAAAAAGGACCTCCTTCCACAAAGGACAGTTACTGATGCAATTAGTTATTCTACATGCAATATAGCTTTGGAACTGGATGCATCAGCAATTATTACTCCTACAGCCTCTGGTTTTACAGCTCGTATGGTATCCAAATACAAACCTAAAGCGAAAATTATTGCAGCTACTCCATATCTAAAGGTAGCAAAAAAAATGTGCTTAGTATGGGCTGTTCATCCAATATTGGTTAGAGAAACAAATGGTACTGATGAAATGATTACTGAAGGTGTTCAAAGAACTCTTGAATCAGGAATTATTTCACTTGGTGATTTAGTTGTAATTACAGCTGGTGTACCAGTAGGTGTTCCTGGAACAACAAACCTACTAAAAGTACATATTGTGGGAGAAATTGTTGCTAGAGGAACGGGAATAGGGAACAAGATTGTTACAGGCAAGATTAAGAAAATAGTCTCAGGCAAAGACGCTGTTGAGAAGATTTCCCAGGGTGATATACTTGTTACCCATGGAACTGACAAAGACTATGTCCCAGCCATGGAGAAAGCAGTTGCAATTATTACAGAGGAAGGTGGTATTACTTCTCACGCGGCCGTTGTTGGAATTAGTATAAATGTTCCTGTGATAGTAGGATGTAAAAATGCAATGAGTTTAGATGATAATTCTACTATAACCATTGATTCAGCAAGGGGAATCATCTATAGAGGCGTTACAAAAGCCCTATAATCAAGAGGCAGGATACAAGAGGTATGATGCATGAAAAATGGATGCATTCGGTCTCCTGTTTCCTGCTTCTTACTTCCATGCTTCTGGAAATGTATATTGTATTCTTTGCTAAATATGCAGGAATACACTATGCTCAAATGGAACATTAACAAGCGCTTAAATGTACTATAGAATTAACTTCTAGTTAAAATATACTTGGAACTATTAATCGGAGGTGTAATAGGGTGACTAGAAAAGTAGGAATTACAGATACAACATTAAGAGATGGGCATCAATCACTATTAGCAACAAGGATGAAGATAGAAGATATGTTGCCAATTGCAGAAAAGCTAGAGAAGGTTGGTTATCACTCCTTAGAAGTCTGGGGAGGAGCTACATTTGATACATGTATGCGTTTTCTAAATGAAGATCCTTGGGAAAGATTAAGGACATTTAGAAAAGTATTTAAAAATACAAAGCTACAGATGTTGCTAAGAGGTCAAAACTTAGTAGGCTACAAGCACTATCCAGATGATATTGCAGAACTCTTTGTCAAAAAAGCAGCCGAAAATGGGATAGATATATTTAGAATATTTGACGCATTAAATGACCCAAGAAATATGGCCAAAACAATGGAGGTTGCTAAAGAGCACAATACTCATGTTCAAGCAACCCTATCATATACAATTAGCCCAGTTCATGATGTAGATCATTTTGTTAACCTAGGCACAACTTTAAAGGAAATGGGAGCCGATAGCCTTTGTATAAAAGATATGGCCGGCTTGATCTCACCCGCAGGGGCATATGAATTAGTTAAAAGACTTAAAAAAGAAGTTGGAATTCCCATTCAGCTACATTGCCACTATACTAGTGGAATGGCATCCATGGCATATTTAAAAGCAGTAGAAGCTGGAGTAGACGTAATAGACTGTGCAATTTCAAGTCTTGCGATGAGCACATCTCAACCAGCAACAGAAACAATGGTTGCAGCACTAAAGGATACAGAATATGATACTGGACTAGATCTAGAACTGTTATCAGAGATAGCAGAATACTTTAAAGGCATCAGAAAAAACTATACACAATTTGACATGTCAGGAAATGGTGTAGATACAAATGTATTACTATATCAAATACCTGGAGGAATGCTTTCTAATTTCTATTCACAGCTAGCAGAACAAAATGCCTTAGATAAATTACAGGAAGTATTAGATGAAGTTCCAAGAGTGAGAGAGGACTTTGGTTTCCCACCACTAGTAACACCATCTAGTCAAATAGTTGGTAGTCAAGCAGTACTAAATGTTTTGGTAGGTGAACGCTATAAAATGGCAACAAACGAAGTTAAGGCGTATTTAAAGGGTTTATATGGAAAACCTCCAGCTCGAATAAATGAAGAAGTACGCAGAAAGGTAATAGGAGATGAAAAAGTAATTGAGTGCAGGCCTGCTGATTTATTGGAACCAGGCTTAGAACAGGCAAAAAACGAAATAGCACCGTATATGGAAAAAGAAGAGGATATATTATCCTATGCAATATTTCCTAGTGTAGCAAAACCATTTTTAGAAAAGAGAATGGCAGAAAAGGTTAAGGTAGATTTTAATATAGCCTTAGAAGGCCCTAGAAATGGAGAAAGCTCCTATCATCCAGTTTAAAAATTAAAGCCCATCAAGTAGGGCTTTTTTTTATATCTAAAAGAAGGTTAATGATTTAAAGGCAAAGAACAATAAACATAGAATAGAAATAGCATGGGGGAGTTGAAACATTTGCATGAGTTTTTAGAAAATTTATATCCAAAGTTTGATAAGGTTTTTAAAAATAGTGTAAAAATGACAGAAGTAACAGTATTTTCTTTACAGCTTACAACAAAATGTGCTCTTATTATGACAAATAAAAGTATCTACCTTCTCAAAAAGAGCTTTTTTGGTGGAGTAAAAGCTATTAATTTTCCATTGAATAAAATTGAATTAAAAGTGACAGGAAATGAACTAAAGATTATTGCAGATCAATATGATGCTAATATTAAAATACTGGATAACAGGAAGGTTTCTTTGTTAAATATGGCTCTAGAAAAGTTTATTCAATTTAAAAATAAACCCCAGATTTAATCTAAGGTTTATCCAAAATATTAAAGACTCCCATTTCTATAAGTGGGCTCTAAATCAGGTGGAGTAGAGTCTCCATCTGCTTCCCCGATGTTCAGCTTTGGCTGAACGAGTTCACTATTTAGCTAATCTGTGCTAAAGCTCCTGTTAAGTATGGCAAGACAACTATCTGATTGTTATCTACTCGTGCTATTTCAGGAGTGTGCTTTTTAATACTAGTGTTTTTTTCAGGCTTACACGCAATAAGCTTACCAATTCGTATTTGCAATGGGTCTAATATGGAAGCTATAATAAATGAATTAAGGTCTCCTTCTGCACCGGCATGGACCATGCCCTTAACAGAACCCATCACTACTATATTTCCTGATGCTACTATTTCAGAACCAGGATTAATATCACCTAGTAATATTACATTGCCTTTAAATGAGAGCTTTTCGCCGTTACGAATGTTCTTAGAGATGAAGTGACTTTGTTGCTCTAGTTCATCATCAGATACACCTAAGATCATTTCCAGGCCCTTTTGTTCGTCACCAGAAGTGTTATTTTCCGGAACAGTAGTTTCAGAACTTGGTATAGGGATCAGACCACATTCAGAACAAACTTGTTCTAGAATTATATACTGTTCATTTGTCAATGAACCAGGAGATGTTTGAAATCTATATTTTGCATCTACAAAAAAACCATTAGCATGGTTGATGTGTTTCCTTAATGCTGATTTAATGTCTGCAAAATCATATTTAGTGTCTATATGTATTACTAAACACTTAGGAGTTCCTTTTATTGTTACAATACTTTGTGCCATATTATACACCCACTTATGAAAATTTATTAATAAGAGTAACTTCGATTATTTTCTACAAATTTCCTGCACAATTGATAAATTTGCAATATTTCCTGTTTTATAAGTACAAGCCATTATAATTTTAATTTTAACTGATAAAGAAGTTGTAGAAAATTTAAATATATACTACAATACATTTAAAGTTATTATGTTCCATTAGGTGAAAACTTTTAAGATGAAGTAATTATAAAAACGGGTAAGGGTTAAGATGAATTAAAATGAGGGGGATGATTTTTAAAATGTTTGGAATATTACCAATTGGCCCATGGGAAATGGGTCTTATTCTAGTAATTGTGCTAATTGTCTTTGGTGCAGGAAAACTACCCCAGGTTGGCAAGTCAGTAGGCAAAGCAATTAGTGAATTTAGGGGATCCGTGAAGGATGTAGAGGATGCAGTTAAGATAGAAGATAATGATAAAGAAGAAAAATAAAAAGATTGAAATAAATTTCATAATGTGTATGAGTAATGTAAAAAAAGGGTAGCCTAATCCGAGGTTACCCTCCTTTTATTTTTATATTATTTTTATGTTTTCACGTTTTGTTTAACATATTTTTAACATGCTAATTTATAAAAACTAAATTATAATTTTTTTAGAGAGATAATTTTTATGTCAGCGACAAAGGCGGTGAAGTGTGTATTTTACATTATACTATTAAGTACAAAAAAATCTCTATTATTTTTATATTAGCGATCGTAGTCTTTCTAGTGATTTCAGGATGTACAAAACCTCTTGAAAACACAGATAAAGAAAATGAAGAAGAAAAACCTAAGGATGTAGAGCTTATAGAACCTAAACCTTTAAAATCTGCAAGATCTATAGATCACATAATGGCTCAAGTTAACAACTCTCCATACTTGGATAATGTTCATATAAATAAAAATGTAAGTTGTACAGATTGTCATGGAACCTTAAATGAAAATGAACCAGTTAAATTACCAGAAGATAAAGTCTGTTTAGATTGTCATAAGGTAACCTATGAGGAATTAGCCGAGCGTGTGGGTAGTAAGGATGAATATAAGTTAATAAACCCTCATAGTCCAGCTCATGGAAGAGAAGCTTGTATTACCTGCCATAAATCTCATGAGGCTTTTGAGTTTACTTGTCGCGAATGTCATACCGTTAAGGCCACGGAAAGATTTCAATAACTACAAATTGCTACATTTTAGATGTTCATTTTAAGTATTTGAATGATATATTTAGATATATTGAAATAAGATCTTAATACAGGGGGATATTGACGCAAATCACGGAATTTTAATGCCGATGAGTTGCTAATTCAAAGCCCACTCCCGCTGAATTTGACGCAAGTTTGAACCTGTGCAAAGCTACGCCAAGTTAGTCAGTTAAGATGATTTCAGAGGGTTAATCCTATGAAATAATAATGTTATAACAAGGGGGAGGAAGAAAGTATGCCTGAATTAAGTAGAAGGCAGTTAATTAAAGCTGCGGGTCTTACAGGGGCAGGAATAACTTTGGCTGCTACCGGTTTCGACAAGCATGCTTTAGCTGCTGGAGATGCGTTGCCTAAGGAAGTACCTAATCGCTACTGGTGGGTAAAAACTGTTGACAAACCAACCACAGAAATAGACTGGAAAAATCTTAAACGTTTTGAAGAATGGAAAACTGTTAGAGGTAGTATTAATGAGTATCGTAGTGCAGAAGAGACTAAAAGGCTTGATCAACTGAAAAAAGACAATATGTTAAAATGGGAGCTAGAAAATGTTCCTGGTTATACTACGAAGGATTTTGCTTTAAAGGATGCTGTTGGTGCTGGAAGGCCTCCATTCTATTTTATGGGACCTAGATCAGCGAAAACCCCTCAAGAACGGGGTACACCAAGATATGAAGGTACTCCTGAAGAGAATGCTCGCATGATTAGAATTGCTTTAAGGCACATGGGAGCTGCAACAGTAGGTTTTGTAGAGCTTGAACCTGAAACTACAAGAAAGCTTGTTTATGCAGAAGAACCTAAATCTGTGAAAAAACCTATTTTATTTGAGAATGTTGATGTAGGCTATGAAGATGAAAAGAAATTAGTTATTCCAGATAAGGCCAGATATACGATTGTATATACTGTACAAATGTCTAATGAAACGATGAAATATGGTCCAACAGTTTTAGGCTCTCAAACAACTACTTTATCATACACTCGTTTGTGGACTATTTTAACTCAGATCCATGAGTTTATTTACGGGCTTGGTTATAATTCCTATGGACCTACAACCAGTAATGGCTTTGGTATTGCTCCAGCTTTTGGAGTAATGGCTGGATTAGGTGAATTGTCACGTTTAAACCGAGTAATTACCCCTGAATATGGTCCTATGGTTAGATTAACTGCTTTGACTACTGATCTACCTTTAGCTCCAACTAAACCAATTAATTTTGGAGTCATGGATTTTTGTAAGGATTGTATGACTTGTGCAGAGATGTGTCCATCAAAGGCCTTGAGTTTAGACCGTGACCCCAGTTGGGAAGGCAGAGGTCCTTGGAATAACCCTGGAGGTCACAGGGCTTATTATGAAGATTCAGTAAAATGCCGTGAGTTCCAAGCTGATTGTGGCACAAACTGTGGCATTTGCTTCTCTTCATGTCCTTATGCTGTTGATGATGATGCTAGCTTACACAGAATAGTTAAAGGAACAATTGCTTCAACATCAGTCTTTAACTCATTACTTGTAGCTGGAGACCATAAGGCATTTCCTGCTCAATCTGGGAAGCCTATGAAGGATCCTGAGGGCTGGTGGAAGAATGAGAATTTAGCTGAAATGGGTATTGATACCCGTCGTGGAGGAAGAAAAATCTGATAAGCATATTAATTGTAGCCTAATAATAAATGGGGGTGAGTGAATGCTTTGGTTAGTACTCGGCATAATTATTGGTTTTGCGTTACATTGGTTGATTTCTCAAGTTAAAAACAATAACCTATCAGTTCAGTGGTATCAATGGGTGCTAGGAGTAGGTTCAGTAGCAATGCTTTTATTGACGGTTGAGAATTATATAGGGTTACAACAGGAATTAGAACCTATTGCAGCTAATTTTGTGTTAATAGCTATGGGACTTCCTGCTGTAATTTTAGGAGCTTTAACATGGTTTACACCATCTATTGTACAAAAGTTTACAGGTAAGTCAAAAGCTAATACTAAGGCAGCTGGTTAATTTTATTTTTAAAAAATATATGTACTGTTATTTATTAGGGGTCAGACTCATGTCTGACCCTGTGATAATTTTAATATTATTCAAAACTAGGGCAATAGTTAGAGGTGGCTAATGGAGGGGAATTCTAATGAAGGTTTCTCGCAGAAGATTTCTTGAATATCTGGGTGTTTTTGGAGGTTTTTATTTAATTTCACCTTTACCTTTTACTGTGGAAGATACTTTGCCTTTAAGACCACCTGGAGCATTGCCAGAAGAGGATTTTATCAAGAGATGCATCCGTTGTATGCAGTGTGGTCAAGATTGTCCGACCAAAGCGATAGAATTTAATTTTGCCGCCAAAGGGAACTTAGCTCATACTCCAATACTAGCTAAGCCAGATAAATGTACCTTATGTATGAGTTGTATAAATATTTGTCCAACTGAGGCACTTACTCCAGTAATTACGACTTTAAGCTTTGGTAGCTATGGAGAAATTGATCCTAGATCAAACCAAATAAACCTAGGTGTAGCTCAACTAAAAAGAGAGCAGTGTATTCTTTATAAAAGAGATAATCTGAAATGTTTGTTGTGCTACGATATCTGTCCAATCAAAGGTCAAGCTATTAAAAAGGATGGCAAAGGCAGACCGATTATAGATAAAGTTCAGTGTTATGGCTGTGGCTTATGTGTTCCCGTTTGTCCACCTAGAGCAATCAGTATGCCAATTGATGTAAATAAGTTTAATAAAACAATCTGATATACTAAATGGGGGATTAATGGTGAAGCCATTAACTTATCGGAGAATCACCCAAATCGGTGCTCTGCTTTTTATTTTCATGACACCTTTAATAGCAATTTATAAAAGACAGGTTATCCAAACCCTTATAGATTATACAGAGGGTTTATCTAAGCTTGGATATAATTTCTTGAATTTAGCGGAAGGCTTTAGTGGTTTTTATTGGGCAATCACCTTTGGTGGTTACACCTTTTTAGATCCTTTAGCTGCCTTACAGGTGATATTGGATTATCATCCTTTGAATCTAAGTTTTTTCTTTGCTGTTTCTTTACCAATTTTATTGGCCTTATTATTTGGCAGGGTATTTTGTAGTTGGCTTTGCCCTGTTAATACTATCAGAGAAGCTACTAATTGGTTGGCAGATATAATTGGGTTTAAAAAAGATAAACCTCAACTTATTACAAATTCCAATCTCCGTTATGTAATTTTATTGTCTGGTATAGCTGTTACCTTTTTAGGATTTCCTATTTTTAATTATATTTTGCCCTACGCTGTACTAGGTAGAGCTTTACAATATTTATCCATTGCAATAGTTTTCTGGCAGGGCATAATGTTTTTTTTACTGATAATTTTGCTTGATGGCATATGGCAGAGAGGGTTATGGTGCAATTATTTATGTCCCACTAGTGCATTGCTTTCAGCTTTTGCTAAGAAGAGCTTGTTTAGGCTTAAGAGAGATGAAAATACTTGCCTAAACAGCTGCAATATTTGCCAAAGAAATTGCCAATGGAACGCTGAACCAAAGTTAGAAAAAATACAAAATTGCACCAATTGCTTTGTGTGTGTAGAGAAATGTCCAAATATGTCCCTGAGTATTGGCAGAAAATAGTCTTTAATAAAGGATTTCTGTGTTATAGAAAAGAAGATAAGATACAATAATATTTTTGGAGTGGGGAATTGAATAAAATGAGTATAACAATGGAATTTTTAAAAGACACTTCAAATATGTTAGTACGTTCTCCAAGCTGTACCTGTGTATTAAAAGATCTATTAAAAATGATAATTGATCATTGGAAAGCACCAATTGGAATTTTAGCAATTAAGAATAATAATGGAAAATTGTTGCCTTTAGCTCAAATAAATTCAGGAATAGAGATGGACCTATTTGAAGATATGGCTTCTTTGGATTGTGTGATTAAAGCTTTACGGGGGTACAGCGGTGTTACCTTAATCGAACAATCTATTACTAAAAATCTGTATGCTGTTGCTTTACCATTTTGGTTAGAGAACAAAATACATGGTATTTTCTTCATGGCAGTATATATGGAAAAACCAATTGATGATGATGAACTTAATCTCTTACAAGTTTTAATTAATCAGATAGCATTGTCCTTGGAGATGGAACTTGCAAAAGAGAAGATAAACACCTTGAATGATTGTTTTAATTCTGTATTAGATAGTTTAACGGAAGGTATAATTATTATTGGAGGCACTCAGATAATTTATAGTAATGCCGCTGTTAATAACTTACTAGGCATAAAAGAAAGTATTGTGTTTAAAGACTTAGAGGACTTTATCAATCAAATTATAAAATTAAGTAAAGACCAAATTAAGACTCAAATTTACCTTGAAACAAGCAAAGTAATCAAAAACAATATATATTCCTTTGAATTAGAAACCAAGGAAAGTAGAAGTCTGAAAGTAACAAAATTTCAAATAAGAGGTAATACGCAAGAAATATTAAGCTATGGATTTTTAATTATAGATATTACTAAACACAAGGGGATAGAAAAATTTAAAAATGACTTAATTGGAATTGTTGGTCATGAATTAAGAACTCCATTAACTTGTATAAAGGGAAATGTCAGCTCTTTATTAAGAAAGGGTGTAGTCTGGGAAGATGACATAAGACATACATTTCTGCAAGATATATATGATGAATGTGACCGTCTAAATATAATGATTGAAAAATTATTAGACGTGTCTAAAATTAATGCAGGTGTTTTGAAATTAGAAAAAGGATTAGTTACCATCGATAAACTGATGCAAAAAGTAGTTGTTAGGGCAAAAACTTCCTATAGACAGCAAATTAACCTTAAACACGTTATAGCAAATGGGGAAGAAATCATTGAGATTGATGAGCAAAGGCTTTTGCAGGTATTTATGAATTTAATTGATAATGCTGTAAAATATGGTCATCGTAATACAGAAGAAGTATCGGAAATTTTTATTTCCGCAGCAAAACAAAATGATAGGGTCATTTTTTTTATAAGAGATAAGGGTCCTGGCATTTCTAAGGAAGAACTTAAAAAAGTATTTTCAAAGTTTTATCAGCTAAACAGTAAAGGTACAGAGCAAATTGGTAGTGGTCTAGGTCTAGCCATTTGTAAGGGAATTATTGAAGCACACAATGGTAGTATTTGGGCAGAAAGTATAGTGGGAAAGGGGACTACCTTTTTCTTTACCATCCATGTAAATAAGCAAAGGTTGGTGTATTGAGATGAAAGAAAAGATATTAATAGTGGAAGATGAGCATAAAATAATGAAGTTCATTAAGGCCAACCTATTGATTAGTAAATATGAGGTTTTTACAGCTTTTGATGGAAATGAAGCCTTAATTATGTATGACAAACATTTGCCAGATATAGTTCTCTTGGATGTTATGCTGCCAGAAATTGATGGCTATCAATTTTTAACTAAAATCAGGAACTTTTCAGAAGTACCTGTTATTTTGATTACTGCAAAGAATAGTACAAGTGATGCAATTAAAGGCTTAGAATTGGGTGCTGATGAATACATAACCAAGCCCTTTGATATTGATATTTTGTTAGCGAGGATTAAAGCAGTTCTGCGTAGATCGAAAAATAATTGGGTGGAGAATGAACCCTTAATTAAGGTTGGCAATTTATGTATAAACCTAGTTAGCTACAAAATTGAGGTTAATAATCAGATAGTTAAACTAAATCCTACAGAACTTAAATTATTAACTGAGTTGGCAAAGAATAAGGGCTGTATGTTAACTCACGAAGACTTACTAACTAAAGTATGGGGTATTGAGTACAAGGATGAAACACATTATTTACGGGTATGTGTAGCAAGAATTAGGAATAAGCTTAATATATATCATGGTGACGCTGGATATATTGAAACAATACCTACTATTGGCTATAAAATGTTATCATAATAGTAAATATATTAGGGGGTAATTCACCTGAATATTCACCAGCTAAATACCACAACAGCACAATTATATAATGTGGATGAAACATATAGGAGATATAATCAAAAATACAATTTGAATATCCGAGGATACTGGGATAAAGAGTCAAAGAATCTGGAATTACAAATTGTTAACACAATGAGTGACTATGTGAAAAAAAACACTCCTGGGTACTCGCCATTTGACTATGGTTTTTTCATGGGATCTTTGAACTATCTTAAACAAATAGGCTTTAATGCTAATTTGTGTGATCAAAATGCTAACAGTTGGAATTATGATATTAAAAGTATTAAAGAAGCCAAAGAGAAGGTTACTGATGAAAGGGAGACAACTGTTGCTCTGAAAAAAGCTGCCAAGATGTATGGTGCGAGTGCCATGGGCATTGCTAGACTTGACCGAAGATGGATTTATTCCCATTGGTTTGATGAAAAAACAAAGCAGGAATATCCCATTAGATTCACAGATGAAAGCAAGGAATATGCCGATATTAGTCAGCCTACCTTATTGCCTGATGGTGTAAGAGTAATCCCTGCTACAATGAAGTATGTGATAGTACTACTCTTTGAGATGGACTATGAATCCTTGAAATATGCACCTACATTACTGGCATGTGCAAGTACTGTTAATACCTATGCTAAAGCTAGCTTAACCACTATGAGTCTGGCCGGAATGATTAAGGCCCTTGGTTATGAAGCCATTCCAAGCTTAAATTGTACAGGTTTAAATGTTCCATTAGCAATTGATGCGGGTTTAGGACAGCTGGGTAGAAATGGTAAACTTATAAGCCCTCGTTATGGTTCTATAAGTCGGATTGCCAAAATAATTACTGATATTCCCCTATTACCTGATAAGCCCATTGATTTTGGTGTTACAGAATTTTGTGAAGCTTGTCGAAAATGTGCTAGAGAATGTCCTTCTAATGCCATTTCATCAGGAACAAGAGAAATGGGACCAGTAGATGATACAGGTAATACTGGCTATCTTCGCTGGCCAGTTGATCATAAGAAGTGTCATAGCTACTTTTGTGGATCAGGGACTAATTGTAATGTTTGCATTTCTGTTTGTTCTTATAATAGGGGCTATAAATGGACAAATAGTATGTTAAGCACTTTTAACAAGAAAAATGGCCTTGTTGACAGTATACTAGATGGACTTGATGACGAAATCTATGGTGAAGAACTATTCAAAAAAGGAAAAAACGTTTTTTGGAAAGAAGAGTAGAAGAAATCAAAAAAAGAAGGTGGTTAATATAAAACACAGAATACTCGTCGTAGAAGATGAGGAGAAAATCTTAAGATTTATAAAAGCTAATCTTCTTGTTAGCAACTATGATGTTAGTATGGCCAAAAATGGAAAAGATGCTCTGGAGTCATACGAAAAGCATTTACCTGATATTGTTCTTCTAGATATTATGTTGCCGAAGCTAAATGGGTTTGAAGTATTAAAAAAAATAAGGGAGTTTTCTGATGTTCCAATAATTCTATTAACCGCTAAGGGAAGTTCAGTAGATATTGTCAAAGGTCTAGAACTAGGTGCAGATGATTATGTTACGAAACCTTTTGAAATTAATGAATTACTTGCAAGAATTAAAGCAGTTCTTAGAAGAGTAAAAGATGATATGATGATGGTGGATAATGAAATCATCATTGGAAATTTAGTCATCAACTTTTTAAAACATGAGGTTTTTGTGGATGAAAAGAATGTAAAATTGACTTCCACAGAGCATAAAATTTTAGGAGAACTGGCAAAGAATAAAGGATGTGTTATGACTCACGAAGAGTTATTAACAAAAATTTGGGGACATGAATATAGGGAAGAAACACACTATTTAAGAGTTGCTATAGCTAAAATTAGACAGAAAATAGGAATTATAGAAGACAAATCAGGCTACATACAAACTGTTCCTACAGTTGGCTATAAATTGATTGACAGATGCTGAGTTAGTATGCTGAGTGTATTATACCGATAATATGAAAATGCTCCCCTTAAGGTAGGCAGTTTAGAAAAACTGTTTGCTGAAAGGGGAGCATTTTCATGTCCAAAAGAAGCAAATATACAGCAGGATAATTATGAATACTATTTGCCTTGGAACTGTGTACAACAAGAGGATAGCGATGCAGTATCTTTATCTTGTGCGATGCAGTAATGTTTCAAAGATACGAACCAGGAGCATTTGTGACAGTAACAATTATTCTTTTTAGTCATTTGGTATTCCTCCCTTCCTTATAAGTAATTTCCGATTAACATTGTGTGTTGTTAATAATATTATATGACCGCATAAATATAAATGCAACTATTTCATAACAATTAAACTATTTGAATAAATTTACACAAAGATAAGAAAAACTTATACATCTAGCTATTTGCGGAAGTTGTCGTAATTATTAGTGTATAATATACGACTAATATGGTTGGAGTAAGAGGAATTTAGGTATGGAAATCCAAAAATAATATATAACAAAAACAAATACAAAATATAAACTAGCGAAATAAGCAAATGTATAAATAGTGAACAATAAGTATAAATATGCAGAAGGGAGAATTAACTAGCATAAAATTGAATTAGTCCAACAAGGACTTTTTGAAGAATATATAGAAGTTTATAAAATCGAAATCAATGACAATAGGTGATGCTAAAATGTTTATATCTGTTATTCTGCCAATTATGCTAATTTTTTCTGCTGGGTTTATTGTTCAAAAACTATTTAATCTGCATATAAAGTCTGTGAGCACTATTGCTATATATATTATGATGCCTGCTTTAGTCTTTAGGACTTTTTATGACAATCCATTAAGCTTAAATTATTTATATATCCTTCTTTACACATTTGCCCTAACTGCCATCTTAATTCTAATCATTAAAATAATAGGTTTCTGGAAAAAGTATTCTGATGAAAAACAAAATGCATTAATATTGGCTATTGGGTTTATGAATAACGGGAATTATGGGATTCCGCTTGTTTTGTTTGCTTATGGAGCAGGAGGAATAGACTATATAGTACCAATAATGATTTTTCATACCGTACTACAAACCACACTAGGATTATATTATGCAGCAAAGGGTAAGACTAAGCTGAAAAGTGTGATGCTTAATATTTCTAAGATGCCGATGATGCATGCTGTTTATCTGGGGATTGTCTGGAGAGCATTACCATTACCACTACATGATAGTATTTATGGAGCAGTAAGTTTGGTAGCAGATGGCGCTATACCTACGATTATGTTAGCTTTGGGGCTACAGCTTGCGGAAATTAAGGTGAAGAATTTTGAAAGGAATTTAATGTATTTATCAGTATTTTTGAGGTTGGTAGTATCACCGATAATTGCATTTTTAATGGTATGGTTTCTACCTATAGATTTGTTATTGAAGAAAGTGATGATATTGGCAGCTGCAACTCCTACAGCTGCCATATCAGCATTGTTGGCAATACAGTATGATTGTGAACCGCAGCTTGTATCAACAGTTACTTTTATTACAACTTTTTTAAGCATGGGAACTATACTAGTAGTTTTATTGTTGCTTGGGTAATTCACCACGGTTATATAGCTCAGTATATAGTTCGGGCCTTCTTGACTCTAGGTAAAAACTATCCCTCATAGACATTGTTTCTTGGTTCCTTACTCTATTAATAATGTCTGAATTCAAGTCCGCAAATAATATTCCTTCCTTATTACTAAAATCATGTGCTATAAGATTGCCTTTGGGATCTATTACTAAGGCACCACCACAAAAAGATTGTCCATCCCCATTTTCTCCTATTAAGTTGCAGGCAGCCAAGAAAACTGAATTATCGTAGGCACGAGCAGTTAGGTATTTAAGCCAAATGTTTTTTCTATCGCCTACAATGGTTGGAGATGCATGGGGGGCAAAGATTATTTCTGCCCCTTTTAAAGACATAATTGTAGAAATTTCAGGAAAATGTAAATCCCAACATATTTGCACCCCTATTATAGCTGTAGGAGCTTTAAATACAGGCAATCTGCTACCTTCACTAAAATACGGTTTTTCACTTTTACCAAGATGGGTTTTTCTATAAGTCTCAACATTACCATCTGGTGTAGCTATTAAATGAGTTATATAGGGTTTTTTATCTTCAACTTTTTCAGCTAATCCAGCTAAAATACAAATAGAATACTTCCTTGACCATTCACTTAAGATAGAGGATGTTTCGTCTAATGCTTCAGCACTTGTTTTATATAGGTTTTTGCTATACCCATGTATTGATGTCTCAGGAAAACAAATAATATGGGCATCATTACGAGCAGCTTTTTCTACGTGGCTTTTGATTTTAGCAAGATTTAGTTTTCTATTGTTAATTAATGCTTCCATTTGAACTAAAGCTATTCTAGTTTTTTGCATAAGCTTATATCTCCCAAAAGAATATTTTAAACATCTACATAATAGCTTATTTAATGTTTTATGACAAACAAGTCTTGTATTTAAATGAGAAAATTAAAAGAAAATCTTGGAATTGCAGTTTAGTGCTATTTTCATATGGAAATAATAGTACATGTAGTGAAGCGAAAGGAGACAGGTGAAATGAGTTTTAAACGCATTCCAAACCATATAGGGGTTATACCTGATGGAAACAGAAGATGGGCAGCGTCAAAAGGCATGCCAAAGGAGAGTGGATATAAAAATGGCATTGATCCTGGGTTTGAATTATACAAAACTTGTCTTGATCTTGGAATTAAGGAAATGACCTTTTATGGGTTTACTCAGGATAATACAAAAAGACCAGCAGTACAAACCAAAGCTTTTCAAAAGGCGTGTGTTGATGCCGTCGAAATTCTATCTGATAGAGATGCATCACTACTTGTAGTGGGTAATACAGATTCTCCACTATTTCCACCTGAGCTACTACCATTTACTAAAAGGACAAATTTTGGCAGGGCTAAAATGAAGGTTAACTTTTTGGTGAATTACAGCTGGTGGTGGGATATTAATAAAGCCTTTTCAAATGGATCTTCTCCTGGAAATCCCAGAGAGTATTTATCAAACAACATAGCCTCTGGTGAAATTTCAAGAATTGACCTTGTATTACGCTGGGGAGGAAGAAGAAGACTAAGTGGATTTTTACCAGTACAGACTATTTATTCTGATTTCTATATTATTGATGAGCTTTGGCCTGACTATAAACCTGACCATTTATATGATTGTCTAAGATGGTATGAAACTCAAGATATTACCCTAGGGGGGTAATATTTAGGCAGATTTGATTCTATAAACTTCATAGTTATTAATACAACAACACGCCACTAACAGCTGCTAGGACAATTAACAATATTGGATGCATATTTAACTTAAATATTCCTACTAAAGCTAAACCAGCTATAGCAATACTGATCCAGTCTAGACCTAGGAAACTTCCTGCCGAAAAAATTACTGTCTTAGCTACGAAAACGGCAGCCAACAAAATCAAACTAATCACTACTGGTCGTATGCCATATAACATGCCCTTCATAAGGGGATCCTCAATAAATTTACTAACAGCCCTTGCTATTAGTAAGACAATAATAAAGCTGGGCAAAGCCACACCAATAGTACTAACAACCGCTCCCCAAAACCCCGCTACTTTAAAACCAACGAAGGTAGCCGAATTAACTGCAATAGGTCCAGGGGTGGTCTCTGCTACAGCTATGATATCGATAAATTGCTGGGGGGTAAGCCAGTTATGGGATTCAATTTCATTTTGGATGAGGGGAATCATGGCATACCCTCCACCAAAACTAAATAAACCAATCTTAATAAATGAAATTATGAGCTGTAAATAGACCACAACTAATTGCCTCCTTTATTAATCAGACTGGGGAAATGTCTAGGGTACAATAATGCACCAACGATACCCCCAGCAATAATAATTATTATTGGATGAAGATTGAAGATTATCAGAAAAATAAAAGCGGTAGCGGCAATTAAAAATGTGCGGTAATCCTTGATAGAAGATTTGCGGAGTTTAAAAACGGCAGCTACAATTAAGGCTACTACTACCGCTCTGATGCCATAAAACGCATTGGCTAAAATTTCATTATCCCCAAATTTTATTAAAAGACCAGCTAAACTTAAAATAATCAGAAATGAAGGCAGAACCACACCCAACGTAGCAGCAAAAGCCCCTTTAATACCTGCGGTTTTGTACCCAATAAATGTTGAAGAATTAATGGCGATAGCTCCCGGAACCGATTGTGCAATAGCTAAAACATCTACGATATCTTCCTCACTTACCCATTTTTTATTACTACATATTTCATGTTCAATTAAAGGCAGCATGGCATACCCTCCGCCAAAGGTAAAACCACCTATTTTAAAAAAGGTAATAAATAATTCCCACAAAAGCTTCATAATGTCATCTCCTATCACAGTTTCGCATCAAAAAGGAACAAATAGTATATCCTATTATGCTATTATATAACATATAACAGGTTTAAGAAAAAAAGTATTTTGATTTTATATAATTCATAAAGATCTGGCATTGGAATTATTGCATAATCAATGAATTAATGTTAGTTTGAAATGAGAAATACATGCTACCAATGAACAAGATGTTAATATTCTAATTTGTGGGGGGCTATTTATGTTGGAGGAGATTAAAGATTATATACAACAGATAGCTGAGGTTATATCAGAAGTTCTTAAACTTGATGTTACAATAGTGGATAAAAATTTTATTCGATTAGCTGGCACAGGTAATTATAAAAAATATCTTGGTAAAAAGGCTCCCAAGGGGTCAGGTTTTGACATGGTTAAGCAAGTGAAAACCAGAGTTTCCATACTTGATCCAGGTAGACATGAGACCTGCAAAAACTGCAAAATGAATAACTTGTGTAAAACTACGGCTAATTTGATTAGTCCTATATTTGTTAATGGAAAAGTTGAAGGTTTTATTGCAATTAGTTCTTTTGATTTCAAGCAAAGACAACAGTTAATTCTAGCTGAACAAAAATATTTTAATTTTATCTCTCAAACATCTGACCTTATTGCAAATAAAATTTCTCTAAATGTAGCTATGAATGTATTAGAGACTACAACATCCCAGCTGACAGCAATTATTAACTCTGTTCATGAAGGAATTCTAGCAACTGATGAAAATGGTGTTATTATCTCATGGAACTCATCAGCAAAAAGAATATTAGGCCTAAATAATGATAATTTGAAAGAAGTAAATATAAAAGATCTCTTTGAAGACAAATTTGAATTAAATGAGGTTTTACATAAGGGACAAATTGTAATGCAAAAAGAAGTTAGTCTAAAGGATATTTACGGAGGAGATACATTCTTGTATTATGCGCGCCCAATAATATCCCAAGGTGAAATTGCTGGAGCTGTAATGACCTTAAAGGAAATAGCGGAGGTTCATCAATACTTTGCTGGCTATATTTCTAGTACTTCTGAATTTACTTTAGAAAATCTAATTGGCAAAAGTTCATCGATGAAAGACCTAAAATTCAAGTCCCAGAAGGTAGCTAAAGGGACTTCTACAGTCCTAATTAGAGGCGAAAGTGGTACTGGTAAAGACCTTTTAGCTAGGGGCATTCATTCAGCTAGCATGAGGAGTAATGGTCCTTTTATAGGGCTAAACTGCGGAGCTATACCTGAGGCATTATTAGAAAGTGAACTTTTTGGTTATGAAGAGGGGTCGTTTACTGGTGCTAAAAAGGGTGGCAAACCAGGGAAATTTGAAATAGTAAATGGAGGTACCCTCTTTTTAGATGAAGTTGGGGACATGCCCCTGCATTTACAGGTAAAGCTACTCAGAGTCTTACAGGATGGTGTATATTTCAGGGTCGGAGGTAGAAAGGAAGTAAAAAGTGATGTAAGAATCATTGCAGCAACCCATAGGGATTTAGAAAAACTTATAGTTGAGGGTAAGTTTCGGCAGGATTTATACTTTCGCTTAAATGTTGTACCTATTATTGTACCCCCTTTGAGAGAAAGGAAAGAGGATATTGAGGTTTTGCTGTATCATTTTTTGATATATTATAACGAGGTATTAGGAAAGAGAGTAATAGACTTTGAAGATGATGTACGAATAAAACTACTTAATTATAATTGGCCTGGCAATGTTCGAGAATTACAAAACTTAGTTGAATACGCAATGAATATGGTGGATAACGATTTTATAAAAATGGAGCACATTCCTGAATTTACTTTTGATACCTCGCAAGACCAAGAGTGTGTTGAGACTAACAAATTGCAGTCCATTGATAAAGTGCTACAGGAAACATTTAGAAAGGCTGTAAGCTTATATGGTAAAAGCGAGGAAGGCAAGCTTAAAATAGCGGAAACTTTGGAAGTGAGTCGTGCCACAGTATATAGAAAGATAAAAGAGTATAAATTATAGTCGGGAAGGCTGTACTTTCATATCCTTAAAAATTTGTGGACTATAACCGTAAATGAGTAAGTTGGCATGTTTTTTGCTTATGTTTATAAGTGATCATAGTCGATTGTTATACCACTTATGAATAATGGAAGGAGGTAAAATATCATGCCAATAAACCAAGAAAGTCTTCTTGACATATTAAGGGCACAAGTCATACCTGCTCTAGGCTGTACCGAACCTATAGCAGTTGCATTAGCTGCGGCTAGGGCTAGAGAGGAACTTGGCGCCATCCCTGATAAAATGAGTGTCTTTGTTAGTTTGAATATATATAAGAATTCAATGGGTGTATATATACCCGGAACTCAAGAAAAAGGTATCTATATTGCGGCAGCACTAGGGATGCTTGTTGGAATATCAAGCTTAAAATTGCAAGTACTAGAGAAGATAGAAGAATCTAGCATCATGATAGCGAAACAATACATTGAGCAAAAACATTTAAATGTAACTCCAGTTTTAGAGAGGAAAGGTATATATATAAAAGTTGAGGCAATATATGAGGAGAAAATGTGTGAAGTCGTAATTGAAGGTAAACATGATCATATTTTAAGCGTTAAATTAAATGGTCAGTTAGTGGAAAACTTTTCCCATATATCTAATTCCTCTAAATCTAATAGTTTAGATGACCTTGGAAAGCTTAAAATATCTCAATTAATGAAAATTATAAAAGGCATGAAATCCTCTGAATTAGAATTTTTATTAAATGGTGTTGAAATGAATAGAGCAATAGCAAAAGCAGGATTGAAAAATAAACTTGGTTTAGCCATTGGAACAGGGTTAAATGAGTTAATTGAAGACGGTATATTAGGAAGAGATCTAATTAGTACCATAAGAATTCAAACCGCTTCTGCTGCAGATGCTAGAATGAATGGTTTAAATTTACCAGTAATGACAAGCGGGGGAAGTGGCAATCAGGGAATAGTTGCTATACTTCCTATAGCACTAGCGGCAGAACATTACAATATTAGGCCGGAAAGACTGGCTAAGGCTATAGCCTTAAGTCATATCTTAAACGTCTATATTAAACAATATACAGGCAGTTTATCTGCTGTATGCGGTTGTGCAGTTGCAGCAGGTGCAGGAGCTAGTGCTGCGATAGCTTGGATGTTAGATGGAACTGATGATCAAATAGCGGGAGCCATAAAAAATATTGTTGGTAATCTATGCGGTATGATATGCGATGGGGCAAAGGCAAGTTGTGCTTTTAAGCTGTCAACTGCATCTACGGAATCTATTTTAGCAGCAGAACTCGCACTAAAAAATGTAATTATAGCTGAAACGGATGGAATTATTTCTTCATCTGCCGAAGAAACTATAATGAATCTGGGAGAAATATGTGCAAAAGGTATGGATATGGCAGATAAAACTATTATGGAAGTGATGATGAGAAAACCAGTAAATTGTATATAAAGGGGATATCTCATTTTTAGACATGGGGTCTCTTTTTTATACATAAAGAATAATCAGTATTTTTAAACAATTCACAAATTTAATTCAATATTGTATATCACATTGAGACAAATGAATTTAAGGCTACAGAATTAATATAAATTGAGAAATATAAAATAATTTCCAAAAAAGTACATCTATCAAAATTTAAGACATCCTATGGGTTTTCAAAAATGGCAACATATAATCTGGTATGGATTTTGCTTAGATATATATGTGACTATGATCATTTGCCTGTAGGAGGTGAAATGTTCTTAACCCTTAAAAATCTAAGATAGTTGATTTGATACAAGTGAGAGATACTTAATTACTAGTTTTTTAACATATGATAGGAGGATGAAAATGGTAAGATCAAATAGTGTATCTAGTATTAGCTTGGGTTTAAAAGTAGTAGATGAAGACCAGATAAAACAAATACATTGTGCCACACTAGAAGCGTTAGAAAGAACTGGAGTAAACGTTTATGAAGAGGAATCCTTGAAATTATTGCAAGATGCAGGTGCAGATGTAGAGGGAAACAGGGTCAGAATACCTGGGTGGTTAATTGAACAAGCAATCCGCTGGGCTCCATCAAAAGTAACACTATCGGACAGAAACGGCAATAGAAAGTTGTATCTAGAAGGGAACAATTCATATTATGGTACGGGCTCAGATACTCCATATGTACTAGACCCATATACGGGAGAACATAGAGTTACCTGTAAGGAAGATGTTGCAAAAGTCGCACAAATAGTTGACTATTTAGATAATATTGACTTCTCGATGTCAATGGGACTAGTTTCAGACTGTCCCACAAAAACATCAGACCTCCATCAACTAGAAGCCCAGTTATTAAATACAACTAAGCCTGTAATTTTTACAATACATACTAAGGAAAATCTATTAGGAGCTATTGAAATGGCTTCAGTAATAGCCGGAAGTGAAGAGGAATTTAGAAGAGCCCCATTTATAGCTTTATATACTGAACCTAGTTCGCCACTAATGCATTCAAAAGAATCATTAGAAAAGCTACTTATCTGTTGTGATAAAGGAGTTCCCTGTGTATATACAGTTGGTATGATGGCTGGGGCAACTGCACCCATAACAGCAGCAGGAGTGTTAGTATCAGCTAACTGTGAACTCCTTAGTGGATTAGTGATTGGTCAATTAAAAAGGAAAGGTGCTCCAATGATTTACGGTGGAATGGTCACAAATATGGATATGGCAGCAGGAACATTTCTATATAGTGCCCCAGAATTATACTTAAGGCAAGCTGTACTACATGAAATGGCTAATTTCTATAGATTGCCACATTTTGGAGTTGGCGGTTGTAGCGATTCATCCACATTCGATCAACAGGCAGGCTGGGACAATGCATTTACATTACTAGCCGCATCCTTGAGTGGGGTAAACTTAATACATGACGTGGGTTACTTAGGTCAGGGACTTGTAGCATCATGGGAATCCTTGGTAATGTGTAATGAAGGAATAGGATTAGTAAAAAGGTTCATGAAAGGCATAGATGTTAATGAAGAAACATTAGCTGTAGACGAGATAGATAGAATTGGACCAGGCGGATATTATCTTCAAACAGAACATACTTTGAAACATTTTAAAGATGAGCTATGGCTACCCACATTAATGAATAGAAAAGGTTATGAGGTTTGGAAAATGGATGGTAAGAAGACGTATGGAGAAAAAGTAAATGAAAAGGTTAAGACAATTCTAAAGACACATATTCCAGAGCCATTAGGCGCAGAAAAAGTTAAAATAATAAAGGGAATTATTGAAGAACTTGAATGCCAGTTATAAAAGATAATATTATATCATGGACTAACCTAACTTATTACATGAAAGAAGGTGTGATGCATGGATGGTAATCTAGTTAATCGCCAGACAATTGGTATTGGGGCAATGTCTGAAAAAGAAAAAGAACAATTACATGAAGCATCACTAAAAGTCTTAGAGAATTTAGGAGTAGAGTTTTTCGATGAAGAAGCACTCCATTTATTAAAAAAAAATGGAGCTCAAGTAGATGGGTCCATAGTAAAGTTTGCACCTAAAATGATCGAAGCTGCGATAAAAAGTTCTCCGGGAAAAATAAAAATTTATGATCGAAATGGTCAGGAAAAGCTCAATCTAGAAAAAGGAAGAGTTTATTTTGGTACTGGCTCTGATACTCCATATGTTCAGGATTATGAAACAGATAAAGTAAGAAGAGCCGTATTAGAAGATACAGTAAAGGGTTCAATCGTTGCAGATGCATTACCAAACATAGATTTTATAATGTCAATGGGTTTAGCATCAGATACTCCCATATCTATATCAGATATACATCAGTTTACTGCTATGTTAAAAAACTCCACTAAACCAATTATTATAACTGCCCATAATGAAATTAACACAAAAACTATGGTCGAAATTAATGAATTAGTAACAGGATTTCCTGTAAGAGATAAGCCAAATATCATGTTATATAATGAGCCTAGTTCTCCATTGCGTCACACTAGAGAAGTAGCTCAAAAGGCACTTTTTTCGGCCGATATTGGCTTACCTATAATCTATGTGCCAGCAGTAATGCTAGGAGGTGCAGCACCTATCACTTTAGCCGGAGGTTTAGTAGTAGCAAATTGCGAACTATTAAGTGGACTAGTTTTGCATCAATGCCGGCGTTCGGGAGCTCCATTTATATATGGTGGTGCTGCTACACCATTGGATATGAGGACAGGGAATTGTTCTTACTGTGCACCAGAAGGACATCTAAATGCAGTCTATCTAGCTGAGATGGCTCGCTACTATGACTTGCCAGTCTTTACTTATGGAGGATGCTCTGATGCCATTACGTTTGACCAGCAGGCATCTATGGAAGCAATGTATACCTTAATGATTAACGCTTTAAATGGAGGAAACTTGATACACGATGTAGGTTTTTTAGGACAGGGAATGGTTTATTCCATAGAAACAATGGTAGCCTCAAATGAAATGATTAGTATGATAAAACGTCTTATAAGAGGTATTGATTTTAGCGAGACCAAGTTGGCAGTAGATACAATTTGCAAGGTTGGAATTGGAGGAAATTATTTAGGAGAAGAAATAACAGCAAAATATTTTCGCGAAGAATTGTTTATTCCTGAATTACTCAATCGGGAGAATGTGAATAACCGGCACGGTGCTGGGGGATGGTATGCCAGTAATATAAAAGAAAAGATACAAAAAATACTTCTCCAACATAAATCAGAAATGTTACCAAAAAATATAGAGGAAAAAATTAATGAAATAACTAAAAAAGCTCAAAGATAAATCAGATTTGATAAATACTCACAGCCATGATAAAATATGGAAAATATTATAGATTGAAAATTGCCAATAATGACAAAATTCATTCTTAATCTTATTATGTTATAGGGGGAAATCAATGAAATTTACAAAAACAAACCATACACCTAAATTAAGTTTTATATCCGATGAACAGCTTTATGAAATACATATGGCAACCATGGAAGTCTTGGAAAGAGTAGGAGTAAAGGTTAGTCATGAAAAAGCAAAAGAAATGCTAAGGCAAGCGGGAGCTTATGTGAAAGGAGATTTAGTAAAAATTCCCGCTGTGATGGTAGAAAGTGCGTTACGTACTGCTCCAAAAAGAGTCGTATTGTGTAATAGAAGTGGTGAGAGGAAACTTTTTTTGGAGAAAAATAATACATACTATGGTCTCGGGTCAGATTTACCCTGGACTATTGATATTAATACTGGAGAAAGACGTTCCAGTACTAAACAGGATGTAATCAATGCTTCAATTATATTAGATTCTTTACCAAATTATGATTTTATGATGTCATTTGCTATTGCTACTGATGTTCCAAAAAAGGATTCCTATTTACATCAATTTCAGGCAATGGTAGAGCATACTTCAAAGCCAATTATTTATACTGCAAGGGATGGAATTGATTTTATGCAAATTGTTGAAATGGCTTCAATTATAGCTGGTGGTTATGAGGAACTAAAACAAAAGCCTTTTATTGCATGCTATCACGAGCCAATTTCTCCTTTATGCCATACTAATGAAGGACTATCGAAATTATTAGCATGTTCTAAATATGGAATTCCTGCAGTATATACGCCTGGAATGGGAGCAGGAGGAAACGCACCCTGCACAGCGGCAGGGCTTTTGACCCAGGCTAATGCAGAGCTGTTAAGTGGTTTGGTCATACACCAATTAGAAGTAAAAGGAGCACCGTTTATATATGGAGGATGTCCTTCGATTATGGATATGAGATCTACAATTTTTTCATACGGATGCCCCGAGTGGCATATGAATAGTGTTGTTTTATCACAAATGGCACGCTTCTATGAGCTTCCTATTTTCAGTACTGGTGGATGTAGTGACTCACCAATCTTTGATCAACAGGCTGGCATAGAACTGGGGTATAGTATTGTGTTAGCTGAACTTAGTGGTGCAAACCTAATTCATGATGTTGGTTATCTAGAGGCAGGTTTAACAGCATCATTAGAATCAATGGTTGTAGGTAATGAGGTTATAGGATTAGCACGTCGGATAGGAAAGGGATATGAAATCAACAAGGAAACCCTAGCTGTAGAAGTTATGGAAAGAGTTGGGCCAGGGGGAAACTACATAGATGATGAACACACTTTCAACAATTTCAGGAACGAGTTTTGGGTACCACAGTTGCTTAATAGAAAAAGACATAAAGATTGGGTGGAGGATGGAGGCTTATCGCTTGGGCAGAGGGCCAGTTCTATGGCAAAAGAGATTCTATTAACGCATAAGCCTAAACCACTTCCAGACCAAGTTAAAGTAAAACTGACCGAAATTATTAATAATGCAAAAAGGTAGTAGGCAAGAAATAGTTGCCATTACAGAAAAGAAGGAGTTGATGCCTGTTTCAATGGTTTATAAATAAAAAGAAAATAGGGAGGGTAACAAAGAAATGAAAAAAAACATTTTACTGATCTTTGTGTGCGTTTTAATACTAACTCTGGCATTGACGTTAATAGCTTGTGGCACACAAGATGAACCGGCGGAAGAACCTAGTGAACCTGAAATAGAAAAGATTAGCTTACGTATAGCTGGACAAAGTGCTATTGACAACCCTGATACTCAAGCTGTGTACCGCTTAGTAGATAAGGTTAAAGAAGATAGTGATGGTTCTATTGATATTACTGTCTATCCTGCAAACCAATTAGGAGATTATACACAAGTTTATGAAGAACTAATGAGGGGTTCCATTGATATGGCTCTTATTTCTGTTGCTCCAACATATGATGATAGATTATTTCTATGCTATTTACCATTTATCGCAGAAAATTATGAAGAGGTAAAAAGGTTATATGTACCAGATGGGTTTATGTACAATACTTTTAGTGAAGTACATGGAAGCTTAGGTGTCCAATTCTTAGGTTTTTATGGAGAAGGTCTTGGGGGTATTGGTTCAGCTAAAATGCCAATCGAACCACTAGACAATTCAGTTGACAAAGGCATTTTACTAAGAGTACCAGGTATAGAGTCTATTAAACTTAGTGCAGAGGCTATGGGCTATAGGACTACATCTATACCATATGCAGAGGTTTATACGGCAATGCAGACAGGTGTATGTGATGGTTGGCTTGGAGGACCTGCATCGTTAAACTGGACTGGATTTAGAGATGTTATTGATTACTATATACAAACAAACAGCTGGTTTGAAGTTACATTTTTTCTAATGAATAAAGATACATGGGATTCATTAAGTCAAGAGCATCAAAGCATAATTAAAGAGGCTGTTTCTCAAGAATCAATTAGAAGTTTTGAAACGGCCGAGGAATTAAATGAAGGGTATATGGATCAAATGAGGGACTATGGAATAGAGGTTGTAGTATTTACAGATGAGGAACTAAGAGAAGTTGCTAAGCATAATAGAGATGTTGTTTGGCCAGCAGTAAGAGATCGAATAGGCCCAGAATTAATTGACGAACTAATGAAACAGTATTAATGCAAAAGAGTGTAATTCTCTGTCTTAAAGTAGTCAGGGGAAATTAAAATTTCCCCTGACCCTTTGGAACTATTTAAAGGATTGAGGATTTAAGTGAACGTGAACGGAGGATAAAAAATGACACAAATGCCTGTTCTCTTATCAAAAGTAAATAGATTTTTTTCTTTAATATGGAAGTCTTTAGTAAAATTCCAACAAACTATCATGATTATTTGCAGTATCTTAATAATTTTAGGGATTAGTGCTCAAGCAGCATTTCGTTACCTATTACAGTTAGATTTTTACGGATTAGATGAATTCATAGTAATTATTGCTTTTTGGCTCTATTTTATGGGTAGTTCTTATGGAAGCTATGAACAAAGCCATATTAAAGCTGATATCGTTTCGGTATATATAAAAAATCAAAAAATTAAGGATTTTTTGAAGTTAATAGCATCTTCAATAACAACAGGCATAAGCTTGCTAGTTACTTATTGGGCCTTAGATTTTTTTATATGGGGTATAGTTAAACAAGCAAAGTCACCTGTCTTAAGCATACCCATGGTTATTCCTCAAAGTGCCATATTTATTGGGTTTATACTAATGTCATTATATTCTGTGGTCTATCTGTATCTAGATATTAAAAAGTTTTTTTCAGGAGATCCAATAACTAGTAATCAGAAGAGGGGGTCATTTTAATGCATATAGAGATAGCGTTAGTAGTACTGATTATAACTTTGATAATAGGAGTTCCTGTTCCTTTTGCTTTTTTTAGCGCTGTTGCCTATTTGGTTTATGCATTGGGATATGACCCTGGCTTTTTATTGCCTTACGGATTTAGTAAGATGAGCACAGTCGTATTGTTAGCAATTCCCCTGTTTATTATGGCCGGAGGACTAATGGAAAAAGGTGGAATAGGTGGTAAGCTAGCCGATGTAGTTGATATATTAGTTGGCAGATTTAAAGGAGGCTTAGGAGCAGTATCTATTGTTTCATGTGCCATATTTGGTTCTATCACGGGTAGTGCAGCTGCAACATTGTCATGTATTGGAACAGTAATGATACCTAGGTTATATGCGGCAGGGTATCCTAAAGGGCATACGGCAGCATTAATCTCAAATGCATCAGTTATTGGTTTGTTAATACCACCAAGTGCAATAATGATTCTATATGGATGGATCGGTAACCAATCCATTCTTGCATGTTTTTTAGCAACAGTTATTCCTGGGATAATTCTAACCATACTTTTATGTACGGTAAACTATTTTCTATTAAGAAATAATACGAACATAAAGGTTAGCGAGAAATTAGATCTTTCTACCACAGCGAAGGTTTTTGGTATTAGAACCTTAAAGGCTACACCGGCATTGGCAATGCCATTTATAGTGCTTGGGGGAATTTATGCAGGAATAATGACACCTACAGAAGCTGCGGCAGTAGCAGTCTTTTATTCGGTACCCATTGGTTTCTTAGTTTATAAGGGTCTAAATCGTGACAATTTCTTAAAAGTTTTAATAGAAACTGCCACAACAACTGGAGTAATAATGGTAATGCTATATGCAGTTATGCTTCTAAGTCGTATATATATAATGGAAAATGTGCCACAGACCATAATGGCATACCTTGCAGCCATATCAGAAAATAAGTATGTAATACTAATGATGTTGAATGTATTTATGATAATTATTGGGATGCTAATGGACGATGTAAGTGCCGTTTTATTAACTACTCCAGTTTTATTGCCTGTTGCTATAATCATAGGGGTTAACCCTATTCACTTCGCAGCTATTTTAGGGGTGAATCTTGGTATGGGTAATATAACTCCACCAACTGCACCTTTACTATTTTTAGGTAGTCGTGTCGGAGGAGCTAGTCTAAACAAAATGCTTGGGCCTTCTTTTTATATGATAATATTTGCATGGTTACCCACGCTATTGATAACAACCTATGTACCACAAGTAGCTATGTTTCTGCCTAAATTAATCTTAGGAATACAGTACTGAAAGACAACTGAACTAGTCCATTATCTTAAATTGCTATTTAGTCAATTCTTTAATAACAGGAGGATGATTTACCATGAAGCCTAATCAAACATTATTTGCTTCGCCTCACCTTAGTTTTTTTTCAGATGATCAGATAAATGAAATCCACTTAAAAACATTAGAAGTATTAGAAAGGGTAGGAGTTAGGGTTGATGAACCCGAGGCTTTAGAACTGCTTGCTGGAGCCGGTGCATTTGTAACTAAGGATAAAGTCCGTATACCATCTTGGATAGTGGATGAAGCTATCAGAACTTCTCCGCAAAGAGTTGTCTTAGCAGATAGAGGAGGAAACCGAAAACTGTTCCTAGAGAAAAACCAACCATATTTTGGGCCAGGTTCTGACCTTCCCTATACTATAGACACTTACACAGGTGAAAGAAGGCGTAGTGTTAAGAGAGATGTTGTAAATGCATCTAAAGTAGTAGAAGCGCTTGAAAACATAGATTTCATGATGTCTATGGGAATAGCATGTGATGTGCCCGAAGCAACATCTGATCTTCATCAATTTGATGCTATGGTCACCAACACAACGGTACCTATAGTATTTACAGCACACCATCGGCAAGGATTACTTGACATAATTGAAATGGCTTCTATAGTAGCTGGAGGACTAGATAAATTAAAGCAAAATCCATTTATTGCTTGCTATAATGAACCTATCTCACCCTTAATGCATAGTCCGGAGGGCACCCATAAGCTATTGACTTGTGCTGAAAACGGGATACCAATAGTTTATACCCCTGGATTAATGGCAGGAGCTACAGGTCCTGTCACAATGGCAGGTGCTGTTATCACAGCTAATGCAGAGCTGCTAAGTGGTCTAGTTATCCACCAGCTGAAGAAAAGGGGAGCTCCATTTATATACGGAGGGGTTGCCACAATTATGGATATGAAAACATCCATATTACCATATGCAGCACCTGAATGGCATATGAATAGTCTAGTAATCACACAACTTGCACAGTTTTATAAGTTACCAGTCTTTAGTACTGGAGGTTGTTCCGATTCTCCAATTTTTGATAATCAGGCATCAATAGAAGCGACATATAGTTTACTGTTAGCAGGTTTAAGCGGAGCTAATCTTATTCATGATGTAGGCTATATAGAGTCAGGTTTAACTCAGTCTTTAGCATCCCTGACAGTATGCAATGAGACAATTTCATTAGTAAGGCGTATTATTAGAGGATACCAGATCAATGATGAAACAGTAGCTATTGATGTAATTGAGGAGGTAGGCCCAGGTGGTGAATTTGTTACCCATGAGCATACTCTTAAACATTTCAGACAAGAGCATTGGTCTCCCAAATTAATAAATAGATATAGATATGATGAATGGAAGGAAAAAGGTGGAACAACTATGGCACAAAGGGCGAATGAAGAAGTTAAGAAAATATTAGAAAGTGATAATGAAAATCAATTAGACAAGGAGACTTCTGCTTACTTGTCTGAATACTTAAAGGTAAAGGATAGAGTGTATAGTTAATAGATCTGTGTAGTTTAAATTGGGGGTAAAATCTATGAAAAGTAATGTATCAATACAGCTTACTCCATCACTATGTTTTTTGTCCCACAACCAAAGAGAAGATATCCATTTTGGAGCATTGGAGTTATTAGAAAATACGGGAGTGCAAATTTTACATTCTGAAGCTATTTCCCTACTCAGGGAAGCTGGAGCTATTATAGATGAAAAACTAGTTAGAATCCCTGAAGCACTAGTAAAAAGGGCATTGAGTACTACCCCTTCTAGAGTTGTTATGGCAAATAGACATGGAGAAAGAAACATGTTCTTAGAAGGGAAAAGAAGCTATTTTGGAACTGGGTCATGCTGTCCATATACTATAGATCCATTTAGTGGACAACGAAGACTCGCAGAAAAAACAGATGTAGCAAATATGGCAAAGCTATGTGATTACCTACATAATATTGATTTTGTAATGTCAATGAACCTGGTAAGGCACCCATCCCCGGAAATGGGATATATCCATGAGTTTGATGCAATGCTAAGAAACACAACAAAACCTATTATTGTTAGTGCTCAAAACGGCAATAATGTTTACAACATTATTAAGATGGCCCAAATAACAATGGGTAGTTCAGAAGACCTTAGAAAAAAACCTATGCTTGCTGTGTATTCTGAATCTACTTCACCTCTTAGACATGCAGAAGATGCATTAAGTAAGCTTCTCATTTGTGCAGAACATAGAATTCCCCTAATTCATACTGTAGGTATAATGGCAGGTGCTACTGCACCAATAACCCTAGCTGGAGCAATTGTACAGGCTAATGCTGAGTTATTAAGTGGTCTTGTAATACATCAATTAAAACAACCAGGCGCTCCATTTATATATGGAGGAACCATTACAGCAATAGATATGAAAACAATGGCTCATCCATATGGAGCCCCTGAGTTTCATGTTGCAAGTGCGGCATTAACTGAGATGGGCGAGTATTATAGTTTACCTGTGTTTAGTACGGGAGGTTGTAGTGATGCTAAGTCCTTTGATGAGCAGGCTGCTGCTGAAGCTGCTTATAGTTTGCTGCTAGCATCTTTATCTGGAGGAAATCTAATTCACGATATAGGTTATATTGATTCTGGATTAACGTCTTCACTTTCACAGATAGTATTTAGTGATGAGATGATAGAATTGATCAAACATGTAACAAGTGGTATTTCCTTTAAAGAAGACGATCTAGCTCTTAACATCATACATGATGTGGGTCCAGGAGGCCATTTCTTGGCAGAAAAGCATACCTTAGATCATTTTAGAAAAATATACTCTCCCAAACTGTTTACTAGGCACAGCTATGCTAATTGGGAAACAAGCGGAAAGAGAAGCTTAGGTGATATAGTTAATGATGAAGTAGTAAGAATACTTGATAATCATATTCCAGACCCCATAGATAAGGAAATAATTGCGGAATTAGACAAACTAATTGTGAGCCTTGATTCTAACTAAAGCCTTCCATTTTACAACCAAAAAGCTTAAAATGGTTTTATTATTACTAATGCATTGTGTGAAGTTTGTGTAGAAGTTAGGATGTGGGAAATGCTTACTAATCAAAATGATTCTAGAAGGACATTATTTTTCATGGGATTATTCATTTTTCTCATATCCGTTGGAGAAGGTATGACTGCTCCAGCAATTCCTCTTTATGGTGATGAATTGGGTGCTAGTTACAAGCAGTTAGGCTTTTTAATGACTGGTTATTCAATTGCTTATGCAGCCATGACGGTTTTCTCAGGAAGAATGTCAGATCAGCTAGGTCGTAAAAGAATACTATTAGTTAGTATAACGTTGTCCATCTTAGCTTCCACAGGCTACTATTTGGCTTCAACGCCCATAGCTTTATTAGCTTTTCGAACATTAGAAGGAATGAGTAGGGGTATGCTGTGGCCAGTTGCTGAAGCAATAGTGGCTGATAATACAACCTTTCAAGGGCGAGGAAAGGCTATGGGCCATTTTTCGGCAGCATATGGTGGTGGCGTGGCTACAGGTACACTTGCAGGTGGTTATGTAATGGAATATATAGGTTTAACCCAAGTATTTCCATTCTACCCCATACTAGGGATTATCGTTTTCGGTACCATTCTTATAGGTGTAAAGGAAAGAAAAACAGAAAGTCATTTTAATAATGGAAAACTTGGCTCAGGTGATATTAGTAGTCTGCTTTTTGAGATTAAGAAAATATGGCCCATATGTTATGCAGGGTTTGCATATGCAGGATTCCTATATTCTTTATGGGGACTATTATCAAAGGTTGCAGATTCATTTGGAGTAGCTCATATGGGGATAGGAGTTATTTTCACCTTTTTTTGGCTATCTCGTTTGAGCTCATTTATGATTTGTGGTAGGGCTATTGATTGGTTTGGACGAAAAAAAGTATTTATTGCTGGACTCTCTCTTTGCTCTTTATCGGCAGGAACTTTCCTTATTGCAAGTGAGTTTTCTATATTTTTATTTGCTGCACTTATGGGTGGCGTTGGTACAGGTATTGTTTTTCCATTATGCATTACCTTAGTAGCTGATTTTACATCTCCCGCATATAGGGGAGTTGGAATGGGCTTTTTAGAGTTTATTATGGGCATTGGCATGATAAGTCAAACAGCTATATCAGGAATACTAGGTGAGATAGGTGGCGTCCACATGACATTTCTCTTCACATTCTTTGTGATAGTAATGACTATTCCCATAGTGGTTTTCTTCGTAAAAGAACCCACAGCTGAATACAGTTCTATAAAGTGAAACTTCATCAGTAGGGGTTTTCTTCATCCCCTACTGATGTTAGTTGAACCAATCAGGAACTTAGCATCCGTTATCCCACACTTTAGAAGTGGGGGTCTTACGGAAGGTTAGTACGTGATAAATTACAATTAGCCTAGCCTTTTGTAACTGCTACTAGTGGACGTAATAGATAGCTAGCAGCTTTTAGAAAGTCAACCCTACTTGCAGTAAAAAGCTTATTTCCTAGCGGTCCATTTAACCCCTTGACCAATAAATCAAATTTGGAGTTATCAAGCTTTTCCATAGACCTACGAATAACTAATGAATTATTATAGCTGGACCTGAGCCTTTTAGTTAAATCCTCGTATTGCCCCTTCCCAAGTAAATCATAAGCAGCATATACTCCTGTGAGTATTGCTGACATCTGTCCAAAGCCTAAAAATGGCATTATAGAACCAAAACAATTACCAACAAATAAAGTATTACCTATTCTGGGTGAATGACACTTGCCAATGATATAGTTTTTTATTTGGAAGCTATCGGTTATCTTCAAATCTTGATCAAGATTTTTACAAACCAAACTATGCAATATATCTAATTTATCCCCTATTTCTACAGTACTGTTTTCTGGATAATCTGGATATGCTACTACTATATTTGCTTCCTTTTCGGATAATGGTATCAAATAAGAATACCCCTTGGGAGCTATATCGTTATTCAGCCAGGCTTCAATAGTGTATCTATTAAAATCACCAACAATTGTAAAACCCTTAAGAGAAACAGTTAAATCCTGCTCATAAGGCTGTATTTTTGTTGCATAAGACCCATCCCCAGTAGCGAGTATTACATGTGAAAAATCTTTAAGTAAATGTTCATATGTTTGTTTCGAATTGAAAAAAATCTTACTTTTTACTTGCTGTGCTAATTGACATTCAAAGGAATCTTTATCTCTACCACGGATATTAGTAAAACCCAGATTGCCGGTAATTACTCCTGTCTCATTTTCTGAATGTAAGATAAATTTATTGATGTTACCTGTAGGTCTAAGGAAAATTCCATGTTTTTGGGATAGATAGGCTATATCATCTTTAATTGGGCGTGACATAATTGAGAGCAAAATCTCCCCATTAACAAAACGATCACCTATTTGGTTCCGTTTTTCAAATATGGTAGGGGATATGCCATTTTGCTCCAATGTAATTGCACAAGAAAGGCCTGACAGTCCCGCACCCATAATGGCTATTTTTATTTTAGCTCACATCCCTTCAACAAATAGTATCTGACTAATAACAATAAATTATCCCAGATCACACCTTCCCTTAGATATAATAAATTCTCCTTATTTAAGTCAATATAATATGCATTTGGTAGGATTCTGTCTTTAATGGAAAAATGGATAAAATTATTGAAAAGATATTGAGTAGTTAGGGTTATCATGCTACAATACCCATAGTATTATACTGAAAAACATAGTGTTTTTGTTGCATGATTTTTTCTATCTTTTAGGGGCTTAAAAAGTAAATTACTGCCTAAACAAAATGTAAATTTATGGATATAATTGAGAAAAGTTGCAAGGGGGATGAAAAAATGACTAAACAAATTTGGGATATACTTGTTGTTGGTGGTGGACCTGCAGGGTTGACAGCAGGTATCTATGGTGCAAGATCCAAGATGAAGACTTTAATACTAGAAAAGGGAAGACCAGGTGGTCAAGCGGCAACCACAGAGGAAATGGAGAATTACCCAGGCTTTGGAAGGGGCGCAACTGGTCCTAATATAATGAAGTCCATAACAAAGCATGCAGAAGAGTTTGGTGTATCCATCAAGAAAGAATTTGTAAGCGATCTGGATCTTGATGGGGATATTAAAATAGTTACAACTAAGAAAGGCGAAGAATTCTACGGGAAAACGGTAGTACTTTGTCCTGGTGCCAATCCTAGATCTTTAGGCATTAAAGGAGAAAAGAAATTTATCGGTAAAGGTGTTTCTTACTGTGCCACATGTGATGCTGATTTTTATGAAGAGTTAGATGTTGTAGTAGTAGGAAATGGCGATGCAGCTATAGAAGAAGCAATATACCTCACAAAGTTTGCAGAAAAAGTAACAGTTATAGTTATCCATGATGAAGGCATATTAGATGCCAATAAGGCTAGTCAAGAGAAAGCCTTTGCTAACCCTAAAATTGATTTTATTTGGAACTCAGTTTTAGACGAAATTAAGGGTGACGGCCTTGTAGAAACTGTTGCTATAAAAAATTTAAAAACAGGGGAAATAAGTGAAGTTGAAACTAATGGTGTCTTTTTCTTTGTTGGATATGTACCAAATACAGAATTTTTAAAGGGAAAAATAGCCTTGGATGACCATGGGTACATTATAGTTAATGAAAAAATGGAAACATCAATACCTGGTGTGTATGCAGCAGGAGATGCAAATCAAAAGTTTCTTCGTCAGGTGGTAACAGCAGCTTCAGACGGTGCTATTGCAGCATTTGCTGCAGATAAGTACTTGGCAGAGGAAGAAAACTTTAAAATGCAGGTTTTAGATGCTAAGGAAACCGTTTTAGTTGCCTTTTGGAGTCCTCAATCAGAGGAGAGTATTGAAGCAGTTTCTCTTTTGGAACAGAATATAGAACAGTTTACGGATACTAAGCTGGTAAAGATAGATTTATATAGAAACCATTTGGTTGCAAGTAGATATAATGTTAACAGTATACCTACAATTTTGGTTTTCGAAAAAGGTGAAGTTGTTAATAGGTTATCTGGGTTACTTAAGAAAGATGTCATAAAGGAACTTGCCGCAAATACTAATTAAGAATTAAAGATTACTTTAGTAATAATATATTTTTTAAAAAATCATGGAGGTGTTAAAGGTGCAGATGTTTGATAAGGAAAACTTTGAGGCTGAAGTATTGGGTTCTTCTGGATTGGTGCTAGTTGATTTTTGGAGTCCTAAGTGTGAACCTTGCAAAGAGTTATTGCCAGAAATTGAAGCTCTTGCAGAAAAGTATGGTAGCAATATTAAGTTTGGAAAGGTTGATGTATCCCAGAACCGCCGTCTTGCAATAGGACAAAAAGTTATGGGTTTGCCTACTATAGTCATTTATAAAGATGGAGAAAAAGCAGCAGAAATGTCTAAAGATTTTACTGCAGAGGATGTAGAAGTAAAAATAAATGAATTATTGTAGACAATTTTAATAATAAAAAATAAGCTCAAAAAATTGGAAGGGGGATAAAAATGCTTAAGGATAAAAAAGTTGTTGTCCTAGGTGATAGGGATGGAATTCCTGGGCCAGCTATTGATGAATGTATAAAAAGTGCTGGTGGCGAAGTGATTTTTTCTACCACAGAATGTTTTGTTTGAACAGCTGCAGGTGCAATGGACCTGGAAAACCAGGCAAGGATTAAGGATCTTTTTGACAAACATGGAGCAGAAAATTTAGTAGTTGTTTTAGGCGGTGCTGAAGCTGAAGCATCCGGATTAGCTGCTGAAACTGTAGCCAATGGAGATCCAACCTTTGCAGGTCCATTAGCTGGAGTCCAGTTGGGACTCAAAGCATATCATATGTTTGAAGAAGAAATTAAGGGTGAAGTAGATCCAGCAGTATATGAAGAACATATCAGTATGATGGAAATGGTTTTAGATTTAGACGCGATTGTGAAAGAGGTAAAAGAAATAAGAGAACAATTTACCACATAGGACATTGGAATAAAAATGACAAAAAGCTATTAGTAAATACATTGGGTAATGGGCATAAAAACTCATTACCCAAAAACATAATATGGGGGTGAATTTTATATGAATTATCCTGTAATAAAGGGTGCGAGCTATGCATTGGTTCATGCTCCTGATATGGTAGTTCACCAGGGAACTACCCAAACTTCTGAGCGGAAAAAGAATCCGGATTCTGAATACCTTCTTAAATTGCCAAAACATTTAAGAAGTTTTAAAGATGCTATAAAGTATCCACCAAATCAGGTCTATATCGGAAATATAGTTCCAATGGAATTGAATAATATAGAAAGACCTTGGTTTAAAAATTCAATAAGTGATGCAAATAGTGAAGGCAAATATGGTGAGATAGTCCCAGAAGAATTGTTTTTAGGAATCATAAAAGTAGTTGATTCTTTTGACCTAGTTTACCTTGAGAAAGATTTTCAGGCTACTGTTAAAGAAAAAATCATTAATCATAAAGTTTTCAGAGATATAAAGGCTAATGATAAATTAGATAGAAATCCAGCAGAAATTGAAGAAATAGAAAAACTTGTTAACGGTCATAGAGCAGAGCCTTTGTACTATGAAGGAAAACTAGTTGGTTGCGTTAAAAAAGCCCATGATAGTGATCCAGCTTTAACTGAACATATAATGTTTGAAAACTTAGTTGCTAAAGCATCAGCAGTAGTTTCTTTAAAACTACTATTTGCAAAAACAGATTTGGAAGCTTCTCAAGTTGACTATATTATAGAAACTTCAGAAGAGGCCTGCGGAGATATGAATCAAAGAGGTGGAGGAAACTTTGCCAAGGCTATTGGTGAGATTTGTGGGTGCATTAATGCTACAGGTTCAGATACGCGTGGTTTTTGTGCAGCACCCGCCCATGGGATGATACAAGCATCTGCATTAGTACAATCAGGAGTATTTAATAATGTGGTTGTAGTTGCGGGGGGAGCAGTAGCAAAACTTGGTATGAATGGTAAGGATCATGTTGCAAAAGATATGCCAATTCTTGAAGATGTTTTAGGAGCTTTTGCCATCCATGTTGGTGAAAATGATGGGATAAGTCCTGTGATTAGAACAGACGTGGTTGGTAGACATAAAATTGGTTCGGGTGCATCTCCACAGGCACTAAATCAAGCAATAGTTTTTGATCCCATAGAAAAGGTTGGGTGGAGAGTATCTGATATAGATAAGTTTTCCGTTGAAATGCAAAATCCAGAGATTACTGAAGCAGCTGGTGCTGGAGATGTTCCCAAGGCGAATTACAAAATGATTGCTGCTCATGGTGTGAAGAAGGGAGAGTTTGATCGATCAGAAATTGATGCTCAGGTAGCTCGTTTTGGAATGCCGGGCTTTGCGCCAACTCAGGGCCATATTCCTTCGGGAGTTCCATTCATAGGATTTGCCAGAGACTTAATCTTAAAAGGTGATATTAATAGAGTTATGGTCATTGGAAAGGGAAGTCTGTTTTTGGGACGCCTCACAAACCTTTTTGACGGGGTTTCCTTCGTAATTGAAAAGAACTCAGGTATAAAGGGCACAGGTGTAAATAAAGAAGAAGTACGTAAGATGATAGCTGATGCTATGAGAAATCTTGCTGACACACTTAAGGCGTAGATTGGGGGTGACGGTTTGGACAATATAGCAATAAAAAGTTCCATAGGGGATATATTTGAAGAAATAGCAAACGCCCTTGAAACAGGTACGTTTGGAAGTAAAACAAGAGTTGGTATAACAATTCTTGGTAGTGAATTAGGAAAAGATGAAATAGTCTCAGGGGCAGAAAAGGCTCAAAATAGCAATCCTGATTTAGAAGTAGTTGTGATAGGCCATGGAGTAGAAACAAAGTTAGAAATTATTGAGGCTATTGATGAAAAACATGCCCATAAGTTAATGGATGAAATGCTTTGTAGTGGTGAGTTAAATGCTGCAGTTACAATGCATTATAATTTTCCAATAGGAGTCTCTACTGTTGGAAAGGTAATCACTCCTGGTAAAGGTAAAGAAATGTATTTAGCAACTACAACAGGAACATCTGCTACTGAACGGGTATCAGGCATGCTCAAAAACGCTATTTATGGAATAGCAGCAGCTAAAGCATCTGGTAATAGTATCCCAACTATAGGGATCCTAAATATCGACGGAGCAAGGCATCTGGAAAGAGCTTTAAGACATCTAAAAGATAATGGCTTTCCTATTAAGTTTACTGAATCTGCCAGAAGTGATGGTGGAGTTGTTATGCGTGGCAACGATCTTCTACTTGGAGTACCTGACATCATGGTAACAGATAGCTTGACAGGGAATGTTTTAATGAAAATGTTTTCAGCTTTTTCAAGTGGAGGCAATTATGAGTCTACTGGTTACGGATATGGTCCTGGCATTGGAGAAAAATACGATAGAGTTATCTGTATTCTTTCAAGGGCATCTGGAGCACCAGTAGTTGCCAATGCAATCAAATATGCAGGTGATCTTGCAAAGGGGAAGCTTCTAAACCAAGTGGAAATACTCTTTGCAGAAGCAAAAAAAGCAGGACTAAATGAACTTATAAGCTCAATAGAAAGCTCATCTAGCTCTGTTAAGAAATATAATGTAGATCATGCGGTTACACCACCGCCTGCCAAGATAGTTACTGACGATATTCCAGGAATAGAAATTTTGGAGCTTGATGAGGCTGCACAATTATTGTGGAAAAATGGTATTTATGCAACAACGGGTATGGGTTGTACTGGCCCGATTGTTCAGATAGCCGAAGAGGACAAAGAAGCAGCAGTACAACTTCTAAAAGAGCATAAGTTTATTGGATAATATAGTGTATTAGTAAACAGCCGGCATTTTAAAGTCTCGGCTGTTTTTTATTTAGAGAAGCTGCTAATAAGCCCAATAGGAAAAATAACCCAAACATGGAACAAAATAACTTTTGAGTTCATAAAATGGTAGTATTACAAGCTGGGATAACATAAGAAATTCTCAAGGGGTGACATAAAATGTTAACGAGAAAACGAACGATTATTATGTATAAGACAGGGCTTGTCAAAAATCTTAAGCTTTTTGCAAGAAATTTAGAATTAAAATATGGAGCTACTGATGTTAAAATACTTCCTCTAATAAATGGGATATCATGCTTTATACCAGAGAAACTTAGTTTTAGTGTGTTAGATGCTGATGCTGATCAGGAAATTGAAAAAATATTAGACGATATAATAATTTCTTTACAGAAACCGTATGAAGAAAGTGAAACGAAGCTTAGAAGCTTGGGAATTCCTTCCCAAGGTTGGGTATCTGGTAAGCAGGTTATTCCCCAAGGTATTGAAAGAATAGGTGCAAATACTGTATGGAACATTTCCACAGGTAAGGCGGTTAAAGTTGCTGTGTTAGATACAGGTATAGAAGTTGGACACCCCGATTTGCAAGATAATTTAGTAAGAGGCATAAATTTAATTAATCCATATATAGTTCCAAATGATGATAACGGACATGGAACCCACATAGCAGGAATTATCGGTGCCATCAATGACAGACTTGGTGTTGTTGGGGTAGCTCCCAAAGCATCTCTATACCCAGTAAAAGTTTTAGATTATAAAGGTAACGCAACCCTATCTAACCTACTTGAAGGCCTACAGTGGTGTATTGATAATAGAGTTCAGGTAATCAATATGAGTCTGGGAACTAGTGAACATAATGACATCTTATTAAAAGCTATAAAGTCGGTTTATAATGCTGGTATTGTAATGGTAGCGGCAACTGGAAATAATGGTTCACAGAAATATATAGATTACCCAGCAGCATACGCAGAAACAATTGCTGTTGGAGCAATTACAGTAAATGATACTCCTGCCTGGTATAGTAATAGTAATAAAAGAGTTAATCTAATGGCTCCAGGAGATAGAGTTTTATCTACCTACAAAAATGGGTCATATGGTAGCCTTAGTGGTACATCCATGGCAGCTGCTCATGTATCGGGAGTAGTAGCCCTGATGCTTCAGATTGATTCCAAACTTAGTCCATTTCAGCTAACTAATATTCTAGCAAATTCAGCAGAGAAATTACGTTATTTGACAGAAGAAAAGCACGGCTCCGGACTTGTAAGGGCAGATAAAACTATAGAAAGAGTAAAAAGAAAAGAATTTTCCTAAAGTGTTGCTAAAATATGACGATAATATTAAGGAAGATGAAATAAAAAAACCTTGATAAATTCAAGGCTTTAATAATTTTCTGAGATGGTGCCGAAGACCGGAGTCGAACCGGTACGGTTTTAACACCGCTGGATTTTGAGTCCAGTGCGTCTGCCAATTCCGCCACTTCGGCACAGATTAAATTTTAACTGCACTAGCTATATTAACATGTATTTCAGATAGTGTCAACCACCCCTTAATTCGTAATAAATACAATATTCATGGAGGCTTCAGATGTGAAAACAATTAAAATAGCAGTTATTATAATGATATTATCTATTTTTGTAACTGGCTGTAGTGTACCTTTTATCGGAGGAAGTGAAGAAGGCAAGATGCCTATAGAGGTTTATAATATTATGGGTACTGTTCTAGATAAACCAAGTGAAGAGTTAATTATCGTAGGGACATCTATAATAACAGATCAAGTGAAAGTAAGCTCAGTTTTGTGGCAACAATTACAACCTGGGGATATAGTAGATACTAAGATTTCACTTGATAAAATTATTAGTGCAGGATTGCCAGGTGATATTTCTGGAAAAGTTGCTTATCTTGGTCCTGGATATGAGACAGCAGGATATATTACTAATAAGGTTCAAGATCCTATGGGATTTGCATTAATGGTTGGAACAGACAAAATTTCAGGAGCCTATTATGTAGATGAGGAACAATGGAATGAATTCAATCAAGGTGCTGAAGTACAGGTTTTTTACAACCTACAAGGGATACAAGGAGTAGTTTCAAATTAATATGGCCTATTAAGAAAGAGTAACAGTCTTGATTAACAGTAAAAAGCAAATGAGCAAGGGGCAGGGTTTAGAGGGGTTCTACAACCTTTCAAGGCCCTTTTATTATGTATACGACTATTGATCTAGCTCTTGAAGCCTTCATTCGGCCCTGCCTTTTACAATTAATCAGTATTAATTTAGTCAAAAGTATTTTATAAAGGTAATGAAAAAAGTATAATTAGAGTAGTCTAAGTTTATAGAAGGAAGTTGGTGACTAGGCGTGGATACCTGTATAATACATATAGATATGGATGCATTCTACGCCTCAGTAGAACAGAGAGATAATCCAAAGCTGAAGGGAAAACCCGTGATTATTGGTGCTGATCCTAGTGGACGAGGAGTGGTTTCAACCTGCTCATATGAAGCTAGAAAATATGGAGTGCATTCAGCAATGCCCATTAGAACAGCTTACAAATTATGTCCTACAGGTATGTACTTGCCTGTTAACATGAGAAAGTATAAAGTAGTATCTGATGAAATACATGAAATATTTAGAAGATATACACCCCTTGTTGAGCCAATTTCCTTAGACGAAGCTTTTTTGGATGTGACTCATTCCAGAAGCTTGCTGGGTACAGAGGTCGAGATTGCCTTAAAGCTTCAAAAAGAAGTTAAGGAAATCACCAATTTGACGGCATCTATAGGTTTAAGCTATAATAAGTTTTTAGCAAAGATTGCTTCTGATTTAAGAAAGCCCATGGGTTTTGTGCATATTCATAAAGATAATTTCAAAGAAAAGATATGGCCATTATCTGTATCTCGAATTTGGGGAGTGGGACCGAAAACCAGAGTCTATCTTGAACAATTAAACATTAAAACAATCGGAGATATTGCAAGACTTCCTGATTCAGTATTTGAAGGATGGCTAGGAAAAGCAGGAAAGCAGCTATTTCTCTTAGCTCAAGGAATTGACAATAGAAAGGTTGAACCTGCTCACGAACAAAAGTCTATTGGTAAAGAAATAACCTTTAATGAGGATATTACAAACTCTAATCAGGTAAAAAGATGTATAGCCCAAATGTCTGAGCAAATTGGTTCTAGGATGAGAAAAAACAATCTCAAAGGTAAAGTACTTACAGTAAAGATAAGATATCATGACTTTACTACAGTTACCAGAAGCTTTAGCTTTCCTGACCACATGAATAATGATAAAGACATTAGAGACTGGGCTTTTTCTATTTTTAAGAAAAACTGGACTGGTGATCCTATACGGTTAATTGGGATATCAATGTCTAACATAACTACGGACATGATGCAGCAGTTAACCCTATTTACTGATCAAAAAGAAGATATTATATGTGAAACTATGGATAAAATTAGAGAAAAATATGGTTTTGAAAGTATAAATCGGGGTCATTTGGAGGGGAAATGATGGTTCCAGATAATATACTAGTTCAACAGGTAAAGGATGGAAACATTGCATCCTTTGAAATGCTAGTAGCAAGATACGAAAAGCAGGTATATAACATAACATACCGTTATACAGGAAACCGAGATGATGCCTTTGATCTGTCACAGGAGGCATTTTTAAAGGCATATCGTGGTATTAAGAACTTTCGACAGGAATCTACATTTAAAACATGGGTTTATCATATTGCTTCCAATGTATGTAGAGACTATTTGCGAAAGGGAAAGAAATATATAGAAGTCTCAATTGATGAATCTGTACGTGGTGAAGATGGAGATATGGAAAAACAATTTGCGGACAGTAATAAAGGACCTGATGAGGTTTATGAGAGTAAGGAATTATCAGAGTTTATCCAATCTATTATTGATGATTTACAGCAAGAATACAAAGAAGTTATAGTATTAAGAGAAATTCAACAGTTATCCTATGAAGAAATAGCAAAGGTTCTCAACTGTTCTCTGGGAACAATAAAATCAAGACTTAATAGAGCAAGAAAGATTTTAAAAGAGAAAATAATAGTAGCTGGGGAACAATATAAAGTTGATTTACGTCAAACAAAGTAGAAAGGGGGGGTGCCAGTTGAGATGCGAGCAAATACAAAATTTATTATCGATGTATATTGATGGTGAAACCACAGTTGAAGAGACTGTCATAATTAAAGAGCATCTTAGTGAATGCATTGAATGCCAAAAAGAATACGAAGACTTAAAAACTGTACTGAGCTTATTTAATACCCTGGAACCGATAGAACCCCCTGACGACTTAAGGGATTCCATAATGGCAAAGGTAAAAAGTGAAAACCCAGAAAAATCTGTATTTACAGCTAAAAAAGGACGATGGATTGCTTGGGGAGCTACAGCAGCAGTTATCTTTATCATTGTAGGAACTGTTGGCATATCTAATCTACTTAACAATACAATGTACATGAAGTCTGCGCAAGACTCAGATTCTGTACAATCAGATGTCGCTAAATCAGATATTGAAGAATCAGGTATTGAAGAATCAGATATTGCAGTATCTGATAAAGTAGAATCTGACGAGGTGGGGATCATGGAATTAGAAGAAGATTCCGATCAGAGAACAACACAGGAAGTTGAGTTATTTGATACTGCAACTAATAGTGATGAAGAGCCCCCAGTTCTAGATGGAGGAGAAATAGATAATGAAACAGTCCAACCTAGAATGTTTATTAAAGGAAGTGAAGAATTAGAAGTAGAAGAACCCCAAAATACCGAGGGGCAAGTACAAGAAGAATTATTCAAGGAGTTCTTAACCGTAAGTGTTGAGGATTTAGATACTTCAATAGATAATATAACAAAACTACTAAGCAGTTCATCAGTTATTAACAAATACGAGCACGAAGCTAAGATTATAGGTTGGAAGGAAAAAGACGAAAATGATATAATGGAAGCAATTGTAGAATTTGGTTCATTAGAATTTGAGGACTCTTATGTAACTGATTTTTTAGAGGAATTTTCTAGGCTGCGATTGGAGAAAGAGATGCTTGTAGATACCTTAAATGAACAAACCCAAGAGTATGATCAGAGTCTTAATATACAAAAAGAATTAGAAATGATTGAATGGAAAATTGATACTATCAATGAATTAGAAATAGATAAGGTAGTATTTTATGAAATAAGGGTAATAGAAAAGGAATAGTTATTCGGTACAGCAGGAATTATCCTAGCTGTACCGAATTTTTATTGGAAGTTCTTTTGATTTGTTATAGACTTAATCTAATACCATAATATTCATAAGGAAGAAAAGGGAATAATATAAAATGAGGTGAAATTATTGAGTGATAAATTCCTAATCATAGATGGAAGCAGTTTAGTACATAGAGCCTTTTATGCCTTACCTATTCTAACTAACAGAGAAGGTGTATTTACTAATGCTGTTTATGGTTTTACCAACATGCTTTTAAAAATAATCGAACAAGAGCAGCCAAAATATTTAGCGGTTGCCTTTGATAAAGGAAGAGTTACCTTTAGAAATATAGCATTTAGAGAGTATAAAGGGCATAGAAAAGCAACCTCACCAGAACTGAAGCCGCAATTCTCCTTAGTTCAAAAAGTGTTACAAGCACTAAATGTTTCTTTTTTTGAGTTAGAAAATTATGAAGCAGATGATATTATTGGAACTTTTGTCAGACTTGGGGAAAAGGATGGATTAACCAATGTTATAATTACTGGTGATAAGGATCTCTTACAGTTAATAACGGAAAAAAGCAGGGTGCTTTTGACAAGAAAAGGTATAAGCCAGACAGAATACATTGATTTACCTAAACTTAGGGAAATCTATGAATTAGAACCCCGACAGATGATAGATGTAAAAGGCCTCATGGGTGATCAATCAGACAACATACCAGGAGTACCTTCAGTAGGAGAAAAGACTGCTTTAAAGCTTATTAAGCAGTTTGGAAGTGTTGAAGGTGTTTATGAAAATATTGATCAGGTCAAGGGAGAAAAGCTTAGATATAATTTACAAGAAAACAAGGAAAAAGCTTTTCTAAGTAAAGAGCTAGCTACTATTGAATGCTGTGTACCCATGGAATTAGACATTAAAAAATGCATCTATGAAAAACCCAACTATAAACAATTATTAACCTTATTTAAAGATTTAGAGTTTAATAGCTTGGTGAAAAGATTTCTTGAAGAAATGGAACCTGATACAAATGAGAATTTGACAGAAAAGCTTTTAGCTGAAAAATTCCTTAATGGATATAATAAGAGCAAACCAGTAGCACTTTATATGGAATTCAAGGGTACAAAAAACACCCCTCAATTTGTATCAGCTGTAATGGTACAAGCTGGATTAGCTACTAGCTTTGAATCCTCCCAGGAAGAAGTGTTTAATGATTTCTTTAAGGATAATCCACAGGTGAACGTTATTGTTCATGATTTTAAAGAAGTATATAAATACTTTAAGTATAAGGGAATATCTATAAAAAATGTTCAAGATAGTCAAATAGGTGCCTATTTGCTAAACCCTGTTCGTTCGAACTATGGAATCGAAGAATTAGCGTTGGAATACTTAAATAAAGCATTAGCTGAAGGTAGTGATGCAGTTTTTAATGCCATAGAAAAGGCAGCTATTCTTGAAGAACTATTTCTTAATATACAGGAACAATTAAAAGAAAGCAATTTATATGAACTATATATGAACATAGAGATGCCTCTGATAGCTATTTTGGCTGAAATGGAGTTAACAGGTGTCAAGGTTGAAAAAAATGTACTTGAAATAATGGGTGAAAACCTAGAAAAAAAATTAAATAAACTTACTAAAGACATATATGAATTGGCCGGTGAGGAGTTTAATATTAACTCTCCCAAGCAGCTAGGATCAATTTTATTTGAAAAAATGGACTTACCAAATGGAAAGAAAACAAAAACAGGATACTCTACTAATGCCGAAGTGTTAGAACATATTACCCATCCCATAGGAGAAAAGCTATTAGAGTATAGACAACTGACTAAACTAAAGGGAACATACATAGATGGGCTTAAAGAAATTATTAATGATGAAACAGGAAAAATACATACAACATTCAAACAGACAATAACTGCCACAGGAAGGTTAAGTAGTGTTGAACCGAACCTGCAGAACATCCCCATTCGTCTTGAGGAAGGAAGGGTATTAAGAAAAGCATTTGTGCCTTCAGAAAAAGATAATGTGCTGATAGCTGCAGACTACTCACAAATAGAATTGAGAATTCTAGCACATTTATCAGAGGATGAAAACCTCCTGGATGCCTTTGAAAAGGGGCATGATATTCATACAAGAACGGCCTCAGAGGTGTTTGGAGTACCCATGGAGAACGTCACATCTCAAATGAGAAGAAATGCCAAGGCAGTTAATTTCGGGATAGTATATGGCATAAGTGATTTCGGTTTATCCCGTGACTTGGGTATAAGTATTAAAGAGGCTAAAATGTACATTGAACAGTATTTTAAAAGGTATCAGGGAGTTAATACATACATTAGTGATATAATTGCAAAAGCTAGAGATAATGGTTATGTGACTACACTATTAAATCGAAGAAGGTATTTACCAGATCTATTTAGTCCCAATAAGATGGTTAGGTCCTTTGGAGAAAGAACTGCAATGAATACACCTATTCAAGGAAGTGCAGCGGATATAATTAAAATTGCCATGATAAAATGTCAAGAGTTTTTAGAAAAAGAAGATCTCCCAGTTAAAATGCTTTTGCAGGTCCATGATGAACTTATCTTTGAATGTCCAGAAAAGTTATATGAAGAAGTTGCATCCTCATTGGTAAGCTGTATGGAGAATGCACTTGAATTAAAAGTTCCATTAATCGTAGATGTAAAATATGGTTTTAACTGGTATGATTTAAAAAGCATATAGTGAAGGTGGTGCAAATAATTTGCCTGAATTGCCAGAAGTTGAAACAATTAGAAGGAGCCTTACAGAAAAATTAGCTGGATTAACTATTGATAATCTTGACATATATTTTGAAAAAATAGTTAAGGAACCAACAGATATAGACCGGTTTAAAGAAATTGTGACTGGCAAAAAAATTAAAGGGCTAGACAGGCTGGGCAAGTATTTACTCCTTCAGTTATCGGATAACTATATAATAGTAATTCACTTAAGAATGACAGGAAGGTTGTTATACGTTGCAGATTATGAAGATGTAACAAAACATACCCACTTGATATTCCACCTAGGTAATAATTATCATTTACGTTTTGTGGATGTTAGGAAGTTTGGAACAATTTATCTTTTAAAAGATAATGAACTAGATACAATAAAAGGTTTAGCTCATCTTGGGCCTGAACCTTTGTCAGAAAACTTTACCGCACAGGTTTTTGCTGATAGTTTAAAGAAGAAAAGCAAAAAAATAAAACAGGTACTCCTTGACCAGGATATTGTTGCTGGACTTGGAAATATTTATGCGGACGAAGTTTTGTTTGAGTCCCACATATTGCCTGATAGACCAGCAAACTCTTTAAAAGCAGAGGAAGTCGAGGAACTCTATAAAAGCATAATAAAAATCATTAAAGAAGCCATTGATCATAGGGGGACCACTTTTAGTGACTACGTAGATGGAGAAGGAAAAAAGGGTGAGCACCAAGATCATTTAAAGGTTTATCAAAGAACTGAACAGCCATGTAGTCGCTGTCAATGCCCAATTAAAAAGGAAAAAATAGCAGGGAGAAGTAGCCACTATTGCCCTGGATGTCAGCATTAGATTTTTTGATGAAACAGGCACCCTTAGTTTCCCGAAGCATATGATGTAACTATCATAATGAACTTCGGGAGGCGAAAGATTTGGAAATATTATCTGTCATCCTATTTGCTTTGGCAGTTAGTGTTGATGGTTTTGGTGTTGGCTTGGCATATGGCATGAGAAGTATACGTATTTCTCTTGTCCCATTATTAGTAATCTGTGTCACATCAGCACTTGCTATCACTATATCCATGTATTTTGGGACATTGGTTGCGTCTCTATTTACCCCAGAGACAGCAGGCAGATTAGGTGCTTTTATATTAATATTAGTTGGTATTTGGATAATATTTGAAGCTTGGTCAAAATGGAAGAGGGTTAATGAACCTGATAAGAATACTGAAAATGATCCTTGCTTAATGCGTTTTAAAATTCCTGGACTTGGCATTGTAATTCAGATATTAAAAGAACCTGAGGAGGCAGACTTTGATAGGTCGGGTAATATTAACACCAAAGAGGCTTTGTTTTTAGGATTTGCACTAGCAATGGATGCACTAGGGGCAGGTTTTGGTGCCGCTGTGGCTGGTTATCAAATGCTCTTAGTACCTATCTTTGTTGGAACCTTTAAATTCATGTTGGTTTCAGGAGGCTTATGGCTAGGACGCAAGAGTTGCTTTAGTAGCTTAGGCATAACAGGATCTTTATTACCTGGTATTATTTTAATTATGTTAGGGATTTCACAGATTTAGGAGGTAACATGAAGATAATTGGCCTTACAGGAGGAATTGCCAGCGGAAAAACCACGGTAGCCTCAATTCTTTTAGGATTTGGGGCTACAATAATTGATGCAGATAAGGTTGCAAGAGAAGTAGTTGAGCCTGGAAAACCTGCCTGGCAGGAAATTCGTGAAGTTTTTGGAGACAATGTTTTGCTATCAGGCGGAAATATTAATAGAAAGTATTTAGGAGAATTAATCTTTAATGATCCGAAGAAGAGAAATCTACTAAACTCTATCATACATCCGAGAGTTAAAGATGAGTTTGAAAATAGACTCAAATATTTCAAACAGATTAATAATCCGATAGTATTTCTTGAAGTTCCTTTACTACTTGAAACAGGCATGGATAATATGGTGGATGAAGTATGGTTGGTAGTGGTTAATATGGAAACCCAAATTCAAAGAAATATTAAAAGAGATAGAATTTCAAGGGGACAAGCTATCAAAAGAATAGAATCTCAAATGCCCATAGAGGATAAAAAGAAACGAGCAGACATTATAATAGATGGGCAACTAGAACTTAATGAATTGCAATCTTATTTAAAAAGTTTATGGAATAATATTTTGCCTAATGGAGTAGAGGTAAAAGAGAAAGATCAGGCAATGAACCGAGGGGAATGAATTTAGGATTGGGACTTATTAAAAAGGTGTTATCCTTGCTTTTATTGTTCGTAATTATCATATATGTGCTTGTACCATTTGGGCTTAAGCTATGGTTTCCTTATTATCATCGAGAAACTATTGAATTCTACTCAAGTCAAAGCCAGCTTGATCCTCTTTTTGTAGCTTCAATAATTAGGGTTGAAAGTAGATTTAATTCTATGGCGGAATCTAACAAAGGTGCAAAAGGTCTTATGCAGTTAATGCCAGAAACCGCCATGTGGATAAGTGATCAGATCAATGTGCCTTATGAAGAAGAAAAACTATTTGAACCTAAGTATAATATAAGGCTGGGGAGTTGGTATTTAGCAAGCTTGAAACAAGAGTTTAATAATAACACCAACCTTATCCTAGCTGCCTATAATGGAGGCAGGGGAAATGTAAAAAAATGGGTGGATACAGGCATATGGCTTGGTGATGAGGATATAGATAAAATCCCTTTTAGAGAAACAAGAGATTATGTCCGAAGAGTTAATAGTACATATGAAACATATCAAAAACTTTATGGGAAATAATTGTTTAAAAAGAGGTATTTTAACAATATATAACGAAAAATTAGTGATGATAAATAATTCTAGTTATAGAAGAAGAGAAATTTTGTAGTTAATGGGGTGATTGTTGTGAAAAGAAATGAAATAGATACGCTAGAAAAGGTAAAAAATCTTAAAATAGATAAAAATAGACCTTTTTTTTCAGCAGAACATGAGGAAATACTAAATGGAGCAGTTACGGATATATACTTTATAAGGACCAATGAGATCCTTAAAAAAGAAGGGCTGGCAGATACACCTGTTACTGCAGAGGTTTTTATGAGGCGTTCTGGTATACTAGCTGGTATAGATGAAGCAAAAAATCTCTTGAGGGACAAAGATATTAAAGTATGGGCTTTAAAAGAAGGACAGGCTTGCCAGGCTAAAGATGTGGTAATGAGAATAGAAGGCCCTTATAGTGAGTTTGGAATACACGAGACAGCCATACTAGGAATATTAGCACATTCTAGTGGGTGGGCCACAGCAGCTCATGAAATCAAACAGATTGTCAAAGAAAAATCCTTTTTTTCTTTTGGTGCAAGGCACGTGCACCCAAGCGTTGCTCCAGTCATGGAAAGAGCTGCCTTGGTAGGTGGTGCTAGTGGTGCTAGCTGTGTTTTAGGTGCAAAATTGTTTGGAGTAGACCCTGTTGGAACTGCCCCTCACACGGTTTTCCTAATTATGGGGGATACAGTTAAAGCTGCTGAGGCCTATGATAAACACATGCCAGAAGATGCATCACGTTTGATATTGGTGGATACATTTAAAGATGAAGCTGAAGAAGCCTTAAGAGTTGCAAATGCACTTAAGGATAAGCTTTATGGCATTAGACTAGATACACCTAGTGAAAGAGGAGGCGTAAGACCAGAACTAATCAAGGAAGTAAGAGCAAGACTAGATCAAGCAGGTTTTAACCATGTAAAGATCTTTGTCTCGGGAGGACTGAATCCAGAAAAAATAGAAAAACACATTGCAGCAGGTGCAGATGCCTTTGGAGTAGGTAGCTATATATCAAGTAGGCCACCCATTGACATGACAATGGATATTAAAGAAATTAATGGAAAACCCATAGCAAAAAGGGGAAGAATACCTGGAAAAACTGTAACAGATGGATTAGAAAGAATAATATAATTAAAAGTGTTGTTATTAATGAGTATATGACTATTATATAGGGCAAAAACTAGAGTTAATATGATTACCCTGAAAAGGGGGATGAAATGATCGATTTAAGATATCATATAGCTACAGTTATTGCTCTTTTTCTTGCACTTGGTATTGGAATATTTATTGGAAGTACCGTGATAAGTGATGGTGTTTTAATAAAAGAACAAGAGCAATTAATTGTGCTACTTGAAAAGGAATTTGATAAGCTAAGAGATGATAACCGTTTTTTAAGATCTAATGTACTAAATCTTCAAGAAAATTTGAATACCTATGATGAGTTAGGCAAGGAAGTATTCCCCATTATTGCAGGACAGAGATTAACTGATAAAAGGGTTGGGGTACTAGTCACAAATCCGGACTTTAGTCCGGAAGAGTTTATAGGTGCTTTAACAGAAACTGGAGTGGAAAAGGTATTTGAGATCACAATCTCCAAAGATTTTTATGATCATAATCAAGTTGAACTGATAGTTCCGGACCTCATCAATACTATTACTAAAAAACTAAAGCCATTAGATCATACAATAATGGCCGAAGAATTAGTGGAGTCAGAATTCATAAGTATTAGTGGTAACTTTACAGTTCCAGCAGATTACCTGTTGATTGTTGGGGGCGGCACTACAAACAACAGTTTAGATTTTGCGAAATTATTAGATTATCCATTAATAAAGGAAATTATGAACTTAGGAATATCTATAATTGGAGTTGAACCAACTAATGTAGAGTTTAGTTATATGCCGACGTATAAAGCGTTAGGCATACCAACAGTAGAGAAAATTGATACATTTATTGGAAAGCTAAAGCTCATTAAACTTTTGGAGGAATAGGTTTGATATTGCTATAAAAAAAAATATCTGTTATAATACTCGTTGAGCATAATGCGAGAGTGCTGGAATCGGCAGACAGGCATGTTTGAGGGGCATGTGTCAGAATTGACGTGTGGGTTCAAGTCCCATCTCTCGCACCAATAGTATAAACGGAATCCTACCACTAGGTAGGATATTTTTTTCTACTACCAGAAGTATAAATTGTCGGTAGATAATTAATTCAACTAAGGCTTCCACCTCTGTTAAAGACTTGGCACAAGCCAAGTTTTATCTTATGGAGCTTTTAGTTTGGTCCTGGATAATCACTTATGTTTACTTCAGTAGGAGGTTTCACATTATCATCTCTTAGATCTACATAGAGTTTTCCATTACTTTCTAAAATACAAAGACTCACTTGTGCAAGCGACTTTATACCTTGTTTTTCTAATTCACTAATTAGCCAATTCTTATTAAGACCAATCATTTCTAAGTTCTGCAAAATGATCTGGCCATCATATATTAGCTCTGTAGAAATGCCTTCGTATTTTGTAGAAATATTTAAATCCTCAGGTGTTACACTTCGTTTTTGAGATTTCTTTTTAACAGATAAATAACCGTTAGTTTCTAAGACAGCAAACTCTACATCACTTGGATTAAAAGCTCCCCTAATTCTTAACTGCTGCATTAGTTCATCCATATGATAATTCATTTTTGCCATATTTTTCTCAAGAATTTTTCCATTATGAATAATAATTGTCGGTTCTCCTAATAACCACTTTGAGGTTATTCTATTTTTTATAGTGGCAACTCCTAAAAGCCAGGCAAATAGAAACCAGAAAAACATTCCAGCCAAATGTGTGTAAGGAGGAGAATCAAGCTCTGTGGTCGTTGTAGCTGCGATTGAACCTACAGTTATGCCTACAATATAGTCGAAAAAGGAAAACTGATTAACTTGTTTTTTACCGACAAGTCGGCTAAATATTAAAAGAAAAGCGAAGGCAAAGAATGCCCTTAATAAAACATTTAAATAGTCCATAAACTCAAACCTCCCTATAATAGCTTTCCCACAAAGTGTCTAAAAAATCGTCATTCTGTCCAGAGAGTAGACGAATTATTCTTTTAAATGGGTAGTAAATGTCAGCATTAGCAACAATTTAAAATGGCATGAAACTTGCAACAATAATATGTTTAGCATAGGTATTTTTCTGCTAATACAAAGGGGGGATTATTTTTGAGTAATGTTGCTAGAAAGGTAGTATTAACAGTTGCTGAGAATAAGCTTGTAACAAATTTTGTGAATAAGTATGGACTCGCTCTTGGAGCAAAACGCTTTGTTGCTGGAGAAAAAATAGATAATGCGATTAATGCTATCAAACAATTAAATGCAAAGGGCATTTCTGCCACACTAGATAATCTGGGAGAAAGTTGCTATGAAGCCAAAACAGCTACTGATGGTACCATGGAAGCTATTAGAATATTAGAGGTTATTAGTGATATTGGTGTTGACAGCAATTTGTCGGTTAAATTAACTCAATTAGGGTTAGATATTGATCAGGAATTTTGCCTGAGCAATTTGATGGAAATTGTAGGTAAAGCTAACGAGCTTGATAACTTTGTGAGAATAGATATGGAAGATTCATCAAAGGTGGATGCTACAATAGCTGTCTTTAGAGAATTAAAGGAAAAATATCCAAACAATGTTGGGTTAGCTCTTCAATCCTATCTATATAGAACTGAAAAAGATATGGATAACCTATCAGATTTAAAACCAAACTTTCGATTAATGAAGGGTGCATATAACGAACCAAAAGAGGTAGCATTTCCACTAAAGAAAGATGTTGATGATAACTTAGTAAAAATCATTAAAAAGCACTTAGATGCAGGTTTTTATACAGCAATTGCCTCTCACGACGAGAATATAATAAATATTTCTAAAGATTATATCTCAAAGAAAAACATACCAACTTCTCAGTATGAATTTCAGATGCTTTATGGTATATGCTCAAATCTTCAAGAACAGCTTGTTAGGGAAGGGCACAAGGTGCGTTGCTACGTTCCCTATGGGACAGACTGGTATCCGTACTTTTCACGAAGATTAGCCGAACGACCTGCTAATATCGTATTTATACTAAAAAATCTACTTAAAAAATAATTGTGGTATTAATTTCCTATAACGGATAGAATAATAGTAATAGAAATATTGTTAGGGGGTCTTCTATGTTTAGAAGAACTGTTGAATTAAGAGGACATATTGTTGACAGTAAGATATTGCCTGCTGTTTTTGAAGAGGTAGAAAATGTCGGTGGAGAAATATTCATTGAACATAGTGTTATTGGAAAGAAAAAAGCTGACAGTAGTTACATAATTATGGAAGTTACTGCACCTTCCCAGGAAACTCTAAATAGTGTTCTTGAAATTGTCTCTAAGCTAGGAGCTAGTGTTTTAAATGAGGCAAAATTAGTGCTTGAATTAGCCCCAGGAGATGGTGTGTTCCCTGAGGGATTTTATTCTTCAACAAATCTTCCCACCTTTATTTGGCACAATAATAGTTGGATTAAAGTTGAGAATATGGAAATGGATTGTGCCATAGTATTAGAGGAGACGGAAACTCCAAAGGCCTATTGCATACCAATCAGCAGGGTCAAAAAAGGTCAGCTGATAGTGGTTGGAAAAACCGGAGTTAAAGTGTTGACAATGGATGTGGATGCAGATAAAGAGGTTTTCAGCTTTATGGGTAGTGAAGTTAGTAGTGAAAAGCCTAAAAATCTTATCATAAAGGATATAGCTTTGCAGATGCAAAGTATTAAAGAAAGAAATGGAAAAATCTTGTTTGTTCTTGGTCCTGCAGTTATACACACAGGAGCAGGTATCTGGGTGGAAAAACTTATTGAAAACAATTATCTTGATGTAGTTTTCGCAGGAAATGCAGTTGCAACCCATGACGTTGAAAATGCATTTTTTGGTACCTCCCTAGGAATTTGTTTGAAATCCGGGAAATGTATACAGGAAGGTCATTCACATCATTTAAGGGCCATTAATAGAATTAGAGCTGCAGGTAGTCTAGAAGAAGCTGTTAATCAAGGAGTGCTTACAAAGGGCCTTATGTATACTATTATTAAGAATAAGACCCAATATGTACTTGCTGGCTCTATTAGAGATGATGGTCCCATGCCTGAAGTAATTACTGATGTTATCAAGGCTCAGGAAGCCATGAGGTCCAAGCTTGATGGTGTTGAGATGGTTGTTATGCTGTCAAGTATGCTTCATGCAATTGCTACGGGAAATATTTTACCAGCATCCATTAAAGCCATCTGTGTTGACATAAACCCTGCAGTAGTAACAAAACTTGCTGATAGGGGAAGCTTCCAAACCATTGGTTTGGTTAGTGATGTAGAGTGGTTTTTGCGTCAATTAACAGAGCACTTGGGACTTGACACCAAATATTAACAGATACTAATACCCCTAAAGCTGTTTATTAAAAGAAAAAAGTGACATACTAATATAAAAAAGCGGTTTTCCTTAAATTTACTAAGGTAAGTCGCTTTTTCATGTTTGGAGGCAAAATATAAGGTGCAAACCTTTAAACCTAAAAGAGTTTTATTTGAGCAAGGGGCTTTGGATTATCCCCTAGGAGAAAAATTATATACTCAATTCAAAAATGATAAAGATGTGGCTGTTACAATAATTGGTTCCCACAATAGGGTTATAGGCATACCCGGAAAAAGTCCACAAGAGGGCTTCAAGGAGGCAAAAAAGACCCTTGTAGTTGGAGTTAGGAAAAGTAGTGATTTTCAGACCTGTAAACCATCAGCTCATTATCAACTACCATTATCAACCAGTTGCCCTGGAATGTGTGAGTATTGTTACCTTCACACAACCCTTGGGAAAAAGCCCTATTTGAGGATCTATGTTAATATTCATGAAGTTCTAGCTAAAGCCAAGGAGTACATAGATGGTAGATTACCGGAAATAACAGTTTTTGAAGGAGCGGCTACCTCAGACCCGCTTGCTTTAGAACACCTAACTGGCAATTTGGAGGAAACAATTAGATTTTTTTCAGGTGAATCCCATGGAAGGTTTAGATTTGTGACAAAGTATGCTGAGGTTAATTCCCTGTTAAATATTAATCATAATGGAAACACTAGATTTCGCTTTAGTATAAATACGCCCTATGTAATTACAAAATTTGAGCACAATACACCTGGTTTGAAAGAACGCCTGGCAGCTGCTAGAAAAGTGGCAAAAGCTGAATATCCATTAGGATTTATTATTGGCCCAGTCATAATTTATGACGGCTGGGAAGATGACTATAAATCTCTATTTTTGAGCTTACAAAATGATTTGCAAAAGGTGGTTAAAGAAGCCATAACTTTTGAAATAATAACGCATCGCTACACTACGAGGGCCAAAAATAATATAATGGATATCTTTCCAAATACTGACCTTCCAATGGATGAAGAAGAAAGACAACTAAAATATGGACAGTTCGGTTATACAAAGTACTTATATCCTAAAGAAGATATGAAAAGCATTAATAATATATTTAAGGGAATGATCGGAAAATATTTTCCAAATAGTAAGATTGAATACTTTGTATAAAAAAATTAAAATCCTAGGAGTGGTGTTATGGTTAAATTCTATAATGATTGGGAAGAATGGAAATACTTTTTATCAAAAGCCATGCATGCAGGCGAGGTAGTTGGGATTTCAGATGATAAAATTGGTTGGATGGCATATCAATTTGGCAAACTGATACATATGGTGGATCCAAGAAATAAAGGACAGGCAGCTCTTGCAGAAATGTGGTCAGTTGGAGATGAAGAAGATAGAAGGGTTTTGGCAAAGCTAATGACAAAGATAGTAGATAACTATGATAAAATACAAAAGCATTAAGGATAAAACCTGATGCTTTTTTTACATGCAGGATTATATTAATAATTTGTAGAAACTAAAACTATTATCTAACTTGAAAGAGGGTTGCGAATGGCAAAAATGATTTCATTAGTTGGTAGATCAAATGTAGGCAAGACCACTCACTTGGAGAAAGTTTTAAGGGAAATAAAGTCTCGTGGGTATAAGGTAGCTACTATCAAGCATGATGTTCATGGTTTTGATATAGATGTGCCTGGAAAGGATACTTGGAAACACGCTCAAGCTGGGGCAGATACTGTGGTTATTTCATCTCCCAATAAAATAGCCATAATTGAAAAACTATCTGAGGAGAAAACATTGGATGAGATTGCAGAGAAGCTGCAAAATGTAGATATTATTATTACAGAAGGTTATAAAAGAGCCAATAAACCCAAAATCGAAATAGTTAGAATGGAAAGAGGCACAGAGCCTTTATGTGATGCTAAAGAATTACTAGCATTAGTTACAGATTGTGATATTGATATGGATGTACCTAAATTTAGTTTTGAAGATGTTTCCGCATTGGTTGATCTAATTGAAAAAAAGTTTATCCGATAATCTATTGTTTTGTTAGACTTTGTCACTTAAATGACAAGGTCTTTTCTTTTTTAGACATTCTTCATAACAATCAAAAAAATATAGATAAACAATACATATAATGAAGTAAATACAGGAAAAGAAGGAAACAATACCCATAAAAAGAATAGTTTAATGTTGTTAAAAATAATTAGACGAAAGTGGGAATATCATGGTCTTTCTTAAAGGTATCATACTTACATGCAGTTTCATTATTTGTGTCAATTGCAATCTTTTGCTAGCAGATTTCATGGCTTTGAACTACCAGGACAGTTATAAATACGCGGAAGTGGTCGATTGGTGGAAGGACTATGAAACTCTTCCTAAAGCATCTGGAACTATAGCTAACAGAGTTTCTGAGGCTATACAGTATGAGCAATGGTTAACAGAACCATTAGAAGAGGTAATTAGGCGATTATCTGATTACTATGCTGAACCGCTAATAGGGGAAATCATATCTTCAGTATCAGACTTTAAACAAGTGCCTAGTGATTGGCATTATTCATATAGAGTAGATAACGTTTACTTGCTACAAAGAAGTGGTGGAAAAACCATTGTAATTGCTGAAATAAGTGAAGTGTTAATAGATGAGGTAGTAGACAAAGGGCTAGCATTAATTGCCCTTGACAAAAATCTAAAGATAAGTGAGCAAGTTTTTAGGTGGGAATATTGACCTTATGCTATAAAGTGTTAATATATAAGTAGAAAATAATCTAACTATGTAAATTTAGGGGATGTAGGAAAATAATGAAAATTAATGGTTCTAAAATTAGGGAGATCCGGGAGGAAAGGGGAATGTCCCTTGCTGAGCTAGCAGCAAAGTCCAAGGTTTCCGTTTCCTTTTTAAGTGAGATAGAGACAGGCAGAAAAAGCCCATCATTACGAACAATTGAAAAGATTATAAATGTATTAAATATTTCTAAAAGCATTTTTTTATCTGAAAATATGATTCAGGGCATAGAATTAGGTGAAAGAGTTAGATTAATAAGAAATGAAAAGAACCTTACTTTGTCCAAAATTGCAGAAAGAACTGGTTACTCAATTTCATATATGAGTGATATTGAAACAGGCAAAGTTCTACCATCTATAGAAGCTGTGAAAAAACTTGCTGATGTGTTAGATGTGCCAGTTACTACTATTGTTGATTCCAATTTAACCTTTGGACAAAAATTAAAACGTGTCAGAGAAGAACAAGGAATAACCCAGAGTAACATTGCTACCCTTTCAAACCTTTCAACAGGATTAATAGGACAACTTGAAACTGGAAAAGTACAACCATCTTTATCAACTATAGAAAAAATTGCTGAAGCCTTGTCAATTTCGCCATGTTATTTTATACTTAATGGTGCTGGACCTGAGGACATGCTTCGACAAATGAGCCCTGACTTAAAAGATCTTCTGGCAAATAAGGAAGTTCAATCAGTTTTAAAACTACTTTGTCATAGTAACAAAAAGGAAATAGAATTTATATTAAATTTTATAAAGTTATATAAACAAACTGGACTAAATGATGACCAAGAGGAGGAATCATAAATGCCAACTTATGAGTACAAGTGTGAAAAATGTGGTGTATTTGAAAAATTACAATCAATTAAGGATGACCCTTTGAAGAATTGCCCAGAATGTAATAGCAAGGTAGAAAGGCTGATAAGCCGAAATGTCCATGTAGTGTATAAAACTGGTGGTTTTTATACAACAGATAATCGTAGTCCCGACTATAAGTCTTCTGATAGTAAAGGTACTGGCAATTCCGGCAGCAAGGCTAGCTAAGCTGCCGTTTTTCTATATTTTTAATGGAAGTTTAATTATATTTTAAATTAGGATAGGAGTATTATGTCTCAAGAGCTACGAGAGTATTTAATAGAACATATTGCCAATAAACCCCTACGGTTTTATGACTTTATGAAAATTGCTTTGTATCATCCTATCTGGGGATACTATGTAAAGGATAAACCCAAAATAGGTAGAGAAGGGGATTTCTATACAAGCCCCAATGTGCATAGCGCCTTTGGGCATTGTATAGCCGAACAGTTATATGAAATGTGGACAATTTGCAAGAAACCCAAAGAATTTTATTTAGTTGAAATGGGCCCTGGAACAGGACTTCTTGCAAAGGATATTTTAGACTACTCGCAAGACTATGGTGACTACTACGACGCAATAGCTTATGTATTAATTGAAACAAGCCCATATATGACTGATGTACAGAAAAGACAATTAGAAGGTCATGCTGGTAAGTGTAGGTGGGAGAATTCTATTAGCAAAATAAATAACTTTACAGGAATAGTCTTTTCTAATGAACTTGTAGATGCATTTCCTATTCATAAAGTCACACAGCTAGATGGAAAATTGAAAGAAATTTACATCCAATATGAAAATGGAGCTTTTTGTGAAGAAATCGGAGAGCTTTCAAACAATGATATTGCAGACTATCTTGATGAATTACATATTAGTTTAGAAGATGAACAAGAAATCGAGGTAAATCTTGATGCTATAAATTGGCTTGAAGAAGTAGCTTCAAAGCTAGAAAAAGGCTTTCTAATAACCATTGATTATGGTTATAAGACAAAGGAGCTAGAAGAACCTTTTCGATTTAAAGGTACATTAATGAGTTATTCTAACCATACTAATACCCAAGATGTTCTTCTAAATCCAGGAGAACAAGATATAACATCCCATGTGAACTTTTCTGCAATAAAACATTATGGAGAAAAGACTGGCCTACAAACAGCTGGCTATACCTCTCAAATGAGATTTCTTGTAAACTTAAATATAGCGGACAAAATGAAATTGGGTTCTGATCTTGAGGGTGTTAAAAATTCTTATGCTTTAAAAAGGCTTACAATGCCTGATGGCATGGGAGAAAAATTCAAGGTATTAATCCAGCATAAAGATATTGAAGTAAAAGGCTTAAAAGGATTAAATGGCTTTTTCAGCACATTAAAAATATAAGAAATGAAGGAGGCAATTCTTAAATGGAAGGAATTTGGTTCACAGAAAAACAATTACCAGGATTAGCGGTTTCTTGTTTAGTAAAGAAGACTTTACATCATGAAAAAAGTGAGTATCAAGATGTGAAAGTAGTTGATACAGATACCTTTGGTACAATGCTACTTCTAGATAATGTTATTCAAACAAATGTAAGAGATGAGTTTGTCTATCATGAAATGATTAGTTTCCCAGCACTTAATACCCATCCAAACCCAGAAAATGTTCTTGTTATCGGTGGTGGAGATGGAGGAACTATTAGAGAAGTTGCCAAACATCCCAAGGTAAAGAAAGCCACTTTAGTTGAAATTGACGGAGTTGTGGTTGAAGTAAGTAAAAAGTATTTACCATCAATTTCTGCTGGATTAAAAGACCCAAAGGTTGAAGTGAAAATTGGTGATGGCATTAAGCATGTCAAAGATAATAAGAATACATATGATGTTATTTTAGTAGACTCAACTGACCCAATTGGGCCAGCTGTTGGGTTGTTTTCTAAAGAGTTTTATACTGACGTATTTAATGCACTAAAGGAAGATGGAATTTTCGTTGCCCAAACTGCTTCACCTTTCTTTAATGGAGATATGATAAAAAGAATTCATAAAGATTTAGCTGGGATATTTCCAGTTAAAGACTTGTATGTAGCCACAGTTCCTACATATCCAGGAGGATACTGGTGCTTTACAATGGGTAGCAAAAAGCATAACCCGAGGGAAATAACTAAAGAAAGTATTGCTGCACCTAATACAAAATATTACAGCCCTGAAGTCCATTTCGCAGCATTTGCACTACCCCCATTTGTGGAAGAGTTTGTTAAGTAGTAGGTGTATATAATGGAAAACAACTTTTATAAAAGTGGACGGTATTTAGGTGCAGATTCAGAATACCAAGGTGCCAAGGCCGTAATATATGGTGCACCCATGGATTTCACAGTATCTTTCAGGCCAGGTACCCGTTTTGGACCGGAAAAGATAAGAAGCGTATCTGTTGTTTTGGAGGAATATAGTCCATATCAGGACAAACATCTTGAGGAAATAGCATTTTATGATGCTGGTGACTTAGCATTGCCCTTTGGTAATGTTGAAAAGAGCTTGCAGTTGATATATGAAACAACAAAAAGGCTACATAAAGATAATAAGTTTCCAATCCTACTTGGAGGAGAACATCTAGTTAGTTTACCTTCAATTCAAGCTACTCATGAGCATTTTAAAAACTTGAAGATTATTCAATTTGATGCCCATGCTGATTTAAGAGAGGATTACGAAGGAGAACCTAATTCCCATGCCACAGTTATCAGAAAAGCTGCGGAATTAATTGGCGGTTCTAATGTATTTCAGCTAGGAATTCGCTCTGGAACAAGGGAAGAATTTTCTTATGGAAGGCAAAATACAAATTTCTACTTTAATCAGGTTACCGAACCTATAGATGATGTCATCCAAAAGTGTGGCAATGACCCAGTATATATTACCTTAGATATAGATGTATTTGATCCAGCTTTTGCACCTGGTACTGGAACTCCAGAACCAGGAGGTTTCTCTGTTGGCGAAATCTTAAATACCTTTACGAAATTGGACAAGTTAAATGTTATAGGCTTTGATCTAGTAGAAGTCTCTCCAGTATATGACCAGTCAGATATAACGTCTGTTTTGGCTGCAAAGCTTGTAAGAGAGACACTTCTGGGGTTTGTAAAATGATGAATAGGACGTTCTCACTACGGATAAAAATTGTTTTATATGATAGTGTAGAAAATACTTGTTATAAGAATGGAAGCATGCTATAATAATCAAGCGTCAGGATAATAGATGGATTTCCAGTAAATATCTTTTGACTTTTATGGAGATTTGATGTATACTAAATCTTGTCGGATTTAGGAGGAGCTGTGGTGTAGTGGTCTAACATGCCGGCCTGTCACGCCGGAGATCGCGGGTTCAACTCCCGTCAGCTCCGCCATTTATAATCTGCCTCGGTAGCTCAGTCGGTAGAGCAGAGGACTGAAAATCCTCGTGTCGGTGGTTCAATTCCGCCCCGAGGCACCATTTCCATGCGGGAGTAACTCAGTGGTAGAGTGCAACCTTGCCAAGGTTGAAGTCGAGGGTCCGAATCCCTTCTCCCGCTCCATTAAAATGAAATGGCGGCATAGCCAAGTGGTAAGGCAGAGGACTGCAAATCCTTCACCCCCAGTTCAAATCTGGGTGCCGCCTCCATTAAATACAACTCAACAGTAACAACAAATAGTTCTCGCCGGGGTGGCGGAACTGGCAGACGCACAGGACTTAAAATCCTGCGGTCCTTAACGACCGTACCGGTTCGATTCCGGTCCCCGGCACCACAAAAGTTAATGATACCAAGACTTACAGGTCTTGGTTTTTTGTTGTAAACTTTTAAGTGGTGTACCAAAAGGTAATCTGGGACAATTTGAGGACATATGAATATAAAAAGACATGGTAGCTTTGACAGCGTTAATGTCAAATAAAAAGATTAATCTTTGAAGTCTTTTAGGTTCTGCATCATCGTTTTCGACAAATGATGGGTTAGCTCGTTCATATAGAGAACTTCTATTGGGCAATTGCAGAACAACTAATTCAGCATCTAGTGCTTTGCTCATAATCTCATCTAACTTTTCTTGCTCTGGAAGGGGTTGAATTGAAGAACGGATGATGCCTTTTGTATCATCTATCCCCAAACCATAAGACATTTTATATTCAATACTTTCATTTGCTGGAATTACTGGGGAACCTGAATATCCAAAGTTGTATGGGTTAGGTATTAAATCACTATCATGTTCAATAAATAGATGAAGCGGCTTGCTTAAATGTCCTATCCGGGAGCTGCCTGTATTATCAATTGTAAATTGATAATACAATACTGTAGGAACTAAACGAACAGCATTTTCGCCTTTACCAATAATTTGTGAACCACTCACACCTTCATCAGTAATAATATCAACTGAAACATCTGTTAGTTTTAGGGTAGGTTCATTTGAACATGAAGCTAGCAGTAAAAATGTCAGGGGGAAATATAAAAGAATTGCTTTCAGTTTAATCTTCATCAACTCCTTTTACGCTACTTACTTTAAGTATGAAGGTATAATGTCAAATATTCAAGATTATTCCAAGGGAATTTTAAAATGTGGAAATATCCACGAATAGTAAAACAAATAAAATTACGGAGGTAATCTCTCCTTAAATATTTTCATTAAGACCCCCTAAAATTAAAGATATCTTTTAAAATATACCAGGTATATCCTCCATGATGACCTGGTTGCCGAGAGAACTGCGTCTGAATTAGGGTTTCTTTTTTTTTACCTCTGCATTAGTGGATTTCATTATAGGACTCCTCAGAAAAAAATTAAGAGAGAATACTCTCTCTTAAGCTTCTTATATCTTAAAATTATTTGGATGAATATGTAATAAATACTTTTATAATTTGTTAGTGCTATAAAGGAGTATTAGAAATATATGTAGAATTATCCATCTTATTGGAAATGGTTAGAAAAGGTATTAATTCTCAACTAAATCTCTAATAAACAAGAGGTGAATCTAAAACGATAGACCCTCAATTAAACAGCTTATAAAACGGGAAAAAAATGAAACAGATTACAGAGAACGTTGAAAATATAAAGACTTATAAAAAGCGGTTACAGTACAGGCTATCGATTTAATGGAGTTAGTTCAAGAATTACCTGGAGACATTGATAATGAAAAGTACCTAATGGGGGTTGATATTATGGATGATAGTGTCTTAAAGATTGTCTTTGCCGTATGTTTGGCAGGGTTAGTTTTTCTGATATTTAGAGAGGTTTTATGCTGGTATTGGAAGCTCAATGAAATAGTACATTTATTAACAGAAATTAATAACAAGCTAGGTTCGGATGAGCCGTTAGATGGAAACAAAACATGGAAAACGATGGACTACTATAAGCAGCTTGAGAAAGATGTAGTGCAAAACAAAGAAGGTCAGCCTTTGTAACTACTGCAGAGATAGTATACAAGGAGTGAATGATATGGCTGCAGGAACAAGAAAATGGAAGGATATATATAAAAATATTGATGCGTTGACACAAGAAGACAGAAATGAAATAGATCTTAAGGTTAAAATTGTAGGTGAAATATTAGAAGCTCGTAAGGGTAAGGGTCTTACCCAAAAGAGCTCGAGGCCATAAGCGGTATAAAACAGACTTTTATTCCAAGACTCGAGAATAATCGTATGGATCCACAGCTTACCACTATTCTAAAATTACTACACCCACTAGGTATGATATTGTCAGTTGTTCCCATGTAAGCTCAGCACAAAAGTACTCACGAATAGTATGAAATCGTTCTTTTTTAATACCTCAGCACTATTCAAATATATCACAAAGAAATAGGGTAAAGACTTTAGATTTCTAATTGTTTTCACTAATGGCCGCTTCGATAAAAAACAGATGCGTTCTATAGTATAGATTCTAAAGAAAGAACTAGGAAGGAAGTGAGTTCAATGGGATTGGGCGAAAGTATCATTCAGGGTCTAAGTGAAGCAATTGAATTTGAAAAAGGAAATTTAAAGGTCAGAAGGCAGGTAGTAAAGACTATTGCTGTGCCAACTTATAAGGCTGCAAAAAAATAAAAAATTAGAGCTAAGACGGGCTTGAGCCAATCACTTTTTTCATCTGTTCTAGGGGTTTCGGTAAAAACTGTAGAGGCATGGGAAAGTGGCAGAAATATTCCTAGAGGAACAGCACAAAGAATGCTTGCACTTATAGACAAAGAACCAGAAATTATTAGGAAGCATATTATAAATAGAAAAATCTCTTTGGGAGTTTATTTTATAGCATCTTTGGCCATTTCTATAGCATCGGCTAAGTCTTTACCACAGGTAATGCAACCAGGTAAATCTGGCAAAAATGAGGTGTTACCCAGATACTAATTACTTAGAAGTGATGATGTGTTATTTTCAAGCCAAGTTACTAGCTCTTCCTTGGTTAAGTTGCCAGAGGATAATTTAATCATCATTTTGTAAATATCCTTTTCAGAAGCAACAATTTCATAACTGTTTCTTTGTAAAAAGGCATCCATAGCAACAAGTGCAATCCTTTTATTACCATCTATGAAAGGGTGGTTATTGCACAAGTCATATCCATATGCAGCAGCCATCTTCATTAATGTATCGTGAAAATACTTACCATCAAAGGTGGCCTTAGGTTGTTCCAACGCAGAATCAAGCAACTTATGATCTCTAATACCATGGGAACCACTATAATTGATTATTAACTGCTCATGATAAAGAAAAATGATTTTTTTATCCTACAAATTGAAAATGTAGAGGTTAAATATTTTGACTACATGATACCATATATGATACTATGTTTGTGAGGAGGTGAACTTGAGGTGGGAGTGGAAAGTATTGTTGAAAAAATGAAAAGACAGCCTAACGGGGTTAAATATAATGAAGCTGCTAAAGTGCTAAAAGAATATGGCTATGAGCTAGTTAGAAAAAAAGGTTCTCATAGGCACTTTAGGAATGATGAGGGTGATCTGATAACTATATTAGAAGAAAAACCTTTAAAGGCTGTCTATGTAAAAGACATTATTAGAAGAATAGAAAAATAGGAACTCCCATCCTAGAAATCATGAAAAAAGATATTAAACACTATATGAGTTTACCGTATAATTATATAATACAGCCTATTACTGATGAAAGCGGCAGTTATTATTATGGTAGGGTATTAGAGCTAGACGGGTGCCATAGTACAGCTGAAACATTTAATGAAGCATATAAAAATTTACTTGAAGCAATGGAAGGCTGGTTGGAGGTAAAATTAGAGTATAAAGATCCAATACCTGAACCTGTAGTGGATGAAGGATATAGTGGAAAGTTTGTAGTTAGATTACCTAAAAGCCTGCACAGAAAGTTGGCTATTGAAGCAGAAAAAGAAGGAATTTCTTTAAATCAATATGCAATGTATAAATTGAGCAAATAGACTTGTAATTTATCTAAGTATTTATTTCCAAGGGTTTTATGCATTACCCAAAACCCTTGGAAATAGAGGTTTTTTAGAGGAAGTAAGTTCAATAAGGTTTTCAGTAGCTTCCGATTTACGGCTGCTTTTTGAAAGTGCGGGGACGGTCAATGTTAAGTTGCCTTTTTAGTGCTGTTTGCAAGGTTTGTGAGAAGTTAATGCCAGCTTTTTCGGCTTTAGAATTTAGCCAGTTAGGAATGGTAAGAGTTTTCTTTACAGCTCGATTATCATTTTGACGCCGGTATTTTTCAGTATCAGCAACAACAAGATTAATAAATTTTGGATTATCTACAGTTAATTCTTTAGATGGAGCTGGAATATTTTCCTTATTATCTTCAGCATCACATAACCACATAGCTATAGCATCTTCAGCCATTTCTATAGCATCGGCTAAGTCTTTACCACAGGTAATGCAACCAGGTAAATCTGGTACACGAACATCATAGTCACCTGTTGCTAGAGGTGTAAATATAGCAGGGTAAACGTATTTCATAGTATTATTAACCACCTTTCATGCTGTAATAATTATTTTTGTATTTTATATAGTTCCCAAAACAGGGCTCATTTCAGCCCCGCTATTTCTAGGATTCCTTTTGCTGTGTATTCATTGATTTCTTTGTGTCTTGGGAGGGGAATTTTTATTCCTGGCTTACTAGGATGCTTAGCCATATCATGTCTTTTACCGGGTGTTATTTCCCATCCAGCTGCCTTTAGTTTTCTATCAATATCTCGTCTTTTTACTATCCCTCACCCCTTGAGTAAATTATAATACGTGTCAATACGTGCGTCAATAATCTAATAAGGTTAAGTTAGAACTGTATATAACAGCTATAATAGTGGGGACAATTTGGGCACAAACTTATAGAAAAGCACAAAAAACACTCTAATTTAGTCCAAAAGCCTAACCCTAAAACTTTTATTAAATATTTAGGAGAGGATTTAAGCCATGATTGGTAATAAGTATCTAGAGATTGGACAAGTCTCTTTGTATGAGTTTACCGTATAATTACATAATACAGCCTATTACTGATGAAAGTGGCAGTTATTATTATGGTAGGGTATTGATCACTATATTGTGAAAAGTGGAAAATAAAACAAATGAATCGGATGGGGGTAATTACTATTTGCGCAGAAGAATTTCAATATGATTCTCAAGATGAGGAAAAATATATTATCAGTCGCTTGGCAAGCAGGCAAGAGGGAAATATAATAGAAAATCTGGATTTAGCTGAGGCTGTGAGACAGTCAATTGATGCTGCAGGAGAATTTTTAGAAATCATGGATAATAGTAACCAAGTAGGATATAGCACCGATGATGAAATGGAATATATAATAAAGAAAACCGGGTTAAATAGCTCATTTGTAGAATTGTTGATCTGGTATAAAATGTGTTATGAAATGGAATTAGATATGTATCAATATGTAGGTGAGAGCTGCCTTGAATGCGGTGGAAGCCAATTATTCGAGAAAGAAATTCCTATGGAAGATTATGGAACCAAGATTGTCTGTAGAGAATGTGGAACAGAAATGGTAATAGACGAAACAGATGAATTAGAAAAAATGGAACAATTCGAGGAAAAAAGGTCGAAGGAATTAGCAGTATTATATGATGAGAATCTAGCTCTTATAAGGGATTTTGACACATTTGTTAAGTTCGTAGATTCGAATAACCCATTATTATCAAAAAAGAAACAAGAGCTAGGCAAAAAAGAAGCATTTACCCTTAATTCCTTATTAAATTTTAAACGAGAAGTGGATGCCCCTAACTACCGGCAGGAACAATACTACTGTCTACATTTACTTTTTCAACTATCTCTTGCTGGAGGATTATACAGGAAGGTTATCGACGAATCCGAAAAAATGTACTTGCAGCGGACTGAGCTGCTTGACAGTTTTGAGCAGTTAAATGCGTATGAAAAATACGTATTTCTACTTGAAACATACTGGTGTAAGTATGATTTTGCCAATATATTTTCACATTCTTTACCTTATGACGTGTACTTATTACGCAACTTCCTCATAACAATTGCTCAATCAGAACCGGGAAAAAGAATTGAAAATAATCCAGAAGTTAAAGATAAGTATATTGATAGATGTTTTTCAAACTATTTTGAAATTATTCTCCATCTCTCTTATTTTGGAATGTGTACTTTTGAATTTGTTAAAGAAGCAACAAATAGGTATGAGGATAGAATTAGAGCATTTACTCCCACAAAATTTGGTCAAAAAATAAGTTACATACTAATTACGGAAGGGATGGAGTATTTCAAGCACGCGAAATACTTTCATAACTTAAATCATACCCTTACAAAGAAAGAAAATGAACCAACAAATACATTAACATTTTATCAAATCATTTCAGAAATATTTCCATATGGAGCTGTTATAAAAACAGTATTAGATACACTAAAGAAAAAGTAAAAGGTTCATATGTGCTCCGGAGCAGTATCCATGGTATGAATAAATAGTAGCTTTTCTACCATACTATTGGCTTTCGCATATTTGTTTGTTAATAAAACAGTTACAATAGAAAAGTCCTAGGAGAAGAACAAAATAATGATAAAATATAATTAAGTTATGAATTGTTGTGCATACGATTTCCAGTCCTAGGATGGGTTTTTGAAATAAGTATCACTCATAAAAAATCCAGTTTATGGTATAATTCAGTTATAGAATCATTTAAATGGCGGTATCAACTTGAGCGAGAGACAAATAAATTTCATTAAATATTTAGGAGAGGATTTAGGATATGATTGGAAATAAGTACCTACAAGCATTCTATGAATATCCAGATGAAGATACAAGCTTGAACCAATTGTTAGAATTTTTAAAATCAAAAGACAAGAAGTTTTTGGACAGCTTATATGAGCCAGTAGATATAAATGCATGTAATGATAATGAAATAATATTTTTAACTAAAATATCAGCATTAATAGATTATCATTTACAACTTCATGGATTTGAAGTTCCTAATTGGCTTAGAGATGAGAAACTAAGGTTTGAAAAGCCCTATTATCATTCTAAAAGAATAAGTGATTTTGATAAAGTTAAATTGCTCTACACTAATCCTGCGCCTTTTAGAGCAAGAAATGTTTATTTTGAATTAGAAGGAATAAAAAGAGTTTAACAAAATAAATTTCCAAGAAAAGGCAGCAGAATTATCTGGAGAAACTCTTGCTGATTTTATTGAAACCTTGCGAGAACAAAACATACCATGGATGGAATATACAGATGAACATAAGAAACAAGATGATAAGGTAACTAAGAAGATGCTGAAAGAAATGAGCATCTAAAAATGTAAAAATCAGGCAAAGTTGTTTGTAATTCAAGCCCTATAATTGGCCTATCTATACTAGATTCTATTGATTTATTATGGAAAATGTTTGATGAGGTTTTTGTAACGAAGCTGTGTATAAAGAGGTTGTTAGTCATGGGAAAATTATACTGGTTCTACTGAACTGAGCAAGGCTGTTAAAGATGGAAATATTAGAATCTATTCTGTTAAAGATACAATAATTGGGACCTCTTCGAAGTCACATCCCGTTAGTTATCCATTTAAGTGACTATATAATGATGTTGTAATGGAATAAAAGGATGAGAAAATAAAACCAAGCACGTTGGAATTGAAAGAATAGTATTTTTTATTAAAGGAACATTTAAAGGAATGTAGAATAAATTAAACCAACAACAAATATGTTTATTTATAGGGTTATAGGATAAAATATAAGTACAATTTTTTAAACACAAAAATAATATTGGTTTCTGATGTGAATCTAGACCTTTACATTAATTGACTATACGATATAATAAAGTAAGAAATAATTTAATGGCAACAAAAAACTAGAATTTTTGTGATATTTATTTCTGTGAAGGTGGGGAAACTCGTGGCTACTAAAAGTTTTATAACTGAATTTAAATTTTCTTCAAGGTCAGGACTCAAACTACTTAAGGCTATAGAAGGTTCAAAAAAAGTAGATGGTAAAATTAATCAAAGGACACAAAATGTAACTGATAAAAAGGATATTAATAAGATTATAGATTCTTTTTTAGGAGATAATTAATGGCATTGGAAATAATCTCATTAACAGATTTAATAACAACGGACAGAGAGGAGGACATAAAAAAACTCCTCTTTTCCTTTTGTACTTTAAAAGCTGAAAATAACGAGGGCGCAGAAGATGTTGAGTATTTTTTACATGAAAAAGCCATACAGTTTGAGAAAATGGATTTATCAAGAACATATTTAGTAATGTCTACTTACCAAAGCAAACATTATCTGGGTGGTTATTTCTCGATTTCTCCAAGACCATTAATAATATCCCGTAGGTATTTTCAAAAATTATCTAAAAATCTTCAAAAGCGACTTATGGGAGTTGGGCACAAGACTAATCAAGCATCCTATGAGATTAAAGGATTTCTTCTTGGCCAATTAGGAAAAAATTATAGTGAAGTGGCAACTAAGGCAAATAATGTTACTGGAGATGATTTACTGAAATTGGTATATCAAAAAATTCAGGAAGCTCAACGAATTGTGGGAGGACGAATTTTATATTTAGAATGCGAAGATAATTTAAAGGTAAAAGAATTTTATAAGAGAAATGGTTTCAGAGAACTGGATAAATTCAAATCCCCTAATGGTCTGTGTTTAATGGTTAAGAAAATTGAGCATATCTAAGAATAATACTAACCCGGAGTTAATTTTGGGTGCTAGGTGAAATTTAGTATTGCTCCATGGGCTTTATGCACTTGCTACATAAAACCCATAGAAGTAGTTGTACAATAGCGTAAATTTAATACTGTTATAACTAAGTAGACTTTAGTTTACTTGATAGCCTTATTATTTCACACCAATACCGGTCCCCGGTACCACTTACACAACACTTTCAGAGATTTAGGATAGTTGCTAAAAAGCAGCTATTTTTTTGTTGCAAATATGGTGTGAATGTCAATGAATTTGAATTTATTTGGTGCAATAAGGAAGTTTTTAAAGAAAGTGATGGTCTTTTATTATTTAATTTTGGGGGAACCAGCGAGATATATGTGTAAATAAAGCTAGGGTTTAGAAATAGGACTTTTATGTTACGTGTAGAATAAGATGATATAGTTATAAGCATTCCAGGAGTAAAAACTATAGTTGAGACTAAAGATGAAATTGAGAATAAAGTAATTAATAAGGTGACTAATACAAAAAAGAGGTGCGGCAGTGATTATAATTAAAAATACCGATAAGCTTGCAGGAGTTAGTATAAGTGGGGACAATTATGACTTAGATAAGTTAGTAAACGCATTATATACTATTACCATTGATGAATTTACACAAAAACATGCAAAACATATTAGAATATCAACTCGGGTATTAGGTCTTTGCTATGATGTTAGACACGCTTTGCAGGGTGATAGAGAGGTTGAACTAGTAGATAATGGAATGGATGAGGACAAAATGAAGTTCCACTCAATGATTACTCCTAAGAATAATGTGTATTACAAGTGTAATTATCTTTACCCAGAGATGTTTTTTATTATGCTTGCATTAAATGAACTTGTTAAAATAAGAATTAAAGAGCTTTCCAAATCAAAAAGTTATTTTACTGATGCATTTGATAAGAATACTATCTGGGACGACACTATAGCAACAATCAGGTCATTTCAAGGGGAATTTATGAAGTGTGTCAAAGAATTACTTACTGACAATTCATTTGCACGATGGTTAAAGCTTATGAATAATGACTATATTTATATAGAAGAAATTGCAGGGCAATATGTTGACTTGTTAAATATCAAATATATTGCTATGGATAAGGAAAAACGACTAAAAAATCTTAACAAAATAGCCAAAAGAATTGCAGAGTTTAGTAATGATAGTGATCATAATGAAATAAAGGAAGTTGTGGTAAAGGCAGCAAAAGAGTATGGCTGTTGTGAGGGAGATATACATATTCAGGGTATGGAATATCCTGAGGATATTACTTGGTAGTATTTGGAGTGACTAGGTTTTCTATGATGTTTTTTGTGGAATAATTCATAGTAAAAAAATGAAACCTGGGTGTTCCCCCCAGATACTAATTACTTAGAAGTGATGATGTGTTATTTTCAAGCCAAGTTACTAGCTCTTCCTTGGTTAAGTTGCCAGAGGATAATTTCATCATCATTTTGTAAGTATCCTTTTCAGAAGCAACAATTTCATAACTGTTTCTTTGTAAAAAGACATCCATAGCAACAAGTGCAATCCTTTTATTACCATCTATAAATGGGTGGTTATTGCATAAGTGATATCCATATGCAGCAGCCATCTTCATTAATGTATCATGTAAATACTTACCACCAAAGGTGACCTTAGGTTGTTCCAACTGGTGTCCCATTAATCATTTTTGATAAACTCTTTTCTACGTTGTAGCTGTATAGCCTATTATAGCATTAGTGAGGAATATATTTATCATAGCCACATTACAGATACCTCTTTGTATTAATTCTTTGTCTTTAATTAATACTGCTGTATTAAAGTCACTTAGTTTTATCATAATCACGATAAACAGTTCCATAAAGCCCCTTCCCTATGGACCTCATTTCTATTATATAGTTATTCAGAGTAATTTGTTTCACATTTATCTCTCCTGGCTTAAATATTGTTCATTATTTCAAGGACAAAAACAAATACGCAAGTAATATTTTCATAAAATCCTTCTAATTCTAGAATATTTGGGCTAAAAACAAAGTATCTCATGGTATCTATATATACTTGTGTAATTTTCAAGTATAATGAAGTTTATGCATTCCTATACAAGGTCATTGTTATATGTATGCTATAAATCTATGAAAGGGAGGGAGATTATCATGAATAATAAGAAAATTATAGGAAGCTTTTTAGGAATTGTGCTCATTGGTATACTTGCTTTGAGTGTAGCAACTGCCTGGTTTACTGTCGATCAATCCGAACAAGCAATTGTAGTTACTTTAGGAAAACCAGATCCAACGATCGTTCCAGCTGGATTGCATTTTAAAGCGCCGTTCCCCATTCAACAAGTAAAAAAATTGTCAAGAGAAACGTTTAGTCTAACCTTTGGTTACGAGGAGTCGGAGGGTGAATCTACCGTAAATGAGCAGGATGCAAAAATGGTAACAGGAGATGAAAATATCATTCTTGCTGATTTAGAGGTGCAATGGAGAATTACCGATCCTGTAGCTTTTCTATATAATACAGAAGACCCATATAGCATCTTATACAATGCAACTTCAGCTTCCTTACGGGGAACTATTGGTAGTTCTAGTGTGGATGATGCTCTAACGGATGGAAGAAGTGAAATTATGAATGATGTAAGGGACTTACTTGCTACTAAGGTAGAACTTTATAATCTTGGTATAACCATCGTTAATGTAAATTTACAGGACGTTGATTTGCCTAATGAAGAGGTTAGCCTAGCATTTCGCAAAGTAACAGACGCTAGAGAACAACGTAACACTAAGATTAACCAAGCCAACAGGTACCGAAATGAAAACTTAAATGTAGCCAAAGGTGAGAGCGAGGCAATGATTAGTCGTGCAGAAGGTCAACGTATAGCTAGAATTGAAGGTGCTCGTGGAGACGTAGCAAAATTTAATGCCATTTACGCAGAATACGGTAGCAATAAGCAGATTACTCGCCAACGTTTGATCCTAGAGGTAATGGATGAGATCATGCCAAATGCAAAAATATACATTATGAATGAAGGATCAGATACCGTCAAATACCTTCCACTCGAAACCGTTAGAGGGGGTAACCAATAATGTCAGAACTCAAAAAAATAATTGATCAGTTAATTCCATTAACCAAAGGTAGCTCTAAGTTCAAAACGGTAAATAGTAATAGTGAGCAACCGCCCGATCAACAACCAAGTATAAAAAAATACAATTTAGCTCTTATTACCATTACTGCAGTTATCTTTTTATCAGTAGTTGTCATAAGTAATTTATATATCGTCAAGCCTAATGAATACAAAGTTGTTCGCCAATTCGGAGAGGTTGTTAAGGTCATAGAAGAGCCCGGACTTAATTACAAGCTGCCAGTTATTCAAAGTGTAACAACATTACCAAAACATTTACTGATTTACGATGTAACTCCAGCAGAAATCAATACATTTGATAAAAAGAGGATTATGGTTGACCATTATGCTATTTGGAAAATTACTAATCCTCAGGAAATGATTGAGAGTTTACGCTCAGTACTTGCAGCTGAAGGACGTTTAGGAGATATAATATACTCTAATATCAGAACAGAACTAGGCCGCTTAAATTATGATGAGATTATAAACGAAGAGAAGTCCTCTAGAGGGGATATTAATGAGTTAGTTCTTAGTGAAGTTAATGAAATTCTGGCTACAAATTTGAATGGCATAGAAGTTGTCGACCTTCACATGAAGCGTACTGACTTACCTGCAAGCAATGAGCAGGCTGTTTTTAATAGGATGGTATCCGAACGTGAAAGTACGGCTCAGGAATATTTATCCCAAGGGGATGCAGAAGCAAATATTATTCGTGCCCAAACAGATCGAGAAGCACAAGAGATGCTAGCCAAAGCGAATGCTGAAGCAAAGATTATCATTGCTGATGGTGACGGAGAAGCTGCCCGCATATATAATGAGGCATATGGTCAAGATCCTGAATTTTTCTCTATGTATCGTACCCTAGAGTCTTATCGTACGACGTTAGAAAATGAGCCAGTAATTATTATACCAATCGATTCTCCTTATGCTAAATATTTAATGGGTGAATAAACCAACACCAAAAACACCTCTGCTGAAATCATATGTCTGAGATATGATTCGGGAGGTGTTTTTTTGCTTTACGTAAGGCATCTCTAAATTTAGGGAAACCGTGGTGTAGGGTCTTTTTGTTAACAAAAAAGGAGGAAGGTTATCTTTCATCGAATGTATTATAAAGGAATAATTCAATATGACAAAAAAATATAGGAGTTAATATGAAAAAACTTATTTTAATAGACGGCTCTAGTATCCTCTCAACAGGCTTCTATGGAAATGCCCCAATTCAATACCTAGCAGCCAAAACTGAAGAAGACAGGCAAAAGGGAGCAGAAAAATTACTACAAACAACAGATGGTATCTACACTAATGCCATATTCACAATGACAAAATCAATTCTGAGTTTGATCAAGAACCAAAAACCTACCCATATTGCGGTATCTTGGGATGTTTCTAGAGACACATTCCGAAGAAAGATATATAAGGATTATAAAGGGACTAGGGCTGAAACACCCAAGGAATTAAAGCAGCAGTTTGGTACTATGCAGGAATTGCTAGATGCTATGGGAATTGCTCAGTTTGCCTTCAAAGAATATGAAGCAGATGATATTATCGGTACTTTAGCTACTAAATTTGGGGAGAATATACCTACATGTATCCTCACTAAAGATTGCGATGCTCTTCAACTGGTAGATGAAAATACTAGACTATGGTTAATTACTGAAAAAGCAGGTAAAATGTATAAGGAAGTAATATGCGACATGGATACTGAATTCACAGAGCAATTACCAAATAACGTATTTGAGTTTACACCTGACTATGTAAGGTATTTTTATGGCTTAGCCCCTAACCAGATTACTGATAAGAAGGCTCTTGAAGGAGACAAGTCAGATAACATACCAGGAGTGGCGGGAATAGGCGAAAAAGGGGCTGTGGCACTTCTACAAGAATACACAACTATTGAAAATCTTTATGAATCAATAGTATGCGAAAAAGACTTTATGGACCATCTTAAAGATATAGGAATAAAACGTATTCCTGTAAAAAAGCTTATAAATGGGAAAGAAAGTGCTTTTATGAGTAAGCAACTAGCTAAAATTAATTGTTTTATTAAAGAATTAGAAAATGTAAAACTTGAAGACTTTAATATCAATATTAATACACAAAGGACATTAGAGTATTTTAAAAAGCTTGAATTTAAGTCAATTAAAATAGCTTGAAGACAATAACATTATAAATACAATAATACTACATTTGATCCAAAATACTCCATATGGGTTAAGACCCCCACTTCACCATAAGGAAAGGTGACACACCTGTGAGTAGAACCAGGAATGTCCCCAATTTGTCTAAATCAGGTGGAGTAGAGTCTCCATCTGATTCCCCGATGTTCAGCTTTGGCTGAACGAGTTCGCTAAATGATAAGGAAAGAGGTGTGAAGGTGATAGAGAAAGGTAAGCTAGAGTTAAAAAAATTTACTTTGACTGATGAAGATTATTATGCTATTGAAATAGCCATGAATGTCGCCCGTGGCTTATTAAAGCTTCCAGACATCACACCGGAGCAGATTATTGGTATAGGGTATGCACTATATGCTCTGGAACAACTACCTATGGTAACTGAAGGTGCAGATTGTGAATTTGGGATAGAATATAGGGCTGGAGGTGGAGAAGATAAGGAATATATAAGATTTGGAGTGTCTGAATCATATCTTGATATCTCCATTGCTGGTAGTGGTTGGAGAGTTGAAATTGGGGGTTCTAGAAATGTGGAGTGTGATCTTGCTGAGATAGAGGAGTCTATAGAAGAATACCTGAACATTGGAGCAGAGATTGTTGTCCATAATGAATCTAGTATACATATTTAGCAGTAGAGTTTTTGACAACTCTTTCAGTTGATGATATCTAGAGATCTGGAGGAAGGGTAATCTACTAGGACATTTAAGTTGTGTAGCAATTTGGTCCAAGGAATTTATCCTTGGACCAATTTATTTAAGATTTTAGATTGGCAGGATTTAAGCGTTTAAGATCTTCTATTACAAATAAACCATCTTTTCTAATTAAGGTATTATCAAAATATATTTCTCCTCCGCCGAACTTGGGTGTTTGAATGTTTACTAAATCCCAGTGAATTGCAGAACTGTTTCCATTGCTGGCTTCTTTATAACATTTGCCTGGCGTAAGATGAAAGCTTCCTGCAATTTTTTCATCAAACAAAGTATCATTCATAGGTGATAATATATACGGATTTACTCCTATTGCAAATTCTCCAAAATATCTAGCACCTCCATCTGTGTTTAATAGCTCATTTATCTTTGGAGTATCATTTGCAGATGCTTCAATGATTTTCCCATCTTTTACTTTAAAGGAGATATTTTCATATGTAAAACCTTGATGGTTGGAGGGGCAGTTAAACTTAATATAACCGTTTACACTATCTTTGACTGGGGCAGTATAAACTTCTCCATCAGGAATATTTCTTTTACCATCGCACTTAATAACTGGAATTTCCTTAATTGAAAAGGATATATCTGTATCTTTACCAACTATTCTTACCTTATCGGTCCTTGTCATTAAATCAAGAAGAGTATCCATAGACTTGCTCATTTTGGCATAATCCATAGTGCAAACATCATAGTAAAAAGTCTCAAAATCTTCCAGGCTCATTTTAGCTTGCAGAGCCATAGAACTAGTAGGATATCTTAGAACAACCCATTTGGTATTATTAACTCTTTCTTTTAACACAGTTTCTGAAAAAATTCTGTTATAGTTTTGCATTATTTCTTCTGGTAAACCGCTTAATTCATAAGGGTTTAACCCTGCCCCAATACCCACAAAGGCATCCATTTTTTGCATTCGAGGTAGTTCAAATTCTGCCATTTGTTTAAGTTGCTCTAAGTTGGCATTTTTAAAAATTTCTCTGGTAATTATTGGGTTTCCTTGCTGGACAAAGGGATTTGCCCCTACTTCATATGCTTGTCTGATTAACTCTTTGACAAGTGGTAGAGCACTTTCTCCGTTAAATGTGATGAGTATGTTCTCTGTTGGTTTTATTTCGCAAGAGTAATTAATTAGGTTACTCGCAAGATCTGCTGTTTTGCTCATGAATTTTTCCTCCCATATAAAAAAGATTAGTTATTATGTAAGCTCTTATAGGTTTTTATTCTATGAATTATATATATATATAATTCATAAACTTAGCAATATTAGTTATATGAAATAAAAACTAGTTTAGCTTTCCACATAATAAATAGCATTTCCTATAAGTTTCTATTAAAGAAAATAAAATCCTTTTAATCGTACCCGAGATTTAGTTCTTTTGTTAAAAAGGTCGAAATGTTCTACTGGTTACTGTATAATTGTGAACTATATAGAAATGGATGGTGATAGAATGCAGGAGACAAATACTCAAGTACCCCAGAGACCTATAAAAAAGTCTAAGGTTTCAAAAATCATTTTGATTGGAGCAATATTATCTATTTGGATAGGCTTAATATTTGCTGGGTATATATTTATTGACAGCAAAATTGAAGAAACTCGACAAAGTGTTTTGATTGAATTAGATAGGTCTGTTACAGAAGTGATGGAGACAAATGCCTTAAATATAAAACTAATAGAAGACAAAGTTACAATAATTTCCGATGAGCTTGTTGAGTTATCATCTTTGCTTGAAGAAACAGATGAGAATATAGCTCTTCAAAACTATTTTAGGGAAGCAATAAATGAGAAGATGGATGAATTGAATATTCAGTTACAAAACCTTGAAGAAAGTCTTGAGATGATAAAGGAGTCAAAATGATGAAAAGGCTTTTGTTATTACTAATAATAGTTGTGGCTCCATTTATCGGTACAGTTATGGGTTTTGCATTATCTGATGTAATTGAAGTAGAATTTGATACTCATAGCATGCTAATAGATACAAAGAATCTAGAAGCCCAAGTAGATATTGTGCAAGAGGAGGTAGTTAATCTTAAAGGTGGTTTAGGATTTATCCAGACTACTTTAGAAGAACAAGCACGTCAGTACGAACAGCAGCAAAGAATTCTACAGGAATTAATCTTAAAAAGCCAGGAACAAACAAATGTTAGTGAAGAGGTCTACGAGAATCAAATCTTAAAGAGGCTAGGCAATCCTATTGATAAGACTAATAGTGAAAAGGCAGAAGTTATCATTTTTGAAATTGAAGGTGAAGGATTTAGAGGATATGCGGCAAAGGTAAAAGTCTTTGATACGAAAGCTATAGATGTTATTCTAGCCAATGATATTTATGGAAGTGCAGAGACAACTGTAGAAGCTGCTAAAAGAACAGACGCTATTTTAGCAGTTAATGGAGGTGGTTTCTTTTGGACTAGCCAAGAAGCCATATCACTTGGAAATACAGTAATAGACGGAAAACTAGTTAATAGTTTTACACCAAGCCATGAAGATCTGTTTTTTGCAGGCTTTGATTGGGAAGGCAACCTTGTAGGGGATATAGTCTTAGATGAGGAAGATCTGTGGGGCATGGATCCTAAAAGTGGTTTAAGCTTTGTTCCAATGCTAATACGGGATAGACTCCCACTAAATATCCCTGGCAAATGGAAAAACCAGAGGCACCCGAGAACTGTATTAGGTCAGTATGCCAACGGTGATTTATTGTTTATGGTTATTGATGGGCGTCAAAGAGGTTGGAGTAGTGGAATTAGTTTGGAGCAATTACAAATTAAGTTGATGCAGTTAGGTGCTGTTGATGCATATAATCTAGATGGGGGAGGTTCTAGTACCTTTGTTTATAATGGAGAGCTGCTAAATAAACCCTCTGATGGTTTTCCCCGGCCAGTAACGACTAACATAGTGGTATTACCCTGAAATTCAATTAAATCATATGCATTTTTTTGAGATGTAAAGTTAAGCAAATTGACCACTACTTTCTTTAGAAAACTATCTATAGTATAATCTAGCTAACACATAACAGAAAGTCAGCATGACAACCCAGAGGAAATACTTATTAACTGTGAAGTTGAAAAAGATGAACTATCTAAAGAAAGAAGGTAGTATGTTATGACCATAAAGATTGTTATTTCCGATGATCACGAGGTCGTTAGATTGGGCTTGAAGTCTTTGTTGCAAGAAATTGAGCAACTAGAAGTAGTTGGAGAGGCTAAGGATGGCATGGAGACAATTGAGATGGTTTCAGAAATGAAACCAGATATGGTATTGATGGATATAAGAATGCCTAAAATGAACGGAATTGAGGCTTGCAAAGAAATTAAGAGAAACTATCCAAATACTAAGGTCATTATATTGACTTCGTATAGTACTGATGAAGAGATTAGAAAAGCTATCTTGGTTGGAGCAGACGCATATCTTATGAAGGAGACTGGTAGCAATAATTTAGTTAACACTATATTTGAAGTCTATTCTGGAAGGTATGTGCTTGATCATGAAATTACTAGGAAGGTAATAGAACATGTTAGAAAAATAGAATCAAACCTAGACGAAGAAATATTAACTCCTCAGGAGTTTCAGATTTTAGCTCTAGTTGCAAAAGGAATGACAAATAGGGAAATAGCTAAGACCATTAATTTAACGGAAAAAACTATCAGAAACTATGTAAGTATCATGTTAAATAAATTGGGTTTAAAAAATCGTACAGAAGCCACATCATATGCTATTAGAAATAAACTAGTATAATAATTATAGCAATTGGGACATTTGCAATATTATAAATGTCCCAATTTTATTTGGACATAAAACAATTATATCTTATTTAAATGAGTGCCATAATGAATTAAACATAAATTAAGGGGGTTTTACCATGATCGTACAATGGTTGCGTACTAGTGTTTATTCAAGTGGTGTTCTTTTATTAGTTAGACTTTATTTAGGATATACTTGGATTACATCTGGTTGGGGAAAAATTACTTCTGAAGAAAGTTTTAGTGCAATGGGTTTATTAGGAAGGGCTGTTGAAAATCCATCGGTACAAGGCTGGTGGTTGAGCTTTTTAAACGGTTTTGCCATACCTAATGTGGGACTATTCAATGTGATGGTACCCTGGGGAGAGTTTTTTGTTGGCTTAGGTTTAATTCTTGGAACATTTACAACTTTTTCAGCTCTTATGGGTATTACTATGAATTTTGCTTTTATGTTCAGCGGGAGTACTGGAGTCAATCCACAAATGGTATTACTAACTGTATTTGTTATAGCTGCAGGTAGTAATGCGGGTAGATTTGGAATTGACAATTACTTGCTACCATATGTCCAGAAATTTATGCCTAATTTAAAGGTGAATGAGGATAAAAGACCACAAGTTTCCGGCTCCAAACTTTAAGATATATTTTATAGATAAGTGACAGGTATTCAATACTTGTCACTTATTTTTATTTGTACATTAAAATTTTTTATGTATTATATGATAATAGATAGAAAACCTAATTATGCTAACTGTGAAGAGTAGATTTTCTATTTATCTAGATGCTGAATGCTGAGGATAATAATTAAAATGGGGTTGGATGTCTATGACAGAGCTTATTATGACAATACCACAGGAAATTACAGAAAATGAGACTGTTCTAAGCACAGGAAATCATTATATTGCCTTGCCGGAAATAGATATTGCAACAGGTGGGATTAAAAGTTTTAATGTAACCTCTAAAAGAAACAAAGGTTTGTTAGAGATATCTGGAGTAAATAATTTTCTTAAGCCTGAATTTCATCTTAAAGGGAAAAAAGTCTTCCCCCAGAAGGTTAACGCGGAAAGACTCCATTACTATCTACCTCACATCACCTTTGAATTTGACAATTTTTCAGTACAAACCAAAATTTATACGGATTTGCAGGAAAAAGGGTTTGTATATGAGTTTACAAGCACCACAAATATTGATGTCCGCCTAAAAGTTCAAGTTGACCAACTAAATATCTTACGGTTTAATCGTCAGATACTCCGTGGTGAAAAAAGATTGTCTGTTGATAAATGGCTTCACAACCCGTGCCTGGCGATTGAAGGTTATAATGTTTACATGGGAATGGCTTTTGGAGGGGAAAAAGGCTTTAATGCTGACTTTTCTCAGGATAGTTTAGATCAAGCCATTGATGCCCACAAACCGCTAAGATTTACGCTTGATTTAAGACTTGAAACTCAAAAACCTAATGCCTACTATATTGCTCTTAATGCGGATACTGATGGGGCTAGCACCACCCTTATTCATTTAAAACGAAAAGGATTTAAACATATTTTCTCTGAATGGGAACATTGGATGGGATATAGAATTAAACAGATTGCCAATAAAAGAATTGAAAGGCTTTTTTATGAGAATAGTCTTTTTAATTACTTTTTTAGCGTTAGCAAGGATTTCTATACAGATGAATTGGTGGCCATGACATCAAGAAGTCCCAGATATTATGTATCAGGAGCTTTTTGGGAAAGGGACAGTTTCTATTGGTCATTTCCTGCTATTAAATGTATTGACCCTGCATTTCATCTGAAACTGATGAGGGAAATGATATTGCTTCATTGTATTAACCCTGGTGACCATGCCCATTATATAGATGGAACAGTACTATACCCAGGCTTTGAGCTTGATGAAGCTTGTAGTTACTTTAATGATTTGGATTTCCCTTTATCTTTTTTTGACGCTGAGATACTAAGTGCTTTTAGCCGTATTATTGAAAGGATAGAAAAAGAATTTGATGAAGGAATGGGTTTGTATAAAACCTTCCTATTGCCTTCCGATGACCCAACTGAGCATCCATTTGTACTTTTTGATAATGTGTTATTATGGAGAGGATATAAAAACTTAGTACAGTTATACAGAAAACTACAAAAGGGCACATTACTTTTAGAGACAAGGATTTCAGTTCTAGAGGAAAATTTTTCTAAATTCATTAAGGTTATTGATGGAAAATCTATTTATGTCTGGGCTATTGATACAGAGAATCGCTATGTACTATACAATGATCCTCCAGGAAATCTAGGATCGCTAGTTTTCTATGGAATACCCAATGATGAGGTTTTTGCAAATACAATAGCTTACTACTACAGCAATAATTACAAGTATTATGATTCTACTGCACGGTTTAAAGAATTGGCATGTGATCACCACCCGAATACCCCTTCTGGCCTGGGATTATGCGGTAGTCTGCTCAATCCATTATACAAAGAAGAAGCATTGGAAATGGCATTAGAAGCTAACCTTGACCATGGACTGCTGTGTGAAAGCTTTGATAAAAATACAGGAGAAGCTAAAACAGGAGTCGGTTTTGGTACAGGAGCTGGATACCTAGCACTAGCCTTATATGAGAGTTTTATTAAATAGAAAAAAGTGTAGGGGATGAAATAATGGCAAATGTAGCTACTTTTCAACTAACCTATCATCCGCATAATACTCAGGAAGAGTACGATACTTTTATCCAAGAGAATTGCTCATTCTACAAGATTGATTTACTAGTCTGCCCCCCAAACTGTGATAGATACTTTAATAGTTTTGAAGATTACCTTTCATATCATAAATCCCTGGCCAAAAGACATTTCTGTATGATTGCACCAGGATTTTTTTATAAAGACCAACATCATACAGCTTTACTTATATCACCAAATGGAGATATAATTCATCAACAGCAGCAAGCCCATCTTTCTCGCTGGGAATTAAGGCAAGGTTTAAAAAGAGGTACTACTCTAGAAACTATAGATACTCCTATAGGTAGGATTGGCTTTATAATAGGTACCGACTGCTTTTACCCGCAAATAGGGAGAATTCTTGGTTTGCAGGGGATAGATATAGCTATAGCTTTTTATCAACAGCCTGCTCCATATAATTCATGGCTGCAGATGTCAGGTGTGTGGCAGCAGGTCCAACATAATCAATTTTTCGCTGTAGAGGCTGGCTTTAATGGTACTTTGGGTCAGGAGCATTTTGCGGCCGAAAGCATAATACACCAACCATTAGGAGAAAATGGAGACGGATGTTCTCAAAAATTAAAAACAAACCAGAACGGATTCATAAAGTGCATTTTGGACCAAAATACCCTTGAAAGTATAAAACAAAAATTTCCTATTTATAAATACCTGAACCGTACTTTATATCAAAGAGTGTGGGGTAAATGATGAGTATTATAAAAAAAGTGAAAAAGATAGGAATACAAACTATACTTAAGCGACTCTATAGCCCTAGGCCCCTTGAACAACATATTCAAAAGGATATGAAGAGTAAAAAGCAAAAGGTTGAAGCATTTATTGATAAAGAGTTGACCTTTGATAAGGATAAAATAATAGCTGCCGCGATTCAAGTAAATCTGCAGTTACATAAATCCACAATAGAATACTATGAACACATGAAGCTTTTGACTGAAAAAGCAGTAAACAAAGGAGCACAATTAATTACATTCCCGGAAAATATTCATTTTCTGCTGCTTGGAATAATTCCTATGTTTGAAAAGCAATTAAATAAGGAGAAGAGTTTTATTAAACAAGGCTCCTCTAATGAAATGAGAGAACAATTTTTCCTGTTAGGTCCGTATATAGAAAAAATATTTGATTTGACATTTAGTACACTAGCTAGAAAGTATCAGGTATACATTATGGCTGGAAGTATTACGGTTCCTGTAGGAAACCAAATATCTAATATTGCTTATTTATATGATCCTTCAGGTAAGTGCCTGGGAACTCAAAGAAAGCTCCATGCAACTCCTCTTGAAGAAGGATTTGGTTTAGATGTAGGAAATGAGTTGAATGTGATTTCTTTGCCCTTTGGAAAGATTGCTTTTCCTGTATGTATGGATGCCACATATTTTGAAACCTTTTATTTGGCCAGAGAGCAAGGGGCTGATATTGTAGTGATTCCAATTGCAAACAATGAAGAATATGATTTTTATAAGGCATTTAGAGGAACATGGCACCGGGTACAGGAAGCAAGGGTATTCGGAATAAAATCCGCTTTGGTAGGAAAAATGGGGGATTTAGTTTTTACTGGTAAGTCAGGAATTTTTGCACCCATTGATTTGACACCACAAAAAGATGGGGTAATTCAGGAAGCGCAAACTTATGACAAGGAAGAGATTGTTGTTGGCGAGGTCGACCTGGCTACTCTGAGAACTTATAGAGAAGAGGACCCATTATTGTCAGATTCAAATCAAGAGCTTTATGACAAATATTTATCACTTTATAATCCCCTATGATAGTTTACCTAAGTAATCATAGGGGATTCTTTATTATAGCAAAAATGGTTTGACAGTAGTGTTACTGTTGGTCACAATGTATTAGTGGGGAGGGGTGATATTTTGGAAAATTGGAAATTGTATTTTTTGGGATTTCTATTGTTATTAAACATAAGTAGTTACATAACCATTTGGTATGACAAAAGAAAATCCATCAAAGGACGTTGGAGAATCCCGGAAAAAAGATTATTTATTTTAGCGGTTATAGGCGGTGCATTAGGCGTCTATTTAGGCATGAAAGCTTTTCGGCATAAGACATTGCACTTAACTTTTAAATATGGTATACCATTTTTAATAATTATAAATCTATTTGTTATTGGAATTATTTTTTATAGATTATAATCACTTTTTTATAGTGAGTGAATAATAAAGTTTAGAAGTAACCCCCATAGAAACAGCTTAGTTGGAGAGTTTCGCTATAAATGATATAATCATTTGGAAAAAAGTTTCAATGAAAGGACTAGTATACAATGGCCATTGAAAGGGTGCGCGAATACTTTAAGAAGTGGGGTAGAGATAAAGATGTTTTAGAATTTGAAGTATCTAGTGCTACAGTTGAACTAGCAGCTAAAGCATTAGCTGTTGAGCCAGCCAGAATTGCCAAGACGCTTACCTTTAAGGATGGTGATGGAGCTATCTTAATTGTTGCTGCAGGCGATACAAAAATAGATAATAGTAAATTCAAGGTTGAATTCGCTTGTAAAGCAAAGATGCTAAATCCTGAAGAAGTTTTTGAGTATACAGGACATGCAGTTGGCGGGGTTTGCCCCTTTGGGTTAAAGAATATTATGCCTGTTTTTCTTGATATATCGCTAAAAAGGTTTGAAACTGTTTTTCCTGCTTGTGGTAGTAGCAATTCGGCTATTGAACTTACCTGCTCAGAACTTGAAAAGTTTTCAATGACTAAAAACTGGGTTGATGTATGCAAAGGCTGGGGTGAGAACTAATGAACACTACCTGGGCCAGTTTACAAACCAAAAACCCTGATTGCATTTTCGTAAAATACTTTTCTATGAAATTTTGCTGGCATTAATTTTTTTACATAAGAGATATAAGGTTTAAGCTGTACCAAAGGCCAATCAGAACCAAACATAAACTTGGAGTAATCTCCTACATAAGCTAGGCCAGTTTTGATATGGTTAGTTAGGAGCAGGCTTGCTCTGGCTTTAGATATTTCTTTTTTACTACCTATTGTTAAACCAGATAAATCTGCGTAAACGTTAGGATTATTTGAGATAACCATTGCAGCATCCACTACCCACGGGTTACCAAAATGAGCTATAACGAATTTTACATCCCGATGCTGCATTGCAATCTTATTGACTTCAATGGGATGGGAATAGCCTAGGTGACCCTTTTCACAGAAAGTGTCACCACAATGAATGACTACTGGTAGCTTATGTTTTTTTGCCAATTGGTATATTTGTTGATAATTCGAGTCAGTAAGATCATATGGATAATACCCAGGATATACTTTTAAACCTATCACTTTACTGTTTTTATCTTTAATACTTAGGTCAATATTTTTTAGTTCCTTTTCATCATTATCATATTTGATTTTTACTGGATTAATGCCAAGGCAGCTATGTAATTGGCTTGGTGGTGTTTCTAAGTCCAAATTCATTGGATTAGGAGAATCTGCATCGGGAAATTTTCCAGGAGTGGTTTCTGTTACACCCATTCCAATGCATCTAATTATGTTACATTGTTCTAATTCATCCTCTAAACCAACTCGTGAGTACTTGACATTAGAAACTTCCTGAGCTGTTTTTGCAAACAGTTGTATGGCAGAAAAATGAATATGACAATCGATAATCTCCATAAATTTATACCTCTTTTTTAGTAAACAGATTATAATTAGGTTAACCTGATTATGAGCATAGTATAAGTGGTAGTTTAATTATAAATTAGAGAAGTGAGGAGGAGAGATTTATGCTTAAAGGAATATATACACCAATAGTTACACCTTTTAATGCTGATGAAAAAATTGACTTTCATGGAATCGAGCATAATCTAGATAAGTGGGGGAAAACAGAGCTTGATGGGATAGTGGTTCTAGGATCAAATGGTGAAAATGTACACTTAACCTATCATGAAAAACTAGAAATAGTAGAGTTTACTTTAAAACATTTTAACCGTGATAAAAAAGTAATAGCTGGTACTGGTTGTGAGTCTACAAAAGAGACATTGGAACTAAGCAATAGAGTAGCAGATCTAGGGGTAGATGCTGCGTTAGTGCTTCCCCCACATTATTATAGAAATGGGATGAAAGAGGATATACTGTATCAGCATTATGTTGATATTGCAGATAAATGCGCTATTCCCGTAATGATTTACAATATGCCAGCAAATACCGGAATCAATTTATCAGCCAAGCTAGTAAGTAGCTTGTCACATCACCCAAATATTATAGGTATCAAAGACACATCAGGGAATATTGTGCAATTGGCAGAGCTTAACAGAGATTGTGAAAAAAGCTTTACCGTCTTTGCTGGAAATGCAGGATACCTTTTACCTGCACTTTCTGTTGGGGCAAGGGGAGCTACTTTAGCACTTGCAAATATACTGCCTGATGATTGTTGCAGACTTGTTTCTTTATTTAAACAAGGGAATTTAGATGAAGCTAAAAACTTGCAACTTAAAATGCTAGACGTTAATTATACAGTTACAGGAAGGTTTGGAGTCCCTGCATTAAAGGTTGCCCTTGATCTATTGGGTTACAAGGGTGGGTATCCAAGGAGACCTTTGAGGCCCCTAGGTGATACAGAAAAAATAGCTGTTAAAGAAATACTTATAAAATATGGAGCACTATCAGAATAGTTAGCATTTAATCCTGCACAAAATTTAACCCAGGAAATATTGCTTCAACCTGGTAGCACCGCTGGCAGGTTGAAGTCAAATAATTCTTTGGTGGTATAGTTACTAAGGTTGTTTTTTTTTGCTCATGGATTTGTTAATTTTCTTAACTGCTAGTACATAAGCTACAATACTGACAAAAACAAAAAGTATTGAAAGGGGGTAATTAGTTTCCAAATAGTATTTTAAGGTAAGTATTCCAGAAAAGAATCCAATTGTAAGATATAATATCACTAGCATATTTTTAATCTCTCCAAACTTATTTCTCTTTTTTTGTGTTAATTGAATATATAAGGTAGTTTAACACATTTTGTAAAAATAAAAAACCCATCAAAAAGATCTACTTTAGAATAATAAAATTACCTTAATCTTATCATATTTGCTAGCTAAATGATAGTAATTACTCTTATCAATAAGGAAAGATTAGAGATCATGACGTTAGACTTTATCCAATGGCTAACTATCACTAAGGTCCACCTCTTTAGGTGGGAGATAAGTGGTACTAAGCCCCTGGATAACGGTTTCTAATATTCAGAATGGAGTCAAAACTCCACCTGAATAAAGAATCCTGTTTATTAGATATTCGATTGTTAATTCAAGGGTAAATTGCAATAGTTAACTATATAAAAAGAAGGGAGGTTTCTGGAAAACCTCCCTTTAAATATATATAATCTATTGCAGGTGGACGATTAAGTTATTGTGTAGGTTAATCAAGCTGCTTTTAATGTTTTCTGGCAAAAAATCTTGGGCGTCTCAAAATTAATGACCACCACAAACATATTCTTCAGTCATCATACTTAATTTATCTTGCAGTAATCCATTTATAGAGTCTTCTACTGTTACACCTTCACCTAAATAAACCTTAATTCCAGCATTTTTAAAGCCCATTAAAGGACGTAGACCCATGCCACTAACTATAATACCATTAACTCCTTGTTCTGCTAATAGGTTTACAGGTACTAAACATCCACCTTCAGTATGATCAACATTTGATATTGCGTGAACGTCTTTTATTACTCCTTGTTCAATATCAATTATAGTAAATACATCACATCTGCCAAAGTGTCCTGATCTTTGAGCCTTTAACCCTCCTGGATTTTCTGATGGAATTGCAATTCTATTCTTAGACATTATTATCATCCCTTCTGATTAATACATATTTTATTATTTACCAATGTCCTTTTGCATTTGCTTGAGTACTTTCACTTAAAGCACCGGCTTCGTATTCTGAAATGGCTTCAGCAATAGTACCACTATCCTTTTGATAGCACTTGACATTAGCGTTATTTAGAGCATTAAAAGCTTTTGGACCAAGGTAGCCACTAATTACTATATCACAATTTTTTTGAACAACTAATTCAGCTGTTTTAATTCCTGCCCCCTGAACGGCATTATAATTTTTACTATTATCAATACACTCAATATCAGTAGTATTTGAGTCATAGCAAACAATAAATTTTGCTCTACCAAATCGAGGATCTATTTTGGAATCAAGTCCGCAATCTAAGGATGAGATAGCAATTTTCATTATTGATTTATCACCTCCTATATGTCGAATGTTATATTTACACCTATTATAGAATATATAAGGGATAATTGCAATATATATACTAGTTATATTAGTAGGTTAGTGTAATATAAAAACAGCTTTCATTTGTTCACGAAACAATCAAATGATTAGCTGTTTACTTTTTATACTCACAGTGTTCTGGGCATGTAGCACAGAAATTACAGTCTTGACAATAGTCCGCTTGGTCTAAGGGGGTAAAACAAAATGTTCCTTCTTCTTTCCAACAAGGCTTTGCAGGATTAACATACTCATTGCTTTCCTTTTTCTTGCCACCTTTGCAGTTTACTTTCCACCAACAAGGATAAAACTCAATAAGCTGACGAACTCCTGCGAGATTCAACCCTTTATCATCAAGCATTGTTTTTATAAATGTAAGCTTCTTTAAGTCTTCATTAGAATAGAGGCGTTGATTGTTTTTCCTGCTCGGACACACTAAGTTATTTCTCTCCCAAATCCGTAAAGTTTCTTGATGAACTCCTAGTAATTGAGCAATAATACCGATTGTATATATTGGAACATTATTATTTAACATAATCAAAACCACCTTTATATTTAGTATATAAAACTAGCTACTAATATATATTACCATTTATTTATAAAAAATTACATAGCAACTACAATGAAGAGTACAAAAGAATTTTACTATTTAGAAAACTGATAGTATGTACCTCATTAAGCATAGCTTAAGAGATAAAGTATGTTTTCAATAATACTAAATACTAAAAGGTAATTGATAAATTGTGACGAATTTTATAATATGTATAATAGTAGCATAGCATGACTGCCTTAAGGAGTGAATATTCGTGCAATGCAAATTTAAATTAACCAAAGAGTTTGCAAGAAATTTGGATAGTAAAGATCAATTGGCACCTTTCAGGAAAAGATTTTATATACCAAAAGATAAATTATATATGGATGGGAACTCTTTAGGGTTATTATCAATAGACGCAGAAGAATCTTTAATGAGAGTTCTAAATGAATACAAAGAGCTTGGAATTGACGGGTGGATGAGTGGAAGTCCACCCTGGTTTACCTTTGCAGAGGAACTTGGGAATAAACAAGCAGTTCTTGTTGGAGCTGATAAAGGAGAAGTAATTGTACATGCTTCTACAACAATGAATCTCCATAACCTTATTGTGTCTTTCTTTAAGCCAACTAAAATTAAAAATAAAATATTAGTAGATGAACTTAATTTTCCATCTGATAGATATGCCGTAGAAAGTCAACTTAGACTGCATGGCTTAGAACCTTCTAACCATCTTAAAGTTATAAAAAGCAGAGATGGAATAACCATAGATGAAGCAGATATTGTGAATGAAATGTCTGAAGATGTGGCATTGGTGGTTTTACCTTCAGTACTTTATAGAAGTGGTCAGCTCTTAGATATGGAATTATTGACCAAAGAAGCTCACAAAAGGCAAATAATAATAGGATTTGATTGCTGCCACTCAGTTGGCGCTATTCCCCATCACTTTTCCAGATGGGGAGTAGATTTTGCAGTATGGTGCAATTATAAATACCTTAATAATGGTCCTGGTGGTACAGCGAGTCTCTATGTTAACAAAAAGCATTTTGAGAAAATGCCTGGACTATGGGGTTGGTGGGGCTACAATAAGGAGAAACAATTTGACATGAAGTTAGATTTTGAACCTGCAGATAATGCTGGCAGATGGCAGATAAGTACGGTAAATCTTTTTAGTACTGCTCCGCTGGATGGATCTCTTAAAATCTTTTTAGAAGCAGGAATTGAAAATATTAGAAAAAAATCCATATGCCAGACAGAATACCTGATATATTTAGTCCAAGAATTACTTAGTGGTGAACCATATAATGTTGGCATTGTTACTCCATTAGACTCTAGTAGAAGGGGAGGCCATGTAGCTCTATCCCACTTAACTGAAGCCATTAGGATAAATGAAGCATTAAAGGCAAGAGGTGTAATACCTGATTTTCGATATCCAAATATAATTCGTCTTGCACCTGTGGCTCTCTATTCAACATATATGGAGATTTGGACAGTAATTCAACACGTAAAAAATATTATTGATACACAAGAATATAGGCGATTTAGCAATAAAAGAGCAACAGTTTCTTAAAACTTTATAGTCAAAATAGATTTTCATAAGGGGTAGATTACATGGAAAAACACAAGTTAAGCACCACTAACAGTAATAACAGTACTAACAGATCTTTGATTACTTTTTTTGTAGCTGCTTATATTATATTTGTAATCTTTTTTACATCTTTAACTGTACTACCTATATATGTAATCGAATTAGGTGGAACTGAATTTGATTCAGGATTTCAGAGCACACTATTTTTTGTATCGGCTGTTATTTTACGGCTATATTTTGGCCCAATGGCTGATAGTAAAGGAAGAAAAATTCCATTATTAATAGGTGCTTTTGTTTTTGCAACATCAGTAATCTTCTTTATGTTAAGTACTGAGGTCTGGCATCTCACACTAGCTCGTGTATACCAAGCACTTGCTTTAGCTACTTTTCTTTCTAGTGGTAGCTCACTAGTTGCCGATATGGCACCAATAAAGTCAAGGGGTACTTATATTGGTTTTTATAGATTGATAATTACCCTAGGCGTTTTAACTGGCCCCGCTGTTGCTATGGAATTTATTAATAATTTTGGTTATAGTAACTGGTTTACTTTAAACTTTATTTTTGGTTCCTTTGCCTTTGTCTTAATTCTGTTTATTAAAGCACCAACTATATCTCGTAATTCAGATTTAAGATTTATGAATAACATATACTTAGTCTTTAAAAACAAATACCTTTGGCCAATATTTGCTGTGTTAGGTCTAACTTCCATTTGTTATGGTGTAATTGTAACATTTGCATCATTATATATTGGTCAAATTAGTGAAATTGCTAATCCAGGGATATATTTTATATATTTTGGCATATCAGGTGTAGTGGCCAATGTTAGTGCAGGATTTCTTTCTGATAAATATGGAAGAGATGTAGTGGTGTGGCCGGCAACAATGATACTTGGAATAGGTCTTATAATTTTGGCTTTCGCATCTTCATATACAGCAGTCATAGTTATTAGTGGCTTACTAACTGGATTTGGGTGGTCAGGGGGTATTGCAGCCTTAATAGCATGGCTTATTGATACAGCCGAGGATAAGATCAGAGCTACTGCTTTGTCTGTTCAAGAAAGTATAATTGACTCGTCAATGGCGATAGGTTCATTATTATTTGGAATCTCAAGTGCAATTATTGGTATGAAATTTTCGTTTATTGTGACAGGGATTAGCATTTTGTTAATTTCAGCGATTCTTATACCATTAACAAAAAGGCAGTTTAAGCAAACTGCCAAATAGAGTTTAATTAACAAGATGGGGTGAAAAAATGAATTTACAAGCTTTAAAAAACAAACATAGAAGAAAGCTGGCAGATAAACATTATAGGGAGTTTGTTTCTCTTGATCTGGAAACCACAGGCTTTAATCCTAAATATGCCAGAATCATTGAGATTGGGGCAATTAGGATTGTTGATGAAAAAGTTGTTGAGACCTTTAGTGCACTAATCAACCCTAGGACTTCAATACCAAAGAAAATTACTGATATAACTGGAATTACGAATGAAATGATTAGAGATGAACCTACAATTGACGTTGTTTTTCCACAATTTATCACCTTTTTAAAGGATAGTCCCATAGTTGCACATAATTCAAGCTTTGATATGGGTTTCATAAAACATGCTGCAGAAAAATTCGGTGTTTATATTAATAACCCTGTGATAGATACACTACAAATGAGTAGAATAATGTTTCCCAACTTAGATAACCATAAACTAAATACTGTTTCTACTTACCTTCAGGTGACACTTGAAAACCATCATAGATCAATGTCTGATTCAGCTGCTGCTGCAGAAATATACATAAAATGTCTTAAACTACTTAGTTAATAAAATATTACTGCCTTATTTGGAGAAATGGAGGAAAAGCATATGAGTCATTTTTTCGCTTACCTTTCAAGAATGAAATTAATTAATCGGTGGGGTCTGATGCGTAATACATATTCTGAAAATATTCAGGAGCACAGCTTGCAGGTGGCTATCATAGCTCACGGCCTCGCAGTAATTAAAAATAAGAAATTTAACGGTAATCTTAACCCAGAAAGGGTTCTAGCTCTTGCTACATTTCATGAGGTTAGTGAAGTGATTACAGGCGATTTGGCCACCCCAATAAAGTATTTTAATCCTGAAATCAAAAAGGCTTACACCGAGATAGAAGACGTGGCAAAGCATAAGTTACTAAATATGTTACCACAGGAAATGCAAGATGATTACAAATCTTTATTATTTGTTGAAGAAGTTGACGAGGAACATTGGCGACTTGTCAAAGCAGCTGATAAAATTTGTGCTTATATAAAGTGTTTAGAGGAATTAAAAGCTGGAAATCAGGAGTTTTCTAAAGCGGAAAAAAGCATTATGAAAAATCTAGATGATATGGATCTGCCTGAAGTAAAATATTTTATAGATTGTTATGTTAAAAGTTTTTCTTTAACAATTGATGAATTAAACTGATAAAGAAAGGGCGATAATATGTTATACCTTCCTTATGACAAAAATTATTTAGAGTTTCCTTTTGATGCAAATCAAGGAATGCATCTTTTAAGCCCTCCTTCTAGTGGTTTTAAAAGATCGGAGTCACAGGAAGGGATTGTAGAAAATGCTTTATCTAAGCCGATTGCTTCTGAAAATTTAGCACAATTAGTGGAAAATAAAAGCAATATTGTTATTATAACTAGTGACCATACCAGACCGGTGCCAAGTCAGATAACAATGCCCATCATTTTATCTGAAATTAGAAAGAAAAATAAAAGTGCGAAAGTTACTTTACTGATTTCAACTGGAATGCACAGGCCAATGAGTGAGGAAGAAATTCAGGCTAGGTTTGGAAAAGATGTGCTAAGTCAAGTAACAATTGTAAATCATTTAGCAGAAAAAGATGAAGATATGATTTACCTTGGAATATTGCCATCTGGTGGTGAGTTGTGGATAAACAAATTAGCCGTAGAGGCAGATTTATTAATTGCAGAAGGGTTTATTGAACCGCACTTTTTTGCTGGGTATTCAGGTGGCAGAAAAAGTGTTTTACCGGGAATAGCTTCCCATAAAACTGTTCTTTTTAATCATAATTCCGATTTTATAAATAGTCCCTATGCACGGACAGGTATTTTAGAGAATAACCCAATACATAAAGATATGATCTGGGCTGCAGGGCAGGCAAAGCTAGCCTACATAGTAAATGTAATTATAAACTCTAAGAAAGAGATTATTCATTGTGTAGCAGGCCATCCGGTTGAAGCTCATAAACGTGGCTGTGAGTTTGTTGAGAAAATGACTGCCGTTACGCTGAAACCTGCAGACATAATAATTAGTACAAATGGTGGCTATCCATTAGACCAAAATGTATATCAAGCAGTTAAGGGAATGACAGCAGCTGAAGCTACTGCTAAAGATGGGGCTGTTATTATTATGATAGCAGGGTGTAGAGAAGGAATAGGAGGAAATAACTTTTATCATCAGATGGCGGACGCATCTACTCCAAAAGAAACCATGGAAAAAATAATGGCAACATTAAATATTGAAACAGAGGCTGATCAATGGCAATCACAGATATTAGCAAGGGTCTTATTAAAGCATAAAGTGATTTTAGTTACTGAACCTAAACTTGCTGAGCAAGTAGAAAAAATGCATATGAAATATGCACCTACATTAGAGGCTGCTTTTAATATGGCTCTCATTCAAAAGGTATGGACGCAGAAATTGCTGTGATACCTGATGGAGTTGGGATTATGCTAAAACCCTGCAGTTAAAAAGGACTGAGGGTTTTAGCAAAGTTTCTATTTACGGTATGTTGATAATTTGACCAATAAAAATCACGTTCGGGTCTGTTATTTGTGGATTTGCTGCTACGATAGCAGCTACTGTAGTACCAAATCTTCTTGCTATCAAGAATAATGTATCTCCTGGTTGAACAATATATCTTCCAGGTGCAGGGGGTGTTGGAGTTGGTGTAGGAGTTGGAGTTGGTGTGACCCGAGTAGGTATATTAATAATCTGGCCAATAAAAATTATGTCTGGATTAGTTATTCTTGGATTAACTGCTAAGATTGCTGAAACGGTTGTTCCAAACCGTCTAGCAATAGCTGTCAATGTATCGCCTGGCTGAACAACATATTGAAACATATACAATACCTCCTAATATTTGCTATTATATTGTATGTTTACGTGAACTAAATAGGTACTTTTTTTCCTAAATCTTATAATATTTAAAGAAATTATATAAACTGTGAATTACACTTACAATCTCTATACTAGACAATGTAGTGTATCAGGAGTATACTTGTTTAAGATAGATAGAACCTTTACCGTTCACTTGGCAAAGGTCTTTTTTCTGTTTAAGTTAGCCAGATTAGAGGGAGGGTTAAGATGATATTATTAGTGATTTTTCTAATTCAGATTACCTATGTAACCCTATTTACGTTAAGGACAATTTTTGTTGTTAGGGGTAAAACTCATTTAGCAGCTATTATTAGTATAATAGAAGTATTTATTTATATCTCAGGCTTATCTATTGTTTTAGCTAATCTAGATAATGTTCTTAGCATAATAGTCTATAGCTTGAGTTATGGACTTGGTATATTATTAGGAAGTTTCATTGAAAATAAGATGGCACTAGGATATACCCAAGTGCAGGTTATTACTAAAGATCTATCTGATGGGTTGCCCCATCTAATAAGAGACCAAGGATTTGGGGTTACCAGTTGGGTAGCAGAGGGTAGGGATGGTCCGAGATTAGTTCTAAATATTTTAGCAAAAAGAAAATGTGGTGATAGCCTTGAGAGGACTATTAAAGAGCTTGACCCAGAAGCATTTCTTATTGCTTTTGAACCCACGAGGTTTAAAGGTGGCTTTTTAGCGCAAAAGGTTATCCAGGTATGTGGTGAAGCTACTGATAAATTATTTTCAAATCAAAAAGAACAGATTGAGACAAATCAGCAAGGTCACAATAACGATAACTGAATAGGAGTGTAAAGATAATATAATTATGCAGTGCAAAATTTAAACAATAAGCATAAGTGTGTTGTTAGATAAGGCTTTTAGGTGTTGAGGTGCATAATAATATGCGCTTTTTCTTTTTTGCAAGCTAAACACTTTAAAATAAAACAAGGAGAATACCAGTTTATATTAATCCAGCAATAGTGGAATGAGAATTGCATAAAAAGTATTGCGAGTGTATTTTATGTATATTATTTTATATTGGTTGTAAAGTTTGATACTGATATGATATTCTTGAACAATAATTAATGATATAATATTAAATAAAATGCTTAACTAAATAGCTGACTATTCACTCAATAGTGATGGGAGGGGGTGGATGTATGGATCCATTAGGTTATTTTTTGAATAATACTGAACGAATAGCTACTTATGCCCAAATTCATTTCAAGGTTGTACTTATAGTTACTGTTATCTCATTATTGCTATGGATTCCCGTAGGTGTTTTAATTACTAGAAATGAACGTTTGGCGCAAGTAGCTTTGAATATAGCAAACTTGTTAATGTGTATTCCAAGTATAGCTCTATTTGCTATTTTCGTTACCATTCCTTTTTTTGGTTTAGGTATGCGCTCAGCGGCTACAGCATTGGTAATGTATGCAATGTTACCTTTACTTAGAAATGTTTACAAAGGTGTTAAGTCAGTAGACAAGTCAATAATAGAAGCTGGTAGGGGAATGGGGATGCCAAGTTGGAGATTATTTTGGGAAATTGAACTACCCTTAGCTTTACCTGTAATATTTGCAGGCATTAGGATTTCAGTCGTTTTAACAACTGGAATAACTACAGTTGCTACATTTATTGGTGTACAAACTTTGGGGAGACTCATTCAATTAGGGATTTCAAGATCAAATATGGATATGATTATTGTTGGTGCGCTAATAGTAGCGGTTATTTCATTAGCCATTGATTTTATTCTAGGTAGGATAGAGAGAAAGCTCATATCTCCTGGCTTGAGAGTAAATAGTTAGTGCTACAAAGGGGGAAGGCAATTTGATTAGGTTAGAACAGTTAACTAAGAGATTTCCAGGTCAAAAAATACCAGCTGTAAACAGTATTGATTTGAAAGTTAATAGTGGTGAAATATGTGTGTTTGTGGGACCCTCAGGGTGTGGTAAAAGTACCACCTTACGGTTAATCAACAGATTAATAGAGCCTACTTCTGGAAAAGTATTTATAGATGGCGAAAATGCTATGGAAAAGAATCCAGATCAGTTAAGGCAAACTATCGGATATGTTATTCAACAAATCGGTCTTTTACCTCATAAGACTATTAAAGAAAATGTTGCAATTGTTCCAAGACTATTAAAATGGCCTAAAGATAAGATCTCCAAGCGAGTAGATGAACTGCTTTCATTAGTGGGTCTTGATCCAGAAGTAGTTCGGGATAATTACCCATATCAGCTTAGTGGGGGTATGATGCAAAGGGTTGGTGTTGCTAGGGCTATGGCTGTGAACCCGCCAATAATGTTAATGGATGAACCCTTTGGTGCAGTTGATCCACTAGTAAGGTCATATTTGCAGGATGAGTTTTTAAAAATTCAACTAAATATTAAAAAAACAATATGCTTTGTTACGCATAGTATTAATGAAGCTATAAAAATGGGCGATAAGATTGCAATTATGAATGAAGGAGAAATTGTTCAATTTGGTACTCCTGAAGAAATACTATCATCTCCAGCAAATGATTTTGTGTCAGAATTTGTTGGTGCTGATCGAGGGGTTAAAATGCTAGGACTTGGCAAGTGTGGTCACTTAATGGAACCTGTTGAAAGCCATACTATAGAAAAATTAACTAAAAGTTCCTCATTTGTTCAAGTATATGAGCCCCTAAATAATGCTTTAGCTGCCATGCTAGAAAAAGATACAGATGTAGTTGGAATTTTAGAAGGTGAAAAACTGGTAGGAATACTAACCTGGAAAGAGTTAAAAAAACATGTCAGCAAGATAGGAGGTTGAGCTAATGGCAATGACGACAGAACGCTTTATGTTGGCTTTGTTTGATAGGGCGCCTCAACATATAGTGGAGCATCTTATTTTAGTTGGTATAGTTCTTGTAGTAGCAACTTCTATTGCTCTGCCTATTGGTATTTTTCTGACAAGATCAAGATATAGAAGATATTCAGATCCTATTATGACAGTCTTAAACGCAGGCCAGACAATACCTCCTCTTGCTGTGGTAGTTATGTTTTTCCCCATATTAGGATTAGGTTTTAAGTCAGCATTATACGCTCTAGTTATTTATGGTCTTTTGCCAATAGCACGTAATACAATAGCTGGTTTAGCTGGGGTAAGCGAGGATATAAAAGAAGCTGCTAGAGGAATGGGCATGCCTGCAACCAAGGTCTTTTTTCAAGTTGAATTACCTTTAGCACTTCCTGTAATACTTGCTGGGATAAGAACCTCAACAGTTATTACAGTAAGTACAGCCACTTTGGCAGGTCTTATTGGTGCAGGGGGACTTGGCCGTTTAATAATGGTGGGTTTAACAATGAACTGGGGAGAGTTTACTATTGTAGGCGCGGGATTAGGAGCGTTAATGGCCATATTAATAGATAGAGTGATGAATGTTATCGAACATAAATTTGGACCTCCGGGTACAGTAGTGGAAATTGAATAAATAATAACATTGGGTTAAGTGTAAGCTAAAGTTGTTTGTTACATACAAAAGTGGACAAACAACTTTTTTATAATCTATTACTTACATTTTACATATTTTTCATATTGAGAAAGTTAACTACTAATTTAAAAAGTAGGTGCATTAAAATACATGATAATTAATTATGAACTTTTAAGTGCCCTTGCCGCAATGATCCTAGCTCAAGTAATAAAATTGATTTTAGACTATTTTCTAGACGGTAAAATAAATCTTGGCTTACTGATGAGCACAGGTGGGATGCCAAGCTCACATACTGCTTTAACTGCTGCTTTATCAACGGCAATAGGTATTAATTATGGTTTTGCAAGCCCATTTTTTTCCATATCAATAGTACTAACTCTCATTGTTGCACATGATGCAGCTGGTGTGCGCTGGCAGGCCGGCAAACACGCTTCGGAAATAAATAAAATCAGAGAAGATTTAACTAAACTGGTACAGGCTATATCAACAAATGAACCACCTTTAAAAAATCGTAAGGAACTGAAAGAATTACTAGGTCATAGACCTTTGGAAGTTATATTAGGTGGTATTACGGGTGTTATTGTGGCCATAATTATAAGTACAATATTTGTATTTTGAAAAAGTTTAATGATTATAGATTTAATTCCATTTTACAGAAAGGAATATATATATATATATAGAATATATCTGCTAAGGTTACTTTTAGGGTGGGTGCCATGGAGTACAATGCTGAGGCTACTATATTGGTAGTTGATGATGACAAACTAAATAGGGTATTTTTAACAAAATTATTAGAAAAAGAGGGGTTCAAAGTTATTCAGGCGCATGATGGATATGAGGGCTTTAAATCAGCTTACGACTTAAAGCCAGACTTAATGTTGCTGGATATAATGATGCCCAAAACCGATGGAATAAATGTTTGTAAAGCCCTTAAAAGGGAACCAATTACTAAAGATATTCCAGTTATTTTTGTAACAGCTAGAGTAGATAAAGCAGATATTGTTAAAGGATTCCAGGCAGGAGCCGTAGATTTCGTTACAAAGCCAGTATTCATGCCAGAGTTAATAGCAAGAGTTCGAGCACATCTTAGTTTAAAGTTTTATGCTGATCAATTACTTCAGAAAAATGAAGAACTGAAAAAATTGAATCATTTGCTTAAACATTTATCAAGAAAAGATGCTTTAATGGCAATTTGGAATCGTGGTGCTTTTGATATTGAACTGGAAAAAATACATAACTTATCCATACGATATGGAAGGGTCTATTCTTTAATTCTGGCAGATATAGACTATTTTAAACCTTATAACGATTACTATGGTCACCAAGCTGGAGATGAAGTATTAAAAGAAGTTGGCAAGATTTTTAGAAGTGCATGCAGAGCCACAGATTTTATAGCAAGATATGGGGGAGAAGAAATAGTTGTTATTTTGCCTGAGACTAATTCTGAACAGGCAGTAATCTTGGGAAAAAGAATCATGGAACTACTTAATGCAAAAAATATTATACATGAGAAAAGTCCAGTAATTGATAAGGTTACAATTACAATGGGAATTAGTGAACTGGATTTAAACAATATAGTTTCATATAAAGATATAGTTCAAAGGGCTGACATGTCCCTCTATGAAGGGAAGAATAATGGTAGAAATTCAATTATTGTCTATAATGATAAAATCCCACTAAAAAATCATACTATCTGTTATTAATTATTGTGGACTTAATCGTGAACTGCTCAATTCTTGCTCAAAAGATAGTACATGGGACTGTTCATCTAGTAGATTTCCCCAGAAGATATCTTTTAACTGGCAATTATCAAGTTTATTTATCATTAGCTGGTAGTCATGGATAGCTTTTTTTTCTATCATTATATTTACTTTCAATTGTGTATTCAAGCCCAATAAGGGTACTATCTTTCCAGCTGCTTTTCCAGCTAAAGGAGCTAAGTAATCAGCTATAAAAATAGGCTTGCCGCCTATTTTTTTTATTTGATCTGCAATATTGTCTACATGCTGTTGTTCTACATCTGCAAAATGCAGGAAAGATTTCTTAAGATATGCATCTTTAGCTGATTTACTCTGCGAAGTGTAAAAGTCGACCTGGTTAAGCTCTAGGGTATAAAACCAGTTTAGTATCTGTAAAAGGTTAGGATAAACGATAACTTCTTACACCCCTTTTCTACTTTGACTCTGTAAATAGCGAAAAGAAAGGGTTCACTAAATGTCCCCCAAATGACTACTAACAAATTTCTTATAAAAAAGGTAAAACATCTTACTTTAGTAGTCATTGCTGGCCATCAGGAACCCTTTCATTAAATAGTTTCAACATTTCATGTATATTTATACTGGTAAATTATGTTTATCTACATTTCATCCTTATTTTAAAATAAAATATTCTAATTTGGGGTAAAAGTATGCAGGAACCTCTACTGTAAAGTGGGTGCCAGCAGTAGTATACTTCATTTCAAATACTTTGCAATTGTTATGTAGATCTGATATTATTTTTCCTTGAGAAAATGGTATCAGAACATTTAAAATAAACTTTTTTTCGGGAAGCTCTTGTTCAATTAAGTCTAAAAGCTCTGCCACACCCCTGCCTGTTTTCGCTGAAAAAGATAAGTATGAGGATTGATCGAGAGGCTTAGGTAAAACTGAAAGATCTACTAGATCAATTTTGTTATAGATAGTTATTCTTTTTATATTGCTTGCTCCTATCTCTTCTAGGACATTATAAACTGCTTCCTGCTGTTCCTTTGCAAATGAGTTATTTATATCAACCACATGTAGCAATAGATCTGCTTCCAAAACTTCATCTAAAGTTGTTTTAAAAGAAGTAATAAGCTGGTGTGGTATCTTTTGAATAAATCCTACAGTATCTCCAATTAAAGCTTCTCTGCCACTTTTAAGTGTGATACCTCTAATAGTTGAATCTAAGGTTGCAAATAGCTTATCTGTTCCCTGGTCTTCATTAGAAGTATCCGTTACAATGGATGGAACTTCCTTTAAAAGTCTATACCTGACAGAGGATTTTCCCGCGTTTGTATAACCAACTAACACTATTAAAGGAGTGTTTGGATTTCTACCCTTACGTTTAATTTTTCTTTGTCTTGATATTCGAGCAATTTGTTTTTTTATATCATTGATTCTATTTTTTAAATGCCTCCTATCCGTCTCTAGTTTTGTTTCACCGGGGCCTTTAGTTCCTATTCCGCCAGCTAATCTTGATAGCTGAATACCCATACCGGTTAATCGAGGCAGTCGATAATTAATCTGTGCAAGCTCAACCTGCAATTTTCCTTCCCGACTCTTAGCTCTTTGTGCAAAGATATCAAGAATAAGATTAGTTCTATCAATAACGGTAACATCTGTTATTTCTTCTAAGTTTCTAATCTGGGTACCTGATAGTTCTTCATCTACTATAATGAGGTTTGCGGCTAGCTCTTCTGCTTTTAAACCTAACTCTTCAGCAAAACCCTTGCCCATATAGTAAGTAGTATCAGGCTTGTTTCTTTTTTGGATGAATTTGCCTAAGACCTCAGCTCCAGCAGTTCTAGCAAGCTCAGTAAGTTCTTCAAGTGATGCTTCAGTACCTATAAGATGATGTCCGGGCATTTCAATACTTACGAGAAGTGCCCTTTCATTTTTTCCCTCCACTATGTAAACCACCCCACATATAATTTCTACTTATTTTTATAATGATATCATACTGTTAATTAATAGTAAAAGTTGTGCATAATTTTCAAGATGTAAGGTGTATGTTTCTCAATTAGTGATAAATGTGTTAAAATATGATGTGAATATTTCCTGAAAATTCATTAGGCTTTGAGATTGCTTATGGTGAAAAAACAGAAGTCACTAACTTTATTTTAGTAATAACAATTACAACCCTATCTGGTTTTTTTATATTCAAATTTACCAGTTTCAAGGAAGGAACTTACTAATGGGCGCTGGTCCTATGTAATCAGAGATATAGAGGTAAATAAAATAGTAGAAGATAAGGAAAACCTTCTACTATTGAGAATCTTTAAAATTTCTGTTTTGTCTGTTGTTGCTGCTGTTGCTGTTGCGGAGACTGATATTGTTTATATTGAGGTTCTTGTTGCTCAGCATAATTAACTCGACCTTTTAGTCCTTGGCTTATACTTTCGAGCTGATTAGCATAATTAATGAATTGCTGTTTTGCGTTTTGATCTTGGGTATCCATAGAAAATGTTTTTAACTCAATCTTTGCAGAGTCAATACTATTTAGTGCTTGATGAAGTTTTTGCCCAACAGTCATTTAATCATCCTCCTAGAATTTTTTTTAGTACATTAATAGTTTGACTAAAATTAAATTGTTTAACCGTTGTAATTATTTCCGCATGGCAGATACTACATATAAAGTTAAAAAATAACAATGAGGTGAACTAATGGTGAAGAGAGATAGCTTAATGACTATTGATGATGCTTTACAATTAAATAGAGATAGCATAAAGAAAATCTATAAAACCAATGTTAACCCAGCCTTAGGTAATCTACTTGGATTATTAAACTTTGATAAAAAGTATGTACGTGCCTTTGGTGTACAAGTTTGGGATGAGGAAGAAAATTCCTATTTAGATTTTCTAGGTGGATATGGTTCATTAAACATTGGACATAATCATCCAGCAGTAATAGCTGCAATTGACAAAATTAAAGCAATGCCAAATATTCTACAGGCGAGTATCAATCCCCTTGCATCAGTATTGGCATATAATCTAGCAGAAATTACTCCTGGAAATCTTTCTAATGTCTTTTTTGGTAATAGTGGAGCTGAAGCCGTAGAGGGTGCCCTTAAGACGGCAAAAATATATACTGGAAAGGGCAAAATTGTCTATTGTGAAGGATCTTTTCATGGAAAGACAGCAGGGGCATTGTCTGTTACTGGAAGAGTTAAGTATCAAAAACCCTTTTATCCACTAATTCCTCAATGTGAAGCAGTTCCATTTGGGGATCTGGAGGGCTTAGAAAAGGCGCTAATTAATAAAGATGTAGCCTGTTTTATTGTTGAGCCAATTCAAGGCGAGGGTGGAATTATAGTACCCCCAGAAGGTTATTTAAAAGAAGTTAGAAAAATATGTACAAAATATGAGACTTTATTAATAGTAGATGAGGTTCAAACAGGTTTTGGGAGAACTGGAAAAATGTTTGCATCAGAATGGGATGATGTTATACCAGATATTATGTGTCTTGCAAAGTCATTGGGCGGTGGAATAATGCCAATTGGCGTTTTTATCACTTCAAAGGCAATATGGGAGAAATCATATGGGGAAACTGATAGGGCTACTTTACATACATCTACATTTGGTGGCAATAGCTGGGCAGTAGCAGCAGCAATAGCAACTATAGGTGTAATATATGATGAAAACTTAATTAATGAAGCAGAAGAAAAGGGCGAATATCTATTAAAAAGACTTCTAGAATTAAAAAATAAATACCCACTTATACAAGATATTAGAGGAAAAGGGCTACTAGTAGGAATAGAATTTCAGCAGGGAAAATCGGTTTTGGATAAAATGATTGGTGGTAAGGTAAGTGAACTTAGTCAAGAATACACAGGCGCTCTTGTTGCTGGGGAACTCCTTAATGCACATAATATTATTACAGCCTATACAATTAATAACCCTAATGTTATAAGGCTTGAACCACCATTAACTGTAACCTATGAGGAATTAGACTATGTGGTAAATTCTTTGGATAAAACATTTGCTGCCAATAAGAGTGTAATAAAATTGGCTCTAAATAGTTCAAAAAATATCATAGGTTCTTTATTTAAAAGATAAAAGCAAAAAAGCAACCAACTGGTTGCTTTTACTTTTATCTTAGCATTTTTAAGAATGTTTCAAAGTCATTAATTATATAATCTGGTTGGCAATTTATAAACGATTCATTAGAAAATGTGGTCCAGCCAACTAATACAGTTGTCAATCCAGCCCTTTTGCTACCTAATATGTCATAAGGGCTATCACCTATAGAAATTATTTCTGAGGTATCCAAACCCATCATGTTTATCATTTTTTCATAAGGGTCAGGATTTGGTTTATGCTTATCGACATCTTCAAAATATATTAAGAAATCAAAAAACTTTTTTATGTTAAAAAACTCAAGATTTCTTTTTCCCGAAGTAGTGGTTTTTGAAGTAACAAGACCAATCTTAAAACCATTATTTTTAAGCTGTTCAAGGAGACCTACTACATCAGGGAAAAGTGCATTTCCTTTATCATGATGTTTTTGAGAGAATTCTCTATAAGCTATAAGCATATCATTTGCTTTTTCGGGGCAAAAATGATTCATTTGTTCTATGAGAGGTTTGCCATACAATTTTAAAAGTTCTTTTTCATCAAGTCTCCTCCCAAGATGAATTTCACAGGCATGATGAAACGAATCAATGTTTAATTTAGTAGAATTCAATATAGTTCCATCAAGGTCAAAAATAACACCTTTATATGTCATTTTCTTTAACCAACTCCTTTATTGAAATCTTAAATAAAAAGTGACAGGGGTTATTCCCCCTGTCGCCTATTATAATGCTTCTTTGCCTTTTTCTCCAGTTCTAATTCTTATAGCTTCCTCAACATTATAGATAAATATCTTTCCATCGCCAATTTCACCTGTTCTAGAGCCTTCTATTATACTATCTATAGCACTATCTAACATTTCGTCATCAATTACGATAGACACCATTATTTTAGGTAGGAGATTAACATTATATTCATTTCCTCTATATGAATGCTTATGTCCCTTTTGCATACCATAACCAAGTACTTGGCTAACTGTCATTCCATTAACACCAATCTTATTTAGACTTTCTTTAACATCTTCTATTTTTGTAGGTCGAATAATACAATCTATTCTTTTCATTTTTATCTCACCCCTTAGTTAGATTTAACTACTATTGGTTGATTACTAATATCCGGCACAATACCGGCTGCATATGCTGATTTACTCACAAGATTGTTATATGCCTCAACGCCGTGCTCGTTAACATCCAGACCCTCGACTTCTTCTGCTTCAGATACTCTTAATCCAATAAATGCTCCAAGAATTTTAAATGCAATAAATGCAACTGTTATACTCCAAGCCATAACTGCAAGAACACCCACTATTTGAACTCCAAGAAGAGAGAAGGAACCTGAATATAATAGGCCGCCATCTACAGCAAACAAACCTACTGCAATTGTTCCAAAAGCACCACATACTCCGTGAACTGATATAGCACCAACCGGATCATCTATCTTTAATATTTGATCAAATAGTTCAACTGCTACTACAAGTATAACACCTGCAATGATACCAGTAAATAAAGCACCTACGAATGAAAGAGCCTGAGCACCTGCTGTAATGCCAACTAAACCAGCTAGAGTGCCGTTTAGTGTTAAAGTAATGTCTGGTTTTTTGTATCTTATCCAGGTAAATAAAAGTGCACTTACTGTTCCAGTAGCCCCTGCAATGAGAGTGTTTGCAGCAACCAAGGCAAGATCTGGATCAAAAGGACTTAAAGTGCTTCCAGGGTTAAATCCAAACCAGCCAAACCATAAGAATAAAACTCCCAATGTTCCAAGGGGAATATTGTGACCAGGAATAGGATTTACCTTCCCAGAAGCTGTGTATTTGCCAATACGAGGTCCTAAAAGAAATGCTCCAACAAGGGCTGCCCAACCACCAACGCTGTGGACAATAGTAGATCCTGCAAAATCAACAAATCCTAATGAATCTAACCAACCTCCACCCCAGGTCCAGTGACCCACCACAGGGTATATAATAGATGTAATTATGATTGTAAAAAGAATGTAAGTACTAAACTTAGCTCTTTCAGCTACTGCACCAGATACTATAGTTGCAGCTGTAGCTGCAAAAACTGCCTGAAAAAACCAGAAAGCCAAGGTAGGTATTCCGAAATCAACATCTCCTTTAAAAACAAGAGCATAACCGTCACTTCCAAAAAAGCCATATTTGCTTGAGCCAAACATTAATCCAAAACCTACAAGAAAGTAACATAAAGTACCTATTGAAATAGTAGAAACATTTTTCATAAGAATATTTACAGTATTTTTTGCTTGAGTAAATCCGCATTCAAGCATCGTAAAGCCTGCATGCATGAAAAACACCAGGAAAGCGGCAAATAGTACAAACATGGTATCTAACGCAACTTTCGTTTCATCAATTTCTCCCGTTTCTGCAACACCAAAACTAGATAGTAAAAGAACTAGCAGCAAAGCCATGAATATGATTCTAATATTTCTTAACATAAATAATCCCTCCATTTAAAGTTTAAAAGTTTTTTGTTGAGGATCCTCTTAAAAAACAAAAAAACGCCCACAAATCTACAGGCATCTTCACCCGAATTTGTGGACGTCTTTGTCCTTGATATGTAGCACAACATTGTGCTCTTGTTTTTTAGATTATATATTCGGATATAGTTAATTGTCAAGAATTAATTTTTCTAGAATTTTAATTTTGTGATTTGTGAGTATTTTGTGTTAATCTAAAGTAACAGTTAAAACTGCGATGTGTCAGAATGAAATTAAAAAATTAAGAAAAGTTGCTATACTGTGACTAATATCACAGAGTTGCTAGTATCTTTTGAGTATAATAAACTCAAAGATAAAGATAAATTCAACGATAAAAGAAGGGGAGATATAAAATGATTAGAAGAATAGTTACTATTAACGAAGATAAATGTAATGGGTGTGGAGCTTGCATCCCTGCTTGCCATGAAGGAGCAATCCAAATAATTAATGGCAAGGCGAAACTATTAGAAGATAAGCTATGTGACGGAATTGGTGATTGTCTGGGAGAATGTCCATTAGATGCCATTGAAATTGTAGAAAGACATGCAGATGAGTATGATGAGGAAGCCGTAAAAGAACACTTACGTAAATTAGAGGAAAAGAATGAGCCAAAGGATAAACACAAAATTCCCTGTGGCTGCCCAGGAACAATGAGTAGAATGTTTGAAGAAGAGGCTGATGAGGATGGTGACGAGGACGTAGAACTTAGATCTACCTTAAGACAATGGCCAGTACAATTAAGTTTAGTGCCTGTTAATGCCCCATACTTTGAAGATGCTGAATTGTTGGTAGCAGCTGATTGTGCACCTGTTGCTTATGGTAACTTTCATCAACTTCAAAAGGGTAAGGCAATTGCAATAGGGTGTCCTAAACTAGATGATGGAAATCATTATGTAGATAAGCTTACACAAATTTTGAAATCAAATAATATCCGTAAAATTACCATTGTCCGTATGGAAGTGCCTTGTTGTGGAGGACTAAACAGTATTGTTAGTGAAGCAATTTCTCAATCAGGAAAAGAAGTACCAGTAGAGACTAAAACTCTATCTATCCAGGGAAAAATTATTAGCTAGATATTATTAAGTTGAATAGTGAATAGTGAAAAATGAAAATAGTGCATGTTATAGATAACATGCACTATTTCCGTTAGTGCATAAAAACATGCATTAATGATAATAGGTATATATTAATGATGAAGTACTTGATAATACTAAATAAAACATGATTATAAATGCAAAAACTTATGCAGCTAGCAAATATATATTATATAAAACTACATAAAATACCTTGGTAAGTATCACTTTAGTATCTTGGCACAATTTTTGCTACGTATAATAATAGATATTTTTGACCAAAACATTACTTTCAACTAAATATTAGGAGGATAAGAATAAATATGATAAAAAGTAGGGTCAATGCTATAACACAAGAACAAATAAAACAAATTCACAATTCAGCATGTGAGATTTTAGAAGATGCTGGAGTTGTAGTCCATCACGATGAAGCACTAGAATTATTAAAAAGTGCGGGTTGTGTTGTTGAAAACAGCAACCGAGTATATATTCCTACTGGGTTGGTGGAAAAGTCCATTAGCACAGTTCCTTCAAGAGTTACATTGTATGATAGAAATGGTAACCCTAAAATCTTTATGCAAGAATGGGAAATAAGCTTTGGTACTGGTTCAGACACAATAAACTATTTAGATCCATATACAAAAGAGAGAAGAAAATGGCTTAAAAAAGATGTGGAAGATGCTGTAAAGGTATGCGATTATTTGCCACATATTGATTTTATAATGTCAATGGGAAACCTTGTTGATGTAAATAAACACATGATAAATCGGGAACAATATGCTCTTATGCTTTTAAATAGTACTAAACCTCAGGTTGTAATAGCTGAGGATGATAAGACTCTAGAAGATATAATAGAAATGGCTGCTGCAGCAGTTGGTGGAAGAGAGGTCTTAAAACGCAAGCCGCTTTTCATGGTGTATTGCGAGCCAACATCACCACTTCAGTTGCCTTATGAATCAGTTGCCAAGGTTCTTTTAGCGGCAGAAACAAATATACCAACCAATTTTGCATGTGGAGGTTTAAGTGGTGGGACAGTACCCATGACAGTAAGCGGAAGCGTCTTGCAGGCCCATACAGAAGCCTTAAGTGGACTAGTAATTCATCAGTTAAAAAACCCAGGTGCACCTTTTGTATATGGCTATGGTATTACACCTCTTGATATGAAAACCTTACAATCAGTTTATACTTCTGCAGAATCTATGGTTGCACAGGGCATGCTATGTGATATAGCTAGGTATTTTAATTTCCCATCATGGGGCTATGCTGGGTGTAGTAGCTCCAAGACTGTCGATGAACAAGCTGTAATGGAAGCGACTATGTTTACTCTTATGGGAGCTCTACAGGGCTGCAACCTTATGCATGATATATTTTATTTAGAGTTTGGTTTAACAGGGGCTCTGGAAATGATTGTGATTAGTGATGACACTATCAATAGGGTAAAGCATATGATTAAAGGAGTTGACACAAGTAGAGAGGCTTTAGGAACAGATACCATAAAAATGGTTGGTCCTGGTGGAAACTTCATGGGAACCCAGCATACTGTAGAGAATTTTAGAAAAGGCTGGTCAACAGAACTGTGTGATCTTCAAGGTTTTGAAGGATGGGAAAGAAGTGGGAAATTGACACTATTTGAGCGAGCTAATCAAAAGGTTAAAGAGATTATAGAATCTCATCAACCGGAGCCTGTATGTGAATCTATAATCACAAAGGTAATAAAAATATTAGAAGATGCAGAACGAAAGTTATAGAAAATAAGATAGTATTTAGGGGGTGTAAAGGTATGGCAATTCTAATAAATGGAGCTAACCTAACGATAGAAAAGGTTGTTCAGGTGGCAAGGAATTTTGAAGAAGTATCTATAGCTCCTGAAGCTTATGAACCCATGGAAAAGTCAAGGCAACTTGTAGAAAAAATGGTTTCTAACAATGAAGTTGTCTATGGGATAACAACTGGTTTTGGTAAATTTGCCACTATGTCCATTAGCAATGGGCAATTAGATCAGTTACAGGAAAACTTAATACTTTGCAATACTGCTGGTGTAGGAGATCCATTAGCAGAAGAAGTTGTTAGGGGAATGATGTTATTAAGAGCAAATTCTCTCATAAGGGGTAATTCAGGAATACGGCCTATAGTAGTAGAAACATTACTAGAAATGTTAAATAAAAAAGTTCATCCTGTTGTTCCAGAAAAAGGCTCAGTCGGAGCAAGTGGAGATTTGGCTCCACTTTCCCACATGGCTCTTGTTTTATTGGGAAAAGGTGAGGCATACTACAGTGGCCAGTTGATGCCAGGTATGACAGCCATGGAAAAAGCAGGTATAGAACCTGTAAGACTGAAGGCAAAAGAAGGCTTGTCGTTATGTAACGGTACCCAGGCAATGGCATCTTTGGGAACTCTGGCAGTATATGATGCACTAAATCTGGCTAAAATTGCTGACATAACAGGAGCGTTAAGTGCAGAGGCTTTAGAGGCTATTGTTTCTGCATTTGATCCAAGAATACATGAAATCAGACCCCATTTAGGCCAGATTGAAACTGCCCAAAACCTAAGAAAGCTTTTGGAAGGCAGTAAAATCCTGCATGCCTCGGACCATTGTAGAGTACAAGATGCATATACTCTAAGGTGTATGCCACAGGTTCATGGAGCGTCAAAGGATGCCATAAATTATGTTAAGGGTGTTATAGAAACAGAAATCAATTCAGTAACAGATAATCCACTAGTATTTCCTGAGGAGGAAGATGTATTATCTGGTGGAAATTTTCATGGACAACCACTAGCCCTTGCCATGGACTTTTTGGGAATAGCTTTATCTGAACTAGCAAATATTTCCGAAAGAAGGACGGAAAGACTGACTAATCCGGCGTTAAGCGGAGGGCTTCCCGCTTTTCTTACAGAAAGGGGAGGTATAAATTGTGGCTTCATGATTGCACAATATACGGCAGCCGCTCTTGTAAGTGAAAACAAGGTTTTAGCCCATCCTGCTAGTGTTGACTCAATACCTACATCTGCTTCTCAAGAAGACCATGTAAGTATGGGAACAATAGCAGCAAGAAAGGCACGCAGCATATTAGAGAATGTTCAAAATGTTTTAGCTATAGAACTATTATGTGCCTGTCAAGGGATTGATTTTAGACAAGCAAAGCCTGCTCCAAGGACATATGCTGCCTATAAAATGCTGAGAGAGAAAGTATCTAAGCTAGGAGATGACAGGGAGCTCTATCCTGATATTAATGAAGCTGTTAAACTAATAAAAGAAGGAAAAATAATTAAAGTATTAGAAGATTAATAAGGAGGAAAATCATATGGCATTTATGCGTTCCAATTATTCAGAACAAACAACTCCATTTATGAGTTGGGTTAGTGAATTCCAGTTAGAAAGGATTCATTCAGCATCATTAGAAATTCTTCAAAGAACAGGTACAAGGGTAGATCATCCATTAGCGTTAAAACTTCTTAAAGAAGCTGGTTGTCTGGTGAAAGATAATATAGCTAAAATTCCCCCTTGGCTTGTAGAGGAATGTATTAGAACCGCCCCAAGTAAAGTTACCTTAGGCAATAGAAGAGGACAAAGAAGGGTTCATCTGGAAAAGAATAACTGTTATTTTGGTACTGGGTCTGACATGCCATATATGATTGATATGGATACAGATAAAAGAAGATATTCAACCCAAAAGGATGTAGAAAATGCTATTAAGTTAATGGACTCACTTGAAAACTATGATTTTGTAATGAGTTACTGTATAGCAAATGATGCACCCAAAATGACAAATGACCTTCATCAATTCAAGGTGATGGTAGCAAATACTATTAAGCCCATAATATTTACTGCACATAGTGCAGAGCATACACAAGCGATTATTGATATGGCTGCTTTAGCAGTTGGGGGATATGACAATTTAAGAAATAGTCCATTAATGGTTTTATATTCAGAGCCAATTTCACCACTAATCCATACTGAAGTTGGTATTGGCAAAATGTTTAAATGCCATGAATATGGAATACCTGTAGTGTATACCCCTGGAGTTGTAGCTGGGGCAACAATGCCTGTTACAAAGGCAGGGACAATTGCCCTTATGAATGCTGAAGCTTTAGCAGGTGTAGTAATCTCCCAGTTACATGTAAAAGGAGCACCAATCATCATTGGTGGTGGAGCAACACCTATGGATATGAGAACCACAGCTACTTTATATGGTTCACCTGATGCTCAAATGAATTATGCAATTATGACACAACTGTCACAGTATTATCAGATACCAAACTTTACTGAAGCAGGTTGTGTAAATGCTCCCCTTCCAGACGCACAAGCAGGTTTTGAAGCTGGAATTGGACTGTTAACCTGCCAATTAGCAGGGGCAAACCTAGTACACGATGTTGGCTATCTAGAAGGGGGAAAGACGGGTTATTTACCTTTTCTAGTAATGTGTGATGATTATATTGCTGGTGCTCGTCATATGGGTAGAGGAACTAGAATAGATGAGGAAACATTGGCAATTGATGTGATCGATGAAGTTGGTGTTGGAAATAACTTCTTAAATCATCAGCATACATTTGATCATTTTAGAGAAGAAATATGGCAGCCAAGACTTTTTAATAGGTATATCTGGGAAGATTGGGAGCAAAGGGGTAAAAAATCATACCTAGATGCTCATAAGGATGAGGTGAGAAGGGTTTTAGAAGCCGATAATCCTAATCTGGTTGATAATAATACAATAACAGAAATGGATAAGATTATAGCAATAATAGAAAAGTAATTCAAAAAAGGCTTATAATTTGGGAATAGTAGCTGGGCAAAATATGCCTAGCTACTTGATCATAATCAAGTCTCCAAAGGGAGTAGCTATATGTTGCGAAAATTTAATGAAACCTTTGCAGTACCAGATGTCTGTAAAGAATATATTAATCACATGGTGGAACAAGAAGAAATAGAATTAGTAGTTGCCATGGATATGGCTGAATTTACTCTAATAGATGTAATGAATAAGATGAATTTATCAAGGCCACTAGCAGAGCAATTAATTGAGAGAGCATATAAACGGGGAATTCTTAATAAAGTTAATGACAAGCAAGCAACCTATATTTGTACCGATTTGTATACTAGGCTAAAATATGCAGCAGTATTTGATGATTATGAAAATATTCCACTCGAGGCAAGGAATAAGATTGATAGTTGGTATCTTAATGCTTTTATTGAAAAACATTCAGACAACTTTAATAAATTAAGGGAAGGCAAGTTGGATCTACATGAGGCTTCTTTTCTCTTTGCACATACTCCATCTTTGTTAGAACAGGTATATGAAGTAATTGAAGAAGCTGATAGAATTGTAGCCATACCATGTGACTGCAATCAGCTATCTAAACATAGGACAGCTAAGAAGCCGGTTCTATACTGCATACATTTTAACAATTATGCAGATGATTTTCTGAAAAGAGGTTTAGGTAAAGCCCTTACAAAAGAGGAATGTAAAGAAGTAGTCAAAAACGCAAACAAAGAAGGTTTTATGCAGTGTATTAATATAAATTTCAAGACTGCGGGGCCTGGTTTTATATGTAACTGTAATCCAAAATGGTGTTATCCATATAGGGCAGCTGAAATAATGGGTAGTCAATCCTATTATCCACTAAAGCGAAATGTGGCTAACTATAATAGTGAACAATGTATCAGCTGTGGCTTGTGTATAAAACGTTGTCCATTTAATGCATTTAGTTATGGAGATGGACAAATTAGGATAAAAGGTAAACTAAAAAAGCAAATCACTTTTGATTCGACAATTTGCCAGGGCTGTGGATTGTGTGCAAACACCTGTCCAAGTAAATCTATATCAATGATAAATATCTAAATTTAGGAATATTATCTCTCAAATGATTCGGAGGTGAAAAGATGCAAAAAGTAGATTTAATTATCAAAAATGCAAAGGAACTAGTTACCTGCGCAGGTGGAACAAGTAAACCTAAAACAGGAGAAGATCTTAAAAACTTATACATAATTAATGACGGATGGGTGGCAATAAAGGAAGACAAGATAGTAGCAGTAGGAACAGAAAAGGAAATCAAGTCTAAGGTAGAGATTACTGAAGATACCCAGATAATCGATGCTGCTGGTAAGACAGTCCTTCCGGGGCTTGTTGATTCACATACCCACCTAGCTTTTGGTGGTTCAAGAGAAAACGAACTTGAGTTAAAGCTAGAGGGGGCAGCATACTTAGATATCTTAGCTGCAGGTGGTGGAATACTAAGTACAGTCCGAGCTACTAGAGAAGCCACTAAAGAAGAACTAAAAGCTACCAGCACGAAATACTTAAATCAGATGCTATCCCAAGGGACCACCACAGCAGAAGCAAAAAGCGGTTATGGTTTGAAAACAGAATATGAAATCAAGCAGCTTGAAGTAATTAAGGAATTAAATGAAGAGCATCCAGTAGATTTGGTGCCAACATTTTTAGGAGCCCATGCGATCCCCACAGAATTTAAAGGGGGCAAGGAAGATAGGTTTATTGATATAGTAGTAGAAGAAATGATGCCAGCAGTTAAAGAAAAGGGTCTTGCAGAATTTTGTGATGTATTTTGTGAAAATGGAGTATTTACCGTTGAACAGTCAAGAAGAGTACTAGAAAAAGCAAAGGAACTTGGTTTTAAACTTAAAATTCATTCCGACGAAATATATGCTTTAGGTGGTACTGAAATGGCATCTGAATTAAATGCCACATCAGCAGATCACTTATTAGTAGTAACTGATGAAGGTATAGAAAAAATGTCTGAGGCTGGGGTGGTAGGTGTACTGCTACCGGGGACAACATTTAACCTTAGAGAAGACCATTATGCACCAGCAAGAAGGATGATAGACAAAGGAGTAGCAATAGCACTAGCTACGGATTTTAATCCAGGAAGCTGTCCAACAAACTCAATGGATATCATTATGACAATAGGATGCCTGTATCTTAGATTAATACCAGCAGAAGTAATAAATGCAATAACAATCAATGCAGCCCATGCAATAGACAGGGCACAGTCAGTAGGAAGTATAGAAGAAGGAAAACAGGCAGACTTAGTAATTTTTGATGCACCAAATCATCAATATCTATGCTATAGATTTGGAAGCAATTTAGTAGAAAAGGTAGTTAAAAAAGGCAAAATAGTAATAGGAGGAGCATAGAGATGTCTCAGATAGTACAATGCGTACCAAATTTTAGTGAAGGAACAAACCAAGAAATCATATCAAAAATTCTTGAAGTAATAACAAGTGTAGAAGGAGTAAAGTTAGTAGACTACTCTTCAGATGCAAGCCACAATCGGTCAGTAGTGACATTTCTAGGTGAGCCGCAGGCGGCAAAGCGAGCAGCTTTTAAAGCTATAGAAAAGGCAAAGGAATTAATAAACATGGAAGAACATAAGGGTGAGCACCCCAGAATGGGAGCTACAGACGTAGTTCCATTTATCCCAATAAGAGGAATAACCATGGATGAATGCGTAGAGCTTGCTAAGGAACTAGGAAAAGAGGTTTGGGAAAAGCTTCAAATACCAGTCTACTTATACGAAAAGGCTGCCTGTACCCCTGACAGGCAAAATCTTTCAGTCATTAGAAAAGGGCAGTATGAGGGCCTAAAAAGTGCAGTAGCAGATCCAGGCAGACAACCAGATTTTGGTGAAGCAAAGCTTCATCCTACTGCAGGAATAACCGCCATAGGAGCAAGACCACCCCTTATTGCATACAACATAAATCTTGACACAAACAATGTAGAGATTGCCAAAAAGATTGCCAAAGTAATTCGAGGAAGTAGTGGAGGATTTCCTGCAGTTAAGGGCTTAGGCATAAAAATAGAGGAAAGAGATATGGCACAGGTGACAATTAATATGTGCAACTTTAAAGAAGTATCCCTTTTTAGAATATTTGAGATAGTAAAGAACGAAGCTGAACGCTATGGAGTAAATATAATAGGTAGTGAAATAGTTGGCTTAACGCCAATGGAGGCATTAGTAGATGTAGCAGACCATTATTTAAGACTAGAAAACTTTAAAATAGATCAGATACTAGAGACAAAGCTTTAGAAATCATAAACCAGAAACCAAAAGAAGCCAGAAAAAAAGTATAGTATTTAGTCATATTCTGTATGCTGACTTCTTAATCCTGAATTCCGAATTTTGAATTGAGAATGGGAGGTAATGTTATGTTAGTAGATTTAACTGGAAAAGACTTTATTAAATCAGTAGCTTCTGATTCCCCGGCCCCTGGTGGGGGAAGCGTAGCAGCATTTGCAGGTGCCTTATCAGCAGCCCTTGTAAACATGGTTGTTAATCTAACAGTAGGAAGAGAGAAATATCAAGAACATGAAAAAGAATTAATAACAATCAGAGATAAGGGTAATGAATTACAGGAAAGACTAACACGATATGTTGACGAAGATACACAAACATTTAGTTTAGTGATGGAAGCGTACAAACTACCAAAGGAAACAGACCAAGATAAATCTAAAAGATCAGCAGCTATTCAGGATGCAATGAAAAAAGCAGCAGAACTGCCCTTGGAGGTAGCAAAATCCTGTTTAGAGGTTATCAGATTTAGTGAAACAGTAATTACTAAAGGAAATCCAAATTGCCTTAGTGATGGAGGAGTTGGCTGCCTCATGGCTCATGCTGGACTACAAGGGGCAGTATTTAACGTACAGATAAACCTGGGAAGTATTAAGGATGAGGAATATAAAAAACGATTAACTACAGAAATTGTCCAAATTGAGCAAGAAGCAGAAGAATTAAGCAAAAGAGTCATAGCTAAAGTAAAAAGTCAGTTTTAACACCAGGGAAGTTTTTTGAAAAAGGGGGCATGAACAATGATTAGTAATAAGGATATTTCCAAGGCTATGATAATCAAGCTTGATGCTAAGCTTCCAGAGATGCCTGTTTTTCAAGAAGGTATCAGAAGAGCTCCAAATAGAGGGTATAAACTTACACCGGACCAAACTAAAGTAGCACTAAAAAATGCTCTTAGATATGTACCTGAAGAATTTCACAAAAGTTTAGCACCTGAATTTCTTAAAGAATTAAAAACAAGGGGAAGAATCTATGCTTACCGCTTTCGCCCCGAAGGAAGATTATATGGAAAATCAATAGACGAGTATCAGGGTAACTGCATTGAAGGAAAAGCCTTTCAAGTAATGATAGATAATAACCTAGACTTTGAAGTAGCACTATATCCCTATGAATTAGTCACTTATGGCGAAACGGGTAGGGTATGTCAGAACTGGCTCCAGTATAGATTAATAAAGAAATACCTGGAAGTCCTGACAGAGGATCAGACATTAGTGGTGCAATCGGGTCATCCATTAGGTTTATTTCCATCTAAACCAGAAGCTCCTAGGGTAATAATAACAAACTCACTTATGATAGGAATGTTTGATAATCCCCACGATTGGGATATAGCAGAACAGATGGGTGTAGCAAATTATGGGCAAATGACAGCTGGCGGCTGGATGTATATTGGACCTCAAGGAATAGTCCATGGAACCTTTAATACCCTTCTTAATGCAGGTAGAAATAAACTTGGAATTCCTGAAGACGGTGACTTAAGGGGACACATGTTCATTTCATCTGGTCTTGGTGGTATGAGCGGTGCTCAGCCTAAAGCAGTAGAAATAGCAAATGGTGTTGGTGTAATAGCTGAAGTTGACTACTCAAGAATCATGACAAGATATAATCAGGGTTGGGTAGGCAAGGT